>ORMF010372353.1_pt1 | contig 93660 bp, 64 predicted proteins | sample 1779871 | NCBI WGS metagenome assembly ORMF01 (sample SAMEA104232316, study PRJEB22302) | groundwater metagenome | biome: forest; feature: aquifer; material: groundwater | place: USA | collected 2011-08-07 | depth 5.4 m | reverse complement strand
CGTCGTAGGTCCCGAGGTACGCCTCCAGGTCGTCAGCCGCCAGCAGCAGATCCGTCCCAGTCATGAGAGTCCCCTCCTATCTCATGACCAGGATCTCGGCAATCTACGGAGATTTCCGGAGTCCTTTCGTACGTTGTAGTGTTAGTCCCTGCACGCGGGACGTACGGGGACAGACGGGGACATCTTGGACGGGCACTCATCCTGCACGCCCGTCGAGCGTCGCACGTGCCCTGAAGCTGGGAAGGGCGGGCGCAACGTTCGCCCTCCCCAGCGGGCCGCGGGCGACGCGGAGCACGTGCGAGCCATGCCGGATCGATCCAGTGCATCTGACGTCCTTCACGCCCTCAAGTGCGGCATCCCAGCTTGCCGCTGCGCGAAGTCCGCCGATCGTGCTGAAGGGCCGACGCACTGCCCCGCGCATGAGGACGCGGACCCGTCCCTCTCCGTGAAGCAGGGGGACCGCGGCCCCCTATTCAAGTGCTGGGCGGGCTGCTCGCAGTCGGCTGTTCTCGAAGCGCTGAAGCGGCGCGGGCTCTGGGGAACTAATGGAAGGGCCGAATGCGCAATCCCGCAGCGCGGCGCGCGGAAGCTGACGCGTTTCGAGGTTCGCGACGTGGACGGCAGCCTGCGCGCGATCCACGAGCGAACCGACTTCGCCGACGGTTCGAAGCGGTTCCGCTGGCTCCATCCCGACGGACTCACCTCGAAGAACGGGGAGATTCGCCCCCACGCCCTCCCGCTCTACGGGTCGGAAGCGCTCGGCGACGCCCCCGGGGAGGCGATCCCGATCATCGTCGAGGGGGAGAAGAAGCGGGATGCGCTCGCCGGACTCGGCCTCGTCGTCGTTGGGACAGTAACCGGCGCGAGCGTCACCCCGTCGATCGAAGTGCTGAGGGTTCTCGCGCGATTCAAATTCGTCCTGCTCTGGGCGGACAACGACGAAACGGGGCGGCGCCACATGCTGCGAATCGGCGAGCTGCTCCGTTCTTTCGGGGTCGAAGTACGCTACATCGTCTGGCGTGAGGCCCCGCCGAAGGGTGATGCCGCTGACTTCGTCGCGCGCGGGGGTACGCGCGAGGAAGTGCGGGCCCTCCTCGATGCGGCGACCTCAACTCTGCCAGATGGCGCGCCGACGGTTGCCTCCCCGCTTGCAGAGTGGGAGCCCCCCGTGCCCCTCTACGCGCATCTCGACCTCCCCGCCTTCCCCGTGGGCGCGCTCCCCTCGTGGGTGCGGGAGTACGTGGAGAGGCTCGCGGAGAGCACTCAGACCCCGCTTGACCTCGGGGGTTCGCTCGCTCTCGCGGTCCTCGCGGGCTCCGTTGCGGGCCGCGCCCAAGTCGAGGTGAAGGGCGGATACTGGCAGCACGTGTGCCTATACGTCGTCGTCCTCCCCCCCGGCGAAGGCAAGTCCCCCGTGTTCTGCGCGCTGACGCGGCCCCTCTGGGAGCGTGAGCGTCGCATGGCCGCGGAAGCTGCTCCCGCCATCGCGAGAGCGGAGGCCGCTGTGCGGCTCGCGCGCGACCGCGAGGCCCACGCGCGACGCCAAGCGGCGAAGGGAAAGGGGACCGACGAGGAGGTGGCCGCTGCCGCGCAGGCCGCGGCGGCGCTTCGCCTGCCGCCGACTCCCCGGCTCCTCGCGTCCGATGTGACGAGCGAGGCGCTTGTCCACATTCTCGCGGAGCAGGGCGGACGGCTCATCATCGCGAGCGCGGAGGGGACGCTCATCGAGGTCCTGGCGGGACGGTACTCCGAGGGAGTGCCGCGCCTGGAGGCCATCTGCCAGGCACACGACGGCGAGTCAATCCGCGTGGATCGCGTGGGACGTCCCGCCGAATACGTCCCCCACCCCACGCTCACCCTCGCCCTCGCCGTCCAGCCCGACCTGTTGCGTACCATCGCGGCTCGACGCGAGATGCTCGGGCGCGGCGTAGTGGCGCGGATGCTCTTTTCGATTCCGCGCTCCCTCGTTGGATCCCGAAGGTGGGATGCGCGCGGGATGCGCCCCGAACTGGCGCAGGCGTGGGCTCAAAGCGTCGAGGCGCTACTCTCGACGACCTTTCCTCCCCCGCCCGAGGGGCGCCCGCCGATGCACACGATCCCCCTCTCGATTTCCGCGCGAGAGAGACTCTCCGCCCTCTACGCCGAGACGGAGAACCGCATGGCCCCCGACGGCGACCTCGCCCACATGGCAGATTGGGGGGGGAAATACGTCGGCAGGGTCGCGCGCATTGCATGCGTCCTCGCGCTGGCCGACACCCCTGGGACAGTCCCCTCCGTCGTCGAGGTCGCCCACGTCGAGCGGGCCGTCCAGCTGGGGCGCTACTACGTCGCGCACGCCCAAGCCGCCTACGGGATGATGGGGTGCGATCCCGCTACCGAGCGGGCGCTCTACGTTTTGTCCTGGCTGCGCCGTGAGCGGCAGGCGACGGTCACGCGGCGCGACATCATGCGCGGGTGCCGCGGCATCCGCCGCTCGTCCGACCTCGACCCCGCGCTCGACCTCCTCGTCACGCATGGGTACGTGCGTGAGGAAGGGGACGCCACCGAGAGGCGCGGTCCTGGGCGGCCCCGCGCCCAGCGCTACGCCGCCCACCCTGTCCTCAGGGACGGCACGGACAGCGACTCGGAGGAGGGGGGGGACGCCCCCGCTGGGTGCGATGTGTCCCGGACTTCGCAGGGACAAAACGGACAGAAAGGACCGCACCACGAGGAGGGGGCCGACGCCTTGGGGGCAGAGGCGGATTCTGTCCGTTCTGTCCTTTCTGTCCCTGGCTCAGGATGCCCTCTCCCCCACGGGGACGCAGACTACCCCCGCGGCTGGACCGTCGGAGACCCCTCGTCGTGCGTGTCGTGCGGGAAGGAAGCGACCTCCCGCGACCCTGCGGGAGTCACGAGGCATCCGTGGTGCGTGGAGGCGAGGTAGAAGTGCGGGGCACGAGACAGATCGCAGGGCACCTACGCTCGATGGGGGAGCGGGAGCGCAGCGCGACGCGTGAGGCGCTCAACCTGGCGCTCGATCGTATCGGGGCGCGGCCCGCGACACCCGAAGAGGCGATCGACTTGGTGCGACTCTCGCGAGAGGCGTTCGCAGACGGGACCGCGGCTCGGAAGCTCACGATGATTCTGTGGCGATTCGTTTCCTCGACAGGAGGGAAGTAGCATGGACACCCCGAACGGCAACGGCACGGCCAGCGCGCCGGCCCCTGCACCTACCCCGCTGGACCTCCTCGACGCTGCGGAAGTGGCGCGGAGGCTGAGCATCTCGAAGTCGAGCCTCTGGCGCCTGCGAGACCGCGGGCTCCTGCCCCAGCCCGTCCGCCTCGGGTCCCTCGTGCGCTGGCGCGCGGTGGACGTGGCCGCCTGGCTCGCGAACGGGTGCAGGGAATTGACGGAGTACCGGCGCGGCAAGTAGGATTCTGCCTGAGGAGCATCGTCCGATGGGGAACGTCTATCGTCCCGTGCGCGTCGACCCGAATACAGGGGACCGGGTCCCGTCCGCGAAGTGGTACCTCAGATACCGTGACGCCCGCGGCGCCCTGCACAACGTCGCGGGGTTCCGGGACAAGTCGGCCGCGCTCGCGAAGCTCGCGGAGATTGAGCGGCGCGTCGAGCGGCAGTTGTCGGGGCTTGCGGACCCGTGCGAGGAAGAGGCCCTCCGCCCCCTCGCCGAACATCTCGCCGAGTTCGAGGAAGTCCTCTCCGCCCGAGGGCGCACGCAGCGGCACGTCCGCCTGACCCTCTCTCGGGTCCGCCGCATCCTCTCCGCCTGCCATGCCGCGAAGGTGATGGACCTCCGCGCCTCGCGCGTGGAAGCCTTCCTCGGCGAGGAGCGCGCCGCAGGGAAGTCCGCTCAGACCCTGGTGCATCTCGTGCGGGCCGTGAAGGAATTCTCCGCCTGGCTCGTGCGCGATCGGCGCGTGTCCCTGGACCCTCTCGCCTCCCTCGCGGCCCCCACGTCAGAGGTGGAGTCCGATCGCCGCCTCGTGCGCCGCGCCCTCTCCCTTGACGAAGCGGCGAGCCTCCTCGACGCGGCCCGTTCGAGCCTGGCCACGTTCCGCGGCCTCTCGGGGAAGGCGCGCGAGGCCCTCTACCTCACCGCGATGCGGACGGGGCTTCGCGCGGCGGAGTTGGCGAGCCTGACCCCCGACTCGCTCGACCTCGACGCGGACCCGCCGACCGTGACGATCGCCGCGGGCGACTCGAAGAACCGGAGGGCATCGACGCTCCCTCTCCATCCCGATGCGGAGGAGGTCTTGCGCGTCTACGTCGCACAGCGCGATCGTGCCGTCCCCCTCTGGCCCCTGACGTGGTACGAAGACGCGGCGGAGATGCTCCGCGGGGACCTCGCCGCGGCCGGCATCCCATTCGAGGTGGACGGCGAGCGGCTCGACTTCCACGCGCTCCGGCATTGCGCGGGGACCTTCGCCTGCCAGGCGGGCGTGCATCCCCGCCTCGCTCAGGCCCTCCTCCGCCACTCCGACATCAACCTCACGATGCGCCGCTACACGCACCCCGCGCTCCTCGACCTCGCGGCGGCCGTCGGAAAGATGCCCCGCCTGCGACCCGCTCCCGCGCGTACAGAGGGAACCGCAGGAGCGACCGGGACGGACGGACGACCCGCGGGAAAGTGCGTACCGCCCTGCGTACCGAAATCGGTACGCGCGGCCGATTCTGACGGGAAACCGCTGGAACCAGCCGACGCTGGCGAGGAGGGGAGGGGCGAGCCTCGCACCCCGCGCAAGTCGCGCGCTGGGAAAGGGCTGGAAGCGGCGGGCAACGCCGGAAACTCGGCGAAGGCTGGAGCCCAGGGTGGGATTTGCACCCACATCCTGCGGTTTACGAAACCGCTGCTCCACTGTTGAGCTACCTGGGCACAGCCGTATTGAAGGCTTCGTGGTCGAACCCGCGCCAAGAACCAGGGTTCGCTACTGGGGTTTCTGGGGTCCCCCTCCGCTCCTCCGCTCGAGGTCCTTCAGGACCTCGTCCATCCGGTCGATGTACGTCCTCGCCTGGACCGGCGACAGAATCTTCTCACCACCATCCGTGTCCGAGCGGAAGTCCGTCAGGATCTGCTCCACGCGCGGCCACTCGTCCAGGTTGTCGTCCCGCTTGATCTTCCCGTCCGTGATCGCCTTCCCAAGCTCCTCGGCGATCTCTTTCCCGCGCTTCCGCTCCTCGGACGGGAGATCCGCCTGCTCAAGCGCACGCTGAAACGCGTCCACCTGGGCCTGCACCACCTGTCCTACGATCAAGTCGCTGCAGGTCCACAAGACCACCAGCAGCACCATGCTCGCGATGAACCCCAAGCCCACGAGCACCGTACACGCCCGCAGGCACCCCGCAGGGCGCCGCGGACCCGGCGTCGCCGCGGGCGGCGGACCTCCCTGGGGTTCCGGATCTGGCATGGCGCGAAGACGATATCAGCGACGCCGGGGCCGGTCAAGCATTCCCCCGCCCACCTTGATTTCGTTTCCGCCACCCCGGCCCCTGCGATAAGATGCCGAGTTCTCATCAAGGAGGAAGTTCCATGGCCGAAGAAGTCGTCCTCGCCGGCGCCTGCCGCACCGCCATCGGCAAGTTCCAGGGAGCCCTCTCCGCCTTCACCGCCCCCCAGATCGGCGCCTTCGCCGTCCGGGAGGCCGTCCGCCGGAGCGGCGTGAAGCCCTCAGACGTCCAGGAGGTCATCCTCGGGAACGTCCTCCAGGCCGGCATCGGGCAGAACCCCGCCCGCCAGGCCGCCATCCACGGAGGCATCCCCGACAACGTCGGCGCCATGACCATCAACAAGGTCTGCGGCTCCGGCCTCAAGGCCGTCGCCCTCGCCGCCCAGGCCATCCGCGCAGGCGACCTCGAGTGCGTCCTCGCCGGCGGCATGGAGTCCATGACCAACGCCCCGTCCCTCCTCCCCCAGGCCCGCGCCGGCCAGCGCCTCGGCCACGGGAAACTCCTCGACTCCATGGTCCAGGACGGCCTGTGGGACGCCTACAAGGACTTCCACATGGGCTGCACCGCCGAGCTCGTCGTCCGCAAGTACGACATCCCCCGCCAGGTCCAGGACGAGTTCGCCGCCGAGTCCCACCGCAAGGCCGCCGCCGCGTGGAAGGCCGGCAAGTACGCCGCCGAGGTCCTCTCCATCGACATCCCGCAGCCCAAGGGACCCGCGATCGCCTTCGCCAAGGACGAGGGCCCCCGTGAGGACTCCACCGTCGAGAAGCTCGGAAAGCTCCGCGCCGCCTTCGAGGAAAACGGCACCGTCACGCCCGGCAACTCGAGCACCATCAACGACGGCGCCGCCGCCGTCGTCGTCCTCTCCGCGTCAAAGGCCCACGCCCTCGGCGTCCGTCCGATCGCGCGCGTCACCGGGTACGCCGTCGGCGGCCTCGCCCCCGAGTGGGTCATGATGGCCCCCCTCGAGGCCGTGAAGAACCTCCAGGCGAAGACCGGCCTGAAGCCCCAGGACTTCGACCTCATCGAGATCAACGAGGCCTTCTCCGCCGCCTCCGTCGCGCTGATTCGCGAGCTCAAGCTCGACCCGTCGCGCGTCAACGTCCACGGCGGCGCCGTCGCCCTCGGGCACCCGATCGGCTGCTCCGGGACCCGCATCCTCGTGACGCTGCTGCATGCCCTCGCCGACCGGAAGCAGAAGAAGGGCCTCGCCACGCTGTGCCTCGGCGGCGGGAACGCCGTGGCCCTCTCCGTCGAGATGCTCTAACGATGTGGGAGGACCTCTCCGACCGCCACAAGCAGGTCCGCGAGACCGCGCGAAAGTTCGCCGACGAGGTCCTCGCGCCGAGGGCCGCTCGCCTCGACGCCGAGCACACCTATCCCCGCGAGGAGATGCGCGGTCTCGCAAAGCTCGGCTTCCTCGGAATGCTCGTCCCCGAATCCCTGGGCGGGTCCGGCCTGGGGAACCAGGGCCTCGTCCTCGTCCTCGAGGAGGTGAACCGGGCGTGCGCCTCGACCGGCGTCACGATGTCCGTCCACAATTCGCTGGCGAGCGGCCCCATCGTGCGGTTCGGCACCGAGGCGCAGAAGGCGAAGTACCTCCCCAGGCTCGCCTCCGGCGAGTGGACCGGCGCCTACTCGCTCACGGAACCCGGGGCGGGCAGCGACGCGGCGTCGCTTATCGTGACCGCGGTCCGCGACGGGGACCACTACGTGCTCAACGGCACCAAGGTCTTCGTCACGACGGGCGGCGTGGCCGACCTCGTCATCGTCTTCGCGCGGACGAACGCGGACGCCTCGACCCGCGCGAAGGGGGTGAGCTGCTTCGTCGTGGAGTCCTCGTGGAAGGGGTTCCGCGCGGGGCGGCCCGAGGAGAAGCTCGGGATCCGCGCGTCGAACACCGTGACCCTCTACCTCGAGGACCTGCGGGTCCCCGTGGAAAACCTCCTGGGCGAGGAGGGGAAGGGGTTCAACATCGCGATGGATACCCTCGACGGAGGGCGGATCGGGATCGCCACCCAGGGCCTCGGGATCGCGCGCGCGTGCCTCGAGGAGTGCCTGCGCCTCGTCAAGGGCGCCTCGGCCGGGGGCGAGATGCGCGAGTCGGGGGCGGTCACCGGCAGGATCGCCGAGATCGCGACCGACGTTGACGCCGCCCGGCTCCTCATCCACCGGGCTGCGACCCTGCGCGACCGCAAGGTGCCGCACGGGAAGGAGGCGGCCATGGCCAAGCTCTTCGCGAGCCAGCTCGCCAACCGCGCGGCGCGCGAGGCGGTCCAGATCGCGGGGATGGCCGGGTACACCGGGGCGAGCCCCGTCGAGCGCTTCCTCCGCGACGCCCGGATCACCGAGATCTACGAGGGGACGACCGAGATCCAGAAGCTGGTCGTCGCCCGGGCGCTCATGAAAGACTAAGCCGGCTCTAAAGGGTTCCTTCCGACCGAGTCCTATGCTGCGCGACTCCAGAGACCGGCTCGGAGCGTCCCGAGACCTGCCGTGACGGAAGCCACGATCGAATACTCCGTCGTCATCCCCGTCTACAACGAGGAGGAGAGCCTGCCTCCCCTCGTCGAGGGGGTCGCTCGCGCCATGGACGGGGTGGCGATGCCGTATGAGATCGTCCTCGTCGACGACGGGTCGTCCGACGCGAGCTGGAACGTGATGAACGAGCTGCGCGTCCGGTTCCCCGCGCTCCACCTGGTCAAGTTCAAGCGGAACTGCGGACAGAGCGCCGCGTTCGCGGCCGGATTCCAAGCGGCCCGGGGTAAGGTCGTCGTCACGATGGACGCCGACCTGCAGAACGACCCCGAGGACATCCCCCGGCTCCTCGCCCTCATGGGGGAGTGGGACGCCGTGTGCGGCTGGAGGGAGAAGCGCCAGGACTCGTGGCTCCGCCTCGTTTCCAGCCGGATCGCCAACGGCGTCAGGAACTGGCTCTCGCAGGAGACGATCCGCGACGTGGGGTGCTCGCTCAAGGCTTTTCGCGCGGACTGCGTGAAGCGGATGAAGCTCTTCAACGGGATGCACCGCTTCTTCCCAACGCTCGCGAAGCTCGACGGGTACAAGGTCACCGAGATCCCCGTGAAGCACCACCCGCGGAAGTACGGGACGTCGAAGTACGGCGTCTGGAACCGCGTGTTCCGCTCGTTCGTGGACCTCCTGGCGGTCCGCTGGATGAAGAAGCGCTGGCTCAGGTACGAGGTGGAGCAGGAGACCGTATGAACGAGTGGTACGCGAAGCTCCTGTCCGAGTTCAAGAACCCGTGGCAGTACGTGGGCATCTTCGGGCAGGCCCTCTTCGGATGCCGGTTCATCGTGCAGTGGATCGCCTCCGAGAGGGCCAAGAAGAGCGTCGTCCCCGTCGCGTTCTGGCACATCTCGATCCTGGCCACCGTGGTCAGCCTGACGTACGGGATCGCCGTGGTGCAGCCGGCCATCATCCTCGGCAACGTCTTCAATCTCGTCATCTACTTCCGGAACCTCGGGTTCATCTACGGGTGGGGGAAGAAGGAGCCGGCGCGTGCCTGAGGAACCCCATCCGTTCTTCCACGGGGAGGCCAAGCTCTTCGCCCTCCTCCTGGTCCTCGCCGGCCTCGCCTACGCCACGGGGCTCGGCGGTACCGACCTGTGGGACCCCGACGAGCCGCGCTTCGCCCAGGTCGCGCGCGAGATGATGCGGCGGGACGACTGGGTCCTCCCGCATCTCAACGGGGAGCCGTACCACCACAAGCCGCCGCTCTACTACTGGCTCATCGCCGCGGCGTCCAAGGCGACGGGCGGCGAGGTGACGGCCCTCTCCACGAGAATCCCCTCGGTCGTGATGGGGCTGGCCTCAATCCTCCTGACCTACCTCCTCGGGAGGCTCCTCTGGAGCCGCGCGGCGGGGTTCCTCGGCGCGTGCGCCTTCGCCACCTGTGCGCTGACGCTGTACCTGTCGCGACGAGGGAGCATCGACACGACGCTCACGGCGTTCACGGCGCTCGCGCTGTACGCCTTCGCGCGGAACGCCTTCCTGGAGCGGCCGCGATACCTCTGGGACCTGCTGTTCATGATCGCCTGCGCCCTGGCCGTCCTGTCGAAGGGGCCCGTCGGGTTGATCATCCCGCTCGGGACCGCGATCTTCTTCTCCATCGTGGCTGGGAGGAAGCGCGCCGTCACCGCGCGCTACATCGCCGGAGTCGCAGCCGCGGCGCTCGTCTTCTTCGCGATCACGCTGTCCTGGGTCATCCCGGCGTGCATCCGGGGAGGGACGGACTACACGCTGGCCCTCCTCCTCAAGCAGACGGTCCAGCGGGCCGCCGACCCCTGGAGCCACGAGCGGCCCTTCCCGTACTACTTCGCCAACTTCCCGTGGTGCTCCTTTCCGTGGATCCTCCTGTTCGCGACGGGCTGCTGGCACCTCGTCGTGGCGACGAAGCAGGAGGACCGCCGCCCCGTGGTCTTCCTCTTCGTCTGGTTCGTCTTCGTCTTCGCGATGTTCACGGCCTCGGCGTCCAAGCGGCAGGTGTACCTCCTCCCGCTCCTCCCCGCGGCCGCGCTCATCGTGGGCAAGCTCGTCGCGGACTGTGCGTTTCGCCCTCCCGCCGTCCCGGTGCCGAGGCGACTCGGCGTGCCGCTGGCCATCACGGGGGTGCTCGTGGCGCTGCTCGGGGCCGTCGGCGTGATTGGCGGGCTCTGGGGGAGGCCCATCCTCGAGGAGCGGGACCCCGGAAAAGACATCCTCGACGCGTACGACCTGCTCCATGTGCCGGTCACCTGGATTTCGCTGGCCCTGTTCGGCAGCGGCATGGTGACGATCCTGGGTGTCTGCTACCGTCGCGCGGCGGTCTCCTTCGCAGCCCTCGTCCTCGCGGTCGCGGGGACCACGGCCGCCGCGGCCTTGTGGGTGCTCCCCGGCGTTGATCCGTACAAGTCCCCCCGCGAGCTGTGCACGCGCATGAACGCCAGGCTGAAGCCCGGCGACGAGGTCGCCATGTACAACCTCGACCACGAGGGGATCATGTTCTACCTCGATCGACGCATGCTCATTTTCGACAAGACCGAAACGGACGGGCTGGTGGACTTCACGCGCGGCGAGGCGACGCGGTACGTCATGGTGGACTCGGAGGACTTCGAGAAGCGCCTGGCGCCCCGCAAGGACCTGCGCCTGGAGCGGGTCGATTTCCAGGGGGTGGGGCACCGCAAGATCGAGGTCTACGAGGCCGTGCGCTAGACGGAACGCGTGGCATCTGCTATATAAAGTGGATCGCGCAGACAGGGAGTGAGCGCATGGTGATGGGTCCCGGCCTGGCCGAAGACCTCCTCGCGGGGGACCGCCGCGCACTGGCTCGGGCGATCTCGCTCGTCGAGGAGGGGGTGGACGATCGCGACGAGATCCTCACCGCGATCGCCCCGAAAGTAGGCCGCGCGCGCCGCTTCGGCGTCACCGGCCCGCCCGGGGTCGGCAAGAGCACCCTCGTCAATGAGCTGGCGATGCTGCTGCGAAGGTCGGCCCGGACCGTCGGCATCGTCGCCGTCGACCCGACCTCGCCGTACACCGGCGGGGCCCTCCTCGGCGACCGCATCCGCATGGAGCGTCTGGGGCTCGACGCGGGGGTCTTCATGCGCAGCATGGCTACGCGCGGCACGCTTGGTGGCCTCGCGCGCGCGACCTGCGACGTCTGCGACCTCCTCGATGCCAGCGGCAAGGACGCCGTGCTCGTCGAAAGCGTCGGCGTGGGGCAGTCCGAGGTCGAGGTCACCCACGCGGTAGACCTGACGCTCGTGGTCCTCTCTCCGGAGTCCGGCGATTCCGTCCAGGCGATGAAGGCGGGACTCCTCGAGGCGGCCGACATCATCGTGATCAACAAGTCGGACCGCCCGGGCGCCGAGCGGATGGAGGGCGACCTGCGCGATGTGCTCGCGCTCTCGCGCCCAGCAAGCCGTCCCGCGCCGCCGATCCTCCGCACCGTCGCGGCGGAGGGGAAGGGCGTCCCCGAGCTGCTGGCCGCGGTCGACGCGAGGTGGGACGAGCTCTCGCGCGAGGGGCAACTCGTGGAGCGGCGCCGCGACAACCTCGCCGCGAGGCTGCGCGCCTCGGTCCTGGCCGAGGTCGAGCGGATCCTGGACGACGACGGCGAGAGCGACGGCGCGGTCGGGAAGCTCCTGGGAGGAAAGGCGGCCCTCACCGAGGCGACCGAGGTGGTCCTCGCGGCGCTCAAGAAGAAGCTCGAGGACAGGTTCTGCTGAGGGGTCGACTAGCGGGCCGGGCGCCACACGCTATCGGGAGTAGGACATGAGCGGAGAGGCCACGACGCAGGCGACGCGCGAGGCGAGCGAGGAGTTCGTCCGTCGCGCCGAGGCGCAGAAGACCTGGAAGTCGAACTGGAACAACCTGTCGAACTTCCGTCCGAAGATCCTCTATACACCGGCCGACGTCGAGGGGCTCGACTACGGGCGCGACCTCGGGAACCCCGGCGACTACCCCTTCACGCGCGGCCCGCACCCGACGATGTACCGCGGGCAGCTCTGGACGATGCGCCAGTTCGCGGGCTTTGGCACGGCGAGCGACACGAACAAGCGGTACAAGTATCTCCTCCAGAAGGGCCAGACGGGCCTCTCGGTGGCCTTCGACATGCCCACGCTCATGGGCCTCGACAGCGACCACGCGCGCTCGCTCGGCGAGGTCGGCCGCGAGGGCGTCGCGATCTGCACGCTCCACGACATGCAGACGCTCTTCGGCGGGATCGACCTGGGGGCGGTCAGCACGTCGATGACCATCAACAGCCCCGCGGCGATCCTCCTCGCGTTCTACGTCGTCGCGGCGGAGAAGCAGGGCGTCGCGGCGGAGAAGCTCCGCGGGACCACGCAGAACGACATCCTGAAGGAGTACCAGGCGCAGAAGGAGTACATCTTTCCGCCGAAGCCCTCCATGCGGCTCGTCGTGGACAGCATCGCGTTCTGCACGGAGAAGCTGCCGAAGTGGAACCCGGTCTCGATCAGCGGCTACCACATCCGCGAGGCGGGGGCGACGGCGGTGCAGGAGCTCGCCTTCACGCTCGCGAACGGGTTCGCCTACGTCGAGGCGTGCGTCGCCGCGGGGCAGGACATCGACGCCTTCTCGCCGCGCCTCTCGTTCTTCTTCAACGCGCACCTGAACTTCTTCGAGGAGCTGGCGAAGTACCGCGCAGCGAGGCGGATCTGGGCCCGCCACATGAAGGAGCGGTACGGCGCGAAGAAGGCGGAGAGCTGGCGCCTGCGGTTCCACACGCAGACCGCGGGGTGCAGCCTGACGGCGCAGCAGCCCGAGAACAACATCGTCCGCACTGCTCTGCAGGCCCTCTCGGCGGTCCTGGGCGGGACGCAGAGCCTGCACACGAACTCGTACGACGAGGCGCTCGCCCTGCCGACGGAGAAGGCGGTGAAGGTGGCGCTCCGCACGCAGCAGATCATCGCCCACGAGACGGGCGTGGCCGACGTCGTGGACCCGCTGGCGGGCAGCTACTACGTCGAGGCGCTCACGAACCACATGGAGCGCGAGGCGGAGGCCTATTTCAAGCGGATCGAGGAGCACGGCGGCGTGATCCCCGCGATCGAACGGGGCTTCTTTCAGCGCGAGATCTCCCGAGCGGCCTTCCAGTACCAGAAGGAGGTCGAGGACAACGAGCGGGTGATCGTCGGCGTGAACGACTTCGTCGAGCCCGAGGAGCAGAAGATCGAGATCCTCCGCATCGGCCAGAAGGTGGAGGACGAGCAGGTCCAGACGGTGCGCGAGATCCGCGAGCGGCGCGACAACGTCGCCGTGAAGGGCAAACTCGAGGCGATCCGCGTCGCCGCGCGCGACGGGTCGAACCTGATGCCGAGGTTCATCGAGGCGGCGCGCGTCCACGCGACGCTCGGAGAGATGGTGGACGTCCTTCGTGCCGAGTTCGGGGAATTCCGGGAACCGCCGACGTATTGGTAGAAGCGACGATGGAGAAGAAAATCAGGGTCCTGGTGGCCAAGGCCGGCCTCGACGGGCACGATCGCGGGGCGAAGGTGATTGCCTGCGCCCTGCGCGACGCGGGGATGGAGGTCATCTACACGGGCCTCCACCAGACGCCCGAGGCCGTCGTTGAGGCTGCGCTCCAGGAGGACGTGGACGCCGTGGGCGTGTCGATCCTCTCGGGCGCGCACATGACGCTGTTCCCGCGGATCCTGAAGCTCATGCGGGACCAGGGTCTTGCCGATGTCCTACTGACGGGGGGCGGGATCATCCCCGAGGAGGACTCGCAGGAGCTGGAGAAGGCGGGGGTGGGGCGCCTGTTCGGGCCCGGCACCCCGATGCGAGACGTCATCGAGTATATCCGCGGCGAGGTCGCTCGCCGCCGCGCGGCTGGAGCCACCGCGTAGCCGGGGTCGTACGGAGAGACGGATGGAACCAGCCAACAAGGAGGCCGCCCCGGCGGCCGTTGTGCCCGCACCGGACCCGTTCGAGACCTGGGCGCTCTGGGTGAAGGACAACGTCGAGGCGTTCGTCGTCGCCTTCATCATCGCCCTGCTCGTCCGGTGCTTCTGCCTCGAGGTCTTCAAGATCCCGACGGGATCGATGACCCCGACGCTTCTGGGGGACCACCCCGCGTACGAGGACGACGACCCCGGCGCGCCGGAGGTGGACTCACGCCGGATTCCCATGGTCGGCGGCGACAGGATCATGGTGTCCAAGTTCATGTACCACCTGTTCCCGCTCCAGCGCTTCGACGTGGTGGTCTTCAAGTTCCCGCTCGATACGTCGCGGAACTTCATCAAGCGGCTCGTCGGGATGCCGAACGAGAAGCTCCTCGTCCAGCAGGGCGACCTGTACTTCTGCCCGAAGGGGGAGAGCGTCTTCCACGTGGCCCGGAAGCCCCTCCGCGTGCAGGAGTCGGTGTGGATCCCCGTCTTTCCCAGGCGTCAGCTCAGAAAGATGAACGGGGCGTGGATCGCGGAGCCGGGCTCGGCGGCGGTCATCGACGAGGACTCCGCGACGATCGACACCGCGTCGGCGACGGGCGGCCAGGCCACGCTGTCGTTCGGGAAGACGGTCTGGGACGGCTATGAGGCCGTCGGGACGGACGGCTCGGACCGGGTGGGCGACCTTCGGCTCGCCGCGACGGTCACGTGGCAGGGAAAGGGTGGCAGCGAGGGCGGCGTGACCTTCAGCATCCGATCGGCGCCCGATTGGGTCGAGGCGTGGCTTCCCGCGAGCGGTGAGGGGAAGCTGAAGTGGCAGTCGGACGGCGGGAAGGAGAAGTCCGCCCCGTTCCCCTCGGTGCTCGGGGACGGGAAGCCGCACGACGTCGCCCTGCTGAACTACGATGGGCTTGCGCATCTTCGGATTGACGGCGAGAAGGTCGTCGAGGTGCCGTATCGCGACGACATGGAGCGCCTGAACAAGGGGGAGTCGGGGGCGAGCTTCATCGTGCGGGGCGGCAAGGCGACGCTGGAGCGGGTGACGGTCCACCGCGACATCTATTACCAGAGCGGCGGGTCGGGAAGCGTGCTCCATCCCGAGGAGACGGCGATCGACATTCCCGACCGGCGGTATTTCATGATGGGGGACAACTCGCCGAACAGCAAGGACAGCCGGCTCTGGAACTTCAGGGTCCTCAGGCTGCAGGACGGGCGCGTCCTCCGGGCGGACACGGGCAACGTGAAGTCCAGCAGCAAGGGATACGACGTGCGCGACGAATTCGGCGTGGAGTACCACCTGGGGAAAGAGGAGCTCAAGTCGATCAGTCCCGAGTACGCGCCGCGGTCGGACGCGGTGTTCGTGCGGGAGGAGTTGATCGTCGGCAAGGCGTTCTACGTATGGTGGCCCCTCAACCGAATGAAGCTCATCCGCTAGACCTGGACGCCCCCGACGCGGCGGCGGACACGGGCTCGGCGCCGGTCCTGCTGCGCGTGGAGGGGCTGTCGAAGGTCTACGGCCACCGGAAGGTGGTCAACGGCGTCGATTTCGACGTCCGTGCGGGGGAGATCGTCGGCCTCCTCGGCCCGAACGGGGCGGGGAAGACGACGACGTTCAAGATGACCGTCGGCATGGTGACGCCGAACGGCGGGAGCGTGTTCCTCGCCGGCAAGGACGTCACGCACCTGCCGATTTACAAGCGCGCCCGCGCGGGGATGGGGTACCTCGCGCAGGAGTCGTCGATCTTCCTCAAGCTGACCGTGGAGCAGAACCTGCTGGCAATCCTGGAGACGCTGCCGATCGGCAAGAGGGAGCGGGAGCGCCGTGCGAAGCAGCTCCTCCAGGAGTACGGCCTGGCGCACCTGGCGAAGCAGAAGGCGGATACGCTGTCGGGGGGAGAGGAGCGGCGGACGGAGATCTGCCGCGCGCTGGTCACGGGGCCGAAGGTGATGATGCTCGACGAGCCGTTCAGCGGCGTGGACCCGATCGCGGTGAACGACCTGCAGGAGATCATCAAGAAGCTCCGGAGCCAGGGGATCGGGATCCTCCTGACCGACCACAACGTCCGCGAGACGCTGTCGGTGACGGACCGGTCGTACATCATCGACGAAGGGAAGATCCTCTGTCACGGGACGCCGCGGGAGATCGTTTCCAACCCGCTTGCGAGGAGCCGGTACCTGGGCGAGAGGTTCACGTTGTGAGGTAGGGATGGACCCGCTGCTGCTCGAACTCGGGATTCTCGCATTCATCGCGGTCGTGGCCGTGTTCACGGCGTACGCGCTCAAGCGGAATCCAAAGGCGCCGCCGGGCGACCCGCTGGCGGCCCTGGTTCTCGGCTGGTGCGTGCCCGGCGCCGGACACTGGATCCTCGGCCAGCGGAAGAAGGCGATCTTCCTCTTCGTCGCCATCATGCTCACGTTTGCGGCGGGCGTGGTGCTCGCGGACTTCCGGAACGTGAAGAACGCGGACAACGAGTTCTACTGGGCCGGCCAGCTCGGATGCGGCCTCATCTACTTCATCGCCAACGTGCTGATCGGCAACTCGCCGCACGACAAGGTGCCGATCGAGTGGTACGAAATCGGCCTCCTGTACATCTGCGTCGCAGGGATGCTGAACGTGGTGCTCCTCCTCAACCTCTTCAACACGCCGCCCGCTCCCGCGCCGGCCAAGGAGGCCGCATGACGTACCTCCTCTTCTCGCTGCCCTTGTGCCTGGTCATCTCGCTCGTCGCGGCGGCCGCGCACGACGACGAGCCGCGCGTCATCCTGCGCAAGGGCCTGAAGTCCTTCGCGGCGCTCGTCGTCCTGGTGGTCGTCGCGGGATTCGTCGTCTTTGCCCTGCAGGAGTGGACGGGCCGCTAACCCCGTTCTACGACGCGGGCGCCGCAGTGGCGGGAGAGCAGGTCCTCGGCGCGGCGGCGGCCAAGCTCCAGCTCGGCATCCCCGGTGCCCGAGGGCGTGAAGATTACCCAGAGGACGCGCTTCGTCGTCTCCCGCACCATGCTCCGCGTCGAGTCGCTGGTCGGGCTGCCGAACGGGCCCTTCGCGTCGACCAGGACGGGCTTCCCCTCCAGGTTCTGCGGCCCGCGGCCTATCCCCTCGTACGTCTCGCCCGCGCGCCCCTTCCGCGCCGTCGCGTCGCCGTCGACGTGGTCCGCGTCGTAGAGCCCCATGGGGAACAGCGTCTCGAGCGAGTGGAGATTCAACGCGTCCACGACGTTGTTGATGGCGTAGAGCCCCTGTCCCTTGGAGATCCGGCGGAAGAGGGCCTCGGAGGAGGGGCGATACCGCGTCGGGTCCAGTCCGATCGCGTGGAACAGCCTCCTCGCCCTCGCGATCCCGGGCACCGTGGAGGGCTCCGCGCCCGCGTGCTCCTTCGTGATTCGCGCGACGAGGGCGTCGATCTCCGCGGCGAGCGCCGCTTCGCGCGGGCGCACCGTCGCCCCGTCCGCGAGCACCCACGCCAGCCTGAGGACCGTCTGGAACTCAGCCGCGATGACGATCTTCACTACCGGAACCTCCCATCCTCCCGCGACCAGGCAAGCGACCCGGACTGCTGAACCCACCAGCCGCTCCACGCCGCCGGGTCGTCGGGGAGGTCCCCGCCCAGGAGCGTTTCGAGCGTCTCCCTGCGCCTGTCCAGCGCGGACGGCTCCGTCGGCACCCTCTCCGCGAGGCTCGACACGCACCGGCGGATCCAGGTCTCCACGTTCATCTCCCCCCACGCCATCCACGGGTCGACCATCGCGGCGCGGCGGGCCTCGATCAGGGCGCCGTCCCAATCGTCCGATCGCGAGAGGAGGCCCGACAGGTCCCTCCGCCAGCGCGGGTTTCGCGGATCGAGCTGGATCGCGCGGAGGAGCCAGTCCCTCGCGACCTGGCCGTTGCCACGTCGCCCCTCGATCACCGAGAGGGCCCACCGTGCCCAGGCGGCGTTGGGGCCCTTCTCGGCCAGCGGGACCAGGGCGTCGACGGCCTCCTGCGGCTTCCCCGCGCGCTCCGGCGCGACGGCCCTCCACACGGCCATTTCCGCGTCCTTGCACGGGAACTGCTTCGCGAACTCGAGGATCTTGTCGTACCCCTTCGGGTCGCTGTGCTGGAAGCAGATCTCCAGGATGCGCGGCAGGAGGTGGGAGTGATCGGCGACGCGCCCCCAGGAGTCGATCATCATCCCCCAACCGGCCTGCAGGTCCCCGCGCTCCGTGGCGAGGAAGTAGCCGAAGTACCCCTTCGCCTCGGTCGACGCGTGGGATTCCAAGAACGGCGTCTCGTCCAGGCCGTCCGACCACGGGGCGCGCGGGTCGTCCTTCGGGGCCGGAGGCAGGTCCGGCAGGGGGGACGCCGGCCTCGGCAGGTCCTTCTCGTACTTGAGGACGTCCCGCCAGGCCGCCTCCGCGTCCAGGGGGCGGTGCAGGCGGAAGAAGTCGACGCAGCCGAGCCACGACGTCGCCTCGACGTCGACCCACCCGCCGCCGATGCGTCTCGACTCCAGGAAGTGCGCACGCGCCGATTCAGGGTCGTCCCGCAGCGCCAGGTCGATCCAGCCGAGGACCAGGTGGCAACGCCCCTCCGCGAATCCACCTCGCAGCGCGGCCTCGAAGTCCTCGCGCGACGCAGCCGGATCGTGCAAGGCGACGAACCGGATCCAACCGCGGAGGAAGGCGGCCTTCGCGTTTTCCCCCTGGACGCCCGAGAGCGCCTCCACGCCCCGCGCGCCCATCTCTCGGAACGAGGAGAAGCAGCTCCCCGAGAGCCACTTCTCGTCGATCCAGGCCATCAGCTCCGACGCGGCCGCGGGCGTAGGATACGTCCCCAGGCGGTCAAGGCAGGGTTGGAGGATCTCCTGGTAGAGTCCCGCCGCGGTGCTGACCGCATTCGGCGTCTTCAACTGCACCTCGGCGCGAAGACGCCCCAGCACGGCCGGGTCGTTCCACCACGCCTCGCGGAGCCGCGCCAGGGCCGCCGGCGCCTCCGCGTCGCGGATGGTCAGCAGGGTGCGAAGCGCCTCGACCTGGACGAAGAAACTCGGGTGCGCGAGGTACCTGCGGGCGTGCTCCGCCGCGCGCGGGTGTCGGTGAAGCCCCATCAGGCGGAGCGCCTGCTGGATGCGGACCGGCCCCGTGGCGTGCTCCAGTGCCTCCTCCAGCGCCCGGTCGGCCGTCTCGGAGCGCAGCGCCGAGGCGCGGAGGGTCCAGGAGACGCGTCCGAGGATTCCGAGCGTGATCGGGATCTCTCCCCACTTGACGTCCTGCATGTAGTGGGCGGAGCCCGACTCGCCGAGCGGCCCGTAGACGAGGAAGGCGTTGGGCGGATCCCCCGTCGGGAGCTGCGCGGCGAGCATGGAGAACAGGTCGCGGACCGTGCCGCGCGTCTCGAAGCCCGGGGTGCATTCGCGAAGGCAATCGACGATCTCCTTCGCGCCGGGCTCGCCCTCCCGGACGCGCCTCTCGAGGGAAGAGAGCCCCTCCTCGTCGCCGTTCCGCGCCAGCGCGGCGGCGGCGCAGGCCTGGACCCAGGCGTCCGGGTCCGCAAGCGCCTTTCGCAGGGCCCCCGCCTCGGCAGGCAGGGGCCTCAGCTCGCCGAGCCCGACCGCGGCGATCCCGCGGCACCAGGGCGTCGGCGCCCCGAGCGCCGAGACCAGCTCGCCGCGCGATGCGCTGTCGACGAGGACGCGCACCGCCTGCCAGGCCGCGGGCGAGGCCTTGACCTCGATCATGTGCATGAACATCGGACAGGCGAACAGGGCGTCGAGCGTGAAGGTGGACTCGACGCGGATCTGGGAGCCCTCCGAGATCGGCTCCTCGGACATCAGGATGTCGAGCAGGGCCCCTCGTAACAGGCCGGCGTCGTGGTTCTCGGAGAGTGCGCTCAAGACGACCATGCGGTGCGGGATCGATGCCTCCCGCATCATCGCCTGGAAGAACGGGGCGCTTCGGCGGTTCAGCGTTCCGGCGTAGTCCGCCGATGTGGTCCCGAATGCGGTCTTGGGCGACGGGAGGCTCGCCTCGATCAGCGCATCGACGTTGTCCCGAGCGCCGTGGATCAGAAGGGCCCGCCCCAGCTCGATCTGCAGCCTCTGCTCCTCGGGGGAAAGGCCGCCCTTCGCGGCCAGTCGGTCCCACGCGGCCCGCAGGCGCGGCCCCCAGCGCGGGTCGGCCGTGGCAGCCAATGCGTGCGCCGAGATGATCTGGAGCAGCTTGTCGTCCGAGTCCAGGCCGGCGGAGAGTCCCTCCCCCGGGTCGGTTCTCTTCGTCGGGACCCCTCCGAGGACCATGCCGGCGAGGACCCGGGTTTCGGCGAAGCGTTGGGCGTCGAGGAGGACCTCGAGCGCCGCGTCGTAGAGGGCCTCCGACCCGCTCTCCGACCCCCCGGTCAGCGCGAGGGCGTCCATCGCCGTCTGGAGGGCGTCGGGCAGGTATCCAGACTCGGGGTCGGTCGACGGCGGCTTCTTCTCGAATTCGTCGAACAGTTCCTCAAGCCCCTTGCGAATCCGCCGTTCCTCCTCGCCGCGTGCCTCCTCCACGGCGGCCAGCCGTGCCCGCGCCGCGGCGTCGTCGACGCCCAGCGTCGAGGCGGCGGCGAACATGGTCGTGGCCAGGCCGAAGTCGCGCCGCGAGAGCGCAATCGCCCCGAAGGCCATCGCGACGTCGAACTTGGTCCGCCGGGCCTCCGCATGGGAGGGGTCCAGTCCCAGCACCCTGTCCAGCCGCTCGATCGCCGCGAGGGCCGCCTCGTGGGACTCGCGGTAGGGGAGCGGGACCTGGGAAGAGGACCGCACGAAGCGCGTCTGGGCGTCCCGACCCTCCCGCCATGCGTCGTCGACCGCCTTGCGGCGCTCCTGGGCCTGCCAGGCGACCGCGGAGAGGATCGCCGCGACACCGACGACCATCGCGGCTCCCACCGCGATGGCCGCGGTGCGGTGCCGGCGGATCGAGCGCTTGAAGAGCTGCACGCCCGATGGCGGGCTCGCCTGGATCGCCTCCCCCGCCAGGAATCGGCGCAAGTCCAGGGCTGCGGCGCTCGCGGAGACGTACCTCCGCTCGGGTTGCTTCTCCATGCACTTCAGGCAGATCGTCTCGAGGTCCGGGTGGATTCGGGGATTCACCTTCCTCGGCGGATCGGGGTCGGTCTCGATGACCTTGGCCCAGATCTCGAACTGGTTTCCGGACGGGTAGGGCGGCTTTCCCGTCAGCATCTCATACAGCGTTGCGCCGAGCCCGTAGACGTCCGAGAGGGGGCCCACGCGGCTCACCTCGCCCGCGGCCTGCTCGGGGGACATGTACTGGAGCGTTCCGAGGACCTGGCCCTCGATGCTGATCTTGCGGTCCGCGTGGACGTCGCGGGCGAGCCCGAAGTCGCACACCTGCGGCACGCCTTCGCGAGACATGAGGATGTTGGATGGCTTGAGGTCGCGGTGCACGATGCCCGCGTCGTGCGCGACCTGGAGGGCGTCGGCGACGTGCGCGGCGACCTCGGCGGACTGGCGGCCGGGGAGGGCCTTCCCGCCCATGTACCGGTCGAGCGATCCGCCCTCGACGAGGTCCATCGCGAGGTAGTAGTTCGGCCCCTCCTGGCCGACGTCGTGGACCTGGACGATGTGGGGGTGCTTACCCACCTTCGCGACGGAGCGCGCCTCGCGGAGGAAGCGCTCGATCGGGTCGACGGGCATCTGGGGGCTCGCCTGCATCACCTTGAGCGCGTAGAGGCGGTCGAGGCCCGGGTGATACGCCTTGTAGACCACGCCCATCCCGCCGCGACCGAGGGGCTCGAGGATCTGGTAGTGGCCGAGGACGGTGAGCTGGCCGCTCGGCAGGGGCGCCTGGGCCGGCGTGCCGGTCATCGTCGCATCCGTCGGGGATGCGGGGAGCGGCGTGGGTGCGCCGCTCAGCGTCGCGGTCGTGTCCGGCCGCGGGATGGGATGGGGCACCTTGCCAGCAGGTGGGTCTGCCATGCTCCGTTCCTACTCTTCGCCCAGCTTCTTTCTCGCCTCGTCCAGGAGCTTCGTCACGCCCGGCTGACCCGGGCAGATCACGAGGGCGGCCTCGAACTCCCTGATGGCCTCCGCGGTCCGCCCCAGTTGTCCGAAGACCACGCCGCGATTCGCCCGCGACATCCAGTGCGACCGGTCGAGCCCCGCGGCGCGGCCGAAGTCCTCGAGGGCCTTCTCCCAGCTCGCCGAGGGGTCCTCCCCGTGGGCCTTGGCCGCGTCCCCCCTCGTCATCCACGCGATCCCCCGGCTGTTGAAGGCCGGCGCGTAACCCGGCCGTCGCACGAGCGCGGCCCCGAAGTCCTCGATCGCCTTGTCCAGCGCCGTAGCGGGGTCCTTTCCCGACGCTGCATCCGCCTCCGCCCGCTTCGACCACGCCATTCCGCGATTCAGGCGGAAGCTCGGGTCGTCCGGCGCCTGGCGGATCGCCTCGTCGTACTCCGCGATCGCCACGTCGACCGTTTCTCCGAACCCCTTCCCGAGCGCCTGCTCGGCGGCCGCCTTCCCGGTGAGCACGTTCCCGCGATTCCCGTGCAGCCCCGGCATGTCCGGATCGCCCTTCATCACCTCGTCGAGGTCGGCGAGGGCCAGGTCGTAGCTGCCCAGCGGGTCCCTCCCGGCGCCCGCCTCCGCACGTGCGCGGAGCGAATAGGCGTTGGATCGGTTCAGGTAGGTGCGGACCCCCGCGGGGTCTCTCCGGATTGCCTCGCTGAAGTGACCTATCCCCTCCTCGAAGCCCGGGAAGGGGTCGACGCCGCGCATCCAATCGGCCCTTGCCTTCGCGCAGCGCGCGAGCCCCAGTCCGCCGATCGACTCGACCAGGTCGGGGTCGGCCTTCACGGCCCCCGCGAACGCGGCGTAGGCGCGGTCGTGGCACTCTCGCGGGTCCAGTCCAAGCGCCTCGCGACCGTCCGCCTCGGTCAGATACGCGATGCCGAGGTTGTTCAAGACGACCGAATCGTCGCCGCGAAGATCGAGGGCCTGCTCGAAGTCCGACCGGGCCCTGCGCAGAGCCTCCTCGCCGGACTCCCCGCGTTCGATGCAGGCCCGTCCGATGCGCGACCAGGCGTTTCCTCGGTTCGACAGGGCGTAATCGTCGTCGGGGCGCTCCTTGAGTACCGAAGTCAGGTCAGCGATGCTGAGCTTCCATGTCTCCCGCGGGTCCTGCCCGTGTTCGGCCTCCCAGTCGCCCAGGCTCACGAAGACGTTGCCGCGGTGTCCCAGGATGTCGAGGTCAGGGCTGCCGAGCGTCGCCTCGGAGTAGGCCAGGATGGCCTTCCCGAATTCGACCCGCGGGTCGGCCCCCTCGGCGGTCCGCGCGATCCCGGCCCCGTAGTGCAGCTCGCCCAGGTAGTATTGCGGCGCGGCGTGTCTCGGACGCGCCTCGATCACGCGCTGCATGTCCTCGATTCCGTCGGCGAACCGCTTCAGGGAAAAGCGCACCTTCCCGCGAGCGAAGTAGACCTCCGTGCGGAAGACCTGCATCGCGGCAGTCCCGAGGACGGCGGTCAGGCCGGCCTCCGCGTCGGCATGCCGCCCCGCCTGCATCGCGCGCATCGCCTCAATCGCCTGACGGAAGTCCTGGGCGATCCCTGAGCCCCAGACCTTCGCCTCTGAGGCGGTGGCCAGGAGCAGGTCGATTTGCGAGCGCAGCGCCTGCATCTCCTCGTCCTCGCCAGGCAGGCCCCCGAACGTGATCCCGCGCGAGGACGCGCGGACGGGCGGGAGGGGCTGACGCGCGATGTACTCGGAGAAGGCGACCAGGGCCTGCATGAGGGCGCCGTAGGGGAGGTCGGGGTCGAGCGTCCTGGCCTTCTCCATCCATGCGGTCGCCTCGTCGGGATGACCGGCGAGTCGGCGGGCCCACCCCGCGAGGGCGTGCATCACGGACTGAGACGTAGCGTCCTGCGGTGTCTCTGACATGAATTCCTGCACGCGGCGCCACTCGGGGGCGGCGTGCTCGCGCCGGCTGGCGGAGTCCGTCCGATCGTCGTAGAAGCACCCCTCCATTCGCCTAAGCGTCTCGGCGAGGAGGACCCACCTTGCGAGGACGTTCTGGACCAGCCCGGACTTCGCGAGGGCCTCCTCGGCGGCGTCCTTCCCCGCCACGGCTCTCGCGCGCGCGGCCTCCGCCTCCGCGTCGATCCGCTTCACCTCGCTGTCCGCCCACGCGAATCCCGCGGCGGCCTCCGCGTTCCCCGGGTCGATGGCCAGCACGCGTTGGAACGCGTCGCGCGCATCGTGCGGATGCTCCTGCTCGCGGAATTGCCTTCCGACGGCCATTCCCGCCGCCACCTGGCTGCGATGATCCGTGGTCTGGACGACCCACACGGCCCCGACGGCGACGAGGATCACGCCCGCCACGGCGACCGGCAGGACCACCGCACGGTACTTCGAGGCACGGCGCCACGCACGGGAGATGGCCGATAGGGGCCGCGCGCGGATCGGTTCGTTCTGCAGGAACCGCTGCAGCTCCTCGGCCAGCTCCTGCGCCGAGGGGTACCGCTTCTCGGGGGCCTTCTCCAGGCACTTCAGGCAGATCGTCTCGAGGTCAGGGTGGACGTTCGAGTTGATGGAGCGCGGCGGCACGGGTTCGTCCGCCACCACGTGGCTCCAGATCGCGAACTGGTTTTCCCCGACGAACGGCGATCGGCCCGTCAGCATCTCGTAGAGCGTCGCGCCCAGGCCGTACACGTCGCTCACGGGCCCCACGCACGACTGCTCCCCGGAGGCCTGCTCGGGTGACATGTACTGGAGCGTGCCGAGGACCTGCCCCTCCTGGCTGAGGCGCTCCCGCGCGGACGCGGAGACGTCCCGCGCGAGGCCGAAGTCGCTCACCTGGGGCGTCCCGTCGCGCCCGAGGAGGATGTTCGAGGGCTTGAGGTCGCGATGGACGATCCCCGCCGCGTGGGCCACCTCGAGGGCGCGCGCCACCTTCACTGCGATCTCGGCGACGGTCCGGTTCGGCATCGGCTTTCCGCCGATCGCCCGATCGAGGGGCAGGCCGTCGACGAGGTCCATGGCCAGGTAGTACGTCGCTCCCTGCTGGCCGACGTCGTGGACCTGGACGATGTTCGGGTGCTTCCCGATCTTCGCGACCGCGCGCGCCTCGCGGAGGAAGCGCTCGATCGGGTCCGCGGGGGTGTCAGGCGAGACCTGCATCACCTTCAGGGCGTACATCCGGTCCAGGCCCGGGTGGTATGCCTTGTAGACCACGCCCATGCCGCCGCGGCCCAGCGGCTCCAGGATGCGGTAGTGCCCGAGCGTCGACTGGGCGTCGAGGGAGGCCGCCGCGAGGGGCGCAGGGCCGATGGTGACGATCTCCGAGGCCGCATGCCCGGGCGGCGTCCGCTCGCTCCCGGAGCCTCGCAGGTCCGGAATCGGCATCGCCACCGTCGGCTCCGTGGCCGGCGGCTCCGCGGGGGGCCCCTGAGGTTCGACGGGGTTGGTCATGGCTACTTGGGCGGGTCCTTTCCCTCGGCACGGGCCTTCGCCCGGTCCCTCCACTCCACGAGCCTGGCGTGGCTCGTCCCGACGAGGCCGATCGCGGCCTCGAACGACTTCACGGCCTCTTCGTAGCGGCCCAGGAGCTCGAGCGCGAGGCCGCGGTTCGCCATCGAGGACCAGGCCTTCGGGTTGACGGCCAACGCGCGGTCGAAGTCGAGCAGCGCGGCCTCGAGGGGCTCCTTCCCCTCCTTTCCCTGCGAGATCGCGGCGCGTCCCCTGGACATGCGCACGTTCCCCAGGTTGCTGTGCGCCTGCCACATGTTCGGGTTCCGTGAGAGGACCTGCCCGAGGTCGTCGATCGCCCGGTCGTAGGCGTCGGTCGGGTCCTTCCCATCCTCCAGCAGCGCGTCCCCCTTGTGCTGCCAGGCCGTGCCCCGATTGTTGAAGGCGCCGATGTTGTTCGGGTCACGCTTCAGGGCCTCGCCGAGGTCCGCAATCGCCTGCTCGTGGCAGGGGATCCCGTCCTCGCCGCGGTCCTCCAGGGCCTCGCCCTTTCCCGAGTGCGCGCTGGCGCGGTTCACCAGCGCCTGGACCAGCGCGGGGTCCCGAGCGAGCGCCTCGGAGGCGTCGGCGATGGCGCTCTCGTATTCGGCGACGGGGTCCTCGCCGCGTTGTGCCCTGTACGACGCGCGTCGCTCGTGGACGTGCCCCCGGTTGCACCAGGCACCCACGCCCTGCGGGTCGCGCTTCACCGCCTCGTCCAGGTCCTGGATCGCGCGATCGTAGCTGGGCGTCGGGTCCTCGGCCCGCACGATTTGGAGCCCGGCCAGTGTCTCAAGGGCCCCGCCGCGGAGGCCGTACGTGTCGGCCCGTTCGGGGTCCCTCTGGATGGCGGCGTCGTACGACTCGATGGCCTGCCGCAGCGCCCACCGCCCGTCCTGCCCCCGTGAGGCCTGCCACCTCGCCTTGGAGAGGAAGGCGTTTCCCCGGTTCAGGTGGAAGGAGGCATCCTCGCGGTTCGCGCGGATCGCCTCGTCGAAGTCGGCGATGGCGGCGTCGTAGCGCGGCTCGGGGTCGATCCCGCGGTTCCGCTCCGCGTCGCCCTTCCACAACGACGCGATCCCGCGCATCGAGACGGCCTCGCCATACCCGGGGCGCCGGTCCAGGGCCGCCGAGAACTCCGCGATGGCCTCGTCGTAGGCCGCTCGCGGGTCGTCCCCCTTCGCCGTGAGCGTGAGGGCCGTCCCGAAGAGGAGCTGCCCCAGGTAGAGCCGCGCCTCGGCCTGATTCGGTCGCGCATCGACCACCTGGCGCAGATCCGCGAGCCCGTCCTGAAATTTCCCCAGGAGGTACCGGATCTTCCCGCGGGCCAGCAGGATGTCCGACTCGAAGACCAGCATCGCCGCCGTCCCGACGACCTCGGACAAGCCCGACTCAGCGTCCCCGTACTGTCCCGCCTGGAGGGCCTGCAGGGCCGCGATCGCCCGGCGGAAGTCCTGAGCGATCCCCTCGCCCCACACGCGGGCGCGGCCGGCCTCCTCCAGCCTCTGCGTCATCTCGATCCGGTAGAGCCTCATCTCGTCGCTCTCCGGCGGCATGGGCCCGAAGCCTACGCCGGTCGGGCTCGTCGCGAGCTGCGGCAACGGCTGGCGCGCGAGGTAGCCCGAGAGGTACGCAAGGGCCTCCATCAGGGCGCCGTAGGGCAGGTCCGCGTCCAGCGAGCGGGCCCGACGGATCCAGTCCAGCCCCTCCTCGTCATGGCCCGCGAGGGAGCGGGCCCATCCGGCAAACGCCAGCATCGTCGCCTGCGAGGTGTCGTCCTTCGGCGTTCGTTCCATGAACGCCGCGACCCTGGCCCAGTGCGGGGCGGCGGCCTTGCGGAGGCCTTCGGTCGTCATCCTCGAGTCGAATCGCAGCCTCTCCAGTTCCTTCAGCGTTGGAGAGACGAGGACCCAGCGTGCGAAGACGTTTTGCACGAGCCCGGACTTCGCGACCAGGATCTGTGCCTGCTTCTCCGCCACGAGGGCGCGCCGGGTCTCGGCCTCCGCCTCGGCCTGGAGCCGATTCACCTCCGTCGTCGCCCATGCCAGGCCGGCCGCGGCCTCGCGGCTCGCCCCGTCGAGCGCGACGGCCCGCTGATACGCGTCCCGTGCGTCCCGCGGCTGCTTCTTCTCGCGGAACTGCCTCGCGACGGCCAGCTCGATCTGGACCGCCCGCGCATCGGTGATCGAGCGCGCGAAGGACCAGGCGCCCCACGCGACGCCGAGGAGGATGAACGCCGAGGTGGGGACCACCACGGCCCAGCGACGCACGGCCTTGCGCCACACGCGCCGGGCGAGCGAGATCGGGCGCGCGAGGATCGGCTCCCCCTCCAGGAATCGCCGAAGCTCGTCGGCGAGCGCCCTCGCCGTCGGATAGCGCTCATCGGGGGAGCGCGCCATCGTCTTCAGGCAGATGGTCTCGAGGTCGGGGTGCACCTTGGGATTGACGCGCCGCGGGGGCGCGGGGTCGCCGGCCATCACGGCGGACCAGATGGCGAACTGCGTGGTACCCTCGAACGGCGGCTTCCCGGTCAGCATCTCGTACAGCGTGGCGCCGAGGCCGTACACGTCGGTCGCGGGGCCGATCTTCGACTGCTCACCGGCGGCCTGCTCGGGGGCCATGTACTGGAGGGTCCCGAGGATCTGTCCGTCCTGGCTGAGGGCCTGGGCCGAGCTGGTCGAGGCATCCCGCGCGAGGCCGAAATCGGTGATCTGCGGCGAGCCTTCCTTCGTGAAGAGGATGTTCGCCGGCTTCAGGTCGCGATGGACGATCCCTGCGTCGTGCGCGAAGCTGAGGCCCTCGGCGACCGCAAGTGCGACCTCGGCCGCGCGGCGCGCCGGCATCGGTTTGCCCCGGAGCTGCTTGTCGAGCGTGTCCCCCTCCACGAGGTCCATGGCGAAGTAGTAGAACGGGCCCTGCTGACCCACATCGTGGACCTGGACGATGTTCGGGTGCTTCCCGATCCGCGCCACCGCGCGTGCCTCGCGGAGGAAGCGTTGCACGGCGACCTCTGGGAACTGCGGGTCGGCCTGGAGGACCTTGAGGGCGTAGTGCCGATCGAGCCCGGGGTGGTACGCCTTGACGACAGTCCCCATGCCTCCTCGGGCGATCGGCTCCAGGATGCGGTAGTGCCCGAGCGTGGCCGAGGGGGCAGGGAACGCCTCGAACTGGGGCTGCGGCCCTCCGATCGTGGCGTTCGTGGCCGACGCCGCGGAGGGGACGAACGCGCCGGGAATCGTCTCGGTCGTATCGAACCGCCTGGGCGGAGTGGGTGCCGTGGTGGGCGGCATTTCGGCGGGCAGAGCGGGATTGTCGGGGGGGAACGGCATTGGTCGCACCGGACTCACAGGCGTGGGCATTCTACCAGAACATTCTCCCCGCACACCAGCGGCGGCCGGGCTTGCGAGCGGATGCGCGGATGATATGATGCGCGCGGAGGGAGCATGCAAGGAGTGCCCACGGAAGCCGATCGGCTGCGCGACCTTCCGATTCGGGAGGCGCAGCTCTTCTGCCGCGACCGTGCGCGACAGGGCGGCGCCGACCTGGCCTCCCTCGAGAAGTCCCTCGCCGAGAGCTCGGTCGCCGCGGACCAGGTCTGGGCCCTCCTGCTCCGGTGCTACCGGGAGCCTGAGTCGGGCTTCCGCGAGGTGCTCGGTCGCCTCTACGACACGGGCACGATGGGCCTCACGGGCTGGGACCGCGGCTGGTCGAGCGGGTGGCTCCCTTCCCTTGTCGCGCGACGAATTCTGACCGCCGCGGACCTGGTCCCGCCACACCGACGGGACCCCGAGGGGCTCGACGCGCGCGAGACCGTCCTCTGGCTCCGTGTGCTCGCCGAGGCCACCTCGCTCCTCCCCGAGGACCGTGCCTTCGTCCGCTCGGCCGTCGACGACCCCGACCTCGAGGTCTGGCCGCACGCCGCTCGGGCGTGGGGGCGAAACGCGCTCCACGATGCGGAGCTTCGGGGGGAGATGCTCGACGAGGTGATCGCACTCTTGCGGCAGGGGAGGCTGGAGTTTCCCTCCTCCGCGCGAAGACGACACGGGCGCGCCACGTTCGTCGCGTTCTGCGCGTTCCTCTCCGCGAGTCCACTGCCGACGAACCCCGGCGAGCCGTCCCCGCCCGAGCCGCCGTTCCACCTGCTGCCCCCATGGGTCCAGGGGGTCATCCGGGGCCACTCGCTCGATTTCCTCCCCGCGCGGCTGTCCGACGACCTCGACCTGGCCGCCGTCCTCCACGGCTCCGACTGCCTGCTGGAGGTCGATGCGTACCGCCCGCGTCTCCAGGAGCGCCTCTCGGTGCTGCTCGGGTTCCTTCAGAAGCGGTCCTACCCGATCTCGACGGAGATGGTCGGATCGCTGCTGGCGCGCGCGGTTCGCGCTGGGCACCTGGACGGGGCGGGCGTCTCGATGCTCGTCACGATTGCCACCGCGTGGGGGAAGATGCCTCGCAAACGGGCCTCCGACCGCCTCTCCTCGTACCTCGTGTTCGAGCACCTCGCGCGCGGCCTGGCGGAGATGGCGCACGGCGAGGTCCGCGCCGCGGCGCTCGACGCGCTCGTCGACCTCGCGGGGTTGCTCCCGACGGCGCCTGAGGTTGCGCGCACGGCCGTCTGGGAGGCGCTATGGGCCGCGGCCGCGGCGGGGGACCTGACGCAGCGCGCGCGCGACTGGCTCACGCACCAGGCGATGAAGGGGGTCGACCTGCCCGCCGGCGGCTCGGCGATCGCGTCGGCGGAGACGTTCGAGTTCGTCCACGCACAGCGCTGGCTGGCCCGTCGGGTCGGCGCGGAGGCCCTTGCGCGCGCGGGCATGGAGTCGGGCCCGGGCGAGGGGAGCTGGGTCGGCCCGCTCTGGAGGGAGACGGTCGCGACGCTCCTCTCGGGCCTGCAGCACGCGGCCGCGTGGAACCTGCTCGGCTCGCAGGAGCGCGTCCTGTGGGTCTGGCGGCTCTGCCACCTCTTCGAAGATGGGGTCCTTGATCCGGCCGTCCAGATCGGCGACGTCATGTACCTGATTGCCCAGGCCCCCTCGCCAGGCACGGAAGAGTACGGCGCATTCGATACGCGCGCCCAGCTCCTGATCGAGCTGTTCCTCCGAGCATCGGGGCTGGAAGGGGAGGCGTTCTCGGCGCTCCCGCGGCTCGCCCGAGTCCCCACTGGCAAGGCCAGCTTGCTGGCTGGCAGGGCCAGCTTGCTGGGGCGCGCCACGCTCGACGCGGCCATCCAGGTCATCGCCGCGGGCCCCAGCGGCTACCTCGAGCCATACCTCGCGCTCGACCTGCGCCGCCACTTCCGGCGCCTGGTCGCAGACCCCGACGCCACCTTCCGCGACCTCTGCCGCCTTGCGGCACGAGGCGCCAGCCCCCAGCTCTTTGCGCTCCTCGCGGACGCGCTTCACGACGGTGCCCGCCCCTCGGCGGACCTCGCGGAGGTCGTAGGAGAGGGCGTCCGTGCCGCATCGGACCCGTCGCCGTCGAGCGCGCTCGAGGCGCGAATCGACGCCATGCTGGACGGACGCACCGGTCCGTACCTGGACGCCTGGAGGGCTGCACGCGCCGCCTGGCGGGCGCTGGAGCCGATGGCCTGGGAGGACCCGCAGGCGGACCTCGCGCCGCTGGAGCGGGCCGTATCGGCCGCCGCGGCCCTCGCGGGGGCCCTTCGAGACGGCGGGACCGCGCCGCCTGCCTGGGCGAGCGAGGGACTCCTGACGTCGGCCCGGGACCGGCTGGGCGCGTTGATGCCGGTGGACCCCGGGGAGCTCGGAGGGCTCGAGTCGAGGTGGCGCGCGGTCGCGGAGGCCGTCCTGGAGCTGCGACGCGGCGTCGCGGAGGCCCTACCGCCGCTGGAGAGGTCGAGGTGGCAGGCCGCGACGTCGTCCTGGACGGTGCGCCTTGCAGTCCGCCGCGCGAAGGCTGCGTCGATCGAGGCAGAGTGGAGGGCTTGCCAGCCTGCGGCCACCCGGGACGCGGAGGCAGTCGGCCGCCTGGCGATGGCAGCGAGGAACCTGCTCCCGTCCGAACGGGCCGATCGGCTCCTCGCGGCGATCGCCGACCAGTGGATGCACGAGGTCGCCACGGGCCCCTCTCCCGGCGACGCGGCCGAGCGGCTCCTGGCGACCGCCCCCACGCTCCTCACGCCGACGCAGCGCCACGTCCTGGTCTGGGCGGCCCTCTGCGCCGCGATGGACCGAGGGGGTGAGGCGGACGTGCGCGCCTGGTTCGCGCGTCTGGAGGCGCCCTCGCACGCCGAGGGGAAGCGCGTGGCACACTGGTGGCTGGACCGGTACGACATGCCCGAGGCGCGGCGGGTGTCGCCGGACCTCGCGCGCGTCTGGCCGCTGCACCACGCGCCGGCGCTCCTCGGGGTTCTCGTGGGTTACCTGGGGATGCTCGCCTGCGGCCAGGTGTGGGTGCAGATCGCCCGTTCCGGCGGATACGTCGAGATGGCCGTCCTTCTGGTCGGCAGCCTGGCCGCGGCGGGGCTGTGCGTGGTGTGGGACCTGCAGGAGCGCGGCGTCGTGCCGCGCGGCCTCCCCTCCTCGACGGCGCTCTCCGACGGGTTCGGCCGCGCGGCGCCGCTGCTCGGCGTCGTCGCGGGCGAGGCGTTCGTCCTCTGCCTCATCGGCCAGCTCCTGCTGGCCGGCACGCCGCTGGGCTGGGGAGAGGTGTCGTGGTGGGGCGTCCTGCCGCTGGTGCTGACGACCTCCGGCGTCACCCTCTTCCTGGGGCTCTTCGTGGCCGCGGTCGCCTTCCGCCGCTCGGTCACCCGATCCGCGCGAGGCTGAGGCGGTCGCCGTAGCGGGACATCAGGGCTCGGCGCAGGGGGCCCGACTCCGGCGAGGAGAGCGCCGGGTCCGCGGCCACAAGCCGCGCGGCGATGTCGCGGGCTTCCGCGAGTAGCTTGACGTCGCGCGCCAGGTCGGCGACGCGGAGCTGCGGAAGGCCGTGCTGGCGCGTCCCCAGGAACTCCCCCGGGCCGCGCAGACGCAGGTCCTCCTCGGCGATCCGGAACCCGTCGGTGGTCTCCGCAAGCACGCGCAGCCGCGCGCGGGCGTCCTCGGTCCGCGCGTCGGCGAAGAGGAGGCACCACGAGTCGTGCTCCCCGCGGCCGATCCGCCCGCGGAGCTGGTGGAGCTGCGAGAGGCCGTACCGCTCCGCGTGCTCGATGACCATCACCGTCGCGTTCGGCACGTCCACGCCGACCTCGATAACGACCGTGCTCACGAGGACCTGCGCGCGCCCAGAGCGGAACTCGTCCATCGCGCTGTCCTTCTCGGCCGGCTTCATCGCCCCGTGCAGGAGCGCCACGTTGCGGTGGCGGAACGCGGAGGTCCGCAGGACACGGTGCATCTCGGTCGCCGACTTCATCGGCAGGGTATCGGAGGGGTCGATCAGCGGGTAGACGAAGTACGCCTGGCGTCCCGCCTTCAGCTCGCGTTCGATGAACGGGATCGCCTTCCGGACGTGCGATGAGGGGCGAACGAGGGTCTTCACGGGCCGACGTCCCGGCGGCAGCTCGTCGAGGACGGTAACCTCCAGGTCTCCGTAGAGCGCGATCCACAGCGTGCGCGGGATCGGCGTGGCCGTCATCGTGAGGACGTGCGGGTGGAGGCCCTTGGCGACGAGGTCCCCGCGCTGCAGGACGCCGAAGCGGTGTTGCTCGTCGATCACCGCGACCGCAAGCCGGTGGAACTGGACGCCTTGCTCTACGAGGGCATGCGTGCCCACGACGAGGTCGACGGCCCCCTCCGCGATGGCGGCTCGGACTCGCGTCTTTTCGCGCGCGGGCAGCGATCCGAGGAGGGCCTCCACGCGGACCTTCGACCCCGCGAGCATCCGGCGAAACGTCCCGAGGTGCTGCTCCGCCAGAATCTCGGTGGGGGCCATGATCGCGGCCTGCGCGTGATTGCCTATTGCGGCGAGGCACGCGTACAGCGCGACGACGGTCTTCCCCGATCCGACATCCCCCTGGAGGAGGCGGTTCATGGGTGCCGGGCCCGCCAGGTCCGCGCGGAGGCGCGCGACGGCCCGCTCCTGGGCACCCGTGAGCGCGAACGGGAAGCGCGCGCGGATACGGGCCTCGAGTCGCGCGTCGATCTTGAGCGGGAACGGGGTTCGCTCCGATTCGCGCTCCCGCCGGCGCAGCGCGTGGGCCGCCTGGAACACGAGCAGCTCCTCGAACGCCAGGCTCTCACGCGCCGGGCCCAGGGCCGCCGCATCGGCGGGGGCGGGGGCGATCCGCAAAGCCTCCGTCGCGGTCGGGTAGCCCCGCTCCGCGCGGATTCCCGCCGGCAGCAGGTCCTCGATGCGGTCGACGTGGTCCTGCACCGCCTGCCAGACGATGCGACGGAGCCCCTTCTGGCCGATCCCCTGCGTCGCTGGATAGACGGGCTGGAGTGCGGGGAGCGGCTGGTCGGGGCGCACGTGGACGAACGACTGCGCGTCGCACACGAGCGCGAGGGTCTCCTCCCGCCGCATGAGCTGGACCCGCCCCGCGGCGCGGATCCGCATCCCTCGGACGAGCCCGTCGCGGAGGAACCCCTGGTGGAACCAGGCGATGGTCCCCTCGGCGGAGTCGTCCTTGACGGTTGCGAGGAGCACGGTCGCCCGCCGGCCAAATGCCTGGATTCGCGTGATCTCGCCCTCGATCACGGCCTTCTGCCCGACGGCGAGCGAGGCGATGGGGGCGACCTGCGACCAGTCGACGTAGTCGCGCGGGACGTGCCACAGGAGGTCGCGAATCGTCGCGATACCGAGCTTCGCGAGCAGCGCGGCCCGCGACGGGCCGACGTGCTTCGCAAATTGGACCGGCCAGTCGAGCGGGTCGCCGGGCGGGTACTCCTTTGGCTGGATGAAAGAGACCCGGGCCTTCGCGGCCGTCTTTCGCGCCGGCATCAGAGCCTCGCGAGGCGCTGGCGGACTTGGGCGCGCTGGGCCTTCGGGACGGACTCCTCGTCGGCGATCGCCGCAAGCGCCTCACGCGCGCCGGGCATGCGGTCGCGCAGTCCGTCGAACAGGAGGTCGACGGCCCGCCTTCGCAGCGCCTCCGTCCGCTTCGCGGCCGTGGAGAGCTTCGCGCGACGCGCGAGGCGGCCCAGCGTCGTGAGGACCGCCAGTCGGTCCTCCCGCTCGCGGAAGTCCTGGTGGACGGCCATCCGGCACAGCTCCTCCATAACGTCGTCGCAGACGCGGAGGAACGGCTCGTCCTCCTCGGGGCCGGTCAGGATCCGTCCGAGGACCTGGGCGATCGTGAGATTCGAGATGCGGCTCCTGAGCGCGGCGAGGACGGCGAGCTTCAGGTAGAGCGGCGTGCCGGGGGCGCCCCCGATCGCGCCGAGGGCCTCGGCCAGCCGCGTGACGGCGTTGGGCCCCCAGATGATCTTGTACTCGGAGACCTCTCCCCACTTCGCGATCATCTGTCTCGTGATGCGCTCCAGGAGCGACTCCGTGATGCCCACGGACGTGCCGATGCGCTCGAGGCCCTCGACCACCGCCGGCAGGAAGTCCGTGTAGAGCTGCGCGGGCCGACTGACTGTGATCAGCGTCCCCTCCCTGGTCTGTTTCTCCTCGGAGAGGTCGACGGTGACCTCCTGCTCGATCAGCTCGAGGAACAGCATGGCCAGGTCCATCCGGACCTTCATCGGCATCGAGGGGCCCCCGGCGAGCGCGGCGAGGGCCTGCACGTAGTCGAGCGTGTTCGCGCTTTTGCCCAGGCGGAGCCTCAGCTCGTCAGCGACCTTCTCGAGGAACCCCGCGGGCGCAAGGGGGCCCTGGGCCATCGTTCCGAGCGCGCGGGCGACCTCCCCCTGCGCGGGGAACTCGACCAGCAGCCGCTCGGCCCATGCGCAGATCCGGTCGACCTCCTTTGCGTCGGCGGGGTCCGTCGTCGCGGCCACCTGCCGCGAGAGGACCTTCAGCGCGAGGAGGCGCACCTCTTCGTAGGGGCTCTCGTCCACGGTGCGGACGAGGGCCTCCGCGGAACAGAGGCCCATGCGGTGGAGGACGGTCTCCGTCAGGTCGTAGACCCGATCGAGGCGGTAGTCGTGCGCGCTGCGGAGCAGCTCCTGCGCGATCTTCCGCTTCATGTCGATGGAGAGGCAGGGGTGGTACGTCAGGCGTGTCTCCATGAGTGCCAGGCGCAGCGACCTGCGCGCCGTCGTGAGGATCCCCATCAGGAAGGGCCCGAGCCGCGCGCCGAGTTCCCGGGGCGCCACGGTGCGCGCGAGCTGCGAGTCGAGGATGCGGAGAAGGAATGCCTGCTGGTCCTCCTTCGCGGAGGGCCAGACGGCGAGGAGGGCCTCCACGCCGTGCATCCCGAGGTCGTCGAAGGCGGCCACGAGGCGGCGGCAGTCTGCGTCCGAGTCGCTCCAGTCCGCGATCGTCCGCGCCGCCTCGGCCGCAAGGCGCGCCTTCTCTGGGTCGGGGAGCGGGATGTCGCTCAGGAGGAGCAGGAGGTAGGCGCGCAGTCGGCGCTCGTCGGCCTTCTCCACCTGGGACCAGAGCGCGCGGGAGAGGGGGGCGGCGGCCGCCTTCCCGAGCTCGCGGCAGAGCCGGCGGGTCGCGGGGGCGAGGGCGTCGAACTGCCCCGCGAGGAGTCCGAGGACGAGGCGAACGAGGTCGGGGAGGGCCTCGGGGGAGGCCCCGAGGGTGGGGGCGATCTCGGCGAGGACGTCGATGCCAAGCGAGGCGGCCGCGGGGTCCTTCTCGGTCTCCAGGACGCTGAAGAGGAGGCGGAGGATCACCCCGCGCTCCGCAGGGGCGGCCTTGGGGCCGATCCGCCGCAGGGCGCCGAGGGCCGTCGCGCGCGCCTTGGGGTCCGGGTCCGCGAGCCCGCGGATCGACTCGGTCAGGTCGGGGTCGAGGCCGAGGTGCCTGAGCGCCTTCGCCGTCTCCCGCCGGACCTCGGGCGCGGGGTCGGAGAGCGCCATCAGGCAGAGCACGCCCTTCTCCTCGGGAGGGAGGGGGCTGACGAGGACGCTGCGGAGCGCCTCGATCTTGGTTCTCGGGTCGGCGCTGGTGAGGAGGACGAACTTCAGGCGCGCAAGATCCTCCAGCGAGAACAGCTTCTTCGACTCCTCGGGACGGAGGAGGGCCTTTGACCCGGCAAGGCCGGCTTGCTGGTCGGAGAGGGCGAGCGCGCCGCCGGGGGACCGAGAAAACCCCTTGTCCGCCTCCAGCTCCTCCTCGAGGCAGAGGATCCGGAATCCCTCGCCGGCGTGCACGGTGAGCGTGGGGAGCTCCTTCGCCCCTTTCAGCCCTTTCAAGACCGCGGCGACGTCCTTCTTCGTGAGCTTCGCCGCCTTCTCGAGGAGGGCGGGGGAGAGGAGGAGGGCCTCGGCGGGGGAGCCGGGGGGGGCCATTTCGAGGAAGACGCCGCTGACGGCGAGCTTGCGTGCGAGGAGGGCCCCGACGCGGACGGCGAGCCGCTCGGATACCCGGTACTGCTCTCGCAGTTCCTTTCTTTCGAGGCGAATGGGTTCAACCACGATGTCCGGTGCACTCCGTGGACAGGGTGCCGTCAGGGACGTCCGACGCTGAAGTAACGGAAGCCCAGCTCCTTCATGCGGGCCGGCACGAACAGGTTGCGGCCGTCGAAGACGGTCGGGTGCGCGAGGAGCGCCTTCAGCTTCACGAGGTCGATGTTGCGGAACTCGGTCCACTCGGTCGCGAAGATCAGCGCGTCGGCCCCGTCCGCCGTGTCGTAGGCGGAGGCGACGATCTCGACGCCCTGCAAATGGGGGCGCGCCTTCTCCGCGGCCTTGGGGTCGTAGGCGCGGACGTGGGCCCCCTTCGCCGCGAGGCGGTTCGCGATGTCGACCGCGGGCGACTCGCGGACGTCGTCGGTGTCGGGCTTGAACGAGAGGCCGAGGATGCCGATCCGCTTGTCCTTGAGGACCCAGAGCTCCTCCTCGATGCGCTTCACGAAGCGGGCGCGCTGCTCGGCGTTGATCCGCTGGACCTCCTTGAGGAGGCCGAAGGGGTAGCCGAGCGTCTCGGCGATCGAGGCGAAGGCGTCGACGTCCTTCGGGAAGCACGATCCGCCGTAGCCGATCCCGGCGCGCAGGAACGACGGGCCGATGCGGGGGTCCATGCCCATCCCGCGGGCGACCTCCTCGACGTTCCCGCCGGCCATCTCGCAGATCGTCGCGACCGCGTTGATGAAGGAGATCTTCATGGCGAGAAAGGAGTTCGAGGCGTGCTTGATCAGCTCCGCGCTGCGGGTGTCGGTGAAGATCACGGGCGACTGGAACGGGCGGTAGAGCCGTTCCATGACCTCGCGCGCGCGAGGGGACGACAGGCCGACGACGATCCGGTCCGGTTCGAGGGTGTCCTGCACCGCGGACCCCTCGCGGAGGAATTCCGGGTTGCTGACCACATCGAAGGGCGTCTCGGACTTCACGTAGCGCTCGATGGTCTGGCGGACGCGGTCGCCCGTCTGGACCGGGACGGTGCTCTTTTCGACGACGACCTTGTAGCTGTCGAGGTTGCGGGCGATCTCGCGGGAGACGGCCTCGAGGTACGACATGTCGGGGGCGCCGGAAGGGAGGGGAGGGGTGCCGACGCAGATGAAGATGACCTCCGAGGCCTTCACGGCCTCGGCGATCTCCGTGGAGAACGTGAGGCGTCCCTCGACGACGTTCCGCTGGACGAGCGGATCGAGCCCGGGCTCGTAGATCGGCATCTTCCCCTGGCGGAGGAGGTCAATCTTGCGGGCGTCGTTGTCGGCGCAGATGACGCGGTGGCCGCGCTCGGCGAAGCAGGCGCCGGTGACGAGGCCGACATGGCCCGTGCCGATGATCAGGAGGCGGACCGAGTCGGTGGATTCAGGCATACCCAGGTTCTCCCAGCCCCGTGACACCCTTACGGGTGTCACTCCAGCGCGCCCTTACGGGCGCGACTCCAACGCGCCCTTGCGGGCACGACTCCAGACTACTTGAAGGGGATCCCGCCGCTCTGGTTGTGCGGGTTCGGCGGTTCCTGCGGGTTGTACAGATCGCCCGCCTTGGCCCGCACCCTCAGCTTCGGCGCCGCCTTGGGATAGAACAGGAACGCGAGCGTCAGGTCGTCCTTCTCGCGGTCGTAACGCGCCTCGATGTCGAGCACGAAATCGTGCAGGTCGCGCCCAACGCCGAAGGCGTGCTGCGTGAAGAGCTTCTTGTCGAAATCGTACGTCTCCGTCGCGCGGAGCGTCCACTTCTCCGTCGCGCGCCAGTTCACGCCGAACGTCACCGAGTTCGTGATCTCCTCGATGTAGTGGTCGGTCAGGAAGGCGTCGACGTTCGCCCAGGGGCTGAAGCGCGCCGTGGTGTCGAGCGACATCACCTGGTACGACACCGTGTTGAACTCCAGGTGCCCCTCCAGGCTGAAGAAGCTCCGCGGCGTGAAGACCCAGTCGGCCTCGACGTTGCTGAACTCCCGCTCGTCGTACTCGCCTTCGTCATCCGACTTCGCGGCGATCCAGCTCATCGGCGGCAGGTAGTTCTGCGGCTGGAAATACCCCGTGTCGCGGCTCTTCCTCGGGTAGAACTCGACCGCCAGGCCGACATTCAGGAACTCGAAGCAGTCGTCCGGTCCGCCAGCCCCGTGCGTCTGGAAGCGATTCCGCATCTCCAGGTAGACCTCCTCGAAGAGGTCGGCCTGCTCGACCTGGTCGATCTGGATCAGGTCGTCGGGGCCCTCGCTCATCGCGAGGTTCCCCGCGTATCGCCCCTCCACCTCGAAGATGTGCCTCATTCCGTGGAGGCCGACGAGCGGCCAGTCCACGTCGTAGACGCGGTTCGCCTGGAAGAACGCGCGCCATCCCGCGGAGAAGATCGCCCGGTCGATCGTCTCGCGCGTGCCCGTCCCCTCGGAGAACGCCGAGACCCGGCCGCCCACGAACGGGGTCAACATCACGGGCCCGAGGTCGATCGGGGCGGACAGGTCGTTCACGGAATCGGCCCGGACCACGGACCGGTCGTCCAGATGGAGCTGGTCGTCGGGCCGGACCTTCGCGCGGGAGACCTCCGAGAAGTTCGTGAAGTAGACGTGGTCCTCCAGAAGCGGCTCCGCGATCCAGCGGAAGCCGAGCTGCGGCCAGTACTCGACCTGCGTCTGGAAGTCGTTCACGCGCAGCCGGTCGAACATGAAGGCCCCGACGTTGTCCTCCAGGTACCGCGCGTACAGGTAGGTCTCCTGCTCCTTCCCCTCCTTGGCCTCCTTCTCGAAGTAGGTCTGGAGGAAGGTCCGGTCCGTGAGGTAGGAGGCCTCCAGGTCGATCCTCAGCTTGTCGTCCAGGAGCCTCTGTCGGTGGAAGAGGTGCCCGCGGAAGCGGTCCTCGTGCGTGAACGGGAGGACGGTCCGGTCGAACTCCGGGAGGCTATTGGCCGTGTCGTGGATGAAGTAGGTGTCGACGAACCCCTCGTAGTTCTTCCACCCGTACTCGAGCGCCGGGCCGAAGCCGAAGCCGCGCTTCTGGAGCCAGTCGGCGTCGATGGAGACGGTGCCCCAGCGCTTCGCCTTCGGGAGGCCGGTCTCGTCCCTCAGCACGTCGCCGTTCGCGTCGCGCTCGTAGCGCGTCAGGTCGAATCCCCACTTGGTGCGGATCGAGTGGCCGAAGCGGGAGCTGTTCGAGTAGTGCACGGAGCGGAGGGGCGAGCCCTGGCCCAGCCGCATGAAGTAGTAGGGGATGTACAGGACCGGGAACCCGCCGCCCATGGGCACGATGTGCTTGAGCGACACCTTGTCGCCCTTGGGGTCCCGCATGATCGTCGATTCCTTCACCTCGATCGCATAGTCGGGCTCGCCGAACTCGCACGTCGTGAACGAGCCCTCCTCGGCGACCATGGTCTGGCTGTCGAGCTGGCGGAACCGCTTCGCTCGGACGACGACGGGCGTGACAGCGACTCCGGGGGTCTTCTCCTGCTTCGTGCGCAGCTCCCCTTCGATCACCAGGCCGCGGTCGGTGCGATAGTCGAAGTAGACACGCTCGGCGGTGATCTTCTCCTTGCCACGGATCACGCGGACGTGCCCCTCGGCGTAGACCTCGTCGAAGGCGAGCTTGGTCCTTGCGCCGCTCGGGTCGACGTACTGCCATCCGACGATGCTGTCGGCGGAGAGTGTCATCGTCGTCTTGAAGATCTCGGCCTTGCCCGTGAGGAGGTAGGTGATGACGCCGTCCTCCTCGAACCTCTCGAAGCGGCCGTAGCGGATGTCGACCGGCTCGTCCTTGGTGGCGTCGGTCTCGCCGGGGAGCTTCATCCCGCCCTGGGGGAGGGCGAGCGCCGGCCAGAGGGCCGCAAGGGCGACGGCAAGGAGCGGGCCGGTGCGGCTCGGGCGCATGCGGATAGAGTGCCTCACACCTCTAAGACGGTTCCCGGGTAGCCGGATCCGTCCAGGAAGGCCCGATCATATTCCCCGGGGGAGGGATGTCAACGTGAAAGGCGCCCGGAAGGTGTTGATGAACAACGGATTAAGCGGGAATCCACGGGGCGCAGGGCAGGCTACTTCAACGTGAGGAGATACTCGCAGATGTCGTCGATCTTCTCCTCTCCCAGCCCAATGAACGAGGGCATCTGTGTGAAAGGGTACTTCGCGCGCTCCGTCCCGGGGTTGTTCTTCGGGTCGATGATGTGGTCGTGGAAGAACTTCTTGGCCTGCCCCCGCCCGCCCTTCAGACCGATGAACTTCGTCGCAACCCCATCCAGGGGCGGCGCGTTCTGGCCGCCGCGGTCGTTGAGGATGTGGCAGGTCAGGCACATGGCCTCCTTGCGGAACGACAGCTCCCCTCGTTCCGCCGGGGACGGCCTTGCGACGGGTTCCTCCAGGAGGACGACGACGATGAGCGCCGCGATGGCGGCAACGACGATTCCGCTACCCCAGGGTCCCACAGTCCCCCTCCAATCCTACTGCTGGTGTCCAAGTGCGATGGCCAGCGCGTGGAGCGCCATCCCGGTGGCAAAGAGCGGGTCGTCCTCGTTCATGACGCTCACCCCGTTCGCCCACGACCCGTCGGGGCGCTGCAGCCCCGCCACGTAGGCGCCGAGGTCCCCGCTCCACTTGATCTCGGCCCCCTGCGGCGTCCGCATCACCGGCTCGCCCACCACCTGCATCGTCTTGGCCATGTCCATGTAGTAGTAGTAGCGGAGCCCGTGCGCGAAGTCGACCAGGGCGGCCGGCGGGAAGCCGGGGACCATCTCGAGGTTGTAGTTGTTTGCCATCCAGTCGCGCGCGGCCTTCACGCGCGAGGAGTCCTTCGCCTCGCCGAGCAGGATCAGGCTCCGGATCCCGTCCAACGTCACGCTGCCGTACGACACGAACCGCAGGTTTCCCCCGCCGCCGACCTCCTTCTCGCCTGCCTTCCCCTCGCGCGGCGTGAAGACGAAGCCGCCGTCGTCGTACTCGGTGAGCTGGTTCACGTCGTCCTTCCAGTTCTGGCACATCTTGATGTACTTGAGGGCCTTCTTCATCACCGGCGAGGACGTGGGGACCTCCGCCGCGTGGAGCGCGTCGATCACGAGCGAGGTCAGCACGATGTCCGCGCGCATCGGCCTCTGGCGGATGTCGTCGTAGTAGTCCCAGGCGCCGTACGGCCAGTCGTATGGCTCAAATCCGTGCGGCTCGGCGATCTGCATCCTCTCGAAGTACGAGACGAGCCTCTTGATGTCGTCCCTGTACTTCGCCTTGTCCACGCGGCACATCACGATCAGGCAGTAGGCTGTCGCGAAGTTGCCGTACCGCATGGCGTCGGCCTCCTCCGCGAGGTACCCCTTCGGCGTCTCGCGGGAGAGCAGGTAGGCGATCCCCTTCGCGACCTGGGCCGAGTACATCGCGCGCCCTTCCTGGGTCGACGTGAGGGCCGACAGCGCAAGCCCCGTCACGGCGGGGTTCGGGTTGCCCTTCTGGAGGATGATCGACTCATGGGCGTGCGGCCAGGCGCCGTTCTCGAGCTGCTGGGCAGCGAGCCACCTCATCCCCGCATCGAGGGCCGCCGGGGGCGCGAGCTTGCCTCCGCCCTCGATTGCCTCCGCCCTCACGCCGACGGTGACGGTGACCTCGATCTCCTTCCCCTCGCGCTGGAGGGTGAGCGTGTAGCGCATGTCGGGGAGGAGGCTCTTGATCCAGGCCTTGAAGGCCTCGAGGTCCGTGATGGGCTCGCCGTTCTTCTTCAGCACGACATCGCCGACGCGAATGCCGGCGCGAAGGGCCGGCGAGTCCGGTGAGACCTCCGTGATCACGAGCGGCAGCTCGTTGTTCGCCCTCGGATTGAACCTCGCCCCCGTCCACCCCTTCTTGGGAACCGCCACCGGTGGCTGGTTCCCGTTCGGGTTCCCATTCGGGTTGTCGGGGTTGCCGGGCGGCTTCACTCCATTGCCCCCGCCGTTCCCGCCCGCCGGCGGCTTCGGCGGGTCGTCCTTCCCGCAGCCGATCAGGCAGAGGGCGAAAAGGACCGACACGATGAGGGTGACCACGCGCATGACCGTCTCCGGCAAACGGGAGGGTGGCGAACGGCGTCCGTCGCTATTTCTTCTCGTCCTCGGGGAGCAACTGCTTGAGCACCTTGAAGCTCTTGCAGATCGTCTCGAAATTCGTCTCGAACTCCGGCGCGTACGCATCCTGGTACCCGTAGCAGACCACGGCGTAGGTCCGCTTGAAGGTGCCGCAGAACAGCTCGTACGAGCGCGCCTTGAACTTGATCCCGTTCGACTCGTACTGGAAGACGAGGTCGTACCCGGGGCGGCTCCCGCCGGGGAAGTTCGCGTCGGGGACGCTGATCGGCTTCCCCGAGACCTTCTTGTAGCTCGGGAAGCGGTCGTGCGCCGTCATCTCCACCAGGTCGGTGAGGTCCTTCGGCCCCGTGGAGTCCGGGAAGTCCTTGACCTCGACCTCGGCATGCCCGCGGGCCCTGCGGATCTCGTCATGCGGGTTGATCTTCAGGCGAAGGACGGGGTCCTCCGAGAGGATCTGGAAGTCCCACTGGTCGTCGGGGCGGGCGACCTCGAACGTGGTCGTCTTGCTCGTGTAGGTGTTCTTCACGATCGACCCGTCCTCGCTGTCGTACAGCGACACGGGGTGCCAGTTGATCGACTTCACCTGGAGCGCCGCATAGATCTCGTTCACGCTGGTGGTGAGGGAGCCCTCCACGGAGATGCGGTCGAAGAACTGTCCACGTTCCTGGATCTCCTGCGGGATCGGCTGGTCCAGGGCGGCGCAGATGTCGTGCCAGTAGCTGTAGAACCACTTCTCGAGCGTCTCCAGCACGGCGCGGAAGCTCTGCTCCACGTTCGGATAGTAGGAGAGGTAGATGCTGTTGTGGTAGTCGTCGTACCCCATCCGGACCCGGTTGTAGGTCGAGAGCCAGTACCGCTCGACGCCCGCAAAGTCGGCCCACGCGTCGAGGTACTTCGCCTTGTCGGCGTCGGTCAGCTTGCCCGACTTCTTCTTCCGGTCGATCCCCAGGAGGATGTAGCTGGCCTTCCCTTCGGCGTCGAGGAACAGGCGGCGGCAGTTCTCGGTGAACTCGAGGAGCTGGTCCTTGATCTTCGCGACCTGCTCGCTCTGCTTTTCGGGGGCGCCGATCTGGAGGTCTTTCCACGAGACGAGGCCTGCGGGGATCTGGGCGTCCGGCGCCTGGTCCTCCTGGCGGACTTCCGCCTGGAGCCTGTAGACGCCCGCGAGGACCCACTTCCTCTCGCCGATCGGCTCGAACTCGAGTTTGAACTTCCCTTCCTTCACGGGCCCGCGCACGGGTTGCTGGCCGGGCACGCCCGCGAAGATCACGTTCGCGTAGACGACCGTGTCGTCCGCGACCGCCGCGGAGCCGGAGACGAAGAACCTGCCCCCCTTCTCATCGAACCCGACGTCCTCAACGGTGAGCTGGGTCTGGGAGGGGGGGGGCGTGTCCGCCTGGGCCCAGAGCCGCGTTGCGGACAGGGCCAGGATCGCGACGACGAGGAGGCGGGCGTGGCGCATGCGTCTCTCCCGAAATGGAAGACGCCCAGCTCCGCTCCGGGAGATGGGCGTCCGGGTCCGTCTGCGGATGCGGGTCGATGCGCGGCAGTATGACCGCCGCGCGGTCCGCTTGTCAACGTGCTCTTACTGCGGATCCGGGCGCATCAGCCAGGAGTATTCGAGCATCTTCGGCGTCCCCATCCAGGTCACGGTGACGTCGTCGAAGACGGGCGTCGTGGCCAGGGGCGTGATCCCGCCCGGGTTGCGGAACATGATCTCGAACTGGAAGTCCTCGCCCGCCGGGATCCCCTTGTTCCCCGCGGCATAGACGCCCCACCCCTCGCCGTCGGTCGTGCCGCCGCTCGGCAGCGGGGCGGGCTGGAGCCCCTTGCTCGGGAAGCCCGCATTGAAGCCGATGCGGAGCTGCCCCGGCGTGAGGCTTCGCTGGGCGTACGCGCGCGGGTAGTAGACGGTGTACGACACGCTCCCCAGCCTCCCGCGTCCGAAGCGGTTCGCCGGGATGCGGCCGCGCCACAGGGTCCCGTTCTGAATCCCGTAGCGGTCCCTCGCCCCCGTCACGGAGGTGTTGTTCGCGAAGCGTACCTCATCGATCGTCGCGTTCGAGTAGCGGTTGAGCGGAGTCCCGTTCCGCACGGTCCACTGCTGGTTGTAGACGGTCATCCCGCCGGGCGTCTGCGGGTTCTGATACGTGAAGTTGTACCCGCCGACCTGGAACCGCTGGTCCCAGTCGAGCGTGATCAGGCGGAAGCCGTTGATGACCTGCTGGTTCCCCCGCATCTGGTCGCGGTCGAGCGTGAACGTCATCCCCAGGTTGTTCTGGCCGTCGATGGCGAGCGTCTGCTCCGTGCCGTTCGTCCAGGTGTGCGTCAGGCGGTGCCACTCGTGCGCCCGCCACGCGGTGCAGAAGAAGTCGACCTCGGAGTAGGCGAACCGGACGCCCATCCCAGGCGCGAGGACCCCCGGTGCGCGGAAGACGGGCGTCACCGTCTCGCGGTTGGGGAATCCATAGAGGAACCGCGTGCTCCGGATGCGCGTCCCGAACCTCTCCAGCTTCCAGGCCAGCCCCCAGCGCTGTCCGGTCTGCGGCTGGTTGACGTAAAGCTCCTTCACCGCATAGAACAGGCACTCGTTCGACCCCAACGTCGGGTCGCTCGCGAGCTTGACCCAGAGGTCGACCGAGCCCTGCAGCGCCGCGGCCTGGTTCCCGATGATCCCCGGGAGCATACGGTAGTTCAGCTCCTCGCCGGTGCCGCCCGGCAGCCTCCAATTGAGCACCCCATCGGGCACGAGGTCGTTCCCGTCCTGGACCGAGAGGTCACCTCCCGAGAAGGCCCCGCCCGACTCGTGCTTCTGCAGCTCCCCAGCGAGCGGCGATTGGGTCGGAGTCGTGGAGTTGAATGTGTTTTGGAACGCGTGGTAGAACGTCTGCCCGCTGCGGGAGCCCATGTCCCACTCGGTGCCGATCGCGATCTGCCCGTCATTCGGGTTCGCGCTCGTCCGCGCCTCGTCCCCTCTCTCGCCGCCGTAGGTCCGCTCGTCGACCGACTCGGGGTAGGACCTCGTCCGGGCGATGCTGATGGCGTTGTCGAGGAAGTCCTTCTGGGTCGTCATGCGCACCGCGTCGTAGACCTGGACGACCGTGAAGAGGACCTTGCTCGCCTGCATCTCCTCCTGGTTGTTGCGGAATCGAGAGACGCGGCCGAGGGACTCGATCTCGAAGAGCCCCAGCGAGGAGAAGGCGAACTCCGTCGTGCCGCCCTTCTGCGGCGTCCCCGCGGAGCCGCCCGCGAAGTAGCCCAGGTCGATCTTGTCGATGCGCCCGAAGACGACCTCGTTGGGATTGAACTTGTTGAAGCGCATGTTGGGGTTGGCGTTGGCCTTGATCACCGCGCGCTGGTTCGGCGTGAGCGCGACGGTGTCGATGAACGCCTCGAACTCGGACCAGGTCTTGAACGCTCCAGTGCCGGTGCGGCGGCCGACGATCGCGTTGGCGACGTTCCGGGCGGTGCTGTAGGAGACATACGAGCCCGTCGCGCCGCTCGAAGAGAGGACCTTCGCCCACTGCATCGGGGCGACGCCCATGATCGCCTGGCCGTCTGCCGCCGTCGCGAGCTCGTACCCGCAGATCCCCGTGAGGACCGCCATGAGCACCGGTACCGGCGCGGTGTTGAGATTGATCGGGCTGCGGAGTCGGCGGACCACGTCGATGCGGCCCGACGGACGGATGGGGAAGTCGATCGCCTGGCGGTAGTTCCCCGCGACGCACTGCGTGGAGTCCATCCAACCCTCGGTCGTCACGAAGTCGCGCAGGATCGCGAAGCGCCGCTGGAAGTCACCCGGGTAGGGGCCCCTTAGGGCCTCCAGCAGCTGCGACTCGCTGGCGTACTGCTGGCCGGGGAGCGTCAGGCGGTAGTTCGTGATCGCTGCGGCCTGGTTTCCGATCGGGTTCAGCCCACCGTAGACGTCCTGGATCGCCTGGCCGAGGTTCGTGAGGATGCCCTCGAGGACGGTCTTCGCGGAGGGGCTTGCCGCGATGTCGTACATGTTCACGTTGATCTGTGCGCCGCAGTCCAGGATCTTCAGGCGGTAGTAGTCGCGCCCGGGGTCGTACGTGGAGGCGAGCTGCTGGTTCGTCGTGCCGGAGACGGGAGCGCCGGTCGGGAGGGCGGGCCCGCCCATGAGGGACGGCGTCCTCGCCAGCTCGATGGCGAAGCCCCAGTTCGGATCGAAGGTGTTGCGCGCCGGGTCGAGGGGGAAGACCCACGTCGAGGTGGGGTCGTCCCACCCCTGCCGCATGGCGAGCTCTTTCAAGGTCGTCAGCGCCAGCTCGAGGCCGGCGTTCGCGCACATCTTGGCGCGGGCGTCGTCCACGTAGTTGCGGCTGACGTTTCTCTCCATCTTGGCCGTAGTGGCGAAGACGACCGCCAGGATGGAGAGAAGTGCGAGGACTGCGATCGAGAAGAGGAGGACTACACCCCGACGAGTGCCAGTCAGCCGAACCATGGATCCCCTCCTGCAGAATCGGGGCGAACCGGGGAACGCCCGGAGGCCCCGACGTGCGCCCCAAGCATGGAGCGCGCCCAGTATCCCAACACCTTCTCCCGCAGTCAAACGAACCTACGTGACTCGTGCGGGATCGCCCGGAACCCCTTCCGGACAGGGAGATACATTCAGCAAGGACGCAGCCATGTCGATCCACTGCGCCCGTGTTCGTCCGAATAGAGCAACCTGCTGTGCGATTTGATGTTGCGACTCGGGCTAACGTCCCCAGTTCACATCTCCCCGGAGCCGTCGCCGGCGGAGATCACCCGGGCGTGACATTCCTGCAAGCGACGTAACATAGAGATCCGGGTTCCACGGAATCGCTTGACGGGTGTCGAGGCGCCGACTAGATTCCCGCTGCCCGTGAGTACCTTGGTGGCCGGCCAGCCGGCCACCGGCGCGCCCATAGCTCAATTGGATAGAGCGTTGGCCTCCGGAGCCAAAGGTTGCAGGTTCAACTCCTGCTGGGCGTACCATTTTCAAGGCCCGAGGGGAAAGGGACGGAATGACCCCGCCACGGTTCATTCTCCCCCTGATCGCGCTCCTGATCGCCTCTCCGTTGATCGCGGGGGGGACGGTCGAGGGCGTCGTCGCCTTTCCGCAGAAGGGCGGGTCGGAGGGACGCCTGCGGCTCCGCTACGCCGGCCAGTCCGGCGCCAAGCAGCAGGGGGAGGCCCCCGCGCCCAGCCCCGCTGTCGTGTTCGTCGAGGACGTCGCGGGTGAGTGGCCGGCTCCGGGCGACCACGCCAAGATGCTGCAGAAGGGGCTCGCCTTCGTGCCGAGGGTCCTCCCCATCCTCGTTGGGACGACCGTCGACTTCCCGAACGAGGACTCCCTCCAGCACAATGTTTTCAGCTACTCCGCGACCAAGCGATTCGACCTCGGTCGATACCGTACGGGCGAGTCGCGGCCGGTCACCTTCGAGCAGGCCGGCCTCGTGCGCGTCTACTGCGAGATCCACGCCCACATGAAGGGGTTCATCCTCGTGCTCAAGAACCCCTTCTACGCCATCGCCAGCGAGGACGGGGCGTTCCGAATCGAGGGCCTCCCCGCCGGGAAGTACAAGGTGACGGCCTGGCAGGAGGAGCACGAGCCCGTCGTCCTCGAGGTCGAGGTCAAGGAGGGCGACCCGACGAAGCAGGACTTCCAGCTCGCGGGGCTGCCTGTGCCTACGGGGCCCGCCGCGCCGGTGAAGCCGAGCCCGTGCTGCGCCCCCGACGCCCCGGCCCTCGCCCCGCCCGCGATGGAGATCGAACCCCTGCCCGGCACGGATCCCTCGCGTGGAGGGGACGGATGCCGGCGCTGACCTTCCGCAAGAAGCTGGTCCTCGCCTTTCTCCTGGTCACCATCGGCGCCGTCGGCGCCGCGCTCCTCATCGTCGCCCAGCAATTCCAATCCAACCTCGATGAGCGCATGAGCGACGAGACCGAGCGCGTCCAGAAGACGTACAGCCAGGCGCAGCATGTCCAGGTGGAGCTGCTCGCGTGGGGCTGCCGCACGATCGCCGAACAGCCCCGATTCCGCGCCATCCTGGAATCGCGCGAGTGGGACGTCGGGAACCTCACCTACTTCGCCAGCCAGTTCTACGAGAAGTCCGGGATCGACTTCTGGTCGATCTACGACGTCGAATCGAAGGCCTGCGTCTTCCGAGCGTTCGAGGGATTGGCGCAGTCGGGCACCGAGGCGCCCGAGGCCGACCTGGCGAAACAGGCGATATCCAGGCTCGAGGCGAGGATCGCGAGCTATCAGGCCGCCGCCGGGGGCCCCCAGGCCGCCCGCGCGGAGGCGGAGCTGAAGTCGACCTCCGCAGCCTCCGGCTACCTCCTCGAGAGCGGGCGCCTCTACCAGATCGTCGCGCTCCCCGTGCAGAGCGCCGACGACGAGTTGACCTCGCCGGCCGTCGGGGCGATGGTCGTCGGAATCCGGATGTCGAAGAAGAACCTCTCGGAGCTCGGGGAGGTCATCGGCAGCGGCGCCGTGCTCGCCATCGTGGTCGGCGACCGGATCGCGCTCCAATCCGGAGAGGACGGGGTCCTCCCCGCGAACGGCCTTGCCGCCCTGGTGGCTCAGACCCACGCCTCCAGGAATTGGGTGCGGGTCGGAGGCGATCCTCGGCACTACCTCGTCGCCAAGAAACTCGAAGGCCTGGCAAGCCGGGAAGGCGAATCGGCCTCCCTGGCGATGTTCGTCAGACTCTCCACGGAGAAGGAGCGGGAGGCCTTCCTCGCGACCATTCGAAACATCCTGCTCGCCGGCGTCGGGGTGGTCCTGGTGGCGGCGCTGGTCGCGGGACGGCTGGCGAGGGGGATCTCGAAGCCGATCACGGACCTCGTCGACGGGACGAAGCGCATCGCGACGGGGGACTACAGCGTCGAGCTGCCCGTCCTCACGCGCGACGAGCTGGGCACGCTGACGGGCGCCTTCAACGAGATGGCGAAGGGGTTGGCCGACCGGGAGCGCTACCGCACCGTGCTCACGAAGGTCGTCTCGAAGGAGGTCGCCCACGAGCTGATGTCGCAGATGCGCGGGCAGGGGCTCGACTTCCAGGGGGTCAGCCACGCCTGCACGATCCTCTTCTCGGACATCCGCGGGTTCACGCCGCTCACAGAGCACATGGAGCCGTCTGAGGTGATCTCGCTGCTGAACGAGCACATGACGGCGATGGTGCACGTGATCGAGCGCCACCGCGGCGTGGTGAACAAGTTCGTCGGCGACGAGATCATCGGCGTCTTCGGCGCCCCGGTGCAGCACGGGGACGACCCGCTATGGGCCGTGCGCGCGGGGGTGGAGATGGTCTCCGAGGTCAAGCGGATGAACGTCGAGCGCGCGGCGAAGGGCAAGAAGGAGTTCGCGATCGGCGTCGGGATCAACACGGGAAACGTCGTCTGCGGTGTGATGGGCTCCGCGGAGCGCGCGGAGTACACCGTCCTCGGCGCCCCGGTCAACCTCACGGCGCGGCTCTGCTCCGCGGCGAAGCCGATGCAGGTCGTCATCACGAAATTCACGCTCGAGTGCGTCAGGGACCAGGTCGAGGCGCTCCCGCTCGGGGAGCAGTCGTACAAGGGGTTCAGCGAGCCGATCCCGGTCTTCGAAGTGCGGTCCGCGCGCCCGAGCGTCGCTCCGCAGCCGACCGGGACCCGCTCCTGAACACTGGAGAGGGAAGGTGTCGTGATCAGATTCTCCATCTGCGCGCTGGCCATCGCCGGCGCCGCGTGGGCCCAGTCCTATGCGGGGGATCAGCCCTCCACGCCGCGCGCCGGCGATGATTCGTACGCCTCGGGCGAGACCACCTTCCTCGCCGAGGAGGACGACACGGGCTTCCTCGGACTCGAGGGTCTCGACCTCCGCGTTCGCAGCGAGAACGAGATGTTCGAAATGGCTTTCTCGGGGAGGGTCGACTTGACCTTCTACGGGCTCCCTGGCGACGCGCCCGGCCTGGTGGGGCACGACCACTCGTTCGTGTCGGACAAGGCGGACCTCTTCATCGACACCTGGATCGGCGACGTCGTCTACATCTTCGTGGACGGCCGGACGGACCGCGGCGAGAACTCCTCTGACGACTCGCAGGTTGCTCGGATGGAGCAGTACTTCCTCCGCCTCTCGTACCCGGGCGACTTCGACCTGTCGGTGCAGTTCGGGAAGTTCCCCGGCCCGATCGGGAACTTCATTCCGAGGCACGACACGGCGAACGACAACCTCCTGCGGGCGCCGATCGTGTACGACCAGCCGACGCACCTGGGGTGGCGCCGACCGGCGCCCTCGAACGCGGCGCTGATCGCGCGGCGCGACCGCCCGCACCACTGGAACCAGGGGGTGACGCACATCTGGCAGGCGTACTACGCGACGGGCGGGGCGATGTTCGGGAGCTGGAAGTTCCTGAACTGGCGGTTCGGAGCGATGAACACGGCGCCGGGCGACCTGCCGGAGTCCTGGCAGCTCTCCTGGGGTGACCACGACGACAAGTTCAACTACATGGGCCGGCTGGGCGCGGTGCCGCTCTTCGGCCTCGAGGTGGGGCTGAACATCTCCCGAGGTCCCTATCTCGATCGGGACGCGGAAGACCGCCTGGGCGGGAAGTCGAGGACGGACTTCGACCAGATCCTCTACGGGATCGACGCGCAGTACACGATGGGGGACCTGGACCTCTACTTCGAGGCGTATCGCAGCGAGTGGGAGGCGCACAACATCGACGGGGACCTGATCTCGTGGGCCTGGTACCTGGAGGCGAAGTACACGTTCGTCCCCGGTCTCTTTGGGGCGGCGCGCTTCGGGCGGATCAGCTACAGCTCGATCACCGACTCGGACGGGGAGGACAAGACCTGGGACCGGGACCAGGACCGCCTGGAGATCGGTGCAGGGTACTGGCTGAAGAAGAACCTGCTGCTCCGCGGGGGAGTGGAGCTGAACTGGACGGAGGCGGACGAGGACCCGGACGACAACGGCTACCTGCTCGGCCTGACGCTCTCGTTCTAGCCGGTTCTCCGCGCCTCCACAGCGTCCCCTCCCTTGTGCCGTCGCTGCCTGCGCTCGGCGAGTCGGCGAGTCGGTGGACCACGGGCCACGCCGCCGTAGACTCTGTGCCTCGGGAAGCCCCACTCGCGTGAGCCCACCAACCCCAGTCTCCGCCTTGGCTTCCCGTCCTGTCAGGAGTTCGCCGACGGGTGTGGCGCAGGAGCCCGCAGTGGCGATGGCAGGCCGGGATTGACGGAATTCGCGGAGGTCTGTAGGTTGGCGCCATGGACCGTGCATCGGAGGTCGAGGTGTCGACGACTTCAGGACTGCCCGTGATCGTCCTCCAGCCGGACGGAGTGCGGATCCCCCGGTGCGTCGTGGATCTCGAGGGCTTTCGCGCATGGTCGCGGTCTCCCGAGTTTCCGGAGAAGGGGCGGATCGACTGGGTGGACGGAGAGCTGGAGGTCGACATGTCGCCCGAGAGGCTGAACGCCCAGGGCGCTCCCAAGGCCGCGATCGTCGCCGCGCTTCAGATGCTCGTGGACCAGCGCGACCTCGGCGTGGTGTACACCGACTCGACTCGACTCTCCGTCCCCGAGGCGAACCTGTCGGCGGAGCCCGACGTCACCGTGGTGTTCTTCGAGAGCGTGCGGTCAGGGCGCGTCCGGCTGGTCCCTACTGTCGCGGGCGACGACAAGGTGGAGATCGAGGGCCCGCCGGATCTGGTAGTCGAGTGCGTCAGCCCGTCTTCCGTCCACAAGGACAGCGGACGCCTGCGCGAGTGCTATTGGAAGGCGGGCGTGCCGGAGTACTGGCTGGTGGATGCGCGCACGGACATTCCCTGCTTCTCCGTCCTGCGTCACGGGCCGCTGGACTACGAGGAGGTCTCCGCCGGCGCCGACGGATTCACGACCTCCCCCCTCCTGGGCATCTCGCTGCGCCTCGTCCGCCTTGCCCCCCGCGAGGGCCTCGTCCGATACCGCCTCGAGGTCCGCTCCGAGTAGGCCCGACATCCGGGAGTCCACGCACCTCGGTCTCCGTCGGGCTTCTCGTCCTGTCACGAGTTCGCCGCCGTCAGGCTAGGACGACTGGTCGATGTGGAACTCAGGATAGTAGTCTCGCTCCTCGGGCTGTGGATCGGGCAGGGAGAAGAGCTTGAGCTCTCCTGGCGGACGGAGCTGTTTGTAGCAATTCGCGCGCAGGACGGCTGTCTCTCCGGGAAGGACGTGGGCTACGTTCAGCCGAATGCCCCCATTGAGACGGCCGTCCACGGAACGCACTCCTATCGAGAGCACAGGCAGGGTCCGGTTTCCACCATTCGAAACCTCGATGACATGATCCCCTGACGGGTCGATTTCGAGCACCCGCCACTTGAAGCGCTTTCGTTGCTCGACGATGCGCTTCTCCTCCCGGGAAAACGGCGAGGGACCCCGCACAATCTCGGCCCACTTCTCGGGAGGAGTTGCGCGGCGTGCCTCGTCATAGCTAGCAGCCAACCAATCCTCAAACTCGCCCGGACGAATGGGCCTCGATGGTCCGACTGCTTCGTACAATCGCAAACCGTCGTGCCTGACACTCGATCGGTAGTACACCGTCATGTCATCGTGGTGGCCCACCACGTACTCGAGTGCCCCTCCCTTCCGTTCCGCGATCCGGGGTCCGGCGAAGACGCCGATGGTCCAACCACACCGCCCATTCCTGAAGAGCCTCGTATTCCCGAACGCAAGCACGAACTCCCTGTAGTCGGATGGCAGCGGGAGGCTGGAGTTGGCCACGGCTTCGCGGAGTCTGGAATCGGCCAGTCCATCGACGATGTGGAACCGTGGCGTACGGATGGAGGCCAATTCACGAATCAGCCACTCGAACACGTGCTGGACTCCCTCTTTGTTTGGGCCGCCGCCACACGTGGCTTGAATCTACCACGCCGAACACATGTCAGGAAGCCGAGCTGCCCTGATCGTCAAGTGCGGTGCCGAGGGAGTCTGTGAACGGAGGCCCGGGGGCCGGCCAGCCTTCGCAGACCTCGCAGGAGGCGGAGGACCCGACGGGGGCCGTGGATTCGCGGGTTGGTGGCGCCCTCCAGCTCGATCTTCCGTCCGGCCTCCAGGAGCGCGAAGCACCTTGGGCCGATGAGCGCCTCCACGTTCGGCAGAAGCTGTCGGACGAACGGCCAGAGCTCCCGCTCGAAGGGGTGCATCTCAATCTGGAGGCGGCGATTCCCCCTGGTCCTCCACGTGTCCCTGATGCCGCCATACTCGATGGAAACCCCGTCTCCCCCTCTCCCCTGGAGCCTCGACGGTCCGAGGCGCCACGCGGCGTAGATCAGGAGGTCGAGCGGGTCGAGGTCGCCGACGAAGATCGCGGTGGTCCCTGCGTCCTGGCAGAGGCCCCGAATGAACCGAATTTGCTGCGGAACCGGCAGGCCGTAGTGCTGCAGAACGAGCAGGTCATTGGGCAGATCCCCACCCGCCCAATCGATCCATGACCTCTTGGTCGTCAGGACGAGGGCCCTCGGCCGCTTTGCATCGAACAGGACCTTGGGATACGGGTTGACCCCGGCCCTGAGCGCGGCGGTGTCTTCATAGCGCGTCTCTCTTGCGCGCCGCCGCAGGCGCTGCCATCGTACGGCGAGGACTCGCGACCTACTCATCCAGCATCACGCGGCGCACGAAGCGGAAGGGGAGGGCGCCGTGCTCGAGCAGGCGGTCGTGGAATGCGCACAGGTCGAAGTCGTCCCCCTCGCGGCGCTCGACCTCGGCGCGTAGCGCCTCGATCTCCAGGCAGCCGGCCATGTACCCGGAGTAGTAGAGCGGCGCGTCGACGTAGCGGTCCACCTCGTCGCGCGCGCAGGTCCGCTCCATCCCAACGCCGTCGACCAGCAACTCCACCGCCTCGTCCTTCGTCATCCCCCCGAGGTGCGTCCCGAGGTCGATGATCACGCGCGCCGCTCGCCAGAGCCGCATCTTGAGCTGCGAGGCGCGGTCCCGCGGGTCGTCGAAGTACCCGTTCGCCGCCATCATCCCCTCGCAGTACAGGCCCCACCCCTCGACGAACGCGCTGTTGTAGAACATCCTCTCGACGCGTGACTCCCTCTCTCCCGCCACCGCGAATTGGAGATGGTGCCCCGGGATCGCCTCGTGCAGCGCCACGCAGCGCGTCCAGTGGATGTTGTTCGAGCGCAGGCGCTCTTGGCGCTCCGCCTCGGGCAGGCCCTTGTCGATCGGGATCACGACGTACCACCCTTGCCCGTGCTCGTCGGGCGGGATGTAGTGGCCGTACGGCGTCTTCGCCTCCGGGTCGCCCCAGCGGACGCCGATCTTCCTCGCGGACTCGGGGATCGTGACGAGCCTCTTCCGTTCCACGAAGCGGATCGCCCGCTTCGTCTGCTCCTCCGCGACCTCAAGAAGCCCGTCGGGCGCCGGGTGGTCGTCCTTGAGCCGCTCCATGACGTCCGGCCAGGGGAGGGCCGGGTCGATCCGCCTGCAGGTCCTCGCCAGGTCCGCCTCCGCCGCGTCCCAGAAGGCGAAGGCCCGGTCGAGCAGCTCGTCCGGACCGTACTCCACGCCGAACTCGTATTTGAGCCTGACCTCGTACCGCTCGCGCGGCTCCGGCGGCGGGCGGGAGGCCTTCGGACCAAGCGACGCGTCCGCCTCAGGCGGGTGGTCGAGGCGATGGAGGGCGAGGCGGCGGTCGATCTCCCAGACCAGGAGGTCGCGTTCCAGCAGCGTCTTCTCGGCCAGCCCGTCCGCGGGGAGCTTCGCCAGCTCCCGTCGGAGCGCGGAGGCCTTCCGAACGTCTATCTTCTTCTCGCCATCGTCGAGCTTCTGGTCGAAGAAGCGGTCCTCGAGCGCTTGATAGGCTCGCTCGGCGGACTCGGCCTGCGCGAGGCCGCATAGGACGATCCACAGATGCACACAGATGCGCAGAGACTTGATTCTCATCTCACCCATCTGTGGCCTGTCCCTACCGCTTGTCTTCCTTGGTGAGCGCCTTCTCGAACACGTCGCCGTGCGCCGCCAGGGCCATCACGGTCCGGAGGACCTCGTCGGGGTGGATCGAGTCGCGGTAGATGTTGCGCGTCATGACGAAGGTCGGCGGATTCGTCTCGACGATCCCGATCGTCCCGAGCGGGTTCTTGGCGTTCTGCCTCAGGGCCCACTCGAAACCGTCGCTCCGCGACGGGCCGCACTCGGTGCGGAACTGGATGTACTCGCGGTCCTCGGAGTCCACCATGTGCAGCCCGACCGCGACCCGCTGCGTGCGTCCGGAGGGAAGGGAGACCTTCACCTCGAGCCCCTCCTTTGCATCGGTCACCGCGAAGTGGGCCGCGGCGAGCGCGCCGCGGATGATGGTGAGGGGGTCGTGCGCCTGACCCTCGACGCCGCGGCTGTGCGTCTGCGCGACGCCCGTCTTTTTCGAGATCAGCTCGAGCGCGTCGGCGCAGACCATCTCCATGCCCTGCTGCTTGCCGGCCTCGCGGAGCGGCCCCTGGGCCTCTGCGGAGCCGATTTCGCCGAGCGTGCGCGCGGCGACCCAGCGCACCCCCTCGTTGGGGTGCCGCAGCACCTCGACGAGGGCGGGCACGGCGGGCACGCCGATCTTGAGGAGCGCCGTCTTCGCGGCAGGGCGGGCCCGGAAATTGTCGAGTTCCTGGACGAGCCGATCAATGTCGGACATGTCTCCCTCCCACGTGCGATGGGCGGATTATAGCACGCGTCGCTGCGCTCCCATACAATCTGCCCGATGACTGACGCGCCCGCCACCGACATCGGAAGACGGCGACTCCGCGAAAGCGTCCTGGCGATCTCCTGGGCCGCCGGGGCGGCGTCGGGGCTCGCGCGCTTCGGCTGGAGGCTCGGGCCCACGGCCGACGCGGCCTGGCTCTGGGTCCTCGCCGCCGCCGTGTCCATCGCGGCGCTCGGCCTCCTGCTGCGCCTTCTGCAGGCGCCGACGGGTCGTGCGGCAGCCTCCTTCACCCTCCTGGCGGCGCTCGCGTCGGGCTTCACGCTTGCGCAGGTCTCCCCCTCATCGTGGGTCGCAGGCCACGTCCGGAGCGCTCGGCTCGACATCGTCCTCCCACTCCTGCTCGCCGTTCTCGGACTGGGCGAGATGGTCGCGCTCGTCGTCGAGCGGGTCCGCGAGCGGATCCGCAGGGGGGAGGGCTCCCCCGTCACGCCGACGCAGATCTTCCTCCTGAGCTTCCTCGTGGTCATCCTCCTCGGCGCGAGCTCCCTCATGCTCCCGCGCTCGCAGTCTCCGGGGGCGGAGGTCGTCGGCTGGGTGGACTGCGTGTTCACGAGCACCAGCGCCGTGTGCGTCACCGGACTGGCGACGTTCGATGTGGGTTCGCGCCTCTCCTTCGGCGGCCAGGGGGTCCTCCTGGTCCTCATCCAGATCGGCGGGCTGGGCATCATGACGTACGCCGCCTTCTTCTCGCTCCTCCTGGGACGCGGGATGGCGGCGTCGCAGCAGACCCTCATGCGCGAGATGGTCACCTCGCGCTTCGCAGCGGGCTTGCGGAAGGCCGTCCTCGCCATCGTCGGGCTGACGCTCGCGCTCGAGGCCGGCGGCGCGGCCCTCCTGTACGCCGCGGGCGTCGACTCCTCCGGGCAAGGCCAGCTTGCTGGCGGCGGCCGCGTGTGGGCCTCCGCGTTCCACGCCGTGTCGGCCTTCTGCAACGCCGGCTTCGCCCTGTGGCCCGCGAACCTGATGACGTTCGACCGCCGGCCGCTCGTCCTCGGGACCATCGCGGGGCTCGTCGTCCTCGGCGGGCTCGGGTTCACGGTCCTCATCGACCTGGGGAGCTGGATGGCGCGCCGCCGCGTGGGCGACCTCCCGCCCCGCTTCGCTCGCCTGGCCCTCCACACGCGCATCGTCGTGCTGACCTCCGCGGTCCTCCTGCTGGTCGGCGCGGCGGGGTTCCTCGCGTGCGAGTGGAACGGCACGCTGGCGGGGTACGGATGGGGCCATCGCGTCTCGAACGCCCTGTTCCACTCGGCGATCTCGCGCACGGCGGGGTTCAACGCGATCGACATGGGAAGGGTAGGGGAGCCGGGCCTCCTCCTGACCATCGGGCTCATGTTCATCGGCGCGAGCCCCGGATCGACGGGAGGCGGGATCAAGACCACTACGCTGGTGGTGCTGATCGCCGCGATCCGTGCCCTCGCGGTGAACCGGGAGGCGGTCCACGTCCTGGGCCGCTCGCTCGCCGCGCGGGTCGTCAAGACGGCGCTCGTGCTGTTCGCCCTCGGGACGACGGCGGTCTTCGTCGGGACGCTCTCGCTCTCGGTGCTGGAGCCCGAGATCCCGGCGTTGAAGCTCGCGTTCGAGGCGGTGTCGGCGCTCGGGACGGTGGGGCTGTCCACCGGCATCACCGCGGGGCTCTGCCCGGCCTCGAAGCTCGTGCTGTGCGTGCTGATGTTCGTCGGGCGCGTGGGGCCCGTGACGCTCCTCTTCTCGATGGCGGGCGCCGCGCAGGCGGCCCGGTACGAGTACGCGGAGGAGGACGTCCTCGTCGGATAGGAGGTCGGCCGTGAAGTGCGTGGTGATCGGTCTCGGGCGGTTTGGCAGCGCGCTGGCGTGCGAGCTCGAGAAGGGCGGGGCGCAGGTGATCGCCATCAACATCGACAAGGGGGCGGTGGACGAGATCCGCGACTCGGTGACGACGGCGGTCGCGCTCGACGCGACGGACGAGGAGGCCCTCCGCGCGCAGGGGGTGGAAGGGGCCGACCTCGGTGTCGTCGCCACGGGAGAGGACTTCGAGGCGACCGCCGTCGCCACCGCGCTCCTCAAGCAGCTCGGCGTCAAGCGGGTCATGGCGCGCGCCTCGAACCCGCTGCGGGCCCGGATCCTGCGCCTCGCCGGCGCCGACGACATCTTCTCCCCTGAGGACGAGGCGGCGAGGTACATCGCGTCGGAGGTCCTGTCGCCGAACCTCGGCGAGTACGTGCGCGTCTCCCTGTCGCAATCGGTCATGGAGGTCAAGGCGCCGACGTCGGTCGTGGGAAAGACGCTCGCCGACCTCGACCTCACGAAGCGCTACGGCGCGCACGTCCTCGGCGTGAAGCGCTACAAGCCTTCGGCGGACCCGCGCCGCGAGGACGAGGAGGCGCTCAACGACGTCCCGGCCGGCGGGTACGTCGTCAAGGAGGGAGACGTGCTCGTCTTGCTCGGCCGGGACTCGTCGCTGAACAAGCTCGCGCGAGAGTGGTCCTAAGTTGACGCGAGGGGCCGATTCCGCTTCAATAGGCACACCTCTTGGCGGGGATGTAGCTCAACTGGGAGAGCGCTAGAATCGCACTCTAGAGGTCGGGGGTTCGAATCCCCTCATCTCCACCAAACCTCAAGAGGTCCTGCCCGATGTCCGCTCCCGTCGCCCAGGAAGCCGCACTCCGCCAGTGCCCGGGCGCGACGGCCGTCCGACGCGGGAACGTCTGGCTCGTCCGCCTCTCGGGCTCGCTCGAGGAGATGGGGCGGCAGCACGGGACGCTCCTCCGCGAGGAGGCCCTCGAGGGGAACGTCCCGTTCTTCACCGACCTCGTTCGGCGGATGCTCGGTGAGGAGGCCACGCTCCCGCGCAAGCGGCTGGAGAGGTGGTCGCCCAAGGTGCTGAAGGGGAGGCTGCTGCCGGCCCTCCTCTTCCGGAAGCTCCTCAAAAACCTGCCCGAGGCGATCCGCGCCGAGATGAGCGGCCTCGCGGCGGGGCTCGGAATCGACCCCGGAGACGTGCTGGCCTCCACCGTCGTCCCGGACCTGCTGCTGTGGCTCCTGGGGAAGGGCTTCGCGAGGCCGCAGCGGCTCCTCGACTGGTCGCGGTTCTCCGCGTGCACGAGCGTCGCCGTCTGGGGTCCCGCGACGAAGGACGGAGGTTTCCTCGTCGGGCGGAACCTCGACTTCTTCGGGTCGGGGATCTGGGACCGCGCGCACGCCGTCTTCTACTGGCAGCCGAAGGGCGGCCAGCGCTGGGTGAGCGTCGGGAGCGCGGGCGTCGGGACCGGCGCGATCACGGCGATGAACGAGAGCGGCCTGACCGTCTCGCTCCACATCAACCGCACCAAGGACGTCGCGCTGACGGGCGAGACGATGCTCGCGCTGGCGGACCGGCTGGTGCGCGAGGCGACCTCGATGGAGGAGGCCTGCCGGATGACGCGCGGCGTGACGCCGACGGTGGGGTTCTCGGTCTTCGTCACGTCAGCGAGGGAAGGGGAGGCGGCCACGTTCGAGTGCAGCCACTCGGGGATCTCCATCCGCCGTTCCCGCGACTGGAGACCCGAGGGCAGCCCTCGCTGGGCGGGGTCGGCGTTCTGGCAGACGAATCACTACCTGTCGCCGGACCGGCAGCGAGACGAGATCGACGTCAACGTCTCGATCCGCGCACAGACGCTCGGGCGCTACCGCGCGGTGGAGCGGCTGGTGGAGCGGGACTTCGGCCAGGCCGACGCGCAGCGGGTGGCGGAGTGGATGGCGGACCACGAGGACCCGTTCGTCGGGAAGGCGAGGCCGATCGGGAGCATCATCACGCAGCCGGACTGCATCTCGAGCGTGGTGTTCGAGCCGCTCAAGAAGACGGTCTGGGTGGCGGACGGGGACGCGCCGGTGAGCCACGGGCGGTACGTGCGGTTCCAGATGGACGAGGACCTCGCAGGCTCGACTGGCAGAGCCAGCTTGGTGGACGGCGAGCTCGTCGCGTTGCAGCCGCCGGCCTGGACGCGCACCAAGGAGTACGGGGCGTACAAGAACTACGAGAAGGCCTACGCGGGGAGCGTGCTGGGGTACTCACCGGGGGAGCTGCTCGCGCACGTGGAGCGGGCGATCGAGGTCGACCCGACGGAGTGCATCTACTTCTTCACGGCGGGGCTCCTGAAGCTGCGCCGAGGCGGCCCGAAGGGGGCGCTAGAGCTGTTCGACAAGGCCCTGGCGCTGCCTGACCTGCCGCACAAGCACGCCTCGATCCGCTTCTGGAAGGCCGTGGCGCTCGACGCGCTCTCACGCCGTGCCGAGGCGGTGCCGCTCTACGAGCAGGTGTCGAAGGACCACGGGGCCGGCAAGGACCTGCGCGAGTGGGCGCGCCGCTACGCGAAGAGGCGCTTCCCCGTGAAGGACCTCCGCGCGCTCCGCGTCGACTTCCAGTTCGGCGACGTGATCCTGACGCCCCCCGCGGGCGTACTGTAGGACCCGGCGCGGATCAGTCCTTCGCCCCAGCCCGCACCGCCATCGCGCGCTGGCGGAGCGCCGGGGCCTCGGCGCCGAGCCCCTGCGCGTCGAGCAGGTCGGCGAGGGCCTCCAAGACGCCGACGAGGTCCAACGCCGCTGCATCGCCGCAGGCCTCGAGGACCTCGATCGCGCGGCGGTATGCCCGGATGGCGTCGTCGGTGGCCCTGAGGAGCTCGTGGATCTCCCCTAGCTGGACCAGGGCGCGGCCGAACCCCGCGTCACGCGCGCCCGCCGCCTCGCGCAGGGCGATCTCCCGCGCCTTGAAGCGCAGCGCCTCCTCCGCCTTCCCCTGCGTCATGCAGGCCTGCGAGAGGTCCCTCAACGTCCCGAGCCTCCGCGCCTCGTCCTGAAGGTCGGAGGCGTCCATCAACGCCAGGACGCGGCGCAGGATCTGCTCTCCGCGGGCCGGGTCCTGGAGCGCCATGTAGACCTTCGCGAGCTGGCCCAGCGGGTCCGCGAGGACGGCGCTCTCGCCCCCCATCTTCCCCTCGACCGCCGCAACGGCGGCCTCCAGGCACTCGGCAGCCTTCGCGTAGTCCCCCTTCTGCCGGTGGACCTGTCCCAGGCGCAGGAGAGGCAGATACGTCGCGAGGGAGCGCGCCGGGCCGCCCTCGCGCGCGATGGCGAGCGCGTCCACGAGGAGGCCGACCGCCCCGTCGAGGTCCCCCCGGGCGAATCGCGACCCCGCGCAGCCGCAGAGGGCGTAGACGCGCTGGTCGAGGCAAGCGGGCCCCGCGGCCTCGTAGATCGTCGCCGCGTGGGCGTAGGCCTGCTCCGCCGCGACAGGGTCGCCGCCCCGTTGCAGCGCCCTCGCGAGGTGCTCGTACGATGACGCCGTGGTCGAGCTTCCTTCACCGAGCGATGCCGATGCGATCGCGACGGCCCGCCGGGCGGTGGCCGCCGCCTCGACCGCCTCACCGCGCGAGAGGCGGGCGGCGGACAATGCCAGCAGCGCGTCCAGCAGGGACGGAGACTCCGCGGCCGCACTCCGCTCCAGGAGGCGCAGGGCGCGTTCGCAGGGCTGCAGGGCGTCGCCGCGGCCCGGGTAGTCGGCCCGGACCCTCGCCAGTCGCTGGAGGGGTCCCGCGAGGAGCAGGTGATCGGGGCCGAGGAGCTTCTCGAGGATGGCCATCGCCCGTTCGCAGTGCTTGGCGGCGTCAGCGGGCTGGCGAAGGGTGTGCTCCCACCCGGCGAGCCGATCGAGGAGCAGGGCCACGCGGACGTGCTCCCCCCGGAACCACGCCTCGGCGCGGGCCACGTTGCCCTCCAGGAGGCGGAGTCCCTCCGCGGTGCGTCCTTCGCGGAATCGCACGCCGGCAAGGGCATCCTCGGCGCTGTTCCGCGCGGGGTGGTCCTTCCCGTAGACGCGGTCGCAGATCGCGATCGCCCGGACGACGACCCTGGCTGCCTCGTCGAGCCTCGCCGCGTCGGTCAGATCGTCGACCTCTTCCACGAGGAAGGCGAGCATGGAGGGATGCTCGGGGCCCACCGTGGCCTCCCGGATGGCGCGCGCGCGGTCCCTCTCCGCCCGCGCCTCGTCGCGACGGCCCTGGCGCGCGTGGAGGCGGGCGAGGGTCCCGAGCGACCAGGAGACGTAGACGTGGTCGGGCCCGAGCACGCCCTCGCGGAGGGAGAGGGACCGGCGGAACAGTCCCTCGGCCTCGTCGTATCGCAGCGACGACATCTCGAGCGCCCCGAGGTCCTCCAGGCACTCGGCCAGGTCGACGACGGCGAGGTCGCCGGCGGCCTCTGCGAGCCGGATCCCCCGGTCGTACACCGCGCGCGCCTCGTCCCACCGGCCCTCGTTTTCGAGGAGGTCGCCGAGCGTATCGAGGGGGCGGACGAGGGACGCGTGATCGGGGCCGTGCGACTTCTCGAGGACGGCGATGGTGCGCTCGACGGCCGAGAGGGCGTCGGCGTCCTTCCACTGGGCGCGGAGGGCCTCGGCCAGCTCCTCCTGCGCGAGGGCGACGGCGGGGTCGTCGGGCCCGTGGAGGTGCTCGGCGGACTCCGCGGAGCGGCGCGCGTGGCCCTCGGACACGGCGTATCGGCCCGACTCGCGCTCGGCGCGTGACAGGAGGAGGAAAGTCTCCGCCATGGCCTCCTCGTCGTTGGCCATTTCCGCGGCCTCGAGGGCCTGCAGAAGGGCGGTCGCGGCCTCGTCGAATCGGCCCTCGAACAGGGCGTCGCGCCCGACCTGCATGCGGCCCTGCCACGCGTCATCGCTCGCGAGGGCGGGGGAGAGGAGCAGCAGGGCGAGGACGAGCCGACGCATGGGGTCTCCCGGCAGGGACAGGCGAGAGAGGATACCCGGTGGAGGCCGCGCGCGCAATGGGGCGGTCGGCCGGACGGCGAGTTGCCCAAGGAGGTCGCGGGGAGGGGATCAAGTGGAAGAGCCTGGGGAACACTCCGCGCCCGCGCCCGCGCCCGCGCCCGAGACAACGCGGCCCGTGCCCGATTCCAGTTTCCGCTACCCGTTTTCCGTGCCCGCTGCACGTACCCGTGCCGCGGGTCGCGGGCGGGCACGGAGAGCGGGCGCGTGCAGCGGGCACGGGAAGCGGAGACGGGCACGGGCTGCGTCGTCTCGGGCGCGGGCGCGGGCGCGGGCGCGGAGCCGTGTTTCCGCCTGCGGCGCCCGTCAGATTGCAGAGGTGATTTCGCCCGTCAGGTCCCGCGCAGCCTCCTCGCACGCGCGCTCCCAGCGGGCCTCGCCGTAGCGCTCCTTGTACGGCGAGCGCGTCCAGGCGTAGATGACGTGGCGGCTCGCGGAGATCAGCGCGCCCTTCATGCCTGGGAGGAAGCAGGCCTTCACGTCGGCGGGGGAGGCCCCCTGCGCGCCGATGCCTGGGAGGAGGAGCACCGCACGCGGCATGAGCTCCCTGAGACGCGCCGCCGCGCCCGGGTGCGTCGCGCCGACCACCGCGCCGACGAGTGAGAGTCCCTCGGCGCCGACCCGCGAAGCCCCCCACGCGTCCACGCGTCCCGCGACGTGCTCGTACATGGGGCGACCGTCTACGAGCAGGTCCTGGAAATCAGCCGAGCCGGGATTCGAGGTCTTCACGAGGACGAAGACGCCCTTGCCGTGCTTCTCGGCCGTTTTGAAGAACGGCTCCAGGCTGTCTCCGCCGAGGTACGGGCTGGCCGTAATGGCATCGGGTCCGTAGCCGCCCGTGAAGTGCGGACTGGAGCTGTCGTCGAGCCACGCATGCGCGTACGCCTCGGCCGTCGAGGCGATATCGCCGCGCTTCACGTCTGCAATGACCAAGAGGCCCTTGCTTCGCGCGTGAGCGACGACTGCTCGATAGACGTCGAGCCCCATGCGACCCGACGCCTCGAAGAAGGCGACCTGCGGCTTGACGACGGGGACAATGGGGGCGAGGACGTCGGTCAGCGCCCAAAAGAACCTCTCGTAGGACCCGGCCAACCTGTACTCGTCGGGCGCGGCAATGGGCGCGCTTCCCGCCGTGGGGCCACCCTGGCTCATCCGGAACACTGCCGGCAGCGCGTCCCACCTCGGGTCGTACCCGACGCAAAGGGGACTCTTCTTCCTTGTGACGGCCTCTACGAGGCGGTCGGCGAAGTGTGTGGGCATCAGGTCTTCGCGGCGGCGGGCTGCGGCAGCCGTGCTTGGATCGCCGCGTCCAACGCCTGCTCCGTCGTGTACTGGTACGTGAAACCCAGCTCTTTCTTCACGCGCGAGTTGTCGAGGACCCAGGGGTAGCGGACGAACGCGAGCACGCCGGCGTCGGCCTCGGTCAGGATCGTGATGTGCAACCACCACCCGAGCCGCCCCATGATCGCCAGCACCCAGAAGGGGAGGTCGAGGACCTTCCCGTCCACCTTCTTGGCGACGTCGAGCACCGTCATCGTGCCGTCGCCGGCGACATTGAACGCGCCGCTCTTCCCCTGGCGGACGATCTGGTAGAAGACCTCCGCGACGTCCTCCTCGTGGACGAACTGCATCGGCGGATTCGCGCCGCGGACCTTGTAGAAGCTCTTGCGGATCAGCGACCGCGAGATGAAGTTGCTGACGCGCGGCCCCAGCACGACGCACGGACGCACGATGGAGAGGCGGACGTCGGGGTGCGCCTTCCCCCACGCCTGCGCGATCCGCTCCATCTCCCCCTTGTCGGCGACGTACGAGAAGTCCTCGTTCGCGCGGAGGGGGGAGTCCTCGTTGAGCAGGGGCGGATTGTCGGCGTGGGCGCCGTACGCCGTGCCGCTCGACACGACGAGGACGTCCTTCACGCCCGCCTTCTCGCACGCCGCGAGGAAGTTCCGCGTGCCGCCCAGGTTCACGGCCTGCATCCGCTTCCGGTCGTGGATCGGATTCAGGATGAACGCCAGGTGGAAGGCCGCGTCGATCGAGAACTCCTGGAGGAGCCCCTCGAACGGCACGCTGACGTCCTTCTCGAGGTACGTGATCTTCGGCGAGTCGACGCCGGGGCGGCGGATGTCGAGGACGATCACGCGCTCGACCTCGGGGTCGCCCGTCAGCCGCTCGAGAAGGCGTTGACCGATGAGGCCGGACGCGCCAGTGACTGCTACGTTTCTCATGGCGCGGGATTCTAAGGAAATGACGCGGTGCGTCAAGGCTTATCTGCGGCGCTTGGGCCGGCTGCCGACCGCGATGAGTCGGCAGGCCTTCGGGCTGAAGTGGATGCGATGGGTGTGGGGGTCCAGCTTGATCTGCCAGACCTGCATGAAGTCCACGCCCAGGATCGCATCTTCCGTCAGGTGCGGAACGACCTTGAAGAGCTGGGTGAGCCGCTTCTTCCGTAGCTCGATGTCTGCGACGACGAACGGTCGCGCTGTGAACGATCCCACCACGGACTCGTAGTGTTTCGGCTCCGACAGCTCGTCCGGATAGTCGAGAGCCTCCGCCAGGTCCTGACGCATGAAGCAGTGCACGGACCCGGTGTCGAAAAGGGTGCGCAAGGTCCGGCGCCCTTTGCGACCGACGAACACCAAGTCCTTGAAGATCAGGCCCAAGACGGGACCCCTCGAAGCAAATGGGCGATAGAGGACTTGAACCTCTGACCTCCTGCGTGTCGAGCAGGCGCTCTAGCCAACTGAGCTAATCGCCCATCGGGTGTGCAGTTGCATCCTAGGGGACCCGCGCCGCCCCTTCAAGCAAAACGTAGGCTACTTCGTCGGCGCCAACAGCTCCGCCTCGCCCTTCAGCCGCGCCGCCTCCGCGCGGAGCTGCTCCGCCTCGATCGCCTTCTGCTTCCCCTCGGCCTCGCGCGCCACCGCCGCCTTCTCCTTCTCCAGGGCCTCCGCCCGCTTCTTCTCCGCCTGCTTCGCCGGGTCGGCGTCGCGCAGCCTCCTCCAGAAGTCCCTCGCGGACTTCCTGAACCGGATGTCCGGCTCCGAGGCCATCATCTTCTCGAGCACCGGCCTCGCTTCCGCCGCGTTCCACTCGTTCAGCACGTCGAAGGCCGCGCGACGCGCACCATGGAAGGCGTCCCTCTCCAGCACGCCGAGGAGATAGGTCGTCACCTCGGGGTTCCCCTTCGCCGTCCTCGCCAGCGCGCGGATCGCCGTCTCTCGCACCCAGGGGGAGTTGCCGTACCGCGCCAGGTTCATCACCTGCTCCGCCGAGGCCGGCTTCGCGAGGTCCGCCACGCCGTTCACCGCCTGGGTGCCCATGACGTCGTGCCGCGACGACTCTGCCAGGGCCGCGATCGCCGCCTCCCAGCAGTCCTTCGCCCGGTGCTTCACCAGCGACGCCAGGGCGCTTGCGCGGATCCGGTCGCTCGCGTCGTTCGCCAGGGCCTCGCGGAGCGCCGCGATCGCCTTCTCGTCGTTCCACTGCCCGATCCCGTTCGTCACGCTGTGCCGCACGCGGGCGTCGGCGTCCTTTGCCGTGGCGAGCAGCAGCTCCTGGGCCTTCGGCGTCTTCGTCTCCGCGATCACGTCCGCGGCGATCTGCCTCAGCTTGTAGAGCGGGTCCGAGGCGAGGACCTTGGACAGGGCCTCGATCGCCGCCCCGTCGCCCGCCGCAAAGGCGTCCTTGAGCCCGCGCACGGCGCGGAGCCGCTCCACGGCGTCGTCAACGTTCGCCAGCATCCAGGTCCACTCCTCCTTGGCCTTGGGGAAGTCCAACCGCTTCGCAATCCGGTGCCCGACGTCGAAGAGCAACGTCGCGGGCTTCGCGTCGGCGGGGATCAGGTACGTCACGTCCTGGTCCTTGCACTCGAGGCGGATCGTCTTGCGCTCCTTGTCGAAGCAGAGGGCGACGTCGAGCGGGCAGCGGAAGACCGGCGTGAAGTCGTTCAGCCCCTGCGTCTGCCGCACCCGCAGCCTCACGGCCTTGTTCGCCTCGTCCCAGGACCACGTCACCGCGAAGTCGGGGAAGCCGCCCTTGTACACCCACTGGTCCCAGAACCAGCCGAGGTCCTGGCCGGTCGCCTCGCCGAAGGCGGCCTGCAGGTCGTCGGTGCCGACGACCCCCTCGCGGTGCCGCGAGGCGTAGAGGCGGATCCCCTTCCAGAACGCCTCCTCGCCGAGCATGGAGCGGAGCATGTGCAGCACCCACCCGCCCTTCTGGTAGGTGTGGTTGTCGAAGAGGTCCTGCGAGTCGGCATAGGTCGCGCAGACGATGGGGCGGCGGTAGCGATCGGAGTCCTCCCACGTCGCGGAGCCCAGGGAGTCGTTCATCTCCCAGAGGAACTCGGCCTCGCCGAACTTGTGCTGGGTGTAGAGGGCCTCGAAGTACGTCGCGAACCCCTCGTTCAGCCAGAGGTGGGACCAGTCGCGGCAGGTGAGGAGGTCGCCCCACCACTGGTGGGCGAGCTCGTGGGCGACGAGCCAGTCGCTCCGCGTCTCGAGCGCGGCGGTCTCGTCCATGAGCGTCGTGGTGGTGAGAGTGGTGACCGAGATGTTCTCCATCCCCGACCACTTGAACTCCTCGACGAGGACCTGGGCGTACTTCTCGTAGGGGAACGGGACGCCGATCCGCTCCTGGTAGAAGTGGATCATGTCCTGGGTGTTCTTGAAGGAGCGGTCGATGGCGGCCTGGTCGGTGGTCCCCTTCGGCGCGTAGACGGCGAGCTTCACTCCGTCGGAGTCGAGGGCGAACTCGTCGAACTCGCCGACGACGAGGGAGATGAGGTAGCTGACGTGCGGGACGCCCATGCGCCAGTGGAAGGTGCGAGCGCCTCCTTGCCCGTCGGTCACCTCCTCGAGGCGGCCGTTGGAGATGGCCGTGAGGCCCGCGCCGACGGTGACGACCATCTCGCTCGTGGCGCGGTCGTTGGGGTAGTCCCAGCATGGGAGCCAGTGGCGGGTCTCCTCGGGCTCGCCCTGGGTGTAGACGTGCGCGCCGCGGTCGGGATAGGCGGCGTCGGGGACGATCCAGTACATCCCGCAGCGGGGGGAGCCCTCGTACGTCACGCTGACGGTGGTCTCCTGGTCGAGGCCGATTGGCTCGACGAGGGAGGCGACGAGGCGCTCGCCGTCCTGCCGGTGGGCGAGCTCGCGGCCGAGGGCGTCCTGGACGCGCTTGATGTCGAGGTTGACGCAGTCGAGGGCCAGCTCCTGGAAGGCGGCGTGGAGCGGCTTGAAGCGCACCTGGACGGTGCCTGCGATCTTCTTCGCGGCGAGGTCGATGGCGAGCTCGACGCGGTAGTGCTGGACGTCGTAGCTGCGGAGGGGAGGGGAGTGCTTCTTGCAGTCCTCGTCGGCGAAGAAGCCGCGGCCGTCCTGGGCGAGGAGGGTTGCGGCGAGGAGGAGCCAGGTGGTGAGCAGGCGCATGGGCATCTCCGCGAGAGAGGCGCCATTCTAGGCGAGCATGGAATGCCCGTCCAGGGGGGAGCCGGCCGTAATGTGAAATGTGAGATGTGAGATGCCCAATGTGAAATGCGAGGCCGGGACCGGGTGTTCTGACGAATTTCACATTGGGCATCTCACATCTCACATTTCACATTGCGGGCGATACACTGTCGCTTGTGTACGTCATCGACGACTACAACGTGCCAGGCCCGACGGGACACAGCGTGCGCATCGTGTGGCGCGGGCTGCCGCCGAGGATGGGGGCTTCGATCGCAGTCCCGCTGCTGGTCGTGTGCCTGTTCCTCTTCGCCGCCGGTGTGTTCACGAGGGCGGTGAGAGTCCCCATGCAGGGGCCGCTCCTCCTCGCTTCGTCGTTCGTGTTCTTCTTCATCCTCTTCTCCATCCTCCGCGGTCGTGGGGACCCCGAGTGCCCGACGGATCTGACCTGGGAGGCGCGCGATCAAGAACTCCGCATCGGCCAACGCGGAGCGCTGCCCCTCATGACGACGCCCAGGGCCATCCCATTCGATCAGATCCGGGTCATCGACTTCAAGATCGGCGCCGAGGGACGGACGGGCCTCCAGATCCGTTGCCGCGTCATCCCCGTCGGCTCCGCGCCCTTTGACGTGCCGATGACCATCCGTCACGTGGATCGGCGATCGAAGGCGCTCGACCTGGCGCTCCGGGTTGGCTCCGCGATGGGGTGGCGGGGCTACCGCATCACCAAGTGCACGCCCCGCACGCTCCGCGTCGAGCTGACTCGGCTGCACGACCCGGGTCCCCTCGCGGGAGCCATCCCGAGCATGGATGACGACCCGACGTACGATGCCGCTTCGATGGATGGATTGCCCGCCGTTCCAGAGTGCCAGATCCCCTCCTTCCGTCCCGAGGGCTTCTCGGGGCCGTACCGGGTGCTCATCTGGGATCCAGGACGCGAGGTCCGATTCGAGCGGACCCCACCAACACGGGCATCCCTCGTAGTCGAGACCCTGACCTGGGCCTTCGCGGGCTTCAATCTGGCCGTGCTCGTGGTCTCGCTGAGGGAGATCTACCCGCCGAAGGAGGACCCCGGAACCAGTGCCTGCGTCCTGGCCGGGGTCGTTGTCCTTGCCGCCCTGGGCCTCTTCGTTCGTCAGTGGACGCGCGGACGGAAGACGATTCACATCGATTGGGCGGCCCAGGAGGTGCGGATCGAGGCCTTCCCATCTCATAGCACCACTCCCTTCCGCAACCTTCGCTCCGTGGTCCTGCGCGGCCACACCTCCGCGGTGACGGCCTCCGGCGGCACCCAACCCTGGGCCTGGAATTGGTGCGAGCTGCTCCTCTGGACCGATGACTGGGCCATCGTCATCCCCGGCCCCCGGTACCAGGGCGACTCCGACACGCCGGTCGACGTGATGCTCCCCATGGCCGTCGATCTGGCCAAAGCGCTTGGCCTCCCGTGGACCTGGCAGGACTACGCCATCCCCCCGGGGACCGCGTGAGATTGGACTCCCTGTGCCGCTTCGACTACCATGCTGACCGGGGGACGCGCAGGATGTTCACTTTCACCGACAGCGCCGTGGAGCGCATCAAGAGCGTGGCCAGGGGCCTCTCTTGGCCCTCCGTCGCGGCGAGGCTCTCGATCACGCCGTACGGCAGCACCGGGCTTCCCGAGGTCGTCATCGACCTCCGCCCGCGCCCCATGCACGGCGACCGCGAGATCGAGGTCTGCGGCGTGCGCGTCTACCTTGAGCCCGCCGCGGAGCCCTACTTGCAAGGCGTCGCGGTCGACTACCTGCCGCTCGGCGGCGTAGGATCCTTCGCCGTGAAGACAGCGGACGGCACGCGCCCCCTCAAGGCCGACGGCGCGCTCGGGATGGGGTAGCCCCTCGCGCGCCCTTACGGGCGCTACTCCGAGGCCTCCGCAATCCACTCGTCCAAGACCCCCGTGGGCCAGTCGGGCGTGATCTCCCTAAGCGCCGTGAAGTCCTCGATCGCCCCCTTCTTGTCGCCCTCGTCCAGCCGCGCCACGCCGCGCAGGAAGCGGTAGAACGGCGGGGCGCCCTCCAGCGCGAGGATCCCGTCGTACGTCGCGATCGCCCCCGCGCGGTCCCGCTTCTCCAAGGCCACATTCGCGATCATCCCTCGCGCGGGGTGCATCTTCTCGTTGAGCGAGACCGCCTTTTCCAGGTCCGGTATCGCCCGGTCGTACTCGTGCGCCAGCGCCCAGCAGATCCCCCGGATCAGGTACGCGTCCGCAAACTCGGGGTCCATCCCGATGACCGTGTCCACGTACTGCACCGCCTGGGCCGGCAGCCTCGATCGCGAGAGGCGGTCGATCAACTTCGGCAGCTCCGACCTCAGCTTCGCGACCGCCTTCTGCCGCGGCGTCCCGCCGTCCGTCGGCGTCATGAGGAGCTGGAACCCCGAGCTCTTCAGCCACTGCGAAAACTCGAACATCGTCCTCGTCCGGCTGTCCCGCGGATCCACCAGCATGCCGCGCTCCAGGTTCTTGATCGCGAACATCACGCTCTGGATGTCCATCTTCACCGCGTACGCCGTCGCGAGGTTCCAGTACGCCGCCCCCGATCGCGGGTTCAGGCGGATTGCCTCGTTGAACTCCTTGATCGCCTCCTTGCTCTTCCCCAGCCCCATCTGCACCTGCCCCGCGACGAGGTGCGCCTCGAAGTCCGCCGGCGCGAGCGCAAGGGCCTTCTCGATGTCCGGCTGCGCCTCCTCGGCCCGCTCCTCGCGCATCAGCAGCTCCGCGCGGTTCTTCACGTACAACGCGCCGTTCGGCGAGAGCCCGATCGCCGTCGTGAAGCACTCGTGCGCCTTCGCGACGTCCCCGCGATCCTGCCAGAGGAGCCCCAGGTTGTTCCACGAGTCCGCGTTCCGCCCGTTCGCGGCGAGCGAGGCCTCGTAGTCGCGCTGCGACTCCTTCCACATCTCCCTATAGTAGAAGGAGAGCCCGCGCAGGTTGAGGTAGACCTCGTTGGCGGGGTAGAGGGCGATCGCCTTCGTCGAAATCTCCTCGGCCTTGAGGTACTCGGCGGTCTGCAGGTAGCACCAGATCAAGTAGTAGAGGGCGCTCTCGTCGCGTGCGTTGAGCGAGACCGCCTTCTGGAGGTACGGGAGGGCCTTCGCCCGCTTCCCCTGCTGGTAGAGCGAGATCCCCGTGACGAGGTGGCCCACCTCGCTCCCGGGATCGAGCTCGAGGATCTTGTCGTAGTCCTTCTTCGCCTCGCCCGGCTTGCCGAGCGCCCGATCGACCAGCAGCGCGCGGTAGAGCCTCGCCTGGAGATAGGAGTCGTTCAGCGCGATCGCCTTGCCGTAGTCCGCCAGGGCCTCCTCGTTCTTCCCAATCGCCTGATACGCCCTCGCCCGCGCGTAGTGCGCCTCGGCGAGGTCGGGGTCGCACGCGATCGCCTCTGTGAGCAGCCCGATGGCGTCGGCCGGGGGCCGCAGGGCCGCGCGGTCGAGGAGCGAGCGGGCCTTCGAGGAGTCGCGCACCGGGGCGGGCGGCCCCGTGGGCGTGTGCGGCCACCACTTCCACGCTGCTCCGGCGGACGCGAAGAGGAGAAGCGCCACGACCGCTCCCCACGGCGCGCGGCGCCTGCGGACCACCGTGGTCCCCTCGGGAAGCGCCTCCATCGCGGGCCGCGGGCGGAAGGCCTCCAGCGCGCTGGCGAACTCCCAGGCGCTCGCGTAGCGCCGCTCGCGGTCCTTCTCGATCGAGCGCATCACGACCGTCTCGACCTCGCGCGGGAGGTCGGGGGCGACCTCGCACAACGGCTTGGGGGCCTCGAAGACGACCTTGAAGATGACCTGGACGTCGGAGTCCCCCGTGAAGACCTTCTGCCCCGCCAGGCACTCGTAGAGGATCGCGCCGAGGGAGTAGACGTCGCTCCGCGAATCGACCTCGCCCTTTCCTCCGCCGGCCTGCTCGGGGGACATGTACGAAGGGGTGCCGATGGTCGTCCCCGTGAGCGTGAGGTCGGTCGGCCCCTCGACCTGCTTGGCGAGGCCGAAGTCCATGACGTGGGGATGTCCCGCGTCGTCGATCAGGATGTTGGAGGGCTTGAGGTCGCGGTGGATGACGCCCTTGCCGTGGGCGTAATGGACGGCGCGGGCGACATCGGTCAGGAGGCGGCAGGCCTCTTCGAGCGGGAGGCGCTTCCGTTCCTTGAGGACCTGGGAGAGGGTCTTCCCCTCCACATGCTGCATCGTGAAGTAGTGGATGCCGCCCTCGGTCCCGACGTCGTGGATCATGACGATGTTGGGGTGGCTGAGGTGGGCGCAGCTCGCGGCCTCGCGGAGAAAGCGCTTGACGGTGGCCTCGGGGGCGTTCGGGCCGGCGAGGAGGGTCTTGAGGGCGACGACGCGGTCGATCTCGGTCTGGACGGCCTTGTAGACGATCCCCATCCCGCCGCGGCCGAGCTCGGAGACGATCCGGTAGCGTCCAAAGGTCCGGCCGGGCATGGGGAGGACGACGCCGCGTTCATAGGCGACGGTCGGTTCCTCCTTGGAGCCGGGCGTCGGCGTCGTGGCGGGGATCACGGTGGCGGAGGAGCCGGGCTGCGCGCCCGCGAGGGGGCTGGGGATGGCGGCGCCGCAGGCGGGGCAGGCGTAGGCCGGGGCCATGGCGCCGAGAAAGCGGTCGATGGCGCCTCGGCAGCGCGGGCACAGGGAGGGGAGGGCGGAGAGGCACTGCTCGACGCGCGCCGCTTGGGAGAGCGTGAGCTGCCCCTCCTGGACGAGGAGGTCGCCGACGCGGGCGAGGGAGCCGCTGGCCAGGCGCGCGACCTGTTCGCGCAGCGACCGCGTCGCCGCGGTCCACTCGACGAGTCCGAGCCAGACGGCGAGGCGGGCTCGAAGGACGTCCTCGCGGAGCAGCCCCTCGGTGACGTCGGCGGCGGGGCGCAGGGCGGCGACGCCTTCGATCAGGGCGCGGTGGGGCTGCGCGAGGGCCTCGACGCCCTCACCGGGGGCGAGGAGGTGCGCGGCTCGCGCGAGGCCGAGGATGTCGGTGGCGTCGGACATGGGCGGCGATCAGTCTACGCCGAGCCCGTCGGCCTGCCAAGCGGGAAGCGCCCTCGATCGCGACGACCTCGCCGCTGTCAGAGGGGCTGGCTGCGCGCCCGCGCGGCGCCGTGGAGGATCGCAGGCCCCTGTGCCCCCTTGTGGGCGGGCGGCCCTCCTGGTAGATTCCACAGGTCCAATGGAGGCACCCCCGTGCGAACCATCCCCCTGCTCCTGCTGGCCGTCTGCGTCGCCGCGGCCGAGGACGAGAATCCGCAAGCCTACCTCGCCGCAGTCCTCGAGACCTGCCCCAGGGTCACCCAGGCGAACGTCAAGGGCAACCTGAACCACGTCTCGCTCGACAAGAAGACCCACCATGTCGCTCGATTCGAGGGGGAGACCGGCAACTTCGAGCTCACCAGGCTCGACGTCACGGCGGGCGCTCCGAAGGGTGCCCGCCTGTGGTCGCGCAACCTCCGCCGCGCCTACAGCGAAGACGGCAAGACCTGGGTCGACGGAACCACCGGCAGCACCGCCGAGGCCTGGGGCTCCTGGTTCGCGCCCGAGGACCTGGTCTATCTCCTGAAGACCTGCGTCGGAGGCGTCCAGTTCGGAGGCTGCTCCTCCGTCGGAAAGGCGCGCTGCCGCATCGTGCAGGTCTCCCTGTCCCAGGACGGGGTCCAACAGCTCCTCGCGCGTGCGGGGGTGGAGGCGGGCGAGATCGACCAGGCCACACTCATGACCCTACTCACCGTCCGCGTGGGCGAGGAGGACGGCCTCCTCTACGGGATCGACGCGTCACTCTCCGCCTCCGGGACGCTGCCGCCAGGGGCCCAGGACGTCAAGCCCCCAGAGGATCCCGATGCCGGGCCGCTCGGGATCGGCAACCCCGAGGAGATGCCTGAGGGGGTCGCCTACCGGAGCAGTGTGACGTGGCAGGTCTCGTACGAGTTCAGCGGCCACACCGATAAGAAGAAGGTGGAGCCGCCCGGCGAGGTGCGCAAGCTGCTGGGGTTCTGATTACCAGCCGACGCGCTTGTGGCATAGGTCCGTCACGCGGGCGTAGGTCTCCTCGTCCATCGGCCCCGTGATTCGCACCCAGCAGAGGAACTGCTCGCCGCCGAAGGCCCGGTTGAGCGAGTCCTTGGGGATCGACTCGACGAGCTTCACAACGGCCGCGGCGCGCTGCGCGGCGTTCTCGTAGGCGACGATCCAAACCTCCGCCTCTGCCTTGGGCTCCGCGGGGGTCTCCATCCGCAACCAGAAGACCTCCTTCGCGCCCACGAGGTCGAGCCCCGGCGCCACAGCGCTCCAGTCCTCGACCTTCTTCATCTCCTCCACCGTGAGGGTCGCAGGGTTGGCCGAGACGGCCTTCGCGAGGGGCTCGGGCACAGGCGTCAGGCGGAGGCCGCCCGGGACGTGCTCGGCTGCGATCGAGACCTCGGAGAGATTGCGCATCGGCTGCGCCCCGATTCCCTGCAGGAGGGACCGCGCGTCCCGCTCGAACATCATCTCCATGGTCGCGAGGTCCGGCTTGATGAGCGCCTTGACCGCGTACTGCGAGGGGGCCTTCATCTTGTAGTGGCCGTATCCCTTCGTTGCGTACTCGCGGAACAGGAGGCCGAGTCCCCCGAGGAAGTTGAACGCGGTGTAGCGAACGAGGTCGGGGTAGTAGGGTCCGACCACGCGGTCCAAGAATTGCTGGTGCGCCGCGTTCTTCTCATCCTGCCACTTGAGGAGGGCCTGGATCGCCTGGTCCCAGGCAGGTGCGTCCAGCCCGACCCGCGCCCCCGCCTTCTGGAACCGCCTTCCTGCGACGAGGTCGTCGTAGGCGACGCGCGCCTCCTGCTGCTTCTGGCGGCAGTCTGCCACCAGCCGGCCCAGGTACTCCCCGCAGGCACTTCGGTCTTGCGCGGCCTCCTCGGAAGTGCCCAACTGCACCTGACCCCGCGCCTCCACGGCACCGGGGTTCTGGCGGTAGTACCCCTGTACGCTTGCATCCTGGTTCTCGGGATCGACCTCCGCACGCACGACGTAGACGCCGCGCAGCAGCGTTCTCCCCGGGAAAGGGCCGAGCGTCTTCGACGCAGTTCCATCCGTCCGGACGTAGATGGCGACCTGCGACCCCGTTACCAGTTGCCCTTCGAAGAGAAGCGAGAGGGTGAGACACGTATTGGAGGGCAGCGACGTCGCGGCCTCCGTGCGGAAACCCTCCTCGGAGGCCGAGGTCACGCCAACGCGGAGGACCTCATCCGCCGCCAGGGGAGCGAGGATCACGAGAAGGGCGATGGGGATGCGGACGTTCACGGGATGGACTCCTGCCAAGGTGTGGTGGGGGAGTGTATCGGCTGCGCGCGACGGGAGGAAGGTCTTCGCCGCCAGGGGGCGAGGAGCGGATTCCCGTGGAACCGGGCGCTCCTCGCTCTCCTGCACGGATTCCCTGCGTCGTCCGCCGGAGCGCATGCCAGGCAGATCACATCGACGATCTACGACGGATCGTCGGCATAGGACAGGTACTCGAGCTTCCCGGTGTAGAAGATCGTCACGTCGTCCAGGTACGCGGGGCAGTCGTTCGGGCTCAGGCCCTCGTCGTACCAGCGCACGCGGTAGCGGAATGTCCCGCCCCGGTTGACGTACAGGCCGACCGGGCCCCCCTCGTCGTTGAGGAGCGAGGACCAGTTGCCGGAACCCGGGTCCATCCACTGCAGCTTGACGTTCGGGCGATTCGCAGGCGCGATCGGATTCCCCAGGTTGTCGGTCGTTGGCTTGTACGACGTCATCGAGATCGTGCCCACGCGGACAGTCGCGGGGGCCCCCGGCGGCGCCGGCGGGATAGTGAAGTCGCCCACGTACGACGTGCCCCCGTTGGATCGCGTATACCGATCGGGCGCGTTGAAGCTGCCCTGGTTGTAGGCCGACCGCAGCCGGGTCTCGATGTTGTCCATCGTGGCCTCGGTGTAGTCATTCCAGAAGGGCGCGTTCCCCGCCCCCCACGCGCCCTGCCACCAAGACGGGTAGGCGAAGGTCCCGATCTGCATCTCGTCGGTGGCGGTGGCGCCGTTCAGGCCCACGTAGTTGGGCAGTGCGACGTAATAGCCGGCGTAGTCGATCACCTTCACGCCGTCGAAGTACACCCGGATGTTCACGTAGTTGTCCCACGAGATGGCAACGTGGTGCCAGTCGCCCCACAGAAGGCGGTTCCCCGGGTTCGCAGAACCCAGCATGAAGTAGTCATTCCCGGCCCACGGGAGGTCGTTCCGGAAGCGCGTACCAGGGTAGTCGCCGGCGCCCGGGCCGAAGAGGTCGCGATAGTGGCCCCCGTTGATGATGAACCCGAACCCCGGCTGGTTGCCGATGATCCACGCGTACCCCTTTTGCGGCTCGTGCGGCACGAGCACAAGGGCCACCCCCTGGAGCGCCCCGCTGTAGGTCAGGCGGTCCGGCTTCATCCAGAACTCGATCGTCCCGTCGCGCGGCTCGACGTTGTAGTAGCTGGAGTAATGCGTCAGCTTGCTCCGGAACTCGCTCATGTAGTTTCCGTCGGGGAAGAGGTCGCTGGCGGCCTGGTTCGAGGCCGCGAAGACGGACCTGTTCTCCTGGCAGTCGTCGATCCCGAAGAAGTTGTACCGCATGAACCCGTCCGTCCCGAGGAGGGTGTCGTCGTACACCGCCCTGAAAGGAACTTGCCCCCCCCCGTTGGGATCCCGCTCCTTGATGCACACCTGCCCGTCGAGGGCCGACGGCCGGTTGAAGTCGTAGAGGTTCTCTGGGAAGGTCCGGACGATCCCCCCGCTCGATCCCGCCGAGTACGCGGCCTGGAAGTCCGCCTGCGTGCTGTGACGCAGGACGTCGTACAACTTCACGAAGGTCCGGATCCGCCGCGTCGCCGCCTCCACACCGCCGGTCCCGGTCACCCGGCCCAGCGACTCGATCTCGTAGTACCCCATCGACGCGAAGCAGAACTCGGTCGTGTAGTACGTCAGTTCCTCTTTTCCGACCCAATTCGTCACGACGCGGTTCGGGTTGAACTTGTTGAGAAGCGTGTTCGGATTCGCCATCGCCTTGATCAGCTCTCCGGGGAGGTTCGGGTTCCCGATCCCGACGGGCGGCAGGATCTGGTCGATGTAGCCGAGGAACTGCTGCATGTCCCGGAAGGGGGTGACGAGTCGGTCCTGGGCGATCCGTCGCGCGATCGTCTGTGCCTGCCCCATCGCGATGGCCGCGCACTGTGTGCGACGGAATCTGGCGTTCTGGCACTCCAGCCAGATCCCCTGGAGCCCCGTGATGCACGCCATGAGGACCGGGACGCTCGCGGTGTTCACGTTCACGGGGGCACGACCCGCTCCGGTCGCCTGCACGGCGGTCTGGTACGTCAGGTTCTCGGCGATCGGCCCCGAGGTGAAGCCGCCGATGACGCTCTGGGGCTTCGGCGTGATGACGCCAGGGTCCTCCCAGGCCTTGTCGGTGAGGAAGGAACGCAGGAGCCGCCAGGGGACGACGCCGACGATCGGCTCGATCTCCTCCTTGCTGGCAAAGACGCCTCCCGGCATGCCGTTCCTCGCAGCGACGATCCGCGCGCCCGTCCCAGGGGGGCACGGGTTGGCGCCCAGCCCCTCCATAGCGATGGCCGAGCCCAGGTTGTCCAGCATCTGCGCCATGCCCGGCTGCTTCCCATTGACGAAAATCCGGCTGGCGCCGTCAACCACTCGCAAGACGTAGGTGTCGCCGTCCGGCTCGTACGTCGCCGACACCCGCCCGGAAATCCTGCGTCCGTAGGCGGCGGCCGGCAGGCGATACGAGGGCAGCGTCAGGGCCGTGATCGGCGTGCTCGGCGGGTCTCCGCAGGCCCATGGCTCGCTGAGCGCCTCCCAGCCCTTGGCCCCGCTCCCGATGCGAAGGGAGGTGATCGCCTGCTCAATCCCCGCCTGCGCGAGCATTCTCGCCCGCACGGTGTCGACGTTGTTCGCGCTGACGTTCCGCTCGATGCGCGACATCATCGCGAATGACGTCGCGAGAATGGAGAGGACCGCCATCATGGAGATGACGATCAAGAGAACGAAGGCGCGCTGTTTGCGCTCGGCGAGGATGCTGGGCATCGATTCTCCCCCGATTTCGGCACAGATGAAGTTCCGAAGGATCCGCGCAAGATGCGTGCCATCCCGGGACTTCCGTTGCGCCCGACTCCGCAGAGTCTAACCGCAGTCGCAGCCTTGCGGAAGCGTCGCATTGGACGGTTGCGACGGGTTGGCAATTTGCCAATGTCGTTCGCCGGGGTAACGCCCGTTACTGTATCGTGATCGCGCCCCGGCCCCTCCTTCCTCCTTGCCGGCACGGTGGGCGGGAGGGTAGCATCGGCCCGTACCGTTGGAGGCCCGACGATGCGATTCCTCGTTGCCCTGCTCCTGATGCCCGCCTTTCTCCTCGCCGACGACACGCCCAAGGACGACGACCCGAAGGAGGAGACGCCCGAGGCCGCCGAGCCCGCGTCCCCCGATGGGATGCGGATCCAGCTCAAGAACGGCTCCGTCCTCTTCGGCGAGCTGGCCTTCCCCAACATCATCATCGAGACCGCCTACGGCACCATGACCGTGCCCGCGACCGATGTGGTGAAGCTGCGCGTCGGAAAGCAGAGCGACCCCGACCTCCTCGCCGAGATCCAGCGTCTCATCGAGGACCTCGGGTCCGACGACGCCGCCGCGAGGAACCGCGCACAGGAGCAGCTCGCCCGCCTGGGCGGCGTCGCCGAGAGCGAGCTGCGCGAGGCCGCCAAGAGCGGCGACCCGGAGGTCAAGAACCGCGCCGCAGCGCTCGTGAACGAGATCGAGAACGCCACCGCCGACGAGGCGGAGGCCCTGCCGGACGAGGACGAGCTCGTCACGGTCCGGTTCACCATCCGCGGAAAGCTCCAGCTCGAGAAGCTCGACCTCAACACCGACTACGGCGCGCTCTCCATCCCGAAGAAGGAGCTGCGCGTGATCACCTTCCAGCGCTCGCGGCACGATTCGCTCACCATCGAGATCTCCTGCGAGGCCGCCACGGGCACGCCGCTCAACACGAAGCTCCTCGTTCACAAGGGGGACAGGGTCGTCGTCAAGGCCAGCGGCACGATCAGCTTCCGCAACGGCGGTTGGGAAATCGGCCCCGAAGGGAACTCGCAGTACGGGAGCTTCATGAACAACTTCCCGATGGGAAGCCTCATCGGTCGGATCGGGACGTCGACGAACTGGTTCAAGCTCGGCGACAAGTGGCAGGGGAAGGCCGCCAAGGACGGCGTCCTCCACCTGGCGCTCGCGATGAACCCTGAATATCTGAAGATGTCGAACGGCACGTACGAGGTGACGATCGAGGTCTCCCCCGAGGGCGAGTAGCCCGTGGGGATCTCCACTCCTCCGGTCCCGAAGAGCCCCGCCCGCGGCGCCCCGGAGCCGACGCAGCCGGCCCTGCCCGCGTCGGACCCGACCCTCCCGGTTCCCCCGCCGGCGGACGCCACGATCCCCGCCGGGGGCGCGCCCACGCCCCACCTCGGCATGGACCCGCGCGACCTGCAGGGGAGAGGCTTCGGTCGGTACCGCCTCCTGCGAGAGTTGGGGCGCGGAGGGATGGGCGTCGTCTGGCTGGCCTGGGACCCGCAACTCCGGCGGCTCGTCGCGCTCAAGCAGATCCTCCACGCAGCGAGCGACGAGGCCCAGATCGAGCGGTTCGTGCGGGAGGCCCGCCTCGCCGCGAAGCTCCGCCACCCCAACATCGTCGCCGTACACGACTCGGGCGTCACCGAGGGGGCCTACTACTTCACCAGCGAGTACGTCGAGGGGGAGTCGCTCGACGTCCGCATGGAGAAGCCCGTCACGCCGAGGCAGGCGGCGACGTGGGTCAAGGCGGTCGCCGAGGCCCTCGACCACGCGCATCGGGAGGGGGTCGTCCATCGCGACGTGAAGCCGGGGAACATCCTCCTCGACGCGAGGGACCGGCCGTACGTCGGCGACTTCGGCCTCGCGAAGGAGGTCCGCGTCGACGCCGCCAGTGGGGCCTCGCTTCGCACGCTGACGGTGAGCGGCGTGCTGCTCGGGACGCCGGGGTACATGAGCCCCGAGCAGGCGAGCGCGCGCACGGAGGCGATCGGGCCCCCGAGCGATCAGTTCTCCCTCGGCGTCGTGCTGTACGAGCTGCTCACGGGGAGGGCGCCGTTCGAGGGGAAGGGGCTGCAGGAGGTCCTGAACGCCATCACGCAGGTGGAGCCGGTCCGCCCGCGGCGGTGGGTGCCGGCGCTGCACGCCGACCTCCAGACCATCTGCCTGCGCGCGATCGAGAAGGACCCGCTGCTGAGGTACCCGTCGCTGGGGGAGATGGCGGCGGACCTCGGACGCTGGCTGAACGGCGAGTCGATCCACGCGCGGCCGGTGACCTTCCTGCAGAGCGCGGTGCGGAGGGTCGCGCGGCGCCCCGCACTGGCGACGTCCGTGTGCCTGGCCGTCGCGGCGATCGTCGGGTTGTCGTTCTACGCCGTCTCGACGCGCGAAGGCGAGGAGGGGTGGAGGCGCGAGGCGGACCGCGAGCGGGCGGAGCGCGAGGCGGCACAGGCGCGGGAGCGGAAGTCGGCGCTCGCGCAGGAGGTCCTCGGGCGGTGGGTGGGGATCGTGGGGGACGTCGACGGGCTGTACGCGGCGAGGACCGACTCGACGATCGACGACGCGGAGTGCGCGCGTCGCATTGACGAGGCCTGGAAGCCCGTCGCGCGGTTCGCGGCGGAGACGGCGGCCGACCCGACGTCCCAGGTGACGATGCGGTCGCTCGTGTGGTGGGCGGGCGCGGTGGCGGGGAAGGGGGCCGACATCGAGGCGCTCCGTCGCCTGGAGAAGGACGATCCGGACGTGCCGTATCCGGCAGTCGTGGAGGCGATGTGGCTCTTCTCCTGCTTCCTGCAGGAGCAGCCCACGGCGAGCCCGAGGCAGACGATGACGGGGTTCCGCGAGGGCGCGGTGCCCGCGGAGACGCCGAGGGCGCGGTCCCTCCGCGAGCAGGTCCAGGCGGCGCTGGCGCGGGCGCTCCGCGCGCCGGTGTGGGGGGCTGGGCAGGCGAAGGACCTGCGCGCGTGGAGCGGCGCCGTCTACCTGTACGCGCGAGGGGAGCACGAGCCCGCGGAGGAGGCGCTGGGCGCGCTCCTGCCCTTGTCGGCCTTGCGCTGCTTGCGGCGGGACCTGCTGCTCGCGCGCGCGAACACGCGGATCGCGCTCTGGCGCCTGGACGGCGCGCTCAAGGACATGGAGGAGGCCCTTGCGCTCACGCCCGAGCATGCGCCGACGCACGTCCTCGTCGGCGACGCGGCGATGCGCCTCGCGGTGCAGCGGCAGCTCGAGGGGCGCCTCGACCCGGCCTTGTACGCGCGCGCCGAGGAGGCCTACACGTGCGCGCTCACCCGCGCGCCGGACCTGTCGGAGCCGCGGCTCTCCCGCGCGATGGTGCGGCTCCTGCTCGGACGGCTCCCGGGGGCGGAGGAGGACCTGACGGAGTACCTCGCGACGCGGGAGGACGATGCGGCGGCGTGGGTGCTGCGGGGAAGGGTCCGCAGCCAGGCTGGAAACCTGAAGGGCGCGGTCGAAGACCTGGACCGGGCGATCCTGCTCGACCCGGACGACGCGGATGCGCTGGTCGAGCGCGGGCCGCTGCGCTACCAGCTCGGGGACAAGCTGGGCGGGCGGGAGGACCTCGACCGCGCGGTGGCGCTTGCCCCTGCGAGCGCGCTCGCCTGGTCGAACCGCGGGACGCTGCGGGCGATCGAGGGGGACCACGCAGGAGGTGTCGCGGACTACGTGCAGGCGCTCGCCGTCGCCCCCGCGAATTGGCAGATGCGCGCCGAGCTCCAGAAGCGCATCGACCTCCTCAAGCGCCGCTGACGCCGCGCCCGCCTACGGCTCCCCGATGAAACGGAGGATGCTGTCCATCAGCTCGGGGAACTTCCCGAGGATCTCGGTCCCCTGCAGGCCCTTCGCGAAGCGCTCGAACTCGCGCTTCCCGTGCTTCAGCTCGAACAGCCTCCCCGCGTCCTCGAAGCCGGGATGGTCCTCGCGGCACGCGGCGAGGAGCACTCGCGCCTCCACCTTCTGGATCGCCTCCTCGAGCTTCAGCCCGTGGTCGTCAAGATGGGGAGAGAGGAGGACGAGACCGTTGACCGGGGTCTCGCCTCCCGCGGCCGCGAAGAGGACCGCGACGTTCGCACCGAGACCCGCCCCGACGAAGTACAGGGACTCCACGCCGAGGTCCTTGCGCGAGAGCAGGTACTCCGCGGCCGCGCGCGCGTCCTCGACCATCGCCGCGAAGTCGGCCTCCGCGAAGCCCTTCACCGGAACCGGCTTCCCGCCTCTCTTCGACTTGCCGTGCCCCCGGAGGTCGAGGGCGAGCACGACGTGCCCCTCCTTCTGGAGTCTCTCGGCCACGGACTTCCAGTCCGAGCGCGTGTGGTTGTACGTGTGAAGGAGGACCACGCCGCGCCCGCTCCGCGCCTTCCCGCCCGGCGCCCAGACCGTCGCGGGCAACTGCCACCCGTCCGTGGTGGTCAGCGTCACGTCCTCGCCGAACGCTGCGGTTGCAGCGAGGGCGAGAAGGACGAGGCTCACCGGTACCGTTGGCTGCATGTGGGCTCCAGGCGCGCTACTCGATGTCCTTCTCGTTGCGGACGTTTTCGAGCAGCTCGAAGAACTTCGGCCGAAGCTCGGCGGGGATCTTCCGGCTGAATGGCCTCTTCAGCTTGTTGGCCTTGATGAGTTCCTGCACGTCGCCGAGGTCCTTTGCGCGGCTCCCGTAGATCCCGGACGTGAGCTTGAATTCAATCAGGAGGGCCAGATCAGGCACCCGCTGTCCCTCGATCACGAGGAACCGGTCCGATCGCGGGTCCGGAAACACGAGCGAGCTGTCGTTCGAGCCGGCATGTTCGCCCGCCTTGATCACGTCGATGTTCACGCGATGCTCGGTCTCCCGCAGCTTCTTGCGTAGGCCTGCTGCCCTCGGGACGATGCCCCGTCCGACCAGCCGCTCGTGGATCCGGTCGAGCCCCTCAGGGGTGGTGAGGATGTCGATGTCTTCCGTGTGGCGAACGTATCCATGGTGGCGCATCGCCAGCGCGCCGATGATGGCGAAGGGAATCCCCTCCTCGTCCAGGCGCCGGGTGAGCTCCGCCAGCACCGTGGCGATGTCCATCGTGTGCCTCTCATCCCGCCGAAGCTCGGCGATCAACGACGCGCCGAAGAGTGGGTCTGCCATGGGAAGTCACCCGAATCAACGTACCGCCCCATCGTAGCGGTTCCTCAGCGACCGACGCAAGGGCGAGGAGTTCTGCGAGGCGCGCAAGGCCGTGGGGCGGTAGAATACCGGCATGGTTCAGACCTGGGCAACACTCTGTGCCCGTTCGTACTCGTACTCGTACTCGTACTCGTAACCTGGCCCCACCCAATCGAGCACGAGTACGAGTACGAGTACGACGATGAAATGTGTCCGAGCGTTACCTGAATCAGGCCGCTGCTGAATCGTGCCAGAATACCCGTACCGCCGCGGAGGGGGCTAGCACATGCCGATCCGGTTCGCCTGTCCGCACTGCAACGCAGCCGCCGAGGTCTCCGAGCGCCTCGCCGGATACTCCGTGCGGTGCGCGAAGTGCAGGAAGCCGATCTCCGTCCCCGCCGTGCGCAGCCCCCAGCCTGCCGCGAGCGAGGCCGCGACCCCGGTCTCCTTCCCCGAGGTCACGAAGTCCATCCCGGCCCCCTTCCCCGCCCTGACCACGCCTCCCCACGTCCCCGCCCCGCCCCCCCAGACGAGGCGAGCGCGCCGCGTCCTCGCGTGAAACGCGTCACCGAGGGCTCCCTCGCCGCCCTCCTCGGGCTCTCGATAGGCGACCGCACCCTCACCATCGCCGGCCGTCCGGTCCAGTCCGCCGGCCAATGGGGGTGGGTCCTCGGCTCCTGCATCGACCGCCCCTCCGCAACAATCGAGATCCTCCATGCCGCCGACGGCACCGTGATCACCTCGGAGGTCCCCCCGATTCCGATCGGCGTGGAGGTGGAGGACACCGTCGAATCGCTCACGGCCGCCGTCGCGGCCGACCCCGAGGACCTCACGAGCGCCCTTCGGCTCCTGGAAAAGCTGTTCGAGGAGCGGCGCTACGACCGGCTGGAGCAGGTCGCGCGCGAGGCCCATCGCCGCCACCCCCAGTCGCCGGCCCTCCTCTTCACAGGTGCCGCGAAGATCGGCCAGGCGGCCCGGGCAGGGGCCCTCGAACGGGCGACACTCCTGAGCGAGGGGATACGCCCGCTTCGGGAGTACCTCCAGAAGTACGTGTCCAGGTGGACGACCAACTTCCGCGCGGCGGCGCTGGCGGCCGAGGGGATGTACCACGAGGCCTGCTCGGAAACAGACGCCGCGATCGAGCAGTACGAGGCCGCGCTCGAGGACCTCCCGGAGTACGCGGCCGCCCAGGAGGGGCTGTCGCGCCTCACCGGACAGCCTGTGGAGTCGTTCGCGCCGACGGAATCCCTTTGGACGCCGGGGCCCTTCCCGATCGACTACGTCCTCGACCGCCACCCCAACGTCCCGCCGCGCGGTCCGACGAGCCACTCCCTCCGCGAGACGGCCAGGGCCCTCGCGCCCGGGGCGTTCCTGGGCGTCATCGCCCTCGGGAGCTACCGTTGCTGCGGGCCGTGCAACACGGAGACGCTGAACCTGGCGCGGATCGCAAAGCACCTCCCGTCGGTGGTCCCGGTAATCCACCTGATCACCTCCTCGACCGATCGCCTCCGTGAGGGGTACGAGCAGGCCGAGGAGTGGCTGCACAAGTCGGGCCTGCGCTTCCACGTCCTCCACGACCCCGCGGATTCGGTCGCCGCCGGGCTCGGGATCTCGAGCGTCCCGTACCTCTGCTTCGTGGACCGCGAGGGGACGCTCGTGGAGCGCGGGCACGAGCTGAAGGACGAGATGGCCTGGAACCTCATCCTCGGTCGGCGGCGGGGGGCTGCGAATCCATGAGGCGCGTCCTTCCCGCGGTCGCGGTGGCCGCCATGGCGGGGGCCGGGTGGCTTCTCCGGTACGACGTCGCGGCGGAGGCGCAGGTCCGAGCGATTGTCTCGGCCAAGGGCCTCTCGCTTCGCGCCCTCCCCGAGGGTCAGGCGGACGATCACCTCATCTCGGTCCTCGAGCGCGAGACCGACCCCGCGCGGCGGGCCGCGGCCGCGGAGCTGCTCGGAAAGTCGACCACGCTCGCGGCCACGCAGGCCCTCCTCCGCGCACTCGGGGACGCCGAGCCCAAGGTCCAGACAGCCGCGGCCAGGACGATCGGCGCCCACTCGGCCCGCGTCCACGCGGCCCTGGGCATGCTCACCGAGGAGCAGCTCGTCCGACTCCTCCAGTCGTGTCCGGCCACCAACACCTTGTACTGGGTGTACGACCTGGCGATCCAGGCCCGCCCCGACCTGGCCTTGGAGACGTCCCGCGCCGTGCTCCCTCGCGTCGGGCCGACGCAGGTGACGTGGGTGGTCGCGGTTCTCGCGAGGGGACTGGCGCCGAACCTCCGGCCGGAAGCCGATTCGTCGCGCGTCGACCCGTCCGGGTCACGGCGACAACTGGTCCTGGCGTGCCTCTCTGCCGGGCTGGACAGCCCCCACGAGACCGTGCGCGCGCTCTACGCGCTGGAGATCGCGAAGTGGGGAGGTCCCGAGCCGAGCGACGAGCAGGTTGCATTGCTCCTCGCGGGACTCCGGAACGACGCGGAGTTCCACCACTTCTTCCTCACCTTGGGCCAGCGAAAGTCGCCGCGAGTCGAGGAGTGGGCGCGGAAGGTCGTCACGGGAGATCGGTCCTTGGGCGTATTCTGGACGCTGTTGGCCGTGAGGCCCACGCTCGGCCTGGAGTGCGCCGAGCGGCTGGCGCGCGAGGGGCTCGCGAACCCGGAGGAGACGGTCCGCGCGGAGTGCCAGCGCTGGCTCGACTCGTACGGCCCGAGGGGCAGGTGAAATGGAAGGACCCGCCGCATCGCCTGAACCGCTCGGCCCGGGCGAGACCGTGCACGTCGAGGGCCGCGACCTGTCGCTCCGGGAATGGGAGGCGGAGGTCCTCGTGCGCGGCGCCGGCTGGATCCTCGTGTTCCGCGGGACGGGGTTCGGGATCGCAGCCGCGATGGGGGCCATCGCGCTTCGGAGCGGAGGGGAGGGCGCCGCCGGCCCCCTCTCGGCGGTGCTGATCGGGTTCGCCCAGGCGGCCATCGGGGCGGGGCTGCTCCGCCGCGCCCGATGGGCGTGGGCGGCGCTCCCGGTCGGCGTGCTCGCCTGGGCGATCCTCGTGGTGGCGCTGTTCGTCCCGCGGATGTACGGGCCCAAGTCGATGCTCCAGCTCCTCTGGGCCGATCCTGTCACGCGGGTGCTCCTGCCGTCGTTCTTCCTCCCCGACCTGTTCGCCCTCTACGCCGCCTGGCGCTCCGACGGCCGCGGCGCGGGAGGCGCGGGCCTCCCCGCCCTCTCGCCCCTGTGGTCCTCCTGGCGCGTCCAGACCACGGGCAAGGTCCTCGTCGCGCTCGGCATGGCGACGCTCGCCGCGCTGTCGATGGCGGCCTCGCTCCTCCTCGGCCCGGGATTCCTGCTCGCGTAGCGGGGGCTACGCCAGGACGAGGACGCGCTGGCTGTCGGCGTGGAGCGGGAAGAGGCGGATGTGGCCCGCGCGCGGCATGCGGTCCTTCCAGGTGACGACGGCCTCCGCGGCCTGACCGCGGAGCGCCCGGGCGAGCGCGTTCTCCCAGACGCCGCGCGCCGAGTCGGCCAGCTCGTCGACGATCGCGTCCGCCATCGCCGCGTGGAATTGGATCCGGCCGTGCTCCGCCTCGACGACCACCTCGATCCTGCCAGAGCCGTCCACGATCCAGGCCCGCTCCGGTAGCATCGCAGCGAACGCCGCCTCGGCCGTGCGGAGTCGAGAGAGCGCCGCTTCGAGGCGCGCGGCGTCCTCGCGGATCTGGTCGTGGAGGAGGGCATTCTGGATCGCCGTGCCGATGTGGTCCGCGACGGCCTCGAGCATCCCGATCATCGGCGGCGAGAAGGCATCGACCGTGCCCGACTCGAGGTTCAGGACGGCGACGACCTCTCCCTCGACAAGGACCGGCAGGGCGAGCTCCGAACCGGGGCGGGGGGAGCGGCTGGCGCCGGTGAAGTAGAGCGGGTCTGCCGGCGCGTCGGGGGCGTAGTAGGTCTTCCCGTTGCTCGCGACCCAGCCTGTAATCCCCGTGTCGATCGACTGGGTCATGAGTCCGCCGTACGCCTCGGCGACCTGAGTTGCATCGTCGCCGCTGACGGCAACGGTGACGAGGCGGCCGGTGGCGGGAAAGACCATCGCGAGGTTGACGAGGGGGAAGGCCCCCAGCTCGCGCGGGATGGCCTCCACGATCGCCTGGTAGAGGGCGCGCGGATCGAGGTGTCCGGTGGTCTGCTTGAGGATCCGGAGGACCCTCTGCAGGTCTTCGACGGACAACGAGCGCTGGGGCGAGTCTGTCTCCACTTCGCTCACTCTGGTGACCTGTGTGGATGCTACTCTCCCCGGCGATGTGCCGTCAACCAACAATACCAGCCAGGCTTCAGGTTTCGCCGGCGTAACCGGTGATTACGCGCGCGTAACTCACATGGGTTCGTCACCGGTTGTAACGATTCGTACTTGGCCGAAACCGACCAGGGCCGAACCAGTTGAGGCGCTCCTTTCGGCGACGCTTTCTTCCGGCTGTGGCACTTCCTGTGCTCAACTCAGTGAGTTGCGGCCTGCCTGAGTTCCGAGGTGAATCCTCTTCTTCGGGTCGAAGGCAGGAGCCCGACTCACGACCAGTGTGGACCCCTGCGGGGGTGACCGGACCCGGGGCGAGATGGGTCCGGTAATGGCGGGGAGACCTGACTCCGGTCCAGGACGTCGAATGTGGGTCCGCCCTCTTCGGGCCCGCTCGGGACGCCCGACCCCAGGTCGCCCCGCCTGTCCTATTTAATGACCCTACTGACTCCCTCACCGACTCCAGGCGTTCCCCGCGATCGCACGTCTTCGATATCAGACATCTGACATCTGAGGTCTGATATCAGATATGATCCGGCGAACTTCGCTCGTCAGGGTCGGACGGCGGAATCCCGTTCCGAACCCGGTCCATATCTGATATCAGATATCTGATGTCAGATGTCTGATATCGTCGCCCTGACCCCGGGGGTGCGCTCTGCCAAAGCCCGCCCCCCATGGAAACCCTGCCCGGACCCTCCGTGCGCAGTTCCCTTCTATTCCCGATCTTCCTCGCCATCGCGACCGTCGTCGCCCTGATCGCCTTCGTCCTCGACTCCGTCAGTCGCCTCGAGCGCCCCACCCGCCGCGGCCATGTCGAAGAGGTCCGCGCGAAGATCCTCGCCGAGGCCGGCCTCCACCGCGCAGTCCAGGCCCTCGCCGAGATGTCCCGCCGGGACGACGTCGCCGACCTCCGCGCCGAGTGGTCCTACAAGCGCTTCGCCGACCGGAACGGCAACGGGCGCTACGATGGCGAGGGGAACCAGGGCGAACCCGTCACCTCGGATGCAGCCGGCCCCCGGGCCGAGGCCGGCGTCCCCCTCGACACCTCCCTCTTCCCCAGCTTTCGCGAGGGGGAGACCGTCCTCGAGGGGCGCACCGTCGGCTTCAGCGGCGCCCTCCCGGGCGCGGCCCACGGCAGCCGCGACACCTACTCTCTCAAGGTCCTCGACTGTGCCGGGATGCTCTGGATCAACGGCCCGCTGGACGAGGAAGGGAAGCTCGCCCCGTGGCTCGTCCGCGTCCTCGACACGCTCGGCCGCCTCCGCGGCGTGACGGGTGGCCTCGGAAAGCGACTCCGCGCCGCGCGGCCCGCCGGGGGGTTCGCCTCCAAGGCGCAGCTTCGCTCCGCCCTCGGGGCCGACCTGGCCCGCGTCGTGGACCTCGTCACCGTCTTCGCCTGGACCGACCCGCGATCCGTCCGCCCCGCCTGCGTGCGGAGGCCGGACTTCCCCGCCGCCGCCCCCGCCTTCTCCGAGGCGTGGCCCTGGACCCTCGGCGACCCGCTCAACGACGCTGGAGCGCTCTTCGGACCCGTCACCGAGGGCCCCGAGCCGCCCCGCGCCCACCCGCCCCAGCCCATGGCCGGCGCCCCCGTCGAGCCGCGCGCGCCTGTCGACGTGAATACGGCCGATCGAGACCTCCTCGTCGCCCTGTTTGCCGGGCTCGCGACAACCGGCCCACCCCGCGTCGAGCTCTCTGAAGAGCGCGCCGCTGTGCTCGCCGACGACCTCCTCCTCCGTCGCGGCGAGCGCCCCTTCCGCTCGTGGGAGGGCTTCGCGCGCTTCCTCGACACCCGACCGTACCTGACTCGCGCGGAAAAGGCCCTCGTCCACGCGAACGCCGACCCGAACTCGCGGCTGGGGCGGCTCAACCCCTGCGCCGCCCGCCGCGGGCCGTTCGGCGAGGTCGGAAAGGACGACCTCGACGAGGTCGGCCGCTCCACCGAACTCTGCTTCGGCTCGATGGGGTATTTCGACATCGAGTCGATCGGCCGCGTGGTCCACGGAGGCGCGCTCGTGGCGCGGAGGCACATCCACGCGGTCGTCCGGATCCATGAGCGGTACCGCCTCGCGACGCAGTACGACTTCGAGTCCCTCTCGCGCTCCCGCGAGGGCGTCCTCACCCTTCCCGAGAACCTCGGGGACTTCCCCGAGGCGGCCTCAGCGTCGTCGGCGAGCGTCTCGGGGCAGTTCGCCCCCGCGATGGCGGACGGCTGGATCGAGCCCGCCCCGAGGGCGCCCTCGACGGAGAAGTGCTCCCTGGCCCTGCTGTTCAACTCGGGGCCGAACGCGGAGGCGGCGCGCGGGGACCCCGCGGCCCGCGGAACGGCGAACCACGGCGTGAGCGTGCTCGACGCATCCGACCCGAGCGACCTGGTCGCCGACGGCTTCCTCGCACGGGACGCCTACCTCAGATATGCCGCGATGGGCGCGCTGCCCGCGGCGGGCACGCTCGAGATGTGGGTGAAGCCGGACTGGGACGCGGCATCGGTCCCCTCGGGCCCTGGCGGGACGCGGACCTTCCTCTCCGTCGGCGACGCGCGCGGGTGGGGGCCCGGCCACCCGCCCGCGGCCCGGATGGCCCTCTTCTTCCGCGACGGCCAGGCGAACCTCTTCTACGGGGACACGGCGGGGTACGCGTGGGGACGCGACGCCGTCTACGACGAGGCCTTCCCCGCCGCGGCCGGGTCGGGGCACTTCGGCAAGGTCGGCGTGCCCGTGGATTGGAGGGCGGGGGAGTGGCACCACCTCGCGGTCGTCTGGGAGGCGGAGCGCGCGTGGCTCCTGGTCGACGGCGCGCCTGCGCCTGGAGGACCGCTCGTAGCCCAGGAGTCCCCCTTCCGCGGCGGCGCGGGGGACCGCGCGTCGATCTTCCTCGGGGCGAACCGCTTCGGCCACCACCGGTCGAATGGCTGGGACCTCCCCGCGCTCGCCACGATCGACGACGTCCGAATCCTCCCGAGTGCGCACGTCTCGGGGCGGGAGCGCGAGGGCTTCCCGCCGCCGAACCGCCTGTCGAGGGCGGGCGGGGAGATCGTTCTGGGACTGGTGCGCGAGGGCGCGCCGGCTGGGCCCTCGGGCTCCCTCGGCACGCTCTCCTGGACCTGGGCCGCGCCGCGCGGCGTGCCTCCTCCGGAGATCTCGATCGAGACCGAGGGCCGGCCCCCGGTCGTCCTCTCGGGTGACGGTTCGTCCCAGCCGATCCCCGATGTCGGTGTGGCGTCGCCAGCGGAGGTCCTCCTTCGCGTGCGGTTCCGCCCCGGCCCCTCGCCCCGCCGCGACCCCGGCGCGCTCGACGACCTGACGGTCACGCTGGTCCCTGCGGAGCCTCGCTACCTGTCGTGGTGGGAAGAATGACGCCGATCCGCCTCGTCCTGCCCCTCCTGCTCGCGGCGCTCCCGGCGCTCGCGGGGGAGGGGCTCACGTGCGGGGTCCGCTGGGAGGAAGACGCCGAGGGCGTCCGCGTCGTCGCAGAGGGGACCGCGGAGGCGCCGGACGGCGGCGTCCTCGACGTTGCGCTCGAGTTCGAGGGGGCCGCCGTCGCCCGGACCGAGGCCGAGGGCGGATCGGGGGCCTTCCGCGCAGTCATCCGGCTCGGGGACTGGGGGCACGCGGGGCACTACCACGTGTCTGTCCGATACGACCCGATCTCGCAGGACCGCGTGCCGGTGCGCCCGCCAGGCGGACCGGCGGAGCGGGCGCTCTCGGGCCGCTTCCCGCTGGACCGGGGCACCTACCAGGAGGCGGCCGCAGCGCGGGCGATGGCGGCGACGGCGATGGGCGGGGTCGCGGCGATCACGCGCGACTCGATCGCCCGGGCCCGACGCGCGGCGCTCGATCCGGACCCCGACGCCTCCGTCGCTCGGGAGACGGAGGGGATCGAGGCTGGGCTGCGGGCCGCGCAGGCGCAGGCGTGGCCGTACCTGCCGATGTCGAGCGGCGCCGTGGACCGCCTCCGCGGCTGGGCGCGCGGACGTCCCGAAGGCGGGCGAGCGGAGACCCTCTCCGCCTGGTTTGCCATCGGCGAGCGGCTCGCGACGGCGCTCGACCGGGCGCTCTCGCACGAGCGCGAGGGGAGGCGGCCGGAGCCCGAGAACGCGCCGCGCCCCGTCTCCTCGGAGGCGCCCGACACGCTCATCGCGGCGCGGGCCGCGCAGGCCGAGACGACCGACGAAGCGATCGACGCCCTGGGCCCGACGCTCGCGAGGATGGGGCGCGCCGGCGTGGAGCGCCTTGGCTTGCGGCTCGGGTTCGACCCCGTCGTCGCCCGGCGGGCGGTGCGCTGCCTGGGGTGGATTCCCCACGAGGCGGCTGTCGAGGCCCTGAGACCGCTGGCGGCCGCGGGGGACCCCGGAGTCCGCGCGGAGGCGCTCCGTTCGCTCGGTCGCCTGGGGGATCGTGCCTCGGCGGCGGCGATCCAGAAGGCGCTGGCGGACCCCGTCGCGGCGGTTCGGGTGGCCGCCGTGGACGCAATCGTCCTCCTGGGCGGAGAAGACCGCGCACCTGTCTTGTTTCCGCTTGCGGCCGACCCCGACGCCGAAGTCGCCTCGCGCGCCCGCGAGGCGGTGCGCCGCCTGGCGGGGGATTGGCCCGCGGACCTCCCCGAGGACGCGGCGGAAGGAGCGCCCGCGGCGCTGCGAGAGTGGTGGCTCGAGCGCTCCGGGCAGCCGTGATCCGCTCCGCCGGTCCCTTGACTTGGACTCACACCTCTGCTAGTGTTCCCCCCCGCTCACGTGAGTTCAGCGCCCGGGAGGAAGTGGAATGCGGAAGAAGGTCTTCCAGAAGGACGTCGCGAAGCTCGCGGGCGTCGACCGTACGACCGTGTCGAAGATCCTCACGGGGTACCCTCACGACACGTTTCCGCCCGACACCATCCAAAAGGTCTTCGAGGCGGCGAGGAAGCTCTCCTACCAGCACGTGGCCTTGCTCGACCCGAAGCGCCGCTCGTCGAAGCGCAAGCGGGTGCAGCTCAGGGCGAAGGTGATGGCCTACCTGGACGGCGGACGCCTGTTCGGGGAGTACCAGTCGCGCGTGGTCGACATCGCGGTGAACGGGATGCTGCTCGAGCAGCTCGAGGGCGAGAAGCACCTGCTGCCGGCCGACCCGTTCTACTTCGAGATCGAGCTGGCGGGACCGTTCCTCGAGGGGATGAAGTGCCGCGCGATCCCGATCCGCTTCGTGCGGGACGGGAAGCGTCTCGGCCTCGCCGTCGAGATCCAGGACCTCACGCCGCTCGACCGCGAGAAGATCGCCAACTACGTGAACTCGCTCTAGACGCGGCGGCGGCGTGCCGCAATTCCAATTCCAACAGCCAACTCCAAGAAACTCTAACTCCAAT
>ORMF011481622.1_pt1 | contig 94172 bp, 100 predicted proteins | sample 1779871 | NCBI WGS metagenome assembly ORMF01 (sample SAMEA104232316, study PRJEB22302) | groundwater metagenome | biome: forest; feature: aquifer; material: groundwater | place: USA | collected 2011-08-07 | depth 5.4 m | reverse complement strand
AACCAGTGATGGGGCCGGCGCGAATTGAAAAATGTGCGCGGGCGGGCCGGCCCGCCGTGAGCTTGTCGAACCGGGACATCTTGAAGAATATATTTCTGGGGCCGCCCTCGAGCGTCGCTTAGGGAAAAAGCCGGAAGATATACTCAATCCGGTAGTCTGGGAGGAATTAGCTAGGCATCTTGCCTACGGCCTTAACAACACCATTCTCCATTGGTCGCCGGACATCGTTGTACTTGGCGGTTCCATGATCGTGAGGGAAGTTGGCATTAAAATTCCGCGCGTTCGGGCACATTTGGCAAAGATACTGACTATTATTCCACCCACCGAGCACCCTCCTATAATTTCAGCTACCCTCGGCGATTTCGGCGGCCTCCATGGCGCGCTTGCGCTCATTCGCACCCGTGGCAGAATGTAACAATTAAAAAACGGGCTGTAGTACAGTGGTAGTATACGTCCATGGGGTGGATGAGACCCGAGTCCGATTCTCGGCAGCCCGAGTGTAGCCAAATTTAGTTGAGTCGCTGATGATTCTTCGGTTTTAAAAATCTAATATTAACCTTACTTTAAGCCATTTTTTGCTGACTTGACGAATGGGTAAAGCTACCGTGAAGTATTGACACAGAAAAGCTTTGGTGCTATAATAGACATAATTCGGTTATCAGCCGGATTTTTTGTTGAAAGTCCCCACGGGACCTCACTTACCTTAGCACTTAACCCAATGGCTTATTATATCCCTTATTGCAATCCTTATTGCGGCCTCGTCATTTGGTGTTCCTTCTATAGAAGCTGAAGCAGGAGTGGTGGTTAACCGGCCGGTAACGGTCGAAGACCATGTCCGCGCCTACTTCAGTGATGAACCAATTCTCGCTGACATCGCGGCCTGTGAATCAAGGTTTCGCCACTTCGGAAGGAATGGTAAACCCTTGAAGGGCGAAAAGAATCCCTACGATCTCGGCGTAATGCAGATCAACACCCTCTACCACGGTTTTAAAGCCGAAGAATTGGGCTTAAATCTTAAGAATATTGGCGACAACATGGCCTATGCGCGCTATCTGTACGATAAAGAAGGTACCCAGCCGTGGACCTCTTCAGAACGCTGTTGGGGCAAGAAACTCCAAACCGGTTCAAAGGACACAGCCAAAAAGAGCTCGTAATATACAACAAAGGCCCGCCACATGGCGGGTTTTTGTATACTTAGCATATGCGCTACTGGCTTATGAAAAGCGAACCGACTGATTTTTCCATTGATGATCTGGGGCGCGTGAGGCGGGAACCCTGGAATGGTGTTCGCAATTTTCAAGCACGCAATTTTATTAAAGAAATGCGGATAGGGGACTTGGCCCTCTTTTACCACTCAAATACAGAGCCCATTGGAGTCGCTGGCGTCATGAAAATTTGCTCTGAGCCGTACGCAGATTCCACCCAGTTTGATGCAAAAAGCAAGTACTATGCCCCAAAAGCAACCAAAGAAAAACCCATTTGGTATCTCGTTGATGTTTGTTTTGTAAAAAAGTTTAAGGAAATTATTCCATTGCAAGAAATCAAAGCGCGCGCTGAACTGCGGGATATGCCTGTCGCACAAAAGGGAAGCCGTCTTTCCGTTCAACCAGTTTCAGAAAAGCATTTTAAAATCCTGACGTCGGGAGTGATGTAAAAAGTGTAAAAACCCGCCTATTGCTTATAGACGGATTTTTTGACCTTCTGCACGCCTCGACCGCTGCATTGAGGGCAGCGTTTAAAGGAGTCTCTGATCGGACGACCTGGTTTGGGACGAAATAACGTTCCGGAACCCCGACAGTACTTACACAATCGCATATAGCCACGACGTATAGTCATGAGAATACTCCTGCAATCTTTCGCCACCCTAATTTATCAGGACGCCAAAGTCAAAGGGAAAGGCTTCCCAAACAGGATAACAGTGTCGCACAAATTAAGTTATAAAAACAGAGGTCGCAAAATGGTAGAATGAGTACTATGAAAGATTGTCAGGCGGTAACATTTCTTCTCGTACGACCGGACGGAAAAATTCTTATGCAGAAGCGAGATGATGGAAAAGGCGTCTCTATTCCATATCCAAACATGTGGACGATCCCAGGAGGAGGTATCGAAAAAGGAGAATCTCCTATTGAGTCAGTGATGCGAGAGATTGAAGAAGAATTTGGCTTAAAAATCACTGCGAGAGAGTGTCGATCAGTACTCGTGTATGACCATGACGATGTAAGTGATAATGTTTTTTTGTGTCGATTCGATGACAGTCAAAAACCATTCTTGCACGAAGGAGCTGAAATGAAATGGATGACTCTAGGAGAAGTAAAAATACTCTCGCTAGCTTGGGGGCAGAATAAAATACTTCAAAATTTAGAGCAGACTCTTGAAGAGAAAAAGTAATGGGGAGAATAGGGGAGAACGTCCTGTTTATCGACTTCTTCGCTGGACTTGCATCCCCTTCCTGGTAGTGTGTTCGGGGGAGGGCCTAGTTCATTGAAAAAAGAACAGCGTGGGATCAGGAAGAAGATTGTTATCTAAAACTGATACGCCACGAAACTTAATTGATGTAGATGTTCAAGACAGGGGAGCCCGCCGCGTGCGGGTTTAGCTCAAGGGTAGATACGTCGCACAATATACCTTTTCCGCAGAACTCTAATGCGACATATAGCTGATAATTATAAGCGAGGTCTACGGGACCCTATGAACACTTGGAAGGTCTCCCATCCCATTAACTGCTGTCCTGGCGGCAACTTATTTTTTTTGTTACGCACGCAGGTATCGAGCACGCGCTCGGGAATGTCCTTATTCATTTGAAGGAAAACCACCGGATACTGACGCATTACCCCCTCTCCGTATTTTTTTAGTTTACTGTTTAGACATCCTATAAGGTTATGCCGGTCGCTCGGATAAAAAATATCAACGCAAAAACCTGTTTTTGAGTCGTACACAAAGAAATCAGACCGTGTTCGGCGATCATCGGTGAAAAAGTATTCCCTATGAACGAATTCCTTTTTAAACTTTTTACAAAGATACTCATATACCTCTTTCTCCAAGGCATGCGATCGTGCGTTAATTTTTTGCGCCCGAGCTTTGCTATGCTCTCCATTGCGAAAGTCGGATTGTCCTTTAAGGTCAAGATGTTTCCTAAGCCGAACCAACCCGCCAAAACTTCGCTCAATTGAGCGCGCCGAAGGCAAATAAGAATAGCGGTTAACTTCAGATGCCGTTGGATATCTGTCGTGCTCAGAATAAAACTGTGCCAATCCTGATTTAAGTTCGTTCAATGTCCAATGTTTTTGTTTCCCTTGTCGCTGAGTTCGAAGAGCCATGGTACCAGTATACCTTGTGTCGCATAAGATATTTTGCTTGTGTGGATAATGAAAAGTAGCGGCCCTTGCGGTACCGCTACCCCCACAATGGAACATAGAACCAATGCCGGTTGCGCTGCCACCAACGCGTCAGGGTATTGATCCAGGAAAGAATACAGATGCCCGCGATAAAGGCGTAGAAACCACCTCTGTATGTAACTCGCTCGCGCAGAGACTTGTGTGGAAAGTTGCCGAAGGCGGGGTCATCGAATATGGTCATGGCGCGCTTCCCTTTTTCAATCTCGGTTTCTAATCTCGGCTCCACGAGGAATGCTATCAAAAAATTTTGTTAAAGGTAAGAGAGTGGGTTCAAATACGCGCGAATGTCTGCAAGTGGCAGAGTGTATACGCGTCCCCGGCATGCCAAGGCTTTGCTTGGTAATTGCGCCACCTTAACGCCTTGCGTTGCAAAGACCGCAAAGTGAAGGTGCGGCCCCGTAGCGTAGCCGGTAGAGCCGCTATAGCCAAGCGCCTGACCGGTTGCGATAGACTGGCCCTCAGAAACCACAATGGTGGAAAGATGCGCGTAAAGTGTTGAGAGGCCGTTGTTGTGGCGGACAAGAACCCAGCGGCCATACGATGCATTGGGGCACGCGAGGTCGGTATCGCCGAGGCCAATGATGGTGCCCTCAAGGGCTGCCTTAATTGGGGTTCCCGGGCTCGCGCGTAAGTCGATGCCGTTGTGTCCCCTACCGTTGTAGACTTGCGGATTTTTGGTTGCGAAATCGGTATTGCCGAAATATTGCGTGATAACAACTCGATCTACCGGCCAGCGCAAAATACCGGATCCAACGCGGGGCAGAAGTGAGGGATCAATCGTGAGTTTGAGTTGCGATTGATACGCCAAGACCTCTTGTTCAAATTGTTCTCGGAGTACTGTTTTTTCTTCAATAAGTTTTTTATAATTTGCTTCTTTGTTTTTAGTCAGGGAAAGCAATTGAGCTTTTTCCTGACGGTTTGTGTCTAAGGCCTTTTTCTGATTCACCAAGTCTCGTTGGTACTGCGCAAGGTTGCGACGAGTAATCTCAGTCTCTCGTTTGCTGTTTTGAAGATTTTGCTTCAGGGCACGCAGCTGTGCAAGACGATCACGCAGTTGTGTTTGAAAACGCCCGATTTCTTCTATGTAGTTCCACGACGCGCTAAGATCTTCCCCTCCGAGAACCATGAGTACCGGTGATACGCGGTCTACTTCTTCGAGGGTTTGGAGCGCCCTCAAGACACCTTCCCCTGAGGTGGTGATACTCCCCTCCTTAAGGTTTATTTCAAGGCCGAGTTCGATAAGGCGGGTATCCGCAGCGGAAATTCGGTGCTCGGTAATCTTAATATCCGCGGAGAGCTTTTTACGGCTCAAATCGAGTGCGATAATAGTATTTTGAAGACTTAGTTTTTCTTTACCAACAACATCAAGCTGGCGCTGGTATTCGGCGATCTCATGCTCAAGAGTTGCAATATCACTATTTCGTGTTGCAATAGTGTTTTGGAGTTCCTCAATGGTCGCGGCTCCCGCCGCTCCTCCAGAGAGGGTAAAAACAAAAGCAGCAACGACAAGTGCGCGACGAGACGCCGGAGTCATTCGCCTATTGTAGCAGACGCGGCAGAAAGACGAGCAAAAACTTCATCTTTGCCGAGTATTTCAGCCAACACAAAAGGATCCGGAGATTTTTCTTTGCCCGAAAGCGCATATCGAAATGGCCAAAGTACGGATCCCCTTCCCTCCTTCGTCGCATAGTCCCATAAAATTTCTTTTACCGCCGATGCCGTGAAATGGCTGGCCGGAGAGGAGGCAAGCAGTTCGGCAATGTGGGTGAGGTGTTTTTGCGTGACAGTCAGGGAATCGTCTTTCCATTGAAGTTTTGTTTTGTCGAGTGTCGGCCGTAGAAAAAAATAATCAAGATCCCCTTCTTCCGCGAGCTTCGTGACATCGGAAAATACGGAAAGTCGTTCGACAATGGCGGGTACTAGGCGCGCGAGCTTCTCCGGCGTAAAGCTTGGCAAGGTGGCCAGGCGTTCCGGTAGTCGTGATTGGATCTCTCTCATAAGAACTTCTTTAGGTAGTTGTCGTATATATTCACGATTAAACCACCGAAGTTTTTCAATGTCGAATACTGCCCCGCTCTTATGTACCTGGCCCAAATCAAATTGTCTGGTGAGTTCAGAAAGAGTAAATAATTCTTGAGTGGTGCCGGGGTTCCAGCCAAGAAGGGCAAGATAATTTATGAGTGCCTCGGGCAAAAACCCCTGCTCGCGATATTCGTGAATTGACGTTGCGCCATGACGTTTAGATAATTTTGAGCGGTCTGGGGCGAGAATGAGAGGAACATGCGCATAGATAGGGCGCGGAGCACCCAGTGCTTCCTGTATGAGAATGTGCCGCGGCGTGTTCGAGATATGATCTTCGCCTCGAATGACATGAGTTATTCCCATCTCAATATCGTCAACGACAACGGCGAAGTGGTACAGGGCATCGTGTAAAGAGCGTGCAATTACAAAATCACCGAGTTCGGTTGTATCAAAGGAGATGGTTCCCCGAATTTCGTCCTCAAATGAAATTACCCTGTTTGGGTTTCGTAACCGGACAACTTCAATCTCCACTGCTTGGTCGTCCTGCGATGGTTCGCGTGAAAGATACGCTTTCCCTTCCTCAACGAGGAGCAGAAGATATTTTTGGTAGATGTTCCCTCGTTCGGATTGGCGAAAGAGTTCATCATACGAAAGGTTGAGCCAGCGCAAACTTTCAAGGATGTCGTCCTCAAACTCTTTTTTTGAGCGAGTAGCATCGGTATCCTCAATGCGCAAAATGATTTTCCCCCCATGTTTGCGTGCGAAAAGGTAGTTGAAAAGCGCTAAGCGTGCCGTGCCTACATGTAAATTTCCTGTTGGTGACGGCGCAATACGGACGACAACTTTTTTAGCGCCAAACAAAGAGGCCAGAGAAAAGACAGGTTGTTCAAGAACGCTCATCCCGTTAGAGGTAGGAAATGCCCAGCATGTGTTTATGAGCTGGACTTTTCCATCCGCATGTTAAAAATAATTTTTTAACGGCATATTGTATGTTGAGGGCGTTTCCGTTCATAAGTCAAAATATAATGAGCGTTTTGTTTCAAACACATAACCACATACTACCAGCAACCGGTTTTCGTTATCTCTAACGGGACTCATGGTTGAGGGCAATGGTTAGAATTACTTCTGCAATGGCACGAGCCGCATCCGGTCGCGCGAAGTGCAGGGCGGCAGCAACCATTTTCTCCCGCAAGGGAAGGTTGTCCATGAGACGGTTAGTTTCAGAAACCAAACGATGCGGTGTAAGGTTGTCTTGTTCTATAACCACTGCCGCGCCCGAGCGTGCGTAGGCAAAAGCGTTTTTTGTTTGATCGTGAGAAATGGATTCAGGAAGTGGAATGATAATGCTTGGAATTCCCCACTGCGCAATTTCAAAAATAGCGCCAGAGCCGGAACGGGATACTATCATGGACGCTGCCCCGGCGGCCATGCGAAGCGCGAGCTCATTGAGAAACGGAAAGGCTCGGTACCGCTGCGCGTCAGCGTGCTTTTCGAGCACTACTTGTGCAGTCGCGCTGACTTCAGCAAAATTTTGTTCCCCAGTCTGATGAATAATTTGATAGCGCAAAATGAGTTCAGGAAGCGCTCCAAGAACGGCGTCATTGAGGACTCCCGCTCCCTGTGAGCCGCCCAAAATAACAATGACGGGTAACGACGAAGAAAGTTTGAGGAACTCGTGAGCCCCTTCTCGGGCCGGCGTGGTGAGTCCTTTGCGTACCGGATTTCCAACCAAGGCCACCTTATCTTTTGGAAAGTAGTCGGCGGCTTCTGGGTACGAAATAGCAATTCGTTCCGCAAACTTTCCCGCCCAGCGATTTACAGCACCAGGATGAGAATCGGAGTCATGAATAACCAAAGGAATTCGCAATAGGCGGGCGGCAAAGACCGTTGGGAAACTTGCGTAACCACCTTTACTGAAAATAACATCCGGATAGATAAAAAATACCTGGAAAAGAGCTTTTACAACACCAAGCGCTGTTTTGAATACATCAAAAAAATTTTGAACCGAAAAATAGCGCCGCATCTTGCCGGCCGGACTTTGGCGATACTCAATGCCGTTTTCAAAAAGCATGCGCTGGTCGAATGGCGTTGGTCCCATGTAATACAGAGTCGGGGGCAAGAGTTTTCGTAGAGCAACCATTGATTGAATTTCCTGCGCAACGGCAATTATGGGATAAAAATGGCCACCGGTCCCCCCCCCTGTAAATAGTATTTTCATCCCGTTAGAGATAGGAAGCGCCGCAGCTAGCGCGGCTCCCCTTCAGATTTAAAAATAATCTACTCGACCAAATGTCTGTAGTGACTTTTTTAAAGCGCTTCCGTTTACTTCGCTCTAATCTACCACAAGCGCAATTCGCCTGGTTTTTCATAGTTTTGAAAGCATATAAACTTTTGTTATCTCTAACGGGATTCATCCCGTTAGAGTCTTATGATACCGAGAGACATTGAGAATAATCCCAATTTCAGCGAGAGCAAAGAGCATGGCAGTTCCTCCATGACTTACGAAAAGCATAGGAAGGCCGGTGAGCGGGAGTACGCCAAGCATTGAAGCAATATTAATAAACGACTGCGACACTATCAGTATAACAAGCCCCACAACAACCAGTCTACCGAAAGCGTCTGGGGCATGCGCGGCAATCGTAAGGCCGCGTAAGCCGAGAAAAAGAAAGAGGATAATGAGGGCCACACTTCCCAAAAACCCAAATTCCTCAGCCGCAACCGCAAAAATGGAATCGCCAACCGGCTCAGGAAGATATTTAAATTTTTGTACACTTTGACCAAAGCCGCGACCACTCCAGCCGCCGGAGCCCACGGCGATAAGAGATTGTTGAATTTGGTATCCCGCTCCTAGCGGGTCACTGGCGGGATGTAAGAAAGTGGTTAGCCTGTCTTTAACATAGGGGCGCATATAGGCGAGCGAGGCAACAAGCATCATCGCAACAAGAATAATAAGCATGAGGTCGCGCCAGCGCGTCCCCGCTGCAATAAGCATGGCAAACCCCGCAGCCACAAGAACCATATAGGTACCGGTATCGGGCTGTGCCAGGAGAAGTCCTCCCGCGAGAGAAGCCGTAACTACAAAAGGGACGATGCCATGTCTAAAATCAGCCACTCGGTTACCCCGTCCCGCAAGAAGTGCCCCAAGATAGAGCACAAAACCTAATTTGAGAAACTCAGCCGGTTGAAATGACACAATACCAAAGTCCAGCCACCTCGCCGCGCCGCCAGAGCGGAGCCCGAGTTCCGGAACAAATACGAGCGCGGTTACGATGAGACCGAGCAAAAAAAGATAAAATGCGTATTTCCGCCACAGACGGTACGGAATTTTCATTGTTACGATAAGAGCCCCGAGGCCAAGTAAAATGCCCAGCCCCGCTTGGCTTATGGCAACGGAAGTAAAATTAGCTCCATCCTCGCGCGCAAGAAGGCCCAAAGAAGCAGAGAGAAAGACAAGAAATCCCGTGGCAACAAGGAGTAGCGTGGATATGAGAAAGGTTCGGTCGAAGTTTCTGCGCATGCCCCGTTAGAGGCAGGACGCATACGCAAAAGGCGTACGGCACTGCGACAGTAAGTTAATAGTATTTTCGATACGCATGATAACTTTTTAATTAGGTATTGGCGTCCGCGGCCTCTAACGGGGCATGATTAGCCAATGAATGCAACGATAACTCCTATGAGGCTGAACACGATACCCAGTACCCAGAAACGCATGGTCACCTTGTACGATGGCCAGCCAATTGCTTCAAAGTGGTGATGAATGGGCGCAATGCGGAAAACTTTTTTACCGCGGCGCAGGCGTTTCGAGAGCATCTGAATAATTACGGAGCCTACGGTGAGAAGCAGGGGGAGGGCTATGATAGGCAGTACGAAGAGTCCGTGTCCCCCACCCAAAGTATCCGCCATAAACGCAACAACGGCCAGCGTCACCGTGAGGCCCATCGTGCCTGTCTCTGACATATAGAAACGGGCCGGTGGGATATTAAACCAAAGAAACGCTAAGATCGCCCCCGCAATAGTTGCGCAAAACGCCGCGAGGTCGATTTGGCCCTGCTCGAAAGTAATACCTGCATAGGCAAGAAAGATGATAGAAAATATGCCACCCGCAAGACCATCAAGGCCATCTATGACCCCGCTTGCATACAGCGCAAGAGTAACTATGACAAAAAGCGGAATAATAAAAGCTCCTAAGAAAAGTGGGTCGGAAAAAGGTATGGCGATAGAAACAATGTCGAGCTTTGCGAAGAACCACCAGCCCACAAAAATTGAAATCGCCGCGATAATAGAAAGGCGTTTAGTGAGCGAGAGTCCCCCAGCAATATGACCACCGCGGCCGTTGATTTCAAAAATATCGTCAACGAGTCCAACGAGCGACCCTGCCATAAGCGTAAAGAAAGGAATCCATGTTTGATTGCGGCTTAAAAAATCGAGTTGGCCAAATATCTCACTTGGAAAAAGACGGGCGACGAGCCAGACACCAATGGTGGTGAGAAATACTGAGAGCCAGATAACAATCCCGCCCATTCTCGGCGTACCAATTTCTTTTTCAGCATGCAGTTCGTTAAATACAAGCGCTTCAGAGCCATCGAGCGCGCGGCTACGCGGTTTCTTTTTCCAGGCTTTATATTTATATAAATAGTACGCAATGAGCGGCGTTACACCAATCCCAATAAGAAAAGCGATGGTGGCGGGTGCGATAACTTTGACGACATCGATAATCATCCCGTTAGAGATAGGAAGCGCCGCAGCTGACATTGCCACCTTTCAGATTTAAAAATAATCTACTCGACCGAGTATGAGCGCTGACCTCTGTAAAGCACTTCCGTTTTTTTCGTTCTCGCCCACAACAAACGCAATACACGGGGTTTTTCATAGTTCTGAAAGTATATCAACTTTTGTTATCTCTAACGGGATCATAATGCTTGAAGGCTTAGAAGCGCGGCGGCAACTAATGCTTCAACATCAGCAAAGCGCTCCTTTTCAGTAGATCCCAGTACGGCAATAATAATGGGGTGCTCAATACCGGCGTCAAATGCAATAAGGAGATTTCCTCCCGCGAGATCAGTGAACCCTGTTTTTGACGCGATGAGTTCGGGGATACGCGCAGCAATTATGTTGGTGTTAATCGCGAGGTAGGAGGTATCTTCAAGAGATGAAAAGGTCATGGCTCTGTAGCGCGTGGCGGCAATAAGGTCCGCGCGATTGACCACGAGATGGTGCATAAGCGCGACCATATCACGCGCCGAACCAAAACCGCCGGCAACTTGTGTATTTGCATCAAGCCCAGTTTCCCCTAGGTAGTAGGTCTGGGAAAGACCAATCTCGCGAGCTTTTTTATTCATTCGTCGGATAAAATTTCCGAGCGGTTCGGCAGGCATCTGTCCCTCGCGCGAAACACTCGCGGCTGCCGCGGCCGCGGCAAGTGCCTCCGCCCCACCGTTCGAAGAAGTTAGAAGCGTATAATCAATAAGATCTTTGAGCCCGAAGTGCTCCCCCCTCTTAAGAGAGCTCTTTGTGAAAGCATTAGTGTCGATTGGCACCGCTGCTGTTTCTGGAAGAAAATCTTGCGCGACCATTGCCGTCATAAGTTTAGTAAGTGAGGCAAGCGGCAATTGCGCATCAGGATTTTTCTCGAAAAGAAACGCATTTCGCCGTACATCATATACCACGGCGGCTTTTGCCGTGAGCTGAATTTCGGAAAAAGCGTCGGGCGCCTCTGGTGTGGCCGCAACTGGAGCAGAGGTAGATTGTGGTGAGGTGGTTATCTGTGGTGCCAAAAGAAAAACGAGTAGGGCCACGAAGCTTGCACATACCCCGAAGAAAAGAAAGGCAGTTTGTGAATTATTTAGATTCGGTATCGTCATGTTCGTCCATTACATTGGCGGTATCGGCCACAAACGAAGTAAGTTCTGTTCGCACCGCCTGGTAATCAGGAAGCTCCTCGATGGTGCGTACGCCAAGATGCGCGAGAAGGTCGAAGGTTGGTTTATACACAAAGCTTCGCTGGTCTTTTGGATTTGATATTCGTTCGAGCAAACCGCGAATCAGCAGATTGCGCAAAATAAAAGTTGAATTCACGCCTCGGATATAGTCGATATCCGCGCGCGTAGAGGCGCCTTGATACAACACAATAGCGAGCGTCTCAGCACCGGCACGGCCGAGGTCGCGAGTAAGTTCTTCTTTTCGAATATTCTCGATAAGTTCGCTCATTTCAGGCGCCGTGGCGAGCAACACCTCGCTACCGTTTTCCATAAGTTGAACTCCCCTTCCCTTGAGGAGTGTTTTGAGCTCCAGCAGAGCTTCTACAACCTCTTTTTCACTTGCTCCGGTCATTTTCGCAAGCTCCTTGTGAGAAAGTGGCTCACCCCGAAAGAATAGGAGGGCTTCAATTTTTGCTGAAAGTTCCATAGATCGGGCTAATCATAGCCAAAATTTGGCTCATACACAATGTGAAATTCCCTGCTATAATTAATGCGGCTAGAAAAACAGGAGACCGCTATGAAAACGCAAGACCCGCCGGAACGCGTCGTTGAATGCGCAGGACAACTCGCTGAGAAATACTCGGCAGTTGAGGTTGGCTTTATGACGCCAGCAGGCCTTCTCGATGTTTTCGAACTGCCAGCCGAGACTGTGCAAGGGCTCGAGATCGGCAAAAGCTACCAGCTTTCCTTCGCGGGCTCATCCGACCCGAACGACCCAGCCGAAGACGGGACTTTGGTATCGATCGTCGACACCATCACCGGTGCGCGCTATGGGGTCAAAGCCCACTGAACGAACATCTCTGAACCTTAAAGGGCGGGGCTCGCCTCCCCGCTCTTTAATTTTTTAAAAACTAACGAAGCTAACAGCTAATGCAGCTATAAGCTAGCATCAGTATTTCGGGACACTGACCCGATGGCTTTCAATGGCGATATCTTTGAAATGTTCGTCCTGAGTTACCGAAATAACACCTCGCTTGAGAAGCTCCAGAAGGGCGAGAAAACTTATGATAACCTCTACTTTTTTTGCCTTTGTACCTCCCGCGAATTCCCGAAAACTCATGGTGAGAGCCGCGGCAACGCGCGTGGAAAGCCGTTCGATCATTTCTTCAAGACTTACGACCTTTTCGATCAGCGCCTGCGGCATAAATTGCTTCCGTGGCAGAGCGGCGATAACCGCGTGCATGCGCTCTGTAAGTTCTGGAAGTGTCACCTTAGGATCTGGCGAAAAGATCGGTTCTCCGTGCATAGGGGAAGAGCGCGGAAAAAGACCATAAACGCCGAATATGCCCTGTACTGTTTTCGATAACTCCTTGAACCGTTTATGGAGCCGCAGGCGCCGTTCAAGGTCGGCAATGCTTCCCTCCTCTTCCTCGGTGAGCTCAAGAACAGGCAAAAGGGACTTTGATTTAATGAGCAGAAGTGTAGAAGCAATGAGAATAAAATTCGCGGTCTGACCAACGGGAATATCACCAAGTGTTTTAGTATACGCGATGTAGTCATCCGTAACGGCGGCAAGCGATACATCGTTAATATGTAACTTCCTATCCTCAATGAGTGACAAGAGAAGATCAAGAGGCCCTTCAAACAATCCGATCTTCACTTTGTATTGCGCCTGTTCCATCAGTGCTAATAAAGCTAACGGCTAATAGCTAAACGCTGCTAAAATCGCTCAATAAGTTTAACTAAGAGTCGTACCGGAGCTCCGGCCGCGCCCTTGCTAAGTACATCACTTGGAATGGTGGTCATCCTCGGCGCCATGTCGATGTGCACCCACGGATACTCTTTGGCGAATTGGTAGAGAAACATACCGCCGTTGATAGTGCCGCCATAGCGCTGATTGCCGGAGGATGGGAGATTCGAAATATCGCCAAAGGTGCCTTTGATGTATTCCTCGTATTCATCCCACAGCGGCAAGGGCCAGACATAATCCCCGCTTTCTTCGCCCAGCTCACAAAAAAGATCCTGAAGTTTTTGATCACGGGTCATGATGGCCGAAGCGTGCTGTCCGAGCGCGACGAGTGCTGCGCCCGTGAGCGTCGCCACATCAACCACAAGACGCGGTTTGTAGCGTTTTGCATAAGTTAATGCGTCCGCAAGTATCACGCGTCCTTCGGCATCGGTATTGAGCACTTCAATTGTTTTTCCCGACATTGAGCGCAGCACATCGCCGGGATGATAACTTGAGCCCGAGGGCATATTTTCAACCGCCGGCACAAGCCCGATAACATTCTTTTTAAGCCCGAGCTTTGCCGCAAGTATGACGGCATGGATGACCGCCGCTCCGCCCGACATATCCATATGCATCTCATACATGGAGTCGCCGGGCTTTACATTAAGACCGCCGGAATCGAAGGTAACCCCTTTACCGGCAAGCACGATGGGCTTTTGGCGTCCCCCGGCCTTATATTCCAGAATAATAAACCGCGGCTCCTCGGTAGAACCCTTGGAAACCCCTAAAATAGCCCCCATTTTGAGTCTCAGGAGCTCTTTTAGGCCTAGAACGGAGACCTTGACTTTTGTGCCTTCCGCGGCTCTTTTGGCCTCCTCGGCAAGGATTTTTGGGGTCATGTCGCCTCCTGGGGTGTTGGCAAGCTCGCGGCATTTATTAACCTCATCGGCGATAGTGCGTCCCCGCTTTACGCCTCGCGTCACGGCTGCCTTTTCGCGGGTATTTTCAACGACAATGGTTACTTCTTCAATGGTCGGCCATCCTTCTTTGGGCGGTGTTTTGAGTTGCGTAGATTCAAAATTTGCAAGCACAAGATTTTCGGCGACGAGTGCGGCAAGCGCTTCCGAAGAGATATTTTTGGTTTGAGGAAAACGAAAGTCGTCCAATGTTACCGCGAGCTGTTTGAGGCGGTGCTGTTTTCCTGTCTGTACGATTTTTCGTGGCAGAATAAAGAGTTTCCGCCGGGTCATCTCCTCGCGTTTACCTATACCTATAATCAGGGCCTTTCGGGAAACGCGCGGCGGAAGCGAATCTTCGGTAAGAGTCGTTAAAGAAAAACGCGCATCCGGTTTGTTAGTGCTTACTGTAATTTGCATGTTATTCCGAAAGCAGAGTATCTATCCGATTCATATCGCGCGGAAAGAGCGCCGCTTCTTTTACATTTTCAAGACCGAGGAATTTTTGGGTAAGCCGCTCTAAGCCGATGGCACAACCACCATGCGGCGGCATACCATATTTAAACGCCTGCAGATAATAGGAGAACTTTTTCGGATCAAGGCCGCGTTCGTCAATTTTCTGCACTAGCATTTCGTATTCATGAATTCGTTGGCCGCCGGTTACGATTTCAACTCCGCGGAAGAGAAGGTCAAAGCTCTTGGTAAAACCAGGGTCCTCCTCATCCTCATAGGTATAAAACGGGCGTTTACTGACCGGATAGTGAGTAATAAAAAGAAAATCGGAATTTAAGTTTTTCTTTGCGTACTCAGACAAGAATCGCTCGTGTGCGGGTTCAAGATCAGGCTCGTTCGTGCAGTCTTCCTCTGTTTCTTTTTGTATGATTGCCTGTGCTTCGCGGAGCTTCATTGACGGAATTTTTTTTGACATAAGTGGTATCTCCATGCCGAAGCGTTTGAGAATTTCTGCGTGCCCCTTCTCTGTTTCCACTACGATATATCGTAGTGTTCGCTCAAGCACTGCCATGACATCTTGATGGTCTTTAATAAATCCCATCTCAAAATCAAGCGTCGAGTACTCGTTGAGGTGGCGCGTGGTGGAATGTTTTTCGGCACGAAATACTTTGCCGACCGTGAACGCTCGCTCAAATACACCAACCATGATCTGCTTATAAAATTGGGGACTCGTTGCCAAATATGCTGTTTGGTCCTTAAAATATTCAACCTTAAAGACGTCGGCTCCGCCCTCGGCGTCCCCTCCGACGATACCCGGCGCCTGGAATTCTGTAAAATTTTCCTGCCGAAGCGCATTGCGGTAGGCGTTCACAAGTGTTGCTTGTACTTTAAAAATATCCTGCGCGCGCTCGGTACGCAGCATAAGCGGTAAATGATCAAGATAAGTATCGATATTTACTTCCGCGGAGAGCTCAAAAGGAAGTTCTTGGGCTTGAGCGATGACTTCAATTTCAGAAATATTGACCTCAATATCGCCGTTTGGCTCCTTGTCATTACGCATTTTTTCTGGCCGCTCATTCACCGTACCTGTAATCTGCACAACCCATTCGGAACGCAACGCCCGCGCTATGGCGTGGGCTCCCTCCGCCGTTGGCATAACTACGGCTTGCACTTTTCCCGAACCGTCGCGTATATCAAGAAATATGAGTTTTCCGTGGTCACGGCGCGTGTCTACCCAGCCGGCAATCGTTGCCTCTTTGCCTATTGCCGAGTGTAAATTTTTTATCAGTGTTCGCTCCATTTTTATTTTATTCTTTTTTTATATTCCGCCCTTTTTACCATATAAGGTAAAAATTATCGTACGCCAATCTTCTGTCGGACCGTTTCCATTTTTTTATCGGCAATGGTTCGTGCCTTTTCTCCGCCCTCTGCCAGTACTTTCGCTACATCGGCGTCAGAAATAGCTAAGCGTTTTTCTCGCATCGGCGCAATGAGTGTTTCCAAATCTTCAATAAGCGCTTCCTTCAGTACTTTATAATTACCCGCGTTTTTTGTGTAGAGTGGGGCAAGTTCGTCTTCAGCTTTAAGCAGTTTGTGAATGGCGTAGACATTTTCAGGCCGCTCACCGGCCGAATCGGTAACGATACTCATCACCGCTTTCGCAATCTCGTCCTTGGTGCCAAACAAAGGAATCGTATTGCCATAGCTCTTGCTCATCTTTCGTCCATCGGTGCCCGGCACCACTGCGACTTCTTTGAGAATGTATTCCTTCGGTTCTTTGAATGTCTGCCCGAAGGTGTTGTTGAATTTTGCGGCAATTTCTCTTGTATATTCAAGATGTTGTCGTTGGTCCTCTCCGACAGGCACGATATCGGTGTCATAGAGCACAATGTCAGCGGCCATGAGCGTCGGGTAGGTGAAAAGTCCCGCAGTCGCTTCCTTCCCCTTTCCTGCCGCATCCTTGTAGGCATGCCCGAGCTCAAGGAAAGAAACAGTTACTAAGCAATTAAAAATCCACGCAAGCTCGGTGTGCGCCGAGACATCGGACTGCTTAAAAATAACCGCGCGCGACGGATTAACCCCGGCTGCGATATAATCCCCGACAATTTGCTGGATGTTTTGAGAAAGCTGTTTAGGGTTCCGAATGGTGGTGAGTGCGTGGTAATCCACGGCGCAGAGAAAGCTCTCATACCCCCCATACAGTTCAACGAAGGGCTTCAGTGCCCCAAAATAATTTCCGATATGCAGTTGTCCGCTCGGCTGTAATCCTGTGAAAAGCCGTTTTTTACCCTCTGCCATACTGGACATAGTAACAGAAAATTACATTAATACGAAAGAATGTACCCGGCAATCCTGCTTAAAATCATTCTAATATTCTTAAGAATATTAGAATGATTTTAAGAAACTGTGCATTATTTTACCGTACGGTGACAATGAATGCTCGACGCACTGGCCTTGATACTTTTTAGTGACCAGACCGGCTTGCACTAGTTTTCGTGTATGGGCGGAAATAGTTTTAAGGTTACAGGCTAGAGTGTCCGCGATGTCTTCGAGAATTATTCCATCGCGCACCGCGATAAGCATAAGTATTTCAATTCGGCGGTGGTTGGCCACCCCCTTCAGGTGTCTCTCAAGTTGCCGGGCTGTTTTTCTTCCTCTTTCTTTTCCTCCTTTTTCACTCATAAAAACATTCTAATATTCTTAAGAATATTAGAATGTTTTTATCGTTTATGCAATTAAGTTATCCACTGAAATAGTGACCCGCGTTAAGCGGCATTCAGCTCGATAAAAAAACTCGAGCCCTTGCCTTCGCCGGAGGACTCCGCCCAGATGCGGCCGTTGTGAGCATCTACAAATTGCTTGGCGACGAAGAGGCCGAGGCCGGTGCCGCCTACATTCACGCGGCTGGCATTTTCAGCGCGCACATATTTATTGAACAAAATGTCAATTGTTTCTTTCTTCATGCCGACACCGGTGTCACTCACGATAACCAGTAACTTATTTCCTTTCTTGGTAAGCGAGGCGTGAATGGAGCCTTTGGGAGTGTACTTAATACAATTATCAACAATATTGGCAATCACCTGCCGCAATTTTCCCTCGTCTCCTTTGATATTAAACTTTTCATGTGCGTCGGCAGTATAGGTAAGAATGAGTCCTTTCTTTTGTGCAACAGGCAATAGCTCGTTGACGACCGCCTGCACCGAGGCGCGCAAATCAAACAAGTTCATTTCATACTTCATTCTCCCCTGTTCAATGCGGGAGACATTCAGGAAATCCTCAACGGCAAAGACCATTTGCTGGCTTGAGTCGGCAATGCGTCGTACCGCCTCAAGCGCCCCCTCCGGCAATTTACCGTACGAGCCCTCAAGGACAAGTGACGCGTAACCGCGGATTGCCGTCAGGGGACTTCGCAATTGGTGCGAAGCAATCGACACAAACTCCGACTTCTGCCGGTCCAGTTCCCGCAACCGCGCATTCGCTTTCGACAAATCCTTTGCCAAAAGTTCAATATATTCCCGTTGTTCCACTTCTCTGCGCACACTTCGAACCAGGAAAAATCCGAAGATTATTGTAAAAATAAGCACCAGTCCGTCAATAATTTGTGCGTTAAACGATTCTTCTCCAAAAATTTTTGCAAACAAAACAATCCAAATAACAAAGGTCAGCGCCTGCGTCACCAGCACCTTGATATTAAAGAGTTGGTATTTGGTGATGGCGTACGCAGTCATTCCAAGAAAAATTAGAACATAGACTGGAATAAATGGAACAAAAACAGCGCTATTGAATATGGCAATTGGAATTAAAATTGTGCCGATCACAAGGGCCAACATAATAAGCATTCCAGAAAGGACAGTGCGTAATTGCAAGCGCTCAATTTTATCGGTGGCTCGTAAGGATTTTCGGATTAAATAAAAAATTGCAAGAATACTAAAAACAGTTGAAACTGTCCCAAAAAATGCTAAACCTGGGCCAGGTATTGGCGTTCCTGCGTCTGCACTAAGACCTGTAAAGGCATAGGGAGAAATATTAATAGCCATCATGATAATAGTAATAAAAAAGACAAACCAGAGCATTCGTTTTTTTAGGAGTAAATAGCTACTTGGGAGAGTGTGGGCAAGAAGAAATAATAAGGCACTTGTTGGTGCCGCAAAAAAAATTGCAAGACGGTGAAAAATAATTACTTTTTCTTTAGAAAAGGAAGATCCTGAAAAATATGCGGTACTTAGCCAAAGCATCATGAAAATACTTAAGCCTAAAAATATTATATTGGTCGCGCTACGATAGTTGTTCCGAAAAATAATAATTGCAAGCGTGGCTGTACCAATTAAAGCAATAATGAGGAGTAATGGCTCGATTGCTGAAGTTATAGAAGAAAATTGTTCCATAACTTTAGTCAACTATTTTCGCTGGCAGCTTAAATGAAGTGGTGCTTGGTGGTTCCGCGTATCCTACTCGGAGTACGGCGGTTATCATTTTGTCACCAACTAATATTTTTTGAGCTATAAGATTATATGCATCTTTAATTCTTTTTTGGTCGCGCTCACTAAAAATTGAACCAGTTGAACCCTCTTGGATACCTTGCCAAAAAAAGAAGAGGGTGGTAACGATTTGGGCACTAAGACCTAATTGAGTTGCGGTGAGCCAAACTTTTTCCAAAAGACCACCGGCCTCAAGAAAACTTTTGCTATCACCCTTAACGCTTATCACACAAAGTAAGGGAGATGAAGCATAAATTTTTGAGTTTTCTTCCGCAATTTTTTTATTGATTCCAAGCTTAACCCCCAATAAACCCAAAGGCCTGAATTTCAATAGTTTTAAAACAAATTTTTGAGGTTGCTTTAACTCTAAAGTCTCAACAAATAATCCGCCACCTTTTGCTTTTTCTTCCGCTCGGGTCCAAACTAACTCCTTAAAAAGAAGCCTGCGGAGCTTTTCTTTTCCAAACATCATCTCATCTCCTATTCCCAAAGCTTTAGAGATGGAGTTAATAGATTCTTTTTCAGAAATAAAACCCAATTTGACATTATCTGAGACAGGTTTAATTTTCTGAAATTCCTCTAAAACTTCAGAAGAAAGCGACTTGTTTAAAAAGGGTTTTCTGTTTGAGGCTCTTTTTGTAATGAATGAAGCAAGGGGGTCTATTTTTACATCTACAGATCTATTGAATTTAATCGCGGCTGTAGAATTAGGGATTTGAGGTAGTAGGGTGGTTTTTGCTTCTAGTGCGTATGTTGGCGAGGTGATAGATATATTTTCAAGTAAAGCTCCATGGGCAAAGAGCGTTCCCCGACTTTGAACATTCAATACTGGATGATCTTTTTCAGGTTGGTACAAGACTATAACCTCGTCACCTCTAATTTGAAAGGACCAGGGCTGTGAATTGCCACCAGAAGGTGCACAAACAGCAACATTAAGTATTTCTTGCAATATTTTTCTATCAATGTTCACAAGTAGAATTATAGCTCAAAATTGCGATACCTGGAGCTTTTGCGTGTGAGAAGTCGTCCATTATATTGATATGTTGACAGAATATTCAATTCAGAGTATAATCAAGATAGTCAACTTTCGCATGAGGTTCACCAATGGATATGACAGGTCTGCAAGACGCGGCCCTATCCCTCATGGGAAGGCCGTCTAAAATCACCGAATTCTTGGCATTTGCGATAGCGGCATTCGCCATCCCGTTTGGGATTGGATCTGCCGCTCTCAAGGGCTATCTGCAGGGAAAGTGTGCCCTGCCGGGGCAGTTTGTGTACATGGTAAACAGCCCACTTGGAGTGGCTATGCTACTGCGCATTGCGACATTCGTTCTTGACGAAAAATATTATTACTTCTTTATTACACTCGACGGCATCGGATTTCTCCTGGCGATTGTAATTCAGATGCAAGTTTTCGGCTTCTTTCTGAAGTCAAAGGAGCCCCGGAATTAACCGGGGCTCAACTGCTTATATTTGATGACACTTTGCTCCAAATGGGGTATTATTGTTGCTTCATCACACATGATTTCAGCTCTACGAGGGCTTAAGCGGACACAGGCGACAAATAGTGGTTCCCCAGAGAGGGGTTTTAAGCGTGCGTTGACATTATTTTACGAAGCATCAAGGCGAGTTCCCGCCTATAAAGACTTTTTAAGAAAAAACAAGGTTAAGGCGGAAAAAATATTGACCGAGGAGGATTTTACTAAGTTGCCTCTTGTCGATAAAAAAAATTATATATCGCAATACAGTCTTGAGGAATTAAGCTGGGACGGTACTCTCAATAATGCCCAATACATCTCAACCAGCTCTGGTTCAACCGGAGAACCCTTTTTCTGGCCGCGAGGATTTAGGCAAGATGTTGCCGTTGGCATATTTTATCAACAAATTCTGGAGAAAATTTTTGGAACAAAAAATTCAAGAACTTTGGTTGTAGACTCATTCGCATTAGGGGCTTGGATTGCAGGCCTTGAATTTTATAATGCCGCAAAATGGATTGCGGAACACGGAAATCAAATTACCATTATTACACCTGGAATTGAAAAAAAAGAAGCCATTAATCAGATAAAAAAATTGTCACCAAATTTCGACAAAATTATTCTGGTGGGGTATCCCCCTTTTGTGAAGGACATTCTTGAGGAGGGGGTTGTTTCTGGAATCCCTTGGAAAAAGAAGGATGTATATCTATTAACTGCTGGGGAGGCTATCAGTGAGAAATGGCGTAAATATACACTTTCAATCATTGGCAAAGAAAATAGTCTGACAGGCTTAATCAATGTTTACGGCATGGCAGAGTCTGGAGTTGTGGCTCACGAAACCCCTCTTTCAATTTTATTTCGACAAAAATTTTGTTCAGGTCTCCCAGATTCTGAAAAAATCGTCGGCTGTTATCAATATTACCCGATGATGAAATATTTTGAGATTGATCGTAATAAGACCGTTGTTTTAACTTCAGATGCGGGGTTGCCGTTAATCAGATATGACACGCGGGATACAGGAGGAATTTTGAATTATTCTGATATCATAAAAATTGGAGAACTTGAATTAAAAAAGAAGCTTGCTCAACACGAAATAAATCCTAACAAACTGGCCTTGCCGCTCATTTATCTTTATGGAAGGAAAGACCTTTCTGTTTCCTTATATGCGTTACAGATATATGTGGAAAATTTAAAACAAACCCTCGAGAGTGCTCCTTTTTCTCCTTATTTGTCGGGCTTATTCACTATGGGCGTCACACACAATCGTAGGTTGAATCAATCATTTGAAATAATAATTGAATTGGCGAGAAATAAAAAACCGAACCTATCATTCGCAAAAGAAATTACAAATTATACTGTAAAAAAATTATGTCAACTTAATTCAGAATACTCAAAATTACATAAAACTATCGGCAAAAAGGCGATGCCACATATTAAATTAGTTAAATATGGGGAAATTAATACCGTTCCCGGCAGAAAGCACAAGTGGATTAAGCGTTAAATGGGGGTTTTTGGGGCGTAATTCCAAATATTTTTGAGAATTCTACGGTTTTTTTCCACCGTTTCTCTTTTTTTTCGGTACTCCAGTAATCTTTTATAACAGAACCTTCAAACCCCACCACATATCTTCCAGAAGGAAGGTGTTCTTTATTGGCTATTCGCCTCACCGCATACGCAACTGCTGCCCCCGCGACCGTGGCAGCGGTGCCGAGTTGTGCTACACTGGGAAGTGTTTTTCCTATTTGTAATATGGATTGTTGTTGGCGTTCAGTAAAATAGGCAGGGTCAATTATGCGAACCGCCATTTTTATAAACTGCCCCGGATCACTTGATTTAAGTTCTTTCTCTTCAATATTTCCGTGAAAAATGGGATATTTTTTTTCTAAATCGTGTCGTTCGACATCAAGAATAAGACCATCTCCGTTATCTGTCGCCATAACCACGGGCACACCGAGCTCACGGCAAACCAACCGTGAGCGTATTTTCATTTCTATGTTGTCCATTTCGTCAATAAAAACATCGAGTTTTGGTTTTCCTGAAACAAATGTCTCCAATTCGTCTTTCTGAATTCCTTTGTCCCACATATGGAGATCGGCAAAGGGATCAAGCTCCCATACCTCTCTTGCCGCTACATGTGTTTTATTCTCGAGAACATCGGTTAGTTTTGCCCGGATACGATTAAGATTGGTTATTTCTATGAAATCGGGATCGGCAATTTTTATAGTCTTGGGGCCACCGGTCATGACTACGGTGGATAATATAGAAGAGCCGACAGATAAGCCGGCGATGCCAACGACCGCATTTCTATACACACGCTGTTCTTTCTCGGTGATAAGATCCCGGTTGCGGGCAGTACGAAGGCGGAAATAGATATCTTCCGGCGGAATATGAACAGCGATTTTGTGCCAGGGGTAATATACCCACACCCCCTCAATATTTTTCTCGGATATATATTTTTCCTGAAGGTTTTTTAGATTTGGATTATCTTTTCGTATGGTCGGGTTTTCAATAAAAAAAAGCTCGCGCGTAGCGCTTTCCATGGCATCAACTTTTTTAATTCCCCGCGGGAGATCAGTTTCCGATTTATAAAAAACAGGCTTCTGAATTTTGGTCATAGGCGGGTGGAGATATAGATTGCGCCGAGGGGGGCGATGAGCCACCAGAAAAAGAGCGTGGTGGAAGCAAAGAGTCGGTCGATTGCCGGGCCGAAGTTGTAGATCGAATCAAGGGGAAATATATGATAGGAAAAAGCGACGAGAAGGCCTGCGGTGGTTAGCGCAAGAATAATGCTGTCGAGTATCCGTCCCGGCGTGCGCGCGCTGAAATCAGGCAAGAGAACACGCGAAAGCATCGCGTACCCAAGCGCCATGAGCAGAAAAAAGATGACGAGGTGCGAATATAAGACACCGTGCGCGGAATTTTTCAACAAGACTAATCGATCTGTGTAGGGAAAGTTGGCGTAGAGCGCAAGCGCAATATAGAGCGCGACGATAAGGGTAATGGCCGCGTTTCGTCCGTAATGAATACCAAACGCCAAAAGGAGCACGACTAAAACGCCGACGACGAGCATATCAACCGAGATACCAAGACCGGTAACGCTTGTGAGGCCTTTATTAAAAAAATCAACAGCCGTACTTGTCGCAATGGTTGGCATTTTTGTAGCTTCTTTAGCTATTAATATTTAGCTTCATTAGCATTATGGTTTTGAATTTCTAACAATCTAACGAAGCTAATTGCTAACAGCTACTTCAAATTCCCTCGTTTCGGAGCTCTTCAAGAAGTTTGCGAGCGGACCTTGAAACCTTGCTCGGCAATTTGATATTAAGCTTAATTAGTAAGTCGCCGCGTTTGCCGCGCTCAATGGGAACTCCCTTACCCCGAACACGGAGTATTTCGCCAAAGGAAACGCCTGAGGGAATTTTAACGGTGATATCGCCATCAAAGGTGGCAACTTTATACTCAACACCGAGGAGTGCGTCCGTGAGCTTTACACCAAGCACCATGACCAAATTCGGCCCCTCTTTTCGAAACACCGGATGTGGAAGGACATGCACCTTGATATACAAATCGCCCGCCGCTCCTCCCTGAATCGCTTCCCCGACACCGCCGAGCCGTATTACTTCCCCGTCGTCAAGCCCGGGAGGAATGGTAACGGTAATTTCTTCTTCACGGCGCAACACGCCATGACCACGACAAGTTGAACATTTTTCCTGAGGAATTTTCCCCGTACCGTTACATACCGCGCAGACACGCACATTCGTAAAGGTACCAAGCATTGAGTTGCGTGTTTCGCGAATTTTCCCGTTGCCGTTGCAGGTAGCGCAGGTTATGAGGTTCGTGCCAGCCTTTGCTCCGCTTCCCTTGCATGACTCACAGGTAGAAACTTTTGAGATTAATACCTTGCGCTCAACACCAAAGATGGCGTCGCGAAATGGAATTTCAAGATCAATGGAAATATCCCGTCCCCGGCGCGCTCGTGCACGACCTCCAGAAAACAAATCCCCAAATTCACCAAAAATACTCCCTAGGTCGAGGTCTTCAAAATGTACGCCGCCCTCGAATCCGGAAAAGTCAAAACCTGCCGGACCGCCGCCCCCTCCGCCAAATACTCGTCCGTAGGAATCATACTCCGCTCTCTTTTTATCATCGGAGAGTACGCTATAGGCCTCGCTCGCTTCTTTAAATTTTGCCTCATCTCCCCCCTGTTTGTCCGGATGATATTGGTGCGCCAACTTACGGAACGCTTTTTTGACATCGTCCTTGCTCGCACTTTTTTCAATGCCAAGAATGCTGTAGTAATCCTTTGCCATATTTGTAGTATGCCAAATTTTGTAACACAACTCAACACGCCGCCCTGAAAGGCGGCGTGTTCTATTTTTTAGACTTTTGGCTCGTTATTGCCCTCGTTGTTTTTCTTTTCATCCCGGAATTCCGCGTCGCGGACTGGGCCATCACCAGTGCTTGCGCTACCCTCCGTTTTGGCTTCTCCCGCTTGTTTTGCAACCGCTTCACCAATTTTCTGCATCTCCCGAGACAGCTCCTCGGTAGCCGTTTTTATCGCCGCGGCATCCGTGCCTCCTTTTACTTTAGCCAATGCATCAATTTTCTCTTGTACGGCTTTTTTTATATCGTCCGTAAGCGTGCCTCCATGATCTTTCAGCGCTTTTTCAGCCGTGTATTGCACTTGCTCGCCAATGTTACGAGCTTCGGCAAGGTCGCGCTTCTTTTGGTCATCGGTCGCATGGAGTTCGGAATCCTTCTTCATTTTTTCAATGTCGTCTTTTGAAAGACCCGAGCTTGCTTCAATGCGGATAGATTGTTCTTTTCCGCTTGCTTTATCTTTTGCCTTCACATTGAGGATGCCGTTAGCATCTACATCAAAGGTAACTTCTACTTGCGGCATTCCCCGAGGCGCCGGCGGCAGACCGTCTAAGATAAATCGTCCGAGTGATTTATTGTCCGCCGCCATCGCGCGCTCACCCTGCACAATGTGAATTTCCACCTGTGTTTGATTGTCCGCGGCGGTAGAAAATGTCTGTGAACGCGAAGTCGGAATAGTGGTATTTCGCTCAATGAGTTTGGTCGCAACGCTTCCAAGGGTCTCGATACCGAGAGAAAGCGGAATTACATCAAGAAGCAAAATATCCTTTACATCACCTTGCAGAATTCCCGCCTGGATGGCCGCGCCTATCGCGACCACTTCATCAGGATTTACGCCCATGTGCGGGTCTTTACCAAACAGCTCTTTGACTGATTTTTGAATAGCGGGCATGCGTGTCTGGCCACCAACGAGGATGATTTCGTTGATTTCGTTGACCTTAAAGGGTGACGCCGCCATTGTTTGCCGCACAATCGTCGCGGCACGATCAATAAATTCCCGTGAAAGTTCCTCGAGCGTCGCCCGCGACATCTTAAGAAGCAGGTGCTTGGGGCCCGCCGCGTCCGAGGTAATAAACGGGATATTGATTTCCGTATCAACTGCGGTTGAGAGTTCGATTTTTGCTTTTTCGGCTGCCTCGTCAAGCCGCTGAAGCGCAAGCGGGTCTTTGGTGATATCAATACCCGACTCCTTGCGAAACTCGGCGGCAATCCATTTGATAATTTTCTGGTCAAGGTCGCGGCCTCCGAGGTGCCCATCCCCGCCGGTGGCCTTCACTTCAATGACATCGTCACCAACTTCAAGTACCGACACATCAAAGGTGCCGCCACCAAAGTCATATACGACGATTTTCTCATCCTTTTTCTTGTTAAAACCATAGGCAAGCGCCGCCGCGGTCGGCTCATTAATGATGCGCTTTACATCGAGGCCCGCGATAGTTCCGGCGTCCTTGGTCGCCTTGCGCTGTGAATCATTGAAATAGGCGGGAACCGTAATAATGGCCTCGGTAATCTTTTCGCCCAACTTCGCTTCCGCGTCCGCTTTTAGTTTCTGGAGGACCATCGCTGAAATTTCCTCGGGGCGATATTCCTTATCACCCATGGTGACCAGCACCCCGCCGTCCGGTCCTTGCTTAACGACAAAGGCGGCCGTTTCCCGATCTTTAGCGACGCCAGGCTCGTCAAAACGATGCCCGATGTAGCGTTTGATGCCAACAATGGTGTTCTGCGGGTTGGTGACCGCCTGGCGCTTGGCGAGAAGCCCTACGATGCGCTCACCTGTTTTTGAGCGCGCCACAATAGAAGGAGTCGTGCGAGCACCCTCCACATTCTCAATAATGTGTGCCTCACCGCCCTGCATGTATGCCATCGCCGAGTTCGTGGTGCCAAGATCAATGCCTAAAATTTTTGCCATAGTATTTTTAATTATTTGTCGTGTTTGAAAATTTTGACTTGCGCGGGACGAATGATTTTGCCATTCAGACGGTATCCATTCTGGAGTACTTCGGCAATAACATGGTCATCTTCAGATTTTTCCGTCGGTACAATGTCTACCGCCGTGTGCTCAGAAGGATTGAACGGTTCGCCGAGTGGGGAAAAGGACAGAACCTGATGCGTTTTGAGAACGGCGAGGAGCTGTTTATAAATTGATTCAATACCTACGCGCCACTCTTTTGAAACACTCTCCCAGACGGCTTGGTTTCCAATCGCCATGTCAAAACTATCGAGTATGGGGATAATTTCTTGGAGCACACGCTCTTCGGCAAATTTTATAAGCTCGGTGTGCCGCAGTTCTTCATCTCGTCGTGCGTTTACAAAATCAGCCTTGGACCGCTGCCATCCATCGAGGTATTCCTGTTTTTCAGTGACACATTTCTTTAGTTTTTCCCGCAGTTTTTTGAGCGCGGCGACAGGATCAACTTCTTCTTCCACCACCATATCGTCCGTTTCGGCATCAGTATGTCCGCGCGCCCGGCCACTGTCAAATACAAACTCATTTGCATCATTACTGTTATGCTTTTTCTCCTTCATGGTAACTTACAGGAAGTCTGAAATCTCCTTTACTATTATTATCGTTTGCTCCACTGAGGAGCTTTCCTGGCTTTCTTGAGACCAAACTTGCGTCGTTCCTTGCTGCGTGGGTCCCGCCGCAAGTATCCAGCTTTTTTAAGGGCGGACCGAAATTCGGCTTTGTGGGCAATGAGCGCCCGCGCAATACCATGTCGGAGCGCCTCGGCTTGCCCGCTCGCGCCACCTCCGCGAAGAAGTGCTGTGATACGGAAATGTCCATGCTCCTCCGTTGTAAGTGCGGACATGGCCGTGCGCCGTAAATCATCCGTTGGAAAATATACAGAAAGCTCTTTTTCGTTGACTGAAATGGAAGTTTTGGTACTGGGTGTAATACGCACCCGCGCGATAGCGGTTTTTCGACGGCCCACGGCTTCTATGTAACGAGTTGCATCAGTCATATTATTCCGTGATGGTTATTCGCCGCATAAGTACGGCACGAGAGCGGTTTACCGGAAGCATTCCCCGAATAGCCCGGCGCAGTGCCTCACTGTAGCCGCGGCGCACGGCTAGCCGTTCGAGAGTCTCAAACTTGAGACCTCCCGGATATCCGGAGTAGCGTGCGTAGGAAGTCCCCGAAAGCTTTTTAGGCGTGATGGAGAGTTTCCCGGCATTTTCAATATGAACCTCGATCATTGGCAGACGATCCCGACGGAAACTCGGTAAATTTTTTCCGCGCAAAAGAACCGCCGCCTCACTGGCGACGCGCCCCAGTATCTTCCCCGATGCATCAATGGTTTTTATTTCCATATTTTTCTAAACGAACGCAATGTGAGCGCCCCGACGCGCATCGGCACTGCGGGTATGAACCTTTATGATCCTGGTGTATCCTCCCGCACGATCTTTATACCGCGGCGCAATAACATCGCAAAGCTTTTTGGTCTCCCGTGGGGCTCCACCGAGGCGCGCGGAAACCAGCCGTCGGCTGGCAAGCGAGCCGTCCTTGCCCTTGGTAACAAGCCGTTCAATGAGGGGACGAAGTTCTTTTGCTCGAGCCTCCGTTGTCGCAATCTGCTCATGCGCGATAAGCGAGCGCGCCAGTGAACGCAAAAGCGCGCGCCGACCGCCGCGTTCTCGACCAAATTTTCTGATTTTCTTATGGTGTTTCATGTTAGCTGCGTTAGCAATTAGCAGTTAGCTTCGTTAGCAAAGATAGTTTCATGCATTCTGTAATTTTGGCTTTTCTAAGTGCTAATGAAGCTAAAAGCTAATGGCTACTTCAAGGTTATGCCGTGATTGCCAAGCGTTCGCTTAATTTCCTGGATCGCTTTCGTACCAAGACCGTCTATCTCAAGCAGGTCATCTTCGCTCTTACGAACAAGACCTCCGACGGTGCGGATGTTTGCTCCCGAAAGAGAGGCCGTAATTCGTGAAGAAAGAGCGAGAGATTCAATGCGTGTTTTTAAGAATTCCGCATCGATCGGTTTTTGCTTTGGCACTTCTTCCATCAAGGCGCTTGGCACCGAGGCAGGAGCAATCTCTTCCTCTTTAAATCCAACAATCGCCTTAAGTTGATTGATCATAATTTCAATAGAGCGCTCAAGCGCCTCGCGCGGCAAAATGGTACCGTCCGTTTCAATAAAAATCCTCAAGCGATTGAAGTCGGTACGGTCACCAACGCGCATGTTCTCAACTTCATAGTTAACGCGACGAATCGGGCTAAAGATAGCGTCGAGCGCGATAGTGCCAATGTCCACTTTTTCTTTTTGAAGCACCTCTTTTGACAGAAAACCGAGCCCGCGCTCAACCGTCATGATGAGAGAAAGTTTACTGGTCTTGTCCGTAATCTCCGCGATTGGCTGGCCTGGATTTAAAATAGTTACTTGTCCAGGAGCTTCTATATCGGCGGCGGTAAGGGCCTTTGGCCCTTTGACTGAAAGCGACAGGGTCTGGGGAGCATCCGTGTGCATGCTTATGCGCACTTTCTTGAGGTTCAAAAGAATGGTTATGACATCCTCTTTCACCCCAGCGATGGTAGAAAATTCATGTGGTACACCATCAATTTTTACCGCAGTAATAGCCGCCCCAGGAAGTGAGGAGAGAATAATGCGACGCAAACTATTTCCGAGGGTGTGGCCATACCCGGGGTAGAGACCGTCAATTTCATACGAGCCCGAAAACTCTTCTTCGGTTACCACACGCGGCTTCGACGGCAATGCAACATGATATTCTGACATAAGGGCGTATATTAAAAACGAATAATCTAACGATTGTAATATTCAACGACGGCAGGCAGGTTGATAAACAACTCGCTTTCCTTCGTAGCGTTGCCAACAACAGAGCCTGAAAGGTCCTCGGCCTTAAGCCGCAACCACGCGGGTGGTGTATGTTCCTTAATCCGGTTTGCCACATTCAAAAACAGCGCTCGTGTCTTACTTCCCTCGCGAACACTAATGACATCACCGATGTGAAGCTCGCGCGAAGGAATGTGGCAACGGCGTCCATTAACCGCAATGTGTCCGTGCGAAACCATCTGGCGGGCAAGGCGGCGTGTATGGGCAATACCAAGCCGGTAGACGGTATTGTCAAGGCGCATCTCGAGACGCCTATACAATGGTTCGGTCGGATCTCCCTGTCGCAGAGCCTGAGACTCCTTTACATACCGTGCAAGCTGCCGATCCGGAATGCCATAGGTAAAACGAGCGCGTTGCTTTTCAAGCAGTCGCTTTCCAAAATCAGAGAGCGCGCGCGGCCGTCGCTCGCTTTTTTTTGTACGACGACCTTCGGCAAGCGCAAATTTTTGCGTTTGGCATTTTTCAAATACCCCACTGCCAAGCCGTTTGCAAATTTTATATTTTGGTCCAATCAACATATGTTTAGCTTCTTTAGCAATTAGCTTTTAGCTTCCTTAGCCAATTCCTTCCTAATGAAGCTAGTGGCTAACGAAGCTAATGGCTATTTTAAACTCTCCGAGGTTTCTTCGGACGAGGCCCGTTAAAAGGAATGGGGGTTGTGTCGCGAATTTCGGTGATATGAATCCCTTTGGCCGCAAAAGCGCGCAGTGCCGATTCCCGTCCTGAACCGACTCCCTTTACGACGGCATTTGCCTCCTTCATACCAACCTGCAGAGCCCGATCGCCAATAAGCTCGCCGACTTTGGCGGCCGCAAACGGCGTACCTTTCTTTGCTCCTTTAAAGCCGAGAGAACCACTTGAAGACCAGGCTACCGTATTACCCTTAGGATCAGAGAGAAGCACCTTGGTGTTGTTATAGGTAGCGTGAATGTGAAGAGTACCTGCGCCAAGATCGCGACGGGACATACGAGAAGCAGCGCGCGGGGTGCCGCTCTCTCCTTCCCCTCCTCCCTTTTTAACAATTCGTTTTTTCCCCATAATTTTAGCTTCTTTAGCAATTAGCTTTTAGCTTCCTTAGCCAATTCCTTCCTAATGAAGCTAGTGGCTAACGAAGCTAATGGCTATTTTAGGTCTTTTCTGTCTTGCGACGGCCCGAGGTCATCGTTTTTCGCACATTGCCGCGCACGGTTCGTGAATTGGTTTTCGTGCGCTGACCACGGCTGGGAAGTCGTTTTGCATGTCGGCTTCCTCGATACGATTTGACATCTTTTAAACGCTTCACATTCCCCGCCACTTCCCGTCGCAACTCCCCTTCCAACTTGAACCCTTCGATTAGACGCCGAATATTTTTTTCTTCGTCAGGGCCCACTTCAGAAGTTTTTTTAAAAGAATCTACACCCGCGTCCACACAAATTCTGCGAGCGCGTGGGCGGCCGATACCATAAATGGAGGTCAAAGCAAACTCAAGGCGCTTTTCCGGAGGAATGGTGATGCCAGCAATTCTCATAATAGTAGTAGGTTAGCAGTTAGCTTTTAGCTTCATTAGCCTGCTCTTTTAATTTGTACATATACTTCTAATAGCTAACGAAGCTAATGACTAATAGCCACTCTTATCCTTGGCGCTGTTTATGACGCGCGTTTAAACAAACAACGAAAAGTTTCCCTCTACGCCGTACAACGCGACACTGCGCACATACCTTTTTGACTGATGCTTTAACTTTCATTTTTTGGGTTCTGTTGTGAACGAAAATAAACTAGGAAATCTCAGACCCCGCACTTTCTAGAATTCAAAGAAAGTGCGGGGTTAAGAAAAATATAGTCGCAGACTCCTTATTTTTCTAAACAAAAAAGCGGCATTGCAATACCCGCGTCGGTTTACCCGCCGCGGAGCCTTAGCTCAAAGACGCCTGATAATTCTGCCTTTACCTCCGTAGGGATCAATGGTTATTTCAACCCGGTCCCCGACCAGCACCTTAATTCGATACATGCGCATTTTCCCCGAAAGGTATGTCAGAATCTTTTCGCCGCTTTCAAGTTTGACCCGAAAAAGCGTATTGGGGAGCGCCTCCTCGACGACCCCCACTACCCCAGGCTGTTTGTTCTCTTGTTCCACAGCGAGCGTCAAAATATCTTAACAAACTCAGTAAAAATCGTCAACCCCGACACTAACTTTGGCATCGTTGCACTGTCTCCGAGGATGGCTGAACTAGCTACACTCATATATTTATTCATGTCTTATAATAACTGCAGATGGAGCAACATAGAGATAATGCCAAAGTTGGTGTGGGGTCAACTCCTTGCTTTACCAATGAAACCTACTTGCCGAGGCTGGTTGACAGCTTAATTTTTTCAGGGTCCTGTGGAAAAGTCTGTTTCCAAAACGGACGCATGACCACTTCCGCCTTTGCGATGCCTGGATAGCCCGAAAGGACAGTGGGGAGAGCCCCCTTAGTCTTTCCCGCAAGGTCGCCTCGAAGCTGTTCCGGACTAAAAAGCGCAATGAGGTGGGCACTGCCATTCAGGCTAAACGAGAAGCTCTCCTTGGCCCATGGCTCAAATTGGTCGGCCGAGCTCATGGCAAGTACGAGCGTTGAATCATTGCCGAGCGTAAGGAACGCGCCTTCAGCCGGAGAGGAGGCAGTTGCGAGCGCGATAGCCCGCGCTAAATCATCCGCGCTAAAAAGAATGCCGTGGAGCGTTCCTTTCTCCTCTACCAGTACCGCCCCGCCACTTTCACCATTGGGAAGCGAAGTATAGTCCACAAACAATGCCTCGTTAAAGAGCTCGTAGCCCTCGGGCTTCTGTGCCGCCGCGGCCGCGACAAGTTCATCTTTTAATTTTGCACGAATATCTTCTCTTGTTTTTGCAAGAACCGCCGGGTCAACCGAGAGGCGCGTGCCTACAAAACCTCCTTCAAAAGGAGTCTTCGAACGAGCATAAAATTTACTGTACTGCGGCGAACCCTTAAAACCAGGAATCGTAAAGTCGGTGAGGTCGCTGTTGTAGCTTTCCCCGGGTTCGTCCGCGTATACCACTGCCTCAATACTCCCCGGCGTGTTTTTAACTTTACCAGGAACTACAATTGATTGGTCAATGCGGTAAATTTTTCCGGCGCTTGATTCAAAGCGCGTATTGCGAATAAGTCGCTGAGACGCAGAACTATAATCGTTGTATATGACGAGCTTGCCGGAGGCGCGGACACTCACATTCTCCTGCCCGGTTGCCGCAACGGTTTGCGAGCCGCTCTTCTCAATCGCCATGACTTGAAAAGACAGCTCTCCCGCCTGAGCTACTTTAAAAGCCTTAAGGGTGGTGTGCACGCTTACGACCGCTTGCTTGGGAGTAACCGTGACTGAGGTGCCCGAAAACAAAAGAGGAAGCGCAAAACCAAGAGCGACGACCGCGAGACCGGCGATAATCCACATACCAAACCGGCTGCCAAAAGAAGGGGAACGGCGCGGAGAGCGAGGGAGGGGCGCGGGAGCAGACATGGGCTCTCGTGGTTCTTGAGTGCGCTCAGAAGATATTTCAACCCGGCGGATAGAACGCTTATCGGGAGGGACTACATCTTGCATGGGATTTTTCGGCATACCCCGTTAGAAGCAGGACGCGTACGCAAAAGGCGCACGGCATTGCAACATTAAGTCAATAGTATTTTTGATACGCATGCGCAACTTTTTAAATTAGGTATTGGCGTCCGCGAGCTCTCAACGGGGCATAACTTATGTGGCGACAGTATATCACAAAGTATTGTTACACAATGAGAGACTGCACAGCCTTGTGAACAAAAAGCGCCTCGAGCGCAAAAAACGGATCGGGGGTCACGCCGCCTTGAAACGCAACATGCCCTTTCAATTGCTCCGGAGATATGAGTACTGCGGTAAACGGTTCACCGGAGAGCGTGAGCTCCCGCACCTGACTGCCAAGAACCGCCACTCGAAACCACTCGCTGAGATCGGCATCGGCGGTAATAAATACCGTACGGGGTAATAAGCTGTCCTTCCCAAGTGCCTGAAGCCCCTCCCCAAATGCCTTTTGCCACTCCCCCCCTACCTCGGCCAAAGCCGCGGCGATCCGTTTAGATTCCACCGTGTCACTTTTCCCCGCACGATACAGCTCAATCCGTCCCGCCGCTTCGGCAGGAATCGTTTTAAGCGTTTCGGCGACACTTCGGAGCACAAAATTTCGTCCCTTTGGAAACGAACCCGTTTCAAGCAGGACACCTTTGCGAACAAGCCCCATGTCCGCGACCTCGGCACCGATATCAAGGAGAAGAAAATCCTCTTCGGTTTGAAACAGGTCCCGAATGGCCGCAAATGAGACGAGCGCAAACGAGTGCGCGCTAGAAAGGCTCCGGTGAAGCGCGCGCTCAATTGCGTTTCGTACTTCCGTATCGACATCCTTGCCAAGCATGGAAACAAAGACGGCCGTTTCCATTGTGCGCGCTCTTTTACCATGAGGTTTTGCGGTCGGGTAGCCATTGAGTGCAGTGTGGATAATGTTTTGCTCAAGGAGCACTGCAGTGCCGCCCGGCGTACCTCCTTGCATTGCTTTTTCTTTTTCTAAAAGAAATTGTTTTACTTCATTGAAGTGACCAGCCACGGCAATCGGTTCTTTCTCCTCTTTTTTTAAAACAACCGTTTGAGAGATGTACCAAGGTGAAGCGAATACCGCAACAATGTCCTTGAGTGGATGAACCCCTAGTTTTGGCAGCCCCTCGCGAGCCGCGCTCTGAGCGACTACGCTAAGCGCCCCCAACATTCCTTTAAAAAGCCGGTCGAAAACTATTTTTTCCTGAAAGGGCAATTCCTGCCGGAGCGTCCAAAGTATTGTGGGGCATTTGGGCGCGCAGTCTACGAGTGCGGCGCCGACGCTCCCGCTCCCAATGTCAAAGATAAGCGTCGGTTGAGGCGGGGTTTTTGATGAGCCAATGCCAAACATGTACTTAGTATAGGACAGGAAGTAGGAATAATGAAGTAGAAATTAAGAATTAGGAATAGGAGCAGAAAGAATAAATTGCAGCTGATATGTTGCATCATGTAAAGTTACATAAAAATTGCCTCACCCCCACTTATGGACACCGAGTGTCCAAATATTGAACACTCAGTCAATAAAGGTGTTCAATAAAAGAGACGCCCGGCGTTGCCGCCGGGCGTGAAGTTACTTATACCGAGGTTTGCGGGGCTTGCGTCCGCAATTGCGAGAGTCTTCATTACTCCTTCCTATGTTCGACCCCCACTCGCCATATCGCTTGATTTCACGGGCTTGTGGGTGTTCGCTAAGCAGACGGCGGAACCCCTTGTGACTACTGTGGGCGGGAAGGAACTCCTCCATGAGTTCCTCGTTGAGGTAAAAGTGGATGTTGCGATACGTCCTCTCCCACCACTCCTGCCGCTCGCGGTGCTCGCGCTCTTCACACTCATACCGCTCCTGCTGCTCGCGCTCGAGCCTCTCTTTCTCATGAGCACGACGGAGTGCCGTGTCATACTCCCACTTCAGCCGCTCGATTTCTCGGGGCTTGCCCGAGACTTTGGCGGCGATGAGCGCAGGGAGCACGCGGAGCGCCTCGGGGGGCAGGCGTAGAGACAGGGTCGTTCTGGCCGTGTTCACTGAATTCTCCTTCGTGTCATTGGATTGATGGGTTGCTTGTGCACCCCATCCTCCTCGACGAAGTCGAATCGGCAGTTATTAGATGAGATGCTATTGTAGAACAATCAGCTCATCATATTCGACAGGTCATGGAAACCTCCCTTGAAAGACCTAGACGAAAACAGATTAGCACGGTTGATTAAGTAAGTCAATACCGGGTTCCATAACCCCTATTCCAAAACGGCTTTGATACGGCGTATGCCTTGGGCTATGGCTTCTTCTTTCAGGATTTTGAATGCACCCTTCCGGATGCTTCCGTCAGGGTCTCGAACATCAGCCAGTTGGCTGGTGTTCTCGACATGCGGACCGCCGCAAAATTCAAGACTGTAGTCCCCTATTTTGTACACGCGTACCTTGTCGCCGTATTTTTCTTCGAACAGCCCGATGGCACCGCGTTTTTCAGCTTCCTCAATCGGAATATCTTCGTAGGTAACCGCATGTCCTTTGGTAATTTCTGTGTTTACCTTATCCTCAACTTTTTTCTTTTCTTCGGCGGCCATCTTTCGGCTAAACGCAAAATCAAAGCGCAATCGTTCGGGCGTGATGTTGCTTCCCTTCTGCACTGCTTCTTTTCCAAGCACATCCCGAAGCGCCTGATGGAGCAGGTGGGTGGCGGTGTGATATTTGATGGACATCTCGCTGTGGTCAGCAAGTCCCCCTTTGAATTTTTGCTCGGCGCCCGCGCGCGAGGTCGCGCGATGCTTTTCCATTTCTTCAGTAAAAGCTTTCACATCCACCTTCCGCCCGCGCTCCGAAGCAAGCTCGAGCGTGAGTTCAAGTGGAAATCCGTAAGTCGTGAAGAGTAGAAAGGCATCGTGTCCGGAAATATCGTTCTCGGCAAGTTTCTCGAAACGGACAAGGCCTTTGGCAACCGTCTCGTTAAATTTCCGCTCTTCAAGCGAAATAATGTTTTCTATTTTTGCTTTTTGTGCCGAAAGATTCGGGTAGGCACTATGATATATCATAGTAATATCTCCAACCAAACCAGCGAGTGATTGTTCAGGGATTTCGAGTGCGTGCGCGTGTCGCACGGCACGGCGAATGAGGCGGCGCAGAATATAACCTTGCTCGGTGTTTGAAGGCTCTACCCCATCGCCTGCCATAAAGACCGCTCCGCGAATGTGGTCGGCAATAACTCTAAAAGATTTTTGGTATTCGGAATCCGAGTATTCCTTCTTCGATTTTTTCGCAACAGTTTCTATGATTCCCGCCAAGGAATCAATCAAAAAAACATCGGGATTATTGTTCGATGCCGCCGTGATCCGTTCAAGTCCACCGCCGAAGTCCACATTTCTCTGCGGTAACTCACCAAACGCCCCCTCCGGCGTTTTAATGTACTCCATAAAAACCGAATTGCCGATTTCCATAAAGCGACCGCAGTCGCAATTGGGGTGACATTTCTTGCCAAATTTTAAGTCATGGGGAGTTTGAAAATCGTAAAAGACTTCCGTATCGGGTCCACCGGGCTCTCCTGCGGGCATTTTTTCCGGCCGTCCCGAACGGCTCCACCAATTTTTGCTGGCATCGTAATAGAAAATACGACCGTCCTGCATGCCACGCTCTCCGCCTTTCTGTACGGTCAGAAGCTCAACTTCTTTTGCTTCAATACTTTTTTTCGCAAACAATTTTTTCCAGATATCGGCCGATTCGTCATCGCGCGGAATTCGGTTGCCCTGATCTCCGGCAAATACCGTTACGAACAATCGTTTTGGATCTAGGCCCACCACATCAGTAAAAAATTTAAAAGACCATGGAATTTGCTCCTGTTTGAAATAATCGCCAAGCGACCAGTTGCCGAGCATTTCAAAAAAGGTTGTGTGGCGATTGTCGCCCACTTCCTCAATGTCCTCGGCACGAAATGATTTCTGCGAATTCACCAACCGCTTCCCTTGCGGGTGCGGAGCGCCCAAAAGATAGGGCACCAAGGGCTGCATGCCCGAGCCGGTAAAAAGTGTGGTCGGGTCATTCTCCGGCACGAGTGAGGCCGAAGGAATTACGGTATGTCCTTGTTTTTTAAAAAAATCCAAATATGCCTGCCGTACCTCGCTTGATTTCATCGTAAAATTATAGCGAAAAATTGCTATTTCTGCACCGCCCCCGCGACAACAGAAACGGCGCGCCCTGGATGTACATAGGTATCAATGGCCCCATTTACCTCTTGTAGGGTAAGGCGCTTGAGTATCGCTGGATATTCGTCAATATATTCTTTTGGCCGCTCTTCCTCCGCGTTTTGCAATATCTTCCCCGCAAGGCCTCCGGTTGTCGCAAGCGAAATGATATAATTGCCGGCAATAGACTCTTTTCGTACAGCGAGCTCATTCTTAGTGATACCCCGCGTCGCAAATTTCTTGAGTTCTGCTTCCATGGCACGCTCGCCTTGGGCAAGGAGCCCCGGAGCGAAAGAACCATAGGCATACCAGAAGCCATTGGTAAAATCTTCCATGCCATAGAGCCCCGCGCGGACATGATAGCTTAGGCCCTTCTTTTCCCGTACATTCTGCATAAGCCGGCTTGTAAATCCTCCGCCGCCAAACACATGGAGGCCAAGCACGAGAGCATAGTAATCAGAATGCCGTGTATCAATAGGAAGCGCCCCTCCGACAAGAAAATCAACGCTCGTTTTATCATGCATCAAAATCGTCTCCCGTATCCGCGTTGCGATTCGATTTGCGTTGGGGAATCGTGGAGGTTTAGTTAGTGCTGTTTTTTTCCAAGGAGAAAAGTATCTCCTTATCATGCGGGCAATGTCGCTATCTGAAACATCTCCGACCGCGCTTATAAGGAACGAACCGCGACCCCACATCTTGTGAAAACGCACGAGATCACTTCGGGAAAGATGCCTTACGGCCGCAATTTTCTCACGAATGGGTGATTCGTAATTGGGATGGCCTTTTGGATAAAGCCACTGTGAAAGACGCTCTTGTGCGCGATACCAGGTGCTATCTAGGTCGAGTTTGAGCTTGCCGATTTCCCTCTCTTTGGTGGTCCGAAGTATGTGAGCATCGAATCCCGGATGCAGTATTTGCTCCGCGAGAATCTCAACGATCTTTGAGGTGTGCTCTTTTAAAAATTTAGCCCGAAAGGTTACGCGATCGCCGCAGCAGAGAAACTCAATGGTCGCTCCAATGGCCGAAAGGGTGTCGCGCAGCGCCTCTCTTGAGTGTCTGGTCGTTCCCTCTTCAAGCATTTCAACCGTAAGATCAGCAAGTTTCGGATTACTTGAAAAATTGCTGCCGCCCAGGAAACTTCCCGCAAGAGTAACCAGATTAGGCATCTTGGTTTTAAGCGAAAAAAATTCAACGCCCTCTACGGGCTCCGAGACTCGAATGCGTTTGGAAAGAGAAGGAGTGCGGGCCATATTATTTGCCAATGAAAAAGACGCTCGTGCTTTGGTCGTCATGGAGATATTTTTTTGCAACCTGCGTCACTTTATTTTTTGTTACCCGTTCGACCTGCCGCTCATAGTCGACAAAAAACCGCCAGTCGCCCACCGCTATCGCCTCATTGAGCCCGCTTGCGACAGCATAGACGCCATCGCGACTCATGGCGGTTTCTGCCTTGGTCTGTGCCTTAACCGCGGCAAGCTCTTTCAATGTAACGCCCTTCACGGAAAGCTTGTGGGCTTCACTGCGAATAATGGTAAGTACTTTCTCATGTGAAGTATCAGGGGTCAAATAGGCGTGCGCGATGATGAGGCCATTGTCCCGAAGAGGATGACCAAAAACCGTCACTTCAGTAGCAAGGCCGGTGTCAATGAGTGCCCGCTGGAGCCGGCTCTCTTTCCCGACGCCAAGAACACGCCCAAGCACTTGAAGCGTGGCGGTATCGCTGTGGAGCGCCGGCGGCACCTTAAAAGCAAGTGCTACCATATTTGTTGTGCTCCGGCGGGAAATGACGCTATGGCGCGGCCCTTCTTGCTTTGGCTCTTCCGTATATACCAGAGGAATGAGATGGGGCGCCTTCGGCAGCTTGCCGAAGGTCGCGTTGACTTTCCGAAGTGTAGGAGCCGTCTCAAAGTCACCGATGACCGTGAGCGTCGCGTTGCTCGGCCAATAAAAAGTGTTGTAAAAATCCCGTAGCCGTTCAATGGAAACTTTTTCAATATCTGAACGCCAACCGATGACGGGGTGATGGTAGGGATGCGCCTGATACGCGAGGGCGAAGATTTGTTTTTCAACTCCGTCCGCCGGCTCGTTTTCGTCGCGCTCAAATTCATTACGCACCACAGTCATTTCCATATTTTTATCGCGCTCCAGCAAAACTGCGTGGCGCATACGGTCTGCTTCAAACGAAAGTGCCTCGAAAAGCGCCGAGCTCGGCACAATTTCAAAATAGTTCGTACGGTCAAGCGAGGTAGTCGCGTTGAGCCGCGCACCCTTGCCCTCCATGCGCGTCCATACATCCTGGCCATTTTTACGCGGAAAATGCTTTGATTCTTTAAACAAAAGATGTTCAAGAAAGTGCGTCGCTCCGGTGTTGCCAGTTACTTCATTACGCGAGCCAACATGATAGGTCACCATACATACCGCCACGGGTAGCGCGTGCTCTTCTTTGAGAAGAACACGGAGTCCATTTCGGCTAAGCAGATACTCTGAAATACCCCCGTGGGTACGAACATATTTAAACCCTGGATGATTTCGTGGCGCCACAATGTGGCTGAGTATACCCCGAGAAAGAATTCATGCAATATAAATCACCCCAACATTCTCAAGTATGTTGGGGTGATTTATTGTAATTGCGGAGAATACCCCGACCGCTCTGCGGCGGGGATGAATCCGCAAGAACCTAATGCGTCGGCGGAGCCGACTCACCTACAACAAAGTTTGCCCCGATGCCTCGCCTAATACCCCGCCGAGGTACTCCGAGGGGACAGCTTGGCTCTTGGGGATAGGACGAGGCCAAACTTTATATTAGGGTTTTTAAAATTTCAAAATCTTTTTTAAGCGTCTCTTTGAGGGTTTGCATGTAGATGGCGGCTGCCGGGTGATACATCGGCGCTATTTTGATATCGCCGTAAGGGGTCTTCGCGTCATAGGTTTTCCCGTGAGCGCGGCTTATGGGTTCAAGTTCAAGGCCCAAACCAAACTTTTGCATGATGTATTGCATGGAGAAACGCCCGAGGGTTACTATTACTTTCGGCTGGATTATCTCAATTTGCCGGTCAAGGAAGGGGCCGTAGAGTTCAATTTCGGACGGTAGAGGGTCGCGATTTTCCGGCGGACGGTCCTTTACGATATTGGTGATATATACATCAGCGCGCGAAATGGCAATTGACGCAAGAAGTTCATCAAGAATTTTGCCGGCCGCGCCACAAAAAGGGCGGCCGGTTTTTGCTTCGTTGCGCCCTGGCGCCTCGCCGACAAGCATGAAATGAGCATCATGGCTCCCCTCTCCGATAACCGGAAAACTTTTATTTTTGATACGAAACTCATAGAGTGACGACTCTTTAAGCGCGAGTACCTCATCCCGAATCTGCTTCATTAAAGCATGTTTGTTACGCGTATCACTCATGTCAAAAGTATACAGAATTTCAACTCATAAAAAAGCGAGCCCTCGTGCCAAGCAAATGGCGGCGAGGGCTCAAAGTATCTAAGATTGAAGAACGCGCCTTGAGCGTTTAAGCGCCCAAGGGCTCGCCCGCCTTCGCCGAGGCTTCGGCGGACAAGTCGCAGAAGCACAGGAGAGCGAGATTGCCTTGCCATTCGTGCTCGAAGGAGACGAGGGAGAAGTTGAAGGCGTCGTGCGAGAAGACTAAGAAACCCGGCACCTTGTGGTGATCATTGACAGGTCTCCAGAGCCGTTCCTCCTCATCAACAGAAGCATGCCAGTAGTCTCTCGGCAGCTCATCGCGCTTCTGTTCCCAGACGAGCGATGCGCCTTGGGCACCTGGAAACACGGCCTTCTGCGTTGCAAGAAACGCCATGCGCTCCTCCGATGTCGTACCGCGCACGGTTTGCTTGAACGCGCGGACGCGGAGTTTATCGCCGGGCTTCAGCACACGGATTGGGTTCGGGAAGTTCTCGTCGTTGATGTCGCCGTCATAGTGACACAACTTCTCACCGTTCTTCTCCCTAAACGATTTGAGCCGCGTGCCGTGTACATAGTCCTCGGGCACTGTGATGGTGCCGAGGTCGACGAGCAGGGCGAACTTCTGCTCGGACACGGGTTCCGCTTTGGGCAAGCCTTGCCGGAAAACTCCCGACAGATGCGAGTGCCACGCTTCGGCTTCCTTACCGCTTAGCCGGTTAGCGGTTTCCCGCACCAGCCCCAAGTGCCGCACATTCATTCCTGCCAAAGTGCCAACAGTGGCACCGAGCATGTCATTTTTCGACATGGTCTATTCTCCATAAGGAGCGTGCTACTGGTTCTCCGGCTCATCCGAAGTTTGCCATAGCAGAGAATGGTCCAAAATTGAGCCGCTTTCTGCTATGGCAAACAAATGAAATATTAAAGAACTTTGTTTTTTGTATCACCTTTACAATGCTGTGTCAATGTCTGCCTTTTCAGCTCGAAGAAGTATGATTTTTTGCTTTTTGCCGCGGTTATAACCGCCGAGTTTCCCGTCGCTAAGGATAACCCGGTGGCAAGGAATTTTTGGGTCAAAATTGGTGCGGAGGATGGCGCCAACCGCCCGCGCCACCTTTGGGTTTCCGGCGCGGGCGGCAACTTGCTGGTAGCTCAAGGTCTGCCCTTTGTGAATTTTTTTCACTACCGCCAAGACACGTTCCCTAAACATATTTTAAAATAATTTGCCCCCGGCAGGCGGAGTGTCTGTGTCGGTTGTCCGCTTTGCCTTTTTTACCTCTTTTTGGTGCGCTAAAAGCATTTTCCCCGCCGCCTCACGGTACGGACAATAATCACAACGCTCGCCGCGAGCGGGCGCTTCGTCGCACATGATATTTTCTTTTATCAGCATGATGGTCGGCTCAATCCATGCATCGTCGCCCTTGTGCGCAATGAGTTGAACATCAAATTCAAGTTTGCCATCAAATGCTTCGCGGTCAGTCTTACCGTTTACATAGACGAAATACGCGGTGTCGTTAACTGTAAAACCGTTGCGACGAAAGAGCCACTGATACACTTCCGCCTGCCGTTTATAGGCGGCATAGAGTTCAATTTCCTTTTTCTTGCTCGTTGCTTTGTAGTCAACGACAAAAAGATTGCCCTTAGTATCCTGCCACACATCATCAATGCCTCCGCGCACCAAAAAATTGGTCGGGGGGTGCACATACTTCACGCCGTTAAAGCGGGCATCGCGCCATTTTTCAAGGTCCGGATGACTAAACGGCACCGCGTCAATTTTGTACGCCTTCATGAGAGGATGAGCGGATTTTTTGGCGCGATGGATATCAAACTCCTTCTTCATGAGTTCGTCCACCGCGTTATTGAGCGTGAAGGAAGGAGTTTCCGGACGCGCAATGCCGAATCGCATGTCCAGATAGGAACAGCGCGGGCACTCGAGAAAATTCTCAATTTTTGAGCGGCTAAGAGAAAACGGTTCCGCGGCGTCGGGGTTAAACAAACCACGCTCCCGCACTTTATATTTTCCTCCAAATTCCATGCCTACACTATACCCCGTACTACAACTTAACGAAATTACTATTTCCAACAATCTGTCTTGAATTTTTGCAGAATTCCATGATCTCTAAGAAATTTTAAAGTGGTGTGGTTGTAGTACGGGGTAAACCATCAAGCGCGCGTCATAAAGGTTCCTCGGAGCAAGCTCCGAGGTATTATCGGAACTCGCTTCGCTCGTTCGTTCTCGCAGCAGAGCTGCGAGGTATTAACCTTTGATTCGACGTCGACTCGGACGCTGTGTGAGTGAGTACACTCCCACGCGCTCCTCGCTCGTCGAAATAAAAGAAAGCCGAGGACCTTCGGCTTCTTCATGGCCTGTGGCCTAAATTTTTACTTCGCAACAAAGGAGGCGAGAATCATTCCCGAGGAGGTGCGCATGGGCATATCCACATGGGGATCGAAGGCTCGGTCGCCGTTGTCCGTGTAAAGGACTGCAAAATAGGCACTCCCTGCTACCGTACCACGCAGAAGCGTGATCGAGGCGTCGGTGATATGGCCCTTGTCATACCGATGGGCTCCTAAAATATTTCCTGGCACGCCATTTGTATTTTCATGTACGGCAACCCACCCGTCGAGTGGCATATCGACGGTAGAGACCAGTACGGAAGTGCCGGCCGCTTGATCGGCAACGGTAAGGCCCCCTCCAATACCAACTAACCCGGTCACGAGAAGTGAAGTATTCTCGCCTGAAGTAGTATTTCCACCGGCCACCATTTCTGTTGAGGACGCCTGTTTCATAAGGTTTTCAAGAGTACTCCCGGGACTCTTTTCATACCAAAGCCATACCGCCAAAGCGCCGATTATTAAACCAACCCCGAAGGTTATAAGCATCTTTTGATTGCTGCTCATGGAATGCCAAGTGTTATGTAATTGGCCCCTATTGTACACAGATACCTCACTGAGACAAGGCACCGCATTCAATGAGAACATCTTCAATTTTTTGAGGGGTAAGCCCAATGGAAGCAAGCACCCCGTGATCCTCAAGGAGGGTCTTTGAAATAACCACACGCCGCTCAAGGAGAAGCATCTTTTCGTGGTGGGAGAGCGTGGTGAGCGCAGTAATGGGGTGCACTTTCGTTTCTTCAATAAGATCATGGAGGCTCCCTTCCCGAGGGTGATTCCATCCGATCATAAGAAGTCCCACACAGGAACCGTAGGCGATTGCTTGGTTCGTAAATTTAGTATTGGTGACGAGCATTCCCCGATCAATACAAAATTGGTTTCCATCCCGCGAACGACCTTTTTTAAGGTCTTCGAAGCGCGCGTGAATATACAGTGGCGTCTGTACATCAGATTTTATGGAAAGTGAATTATGAAATTTTATTTCAGCCGCGATGCAGTCGCCCTTTTTTTGCGCCACCATGTCTACCTCGTGGTCAACACACGCGCCACGAATAATCTGGTCCGTATGTACTTGGTAGCCGCGAACTTTAAACATTTCTCCGATAAATGTTTCGAACGGAAAGCCGGTCGGTCCCAAATCAAGCACGGCGCGGCGCATGGAATAACGCGCGGCTACCGGCTTAGCGTCTCTGCGCAACAAATTAAAGGCGTGGCGATAGATTTCGGCCGTGCTCATGCCATCAACGAGCTCACCCTCAATGTGCGCAATAATACGGTCTGACGATGCGCTCGCGGCTCCGGCCCGCTCAAGCGAGAAACGCAACTTCCCCGCGTCAAAGGGCTCGCGCATACCATCTTCTTTAGTAATTAGAATTGGCATGCGTTTGGGAAACTTTCGAAACAATGGATTGAAACCATTGCGTTAGTATACCCTTTCCCACTAAATAATAACTCCGCCGCCGAGGCACTCCGCTCCGTCGTAGATGACAAGTGACTGGCCGCTCGGAACAAGGGCGGGGAGCGTTTTAAAATGCACCAGCGCTTTTCCAATGCCTCTTATTTCAACGCGACATGGGGCGAGAACTTGACGATAGCGGAGCCGTGCCTGATACCTCTTTCCTGCTTCCGGCGGCTGATTTGTCCAGCGCGCGTTATGTATATTTATCGGTCTCTCGGTGACTGATAAAGTGGTCTTCGGTGTATGTGAGACCGTAAGGGTGTTTGATACGATATCTTTCCCCACAACATAATACGGCGACTGCTGCGCGCTTTCGGCGCGTACGGTAAACCCGTGACGCTGGCCGATGGTGTAATAGGCCGCTCCATCATGTGAACCAACCACGCGCCCCGCGCCATCGTGCACCTCACCCATCGCACTGGGAATGTAGCGCGCCAAAAATTCCTTCATGTTCAACTTTCCAACAAAGCAAAGTCCCTGACTATCTTTTTTCTGTGCGGTCGGTAATCCCGCCTTTTCAGCAATGGCGCGCACCTGCGGTTTGGTATACTCCCCGATTGGAAAAAGCGTTCTGCTTAACTCCTTCTGCCCGAGAGTGTAGAGAAAATAGCTCTGGTCTTTATTGCGGTCGATACCGGCAAGCAGGTGAAATCCATCGGTATTTTTAATAACTCGAGCGTAATGTCCGGTCGCGATGTAGTCCGCGCCGCGGGCTAGAGCCTCGCGCAAAAACGCGCCAAATTTTATTTCTCGATTGCACATAGCATCGGGGTTGGGCGTGCGGCCGGCAGCGTATTCCGAAATCATATAATCCACAACCCCTTTCTTGTACTCATCCGCAAAATTAAAAGTGAGAAACGGGATGCCTAGGTGCGCGGCCACGCGCATGGCATCTTTACGGTCGTCTTCCGCCATGCAAGGCAAAAAATCCGGCTGCCAAACCTTAATAAACGCACCCGTAACCTCGTAGCCCTCGTGTTTAAGTAGCAGTGCCGCAACTGAAGAATCAACACCGCCCGACATACCAACAAGTACTTTTAGTTTTTTACCTCCCATACGGCATCGTTATATCATATCGCCCAATTGTTGACATTTATTTTGCATCCTGCACACTTAAAAAAAGAGGCCGTTAGACCCAGAAAGGGGGTGATCCACATGGACGGTCAGTATCTGCCGAAGGGGCGAGTGAGACGCCGGGAAACGAGAATCATCGTTCCCGTCAATGTCGAGTTGTACGGGAAGGTTACCTGCGTATGGGATCCGTTCCACCGGGATTCCTGGGGCCTTCATGCGCCAAAACCAGCATCCGATCTTTCCCCGGGCCTATACCTGTGCCGGTTTTTCGGTTGGGGCGTCGTTGGCTGGATGTGTCTGCGCAGCCAAAGCGCCTGGGTGGGCAAGCCTCTTCCCGACTGGAAGTTCGAACGAGCGCAGGGCCGGTGGGATATCGTTCGAAGAGACGCCGTGCCACGGTGGTATGCACTTCCCTAGCCACCCAGTTGTCAGGATGACGACTGGGTGGTATCTGTTTTAGAGATATTTTGCTCGATTGCGTTTGTGCTCCTCGAGGGTCGCGCCGTAGTGCATCACGCCGCTGTGGTCACTTAAATAGTACAAATAAATCGTTTCTATAGGTGTTGCCGCGGCACGAATTGCCTCAAGCCCCGGGTTGCCTATGGCGCCGGGCGGCAGTCCTTTGTAACGATAGGTGTTGTAGGGCGATTCGATGGAAAGATCGGCGATTGGTGGAGAATAGGTTGGCCTCCCTCGAATGTACCCGAATACCGCATCTACTTGAAGCGGCATGCCAATCGCAAGCCGTTTCCACAAAATACCCGCAATGGTCCGGCGCACCTGCGGAGTACGCGCCTCTTTTTCAAGAAGTGAGGCCATAATAATAAGTTCTGAAAGTGAACGACCAGAGCTTTGTATTTCCCCGTCAAGTTCTGTGATCTTAACAAGAAAATTCCTCTGCATGGCGGCAATCACTTCGCCCGCAGTAACCGTCGTTGGGAAAAAATAAGTGTCGGGAAACAGATACCCTTCAAGTGGTTTTGTTTGTGTAAGAAATGCCTCGCGGTCAAAAGAAGAAAACTTTATCTGCGGAAGGAGATCCGCGATACTCTGATTCGTGGCCCCTTCTGGCACAACAACTCGCAGATACGCTATGCCGAAGCGTCCGGTCATGATCGCGTAAGACACGCTGAGAGCGTTCTTGGGACTATAAAATCGATAGGACCCCGCATTCACGCTTTTCTCTCCACCCAAAAAGAGGGCGGTGAGGCGAAGCACCGCCCCATAGCGCACCACCTGTTTTGCTTCAAAGTCCGCGGCAATACTTGAAAGCGTCGCGCCCGAGGGAATGGTAATGGTAGTACCTACCGGGAAAGTGCTCGGCGGTCGAAGTAGTATTCCGTAGCCAAAAATCAACACGAGCGCGAGCCCAAAAAAAATTCCCTGGAAACGCAGAACTCCTTGCCCTGCGCGGCGAACCGCTGATGATACGCGAGACGGCTCATGCATGTTATATCGGCAAATTTGCCGGTGGTTCGCCGCGGCGCGACGGAACCCGTGGGATAGTCGGTGTTTTCGCGACTTCTCCGGGGAAATGGTAAATGGTCGCAAGTTCTTCGGTGTTGAGAACATAGGTGGGTGTCTTATAGGGCTCGTGGAACCAGGAACGGAGCCGAAACGCCTCATAAAAACGGCGACGCATGCGGTTCTGCCGAATCTCGCGAAAATCCTGCCATGAAAAATCAAATTCGCCGAGCCAGCGCGTATAGGTGAGACTGTTCAGATTGAACGAGCTGAATTGCTTCCACACGCCGAGAAGCCCGACGAGATAGATGGCGTGAAATTTGTCCTTTTCCGCAAAATAAGCGACGCGGATGCCACAATCGAATCCAGGCTTTCCAAGACTGCGGTCGATCGCCTTAATGGTCTCGCGCTCTCCCTCGGTAAGCGCCGGCAGCCGCCCGAAAGCTGATTCCTCATCGACATCAACCACCCTGCCAGTTCGCTCTGACGCTTTTTTGAGCATCCTCTCGATCAATTTCTCCGCCTCTTCCCGCCAGGTAAAGCGGCTACTCCAGGGCCACTTGCGCGTGCCTTTGTGCGTCTGAATGAGAATCTGGATCCATATCTGGTGCCCTTTTGGAATTGAGCCGAGGAGTTCAAGTACCGAGGCAAATGGATCGGTTTTTTCTTCCTCTTTTGCCGCGGTACTGTCTAACCCATAGTCTATGTAGGTCCTCAGAGGATACGCGTCCGGTTTCGTGAGTTTGAAATCGCTTCCCCAGTAGCGATACTTGCTCAGATCAAACGGCAGGTACTTTGTGTAATCGTCAACCTCGGCGATTTCAACCTCGGGGTACTGTGCGTAAATCTGCGCTTTAACGAGCTCTTTGAAAAAATCCCGTGTCCAGATGTAGAAGTGAATGTTGCCGTCAATGGAAACCAGTTCGAGCGAAAACCAGGTCCGGGTTTTACCTTTAAAATTACGGTCAACGAAGGTGGTCTCGCCAATGCCGATGTGAAGCCCCGCAAGTGCCGCCTCCATCGCAAGCGGTGATTTTCGCATTTCCCGCGGAATACGCACCTCAAGCAGGGCGATCTTTTGGCTATCGTGAAAATTCGCGCGGCGATAGCGCACCCACAATTTCCAGAAAATCCGTAGAAGAAAAAAGGGGGCCCACAGAGGCGCAAGCGCCACAAGGACGGCAAACGCCTCCTGAAGCAGAAACGGCGCGGTTCGATTCAAAACCATAAACACCGCCACCATCGCGATAACGATAAGGGCAACGACTGGAACACCGAAGGTGAGGTCTGTTTTCGCGAATTCTTTTATGGTCATGATGTGAACCAACCAGTGAACAATTTCATTCTACCTTATCTTGCGCACGTGAGAAACAGAAACCGCCCCGCATGGTGGCTACCATCTTGCGGGGCGGTTTCTCCGATTCCATACGGTCGAAATTACACGAGTGAATAGCGTCCGTCACTGCCGCGTTTGAAAAAATTCGTATCCTGCAAATTAACAAGAATGGTATTGTCCTTCACATAGCGTTCATTGCGCACTTTTGCGATAACATCCTCGCGGCTTAAGGGACCGTTTTGTTTCAGAATTTCCTTGATGACATCCTTAACGATACCGCTCTTATACCCCCACTCGGAAAGTGCATAGAGTCCCCGACCCACGAGCACAAACCGCCCATCTTTAATAAGTTCATTGTGGGTTGTCGCCGTGTGGGCCTTCTTCGCAAAAAGTTTGGTGATGGTTTTTGCCACTTCTGTAAAATGCATCGGCGAGCCGTGCCGTTTAATTACCAAATACGCATAGTCACGAATGCCTTTTACTTTTACATTGGGCGAGCTAGCCGCACCCCATTCGCCGAGCGGATTTTTGCCAATACCTTTTGCAAGCGAGAGCCACCGCTTCACAACCTCTTCGTTTTTATATTTTTGACTTACCTCTTTTATTTCTTTTAAAAAACTCTCCACGATCTCCGCTTCCGTCATCACCTCGGTGTCAGAAAGACACGAACAGAGGTTATTAAGCGCTTTATGCACCTGATCTGCGAGTTCTTTATTAATATGCCAGCGATGATGAAATTGCTCGTCCTCTTTGTGTTTAGTAAAAGCATTACCAAGCACCAGCATGAAATGGATATGGTTACGCGCACTTCCGTCATTTCCCATACTATCGAGAAACGCTGCTTCAGGCACCAATCCGCCATAGGCATCGAGTGTCCGCTCAAGCTCTTCAAACGCGGCTTTCGCTTTCACAAACGCCGGTGATTTGCGAATCGTCGCGAGCGCGTGATTCTCAATTTGGCGAACTCGCTCGCGCGTAATGCCATACTTCCCTCCGATGGCTTCAAGCGTAAGCCGCTCCCCGCGCTCCGAAAGGCCATAGCGAGAAATCACAATATCTCGTACACGGGGCGGCAGCCCCGCTATGAGTTGCTTCACCACCTGTTTTGCTTTTAGTGTGTTTGCCATTTGACGGGTAATTATTATGGTGCCTTTGTTTGTATCACTGGGCCATATTCCTGTCAAGCCCCGACACCAACTTTGGTATCTTGCTTTGTCTCTGGTAGTAGCTTAACCGGCTACGGCTATATATTCCTCCACACCCCACAACCTCAACGAATAGAGTAATACAGAGATAATGCCAAATGTTGGTGTGGGGTCAAGCCCCCTCTTTTACCACGAAGTTTATGAGCCGTCCAGGCACCTTGATTACCCTGATGACCTCTTTACCCCCAACCCACTTTAAGATTGCCGGAAGCGCGAGAGCAAGATCTTCGATCTCCTTCTCGTCGGCCCCGGCATCGGTCTCAATAACACTGCGAGTCTTGCCATTTACTTGCACCACTATGATTTTTTTCGCGGAAACCATTCTTTCCTCGGCAATGCTCGGCCAGGGAGCGGCATGTACTGAAGTAGAGTATCCCGCTCGCTCCCACAATTCTTCGGCAACATGCGGAGCAAAAGGGGCCGCGAGACGCACCAGCGTAGTAAACGCGCCGGTTGGTACTTCTTTGTATTTTTCAAATTCGTTGAGCAAAATCATGAGCTGGGAGACTGCCGTATTGAATTTCATGTTTTCAATATCCTCACTCACTTTTTTTATACTCTGGTTGAGGAGCACCTCAAGCTCTGGTGCGGCAGGTTCATCTGCCAAGCGTGTCGAGAGCCGCCAAAGGCGCTCAAGAAAACGGTATGAGCCGACCATGTTGTCCGTGCTCCATACAACCGACTGGTCAAACGGTCCCATAAACATTTCATACATACGCAAAGTGTCCGCGCCGAACTGCTCAATAATCTCATCTGGATTAACCACATTGCCGAGTGACTTACTCATTTTTTGTTCATCGCTCGCAAGCACCAATCCGTGCGAAGTGCGTTTTGCATACGGCTCGGACGATGGCACCGCGCCCAAGTCAAACAAAAACTTATGCCAGAAACGCGAATACAGAAGGTGGAGCGTGGTGTGCTCCATACCGCCGTTGTACCAATCAACAGGCGTCCAATACTTCAATGCCTCCGCACTTGCAAACTCTTTGAGATTGTTCGGATCGGTATAGCGCAGAAAATACCACGAGGAACCGGCCCAGTTGGGCATGACATCGGTTTCGCGTTTTGCTTTTCCGCCGCATTTTGGACACGGTACATTAACCCATAAGGAAACGGAGGCAAGTGGTGATTCACCCGTATCCGTTGGCTGATACTTTTCAAGTTTCGGCAGTTCCACGGGCAACTCTTTTTCCGGCACGGGTACCATACCGCATTTCTCGCAATGAATAATCGGAATTGGCTCGCCCCAATAGCGCTGGCGTGAAAAAACCCAGTCGCGAAGTTTGTAGGTCGCCCGAAGCTCCCCGCCGACAAATTCGGTTATTTTCTTTTTTGCTTCTTCGGTCGGGAAGCTGTCAAATGCACCAGAGTGCGTAAGATACCCCTCCCCGGTATACACCTGGCCGCCCTCTCGCAGTTCTCGCCACGCCCATCGGTGCGTATCGGGAGTTAAAAATTGTTCCACTTCCGCGGTAGTGAGCCACACCGCCTCGTGCTTTTCCTGTTCATCTTGTGCCACCGCGTCTTTGACATCGTCCGTAAGCTCAAAATAGAGACAATGTCCATGGACTAGCCGATTCTCTTTTTTAGGCACATGATAAAATTTGCCGTGCACGATTCCAAGATTTTTCACGAGGCGCATATTTTTATATCCAACCTCTTGCAATACTTCAGCACGGGAGGCGTCCTCGGCTGTTTGGCCCTCCTCAATACCCCCCGTCACCCAGGTGCCCCACGCTACTGTTTTCCAGCGCAGTCCGAGATATTTGTCCTCGGCCCAATGTTTAACGATGGTAATGACTCCATCGCGCTCGACGAACGGCAGATCCTTGCGTACGATTCCAGGTTCCGTGGTCTGAATGTACTCCGGCTCAATAACCTGCTTAATCGGCAGATTATATTTTTTCGCAAACTGATAATCGCGCTCATCGTGGGCAGGCACCGCCATGATGGCGCCCGTACCGTAGTGCGCCAGCACATAGTCCGCAATGAAGACCGGAATTGCCTCATTATTCGCCGGATTAACCGCCTGAATACCGATCAATTTGACACCACTTTTTTCCTTTCCTTCCGCCGTGCGTTCAATATCCGGTTTCTTTTGGGCTGCTATGATATATGCGGCAATGTCATCCCAATTCACCACATGGCGTTCTAGTGCCGGCAAAAGCGGGTGCTCAGGAGCAAGCACCAGATATGTCGCACCAAAAAGAGTGTCAGGCCGAGTAGTAAAAACGATAACTTTCTCTTGTAGATCCGGCGCGACCAGCTGAAAATTGATAACCGCGCCTTCGCTTCTGCCTATCCAGTTCCTCTGCTGTATTTTTATTCTTTCAAGATAGTTGACGCTATCAAGGTCTTTATCCAGCCGGTCGGCGTATTTGGTAATCGCCAGCATCCACTGCTCTTTTTCCCGCTTTTCTACCGCCGTTCCACAGCGCTCGCATTTGCCGTCCACCACTTCTTCGTTGGCAAGCCCAATTTTATCCGTCGGGCACCAGTTAATCGGCATTTTTGCTTTGTAGGCGAGTCCTTTTTTGAAAAGCTGTAAAAATATCCACTGCGTCCACTTGTAGTATTTTGGATCCGTCGTATTAATCTCCCGCGACCAGTCAAAAGACATCCCGAGCGCCTTTAACTGGCGACGAAAGATGTCCGTATTTTGTTTCGTCGCAATCTGCGGGGAAATACCGGTCTTTATCGCGAAATTTTCAGTGGGAAGCCCAAACGCGTCCCAGCCGATAGGATAGAGCACATTGAACCCCTCGGCGCGCCGCTTGCGCGCGACAATATCCATCGCGGTGTAGCTCCGGACATGGCCCGTATGAAGACCGTCACCCGAAGGATACGGAAATTCAATCAGTATATATTGCTTTTTTCCCGACGCTTTGGTCGGGACCCCGACCTTTCCAGAGCGTCGGGGCTTCTCTCCGGGGTTAAATGCGCAATTTGGCTGCGTCTCCTCCCAACGCTTCTGCCATTTGCGCTCAATAGCTTTATGGTCATACTTTGTCATTTTTAAGCGCGTGTCGTTATGTATGGTCGCCTGCCCCGTAGCTTCCCGAGTATAGCGAGGGAATGGTACTGGGGTACTTTTCCATCCATTCCTAATTCATTACTCCTGCTTCCTGATTTCTATCTCTTAAACGGCGGGTACCGGTCAGGATCTATGGTGCGTTCAAAGCATTGTTCCCCTTCTCCATGTTGCCAAGAATCTTGCACATAGGGAACACCATTTGGTTCGGCAGGTTCGGCAATCGGTACTGGTTTTGTCATGCGCCCATCATAGAGTCCCTCGTAGGACCCCTCGGGTGTTCCCTTGTTAAACATCGCGCAGAGCTTGAACGAGAGCGATCCCGTTGCCTCATAGCGATAGCCCTCGTCGGTTTCCGAATCCATCGGTACATTAAAGCCGCTAATTGAATCCTGAAGCTCGGAAAGTTTGCCCGGGAGCTTTTGCTTTTGCTGCCAATAGCTCACCACCTGCCACTGAATATTCTGAAGGTCTTGTATCTTTTGTTGGTCAAAGCGTAAATCACGCTGATTCATGGGCGAGCCGATAATGAAGAAACCGGCGGCGATTGAGCCGATTACCAACGCCCCCGCTATCCAACCAAGAAGTACGGACTGGCGCGCATTGCGCTCCCATGCGCCGCGCAGGTCGTAGAAGTAATACGCAAAAATACTCCCGATGACCACGAGCACCACCGCTACTTTTGAAACAAAGCGCGTGGTAATATCGCCGCCAAGAAAATAATTGATGAGCGTAATAAGGTCAACCACGATGGTAATACCGGCGATAAACAGCGTCAGATAGATGAGCCATTTGCGAAGCGGTAATGCCTGCTTTTCGGGATTCCGCCGGACATCCTGGTTGTTGATACGGGTAAGAAAAATATACAGTGGAAAAATAACGACGAGTGCCGCAAGAGCAATGCGGATAGAAGTTGAGTACGGGTCATGGTACGGCATAAGTTTGTCCGGAAATAGATTGTTGATGTACTCAAACCAAAGATCAACAAAGGCAACCGCGCTCGCGTAGAGTGTTACCATCGCGCCGATATACAGGAAGAAATCCTTCGGGGAAAGTTTTAGTTTTTGTGGTTCCATGTCTGTATTATAACACTTTTTCAGTCAATTCCAAACGCTACAAACATTGACATGGCCTTCCAAAGCTCAAACGGCGCCCCAAGGGGCGCCGTTTTGCTTCATCTTTAAGCGAGAGCCAGCACAGCCAGGACAACGGCTAAGACGAGAGTCAGAACGACCAAGACGATGCGGAATTCTTGCTGGCTCGGCAACTTCCGCTCAAAGTTGTGAGCATCGTTTCTTGTGTGAGCTGAATCGGACATGGGAACCTCCTATTAAATATCCTACCTTTAACTATGTAAAAACCCAACAATGTCTCCGTCTTGCACCACATATTTCTTAAATATACCCAGTTCACTTTCCCTACGCTATTTTTCCCCCTTCTTTCCTTACTTTTACACTACCGTAGTGATATGATATATCATATCACCCCAAAAGGTATAATGAGAAAACCAAATGAAACGGAAAATTAAGGATTTGAGTGAGCGGGAACGAATAACGACCCTAGACGCCCTTTACACGGCCGCGGGCTCGCTCAAAGGAAGAGCCGCGATGAAACTCTTTCTCCGCGACCTTCTTACCGAGAGCGAGCGCATAATGCTCGGACGTCGAATTCTCATTGCCCGCCTGCTCCTTCTCGGCACCTCACGCCGAGACATCGGGAGGAGATTAGGCGTCGGTCTCGATACCGTGCATCGGGTTGAAGGGTGGCTGCGCGACCAGTTCCCCGGCTATGAAAATGCAGTCAGGGGGTTAGAGAAGGAGCTCGATCACCGGAAGAAGTGGCGCTCACCCGCAGAGCCCGGGAGCTTCACGGCGCTCAAGCGGAAGTATCCGCTGTATTTCCTTTTCTTCAATATCGCCGACGAAATCGCCGCCGCACGGCGGCGGCGCAAAATCAAGCCACTTCGGTCACGCTAATCTCATGTAACTGATATGATATATCAATACGGGTGTATTGATATATCATATCAGTCAATCAATCGTCGTTTTAGATTTTAAACTCAACAACATCTCCGTCTTGCACCACATACTCCTTCCCTTCAGTGCGAACATGGGCGCGTTCACGAGCAACAGCATAAGAGCCGGCCTCAAGGAGTTTGTCGCAGGCGATTACTTCGGCGCGGATAAATTTATCTCGGAAATCAGTGTGAATCGCGGCCCCCGCCTCTTTTGCCGTACTGCCACGGGGTATTGTCCAAGCGCGTGTCTCATCCTCGCCCGTGGTCAAAAAGGTAATGAGATTGAGAGCACGGTAACCAAGACGAATGAGCTCGTCAACGCCCTCCGCGGCGCCAAGCTCGCGCCGGAGGGAGTCTTTGTCGGCATCGGACACATCGGTGAGTTCCTGTTCAACCGCGGCATCAATAAACACATGGGGGACTTCGGTCTCGATGAGAAATTCCTGCAGGCGCGCAAAGCGCTCGTCGTTTAGTTCGTCAATATTCTGGCCGCCTGATTTTTTGTTCAAAACATACAGAATCGGCTTCAGCGTGAGCAGACTCAATCCTTTCACCAGAACGAGTTCCTCATCCGTGAGCGAGACGGTTCGCGCGAGGCGGCCTTGGTCGAGCGCGGAGCGGATTTTTCCGAGCGCCGCTTGTTCTGATGTTGCTGTTTTGTCGCCGCGCTTAGCGTCCCGTTCAACGCTTAGGAGTCGCTTTGCAACAGTCTGGAGGTCAGCGAGAGTCAATTCAATGTTCACAATGCCTATGTCGCGAAGAGGGTCCGCATCGCCCTCCACATGAATAATGTCGGGGTCGTCAAAAAGGCGTACCACTTCCGCAATGGCGTCCACTTCACGGATATGCGAAAGAAATGCGTTGCCTAAGCCGGCCCCCTCTGCCGCCCCTTTCACGAGTCCTGCAATATCAACGAATTCGACTACCGCGGGAATAGTTTTTGCCGAATGAGAAAAGGCGGTAAGTTTTTGGAGGCGATCATCCGGCACCGGCACGATGCCAACCGAAGGGTCAATCGTGCAAAACGGATAATTTTCCGCCGGCACCGATTTTTTGGTGAGCGCGTTAAAAAGCGTTGATTTTCCGACGTTAGGAAGCCCCACTATGCCGATTTTTAAAGACATTCAGGGAGAATAGCGAAAATGGACAAATATCGCAATTCTGAACGCTACTTCTCAATAAATTTAGCTCGAAGAGATTTACTTGAAAAATAGAGAGCAAAAAAGAATACGACCGAGAGTGATTGCCGTATAAGGAAGACGGTATCAGTTGGCCCCTCAACGGTACGATATTGAGAAACCGCAAGAGCCGTAAAGATAACCAAGCCAAACGCCGCAATAATAGTATCGGCGATAACAACGGAACGCTGCCTGGGATTCGTTATGCCGGCAAGCAAGACAGCCCCGAGAACAAGTAGTACGACCGTAAAGGAATTAAAAGGTACCAATGTGGGGTGTGCTGGTCCGAAAATAAGTAAGATCAAGCCCGCGACCAAAAAAAGCACGCGCACGGTATCGCCATAATAATGTTTCTGCAGTTTGCGCTCATGTTCGCGCACCGCGCGCAAATGCGGTTCAATATCGAGTGGGTCCATAAAAACAAGTGTACACCGAAAAGAAAATAAAAAGGAATATCGGTTGTGGACCCGGCGGGAATCGACCCGCTTTTTCTAATTCGCGTTTGCCGAGTGGCAAACGCTCATAAGAACGCCGGTCGCGGCTCGGCGACCCCTCAGTATGCGGGGTACCCGCCTCCGCCGTTCGATTCCCGCAGAATCTCAAAAAATACAGTCGAGCAGCGCTTCGCGCTACTCTCGTTATTTTTTTGGACCCGGCGGGAATCGAACCCGCGCTTCTGCAATGCGAATGCAGCGTTTTACCACTTAACTACGGGCCCTATTGCTTGCTAGCATATCCTAGCTCAAAGCGACGAACAATCAAAAAGGTGGTGGATACCGCTGTACTTTTTTTGACTCTTTGCGTGCTATAGTAAAAAGGTGGTATGGAGGATGTAGATTCAAAAACAAAAAATAATACGGACATCGTTCTCATAGAGGACGATCGTTTTCTTCAAGACCTTCTTTCAAAAAAATTAGTAACCGAAGGATTTTCGGTGCGATCGGCCTACGATGGTGAAGACGGCCTGCGACTTACCAAGGAATTAAAACCCAAGCTTATTCTTCTTGATATTCTCCTTCCCGGCATTGATGGATTCGAATTTCTAGGACTAGTTAAAAAAGATGTGGCCCTGAAAAGTATTCCTATTATCGTCCTCAGTAATTTAGGACAGCGAGAAGAAATCGACCGCGCACTCGAGCTCGGCGCTACTGATTTCCTTATTAAGGCCAACTTCGCACCAGATGAAATTCTGCGAAAAGTACGCGCAGTATTAGAAAAAGTGTAGGCCGTCCGTCTTTTCTTAACAAAAGTTTTTAGGTAGGACGGGTAATGTTTTCGCGCGCGTAGCTCAGTTGGTTAGAGCGTTCGCCTCACACGCGAAAGGTCTCTGGTTCAAATCTCCTGCGGAGATTTGAAAGTCGGAGCACGGCGGTGCGAGGCGGGGTCGCAGAAATTTTCAGCGACCTAAAGTTTCTTGAGAGCGAAGCGGGTTAGAAACTTGGAAGTACTCCTGTGGTGCAGAAAATTATCTGTGACCAATCACAGACGCGCGCAATTGGATTAAATATTTTTTGGATATGGTACGGTGGCAACATTCACGATTCGGGGTTCATTATTTCTTCGGGGTGTAGTACAGGGGCAGTATTCACGATTCGGGATTAAATAGTCTGTCGGGGCGTAGTACAGGGGTAGTATACGCGCTTCGGGTGCGTGAGACCCGAGTTCGATTCTCGGCGCCCCGACAGACTATTTAATCGGACATGTGGGGCATGTCCGTGGAATTCGCGAGCAGTGAATTGTGAGACGGGAGTTCAAGTCACGGCTCTTAGCTTACTAGCCAAAGCCGCGACCCCGCCTCGGCAGCTAGTCTGCCTCCGGCTTTGATTTCTGCTTAGGCAGAAATCAACTCCCCACCCCGAAGAAGTAATGAATCGAAAAAAATCCTTAAAAAGACCCGACCCCGGACGCAGGTGCGCCAGGGGCCGTTAGTTTCGTCTAGAAAAACGGGTAGTGACTGCGACGGCAATCATCGCGAGGGCGGCTAAAAGCGATCCGCCAAACACGAGCATCGGTGGAATTTGCGAGACCTCCTTTTCTTTGAAGGAGGCTACCAAGACTGCACCGATAAGGGCAGCGGTTAGACCGCATCCGCCCAGCGAAACGAGAAGCCAATCAAGCCGATTGAAAGGCCAACCGCCCAGTTTCTTCTCGAGACTGGCTTGAGGGTCGTCGTAGACAGCCAGCGTCGGCTGTGTGCCCTCCAGGGTTAACTGCGTGCCTTCCGGCATGGACTACTCCTTTTCTTAAAGTGGAAGCGATGCTACGGTCGTTCGTTATCGAACGCGGCGTCTTGGGGTAGCTCCCAAAGAGCGAACGACGCGAAGAGAAACCCGAGCGCCACGATGATCAAGTACGCCGGCTGAGGCATGGCAGGAACGAATAGCTTAACCGTCCCCAAGATGCCGGCCGCCAGGAACACCGCAATCGCGATGCAGAACAAGACGAGCGCGACGCGCCCGCATCGTTCCACGGTCGGTAGACCGTTAGCAAAGTATTTGGAGCCATTCATGGCATCCTCCACTGAACTTAGTACCAAATTGCAGTATCGACGAGTACCATACATCTGTCAAATATTGCTTGTCCTTATGTAAAAATTGATTTATTCTCGCAGTATAGTCTCGGGCCGTTAGCTCAGTTGGTAGAGCGCATCCATGGCATGGATGAGGTCAGCGGTTCGATCCCGCTACGGTCCACCACATTTGATTTGACGCAGAATGCAACCTCGCCCGCGCCAAAGGCGCGGGCGAGGTCAATCTTTCTTCAAATTCAGAATTGTGGACCCGAGCGGACTCGAACCGCTTACCTCCTCATTGCAAATGAGGCGTTCTACCAGATGAACTACGGGCCCGTTCGGCGTATTATACAGAAATTTACGCGTTATTGAATCTGGTTGATTTTGGCGGCGAGGATGAAGTCGTTTTCGGAGAGGCCGCCAATAGCGTGCGTATCCAACTTCAATCGGACATTTTTGTAACTATAAATAGAAATATCCGGATGGTGTCCTTCGAATTCAGCCAAATCCGCAACTTCGTTTACAAAAGCCACCGCCGCTTTGAAATCGCTTAATTCATATTCGCGAGTAATACTTTTGAAATCCGCTGAAACACCCCAACCGGGAACCTTGGGCAGTAATTCCTGAATTACAGGAATGCTCAGTGGCAGCGTTCCGCCTTCGCAAGGAATGCAGTGTTTTTTTGTTAAGTCATCCATCATTTTCCAAATTAATGCCCTTGCATCGCGAGTACAATAATGTGATCAAGAAGTTCGGGGAGAGAAGAGCCGACTGCTTCCATCGATTTCGGAATAAGCGAATGGTCCATGAGACCCGGTAAAGTGTTAACTTCGAGAAAATAGATGCCGCGGGGAGAGACAATAAAATCGGAGCGGGAGTAATGCCGAAGCCCAAGTGTTCGATGGACCAATTGTGCAAGACGCATGAGTTCTTCTTTCTCAGCCGCAGAAAAATTGCCCGGTATGCTATAGCCCGTCTCATTGCTCAGATATTTCGCGTCATAATCATAAAAATCATTATCTCGCGCGGGAACTATTTCAATCGGCAAGAGCGTGTAGAATTCTTCTCCGCGAAACTTATCGACAACGCCGACCGTGGCTTCCCTGCCCCGAATGTATTCTTCAATAAGAATATCGGGCGAATAGTTGAAAGCCTTGCTTACGCCGGAGCGAAAACTTTTCCAGTCCCGTGCGATGGTTACACCAACGGAAGAACCCTTATTGACGGGCTTTATCACCGAAGGCTGGGGAAACGAACGAAATATTTCAACCATCCGCCGCTCAAGACCGTCACTCACATTGAGCATACTATGGCGCGGAGTTCGCACGCCATGGGATGCAACAAGTTGCTTGGTGCGAAGCTTGTGCATGCCAAGCGCGGAAGATAGTGGCCTCGAGCCGGTGTACGGCATGCCGAAAGTCTCGAGGAGTTGTTGCACTTTTCCGTCCTCTCCCCACTCGCCGTGGAGCGCATTTACCACTACATCAGACTGGCGTATTACCCCGTGTGGCTCTACAGGGATGCCGCGGACATGCCAAACGCCAGTTTTATCAATAAGAATATCTTGGGCGAGATATTTCTCCGGCGAGAGATTCTTTAAAACACTATCCCCCGTCTTTAAAGAGACCTCGTATTCACTGGAGGGTCCGCCTCGAAGCACGGCAACACGGATTTTAGACATATAAAAAGTATACCCCGCATGACTTTCGACCGAAAGCCATTTGACCTCTGTATATTTCATTGGTACCCTAAGTAAGGCAACAATCACGGAGGGATCGATGAGACTGTGGCAACCAGTGAGACAGGTGCGAAGATATTTCGAACGGCAAGCGCGAGACCGCCGGCTCGAGAAACTCACGCCCGAACAGGCGGATGAATACAGCAACATCTACCGCAACCAGTACTGCGCGGCGAAGGACGGCAAGGCCACGGCGGCGGCCCGGGCCAAGCTCGAAGAGCTGCGGAAGAAGTTCGGGCTCACTCCGATGGATGCGGGCATCCTCGAAACGCGGCTCGCGTCCAACAGGGCCGCCATCGAGTATGCGCTCGACTACATTATCCGAGAGCGCGAGCTCAAGTCCGCGGCATAGCCGCGTGACACGCAACAGAGAACGGCGGCCCCAGGGCCGCCGTTTTACTTTTTCTTCACGCGTTGAAAGTATCTGTGGCTTGAAAACCACCTAAAAAATCCTACCATATATAGTAGGATTTTTTAGGTGGTTACCGGTGTTCTCAAGTGTTTTTATTTCCCCTTAGTGTGTTTTATCTTTTTCTGTCTGATCTTACGATGGTAACTCAAAGCAAAACGGTGCGCTTCGCTGTTGGCGAGAAGAATTTCTCGCTCGTGAGTGTGTTTTGCACTTCCCTCCCCGAGAATTTCCCGTGGGTGGTGTCGTTCATCTTTTACCACCGCCACAACTGGAATGGATACGCCCGCCGAGCGGAGAACCCGCTCAGCGGCATTTTTTTGCGCGGCGGCGCCGTCTACCACCAAAAGCTTGGGCATCGGCCACTCATCGTGCCGCAGCCGCCGCTCAAGCACTTCGCAAAGCGCACCAGTATCGCTTCCCGCCGCGCTTCTGCGGATACGAAACATGCGATAGTCCGCCTTCTTGGGCCGCCCGTCTTCGACTACCGTAAAAACACCGACCGTGCTTGTCCCACTTAAATGCGCGATATCATAAGCTTCGATGCGGAACACCGACAGGTTCGACGCGGGCACCTTGAGTTCCCGCTTCATGAGCGCCACATCCTGAATGTGATTGAGTGCGAAAATGGTTTTGCGTGTCGCGGCGGCTTTCTCAAACTCCTGCTGTTTTGCATAGCGCTTCATGTCGCGCGCAAGCTGCCGAAGCAACGCCTTTTTCTTTCCCTCAAAAAATAATTTGATATTGAGTATGGTCTTTCCATACTCTTCCTTTGAAATCGTACCGGTACACACTCCTGGACAAAGACCAATCTGCGCACTAAAACAGGATTTACATGTTAAGTTCCTGCTAAGTTGTTTTTTTCTTTTTTCTCTATTCTCTAATTCGCGCGAATTAGAGAATAGAGCGCAAGGTGCACAAGTATCTCGAAAAGGAAAAATTTTCCGCACCAGCTTCATCGCTTCGCGAAGCGCAAACCCTTGAGGAAAAGGACCAAATTGGTACCTGATTTCTTTTTTTGGAAACTGTTCTGCCAAATCTTTTCCCCGAACCACGAGTACCCGAGGAAACTTTTCTTTTGTGACGACAACATAGTTGAAACTCCTGTCATCCTTTTCATCGGTGTTATACGACGGCTGATGCTTCTTGATGAGATACGCTTCAAGTATGAGCGCCTCAAGCACCGAGTCGGTTTTTTCAAAAGTGATCTTTTTGACGCGCTCGGTGAGCTCTGCGATAAGGGGCCCCCGGCTCTCTAGAACACGGCCACTAAAATAACTTTGGACACGGCTTCGCAGTGAGGTGGCTTTACCCACATACAAGACCTTCCCTTTCGCATCGCGAAAGAAATACACGCCTGGTGTATCGGGAAGTTTTTTAACGGTACTGAGAAGGTTCAGCATGGTCTCCCATCATGCCCCACCCATGTTAGTTTTTCAAGCCAGCTTGGTCGCGCATTAGCGCGTAGCAGTAAGGTCTTTTTCAATGGCCGCCAGCTTTAGCTTCAGTTCCCCGGACTTTTTTTCTTCTCCTACAATTTGCCGCTTAAGCTCGCCTTCCCGTCGCTTGGAAACAGTCTCTTCGCGCTCAATGCTTGATTCGGAGAAGCTGGTATCCCGCTTCTCTCTGTTGGTCTCAGCTTGTAGGGCGGCAATCCTTTGTTCATCGTCTTGTTCCTGTTTTTTAACTTTGGTGAGCTCGCGTTCGTATTCTTTTTCTTTTGTTTCGAGCTGACCGAGCTCTTTCTCAAGACGCAAGAGCTCGCGGACCTTTGTGGCCAACCCGCGCAGCAACATCGCCGTTTTTGTTTCTTTGTTTATTTTTTCCTCCCTGAGACCCTGCTCAATCCGTACCAACTCTTGTTTGTGGCCCGTGAGATACGAGTCATTTTGCCGGAGGGCGCTTTCAATTTGGCGCTTTTCCGCTTCAAGACGGGTGCGCTGTTGTCCTCGTGCGGTCTCTTCTTGATCTCGCTTAAGGGCTTCCGCCCCACGAGTGTCGGCTTCCGCTTCCTTGCGTATTGCCGCTCGATTGCGCGGGTCTAAGGGATCAAAACGATCATTGAGTGGAGCCATTGTGGTAAGTATATAGCTTTTAGATTTTAGCTTCTAATTTTTTTTAAGCACTCGCCGGAGATATTTTGCTGTATAAGACCCCGCGACTCTCGCGACCTCCTCAGGCGTCCCTTCGGCGACAATGGTTCCTCCCGAGGCACCCCCCTCGGGCCCGATGTCAATGACATAGTCCGCACTCTTAATGATGTCCATGTTATGTTCGATAAGCATCACCGTGTTGCCCCGCTCGACGAGTTTCTGAAGAATCTCAATCAGCTTTTTAACATCCTCGTAGTGAAGACCGATGGTGGGTTCGTCCAGGAGATAGATTGTTTTTTGCAGGTGCGGTCGATATAGTTCGGATGAAATTTTAACTCGTTGGGCTTCGCCGCCAGAAAGGGTTGTTGCCGATTGCCCAAGCTCCAAGTAGCCAAGCCCTACCTCATCAAGTGTTTTAAGACGATCGTAAATAGCCGGGATATCTTCAAAAAAAGTTAACGCCTCCTCAATCGTCATCGTGAGCACTTCGTAGATGTTTTTTTTCTTATACTTTACTTCAAGCGTTTCTTTCATAAACCGTTTGCCGTTGCAGATATCGCAGGTGACATAGACCGTGGGAAGGAAATGCATTTCAACGGCGATGAGTCCGTTGCCTTGGCATGCCTCACAACGACCACCTTTTACATTGAAAGAAAAGCGGCCGGGCTTCCAGCCGCGCGTACGCGCTTCTTCGGATGACGCAAAAAGGTCGCGAATGTGGGAAAAGGCTCCCGTGTAGGTGGCTGGGTTGCTACGGGGTGTACGCCCGATCGGAGATTGATCAATAAGAATTGCCCGACCAAGATATTCTGACCCGGAGAAGCTGGTAGCGTTATAGGTCTGCGCGTTTCGATAACGACGGTCAAATCGTGCACGAAGGTTTTGATCAAGGATTTCGTACATAAGAGTTGATTTCCCCGAGCCGGAAACCCCCGAAATCGCAATCATGCGCCCGAGCGGAATATCCAAATTGAGATTCTTGATGTTAAACGCATTACCGCCGCGGATTTTAATCACCCCCTTCTCGCTCGTGCGGCGTTTCTCCGGAATCTCAATTTTTTTATCGCCACGCAAATAATCGAGCGTCACTGATTCCGATGTATTTTTCTTTGCGGTAAGCAGCTTTTCAAGCCAATCCGCAACCACAATTTCGCCTCCGTGGAGGCCGGCGCCGGGGCCGAGATCAACGATGTAATCAGAGGAGTAAATGGTGTCCTCGTCATGCTCGACCACAATAATGGTATTGCCGAGGTCCCGCAGGGTTTGGAGCGTTTTAATGAGACGGTCGTTGTCACGAGGGTGGAGTCCAATCGTCGGTTCATCGAGCACATAGAGCGCCCCGACGAGCCCCGAGCCAAGCTGAGAGGCCAGTCGAATCCGCTGTGCCTCGCCGCCACTAAGCGTATTTGCCCGCCGGTTAAGCGAAAGGTACTCAATACCGACATCAATCATGAACTGGAGTCGATTCATGATTTCTCGCACCACCACCTTTGAGATTTCTTTATCTTTTTCAGAAAGCTTAAGTTTCTTGAAAAACTTCTGCGCGTCGTCAATAGAGAGCGCGACGAGACCAACGACATTGATGCCTTTTGAGTCCTCTTCCTTCCACGACCCATCGCTCCGTAAAAACACATTGAGCGATTCGGGACGAAGGCGCGCGCCGAGACAAACCTCACAGCCCTCGTTGCCAAAAAAATACTTCGTGCCGAGACCGTTGCAGGCCGGGCACGCGCCATACGGCGAGTTAAAGGAAAACAACCGCGGTTCAATTTCAGGAAATGAAAAACCGTCGTACGGACACATGAATTTCGCCGATATAAGGCGCGTGGTGCCGGTGTGGTCCTCAATCTTCAGAAGTCCACCTGATTCTTCAAGCGCCTTTTCAATGGCTTCAGCAAGCCGTTCGCGCACCGCGTCACTTCCGCCGGCAAGCTCAGTGACAAAAAATTCATCGACAAGCGCGTCGAGACTATGTTTTTTATTTTTATCGAGCGTAATTCGCTCGCGTAAATTCTGTAGCTTCCCATCAACGGCAACTTTACTATAACCCTTGCCCAGCAGGTCGTAGAGCAGTTGGTAGTACTCCCCCTTACGACCGACGACAAGCGGCGCGTAGATACGCAATTTTAAATCGTTGTATGGAACACCGAGTACTTTTTTACCTGACGCTTTAAGATTGACTTCGCCAATCGTCTCAAGAATGGTGGCCATGATTTCCTCGTTTGAAAGTTTTCGTATTTCGCGCCCGCAAGTAAGACAATGGGGCTTTCCCACGCGCGCATAGAGAATACGCATGTAATCGTAGATTTCGGTGATGGTCGCGACTGTTGAGCGCGGATTATTGGAGCGGCTTTTTTGGTCTATGGAAATTGCCGGCGAAAGACCGGAGATTTCTTCCACATCCGGTTTTTGCATCTGCCGCAGGAATTGCCTGGCGTAGGAGGAGAGAGACTCCACGTAGCGCCGTTGGCCCTCCGCAAAAATGGTATCAAATGCCAAAGACGACTTCCCGGAGCCGGAAAGCCCCGTAAACACAATCATTTTATTCCGCGGCATCTCAACCGTGATGTTTTTCAGATTGTGCGTTTTGGCACCTTTGACGATAATTTTTTGATCAAAATTTTCTGGCATATAACATCAAACTCCCCCGCGTTTGATGCTAGGGGTTGGTACGGAGCATTGTAGCACACCGAAAACGAATGAGCCCACCCCGCTTACCGCGGGGTGGGCTCATAATTCACGGTGCCACGGAACCGATGGGGCCGTGGTCAGAGTGACAATTGCCGCAACGATAGGCCGTGCGGCTCGTCACCGTTCCACCGACTTGGTAGCGCTGCCATTGTTCTTTGAAGACCTCCCCTTTGCATTTGCAGGTGCGACTTGTTTCTTCGCGCGCGACGAGAAACTCGCCCGCGCTCGCCACGACTTCCACCTGGTGCATGGACCTTGCCATCACTTCGTGGATGTCGCACGACCGCCCCTTAGGCTCTTCCACGGGGCCGCCGACTGGTTTTGAGTTGCTTCTTGATGGCCTTAAGGCGGCGCTTCCCCGCCTTGCCCTTGTGCCTGCGTCGTGTGCGACTTGCGCGTTTCAGTGTCATGTACGCCTCTGTGCCTAGGTTGCCCTTCCAAACCTTAGCATATGATTTGTCCACACTACAAACATCCCAACAAGTAAATCAGGAGTATGATGAAAAGAGTAATTATCAATAATTTTTTGGTACTATATGGATCGAAATACTTATATTTCCGTCACGAGTGTCATCTTTCTCGCCATCGGCGTGGGACATCTCTTTCGCGTCATAAACGGCTGGGATGTTTCTGTCGGCACCCTGATGATTCCTTCGTGGGTAAGCTATGCCGCGATCGCGGTTGGCGGATATCTTGCCTGGAGTGGCTACAATTTCAGGAAATAAGAATTGTTTGTTGTATGCAAAAAGCCGCCCTGCGGGCGGCTTTTTGTTTTATGTTTAAAGCGCTGTGGGGTGATATGATATATCATATCACCTTGACGGAGCATTCTATTTTTTGCCAAGCGCCGTTTTTGTACCATTTTCAAGCGCCCGTAGTTCGTCTCGCAAAATCGCAGCCGTTTCAAAATCAAGTTCTTTCACCGCGTCATTCATCTGGCGTTTCTTTTCAGCCATAACACCGCGTGGGTTTCTGGCATACAATGCACGGTCAATCGTAAGAAGGGTTCCAACGGCTTTTTCGTGTTCGCTCCGTAGTTGGTCAGTAATATCGTGAATACTTTTTATGATGGTCTGCGGGGTAATGCCGTGCTTTTTATTGTGGGCGACTTGAAGCGCGCGGCGGCGGTTCGTCTCGCCCATCGCCCTCTCCATTGAGCCTGTTACAACATCGGCATACAAAATGACGCGCCCTGCGACATTGCGCGCCGCGCGCCCGATGGTTTGGACAAGTGCCGTTTCGGAACGCAAAAATCCTTCCTTATCTGCATCCAAAATTCCGATAAGCGATACTTCCGGCAAGTCCAACCCCTCGCGCAGAAGATTCACGCCAACCAGACAGTCAAACTCCCCTTTACGGAACTTGGTGAGAATTTCAATGCGCTCGATTGTTTTAATGTCGCTATGCAGATATTCTGCCTTCATCCCTTTTTCTTTGAGATATTCGCTTAAATCCTCCGCCATTTTCTTCGTTAGGGTCGTCGCAAGCACGCGGTCCCCTTTCTTGATGGTTACCTCGGCTTCAGCGATGAAGTCGGCTATTTGCCCTCCGTAGGAAGCTTTAGCAGTAATTGGTCTTACGACAATTTCCGGATCCACAAGCCCCGTCGGGCGGATAATTTGTTCCGCGACCTGCGTGGAATGCTCGAACTCGTAAGGACCCGGCGTTGCCGAAGTGTAAATGACCTGTCCGACACGCTCTTCGAATTCTTCAAAGGTGAGCGGGCGGTTATCAACGGCGCTCGGCAATCGAAAACCATGCTCAACCAGAGTTTCCTTGCGAGAGCGGTCGCCAGCGTACATACCGCCAATTTGCGGCACCGTTACATGCGATTCGTCAATAATGGTGAGGAAATCCGGTTTGTCGTCGGTTGTGTGTGGAAAATAGTCTAGTAATGTATATGGCGGCTCACCGGGTGCGCGACCGTCAAAATGCCGCGAATAGTTTTCAATCCCGTTGCAATAGCCGATTTCTTTTATCATGGCGAGGTCATAACTCGTGCGCCGTTTAATACGCTCCGCTTCCAGGAGCTTGCCCTCCACTTCAAATTTTTTGAGCTGTTCTTTGAGTTCTGCCTTAATGTCCGCCGCGGCCCGCGCTCGTTCGCTCTCCGCCGTGATGTAGTGCTTGGCTGGAAACAGGAAAAACTCCTCCGGTGTGCCGGTTACCGTCCGCGAGATAGCGTCAATTTTTGTAATAGTTTCAATAGTGTCACTTGAAAGCTCGAGCCGGTACAGCACTTTTTCATTGATGGGCATAATTTCTACGGCGTTCCCCACCACGCGGAACATACCGGGCGAGAGGTCGGCGTTTGTCCGCTCAAAATAAATCTGCACGAGCTTCCGCAGAAGGTCTTTGCGCAACAGTTTCTGCCCTTTTTTAAATTTAATATGTACTTTTTGATACTCCTCCGGGCTTCCCAAGCCATAAATGCACGATACCGAAGCCACCACAACTACATCGCGGCGTGTTAGAAGTGCCTGCGTTGCGGCATGGCGCAGGCGGTCTATTTCTTCGTTTATCATTGCTTCCTTCTCAATATAGGTATCGGTCACCGGCATGTACGCCTCCGGCTGATAGTAATCGTAGTAGGAGACGAAATAATGCACCGCGGCATCGGGAAAAAACTCACGATATTCCTGCGCGAGCTGGGCGGCAAGCGTTTTGTTATGCGCGATAACGAGCGTCGGTTTTTGCACCGCTTGGATGACATTTGCCGCCGTAAATGTTTTACCGGAACCCGTCACCCCGAGAAGGGTCTGGTGCCGCATGCCTTTTTTAATACCCCCCACGAGCGCAGCAATAGCCCGCGGCTGATCCCCCGCGGGCTTAAACATTTGTGCAATCTTAAATTGAGACATCGGCACGACTATAACACAAGGATGGGAACCTAGCGCGCAAGCGTCGGACCATTACGATAGTTGGGTATCGCCCAGGCCAAGGGTGGTGGTATTTTTTTGTATGTTTTCTTTCAGGAGCTGGTGCGGTATCTTGCTCGAATTAACCGGCAATACCAAAGTCACGGTGGTGCCTACGCCAACCGTAGAGGCAACTTTTACATCACCTCCGTGCGCTAGTAGTATGCTTCGCGCCAGAAACAATCCGAGTCCGCTACCGCCAACCGGTAACCCTGCGGTATTTGAACCGCGGAAAAACCGCGTAAACAAACGTTTTGCATCATGTGGTGGAATACCGATGCCGGTATCGATGACAACCACCTCAACAATCTCATTGCGTCGCGCGACACGAACCGCAATGGTTCCGCCTTCGGGAGTATAATTGACCGCATTCTCAAAAATGTTAAGAAAGGCGATGCGTAACTTTTCTATATCAAAAAGCAGCAAGGGCAAATTCCCCGTAACCACTAACGAAAAAGCAATTTTCTTTTTCTTGACTTCCAAATGAATCAATTCAGCGACTCGCTCAAGAAAAACCTTAAAATCGTAGTGCACAAATTCATAGCCAAACCGCCCCTCCTCAATTCGTGCAACATTGAGAAGGTCGTTTACCAGCACAATCATGTTTTCGTTGACTTCTTTTCCCTTTAAAAGAAGGCTGTGTTGCTCCTTGCTGAGCTTGCCAAAACTACCATCAAGAAGCGAAAGAAGCGCCCACTTAATTCCCGTGAGCGGCGTGCGCATTTGGTGCGCCGCAATTGAAATAAATTGACTTTTAGCCCGCTCCGCAATCAGTTCTCGTGAAAGATCGTGGACGGTCACAATACACCCAAGACCAATCGCAGAAGCCCCTTCTATTGAGCCGGTTGCAATATGAACGGTTCGCTCGATGCCCGCGGCGCTTAGCAATCGAATGGTCTGGCGCGCAAACGGCACTGCGGCGTTTGGAGACCTCACACTTGCACAATAATCACTCGGGGGTATTTCATGTTGGCCCTCAAACAGACGCATGATGCGGCTGATGGGCTGTCCAAGTGCATCGGCCACTTTAAAACCGGTCAACTTCTCGGCCGCTCGATTAAACGAGATAATGGTGTACTTAAAATCAACGGCAATAACCGCATCACTTACACCGGAGAGAACGAGCGAGAACTTGTTGCGTTCGCTCTCCGCAATGAAACGAGCGCTCGTAAGCCCGTCAATCGATTGGCTTAATTTTTCTGCCATCGCATTGAATGAGCGCGCCAAATCTCCCGTCTCGTCTTTACTTAGAATGGCGATCCGGTGAGCCAAATTACCTTCACCAATAATATCAGCGCCTCGCTTGAGAATACCAATCGGCCGCGCGATGAGTTTCGCGAGTCGCGTCCCCACCATCATGGTAATAAGCAGGCCAAACAATAAAAAAACAAGCGCTAGTTGTTCCATTCTGACGAGTGGTGAAAAAACTGACTTTACTGATTCCTGCACCACAATCCCCCATCCTGTTCGATTCAGATGAAAATGTGTCGCGAGAACCTCTTCTTGTATTTCACTCATCCCCTGACCCGTGGCCAATCGCTCGCCATGGATCGCGCTTTCCCCTTCACGCAAGGCGCGATCAAGTCCTATATGCTTACGTATGATATCAACATGCGCAAGATTGGTTCTTTTTCGAACTAACTCCTGATTTGGATGTGCGATCAGAACACCGGTACTGTCAACAATATAAATATATCCAGATTCACCAACAGAAATAGCGGATACTGCCCGCAATACGTTACTCATATTTATTTCCGCGGAAATAAGACCAAAAATATCGCCGGGGCTTCGCTGGAACAACCCCGGCTCGATGGTCGTAATGCTCTCAATATTTCGACGCGCTTCAGGAATGACCACGGGCACCGCAACCGTCATCATTGGTTCTCCCGTGGGCGAAAAATATATCGGTCCGAGATATTCGATACCGTACCGAAAGGTGGAGAGCTTAAACTTATCACTGTCGCGCTGATCAGTAAGCTCGTGCGCTTCAAATACTTTCTCGGATGTCATCCTGATTACCTCCTTCCCGTTTTGGTCGAGAAAACTAATCTCCTGCAAATCGCCATCCTCTCGAAGCATGAGAGACATGTCAAACTGGGCGGCAGGAATATCCATCCGGATAAATGACGCGCTTTGCGACCGCAAGATGAGATTGCGGATTTTAGCATTGATAAAAACATCAACCCGCACCGCCGCTGATCGCGCCAGTTCTTCGTGTGAGCGTATAATGCTCTCCGAGATGGTTGATCTGACGGAAAAAATCCATGATACGTTAGTTAGGATAAGCGCTATAGCCACAAGACCAATAAGAGCCCCGAGAAGCTTATTCCTGATAGTCCACACGCCATAGCTGGAAATAAGCTTTCGAACAGTTTTCCACATCACACGAACCCTCGTTGTCATACGAATATGGTACCATGGCCTTAGGAGTTTTTTCGGTTTTTCTACTAAACACCGCTCGCGGTTGGTGATAAACAACTCACACACCAGAACAAAGAGGGGGGCGGCAGAATTTATTATTTCATTTACGCACCGCACCTTGGTACGGTACGTCCAACATCCATGATAGCGTCAAACAAAATTATTCTCATACTGCTTGCACTGATAATTGGCATTGGAGGGGGATGGGTATTTGCCACAAAAACAACCCTAACCGAGCCAATTGCAAAGACCCTAAAAAAGCCAAGCGATTCTCGAGGGAGAGATGTCAGCGCGTGCATTCCCGGTCACGGTGTTCACTGGGCGACTCCTGAACACTTAGGCTTTGACAAACCTTTCTCACTTACCTGGAACCGTCTGCCAAAAACAGACGAATATGTTGGCGTTGAATACCACATCCGTATGGAAGATTTACAAAATTACAACACCAAGGAGCTATACCCAACCGGAAACTATCGCCAACCAGCCGCACTACCTCTCTATGACGCAACCTATAACCACATGAAAATTTCGTGGACCCCGTCACATCCGGGAATGGAATACCCCCACCTGGATATTCACTCATTTACAAAACCTAGTGAGACAATGGCGGCGGCTTGCGAGGGCGTTGAGGGCGCCTTGCCAGCTCAAGGCCCCGCAGGAGGTACCAAGGGAAATATTCCACATTAAAGGACTCGGAAAGCGTTTTTCAATAAAGGTTCCTCGGGGCTTGCCCCGAGGAACCTTTATTGATACTCGGCCATAAAATTAATTTTTGTTTGCTCAAAAGTACCGTTGAGAATTGATTCCCGGATACCCTGCACCAGATGAACGATAAAATACAGATTGTGGATTGAGGCGAGGGTTGCCGCCAACATTTCTTTTGCGCGGAAGAGGTGTGCGATATACGCCGTGGTGAAATTGGTGCAGGTATAGCACGCGCACCCTTCGTCAATCGGGGTAAAATCGCGGGTAAATTTAGCGTTCGTGATGTTGATTTTACCGTGCTTGGTGTAGAGCGTGCCGTTGCGAGCAAGGCGAGTCGGCAATACGCAGTCAAACATATCGGCACCGTTTTGAACGCCAAGAAATAAATCCTCGGGCTCGCCGATGCCTAAGAGATGCCGCGGTTTTTCTTCAGGCAATAGGTTGTTTACAAGCGAAAGCGTTTCGCCTAAATCTTCTTTTGAAAAAGAACCGCCGATGCCAAACCCATCGAAATCCATCCCCGCAACTGTTTGGGCACTCTTCTTTCGCAAATCCTCATGCCGTCCACCTTGCACAATTCCAAATAGTGCTTGAGTGTTTTGCTTACCCGCTTGCTTGTGTTCTGCAAGCGAGCGAACGGCCCAGCGGTGCGTGCGCTCCATTGCTTCTTTTTGATACTCATACGGGGCAGTTGGGAGCGTGCACTCATCAAACACGAACATAATGTCGGCACCGAGGTTGTGCTGAATCTCCATCGAGCGCTCGGGGGTAAAGCGATGAGAACTACCGTCTTTATGCGAGCGAAAAGTTACCCCGTCCTCATCAATCTTAACTAATTTTGCGCCCTCCTCAATCATTCCAACATTCTCAAGAATGTTGGAATGTCCATTGGATATTATTTCGTCAGTGGAGTGGAATTTGGTGTTGTCCCGTCCCATACCAGCGCCGAGGGAAAACACCTGAAACCCGCCGGAATCCGTAATGGTCGGGCCATCCCAGTGCATAAACTTTCCGAGACCCCCGCCTTCTGCGACAATATCCGCCCCCGGCTCGAGATAGAGGTGATAGGTGTTTCCAAGCACCACTTGCGCGCCAAGTGTCTTGACTTGTTCGGGCGTGAGCGCTTTCACCGTTGCCTTCGTGCCCACGGTCACAAACGCCGGTGTTTCAATAACGCCGTGGGGTGTGATGATTTTCCCCGCACGGGCAAGTCCGCCCGCGCGGGCTTTTTTCTGTATTTCAAAAGAAATGGCCGACATGAAAAGAGAATAGCATAAAAGAAAGAACCCCCCGCGCATCGCATGCGCGGGGGGGGGCAAAACGCTAGCCGACGCTCACGGGGGCGGCACCTTCGACAAGCGCGGGCGGATTCTTCTCGAGCTCCTCAAGCTCTTTTTTGGCCTTGGCGAAGTATTTGTCGTAGCCGCCCGAGACAAGTCCAAGCCGCTGGTAGGAATCGTGGCGGTCTCGCATATTTGCCATAAGGCGGGCCTTTTCGACTTCGTAGGAGACATCGTATTCTCCGCTTGGGCGCAGCTTAAGCACTTCCCGCGCCAAGTTCAGCAGGATGCCGTTTGCCTGAGCCTTGAGTCCCTCCTCATGGGAAAGCTCTAAGGGGGTCGGGCACTGCTTCAAAAAAGCGTTCAGATCCTCCAAAAACTTTTCAGCGGCAACGATGCGCGGATAGGGTACAGTAAAAAGAGCTACGAGGAGCATACCGGCAAACACCGTAGCTCCTAGAAGAATGACAACGTCGAGGAGGCACAAGATTCTCGCCCATACGGGAAGATCGAGACTCTGGATTGGCGGGGCCACGAAAGCTAGCGGGGCAAATAACGCGACAAAAGCAACCAGCATCTCGAGGAGGATTTTCCCCCACTTCCGCTGTTCCTTTTCGTGCACAAAGGCGATTGCCTCCGCCACCGGCTTGCCCGGATAGTGGCGCTCAAGAAAGTTCGGCAGCTCACGCCGGTCGGCTAGTTTCGCTATGCTTTCTAACGTAAACATGTAAAGAACTCCCGCCTTAGATTGACCGTTCGTGGTCGAGCCATGGAGGCGTTCGTGCCCCATCCTCCGCAGGTGTTCGGCCTACTTCGGATACTTCATTGCTCATTCCTGCGTAAAGCTACGCAAGAGGTGCCCCAGTGATACCATAGAGAAGCAAATTTGCAAGCACCTAACTCCGTCCCTCTCCCCTGTATTAATAACTCTGCTATAGCAGAGTTATTAATACAGGGGGGCACCCGACACCACAAATTTACTGAACACTTACTAAGCACCGAGTGTCTAGTAAGTGTTCAGTAAATTCTACAGAAGCTCTCTAAACTCAAAAAGCCCCGTACGGGGCTTTTTGAGTTTAGGTAGGAGCGAGCTTATTCTTTTTGGTGCTTGATAGACCCTCACCAAAAAGAATAAGGGGTGGATTTTATTGGGCCGGAAACACCTTGGTCGCTATGCGCAGAAGCGAATCGGGTACGGTAATGCCTATTTTCTTTGCAACATTTTGGTCAATTTCAAGCACGAATTTGCGTGCGTTTTCACTCGGGACGCTCGTCGGCGCGGCACCTTTCAAAACCTTGTCGAGAAGCGTTGCAAGTTGGGCTCCCGCGTCCACATAGTCGTTGTCGTAGTTAAGAAGAGAGCCGCGTTCCTGTCCGAAGAACTCCGTCGGGATTTTCAGCCGTTCACCCATCGCGGCATAGGCGGCGATGGTTCCCGGAGAAGAAGTTACCGGACCGAGCATGCGGTAGAAAGCGTCTATTTCGCCCGGTTTAATCGACTGGGTGATCTTCGTAACATCAGCGTCGCCGGAGGGACCCGGAAAGGCTTTCGTATCGTAGCGGACAACCTCAAAACCAAATGTTGGCGCCTTTTTCAGCACTTCGTCGAGACCTTTCTGGGCAGTAATATCCAATACGCTCACACCAACAATAACGCCGAGCTTCTTTGCTTTCGGCGCAACTTGCCGCAAAAATTCGAGCCGCTTGCCGGTAAGATATGAGAGGTCAACGGCAACACCGGTGACATTATTTCCCGAAGACTGGTAACTATTAATGAGTTTCATCGCCAGCGGGTCAAAGGAAAGCATGTAGGCAATCGGGAAATCAGGACGGTTAAGCTCAACCGTAGCCTGGAGTGCCGCCATGGCACCTTCGCCGGGATTGCCGACAATCACATCGGCTTTATTGTTTTGAATAACATCCTTCGAGTCAGCAACCATTTTGTCGAAATTGCCGTCACCGTAGTAGGAGGTGTAAACAATATCTTTTCCTTCCACATAGCCAAGAGCGGCCATTCCCTGCTTCAGGCCATTGACCGGACCCTCAAGAATACGGAGATAATTAATAACGGCAACGCGCACCGGAGTATTCATTTTCTTGGCAGTGGGGGATGTGTATTTCCCTGAGCCGTACACATACCAAGCTCCAACGGCGATGAGAACGATAAGGGCAAGAAGGCCCCAAGACCATGTTTTCATAATGCTGTAACAGAAAAAACTATACTAATGTCCTAAGTATACAGAGCTACACTTCTGTTTGCAAAAGTGCGGCTCTGTATAAAACTATTCGACGCCGAGAAGCTGGACTGTAAACAAAAGGGTCGAATTAGGAGGAATGGGGCCAATTTGACGATCGCCATAGGCAAGCTCGGACGGAATAATGAGTACGCGCGTGCCGCCAACCTTCATACCCACAAGGCCTCGATCCCAACCGACAATAACTTCCCCTGCGCCAAGCGTAAATTCAAAAGGAGTGCCGCGGTCGAGCGAACTGTCAAATTTTGTTCCGTCCTCGAGTGTGCCGGTGTAATGCACGCTAATTTTTTTGCCCGCCACTGCTTCAGCACCGGTACCCATAACAGTATCTTGAATGATGAGGTCATTTGCTTGTTCCATAGATGTTGGTGATGTATTTGTGTTTGAAGGAGATAAAATCTCCGGCAATTTCAGAAAAGGAATACCGAATAGAAATAACGAACCTACGACGACAAGACCAACGAAAACCGCGATATACTCATTGCGAGAAAGTTTGTGCATGACGAAATGCTAAGAATATGGGGCTATTATAACCCACCTACACTTTGCCCTGCAAAGTGTAGGTGGGTATACCAACTTCAGTTTATACTTAACCTTAGGACCAATACCGGTCGGAATGCCCGAAGGGAGAGACCCCATGAAGCTTCGCGTTGGTTTTGACAGCGCCCATCCAAGCGCTACACGCTACACCATCGAACCGGAAAGCAAGCCTTCACGCGAGGAAGCGGGGCGACTTCTGACAACCTTGAGCCTGCGTATCGCCCAAGTTGCCAGACGGGAACTCGGGGATAAGTTCATTTCCGTGACATCAGAGGGAAAGACTACTCTTTCCCTGGCAGTCAAGGCGCGCACCTCGAGCTCGCCGGACACCAAGTTCAAGCTCCGCAGCCTCATCGGCTGGATCGAGCTGTTCGACAGCGAGCAACGGGCCTAACCACAATCGCCAAGTCCCGGCAGGAAGTCCGCCCTGTCGGGCTTTCTGTTTTTTATCGAGAAGTCAAAAAGCCCCTCGCCAGAGCTGGTAGAGGGGCTTTTTGATTTGAGACTCACGCTTTAGTAACGCGAGCTCCCGCGGTCATCTCCGCCGAAACGACGAGGCGGTCGCTCCGCCATCGGTCGTGCGGCATCCACCGTGAGCGTTCGTCCGCCGAGCTCTTTGCCGTTCCACATGGTGATGGCGGCATCAGCTTCCGCATCGGAAGCCATTTCGACGAAACCGAACCCTTTTGAGCGGCCCGTCATACGATCGGTGATGACGGATGCTGACTCAACGGTTCCGGCTTTCGAAAATGTATCGGCGAGTTCGCTGTCGGTCGTGCTGTAGGGCAGCCCACCGACATAGAGTTTCTTTGCCATTTGCTATTTTCGTAAACTAAGTAAACTCGGTGTAAGACGACCCTCCAGTTTTGTTCTGCTTGCCCACGCATTGCACGGCAATGCAGAGGGGTTCAAAAACGCATGCGAGACCTTACAACAGAGTGTTTTTACTATACCGCCGCGCCACCCGTAGTGCAAGCCATGAGGGACTATCGTACAATACGACAATGCCTTTTCTCTCCTCCATCCAAGCACTCCTGACCTCTTTTGCCGCCGTTGTACCGCTTGAATGGTTTGTGTTAATCGGCTCATTTGTAGAGGAAATTATCGCCCCCATCCCCGCCCCCGTGGTTATGACCACCGCCGGCTCGCTAGCGTTTTTGAGCGGGCACGGATGGCTGTGGCTTTTTGGGCTCGCGGTTATCGGTTCTTTCGGAAAAACCGCTGGCGGGTGGGTACTCTATTATCTTGCCGATAAAGGAGAAAATTTTCTGCTCGGCCGCTTTGGAAAATATTTTATGATCACCCACGAAGAAGTGGAACGGCTCGGTTCCTATTTCAGCGGCTCGTGGAGAGACACGCTCATTCTCACCGTGCTACGGGCGATTCCCGTCGTACCCTCGCTCGCCCTCTCCCTCGGCTCGGGCCTTATTAAATTGCGTTTGCGCACCTATCTAATTGGTACATTCGTTGGTCTCATTTTTCGCGGCTTCTTCTTCCTTTACATCGGTTACCTCGGTGTCAAAAGCTATGAAAATCTCGGCTCGCGTATCGCTGATGTTGAAAACTATGCCCAGATTGGCTTTGTACTCTTGTCTATTGTGGTTCTTGGTCTGCTCTACTGGCAACAAAAAACCGGCGGCGTCTCACGCTGGCTCAACATATTTCTTAAGAAAAAATAAAGGTTCCTCGGGGTAAGCCTCGAGGAACCTTTGATTCGACTTCGACTAGGACGCTGTGTACGAGGGTACTCGTCCACGCGCTCCTCGCTCGTCGAAATAGAGCGGCTAAACCGCGCAGACCGCTCGGCCACGCTTTTCAAGATAGCGATTGAGGCCGGGATGATTTTGGCATTATACCTTATGGTAGCACACGAAAAAATGCCCGCTCGGGGCATTTTTTCGTGAACTGAAGACGAAGGACGAATTACATCGCCGCGCCGCCCATGCCACCCCCGGAAGTACAGCTCCGGCAGGTCTGCTTATGGGTTGCCAGCAAGTAGACGGCCGAGAGACCGACCAGTATGTAGACCAACCACTCAAGCATCGGCCATGAGCCGAGCACCATATAGACTACATTCCAATTGCTTCCTCCAAGAAGCCCACCGAGTCCGACAAGACCCCAGTTGAGGCCGCCGATCATGGCGAGAATAAAGGAAACCATGTGCAATGCTTTCATAATGAAAAGTTTTTTGGCTAAATGATAATTCGACCCCTTCCTCATTAAGTATAGAGCCTCCACGAATAAAGGCGAGCGAGTAATCCACTTCTCTAAACACACCTAATATCCGGGAAATTCCTCGGCACGGATCGAAAGGTCGTCGGTTCCTAAAGAAACAGCCAGTTCCCGCATGGCTTTTACCATGGTTTCCGGGCCCGCAAGATAGTATACCGGCGTGTGTCCACCTTGAAGATGCTCTTGAAGAAACTCTTTTGAGAGAGGTTCCCGCGCTTCATTCCAAGGCGAAGCAGAGCTGTTTATATTGGTCATGGTGCCTACGAGTTTGAAATTAGAATTCGCTTTCGCCGCCTCCACGAGGTCCTGCCAGTATGCCGTTGTCTCTGGCGTACGATTTGAATAAAAAAGAGTTAGCTGGTGCGAGAGCCTCCGGTGCGCCGCGTCGAGAATAATGCTTCGGATTGGCGTGATACCGATGCCTCCGATAAGAAAAACTGCTGGGCGCGCGCTGTCGCTATGGAGCATGAAGTCGCCCCCCGGACCTTTCACCAGAAGCTCGGTTCCAATTGGGGTATTTTTTAAATTTTCCTTGAACGCCGAACTGGTCATTCGAGTGGCAACCTCAAGCCAAGGCTCATGCGGTGCCGACGCGATTGAGAGGTCTCTGCCGTTGCCTTTTTCGTCTGTTTTTACCGGATTTTCAAAAACAATGTCAATATGCTGCCCGGCTTTGAACATAAAATCAGCCGGTTTTTCAAAACGAAAGGCCATCGTGCCTTCGGCAATCTCGCGTTTTTCAATAAGTTTTGTTTGATATCGTGCCATAGAAAATATAGTATGGCGCAGGAAGCAGGAATTAGGAAGTATGAATAGGCACAAAAACTCTTTTGCGGGATATTGACGGATGGTAATTTATTTAGTATCTTCTGACCAGGTTAAAATTCCTCCTCGAAACTCCGAACTGACCCGAGCCATAGCCGGTCCCCCATGGCCCGGCTGTGACGCGCGCCAGATCGGCTCGCGAAAACAGAAGAAAGGACAAAAATCATGAAGACCCGAGTGACCAGAGCGGCCCTAGCCATCGCGGCGCTTAGCCTGGTCGGATGTGGCAGCGACGGCCGCTTTTACCAAACCAATGTCCAACTCAAGGCGGCGGAGACGAAGAGCGGCGAAAAAGCCTGTGCCGATCGTGGTGGTCTCAAAACCATGACCATCGGCGTCATGGGGCAATCTACATACATTTGCAACGATGGCGTTCCGGCCGGCGCCGGCATCTGACACGGGAGTTGTTCCTCAAGCGATTGTAGTTTCGTTCAAAAAAGAGGGGGTCTTCGGACTCTCTCTTTTTACTTTTTAATATGACACCCCAGAAATGCCAGCTTCCCGCAACCGTTCGCGCATGCGCACTTCGGCCTCGTTAAAACCAAAGTGGTGCGCGATTTCGTGCCATACCGTTTCAGCCACAATTTTCCGAACTTCATCCTCAATCATTTTCTCGGTGCTGTTAAACACCGAGTGTTTAACATCTTTATTGAACACTCGGTGTTCGATATTTTCATGGGCTACTTCCTCAATGGGATTTTGATATATCAAAATCGTGTCCGGCATCGTCATGCCAACGCCGTAGAGGTCGCCGCGCTCGGAAAGCGGCTGGCCGGTATATAAACCAAATAGAGTCTCGTCAAGAGTTAAGTTTTCTTCCCGTCGGACTTTTTCCGACGGCTCATCTTCGACAAGAAAAACAACATTCTGTACTTTCTGCCGGAATTTCTCCGGAATTGCGTCAAACCCTTCCGCAACCATCTTTTCAAATTGAGCCCGCTCCATCCAGCCATAATAACAAAAGAGCCTGGCGAGTACTCATACTCACTCGCCAGGACTCTCAAAGAGTACCCCTTGCCGGGGCAATCGCACGGGCTTGCCGCCATTTTTCTTCCCTTTCCGCCTCGGTGCATACCGAGGAAGATCGGGCAGAAGCGGTTGCGTCCGGAGGAAATCCGGCAGGCGAATGTGCGAACGCATAGAGAACTCGCCTTCTTCGTAGTAGGTGCCGGAAAAGACATGCCACCGGCACGCTTCGAGCACGGGACAACTTCCGCAGGAACCTCGGTACCGCTCCACATGGCCTGCTTTCCGCCAATCGACTTTAAGCGGGCGCGGGTTCTTTGTCGTTTTGCCGCCCCGGCCTTTGTGCCGATCAACTGTGGTGTTCCCCGGAGCCCGACGGCAGAGTGCTGTCGACACCATCCAGAGTGCATCGCCAAGCTCAACGAGACTCACATCGTGCTCGCGGGAGTAACGCTCAAGCACCTGAACCCCAAGCGGAGAAATGTGCTCGTAGCGCAAAAGCTTCTCCCCCGCCGCGTGCCCGTTCTCGACGACGAGAATCTCGGTCGCTAAAAGAACGCGTATGAGGTGAAAATCAACGGCGGGCGACGCACGAAACTCCTCGATGAGGCCGGCCTCCATGAGGAAGTACGCGAGCATGCTTGCCATCTTCTCCTGAAAGCCGAGAAACCCTTCTTCGTGGGGTTTTTCGATCTTGTATTTGCGCCAGACCCCTTTGTTGAGGGGCTTGTTGACGATTCGCCGATACATCTCGTCCGGCTCGGCAATACCCTTGAAGATAGTGCGTGGGTCTCCACTCCAGTGACGAGTGAGGCGCCGTGAGTTTTCGATCCAGTAGTCGGTTATCGTTGACGCCTGGTAGAAGAGGAACTCCTTGAGCGCCGCATACACCTCGAGATGGTGCATGTGCACTACCTCATGGGGATCGAAAAACCGCGGCTCTGCGCGCCAGAGCTCGACGAGCCGCTTCACCGCGTAGTCGCTTCGAATCGTTCCGCGCATGTAGTGGCAGGTGTAGAACAGAAAACGAGCGTGCACGAGCGGGTCCGCCTTGATCTCCGGCGGGATGAAGTCTTGCGGAAGCTGAGTATCATATGGAAAGACCTGTGCTTTGTTGGCAGCGAGAAGCTGCCCGCAGATCGACTCGGCTTTCTGCCAATCGATTCTGATCATGGCGCGCTCCTCGTAGCCAATTAAAACCTGCGGCCAGTATTGCCGCGACATAAAAGATTGTCAACAAATCGAAAGGGCCGGCGTAGCGGTGCCGGCCCCTTTAGAACGGTACTCCGGCTTCGGCTGATTTTTGTGTAGCCGGCCTTGCTTTACGCTTCTTCGCCCGAATCTCGATAAAATCAGGGAAGTTAAGCCAATCCTTGAGGAAACGGGGGTCGAGACCTCGTAACAGCTGGCGCGCTTTCTTATCGTAAGCCAGCGCAGCGTCCACGGGGCCATCGAAAGTACCCAGATAGTACGCCTTACCGTCCAACCTAATGCGAGCCTGGTACACCTCGTCGTAACCCGTGACCGGAGTGACGCCACGAAATCCGCTTTTACTTTTCTTCTTTAGATGCCGAGACATGTGATTGAACTTCGGCTCACCCGGCTTGAAGTTGCCGCGTCGATTGTCGAGAGAGTTGCCGTTTTTGTGATCAACATGCCGGTTGCTTGGCAATATCCGGCTTTTTTTTCTTCTTCCTCCATCAACAATCTCCCTATGCATATAGACCGTTGTACGAAAAAGTTGCGGCCCTTCTGACTTTTTGCCCATACGAATGGCGTACACCTTGCCGTCCTTTTTTTGGACAAGGGCGGACCACTTGTGCACGATGAGCCGCTCATAGTCCTCGGCGTCGACAATGGTGGTGTAGTGGCGACTCGGGTTTGGTGACGACTCAGATAGATAGATGAGCCTTTCACCAGGGCCCGGCTTGATGTAGAGCTCTTCTGGTGGGGGAACGCCAAAGATGCGGTACTTTGCTGGATTATCGGCGACCAACTTGCGGATTGATGCATCGAAGTCGAAGTCGTCAGTAGCGATTTCAAGGTTCTGCCCTCCACGCTCGGAGGGGGTCTGGCTTTGTGCCATGATTGCCTCCGTGCGAGGGGTTGGGTTGTTCTGCGTTCTGCGCTCAGTATTCCATATACTTCCAAAAATTTCACTGTGGATAAAACATCACACAATATGAGTCAACTACCACGGCCCAAGGGCCGTGGTAGGCACAGTTGACAACATGGTTCTTATGCGATATGATTAAAACTGGACTCAAGACCAGGGAGGAAACCGTGGACCAACAGCACTTTCGGCATAACCAACGCGAGCGCGCACCCCGCACTCGTCGCGGTCATCGCGAGATGACGAGGACCTTTTCCGAGGCCGCGCAATTCGAGCGCGAGCTCGACGAGAAGCTCGACCGGCTTACCACGATCCTCGACGGCAAGCCGACCATGCTCAATCGTGCGCTGACAAAGGCTACCTTCGGACACATCCCGAAGGGTCCAAGCCTGAAGGCGTACGACGGCAAGCCCATCGCGCTTTCCGATGCCGAGGGGCACTTCGCCCGAGTGCCGACGCTTTCGGCATTCCTCGCGCGGGGCGAAAGGGCCTTCGCACATATGCCGGACCGAGTACGGCTCAAGTAGCCGCTCTCGGCAAGACGACGAAAGTCGCTTGCGAGAGCGGCTTTTGTCTTTTGGTACAATGGAAGGCCATGCGAGCCGGCAACCAACAAAAATTATTTGATATACCGAAGCGCGCCGAAAACGGGCTTGTCTATCGTCCCGACTTTATTACTTCGGAGGAAGAGATGGCCATCCTTGAAGCCATAGAGACGCTCCCACTTAGAAAAGCAACATATAACGAACATCGGGTCAAGCGCCGCGTCATGGGTTTCGGTTGGGATTACGATTTTGAAAAGGGCCGGTTTATCCCCGGGCCGCCGTTGCCGGATTTTCTTTTACCGCTTCAGAGGAAAATCGCCAAGTGGCTCGATATTCCTAAAAAGCGTGTCGTTGAAGCGCTTATAAACGAATACACCCCGAACACCTCAATTGGCTGGCACAGCGACCGAGAAAAATTTGAACACATTGTCGGTGTTTCTCTCGGCGGCTGGTCCCTTATACGCTTTCGACCTTTACCGAATCAAAAAATGAAAGCCAAGCCCTTTGCCCTCGAGCTCGAGCGGCGCTCGGCTTACATCATGCAAAAAGCGATTCGTTGGGATTGGCAACACAGCATCCAGCCGACAAAGACACTCCGCTACTCAATCACCTTTCGAACACTGCCCCGATAACTATAGAGCTTTTTTAATTTTATCGATTAACTCCGTTTTTTCTTTTTCCGTATATGCAATCGTTTTGTCTTTCCTCAAGTATTTAAAGTCCCACATCATTTCTTCGTTGGGGATCGGAACCACATGAAAGTGAAGATGCTCTACGGCAAGCCCGCTGCTTACAATAGCCACACGGAAGGGGTTAAAAATAGTCCGCAGAGCTCGATCAAGTTTTCGAACAAGTAATATCAGTTCCTGACTTTCTACTTCATTTAATTCAGAAAGGCTTTTGTAGTGTTTTTTCGGAGCACAAATGATGTGGCCCATAACTGCCGGAAAGGCGTCCAGTATCACAATAAAATTTCTCTCCTCAACTATGAGGTCCGCCAAGGACCAATCGCAGAGAAAACATTTCTGTCCTTTTAGATTTTCAACAAAAGCTCGGTTGTCTCTTTTTACTTCTTTCATATGTGACCATCTGGGCCAAGGTTAAAACCTTTTTAGAGCGAGTGGACAATGAGAGCAACCCCTGCAAGCTCAGCCCCTTTTCGCAAGACTAATTCATAGGGAGCCCAACTCGGTTTAGATTCCGTGTAAAAATCGAGTTCAGTGATGCTGTGTTTCTTTAACTGTTCGTATACTGTTTTTGCTAGAGAATCTATCGCACGCTCCTCAAGATAATAGTCATAACTTGGAATCATCTCATCTGCGGATATCAATCCATATTTACCTGAAAGGATAAAAAACGGTAGCTTAGATTTTTCTGCAATCCTTTCCACAGCTTTTATATGAGGCGAAGTATACCGAAGCCGCGCAGGCAAAAGACCCTTACTATCATTTTTGTGTTTACTGCAAATGGTACAAATGATTCTCATTTTAATTTGCTGGCCGTTCGGTGCGATGTGGAAACTATTTTATAGAGTTAATTAAATTCAGTTTCTTCTCCCTACGCCAACTTTTTATCTCTGCTTCTCGTTTTAGCGCTGCGCCGCGATCAAATGCTTTCTCGGTATACACAATTCTCTCGACATTTCTTGATCTCGTATAGCTTCCGCCCTTGCCCATCCTGTGCCTTTCAAGTCGACGGTGCAGATCATTGGTTATGCCGGTATACAGCGTCCCATCGCTACACTCTAGTATGTAAACAAAATACACCTCTCAATACTACTAGAGATTCGTGGTCCCTCGCAAAGCTCGGGATCACACGCGGTCCCTCGCAAAGCTCGGGATCACTGAAAATCTAGAGCGCTTCGCGCTAAGATTTTCTAGTGGCTGGGGGAGAAGGATTCGGACCTTCATACCGAGCTCCAAAGGCTCGTGTCCTACCGTTAGACGATCCCCCAATGGAATTACCTTACATGGCCAGGAGCGGCGCAGCAAACAAACAACAAAGGCGCGGCTGAACCACTACCTCGTTTTTGAACAAATTTTTACGAGTGCGAGTTCAAGAGGAAGCTGGGGAATATATGCATGGCGGATACCGTCGTGCGCGCCAAGAAGCTCATATAACACTGCCGAAGAAATATTCGCTTTGCTGTCGCGACTCAGGTCTTTGAGAAATTTTAAATCCGGAGCGGCAAATTCTTCCGCAAATGATTTTTCAAGCTCGGGCGCGTATCGCAGAAGCAAAACGGTCCGCAATTTATGAAGGAGTAATTTCATAACGGTTTCCATGTCGGCGTTATGCGCTAGTATTTTCGCAACCACTTCAAGTGCTTTCGCCTGATCCGCAGAGGCAATGGCGACAATAAGGTCATTAATCAGCGTGCCCTTTGGAGCGCCCGTCACCGCCTCTACTTCGGCGACACTCACCTTTTTATCACTCGAGGAGAAAATAACTTTCTGGAGAATGCCCTGCGCATCGCGGAAAGAGCTATCGCCAAGAATGGCAATCAGCTCAGCGGCGGCAGACTCGAGTTTGAAGCCTTCGTTTTTTGCAACATCCAGAATTAGGTTTTTGAGAAGTTCCCGCGATGGTTTTCGAAACGAATACACCTGGCAACGGGAGATAATCGTCTCCGGCACGCGATCGATCTCCGTTGTCGCGAGAACAAAGACGGCATGCTTAGGCGGCTCCTCGAGCGTTTTCAAAAGTGCGTTCCACGCTTCCTTGGTAAGCATGTGCGCTTCATCGATAATGTAAACCTTGTAGGGAGACTCGAGTGGTAACACCGGCACCGCTTCACGAAGCGCGCGGATGTCATCAATGCCGCGGTTAGATGCGGCGTCAATTTCATACAAGTCGTTCGCGGTACAGCCGATTTCGCGCGCGAGAATGCGCGCGATAGATGTTTTCCCCGTGCCGCGCGAGCCGGCAAAAAGATACGCATGGGCAATGTTGCCCTGCGCAATAGAACCGGAGAGCGCGGTGACAATATGCTCTTGGCCGAGCACTTCTTTAAAACTCTGTGGCCGATATTTACGATAGAGCGCGAGGCCTGCCCCGTTAGATTTTTCTTGATTCGTCATACTTACTATTCAGTTCCGATTTCATCACTTTCCCTATTAAACACCGGACGCGCATCGGTAAAAAATCGTTCGGGGTCAGACATGCGATTAGTATATCGCACTCACGACTGGAAAAGGGACAGCTAGAAAACGGGTCACAATTTCTTCAACTTCTTCCGCGTCCTTTGCTTCCATGAGCTCCCCGCGAAGCTCTTTGGCCCCATTAAAGCCGTTTACATACGCCTTGAAATGCTTTTTCATAATCGCGAAGCTTTTGATATCGCCGAGTAATTCTTCAAAAAGCTTGGTGTGTTCAACGAGTACTCGTAATTTATCTTGCGCACTCGGTCCCTGGCTATTCTCTAATTCGCGCGAATTAGAGAATAGCCAGGGGTTGCCGAAAATCGCGCGGCCGAGCATAATGCCATCACAGCCGGTCTCGTTTACTTTCTGCCGTGCATCGGCAAGGTCAGCCACATCACCGTTGCCAACGATGAGCGCCTGTGCGTCAAGCTTATTGCGAATTTCTGCTGCACGACGCACGGTTCCCCACTGCGCGGGTACCTTGGACATTTCCTTGCGCGTACGCGCGTGTATCGTCACCGCCGCCGGTTCTTCCGCAAGAATTTCCGGAAGCCAAGCGTCAAGTTCATCTTTGTTAAAACCAATCCGCGTTTTTACCGACACCGGAAGTTTCCCCGCGCCGCTTTTGGCGGCGCGGATGAGCTCGCGCGCGAGTTTTGGGTTTTTCATGAGCGCCGCGCCCGCCCCTTGTTTTTCAACCGAGCCGTCGGGACAGCCCATATTGATATCCACGCCATCAAAGCCAAGCTCAAGAGCAAGCTTTGCCACCTGTTCCATATGCGCGGGAGTCGCCGTAAAAAACTGCGCCACGATTGGCCTCTCCGCTTCAGAAAATAAAAGATCGCGCATAAGTATCTCTTTGTTGCCCCGCACCAAACCATCCGCCGACACAAATTCAGTGTACATCACATCGGGTTTGCCGTATTTCGCGATGATGCGGCGAAACGCCGCGTCCGTGACATTCGCTAAAGGTGCGAGCGCAAAAAACGGTTTGGGAAGCTTTGACCAAAATCCTTGCATGTTGCCGAGTGTACCTGGGTATTGTATGGTATGTCCAGTCAGCAAGGGAGGCAGAGCAATGCTAGCTACTACCGTAACCGAAACCCAACCAATGCCACGCGCCAAGATTCTCAGGCACTTGGCGATCGAACTTCTAGAGCAACCAGCGTTTCGTGCAAAACCTTACGCAGGACAGCTCCTCGCCATCCTGATGGCGGCCCACTACGAGAACGAGGGGTCCGACATCCGGCAAGCGGCGCTCGAGCGGGCCACGACGCTCTTCGACGAAGCTCGGAGCGACCTCGTCGTCGTCGAGGTTATCGCGGTGTCGTTTCCGCAGGAGAATATCGGCCGAAAGGCGCTTGCGGAGTTCATCGCGCGCTCCGACAAAGAGGACGCGCGAATAAGGGACATTGCGGCAGGCCTCACCCTCGTGGGCCCTGCCAACCCCGCGTGAAGCAAGCGGACGCAGGAGTTCCTCAAAGGTATGTGAGGACGACAACGACACGGCGGGCGGAGATACCTCTCCGCCCGTTTCCATTTATTTTTTCCATTTAAAATATATTTTGTTTCCAAAGCGCAAGTCAAGATACTCAAGTGTTGCGAGATTTTTTTTCTGAAATTCATCGGAGCTTAACACTGAGGCAAGATTTTGCTGTACGCCCACAAAATTCTGCGTCCGCGTGGTAAGAATTTTCCCTCCGCTCAGAAGTAGAATGGCCACATCTCCTTCGTCGTTTATACTCGCGGCTTCAGGCATATCCGATTCTTCTAAAATATCCTCGAGCGAAAGAATAAACACGCGCAGCCGTTTGAACTCATCTGCGGTAAGAAGCCGACTGCCGACCATTGGTGTCGATGTCGCTTCCCTGCCTCCAAAGAAGCGCAAAAAAATATTTCCACTGAAATCGGGCGCTTTGCCAAAAATAAAACCCTCTCCGTCGAGGAAATAACACGAACCGTTTTGTGGTTGAGCCTGTGCCTCGCCACAGTATAGCGCGACGGGTTCTCGTTCTTTCACGGTTAGGTGCACCCGGTCAAGACTTTCGAGGCGAAATCGAGCTTCCACGATGCGCGGAAAGTCCCTAAGGATGTTTGTTTCGATTGTTTCCTTTGGATAGAACAAATCGTGAGATTTGGGAAAAAGAAACAAATGGTTGCCGGAAAGGCCCTGGGCTACAAAGGCTTCCAGCTCTAACGCCGAAACCGTTGAGGCTCCGGAAACCGCAATATTTGAGATGATAAAAGTTGGAATACGCGCGGCCGCCCCAAGAAGCGCAACAAAAAGGAGTATCGCGCCAAGGCCAAAACCCACTCGTCGAACAAGCACTTTACGGCGGCGGCGCACCACACGCGGCGAGCTAAATCCTGGTCGAGAACGAAGCATGCCCTGTACTACAACCTAATAACATTACTCTCCTTAACAATTTGTTCTGAGTTCTTGCGAGATTCCATACTATCTAGTTTTTAGCAATGGGGAGTTGTAGTACAGGGCACGCCCTATTTAGCAATAAACTCTTTGCCGAAATATTTCTGGAGCGCCGGCGGAATCCGTATAGAGCCGTCCGCCTTTTGATTATTCTCGATAAGTGCTATCAAAAAGCGGGGCGTAGGCAGGGCCGTGCTGTTTAGTGAGTGGACGAACTTCATTTTGCCCTCAGCGTCCTTGTAGCGAATATTTAACCGCCGTGACTGAAAATCGTGAAAGTACGATGCTGAGCCAATCTCCCGATAGGTGCCTTCGGAAGGAATCCAGAGTTCAATGTCATATTTTTTGACTTGCCCAAGACCCAAATCACCACCGCAATTGATGACGGTGCGGTAGGGAATTTCAAGTTGTTCCAACATTTCCTCGGCGTTTCGATTTATTGCCTCGTGCCATTTCACCGACTCCTCATGAGAAGCTTCGCAGAGTACTACCTGTTCAAATTTGAAGAACTCGTGCACGCGCATGAGTCCTTTGGTGTCTTTTCCATGACTCCCCGCTTCTCGTCGAAAACAAGAAGAAAATGAAAAAAGTTTGACCGGAAGTTTTTCTTTCTCGAGAATCTCTTCCATGTAGTACCCCATCGTCGCCACTTCCGCCGTGCCGGCAAGATACTGCCCGTCCTGTGTTTTATATAAATCTTCTTCTCCCTGCGGCAGATACCCAGTGCCAAGAAATGGCGCGCGATTCAGGAGCGAAGGAACAATCATCGGCGTAAATTCTTTTGCACGATAAAAATCAATAACAAATTGCCAGAGAGCAAAATTAAGAAGAGCCCCGTCATTTTTTAAAACATACCCTCTGAATCCTGAAATTTTTGTACCTCGTTCAAAATCAACCATGTCGTATTCCTGCATGAGTTCAATGTGGCTCTTGGTCTTTACTCCGCCAAACCGCGGCTTGTCGCCCCAAGTACGGATCTCCGCATTACTGTGCTCGTTCACCCCCTCCGGCACCGATACATCCGGAATATTGGGCACTTGGACCATGAGCGTTTGCCATTCCCGAAGTATGTCACGCAACTCGTCCTCTTCTTTTTCAAGCGCGGCTTTTATCTCGCGCATCTCGCCCATGCGGACGGCCGCATCGGGAGCTTGGGCAATTTCATTGCTGAATTTATTTTGTGCGGCTCGCTTTTCCTCAACCGACGAAAGTAACGCTCGTCGCTTGTCGTCGAGGGCTACCAGAGTATCCAAGTCCACTTCGATATGTTTTTTACGCGCGCCTTCTCTGACAAGTTCCAGATTCTCGCGGATAAATTTGATGTCCAACATTTGAGTAGCTATGAGCTGTTAGCTTTTAGCTTCATTAGCTAAAAAAGCTTAAGGCAATGATAAGATACTACCATATGGAATACCCTCTGCGGAAACTTACTCAATCCGAATTTCCGCCGCTTCTTTTGGAAATTCCGGATGCGCCCAAAACACTCTATCTGCGCGGAACCCTTCCCGCTCCGGAGGTGAAACTGCTCGCCGTCGTTGGTTCACGCAAATATACCCCTTATGGGAAAATGGCCGTTGAAAAGTTGATCGGGGGATTGCGCGGCTATCCTATCGCTATCGTTTCGGGCTTAGCCCTTGGTATCGATGGTCTAGCCCACCTGGCAGCGCTTAGCGCGGGCCTTAAAACTATTGCCGTTCCCGGCTCTGGCTTACAGGATGAGGTCCTCTACCCGAGCACGCACCACGCTCTCGCGAAAAAAATACTTGCGGCAGGAGGCGCGCTCATATCAGAATTCGAACCCGATTTCAAAGCCCGGCCAGAAAGCTTTCCGCAACGCAACCGCATCATGGCGGGGATGTCGCACGCGGTGCTTATTGTAGAAGCCGCCAACAAATCCGGTACACTCATCACTTCGCGCCTTGCAACCGACTACAATCGCGATGTGTTGGTCGTTCCCGGTTCCATTTTCTCTGAAAGCTCATTCGGTCCCCATATGCTACTCTCACTCGGGGCAACGCCTATAACCTCAAGCGAAGATATTTTGCGCGCACTCACTATTGAGGTCTCCCCATCAGCGCCTCACGAGCGAGCTGACATTTCAGAAACCGAAAAGCGCGTGCTTACTATTCTTACCGAGCCGCGCACGCGCGATGAACTTACCGACGCGCTTTCTCTTCCTGCGTCCGAAGCAAGTATTTTGCTTTCGACTATGGAACTGAAGGGTTTGATCGCCCAAGAACTTGGAAAAATTCATGCTCGGTGATTGACCCCGTTAGAAGTAGGACGCGTACGGTAAAAAATTAAACCTGCCTATGCAAAGAAAAGTGTTCCCTGATTGTTTTCACATACCCCTCTCCTGCGTCCGCGACTTCTAACGGGGTTGACAAAAAATTCGAACTACCGTATCTATTTACGCTCATGACACGAAAGACCGCCGAAAAAACACTTTTAATCGTGGAGTCTCCAGCGAAAGCTAAGACTATCAGCAAATATTTGGGGAGCGCCTACATGGTCAAAGCGTCCGTGGGACATGTCCGCGACTTGCCGAAGAGCAACAAAAAGGCCATCGATATCGATGGTGGTTTTGTACCCCACTATGAAATTGTTAAAGGCAAAGAAAAAGTAATTGCAGAGCTTAAAGGAGCCGCCGCGCGCGCCGACGAAGTCATGCTCGCGACCGACCCCGATCGCGAAGGCGAAGCCATTGCGTGGCATCTTAAAGAAATTGTTGGTCTCAAAAAGCCAAAGCGCATTGTCTTCCACGAAATAACCAAAGCCGCTATTGAAGAAGCAATCGCGCACCCGCGCGTCATTGATGAAAATTTGCGCCGCGCCCAGGAGGCGCGGCGGGTTCTCGACCGTCTCGTCGGCTATGACCTCTCCGGCCTTATCTGGAAGAAGGTGCGTTACGGCCTTTCCGCCGGTCGCGTGCAATCCCCCGCACTGCGCATTATTATGGAGCGCGAGCGCGAAATCCGCGCGTTTAAGCCAGAGGATTATTTCGTTATTACCGCTGAAGTAGAAACTCCTAAAAAAGAAAAGCTCACCCTTACCTTAGTAGAAGAACCTAAGACAAAAGAAGAAGCCGAGCGCGTGCTTGCCGTTTCAAACGCAGGCGCCTGGAATGTGGCCGATGTAGTGGAGTCAGAAATGCACCGCTCCCCTCGCGCGCCCTTTACCACCTCAACCATGCAGCAATCCGCAAGCTCCCGCCTCGGTTTTGCTCCTTCAAAAACCATGGGCGTCGCTCAAAAGCTGTACGAGGCCGGTCACATTACTTACATGCGCACCGACTCGATAAGTATCGGGAGCGGCGCGCAAGCAACAATCCTTTCTCTGGTCTCAAAAAAGTTTGGAGACAAATATGCGAGCGCGCGGGTGTATAAAACAAAGAGCAAATCGGCACAGGAAGCTCACGAGGCAATTCGCCCAACCAATATCGGTGTCGAGCGTGTGGGCACTACGGAAGAACAGCGACGGTTGTACGCTCTGATTTGGGCACGAGCCGTTTCCTCCCAAATGGCAGACGCGCTCTTGCTTAAAACGAAAATCACCGCGCGGGTGACGCCAAAGGCCGGAAAAGAAATTCCTGACTTCGCCGCCATGGGGTCGCGCACACTCTTTGATGGCTGGCTTGCCGTTGATACTGCCGCGCGCGGTGAAGAGATTGAACTTCCTAAAGTCAACAAAGACGACCCGCTTACACTTCTCAAAATGCATTCAGAGGCAAAACAAACGCAACCGCTTGGCAGGTATACCGAGGCGGGGCTTATTAAGGAGCTCGAAAAACGCGGCATCGGCCGCCCGTCCACCTACGCATCTACTATGAAAACACTTTCGGACCGTGGTTATGTCGAGAAACAAGGCAGAACCTTATTTCCCACCGACACCGGTGATGTCGTCAGCACCTTTCTTGAAAAAAACTTCGAAAACTACATAAGTGACACCTTCACGGCCGAGATGGAGGACGAGCTTGACCAGATTGCCGAAGGTAAACGGGAGTATGAGAAAACACTTCGCGACTTTTATACTCCGTTCCGCAAGGAGGTGAAGTCCAAAGAAAAAATTGAGAAACTCACCAACTTGGGCGATGCTCCGCCAGAATTCAAATGTCCGAAGTGCGGCGCACCGATGATCATTAAGCTTGGCAAAAGTGGTAAATTTATGAGTTGTTCAAAATTTCCTGATTGTGTCGGCGCCCGAACGATTGACGGACAAGAGCTTGAAGGTTCAAAAGAAACCGGGGAGCTGTGTCCAGAATGTGGAAATAAACTCATCGAGCGCGACGGACGCTTTGGTCGTTTTGTCGCCTGCAGTACTTACCCTAAATGTAAATTCGTGAAGCGCGATGCGAGCACTCAACCAACCACCGGCGTGAAATGTCCTGTATGTAATGCGGGAGAAATGGTGGAGCGGCGCGGACGGTTTGGTCTTTTCTACAGCTGCTCAAACTATCCAAAATGTAAAAACGCCATCAAAGCAAAACCCACCGGTGCTCTCTGTCCAATGTGCAATTCCCTTATGATGGAAGGCACAAAGACCATCCCAGAAAGATGCAGCAACAAGACTTGTCCTAACCATAATCCACACAAACTCATCAAGTAGCTGACGCGAATGGTCTTTGTGGGGCGCAGTGATGCCGAGCGAGCTCGCGAGGCCACGAGCCGAGGTCGCGAGCGAAGTCATTCGACGGAATGACTTCGACTTGTGACCAAAAAACCATTTCCGAGTGCTGTTCAAATAAAATCTGTCCAAATCACAATCCCCATAAGTTAGAAAAGACTTAGCCGCCACCCGAGTTATCGGATGGCGGCTTCGCCCGATCAGGAACACAGCGCCGGCTCATAGTGGCCTTTCAGGTGAACCTCGCTCCCATCGAAGTATTTGATGTCCACCTCGACAAAACGAGTCTCTAGACTCCAGTGTCGGCTATAGACCTCGTTTGACCACTTGAAGTCCGGGCAATCCTTGGTCGGGTCTTCCGGCCCCCGCGGCCGATCGCCCCAGCAAGGATTGCGTGCCCATCGCCGGCAAATTTTGCATAAAGCCATGACAGACCTCTTGTTTGTATGCCTGAGGTATAGTATAATATAATCCATGCCAGATGTCAAGGATCTTATCCAACTCCTACCTTCAGCCTCCAAAGAGGACATTGAGCTTGTAACTAAAGCCTATAATTTTGCTGAAAAAATTCATACGGGACATGTCCGTTATTCAGGCGAGCCGTTCTCGGTTCACCTCTATGAAACCGCTAAGGGACTAAGCGAGCTTGGTATGGGAGCTGAGACCATAGCCGCAGGGCTCCTGCATGATTCGATTGAGGACTGCCATGTCCCGAGAGAAGAAATACAACGAGAGTTTGGGGAGGAAATTCTCTTCCTTGTTGAGGGGGTTACCAAACTTGGCGCCCTCAAATACCGCGGCGTTGAACGGCACATTGAGAGCCTTCGAAAACTTTTCGTCGCGACCTCGCAAGACATTCGCGTCGTCATCATCAAACTCATGGACCGACGACATAACATGCGCACGCTTTCCTATGTGCCGAAAGAAAAACAGCACCGCATAGCATCTGAGACGCTTGAAGTGTACGCGCCCATTGCCGATCGTCTCGGGATGGGCGCGGTTAAACAAGAACTTGAAGACCTCGCCTTTCCCTATGTGCGTCCAAAAGAGTACGAGGAAGCCAAAGCGTTGGTAAAACAGAAGACCAAAGAGACTGAAGTACATCTCGATAAAGTACATAAAGCGTTAAAAAAAGAACTCGGCATTCAGGGCATTACTAACTTCCGCACTGAACACCGGCTCAAGGGCCTTTATAGTTTATACCGTAAGTACGAGCGGAAAGGTCGTGATATAGATAAGATTCACGATGTCGCAGCCCTTCGCATTATTGTTCCCACGGTTGCAGATTGTTACCAAATCCTCGGCGTGGTGCACAGCATGTGGCGCCCAATCCCCGGAGAAATTAAAGACTACATCGCCTTTCCAAAACCAAACGGCTACCAGAGCCTCCACACGAAGATCCTTACCGGCGATGGGGGTATTGCGGAGATCCAGATTCGCACGGAAGCAATGCATCGCGCCGCGCAATACGGCATTGCCTCACACGGTATTTATAAAGAATATGTCGGTACAACTCAAAAAGGCGCCCAGGCGCAGCGCGGTTCGTATTTGCAATGGGTACGGCAACTTCTGCCACTGCTTACCCGATTGCCGAAAACGAAATCCTCAAAGCAGGACGAAAAAACAAACGGAGCAGAACACAGTTCAGCGCCGCAGTGGCTTAAAGAGATTGCCGAGGAACAAGAGACCGTGTCCGGCTCAAAAGAATTTCTGGAAAATCTCAAAAGCGACTTTTTT
>ORMF010884777.1_pt1 | contig 94646 bp, 88 predicted proteins | sample 1779871 | NCBI WGS metagenome assembly ORMF01 (sample SAMEA104232316, study PRJEB22302) | groundwater metagenome | biome: forest; feature: aquifer; material: groundwater | place: USA | collected 2011-08-07 | depth 5.4 m | reverse complement strand
CCCCTCTCCCTAACCCTCCCTCCAAACTGCCGGCGGGCAGGCTCCCGCAGGGGGAGAGGGGATTATTTATTAAAGTGATGGAGCAAAATATAATCGATTACAAAGTTGCAGAAAAGAAGTTTGTCAACAGACTGTTAATAAGTTACAGTTGAAATTGAGTAAGATTTATTTCTTGACCGGTTTTTTTGTAGGCATTAGGTGGATGGCTAAATTCCCATCCATTTAAAAGGAGGTTTCTCATGGCTTCTACTCCCGAAGTAACCCGAACGGTAAATGTCCCACTCTATCTTCAAGCCTTGTCTCAACTTCCAGAAGTCACAGGTGCTGATATTGAAACAGTGCGTGGAGCCCTGAGGCCGCTGATGGATGGAAGCCAAATTACCTTCTCTCAAGGAGTTGAAGGAGATGGAAAAGTTCGTGTCTTTACTCAGATTGCCTCTTCGGCCGGTTCTTCACGATTAGTAAATTCGGTATTTTATCTGGATGAACAGGGTCGTCTGAATAATCCAGACACTAATTTTCGTGCCGTATTGCCGTCTCCACTTTCCGTTTATTTTTTTGGAGGGATTTTTGGAATCGAAGAAATGACTCCCTCTACAAAAAGTAATCCAACCTCTTATTTTTCACATGTGAACCAAAATTTTGCCGGTCTTGTTCACGGGCTTCGGCACTTGTACATCTGTCTGGAGCAAAATCAAACCCTTGAGGCCTGTCAAAATTCTGAAGGGTCAAGACTTCTTGCGACGACAAAGGTACAAGTGGAACAGGCGAAGGCAAAGGCGGAAGAGGCACGGGCATTGAATGCTGCAATCAATACTGCGATGGGAGAATTAACCTCACTGCAGAGCCAGTTGAGGTTTGCCAAGACGGAGTACGGTCAACTGGCTCCTGCTTCAGGAGCTAATCTTGTAAAAGAACTGGCTCCATTAGAGCTGCAACTGCCAGAAACGACCACCACTCTTCCAGATATTCAAAGAGCGATAAAGGTTGTGAAGTCTGAACTTACAGTTATCCAAGCGCTGGTTCAGGATGCAAAACGTTTACAGATTCGAGGAGAAACTATCCAAAAAACCGAAGCCCTTTGGCGGATAGCAGATCAGATGTATCAAAATTCCATTGGACCAGGAGGGGGTGATTCGGATGTGATTCTGGGTATTATCAATGGCTATCGTTCTTACAGAAGCTATGTTGATTCATCAGACACTCTTGAACAGGCTACAGCTCGGTATTCGAGGGCTGCACACATGATGTATTTGTTGGGAAGTAACGACGAAGGTTTTGAACAATTTAAGAAACATTTTTGTCGTTCTGCTGGAGGACAGGGCCGTGAGGTAAAATGTTATGAAGGCAGCTATGTGGAGTATCCTCTTCAGTGTGATTTTGGAGTCAACGCCCGTGGTGGGACAACGCGTGTGGATCAAGGTTGTACGTCAAAAGAAAAAGAAGAAAAAGAACCAAAAGTCCCGTTTCGGCAGCGTTATGAGGTCCCTTAGTTTCCCCAGACCTATCCTGTAAAATTTGTGACTTGCATGCGGCTCCCCTCTTGACATCTTCTTCAAGCCCCGCTTTATCTTTGTTTTGTGAATCCCTTAACACCCAAAAAACGAATTTATCTCGACCATGCAGCCACTTCTTTTCCAAAACCTCCCGAAGTGATTCAGGCCCTTACCTCTTATATGACCCAGATTGGCGCTTCAGCAGGGAGGGGGGCTTATCGGGAGGCTTACGCGGCCAAGAAAATTTTGGATGAAACACGGATCCTCTTGTCACAACTTTTTAATGCCCCCGATCCCCAGCGATTTGTTTTTACCTTGAATGCGACGGATGCTTTGAATCTGGCTCTCAAGGGGATATTAAAATCCGGAGATCATGTCGTGGTTTCTTCTCTGGAACATAACTCTATTTCGCGTCCACTTTTTACACTTCAAGAAAGAATGGGGATTCAATTCACGAAAGTAAAAGTGGGAATTAACGGAGAGATTAATTTTCAAGAACTGGAAAATGCCATTCAGCCAAAAACAAAGCTCTTGGTTTTTGTGCATGGGAGTAATGTTTCCGGAACTCTCACTCCCATTTCTGAAATTGGAGAACGCGCCAAACGCCATGGGATCCCACTGCTCGTGGATGCCGCGCAAACCGCGGGGTCTTGTTCTTTGGATGTCCAGGCGATGAATATTGATTTGCTGGCCTTTCCAGGTCACAAGGGTTTGCTGGGTCCCTTGGGGACAGGAGGGCTGTGGGTTCGCCCCGGTCTTGATCTTCAAACTTTGCGTGAGGGAGGAACCGGATCTTTTTCAGAAGAAGATCGCCAACCCACTACCTGGCCGGATCTCCACGAGAGTGGATCCCACAATCAGGTAGGCCTTGCAGGATTAAAAGCAGCTCTCGAATATTTGTTACAACAAGGCGTTGCACAAATTCGAAAACACAAAGAAGCATTACTTGCCCAATTTTTAGAAGGAGTAAGTTCTCTTAAAAAAATTCGTGTCATCGCTCCTGCCGAAGTTAAAAATAATGCGGGTGTGGTTTCCTTGCAATTTGAGGGGATGAATCCGAATGATGTTGCGACAAGACTGGATGAAGAATTTCACGTCCAAGTGCGGCCAGGCCTACACTGTGCGCCGTGGGCTCATGAAACTTTTCAAACTTATCCGCAAGGAACCGTTCGTTTTAGTTTTGGATATTCAAATACTCCCCAAGAAATTCAGACGGCTATCGATGCTATTCGGCAAATTTTAAAATGATAAATTTGTTCGGATCTTTCCCTCAACTTGGGTTATAATTATTTCATGCAAAAATCAGGCAACCCTTATGGAACTCATCGAGTTTTAAAAGGCTTTAGTCTTCCTCAAGCGGCTGAACGGCTCGATGTTTCTCTGCCTCTTTATTCCAATGAAATTTTAATTCAGGTGGATCGCTTGAATGTAGATTCCACGAGCTTTAGGCAGCTGTGGGAGTCTTCACGTTATGAATTGGAAAAATTAAAAGAACAAATTTTAAATCTCGTTCAAGAAAGAGGGAAGCTGCACAATCCTGTCACAAATTCCGGGGGAATGCTCGTGGGCACGGTGGCTGAAATCGGAAAAGATTATCGGGGTCCGTTGAAAGCTCAAGTGGGAGATCGTATAGCCACATTAGTTTCTCTTACACTTACTCCTCTTCATCTCGGAGAAATTCGGGAAATGAATGTATCAACAGGGCAAATTTCTGTTCGAGGGTATGCCATTCTTTTTGAAACGGGCATTGCTTGTACCCTTCCATCGGATATCCCCGAATCCATTGCTTTGGCGGTACTTGATGTCTGTGGAGCGCCTGCTCTTGTTTTGCGGCATGTGAAAGAGAAAGATCGGGTGCTTTTTATGGGAGCAGGCAAATCTGCAAAACTTTCTGCAGCGGCTCTTCGGAGTGAGTATGAAAATAGAGTCCACATCACAGCGATGGACGTAAATCCTCAGGCTTTGCAAGAGATGAAAGAATTGGGTCTCACCGATGAGGTGATGGAAAAAGAAAAAGGAGAATATGATTTGGTAGTGAATGTGACGAATGCGCTCAACACCGAAATGGCTTCCATCCTATCTGTTCGCGAAGGTGGAAAAATTATTTTTTTTGGGATGGGCACTTCGTTTACTCAAGTGGTGCTTGGAGCAGAAGGTGTGGGCAAAGATGCGACCTTTTTGATGGGCAGTGGCTATGTGAAGGGGCATGCGGAGTTGGCGTTGAATTTAGTCAGGACAAATTTAAAATTGAGACAATGGTTTGAGGAGAAATATGAAATTACCTTACCTCGATAACACCGATCCACTCTACTTCCGCCGTTTCAAGATCTGGGAGAAAGTCACGCGTGAAGAATGGGAGAGTTGGAAGTGGCAGATGAAAAACACGATCACGACAGGCGATGAATTTCAAAAGGTCATTCCTATCTCGGATGAAGAAAAAGAACGCATCAACTCGACTTTGGATAAATATAAATTTGCAGTCACCCCTTATTGGGCTTCTCTCATGGATGCGAATAATCCGGAATGTCCTTTTAAACTTCAAGCGATTCCCTTGCCCGAAGAATTGGTCGTGAGCCCTGGCGAATTGTCTGATCCTTTGGGAGAGGATGTAGATTCTCCTGTGCCGGGCCTCACTCATCGTTATCCCGATCGGGTACTCGTTTTAATTACAACGATTTGCTCTTTGTATTGCCGCTTTTGTACCCGTCGAAGAATCATCCTCGATAAAGAAGGTCATCTGGAGCGCGGACAGATGGAAAAAATTTTGCATTATATTTCGCAGCATCCGGAGATTCGCGATGTGATTCTATCCGGTGGAGATGCAGTGGTGACGGGAACCATTCTAGAAACGTGGCTGAAAGGCCTTCGAAAAATTCCCCATGTGGAAATTATCCGGGTGGCGTCTAAAATTCCCTGCGTCATGCCGATGAGAATTACCGATGAACTCGTGAGCATTCTCAAAAAATATAAACCGGTTTATTTTATGACGCACTTTAATCATCCCTATGAAATTACGCCCGAGGCGAAATTGGCTTGCGACCGTTTGGTAGACGGTGGTATTCCCATCATGAATCAGACGGTTTTGCTGCGAAAAATCAATTCGGATCCTGTCATTATGAAAAAGTTGATGCAGGATCTTTTAAAGATTCGTGTCAAACCGTATTACATTTATCAGTGTGATCTTTCCGAGGGGATTTCTCATTTTAGAACTCCCGTTGAAAAAGGGACCGAAGTCATTGAATATTTGAGAGGGCATACTTCTGGCTTGGCGGTCCCCGAATTTGTGGTGGATATGCCAGGGGGAGGCGGAAAAGTCCCGGTGATGCCCAATTATCTGATTTCTCATTCGGATAAAAAGATCATCTTACGAAATTACAGGGGATTTATTGGAAGTTACCCCGAACCCGAAGAGATGGATTGTACCTGCTCCACAAGCGCTGCAGTGGCTAAGGATACTTACAAAGATGAAGGTGGTATTTCAAAATTATTTACGGATGACTCTATCAGTTTAGAGCCCCAAGAAATTGTTGATAGGACGAAATGACCAAACTCAATCTCGACCGCGATAAAATCGATACCTGTCGAAAATTGGCAGAATCGATTGTCACTCCGGTTCTTCGTTATGTGGATTATCACAGCACGGTTTCGATCGAGCGCTCTGTTTTGCGTTTGTTCGGGGTAGAAGGCCCAGGAAAACATTTGCCCTTGGTCAATGAAGTCTTGGATCAGTTTGACACTCCCAAGCTTTCTCTGGGCCTTGCTTCCTGGTTTTGCCGGGCTTTGCTCAATCATTCTCGCTTGACTCCCCAACAATTGGCGATGGCAGTCGCCAAAAAAGAGATTTCTCTTTTTGATCAGCCCGAAGTTTCCTGGGAACGCATCGAACGACTGGGAGATGATCTCGCTGCAAAAGCTGCCCATCGCATTGGGCAAGTTTCAAAAGAGAGAGAGAAGTTACAGACAAAATATCGTGCGCGTTCTTTGGGTCCCCTGAAATATCTGATTATTGCCACCGGAAATATTTATGAAGATGTGGTGCAAGCCCAGGCGGCTGCAGAGTTGGGAGCGGATATTATCGCGGTGATTCGTTCCACCGCTCAAAGTTTGCTCGATTTTGTCCCTGAAGGTGCCACCACTGAAGGCTTTGGAGGAACTTATGCCACGCAGAAAAATTTTGAACTCATGCGCAAGGCCCTTCATGAAACCACCCATAAAATAAAACGCTATGTGGGTCTTACCAATTATTCCTCCGGCTTGTGTATGCCTGAAATCGCGGTGATGGGGGCTTTTGAGGGCCTTGATTATCTTTTGAATGATTCAATGTACGGTATTTTGTTTCGTGACATCAACATGAAGCGAACTTTCACTGATCAATATTTTTCCCGGATTGTTTGCGCCAAGGCCGGCATTACCATTATGACCGGTGAAGATAACTATCTCACGACCGCAGACTCGCATAAAGATTGGCATCAAGTGCTTGCCTCACAACTCATCAATGAGGCTTTTGCAAAACGGGCGGGGATGTCTGCTGAGCAGATGGCTTTGGGCCATGCTTATGAAATGGATCCAAGTCTCGAAGATTCTATCCTTATGGAAATTGCCCAGGCCCAGCTTGTGAGGGAAATTTTTCCTGTGTCTCCCATCAAATTCATGCCTCCCACGCGTCACAAGACGGGGGACATTTTTTTTGCAAATCTCTACGACGGGCTTTTTAATTTAACGGGAGCTATCACCGGCCAGACGATTCAACTGTTAGGCATGCTCACGGAAGCCATTCATAATCCTTATCTGATGGATCGCATGATTGGTTTAAAAAATGCGAATTATGTGTTTCGCGGCGCTTCGAGTCTTTATCAGGAAATTATTTTTCAGCCGAATGGAAAAGTCACACGCCGTGCTCGCCAGATGCTTGACAGTACCTGGCGTTTACTCAGACAAGTCGAACAAACAGGTTTGATGCAAGCCATTGAACAAGGACTCTTTGCACAGATGCCACGCGCAAAAGAAGGGGGAAAGGGATTGGACGGGGTTTTTCAAAAAGACCGGAGCTATTTTAATCCTTTCTATCCCTCTCAAAAGGGCGAAACAGAATCTTCTTTGGAAAGAAAAAAGAGTCGGGTGCCTTACCGCAGAGGAAGGCGTTATCAGAAAGAAAGAACAGAATAAATGCCAGTTCAAAAAATCAAAAATTGGTTGTTTGGTGGTGATCCAAATTTAAAGCGTTTGAAACCTTACGGCGATCACCTGGGGGATGGCGCCATGCAATTTTCTTTTACCTTGCCCGTTCCTCTTTCGGCTGAAGCCAAAGAAGCTGCAAAAATTTATGCTGAAAAAATGGGATTAGAACGGGTGATTGTGGCGAATGCAGAATCCATTGGATCCGGGTTCAGTTTTTTTGTGGTGTATGGCTATTCCACGCACACCCTCGATTTTACGCGCATTAAAGTGCCTGCTCTTGCACTTCAAAAATTAAGTCATGAAGAAATTTTAAAACTTGCAGAAAAAATCGGCCGAAAAATTGTGATCGTGGGAGCCACCACCGGCAGCGATGCGCACACCGTGGGCATTGACGCGATTTTAAATCGCAAAGGCTATGCAGGAGACTACGGTTTAGAATCTTACCCATGTTTTAAAGTCATCAATCTTCGGGCCCAAGTAGAAAATCAGGAGCTCGTGCAAAAAGCTTTGGAGCTTCAGGCGGATGCCATTTTAATTTCCAAACTCGTGACCCAACAGGATCAACATCTGAAAGATTTGAAAGATTTTTTAAAACTTTTAAAACAGGAAAAAAAACTTCCTTCTACTCTTATCAAAATTGCCGGTGGCCCTCGCATGACGCATGCAATCGCCACAAAACTGGGGTTTGACGCAGGCTTTGGGGCAGGGACACTTCCTTCGGATGTGGCAAATTTTGTGGTGCAAAAGCTTGTCAAAAAGAGATAGGGATAGAAAATGGCAGGTTTTGAATCTCTAAAAATTTGTCGAAGTAAACTGATTGATTTGAGTATTGTTTCTCCTATCTCTCTTATTTCTGAGTCTCATCGGGTTTTTTCTTCATTCATTTTTAAAGATAGTTTTATTCCTGCTTCCTCTTTGTCATCGCGAGCGAAGCGTGGCGCTGTGCCTGCCTCTGGCATGGATCTCCTGGGTGAATTCGGGGGATTGCCACGCTCCCTTCGGTCGCTCGCAATGACAGATTTTTTTAAACGGAATTCTGAGTTAATCGAAGGAGTTGCTTTTATTTTCGCCGCTGGTTTGCTGGTCTTTGTTTCTGCGCGACTATCAGCCCGTTTGGCCATCGCAGGAGGCAGTCTTTTATTTGCGGCTGCCTGTCAACCGACAGGAAAAAATGTTTCGTTTTCCTCTCTTGAGTTTAATCCCAGAATCCGGGGAGATCTGGGCCCTTCTTCAGGTATCCGGGAAGAGGGGATGCGGTTTATGAATATTCAGCAGCCTCAGTTGGAGAAGAGCCCCTTTTATCCGGATACCTATTCAGAACTTGAGAAATTGAGGCAAGTAGATATCCTCTGGGCTTCTGCCCAGTTTATGCAACAAAACACCTGGGCTTTGAATTGGGATTTGGTGGTTTCAGATTTTATTTTTCCTGACGGTGAAAAAGGCAATATCGACAAATTTAGAACTTGTGTGCCTCTCACTCATCCTGAAACAGGCGAGCTTTTTGAAGGCGATCCAGAAATTGTAACTCCTGTTTTTAATTTTAATCCTTTCACCGTGGGTCTTGAAGTGTGCCATCCATCAGAAGAGGCAGATGAAAGTTGTACTTCTTATGATTTGAGAAAAAAGTTAAAAATCCCGGAAGATAATCTTCTCCCTTTCAAACAAGTCGGTTGTTATCTGGGGGCAACGCTTCCTTCAGAGATCCTGATGGGGAATCATCTTAGCCTTACCCTTTTCTTGGCAGATCGAAAATTAAACCGTGACAATTTGTTAGGTGTTCGCTCTACCCCTTATCCTCTCACTCCTCAGATTCATGTGCTGGAGGGATGTGAAGTGATTACAAGGCCCTTGACTTATCGGCCTGATTTAAGCACAGAAGCACGTGCCCGTTGGTGTTGGGATGCCAGTGGGAATACGGGAAGTACAGAGTTTTTTACTTCGGATCTTCCTGTGGATCTTTCCTATGGAGCAAAAACTTGTATCGAAAAAATAAAGGATGGGAAATCAGAGTGTGCCCCTGCAGATGGAAATTACCTTAATTTGGGAGAAATACATGATTGTGGGCACATGGGTGAGGCTGCAGTTTTCAATTTGTCAACATGTGCAGCATCTCCTCTTCAAATCACTCCCAGCCATTACATCAATGACCCCCGCCTCTCGATTAACTGGTGTTTGGAAGACCGCATTCCCCTTGGCTCTGATGGAAAGGGAGGGTACCGTCCACCTGTCTGGAAGAAAGACGACCCTTTAAAAATTCAGCTCAAGGTTTGTGCAAAGGGAAGTGAGTAAACTCCATGCAAACTAAAAAACTTCTTCATTTAGCTCATAGTCCGGATCCTGATGACGCCTTTATGTTTTGGGCTTTGGCCAAAGGTAAAATCGATACGGGCCCTTATCAATTCGAACATATTCTTTCCGATATCCAAACCTTGAATGAAAAAGCCAAGCAAGGGGTTTACGAAATCTCTGCGATTTCTTTTTATGCCTATCCCCAAGTTTGCGATCGCTATGCCTTGATGGCTTGCGGTTCGAGTATGGGTGATAATTACGGTCCGATGGTGGTGAGTAAACAAGAACGAAAGGGCAGGGCTTTATCGGAGTTTACGATTGCGATTCCGGGGAAATTGACAACAGCGTTTTTGGCGCTTCAACTCTACGAGCCTCATTTAAAAACAGTGGTGATTCCTTTTGATCAAATTATCGAAGCCGTCGCAGAGGGTCGAGTGGATGCAGGTCTCATCATTCATGAAGGCCAGCTGACTTATGAAAAATCAGGCCTGCACTCCTGGATCGATTTGGGGCAATGGTGGTTTGAGAAGCATCGGCTTCCCCTCCCTCTCGGGGGAAACGTGATTCGCCGCGATTTGGGTGCCAAGACAATGTCAGAAGTCGCCAAGATTTTGAAAGAGAGCATCCGTCTTAGCCTGGAAAATCGCCCAGAAGCTGTGAAATACGCTTTGCAATTTGGAAGAGGACTCGATCTTTCTCTCGCCGATCAATTTATTGGCATGTATGTCAATTCCCTCACCTTGGATTATGGAGATCGAGGCAAACAAGCCTTAAAAACGCTTTTTTCTGAAGCTCAAAAAGCAAGGCTTCTGCCTTCTATTACTTTGGATTTTATAGAGTAAAAAAAAATAGCAACCAAAGATGAGGGGCGTCGAAGAGAAAAAATAATATGCCTATTACTTCTCTCACCTCTTATTTCAACACCAGCTCCTTCGGAGATCAGAACGCCTCTACTCGCAACCAGGAAGAACTTGCTCTGACTCTGGATTCGGCTGCCCACGAACTTTCCAATTGGAAAACTCTCCTTTCGATGAGTGTCGGTGGAGCAGGGTATGAAGGCGGAAGACTTGTAGCCAGAACTCTTTTAGGATCTGTGCCTGCTCTGGGTGTGCTTCCCTTTCTTGCCGATGCTTTTACTTTTGCCTTCGGAGTACTCAGCGATACGACTCTGAGCAGTTGGATAAGTCAGGCATTAGAAAATGAGAGCGGTGAATCTCATGAAAGTTTTTTTGAACGCTTTACCAGTCAAAGCAGTGTGCGCGGCATGGCCCTTTTGGGAATGGGTCAATCCTTTGTGGTGACACAAGTTCTTTTGGGTTTGGCCACTCTTGGTCGAGAGGCTGTGTGTCAAGAAGGTGTTCAGAAGGGAAAAGCAGGTTTCCTCCACTCTTTTATTCAAGGCGTTCAATGTTATTTGGGTTCGGGCATGTTTAGCTATATGACGGGTGGCGCGGTGAATGCAGTAGAACAGAGGATCAGACTTCGAACAAAACACATGAATACATCTTTAGGGGATGTTCGCAGAAAAGTTTCAGAAAATTTGGAACAATTGGGGGGCTTCTGGGGAGTTACAGAACCTTCTTATAAGATCTCCAGACCCTCAGAAACCCAATCTCCTCTTATCTCAAAAAATCCCAATCTATTAGCGAATGGAAAAGTTGCCAATGACACGGCTCGTTTCACTCATGCAGAACTCCTGATTCACGTGAGGAGATTAAAAGACGCTAAAATGGAGGTAGAAAATGAGCTGGGCAGACTGGAGTCAGAACATGGTGCTTTAAAAGAGGCCATCGCACGACAAGAAGTTGGGATTCAAGAACTTGAAAAAGAATTAGGGAGGGCATGTGACGCAATTCTTGTTTTAAATAGAAACATTACAGCACTTGAAGTGCAAAATCGTGATTTAAGAGCAGCCCATGTGGCTCTTACCGCAGAACTCGAGGAGGTACAGGCGATTGCTCGAGTCAGGAGCGAAGCAGACCAAGAAAGGTTACAAAAAGAAATTGCTCAAGAACACCTTCAATTAGCGCAAGTGGAACTATTGGGACTTTACGCACGATACCAACAGTTAGAAGATAAGCTGGCTGAGACGAGGACAGCACTTGAAAGAGCACAACGGGGGGATTTTTCAGCCGAACTTGAACGAGCCGCCGCTTTAAATGAAGAGTTAAAAGCACAGCTTGAGAGAGAGCGAGAGGTGAGCCAGGATTTGGATTCACAGTTATTAACTCTTCGGAGAGAGCTAGAGGCAGAACGCACTCGCGCACGTGAATTAGAAGCAGCATTAGAGGCACATAGAAGGGCAGATGAAAACAGAAGAACAGAAGAAGTCCCCGCTGTAAAAATTGTAGAAGAGAAACCTCTTGAAGATTTGGGCACCGGAACCTCTTAGGTAGCAATCTATGGCCCCTATCCCTCCTATAGAAGCTTCTCCTTTTGGAGAAATCCCTTTTGCTCCCCAATCTTTCGCTTGCCCCTAGACGGGGGGTGGAATAAGAGGTAAAAAAACTGTCAGATCGAAATAGCATGTTTTTTATCAATCATTTTTTTTGGAGATTTTAAAAATGGCAAATAAAGAAGATAAATTACCCAATCAACCCGCAGGCAAGTTTTTTGTGGATAGTCAATGCATTGATTGCAATCTCTGTCGCGAAACTGCACCGGATAATTTTAAACGGGATGATGATAAGGGATATTCTTACGTTTATAAGCAACCCGGAAATCCTGAAGAAGAAAAGCTTTGCCAAGAAGCCTTGGAAGCTTGTCCTGTAGAAGCCATCGGCAGTGATGGCTAAAACTTGCAGAATGGTTCCAACTCTTCGTTGGCAAGACATTTTCGTCGGTCAACGTATCATCCAATACGCCTCCCTCCAAAAATGTCTTGCCGCCTCGATTTGAAACCATTCTGCAAGTTCTCAAAATTTATTGAGTTAGGGGATTTCTTTGTTAATCAAAATATTGACGTGTCTAGATCCCACGAGAGCGGGATTTTTTTTATAGAAACCTTCCAGGTCTCCTTTTGAAATAGTTTTGGCATTTCCATCTTTATCCACCCTGGCCATCAAGAAAAAAGAACCTTCGAGACGTTTCTCGGGGAAAGGGATATCGTCTTGAGTCAATTGATAATCCAGGGGGAAAACGGCCGGAGTGATTTTTTTTACAGTCAGTGGAATTTGCGTGTTGAAATCAGATGCCGACCCGGGTGAAAAAGCAAAGACATAAACAGCATCGGAAGGGTTTACTTTGGGAGCCAGAGCAGAAGTAATGGTGATGCGTCCCCGAATGGAAGCCTGTTTGTTTTCCGCAGAACAGGCACCCAGTAAAAAAATACTGAGCGTGGCAATCCCCAAAATTTTTTTTATTTTCATAAAAAACTTTTTACAAAGAGCGATTGTAAAAGCATAGATAAAAATGAATCTGTTATCTAAAAATTAAAAATACACTTGGCAGTGCACCCTCTCCCTCGACGGGAGAGGGTCGGGGAGAGGGTGTTACGATTGAAAAGTACATTATTTGGAAACTCTCATTAGACCACCCGCCCCCTAACCCCCTCCCGTCGAGGGAGGGGGGGGAATAAAAATGAATCTTTCTTCTTTCATTCAAAAATCAGCTCACGAAACAGGCTTTGATGCCGTGGGGATCGCTCGTGTAGAAAAAGAATCCGATGGCTTTAAACATTTTCAAGCATGGCTTCAAAAAGGTTACCAGGGAGACATGCATTATTTGGCAAAGGGTTTGGAAAAACGAAAAGACCCGACTCTTGTTTTGGAAAATGCAAAAAGCTTCATTGTTGTTTTTTGGGATTACGGTCGCCTGACTCAACAAAATCAAGGATCCGCCTTTATTTCTCGTTATGCCTGGCTGCAGGATTACCACGAAGTTTTAACAGAAAAACTTGAGAATTTTATTTCAAAATTGAAAACTGTTTATCCCGAAGCTCACTTCAAAGAATATGTCGATACGGGTGCAGTGATGGAAAAATATTGGGCTTCTCTCACTGGTCTGGGTTGGGTGGGAAAACACACGAATCTCATTCGTCCCCAAAAAGGATCTTATTTTTTTCTCGCCTGTATTTTGACGGATGTTTCTTTGGAGCCCGACTCCCCTATTTCGGATCACTGTGGTCGATGTACAGCTTGTATTGATATTTGTCCGACAAAAGCCATTATCGCCCCGTATGTTTTGGATGCGCGCCTTTGTATTTCTTATCTGACCATTGAATACAAGGGAGTGATTCCCCGGCATTTAAGATCTTTGATCGGCACCCATGTTTTTGGTTGTGATGATTGCCAGGAAATCTGTCCTTGGAACCGTTTGGCGTGCTTACCCGAAGGCTTTCTTGAAAATGTGAAAATAGAAGAATTGATAGAATATCTTTCTTTTTCATCCGCAGATTTTAAAAAACATTTTAAAAATAGTCCCGTGCTTCGAGCGAAGCGTAAAGGGTTTTTGAGAAATGTTTGTGTGGTGTTGGGCAATCTCAAACATCCTTCCAGTATTCCTGCACTTTCCATGGCATTAAATGATGAAGAGCCCTTGATTCGGGCTCATGCTGCCTGGGCTTTGGGAGAGTTTGAGGAGGAAGAAGCCAAAGAAGCCCTGAAAAAAAGAAAAGAAAAAGAACAGGTCGATTGGGTGTTGGAAGAAGTTGATTTCGCTTACAAACCCCACCCAGCCTCCCCTTGAGCTCAAGGGGAGGTGTGGAGGGGTTTGGAATTTCATGAGATGAAAAGATTGACGCTTCTACTAGAATGGAGTTTATTCCCAAAAAATGAAAAATGAACGTATCGAACAACTTGTCTCAGAACTTTTAAAGGAATTGGGCGAAGATCCTCATCGGGAAGGCTTGGCGCTTACTCCTTCTCGTGTCGCCAAGTCTCTTCGTTTTTTAACGCAGGGCTACACTCAAGATCCCAAAGAAGTGGTCAATGGGGCAAAATTTACCGAAAAGTATTCAGAGATGATTGTCGTAAAAGATATTGCGATCTACAGCCTCTGCGAACATCATCTGCTTCCTTTCTGGGGAAGGGCTCATGTGGCTTATCTGCCCACTGATAAAATTATTGGTCTTTCCAAAGTGGCAAGACTCGTCGAAGTTTATGCGCGTCGTTTGCAAGTGCAAGAACGCCTGACCACCCAGATTGCAGATACTCTGCAAGAGGCTTTGAACCCGCAAGGGGTGGCTGTGGTGATTGAAGCCGAACATTTGTGTATGCAGATGCGCGGGGTGCAAAAGCGAGGCTCGGTCGCGGTGACTTCTGCGATGTTGGGTGCCTTTCGAAATAATTTGGCGACCCGGCAAGAATTTATGAGTTTTATCAAGACGAATCGGTAAAATCCCCCCAACCCCCTTTTACAAAGGGGGAGCTTTAGGATGTTCCCCCACTTTGTAAAAGGGGGGTCAGGGGGGATTTTCAAAAAATATGGATTCCACTCTTCAAAAAATTAAAGAAAAGATTTTAGCAGAGCAAAGAATTACGGATGAAGATGCGCTTTTTCTTTATGCCTCCAACGATTTAATTGCCTTGGGCGAAATCGCCAATATCGTACGCGAGCGAAAGAACGGGGGGAAAACTTATTACAATATTAACCGGCATCTTAATTATTCGAACGTTTGCTATGTCGAGTGCAAGTTTTGCGAGTTTGGCCAGCCGAAAAGTTCTTCCAAATCTTATCTGCTTCCTCTCGAAGAAATGAAAGTGACTGCTGAGCAGGCAGCCCGTGAAGGTGCGACAGAGCTGCATATCGTGGGCGGGCTGCATCCGGATTATAAAATTGATTATTATGAAAATCTTTTAAGTGAGCTGAAGAAAACAGCTCCCCAACTTCATTTGAAAGCATTTACCGCTGTTGAGATCGATTACTTTGCGAAGGTGAGTAAACTTTCCATTCAAGAAACTTTCGAACGTTTGCGTCAGGCAGGTCTCGATTCAATCCCTGGTGGAGGCGCTGAAATTTTTGCTGAACGTGTGCGCAAATTAATTTGTCCCAACAAAATCACTGGAGAACGTTGGCTCGAAATCCATCGCATCGCTCATGGCATGGGCATTCGTTCGAATGCAACGATGCTGTATGGTCATGTAGAAAATGATGAAGACCGGGTTGATCACTTACGAAAATTGCGTGATCTTCAGGATGAAACGAAAGGATTTCAAACTTTTATTCCGCTCAGTTTTATTCCCTTTGATACCCCCATGGCCCACTTGCCAGAACCCACAGGCCTCACCGATTTAAAACAAATCGCCGTCAGCCGCATTTACCTCGACAATTTCGATCACATCAAAACCTACTGGATCATGAGCGGCGTCAAAATCGCCCAACTTGCCTTATCCTTTGGTGCCGATGATTTGGATGGCACCGTCACTCAAGAACGCATCGTGCATATGGCCGGCGCCAAAACCCCCGAGAAATTGGGTGTGGAGACAATCCAACATCTTATCCGCGAAGCCGATCGTGAACCGGTGGAGCGGGATACTTTGTATCGGGTCGCTTGATAAAACAAAAATAAAAAATCTCCCTGCCCAGATTTTTCCACTTGGTTTCGAAGTAGGTGGGATAAAGCGATTTTCCTTCTTGATATTGCCAGTCTTGTTCTGGAAAAACAGATTGAATTTGCTGGGCGTAATTTTCGTGATCAGTCGCAATCCAGGCCATTGCCCCGGGCTTTAAAAATTGGTGGATTTGTTTGACCAAATCTAATTGCAGTAAACGATGCTTGTGATGTCGTCGTTTGGGCCAGGGATCCGGAAAGAGAATAAACGCTTCGCTCAAAGCATCCTCTTTAAAAAGTTCAGGGAGACAAACTCTCGCGTCTCCTCTCACTAAAATAATATTTTCTAATTTTCGAGCTTCAATTTTTTTCGTAATTTTATTGAAGCGACCTTTTTTAATTTCGATGACAATAAAAAATTTTTGAGGTTGTTCTGCGGCTAACCACAGCAAAAACTCCCCTTTGCCGGGGCCAATCTCCAAGACCCATTCCTTTTTTTTATCCCAAACAGGTTCTAAAGGAAAAAATTCGAGAGCTTTCTTGTTTGTCTCCCTCTTGCTTTCTGTTATTAAATTTCTAAACATATTTTATTTTCCCCTCACCCTAGCCCTCTCCCTCCGCCACTAAAACTTGGCGGACAAGCAGGGGAGAGGGGAAAAGAGGCCTCATGTCTCAATCTCTCGATCCACAAATTGATTTGTTTATAAATTACCTTCGCCTCGACAAAGGCTTGTCCAAGGCAACCCTCGAGGCTTATAGCCGCGATATCCACCGATTTGTATCTTTTTTAGAAAAGAAAAAACTTTCTTTCGACAAAATAAAACCTCTTCATTTACTCGACTACTTTGCCTATCTGCAATCTTTGGGGCTTAAAGTACGTTCTCGTACCCGTTTGCAAGTGAGTTTAAGGCAATTTTATCGCTTTTTATTTCAAGAAGGCCTTCTCACCGAAAATCCCATCGATAAAGTGGATATGCCCAAGCTGGGTAGAAAATTGCCAGAGTGGCTGAGTATTGCCGAAATGGAATCTTTGTTAGCGGCCCCCGATATCTCCAAAACCAAAGGGCTACGAGACCGGGCGATGCTAGAACTCATTTACGCCACGGGACTCCGAGTTTCGGAGCTGGTTCAGCTCAAATTAAACCAACTGCATTTGACGGAGGGCTATCTTTTGGCTTTTGGAAAAGGGGCGAAAGAACGTTTAGTGCCGATGGGAAGATCTTCTGTGGAATGGATTCGAAAATACCTCGAACAAGCGAGAAATAATCTGCTGGGTGGCAAAAACCTTCCCCATCTCTTTATTTCACAAAAAAGAACTCCGATCACGAGGCAACAATTCTGGCTTCTGCTTAAAAAATATGCCCAACAAGTAGGGATTCGGAAGCATCTTTCTCCTCATACCTTACGACATTCCTTCGCAACCCACTTGTTGGAGGGTGGGGCGGATTTAAGAGCCGTTCAGGCCTTGCTGGGTCATGCAGACATTTCCACCACCCAAATTTATACTCATATAGATACGGCGAGGTTGAAAGAGGTGGTGAAATTGCATCCGAGAGGATAAAAACAACTCTCATTTTTTGTGGATGTCATCCTGAGCGATAGCGAAGGATCTAATGGATTCCACTGGATTCTTCGTTTCACTCAGAATGACACCTATAGAGGAAATTTGTTTCCCAGCTTGACAGTTTCCTTCAGCCTATAGTATTCCGCTCCTCTCGTTTTCACCCAAAAAAGGATTTTATATGCCAGTTCCAAAAAGAAGAACCAGTAAATCAAGACGCGACATGCGCCGTGCCACTCATAAACTCACGGCTCCCACATTAAATCTTTGTTCTCGTTGTGGGTCTCCCAAACTGCCTCATCGGGTTTGTATCCATTGTGGCTATTACAAGGGAAAAGAAGTGGTTTCGATGGAAGAATAGATTTGTGTATGAATATCGAAAAAAAAATAAAACAAATTATTTCAGACCAGTTGGGAGTTCCCGAAGAAGAAATCCTGAATGAATCCAGTTTTGTAGAAGAGTTGGGGGCCGATTCGCTGGATATTGTAGAACTCATCATGGCCATGGAAGAAGAATTTGAAGTTGAAATTACCGACGAAGATGCTGAAAAACTTCTCACGGTTCAAGACACCCTTGATTACATCAAAAAACGGACGAAATGAAAATTGTCGTTGCTTCAGACCACGCAGGGTTCTCTCTTAAAAAATCCATCCTTGATTTTTTATCCCAGGAAAAAATTACCTATCAGGACTTGGGAGTAAAAGAAGCCACCTCCGTGGACTATCCCGATTTTGCAAGTCTTGTGGCTCAAGCCGTGTCGACGCATCAGGCGGATGCCGGTATTTTGGTGTGTGGCACCGGTTTGGGGATGACCATCACCGCCAATAAATTCAAGGGAGTGAGAGCTGTTGTCTTCACGGATATTTATTCAGCCCGCATGGCGAAAGAACATAATGATGCAAACGTGATTGCCCTGGGAGCCAGAACCTTGGATGCCCCCAAAGCCATTCGTCTTTTAAAAGCCTGGTTGCAATCTTCTTATAAAAACGGCAGACATCAAAAACGTTTGGATAAGATTGCGGAGATTGAGAAAAAGAATTTTAAGTAGGAAAATCCCCCCTGGCCCCCCTTTACAAAGGGGGGAAGATAAAGAACCCCACTTTATTAAGGGATGAATACTAATTCTCCCCCTTTGTAAAAGGGGGACTAAGGGGGATTTTAATCGGAGGAATTTACACAATGACTTTTCTCGCACAACAAGACCCCCAAATCGCAGACGCCATTCAAAAAGAAACCGATCGCCAAGAATACAAACTGGAAATGATCGCCTCTGAAAATTTTGTCTCCAAGGCGGTGATGGAGGCCGCAGGCTCCGTGATGACCAATAAATACGCCGAAGGATATCCCGGTAAGCGTTACTATGGTGGCTGCGAATTTGTGGATGTCGCTGAGAATCTGGCGCGAGACCGGGTGAAAAAACTTTTTGGGGCGGAGTATGCGAATGTTCAGCCGCACTCCGGTTCACAAGCGAACATGGCGGTTTACTTTACTTTCTTGAAACCGGGCGACAAAGTGATGGGAATGAATCTTTCGCATGGCGGGCACCTTACTCACGGCTCTTCTGTGAATTTTTCCGGTCAACTTTATCATTTTGTCGCTTACGGAGTAGATCCCAAAACCGGCCGCATCGATTACGATCAATGTTTGGATCTCGCCAAAAAAGAAAAACCCAAAATGATCACGGTAGGGGCCTCTGCTTATTCCCGAAATATTGATTATAAAAAATTCAGGGAAATTGCAGATGCCTGTGGCGCTTTTTTGTTTGCGGATATTGCACATCCCGCGGGCCTCATTGCCAAAAAACTTTTGGATGATCCGATTCCGCATTGTCACGTGGTGACTTCCACCACCCACAAAACTCTTCGAGGCCCCCGGGGAGGAATTATTTTGATGGGAAAAGATTTTGAAAATTCTTTTGGACAAGTGGCCGCCAAATCGGGTCGAACCAAAATGATGAGTGAACTGATTGATTCGATGGTGATCCCCGGCATTCAAGGCGGCCCGCTGATGCACGTGATTGCCGCAAAAGCAGTGGCCTTCAAAGAAGCCCTGCAGCCTTCTTTTGAAACTTATGCCCGCCAGATCATTCAAAATGCCAAAGCCCTGGCAGAAACTTTGACGGGTTTTGATTATCAAATTGTCTCCGGTGGGACCGACAATCATTTAATGCTCATCGATTTACGCAATAAAAAAATCACCGGCAAAGACGCCCAGGAAGTTTTGGAAAAAGCGGGAATCACGGTGAACAAAAACTCCGTTCCTTTCGATGATCAAAGCCCCCTCATCACCAGCGGTATCCGCATCGGCACGCCCGCCCTGACGACACGCGGGATGAAAGAGGCCGAAATGAAAATTATCGGAAATTGGATTCATCAAGCCTTAAGCGATCCGCACAACGAATCTCTTCAGAAGAAAATTCAGGGGGAGATTTTGGAGTTGTGTAAGAAGTTTCCGTTGTATGTGGGTTAAACTTTAAAAAAATCATCTCCTCTGTCCCTATTATTTTAACCATTATCTTGTAAAAATGTCGTGCAAATTTACAAGATAATGATAGAATTGCACCTATGAAAAACTTCTTATTTTCACGGTTGCTGCAAGCTCCTTCCAGGTCTTTCTTTTTGTTTGGTCCACGAAGTGTAGGAAAAAGTCATTGGTTAAAAGCCCATTTCCCCCATGCTATTTTTTTTGATCTTTTAGACCATCGGTTATTTTTGGAGTTCAGCAAAAACCCCGAAAATCTTGAGGCTCGAATTGAAGCTCAAGTTCGGCAAGACTGGATTTGTCTGGATGAAATCCAGAAAATTCCGACTTTACTCGATGAAGTGCATCGCTTGATTGAAAAGAAAAACTATCGTTTCGTTCTCAGTGGATCTTCGGCGCGAAAACTTAAAAGAGGGGGAGCCGACCTTCTGGCAGGTCGTGCAGTAACGCGTCATATGGAATCCCTTTCTTTTCCGGAAATGGGAGAAGAGTTCCATTTGAAGAAAATTTTGGAGTGGGGTTCTTTGCCGCTCGTCGTTTTAAATTCCCAAGATGCTGCAGATATTTTATCCGCCTATGTTCATACCTATTTGAAGGAAGAAATCAAAGAAGAGGGACTCGTACGTAAAACAGAACCCTTTATTCGATTCCTTGAAATTGCAGGTTTGATGAATGGTAAACAACTCAATCGTGAAAACATTGCACGAGATGCGAAGATCCCCAGAAGTACGGTGGATACCTATTTTTCAATCTTAGAAGATACCTTGGTGGGACATTTTTTGCCTGCTTTCAGACCTGAAATAAAAGTAAGGGAGCAAGTGCATCCGAAGTTTTTTTGGTTCGATGCCGGGGTTGCCAGGGGTGCTGCAGGGCTTTTACACGATCCTGCAGATTCTACTTGGTTGGGGCATGCTTTAGAGACTTTTATTTTTCATGAACTGCGTATTTATAATCAGACAAGTCAGAAACACCGGAAAATATTTTTTTATCGAACGGGAAGCGGAAGTGAAATTGATTTTGTCATCGAAACCCAAAAAAGAACGACACAGAACAAAACGAAGGTGATTTGCATAGAAGTCAAAAATAGTTCCAAATGGCAACATCATTGGGAAAAACCGATGCGTTCGCTCGCAGAATCAAGCTCACTCAAGGTAGAAAAAATGTTGGGTATCTATCGGGGGACAGAGAGCTACCATTTTGAGGGCTTGGATGTTTTACCCGTGGAAATTTTTCTCAAAAAATTGTTTGCAGGAGAGGTGTTTTAAGGCCCCAATGGCTCCCTAAAGTTCACTTCAATTTTTTATAAGGCAGGTTCAAAAGCTGAACACTTTCTTTCAACGCTTCAAATTCAGGATCTTTGTGAACGAGTATGGCTTGCTTTAAATAGGCTGTGGCTGCCAAGAAGCTATCCGCGAGTGAAAGAGGGTGAATGGCTTTCCATTCTCCCGCTAAAATTAATAGTTCTTCTGAAGGATCTACTTTTTCAAGAGGCAAGGTTTTTAAATGGGTAAGCGCTTTGTAAGCTTCTTCCCGACCTTCGCGTTGCCAGACGATATAGAAAAGTTCAGTGTGGCTTATAAACGAAACGTAACATTCATTTTTGTGGGATAAGGTTTTTCTTAAAATATCTTCAACTTGGCCCGCCCCTTCTTCATCTGCCCTCAAAGTGAGCAGGGCAGAAGTATCCAAAACATAGCGGGTCATTTTGAGGTCTTTCTGTTGTTTGTTTTTCTTTCTCCATTTTCTTTTTCAAGTTGTCTGGCCTGTAAAAGCTCTGTGGTACTAGTTTTTCCACTGCCACGAAATGCGGCGATAGGATCTGCAGGAACAGGCATCAGAAAGATTCCTCCCTTTGCCTCGAGCCATTCTATCTCCATGCCGGCTTTCAAATGGTATTTTTGGCGGATAGCAGCGGGGATTGAAATTTGACCACGTTCGGTGACAGTAGTGTACATGATGTCTCCTATTGTTTACATGATGATAGTATAATATATCATGTAAAAGTCAAGCGAGGGGATTACTCTTTTAGAAAATACTTGTAAGATTCTATTTAAGATCTATAATTAGCCCTGTTTTTAGACCTTAAAAAGGAGCCTAAATGAACCCTGTTTATGCTAATAACGCCGTCAGTATTACTGAATTAAAGAAGAACCCCACCGCTATTTTAGAGCAATCCGAAGGCTCTCCCATTGTCATTTTAAATCACAATAAACCCGCTGCTTATTTGGTGCCCGCCGAAACTTATGAAGCCATGATGGATCAGTTGGAAGATATGGAACTTGTCAAACTTGTAAAAGAAAGAGAAGGACAGCCTCGCGTAAAGGTATCCCTCGATGACTTATAAATTAGAGTTTTATTCTTTGGCACTCCAGGAGTGGAAGAAATTAGATTTTGGCATCCGACAACAGTTCAAGAAAAAATTAGCAGAGAGATTAGAAAACCCCAAAGTGGAATCCGCTCGTCTGCGAGGGATGTCCGATTGTTATAAAATAAAATTAAGGTCCAGTGGTTACAGACTGGTTTACAGAGTTTTTGATAAACAGGTAGTGGTTCTTGTGGTAGCCATCGGGAAACGCGATAAGAGCCAAGTATATAAAACAGCTTCTTCGAGAATGTAACAACCTTATGAAATGCCCCTTCTGCACCTATTTTGACAGCAAAGTGATCGACTCTCGCCTTTCCAAAGAAGGGGAAATCATTCGTCGTCGTCGTGAGTGTGATCAGTGTCAGAAAAGGTTTACGACTTACGAACGGGTGGAAGAAACCCTGCCTCTCATTATCAAAAAAGATGGTCGGCGTGAGCCCTTTGATCGGATGAAAATTGTGAATGGCCTCATCAAGGCCTGTGAAAAAAGACCGGTGTCGGTCGACGTGATTGAAAAAATAGTCGATCGGATGGAGGCCGGCCTGATTGAAAAAGGGGAACGAGAAATCTCTTCTGCGATCATGGGAGAAAAAATGATGGAAGAACTAAAACAGTTGGATGATGTGGCCTATGTGCGCTTTGCTTCCGTTTATCGTTCTTTTAAAGATATTGGTGAATTTGTCGATTTGATCAAGGATCGGGAAAAAGAAGGAGAAAGTGAAAAGTAAGTTTTCTGAATTTGATCAGGCTCAAATGCAACGGGCTCTTTCTCTTGCGAGAAAGGCGGGACGCACTTCTCCCAATCCCTCTGTGGGCGCAGTGCTTGTTAAAAATAAAAAAATCCTTTCCACCGGTTATCACCGGGGTCCCGGAACTTTGCATGCCGAGGCAGATGCCATTGAGAACCTGAAAAAATCCCCCCTTTACCCCCCTTTATTAAAGGGGGGGAGGGGGGGATTTAAAGGCCTCACCTTGTACGTCACCCTTGAACCTTGTTGTCATACCAAAAAACGCACTCCTCCTTGTGTGAATGCGATTTTCGAAAGTGGAATCCGCCGCGTTGTCATCGGTACGAAAGATCTCAATCCACAGGTGAATGGAAAAGGCATTCGTTTTCTGAAATCGCGGGGAATCCAGGTAGAATGCGGATGTCTCGCGGAGGAATGCCAGGAACTCGTTCAATTTTATCAGCATGGGATGACTCAAGGCCGGCCTTATGTGATTTTAAAAGCAGCCATGACCCTCGATGGGAAAATCGCAACAGCCAAGGGTAAGTCACGTTGGATTACCGGAGAAGCGTCCCGAAAAAAAGTGCATGAGCTTCGGGCCCAAGTCGATGCGGTGTTGGTGGGGGCGGGGACTGTTTTAAAAGATGATCCTGAACTGACGGTGCGAGAGGTAAAGGGGGAAAATCCGGTGAGGGTTGTTTTGGATTCTCATTTGAAAATTCCTCTCGATTGTAAAGTATTTTCCGAATTGCCCCCTCTCCCCGGCCCTCCCCCACGGGGGGGGAGGGTGAAAAGATTTAATTCTCTTCATCAATGGGAAAGGGTGAAAACATTCCCCCCCCTCCCTCGACGGGAGGGGGTTGGGGGGCGGGTGATCTATGTGGCTACCTTGTACTCCCACAAAAAAAATCCAAAAGTGAAGCAACTTCAGAAGAAAGGAGTCGAGATACTCTTTTGCAAGAAAAACGCAAAAGGGAAGCTCGATCTAAAGGATTTACTCCATCAGCTGGGAAAAGCTTGTATCACGAGTGTGATGGTGGAGGGGGGCGCTGAAGTTTTTTCAGAATTTATTTCCCGGAAACAGGTGGATGAATTTTATTTTTTTATAGCGCCGCGACTTTTAGGGGGAGAAGGCTTGAGTGTTTTTCAGAAACTGCAGATTCAGCATTTAAAACAAACTCCAGGCTTGGAAATTGTAGAAGTACAGCCCTTGGGAGAAGATTTGTGGATCAGAGCCCATTATGTTCACCGGAATTATTGAAGGAATCGGAAAAATTGATCGGGTAGAAGAAACCCCTTTTTCTCGTCGTCTTTGGATTGAAACTCCTTTTTCACTTTTGAAAGAAAAAAAAGGGGATTCCATGGCGGTGAACGGTTGTTGCCTGACGATTATTTCCAAAAGCAAAAACAAAATGAGCGCAGATATTTCTCCTGAAACTTTAAGCTGTACCAATTTGGGCGCTCTTCAGAAGGGCAGTCGTGTGAATTTGGAAAGATCCCTGAAGTGGGGCGATCGTCTGGGAGGGCATTGCGTTCAAGGACATGTAGACGGTTTGGCCCTTTTGAAGAAAAAAGAAAAAAAGGGAAAGGGAAATAATTCTTACTGGATTTTGTCATTTCAATATCCCCCAAAACTGCGAAAGTATTTTATTCCCAAGGGATCTGTCGCTGTAGAAGGGGTTTCTTTAACCGTGAATTCTGTTTCATCCACTTTATTTACGGTTTGTATTATCCCGCACACCCAGAGCCTCACGACTTTGACAGACAAAAAAGTGGGTGATAGGTTGAATTTAGAGGTCGATGTTCTCGCAAAATACGCGGAAAATTTTTTGATATGAAATCACTTCAAAATCATCAGGAAGAAATGGCAGCCCTCCAACGCGCACAAAAAAGTGTGGAGAAAGCCATTGCCGATTTTCAAGCTGGAAAAATGGTGATTCTTGTCGACGATGAAGACCGCGAAAACGAGGGAGATATTGCTTTAGCTGCCGAAAAAGTAACTCCAGAACTCATTAATTTTATGGCAAAACATGCCCGGGGACTGATCTGCCTGGCGCTCACTGAAGAAAAAATCCAGGCCCTGGATCTTCCGCTCATGGTTCAAGATCGGGATAACGATTCTCCTTTTGGGACCGGATTTACCATTTCCATCGATGCCAAAAAAGGAATCAGCACGGGCATCTCCGCTGCAGACCGCGCCCTGACTATTTTAGCCGCCATCCGCGACGAAGCAAAACCCTCCGATCTGGTTCGGCCCGGTCATATCTTTCCCCTACGTGCCCAAAAGGGGGGAGTGCTTGTGCGTACGGGTCAAACCGAAGGCTCTGTTGATTTGGCAAAAATGGCAGGCTTAAAACCTGCAGCGATCATTTGTGAAATCATGAATGACGATGGCACCATGGCTCGCATGCCCGATCTGGAAGTGTTTGCCAAAGAACATCACCTGCCTATTGTTTCAGTGGCGGATATTATTCGCTATCGGATGCGCAGCGAGTCGCTCGTGACTCGGGCTTCAGAAGCGGAACTGCCCACAGAGTACGGAGATTTCAAGATTACTGTTTTTGATAATGAGATTGATTCTCGTCATCATGTGGCTTTGGTAAAAGGGGAAATTCATCCTGAAGATGAAGTGTTGGTGAGAGTTCATTCTGAATGTTTAACGGGCGATAGTTTTGGATCTTACCGCTGTGATTGCGGCCCTCAACTCCATCGCGCCATGCAAATGGTTCAAGAAACAGGGCAGGGCGTTATCCTTTATATTCGGCAAGAAGGACGCGGGATCGGCCTCATGAACAAGATTCGGGCGTATCATCTTCAACAGCAAGGTTTCGATACCGTGGAGGCCAACCAGCAATTGGGGTTTAAACCCGATTTAAGAGATTACGGAGTGGGCGCGCAAATTTTGGTGGATCTGGGTTTGAAAAAAATTCGCCTGATGACCAACAATCCCAAAAAAATTGTGGGGCTCGAAGGTTATGGTCTGGAAATTGTCGAACGTGTCCCGATTGAAATGGAGCCCCATCATTTGAATCAGAATTATTTAAAGACAAAAAAAGAAAAGATGGGGCATTTGTTGAGGAAGGTATGAAAAAAACAAAAATTGCGATTGTCGTCAGCCGTTTTAATGAAGAGGTGACACGCCCCCTTCTCACAGGCGCAAAAAAAGCGCTGGTTGAAGAAAAAATTCCTGAAAAAAATATTCTGGTTTTTGAAGTTCCCGGTGCTTTTGAAATTCCTTTCGCGGCGCTCGAGATTATAAAAAATAAAAAAGCAGAAGGCATTATTTGTTTGGGGGCTGTCATTCGCGGAGAGACCTCGCATTTTGATTATGTTTGCCAAGCAGTCACCGAGGGAGTTTTGCGCGTTCAGTTAGACACGGGGGTTCCTCTCGGTTTTGGGGTGCTCACGACAGATACCGTAGATCAGGCTTTGGCCCGGGCAGGGGACAATGTGCAGAATAAGGGTTTCGAGACGGCAAAAGTTGTGTTAGAAATGATGGAACTCAAAAGAAAGTTGAAACATGGGTAATCGCAGGAAGGCCCGCGAAGCGGCTCTTCAAGTTCTTTATCAAGTAGATCTTTCCAAAATAAATCCGGGCGAAGCCCTGGAGCTTTTTTGGATGCAAGAATCCGCTTCGGCTGAAATAAAAGATTTTACCACTCAACTGGTCGAAGTGGTTCTTCAAAATCAGGCCGAGGTGGATCAACTCGTGGAAAAGCATGCGACGCATTGGAAGTTGCTGCGCATGGCCTGTGTGGATCGCAATATATTGCGTTTGGCGGTTTATGAATTGCTGTGTTGCAAAGATATTCCCAAGAGTGTGAGTTTGAATGAGGCCATTGAATTGGGTAAAAAATTTGGTACCGAAGAATCGGGGTCTTTTATTAACGGTGTGTTGGATCATATCGCAAAAGAGATCAAATAATGATTCATTTAAAATTCACCAATTCGCCGCTGGATGAGGTTCCTTCGCAGTTAGCCTTGGTGACTGCCTTTCAGGATGTGCGCCCGCTCAAAGGCCGGGCGGGTTTGGTGGATTGGCGCCTGAATGGCAAGCTTTCTCATCTGATTCAAAAATCAAAATTTTCAGGAGATCGTGGCGAATCCCTTTTGATGCCCACCCGGGGGCGGATAGATTCCCGTGAACTTTTGCTGTTGGGCGTGGGGCCACGCCGGGCTTTGAGCGAAGCCGAGATCCCTTCTTTATTAACCCTGATCGTCGAAAAAATTGTGCACAAAAAAAGCGGGTCTTTTTCTCTTTCCCTCGGGGATCTCATCCCGGAAATGTTTGAATGGCGTAATGCCGTGAGACTTTTGATTTCGATGCTCTCCGGTCGAAAAGAGGAGATGCATTTTTATCTGATTGAAGATACTCCTTATGTGGAAGACGCCAAAAAAAGACACATGGATTTTGCGTTTGATGTGAATGTTCAATATGAGTTGATATGACCGACCCCATCATCACCGCCCAGCAACTTTCCAAACGCTTCGACTCTCTTACCGCTGTCGACCGCATTGATTTTCAAATTCAACCCGGGGAATGTTTTGGGTTTTTGGGCCCTAATGGTGCGGGCAAGACGTCGACGATGAAAATGATTTATTGTTTTTCTCCCGTCACTTCAGGAGAACTTCGGGTGATGGATCTTAATGTCAAAACCCAGGCCAAGGCCATCAAGAGAAACCTGGGAGTGGTGCCCCAGGAAGACAGTTTGGATCCTGATCTTTCTGTTTTTGATAATCTTAGAATTTATGCAAACTATTTTGATATTCCCTCTCATGAAGCCAAAAAAAGGGCGCATGAACTTTTGGCTTTTCTTCAGTTGGAAGACAAGCGCCGCGAATCCATCAGCCATCTTTCGGGAGGGATGAAGCGCCGCTTGGTGATTGCTCGCGCTTTAATCCATCAACCCAAAATTTTAATTTTAGACGAACCGACTACGGGTTTGGATCCGCAAGCCCGGCATCTGATTTGGGCCAAGCTGCGCCAGCTCAAGAGAAGCGGGGTGACGATGGTGCTCACTACCCATTACATGGAAGAAGCGGCGCAACTTTGTGATCGTTTGGTCATCATGAACGAGGCTAAAATTTTAGCGCAAGGAAGTCCCTTGGAGTTGATTAAACAGTATGTGGGTCAAGAGGTTTACGAAATTCGCGCCTCCCGAAAAATTCTGGATCCGCTTAAAAATTTGTTTCAGAAACAGGGTTACAGCACGGAATGCTACGATGAAATTCTCTATCTTTTTGTGAAAGAAGATTTGAAACTTTCCGAAGAAATTTTGGAGTCCGTTCAAAAACTCGATTTTCATCATCGCATGGCCACTTTAGAAGACGTGTTTTTGAAAGTGGCGGGAAGAGAGTTGAGGGAATAAATCAATGTAGGGGCGATCCTTGTGATCGCCCTTTGTGTGGGCGAATACAAGATTCGCCCCTACAGGATATGTAGGCATTTTTATGTTCAAAGTCTGGTATCGCGATTTAATCGTCTGGTCTCGTTACATGGGTTCTTCGCTCGTGGCGAGCTTGGGCGAGCCTTTGCTTTATCTTATGGCCTTGGGTTTTGGCCTGGGTCGCTATGTGAGCGATTTTGGCGGCAGCAGTTATCCGGAATTTATTGCGCCGGCCATTGTGGTGGTGGGGCTCATGAACAGTGTTTGTTTTGAAACCACTTTTTCTTCTTACACGCGCATGGCCGTGCAAAAAACGTTTGATGCCATTGCGGTGACTCCGGTCAGTTTTCGGGAAGTGATTTTGGGGGAAATTCTTTGGGCGACGACCAAGGGTTGTATTTCTTCCGTGCTCATTTTAATCGTGCTCAAATTTTTTGGGCTCATTCCCTCTTTTTGGGCGCTGGGAGTTTTGCTGCTTTGCTTTGTCGCAGGCGTGGCTTTTGCTTCTCTGGGGATGCTCGCGACTTCGTTTGCCAAAAGTTACGAAATGTTCAGTTACTTTTTTACCCTGCTCGTTTCTCCCATGTTTTTATTTTCGGGAACTTTCTTTCCTTTGGATACTTCTCCCGCCTGGCTGCAAAGACTCGCCTGGTTTTTACCCCTCACTCATGCGGTGAATGGCGCTCGTGAAATTTTCGCGGGGCATTTGGGACTCAAATTTTGGGGAGCTTTTCTTTGGCTCTCAGTCGCTGCGATTCTGTTTACCTTTTACGCCGTGCGTCGCATGGAAAGAAGATTGTTTGTGTAGTATGCCATCTAAAAATTAAAAGTGCAGTTTTCAATACTAATAGATTACCCCCTCCCCCTGGACGGGGGAGGGTCGGGGAGAGGGTGATAGAATTGAAAAGTACCTTAAAATCTTTTGCAAAATATTTGAGAAAAGAATCCACTGATACCGAAAATGTCTTATGGAGACATCTCAGGGCAAAAAGATTTGAAGGACTCAAATGGAGACGGCAAGAACCCATTGGAAAATATATTGTAGATTTTGTCTGCTATGAAAAACGCATCATTATTGAATGTGACGGGGGCCAACATCTCAGTGCAAAAAAGAAAGATGAAATAAGAGAGCGGTGGTTAAAAGATCGTGGATACAAGATATTAAGGTTTTGGGATAATGAAGTGTTGAAAAATTTGGATGTTGTTTTGGATTTTATTTGGAAAATTTCTATTGGATCACCCGCCCCCCAACCCCCTCCCGTCCAGGGAGGGGGTGAATAAATAGAAAAACTCTGATCTTTTTAAAAATCAATCCATTAAATCATCATCGCTAGGAATGGGTTCTGACACATCATCCATCTGGTCTGCGTCCGGATCGGGTGCAGGTGCTTTTGTGCGAGCGGGTTCTTTCACTTCTGCCTTTTTTGGTGCTGCGAGAGGTTTTGGAGGAGTCGCTGGTTGGGGCGAAGCGCCTTTCCCACGAGTGACTATAGGAACCTCAGGTTGTGTATCATCAGGTTGTGGCGCAATACGCGCTGGAGGTTTTGGTAAAGCTCTTCTTCGAGGTTCAGGAAGATCCGAGGGGACACGGTTAACAGCAGTATCTCTCGGTTTAGCTGCAAAAGCCGGCTCTACAACAGGGGGAGGAAGAGATACCGACATAAGTTGCTCAGCCGGTGGGCCCGCGGGTGTAAAAATATCTCGTTGTGTATCAGCAGGATCCGGAGGCATAGATTGTATAGCTTCAGGTCGAGCGCTACTAACAGGCTCTGGTTCTAGTCCCCGGGGTGCTTCGCTGGGAAATCTTGGCAGTGGCGTTCTCCCCCCAGCGGCTTCTTGTTCTCCAGACATTGCAGTCATATGAGGTAGTGTTTGGGCACGATCGGGAGCTGCGGGTTCCTCTGCTGCGGCTTTAGCGAGAGCGACCGCTTCAGCCACACTTTGTGATTCGGCAACGGCTTCCACTTCTGCTGTTGTGGGTGGAGGCGGTTCTACAACCTTGGCGGGTTCAGGCGCAGGAGCTCTTGGAGCAGGCGTGACTGCTCTAGCTGGAGGAGGAGCTTGAGGCCCAGTTGTTCCCACCGGTGGTGGAGGTGGTGGTACTACGGGAGCCTCCGTCTGCAAGTAAACCGCTCCCACGATATTATCCACACCGTAGTAGGCGACTATTCGGGTATCTGTTGGATCCTTGCTTCGGTACACCCGCTTGTTGTGATCGATATATCTCCCATCGGGCAACTGGCTTCTTTGCCCCTCTGGGGTACGATAAGCATATTCCAAGGCAAGACCAATGGCGTTTAAGGTGGCGGTTTGCCAGGCGGTACTGATGTCTTCAGGTTTTGTGCGATCGCCCAAGATATCGGCCATTTGTTGTTCATTAAAGATTCCTGCTCCGTCATCGGCAGCGAGTAAAAGATCCCCGGGTTGCAGGATGAGGGGTTTTCTGTGAGTTGCATCACTCGAAATAGGATCTGGAATTTCTAAAACATCCCTTACCAAAACTTCCCGATTCGCTTTTTGAGGATTCTGGGGATCATAAGAATAAGAAAACTGATCTACAATCACAGGATCTCTGGGCCCTCCCAAACCTGAATAAACCAAATTGGATTGAGGATGAGCATTCAGGTTGAGAAGATCGATGGGGGCGCCTTGACCCCGATTTGCATAATGTTCACAAGTGGGAAGAGAGTTGGGGGCGTAGAGCAGAGTGACTTTCCATCTTCCACTTCCGTTACGACGCGCATGAAAAAAACGAGCGTCTCCCGCCATCACCCCGCTGACCGTGTTGTTGGGATTAATTCGGGCGGCAGCGAAAGTTGTCGCTCCATTACATGCCGATTGTATCGCTTGATGAGTGTCCAGCGCAGCAGGTGCTAGAGATCCAGTAGAGGGGGCTTGTAGTACAAATGTTTTGGCTCCTTCTCCGCTAGCAATATCTCCTTGCCCATGCCCTCCTAGTCCATCTCCAATACCAAAAATGCCCTTCCAACCATCCACTCCAAAAGCATTTTCGTTAGTGGTTTGGGTGACAGGTCTTCTTCCTTGCAGCACACTTTTGTCTGCTCCTTCAACGGTGAAAAGAGCCACTCTTCCATGACCTGGAAGGTCCATGACAATATGATCTCTTCTGGGATTTCCAGGTTGGTTGTCTTGTTCGGCAATGTACAGACCCGGGTTAACCTCTCGGGGAGGCTGGGCTTGGCCATCGATATTTAGAAAATTTTTCATATTGCTTCGAGGAAGATTTTGAGGAAGATTTTGATCACGGGCAATGACATTGTCTTCAAAAGGCCGAATGGTGGAAAGTGGGGTTCCGTGGTCGTCAGTTAAAACCCGTAAATAATCCATGGGCACTCCCCGCAGGGCATAGAGCGTTAAGGCCTGCAAAACATTTTTTCGCACCTGAGGATATTCTGGCGGAGTAATCCCTGTGGGTTGATTTTCAGGGCCATAGTTAGAAAGCATGACATGGTCTGCAAATTCTCCGAGCTGTTTTAAACGATAAGGGCCTAATTGGGCTCCACGAGTTTTGGCGAAACGATTCAAAACAGGATTTAAAAAGCCTGTGTCAATCCCGCCCGTCATCGCCATGGTGAAAAAGATTTCAGAGCCTTCATCCCAAGTGGGTGCCCAGGGGATTGTTTGAAAAGAGGGATCCCAAAGGGAGGGAGTATTATTGATTCCACGCCAGAGCATGTTGCCTCCAACCCCTCCCAAGGTGGCTGCGAATGGATAGGCAATCCCAGGCAGGCTTCTTCGTGCGGCAATCCAAGCTGCATTGGAGGTCCCCTGCAAGCTTTGCAAATAAGCCGGTGAAGCATAATGTCTGCGCAAAGCGGCCGTTGCAGGCTGTGCCAAACCAAAAGCGGCGACATTGGTAAAGGCTCCCATGGCAAAACTGTTGAGTGCACGTAAGCTGGCCTCTGAAGCCGGTCGATGATCCGAGAGATCTCCCCACAATTGATAACCAGTAGAAAGACCGCTCAGGATAATTCCGGATCCCACCCCTGCGGCTGCATGGCCGGCAAGCGTCAGCTCTCCCTCGGTGACCCAGAGGCCCCATTCTCCGGCTTCTCCCGCTTTTGCGATCATTCCAATACTTAAAACCCGGGCAAAAAAAGCGGCAGCTCCCGCAAAAAGCAGGTTGTACCCAGTCGTGGCACGGGCGGCGCCTTCTCCCACTTCAAAAGTAATATTTTCTGTGTTTTCTAAAAGTTGAGTGGCTCTTGTAGCAATTACTTCAAATTTGGGGGCTTCACCCGTAATCAGTTGAATGGTTTTTGAGACAGGAGAAAATTCTCCCTGGGCCAGTTGATGAAGAATTTCCCGATAAGCGGCAACGTGGCTTACTCCAGAGGCCAGGAGTTTACGTCCGGTATTAAATTCGATGCGCTGTGTAAGAACTCCCAAGAGGTTTGTTTCCCAGCGTTCGGTGGCCTCTTCGAGAGTGGAAGCTGAGCCGATGAGAGTATTTTGCTCAACCGCCACTATTTCTTGAAGATCGGGATGATCTTGGATGAGTGTTTGTAAATGATCTGCTGCAACAGTTTCGTAAGCCGCATCCCCCATAGATTTTGCAGGAAGATTTTTTTGGCAGGCATTTAAAGCCTCTTTGAAACTCGCCTGCGGATGGGTAGAAAAATAAGCGTTTAGTTTTTCACTCAACTCCGCATAGCGTTCTTGAATGGTTTCGGGAGCGTCTCCGCTTTCTGCATCGATTTGATAAGCCATCACCATGGCAAAGCTCGCTGTTTGTCGGGCAATCAGTTGGGCGGCGATTTTGGCATCCGAAGAAAAAGTATTGTCGAGATAAGCCAGATCGGCGGCAATCAGGGGAGAATATTCTGCGGCAAAGCGGGCATCTGAATTGTTGGCGATGTGAGTTTGAGCCGCGGTTAAAAATGTTCTAATTTCACTCACTTGTTGATAAGCATTGGGGGGAAGGTCGTAAAACAAGCCTCTCGCCTGAACATATTGTTGGATGTGAAAGTAGCGTCTGCGGATATCTTCTTTTTGTTCTTTTTCTTTTCCCTTGGGAGCTTTTGCAATTCTATTCTCAATCGCTTGATCCATTTCTGAATAAAGTTCACGAAACTTACCAAGCACAGTCTGTGAAATGTTCTCGGGGTTTGCTACGGATGAATGTTTAAGATCCTTCAAGAAAAAATGAGTGAGGTGACTCAGGCGCTGCAGGCCGTTGGCCATGGCTTTGATGTTGGGCTTGTTCGGGTTGTTTTTCTCGTCTTTTCCAAATTCTTCCAAAGTATCTGCGTAACCCAAAATGGCTTCTTGGATGTGTTTCGCCAACTTTTCTTGATCCGCGGGATTTTTATTTTCGTGAAAGGCTACTACCGCAAAACCCAAAAAGACGGCCCAATAATGGGCATCCGCCCTCTCGTTTTCTGTGGGATTTGCAAACCATTCGGAATAGAGAAAATCAATAAAAGCAGGGAACTGGTCGGAGTCTTCGAAATTTTTATCTTTTCTGATTTGCTCGACTAGGTCTACATCCGGTTCTTTTGAAAAGTAGGTTTTGAAGTAATCCAGACTATGAGTAGAAGTAAGGGCCAGAGGAATCTTGGTTTCAGGAGCTTTTACTTCGGGAGCAGGCGCCTCCGGAATACGCACAGGAATAGAGCCCCCATGCCTGGGATTGAGAGTGGGTCGTGTGAAATTGGGTCGATCGGGTCCGCCTGCCATAGTATTTACTCTTCGACCATTCGAAGAAATGGTTGCGTGAAAAAGAAAGGCTCTGTAAAGTTTTTTTGAATTATGAACCCCCTCCCCTTTGCAAGGGGAGGGTTAGGGTGGGGTAGAAGTACTCAAGAATATCTCAAGTATTAATTAAGACGGATCTCTTTCTGCCATCTTCTACCTCCCCCTGACCCCCTCCTTGCAAAGGAGGGGGGAATATTGGGGTTTTTGACTATGCCAAACAATCTTCTAAAAAACAGAGCTATTTTATTGTTGGTCTGCCCCGATCAACCCGGCATTGTCTCCCGCATCTCCCAATTTATTTTTGAGCACGGAGGGAATATTGTGGATTCAGATCAGCATAGCGATGGGGAAGCGAGTGTGTTTTTTATGCGCATAGAATGGGAGTTGGAAAATTTCAAGCTTTCGCGGGGAGAATTGGAAAAGGGAATTAAGAAATTAATGCAGGGTTTTAAATCGCCCCCCTTTGTAAAAGGGGGGTTGGGGGGGATTTTTCATCAACACCAAATTTTTTACACCGACACCTTCAGCCGGATGGCCATTTTCGTTTCCAAATATCCTCACTGTCTCTATGACCTTCTCATGCGCCATCAGTTGGGGGAAATTCAGGTGGAGATTCCTCTTATTATTAGTAACCATGCGGATTTAAAGCCGGTGGCGGAGCATTTTAAAATTCCTTTTCATGAAATTTTCATCGATTCAAAAAACAAACAAAAAGCAGAAACCGAACAGTTGGCCCTGCTCAAAAAATATAAAATTGATTTGATCGTGCTCGCCCGCTACATGCAAATTTTAAGCAAAAAATTTGTTCAAACTTATCCTCATCAAATGATTAATATTCACCATTCTTTTTTACCCGCTTTTGTGGGCGCCACTCCTTATGCCCAGGCCTATGCCCGCGGAGTAAAGGTGATCGGGGCCACCAGCCACTATGTGACTGAAAATCTGGATGAAGGCCCCATCATTGAGCAAAGTGTCACCCGTGTTTCTCACCGCGATCGCGTGGAAGATCTCATTCGAAAAGGTCGGGACCAGGAAAAAGTGGCCTTGGCCCACGCCGTGCGCATGCACTTGGAACATCGTATTCTCACCTATGGGAATAAAACCATTGTGTTTGAGTAAGAGGGTAAAAACACACCTCTTCCCCGTCAAAAAACAGACATTTTTTTAAACTCACCCCCTATTTTAAATAAAAAATAATAAATAAAAATTAGGACTTATAGAAAAGAGTTCAAGCGGTTCTTGTGTCTTTTTAAGGGCACAAAAAGTGCATCACCAAGGGATGTGAAGTGCTTGAAAATCAAAATTTGTTCTTTATTTTTTCTGATGGCCATTTTTTTCATCATCGGATGTTCTGCCTTAAGTGGAGGGACAGGATCCACAGGGAGTGGCGGAGGGGGAAGCGGTGGCGAAGGCGGAGACGGTGGAGACGGTGGCGGCGGCGGAGGTGGTGGAGGAGGCGGTGGTGGTGGCGGTGGCGGCGAACTTCCGACCACAGTGGGAGAAGTTTTTACGGATGATACTTACGGCACAAGTCTGGTGCGGGTAACCGATCAAACAAAAAACGGAGGTTTTGGAACCCACCTTTATTCCCAGCTTCAGGCTTTTTCAGCAGAGAATAATTATCTCCTTTTAAATGAAAATGAAGTTTATGGGGTCCGCCGGTTTGATAACTTAAGTTCGATGAACCTGGATACTTCTGCATGGAACTCTCCGCGTTGGCATCCTGTCCAGGATTCTATCATCGTCCACTACGATACGAATGCAGATGAGACTGTACGAGTACAATTTACGAATGTTGCGACTCAGGTGACTGAGACGGTCTATACTTTTCCCTCCCAGTATTTACGGATTCAAAACAATCAATCTTTCGATGAACTTTCCCGGGATGGCAAATGGATGGCGGGAATGCTCTCGCGTAATGATGGAGATCGCGTTATTTTTTCACTCAATCTGGAAATAGGTACTTTGGGGGCAGTACTTCCTCTTTCTACTTTATATACGAAAGATTGTAGTCCGGATCCTACCTGGGGCCAGGTAGAACCCGATTGGATTGCTCCTTCCCCTTTGGGGAATTATCTCGTGGTGCAGTGGGCAAGAGATGGAACCAGCCGTTGCAGTGGGCTTGAAACTTTTAATCTTGCCACGGGGGCTTGGGTGGGGCGTGTGAGTGAGAGTCATCATCATTCAGATCTGGGTGTAAAAGCAGACGGTAAAACAGAAGTGCTCATGACCTTTGAACTTTATCACCCTGAAGATGGCAATCGTGGAGGCATTAGTATTCGAGCCCTCCCCGGCACTTCCACCGTCAGTGAGCCGACTTATCTTTCGATTATTGATTGGAATGGCGAACATATTTCCTGCCAAGGTCCTTATGGGGAATGCCTGGTCACGACAGGGGGTGCAGCAGATAAGGCAAGTTCTGTTTTTCCTTCCGGAGTGGTATTCATTCAAAAAATGGATGGCACTACCGAACGCCTCGCCCATCATTTTTCTTCCAGTTGCGGTTATTGGGTTCAACCGCGTGCGAGTATTTCACAAGATGGCCACTGGGCGATTTTTGCCTCCGATTGGGGAACTTGCAATGGGGGCAATGGGGAAACCTATGTGATGGATCGGACGAGTGGGGATTAAACCATCGGGATTTTGTAGGTGTGTTTTTTAATGCCCAGGATTTCCCCTGTATGAATAGTTCCTGACTTTCCTGGTGGAATAATGCGTTCTAAGCGAGTTCTGCTGGTAACGGTGATATCGTCCGATGACAAGTTTTCAACTTGATAGCCGATTCTTTCGTCAGTTGTCATTCTTGCCAAAACTTGTGATTTTTCTGCAGTAGAGTCCACACAAATACAATGAGGTTCTTGCTCTTTTGGATCGCGGTGAATCTTATGTTCAGAAATGCTGTTTCCCTCTATAAACTCCAGAGGAGTTGTAAGATCAAAGTTTGTGAGTTCATAATGAGTTCCAATTTTCCAGATTAATCCCATCTTTTCGGGTGAGGTAGGGCGAGGTCGACCCGAAGCTTTGGGATTTTCGACTTTAGCAGCGGGGACTGCTGCTTGGGTGGCAGCTCTTGCAGCCACTGCTCCTTCTAATTGTTGTCTTCTACGAGACTCATCGAAAGGGACAGCCGCTTTTCCTGGTTTTGCTGCAGAGGGAGTTCTACTGGCCGCTTTGGGTTTTAGGCTGAGTCTTTTGATGGCTTTGAGATCTGCCAGAGCAAGTTCTAAGATAGCGGCTTTGGGAGTCCCCGCCAAATTTTTTCTGATATGAGCGGTAGCTCTTTCAAAAATAGTATTTCGTGCAGCCCTGTTGCCAGACTCTACAAGAAGTCCGGGGTTACACATTCTTTCAAATCCGGGGACGTGTACGTCAATCGTTGCAAATAATGCGATCACTGTCGGATCCCCTCCAAAGTGCGTGGCGACAGCTTCTTCATATCTTCCCCATCTTGAGTCGGGATGTTCTACTCGTTGATAAGTACTTGTTGCTGCAGGAACAGGTTTTGAACCTCCCACAGGGAGTTGAAGAACAACAGCTGTTGGAGCGGCTGCGCCTCCATTGGCGCGAGCAGGAGCGGAGGAGGCTGGATGGGGGATTGTCGTTTTTGCTGCATCCGTTTTTAAGCGCTCAATTTCTGTTGCTTGTGCGGCATTTATAGTTTGAAAATCCTCCAGTTGTGCTTGTATTGCAGCGGCTCTTGCTTGTGATTCTTGTACTTGTGCTCTCAAGCCCGCTGCCTCTCGGGCGGCCGCTTCGCGTGCAGCTTCTGCTTGGGCGGTTTTTCTTTCTGCGGCACCCTTTGCGGCTTCAGCCTGTTGTGTGGCAGTTTCTGCAGTAGCTTTTTCTCTTTCAGCCGCTTGTTGTGCTTTTGTAGCTGCACTGAGACGTTGTTTTAAATCTTTTGCTTCAGTTTTTAATTTTTCGATTTCAGCTCGGGCCGCAGTGAGCTCTGTTTCAAGAGCTTTGATTCTTGAAGCTTGCTCTGTGACCTTGGCATCTAAGCCACTTATTTTCCCCGAAAGTTCTTCTGCACGGGTTTCGGCTTGTCTTTGGGCCGCTTCTGCTGCGCTTGCACGGGTTTCTAATTCTGATTTTTGGCGTGCTAATTGGGCGAGTGCTGCTTGAGCCGTGTGCAGCTGTCTTTCCAAATCGCCATGAGACTGGGAAACTTTCTTTTGTGAAATACGCAAGCTTGCACTTTCAGCTTCTGCGGCCCTGGCTTCATTTGCAGCCTTGGCGTATTTTTCTTCTGCGGCTGCCACTTGTCTTTCCAAGCTTGCTTTTTCAGCAGCCAGAGTGGCAACTTTATCTGTTTTTTCTTCCAGATTACGAGTTAAGCGGTCTGTTCTTTCTTCGGATTCATCCAGCCGTGAGCGCGCTTCTTGCAACTCTGCTTCAACACGACTGAGTTCAGCTTCCAAATCTGCTTTGGCTGTTTCTGTTCTTCGAAGATCTGCTGTAAGCGCATCCATTTGTTGCTGGAGTTCTGCTTTTGCCGCTTCTGCTGCGCTTGCTGCTTCAGTAAGTTTGGCTTCACTCTGTCTCAGAAGCGCTTTTTGTTCCAAAGTAGAAGCGGCGTGCTCTGCGGTGAGGGCAGCGATTTTCGCTTCAAGAAGTTCTTTTGTTTGTCTGTTCTCAGCAGCTAATGAGTCCAAGGCACTGCCAGTTTCCGCCTCAGTTTTAGCGATGGATGCCTGAAGAGTGTCTCTTTCAGTGCGAAGCGCTTCTCTTTCTCTTTCGATCTTTGCCACTTTTGCTGTTTCAGCAGCGAGAGCTTCCCCGGTTTCAGCAACTCTGGCTTCTACGGCGGCCATTTGGGCTTCTAATTCACCCAGAGCGGCATCGTGTGCTCTTCTTTCTGATCCAAGGGAGGTTTCGAGTGCAGCCCTTGCCGCTTCTATTGTTCGTACTTCGCCTGCGAGGTCAGTCACTTTTTCTTCGGCCGCTTGTTTTGCTTTTTCCAAGTCCCTCAGAGTGGTAGTGAGTTCTTCGACTTTTGTTTCAAGTTCTTCTCGAGATCTCTTAGTGGCTTCAGCTAATGTGTTTGCGAGTCCTAGGGCTTCTTCCGCTGCTTCAGCCCTACTTCTCGTTTCTGCGAGTTCACTTTCTTTGGCGGTAAGAGTTTCTTGTTGAGCTCTTTGAGTGGTCTCGTGTTCTGAGCGCATGCGGCCCATTTGTTTTTCGAGAGCCGCTCTTGCCGCTTCGGTTGTTTGCACTTCATCTTCGAGGGCAGAGATTCTTTGCTGAGAGGTTTCTTGTGTACGGGTCAATTCTTCTGTGCGGGCTGAAAGTGTGCCAGAGCTTGCTTCCAGGGCCACTGCTCTTGCGCGTTCTGCCTGCAAGTCTGCACGGGCTGTTGAGAGTTGTTCTTTTGCTTCAGTAATTTTTCTTTGAAGAGCTTCTTGGGCTTCTGTATGGGCTCTTTTAGTTTCTGCTGCACGGTCTTGAAGGCTTTTGACTTCAGATTTTTTGTCTTCTAACTCTCTGCTTATAAGGCTTTCTCGTTGTGTGGCGGTGATTGCTTCTTCAGTCATTCCCCTGATTACTTCTTCGGCTCCAAGGCGCTCGCCTTCTAGTTGGGCCACGCGTGCTTGAACTCCGCGCAATTCTGCTTCTGTCCGTTCCAAGGCCGAAGCATGTTGGGTTCGAGAGGTAGAAAATTCTTCTGAAGCAGTTCCAAATCTCGTTTCAAGTTCATCTTTTGCCCGGGTTGCTCGTTCAAGTTCTTGAGAGAGATCCGAAATGGTTTGGTTGGATGCTGCCAGGGATGCTTCTAATTCTCTTTCACGGCTTGTTAAGTTGCTGATTCTTTCTCTCAGGTCGGATTCTGTTCTTTGTAAAGTCGTATGTTCTGCTTGGAGAGCTGCCAATGTTTCTTCAGCTTCTTGTTTTGCAGCAAGTGTTGTCTGATGATCTTGAGCCAGTTGGGCAAGAACATCATCGCTGCCTTGAAATTTTTCTTCCACACTGGCGACGCGGGCTTTTGCAACGGCCAATGCTTCTTCTAAAACAATTCCCTCCATGCGTAATGCGGCGGCTCTTTCTTGATGTGTCGCGGCCAGAGTTTGAGCCGTTTCCAGTTCTTCTGTGGTGGCGGCTCGGGTGGCTCGAAGTGTTCTTAATTCTTCTCGGGCGGTTCCCAGATCCTCCTCTGCCTTTGCAGCACGGCTGACTTGTGCGGCATGAGTCGCAATCAAGTCTGCTTTTTCTTCTTCTAATTGTCTGAGAGTGCCGGCTTGTGTTGCTCTTGTTTGTTCACTGGCTGCAAGTTGTTGGCGAAGGGAATTCCGTTGAGCAAGTAGAGTAGTGACAAGACCCTTGGCTTGTTCAAGCTTTCTTCCTAATTCAACATGTGTCTCTTCAAGATCACTCATTCTTTGAGTATCTTGTGTGAGTTCTTCCTCTTGTGCTGCAACTTTTGCTTCTCTTTCCGCAAGTTCTGCTCGTACTGCTGCGACTCGGTCCTCAGCGACGGCTGCCTCGCTTTCTAACTGATCTTTCAAGGCCTGAACTTCTGCCCGACTTGCAGACAGGTCTGATTCAAGTTGTGCTTTTTCTGCAGCCGCTTTTTCTCTCAGGCCTTGTTGTATTTGCTCGGTATTGGCAAAAAGTTGCAGGAGTTCCCCAATGGTTGTCCCTTGTTTTTCAATCGTTTCCCCTTGATCTCTCACTTGAGTTTTCAAGGCATCTTGTTGATGGATTAAAGTTTCGTCTTCTGATCTCAGAGCGATGAGATCTGCTTCGAGTCTTTGAGTGGTTGCTATGAGTTCTGCCTCCGCTTGCTCAGCTCTTGCTTGGGCTGAAGCACGTTCTCCCCTGATTTGATCGATTTGTGCTTGTAAAGCTTGAGTGGCGGCTTGATGTCTTGCCTCAAGTTCTTCGACTCTTTTTTTATAAATCCCGGCATCATGATTTCCTTTTTGAGAGAGAGCGGCGGAATGAGCAGCTTGTGCTGCTTCCAGATCGGCTTGGTGTTGAGTATTTGCCTGGGATCGAGTTCTTACTACCTCTGCCTGAAGGACAAGTTTTTGTGTGAGGGCCTCTGCAATACGTTGTCTATCTGCTTCTGCGAGTGCTTCCCGATGGTTACCCTCTAAAACTTTCAAAATAGTTTCATGCGCTTCGTTTTCTTGCACAATTCGAGCTTCTAATGTGGCAATGGCACGCGCTTTTTCTTCCACTGCGGCTTGAGTTCGAGCGAGTTCAGTTTCCTTGGCTTTGAGGGCTTCTGTTTTTTCTCGGAGTGAACCTCGAGCCTCTTCAAGAGTCGCGGTGAGCGATTCAATGGCGGTGGCTTGTCTTCTTTGAAGACTTTCCAAAGCGTCGCGGTGCTCTTGGAATCGTGTGGCAAGGGCTTTTTGTTCAGTCTGAAGCCGGCTGTGAGTGGCTGTTAGTTCTTCGTCAGCAAGGTGTAAGCCCTCTTCTAAAAGTATGAAACGTCTTTCCAAATTTTCATAATCGGTGGTTTTTCTTGCCAACTCAGCTTCTGCCCAAGTGGCTCTTTCTTGTGCTTCCTGGGCTTGTGCAGCTTCTGCCTCTAATCGGGTACGAGTTTTAGATAGCTCGTTTGTGGTCTCACCCAGAAAGAATTGAGCATCTGCTAATGCTGAGTTTCTGGCATCGAGTGCTTCTCCCAAGATTGTTCTTCCTTTTACCAATCTTGCATTTTTCTCTCGAAGACCTTGTAAGCGCGGGTCTTCGGGTAAAGGAGTTATTCTTTCTGCCCGGAGCTCGGCTTCAAGCCGGTGAAGGTTTTTGCCAAGTTGATGGGCGGTTCTCATTTCCAGATGGGCACCGCCCAGAGCGATTTGCAGAACTCGTAATTGGGCTTCAGCGGCTTCGAGTTTTCTGTGAAGAGCTTGGGTATTTGCTGCCAAATCTATTACCTCTGTAGAAGGAGGGAGGTCTCCCTCTTCAGGAGAGAGAGTGGCCCTGAACCTTGCAATTTCACCTCTCAGTCGAACCATCTCTTCTCGAAGCTCCCCCAAGGGATTTCCTTTAAGGATTCTCTCGAGTTGTCGGATGGATGTTTCAATCTCGGCCATCTCTCCTCTCAAAAGAGGTTCTCCGTCGAGAATGGCTGCAATGGCCCTAGTGGTTCTTTCAATTTTTCTCACACTGGCGATAAAGACGTCGCGTTGTTGCTCCATGGCTGCCCGGGCGCTTGTATAGGCAGATTCAGAAGCTTCAGTGTCGTCAAGAGTTCGTTGAAGGGCATCTCTTTGAGTTTCTACCGCCGCGATCCCGGCTTCTAATGTTCTGGCGTGCTCTTTGGCAGCCTCTCGTGCAAGCACTGCTCTTTGTAGAGTGTCAGCGACGGCGGCTACCGCAGCATCGGCAGGGCCTTCCGGGGAAGGGGCTGGGGTTTTCAGTCTTTCAATTTCAAGGGCACAGGCTTCGGTTTCTCTTTGGGCTGCGTCTCTTTCACTCTGGAGGGTTTCAATTTGAGCTATTAATCTTTCTTCCAAGCTTTGAGCGCCTATGCGGAGACGCTCGTGCTCGTCACGAGCTGTTTGCAGATCTTCTTCCAGACCCTCTATGCGTGCTTCAAGTCCAACATTTTTTAATTTACCCTCTGTCTCAGCCTCTTGTGAGGTCTTTAATATTGCACGTGTGGTGGCAAGCTCCAGGTCTTTTGCTTTGAGGGCAGTTGCGCTTGCCAGAAGCTGAGTATTGATTCTTTCCAGTTCAGCGGCTTGGGTAGCAATTCTATCAATGAAGACGCCTATCCCTTCACTTGGAAGAACTGGCTGAGCAGCAGCCACAGGTCTGTCACTTGCAGATTCTGCTTCAGCCGAGGGAAGGGGTTTTAGTAAAGCAGGAGCATGTTCAGCAGAAGGATCAGAAAATGGAATTTTACCTTCAAAGTAGAGTTCACCTTCGGTCAATACAAAAGAAACTCCCAGTTCTGGCCGGCCAAGTACTGCACCTTGCTCTGTACTGCTTGCTGAAAAAATTCCTCTTTTGCGTTCGCTGGCTTTTATATTGGGGGCTCCCAGGGGAAAAGGCTCGAGGGTGTTGATTCTCCAAACTCCATCTTGTGCACTGTAAAAAAGAATGGCCACCACTTCGTGCCCCGAGGCATTAGGGTGATGAATGACATAATGATAAGTTTCTCCAGGTGTTTCGCCTGTTTTTGAATCAGGTTTTGGAGAATCAGGAATTAATCCGGCGTCCGTGGGATCAGCACTTAAAATAATTTTGATATGTCGAAGCACGCTGAAATCGGCAGGAAGATCCATCAGGCTGAGTCCACTGAGTCGAGGAGGCTTGGCATTCCTTGTACTAGAGTCTCTGCGGGGAAGAGGCGGTGGTACCGCCGGAGTCCCATCCCCCTCAGTCAAAATATTTGAAAGAGATCTTACCGGTTGTAAAACTTCATAAGGGTTTCTGCCTCCGGTTCCCCCGATGGCGTGTGAAAGGACGTCGCGGCCTGAGGGAGCCCATTGTTCTGTCTTGCTGGCGGGCAGGCGCCATATTTCTACATTCATGTTTCTGGATTTTATTCTGAATCTTTCTTCCGCTGCGTTGACCACTCCTCCCGTAAAAACCGAAAACATTCCCGATCCAAAATGACATTGCAGCCCCATCACCAGATGGTGAAGAAAACCACCGGGTTTTTTCCCGGAGGGGTTTTCACAGATCACTTCCTGACCTGCCATGGCCAGCCCTTGCAAAAGTTGTATCACAAAAAAACTTTGGCCAAGCCCCACGCTGCCCATCAGGCGTATGCCGCCCTGGCTTCTCATCTGTTCAAAAAAGCTTTCTTCTCCCTCATTTCCAAAAAAAGAATTAACAGTTCGGGTGAAGGCTGTATCCGCCGCCGCTCCGGCCATAAAAGTGAAAGCACGAGTCAAAAGAGGGATGGCACAAAGGGGAGCGGCAGAACCAAAAAAAGCGGTAGCGGCAAATTTTCCGAGCTCGAATCCTCCTCCGCCCGCGCTCATGGCGAGAAGACTTTTCCAGTTACCGAGTTCATGAGCGGCCGAATCCAGAGTCAGAGCCAGCTCTTTTTGGTTGCGGGTATAGGCGTTCCTATCCCCGAAGGAAGTGGTGTTGAAATAAGAAGTAAGAGAAGTAATGGGTGACATAAGTTTGGTAGGGGCAAATAATTATTTGCCCCTACAATTCATTTCTATGTCTCTTCGACAAAGTTTATTTTTAGTTGCTAGTTTTATTAAAAAAAAATAAGGCCTGCATTTGCATGTTTACCGAACTCACAGAAAAAATCACAAAAGTATTTGATCGCCTCAAGGGTTATGGGCGTCTCAGTGAAAAAAATGTCGATGAAGTGCTGCGGGAGGTGCGTCTTTCGCTGCTGGAAGCGGATGTTCATTTCAAGGTCGTCAAGGAGTTTACCGAAGCTGTCAGAGCCCGTGCTTTGGGTCAGGAGGTGTTGGATTCTTTAAGCCCCGGGCAGCAATTTATCAAAATTGTTTATGAAGAATTGACGAAGGTTTTGGGCGCAGGAGGGAATTCTCCCGGCAGCTCTTCTCTTCCCCTTTCTTTCAAGCCCCCGGTGATCTTGATGTTGGCTGGCTTGCAGGGTTGTGGAAAAACAACCACCGCTGCCAAGCTGGCCCTTTATCTTAAAAAAAAGGAGAAAAGAAATCCTTTGCTCGTTCCTCTCGATGTTTACCGCCCTGCCGCCATCGAACAATTAAGAACTTTGGGTGAGAAATTGGGAGTGGATGTTTATCCCACCCGTGAAAAAGACGATCCGGTAAAAGTGGCCCAAGAAGCCAAAAAATATGCAAGTGACTATGGTTATGACGTGGTGATTTTAGATACGGCCGGGCGTTTGCAGATCGATGAAGCCTTGATGAAAGAGCTTGAGAAAATGCGCCGTAAAGTAGAGCCCCAGCAGATTTTATTTGTGGTCGATGCCATGACCGGCCAGGAAGGTTTAAAAGTCGCCCAAACTTTTAACGAAAAACTTTCTTTGGATGGAATGATCCTCACCAAACTCGATGGGGATGCCCGGGGAGGTGTTGCGCTTTCTTTACGTTATGTGTTGGGGAAGCCCATTTATTTTGTGGGAGTGGGCGAAAAGCCCGAAGACTTTGAGGCGTTTTATCCCGATCGCATGGCCTCCCGGGTTTTGGGCATGGGCGATGTGCTCAGCCTGATTGAGCAGGCCCAAGACAAGTTGGATCTTGAGAAAGCAAAAAAACTCACCGAACGTGTTTTAAGAAAAGGCTTTACCCTGATTGATTTTCAGGAACAGCTCTCTCAAATGAAAAAAATGGGCCCTCTCGAAAAAGTGATGGGCCTGATGCCGGGCATGGGCCAACTCAAGGGAGAAATGAATTTTGAAGAAATGGAAAAAGAGCTTAAAAGAAAGCGGGCGATTATTTCATCCATGACAGCGGAAGAAAGACTTAAACCCCTGATTTTAAATGGAAGCAGAAGGCTTCGGATTGCGAAGGGCAGTGGCACCCAGGTTTTTGAGGTCAATCGTCTGATGAAAGAGTTTGATCAGATGAAGAAAATGATGGATCGCTTTGGGAAAATGGGGATGAAAGGAATGATGAAAGATATGGCAGGATTTTTTAGAGGTTGAAAAGAAAAGGAAGTTTTAATATAGGAGATCTGAAAATTTATATTCATGGTTCGACAGGCTCACCATGTCCTGTCGGTAGGGGCGATCCGCCTCAGGCGGAGAGCCCCCGATCTAAAAGGAGAAAAAATGGCAGTTCGAATTCGTTTGGCGAGATATGGCACAAGCAAAAAACCCTTCTATCGTGTAGTGGTCGCTGATCAAGAGGCCCCACGCAATGGCAAATTTTTGGAAATCGTGGGAACTTATTCTCCACGGGATAAAACTAAAAAATTTGAGATCAAACGGGATCGGGTCAACTATTGGATCAGTAAAGGCGCCAAAGCCTCTGATACAGTAGGAGACTTGTTGAAACAGAAGGTCGCTTCTTAACGACAAATTTATTGTTCAGGATCACACATCAGAATGGAGGTTCTATGACGCTTAAAACCCTCATTGAAGAAATTGCAAAAGCCCTCGTGGATAAACCTGAAGAAGTCGTGGTGACTGAAGTAGAAGGCGAACAAGTTTCTGTGATTGAACTGAAGGTGGCCAAAGAAGATTTGGGGAAAGTCATCGGAAAAGAAGGCCGCACGGCCCGTTCGATACGCACGATTTTGAGTGCAGCTTCGACCAAAATCCGCAAGCGATCGGTTTTAGAGATTCTGGAGTGAGATGATTTGAAAACTCTTGCTGTGGGTAAAATCGTTTCTCCCTGGGGCCTCAAAGGCGAGTGCAAGTTTCATCTTTATCATTCATCGTCTGATATTTTTCATCAAACCCGCCGATTTTATTATCAAAGGATTTTAAATCCTAGCGAACACCGTGAGCGAGAGGGGGAGGCTCCAACGGCTTTGCCGATGGAGGGGGCGACGCGAGCCCCTATAATGGAGCCTTTTGCTCTTGAATCTGCCAGACAACAGGGAAAAATTTGGATTCTTCGTTTAAAAGGAATTCACTCTCCCGAACAAGTGGCCCCTTATAAAGGAAAAGAAATTTTTATCTCTCTGGAAGATTTACCTCCCCCACAAAAAGGAGAATATTACACCTTTCAATTGTTGGGCATGCAGGTTTTGAATTCCGAAGGAAAATGTTTGGGCGAAGTCAAAGAGGTGGCCCATTATGGGGCTTCTGACATCTTGGTGATTCAAAACCAGGAAGGGCAGGAAGAAAATTTAATCCCTTTGGTGGAAGATTTTGTAAAAGAGGTTTCCAAATCGGCAAGAAAGATTTTTTTAAAACAATGATTAAAACTTTCGACATCCTCACTATTTTTCCCTCATTTTTTGATTCTTATCTTTCTCAAAGTTTGGTGGGCAAGGCTTTGGCGCAAAAATTGATTGAAGTGAAAATTCATAATTTGCGCGATTGGGCAAAAGACAAGCATCGTCAGGTAGATGATGTGCCTTATGGAGGGGGAGTGGGCATGGTTTTTCGGCCCGAACCTCTCACGGAAGCCATTGAAGCGCTTCGTCAGGGAAAGGATGGCAAAAAACATGTTATCTATTTGTCGTGTCAGGGGACTTTGTTCAATCAGAAACGCGCGAAGAAACTTTTTGAAAATCATGGGGAAGTTTTACTCGTGTGCGGCCGTTACGAGGGAATTGATGAACGCGTGATTGCAGAAAGTATTGATGAAGAAATTTCGGTGGGGGATTATATTTTGGCGGGCGGAGAAGTTGCGGCGACGGTGGTGATGGATGCGCTTATCCGCTTGGTCCCGGGAGTGGTGGGAAAACCTTCTTCTCTTGAAGAAGAGTCGTTTGAATGGGGCCTGCTGGAATATCCCCATTACACTCGCCCGGAAGAATATCGCGGGAAAAAAGTTCCCGAGGTGCTGCTTTCCGGCAACCACGCCAAAATTCGGGAATGGAGAATCCGCGAGGCCATTCAAAAAACCCTGAAGATAAGGCCAGAATTACTGGGAAATGAAGACTTGCCCGCAGAAGTAAGAAAAATGATCATCTCGTTTGACAAGCTAAAATGAACCTGATAGAGGTCGCCGCTCTTTTTGATCATCAGATGAGGTTTTTATGAATACCCTTGAACAAATTACTTATGGATCTGTTGCGAAGAATAAAATTCCTGCCTTTAAAGCCGGGGATGTGGTGAAAGTTTTTTGCAAAATTTTAGAAGGCGAAAAAGAAAGAGTGCAAGTCTTTGAAGGCGTGGTGATCAAAAAACAAAATCATGGCATCAGTTCCACTTTTACCGTGAGAAAAGTTTCTTACGGTGTGGGAGTGGAAAGAATATTTCCTTTATATTCCCCCACCATCGATAAGGTCGAGTTAATGGTTTCTGGCCGTGTGCGTCGAGCCAAACTTTATTATTTGAGAGGTCTTTCCGGAAAGAAAGCACGAATTTCTGAAGTGCAAAAGGTGTTGCTCATACCAGAACCTCCTCCAGTCGTCGCTCCTGAAGAACAGCCTCCAACTCCTGCTGCCTAAAGAGGATAAATGGATTTGAAGTTTGAAGAAACTTCTCCCGCTTTCTACGAAAAAAAACTCCGTGAACAAGGTAAGGTTTTGATTGCAGGCACCGACGAAGTAGGCCGAGGTTGTCTTGCAGGCCCGGTGATGGCGGCCGCTGTTATTTTACCGGCTTCTCATTCCATTCAGGGGATCAAAGACTCGAAACTTTTAAGCCCCAAACAACGCGAAAAAATTTTTGATGAAATTGTAAAAGTGGCTTTGACCTGGGCGGTGGCAAAGGTAGAGGTTTTTGAGATTGACCAAATCAATATTTTTCAAGCTTCTTTAAAAGCCATGGTTCTTGCCGTGGGTCAACTTTCAAAAATTCCGGACTTTCTTTTGATTGATGGAAAATTTCCTCTTCCTCTTTCAATGCCCCAGAAAGCGGTGGTGAAAGGAGATCTCCACTGTCAATCGATCGCAGCCGCATCCATTCTGGCAAAAGTGACTCGGGATCGGGAGATGTCGGAGTTAGAAAAAAAATATCCGGGTTTTAGTTTTTCAGTGCACAAGGGATATCCCACGAAAAAACATCGGGAGGAGATTCGAGAGTGGGGGGTGTCTGAGATTCATCGAAAAAGTTTTACTCTTCTTCCTTCTTAAGCCGTTTTTCTTTGACGAAAAACTTTTCTCTTCTTTTTTTCAAAGTCATTCCAAATAAGATCTGTTGTTTTTAATCCCAAAAGAAAAGAACCTTCAAAACCGAGAGAGGCCAAGATTTCATTTCCGGTGAGAATCAGATTTTTGAAAAGAGTCCGGTTGGAAAAGGGGAAAAGATCCTGAAAGACCTGGGCTTCTGCTTCGTAGATAGGATTTTGCGAGGCATTCTTTTTGAAAACTTCAAAGTCAGATTCTTCAAGAGGAAATAAAAGATCTGTTTTGATGCCTTCTTCGGATTGGGGAAAATTCAGCCGAATATGTCCCTCACTAAAAGGCATGAGCTCTTGTAAATGAGAAATAATTTGCGAATGGATGGGTTCAAAAAAGGAATATTCTTTTTCCAAAGCCTCTGTCTCCAGCAGGTAAGTGACAATCAGATGACGGTTTTTCTTGGATCCGTCTTCCACTTCAGTGGGGTAATAAAAATGCAGATGCAGAAAGTTGGGCCCCGTGAGAGGTTTTGAAGGATCTTTGACATAAAGAATGTTTCCCTTCATGGCAACAGGAATCACTTCAGGGTCCACGGCATATTGAATACTAAAACGGGCAAATTTGGGTTTTACTTTTCGAATTCTGCGAATGAGCCACTGTGAGAAAAAATTTTTGGGAAGCCAGGGTTCCAGTTGAGCCGTGGGCTGGTTCCAGAGCAGGTAACGGCTGGCAATCATTCCCTCGAATCCGGCCAGCTTCACACCCTTGGCTTGTCTTTTTTCGATGAGAATATTTTCGATTTTCACATCATTTTTTACCTTGCCCGAATAGGCTTCGATCTTGTTCAAAAAAATCTTTTTGATTTGTCCGATGCCCCCTTTCACATCAAAAAGAACAGAATTTTGATTCGCGAGCAGTTTTGCCAAAGGATAGGAAAAAGGTTTTTCAGAATGAAGAAAACTGAGGAACTTGAGTTGTGCTTCCATAAATGAAGCGATTTCACCATTGAGATTCAGGGTCTCCATCCAGTCGGACATGGTAAGGTCGAGGTGATTTTCTTTGATAAATTTTGAAAAACGAAAACGCTGAAGAGGACCGCGAGGCAGCAAAAGCTCCTGAAATTTTTCTTCGTTTAAAGAACGATCCAGTTCATCCAGACTTAAGTAGAAAGAGCGAATGGCATCCGCTTGATCGGGAAATTCGCGCTGTAACTCACGATAGAAATGATCCCGGGATAAAGTCACATCAATACGATGCCCGGGAAGCACCACCTGATAAGGAGTATCGTAACGATTCACGATGCTGAGCTCAGAATCCAGAATGGCCAGGCGACCCAAAATGGTTTTAAACAGTCGGCTATCCAAATGAGAAATCAGATTGGGCTGAATATTTTTATTCTCGGTAATGACATCATGATCCGGGTTGAGCACGATCACCGAGAGCCCCCGTTTCGCCAAAAAGGCACCTGCGATCAAACCGGGGATGTCGCAGCCTACAATTAAAATGTCACAAAATTTTTCAGCCATATGGGGACTGTTGAAAAAGGCCCATCTACGTCGTTGCCAGCTTCAACCTCTCCTTGCGGCGTACTATGAGACTGACGCGACGTTTTCCTTTTGCCACTGGCAAAAGTTTTCCGTCTTGTCTGCCTCAGTCGGGTTTCATCTGGCGCCTAGTATCTGGGACTTTTTGAACAGTCCCAGATAGAATTCAACAAGTTCCTTATTTAAAGTGAAACGTAAAATTTCCCAAAGCTCTCATAAACAAGAGGGCAGAGGATTGGGAGCTTCCCCGAATGAGCGCAAGCGTTTTAAATTGAGCGAGTAAGCCCACTGAAAGCCAGTCTTTTAAATAAAAATCGCTTCCCAAACCCACTTGGGATCCTATGCCTGCTCCTCCGGAATTATTGTCGATGGATCCTTCCGTTAAAACACCAATCCCCATTCCCGCACTGATATAAGGATCAAAGGCTCTTTCCTGACTCAAGAAATAAAATTTGAGATCCACATCGGGAACATCCAAAAAAAGCATGTCTTTATCTCCCGCAGAAACTCCTTCTCCATTGTGAGCAAAAACAGAAAGACTCGTGGAGATTCCCCAATGTTGGTTGAAACGGTATTCAAAAGAAACTCCACCGCCGGCCCCAATATCCAAATCGGGGTAAGAGCTGAGAAGAGGAAACTCTCCTCCTCCAAAACCGCTGATGGCGATGCTTTTGCGCGCTTCGGATTTAAAAGGAATGAAGAGGCAGGTGATTAAACAAAACAAGAAAATAAAAATTCGTTTCATAAAAATCTCCCCAAATCATTTAATAAAAACTTTTCTTCCTTTTATTTTTAATCTTCCTTCCGAAATACATCGCAAAACTTCAGGATAAAGTCGATGTTCTTCTTGGTGAACTTTTTGCGTGAGAGTGTCAAGCGTATCGTGAGCTTCAATGGGGACTCTGCGTTGGGCAACAATAGGGCCCGTGTCGCAACCTTCGTCCACCAAATGAACGGTGCAACCGGTTTCTTTTGCTTTGTGGTCAAAAGCTTGAGCAATGGCATTCAGTCCTGGAAAAGCAGGCAGCAAAGCAGGATGAATATTCAAAATTCGATCAGGATATTGCTGAATAAAAGCAGAAGAGAGAAGTCTCATGAACCCTGCCAGCACCACCCATTCCACATTTTTTTCTTTTAATTTTTTTAAAATTTCATTTTCAAAACCAGATTTGTCCTGGAAATTTTTTCTTAAGATGACTTCGGTGGCAATCCCGTGTTTTCGGGCCCGCTCAAGGGCAAAAGCTTGGGGCTTGTCTGAAATGACAATGGAGACTTTTGCTTCAAGTTCTTTTTTTTGGGTCGCGTCGATGATGGCTTGAAGATTGGTTCCATTTCCGGAAACTAATATGCCCAGTTGAAGAGTCATCTTTTATTCAAAGCTCACAGAGGGTTCTGTTTTTTCTCGTTTCACTATTTCTCCCACGATCCAGGCTTTTTCTCCCAGGGAGTTCAGTCGATTCACCATCTCATGTGAGTTGGATTTTTCAACGATTAAAATGAGCCCGACTCCACAGTTGAAGACACGCAACATTTCTTCTTCCGCCACTTTTCCCCATTTTTGAATTTGTTGAAATAAAGGAGATAAGTTCCAGGAATTTTTTCTAAAAAGGGCGCGACAAGTTTTAGGAAACACCCGCGGTGGATTTTCAATCAGGCCCCCTCCCGTAATATGAGCCAGAGCCAGTATTTTAAATTCACGTTTTAAGGTGAGGATGGAATTTACATAAATTCGTGTGGGTTCCAGGAGCAAGTCTCCCAAGGGAGTCGCCAAGGGGGGATAAATTTTATCCAAACTTAAACTTTGATCTTCGATAATTTTTCTGACGAGAGAAAAACCGTTGGAATGAAGTCCGCTGGAAGCCAAAGCAATGATAGAATTCCCTACGGATACTTGGGAGCCATCAATGATTTCATTTCGATTGACAATGCCCACCGCAAAACCCGCCAAATCAAAATCTTCTTTTTGATAGAGGCCCGGCATTTCGGCGGTTTCTCCTCCCAAAAGAGTGCAGTTGATTTTTGTCAAACTTTCACTCATGCCTTCGATGATCCCGGTTGCAATTTCCAAATCCAGTTTCCCCGAGGCATAATAATCCAGAAAAAAAAGAGGTTCTGCTCCCACGCAAAGCAGGTCGTTCACGCTCATGGCCACCAAGTCTTGTCCCAAGCCACGATATTTTTTGTATTGAAGAGCCAATTTAAGTTTTGTGCCGACTCCATCGGTAGTGCTCACCAAAACAGGATCGGAGTAGTTGTTTTTGGGAAGAGAAAAAAGACCGGCATAGCCCCCGATCGAAGAAAGCACTTCGGGTCGCCGAGTCTTTTGAATGAAGGGTTTGATGCGATCCACAAAAGCTTCTCCTGCATCAATATCCACTCCGGATTCTTTGTAAGTATGAGATTTCACGAGGGCCATGCTTATCCTATTGAAAGAGATTTTTGTCAAAAATTTTTAATCTAAACAGGTGTGTCAAAAAATATAATAATATAGATGACTTTTTGACGTTTGGTAGGTAATATTTTACCCATTCGATTTTCCCCATGAAAATAAAGAAAAAACAAAAATCAGTTCATAAAAAAAATATTTCTTTAAAACTCCCCTCGAAAAACATTTTGTTTGAAGTGGTGGAGAGGGCGAAATATTTTTGGGAATCCACTTTTGATGCCATCGTCAATCCCGTCATGATTGTGGATAAAGACTACCAGATTCAAAGAGCCAATCTGGCTTTGGCTCATGCGGTAGAAAAAGATGTCCGGGATCTCATCGGAAAAACTTGTTACGAGGTTTTTGCGGGATTTAAAAAACCTTGCGAAGGCTGTCCCCTGAAACTCACTTGGCAAGAGAGGTCTTCTGCCAGTTCCAGGGTCGGGAAATTTCCGGATGGGCGTGAATATCAGGCCAGCAGTTTTCATTTGAAAGGAAAGAAAAAAGACCTGGATCTTTATATTGTTCAGTACCGGGATATCCGCGAAGAACGGCTCTTGCAGGCTCGTCTTATCCAGTCTGAAAAAATGGCGGCGGTGGGTTTGCTCGCGGGGGGCATTGCCCATGAAATTAATAATCCCCTCAGTGGCATTTTGGCTTTTGCGCAACTCGCTTTGGGTCAGGTGGAAGCCAAGAGCCAGGTCTATGAAGACATCAAAGAGGTCGAAACCTCGGCCATTCGTTGCAAAAAAATTGTGGAGAACCTGCTGCAGTTTTCGCGTCAATCTTTCCGCGACGAAAAAGAAGAAACGGATATCAAGGAAGTGATGGAACGCGTGTTGCCGCTTTTGAACGTTCAGGTGAAAGAAAGTCATGCTTTGCTGGAAACGGATTTTTCAGAGCCTCTCCCCAAAATCTTTGCCAATGTCAATCAGCTGGAGCAGGTTTTTTTAAATCTGACCAGTAATGCTTGTCATGCCTTGTCTCCGGGAGGGCAAATTAAAATTATGGCGACTGCCCAAGATTCTGAAGGAGTGATCCTCCTGTTTTCTGATAATGGCAGTGGCATCAAGAAAGAAGTTTTGCCCCAGATTTTTGATCCTTTTTTCACCACAAAAAAAGCGGGCAAAGGCACAGGGCTGGGTCTTTCGATTATTTACAGCATTATTCAAGATCATGGCGGTCGTATTGAAGTGGAAAGTGGAGAGTCCGAGGGGACGACATTCAAAATTTTTCTGCCAGCCTCCGCCACCCTCTCCCCTTCGGGGAGAGGGGCAGGGTGAGGGGGAAATTGTAAGGGAGATAAAAATGAAAGAACGTATTCTGGTTGTAGATGACGAAGTGCAAATCGTCAAAGCACTGGGCCGTTTTTTAAGTGAAGCAGGTTACGAGGTGGCCCCTGCCCATTCTTTTGAAGAAGCGCTTTCTCTTTTGGCCAAAGAACCGGTAGAGGCCGCTTTGATTGATTTAAGATTGGGCGATAAAAACGGCATGGACTTGCTCGCCCAGGTAAAAAAAATACAACCCGAAACCGTGTGTATTGTGGTTACCGGTTATGCCACGATTGATTCTGCCATTGAAGCCATTAAAGCGGGGGCCTATCACTATCTCACCAAACCTTTTCATTTGGAAGATGTTGACAATCTTCTCAAACAAGCTTTGAGCACCCGGCGGATGAAGCAGGAAAATCGTCTTTTAAAACAGCAAGTGCATTCCCGTTACGGCATGAAAAATATTGTGGGGATTTCAGAGTCGATGCAAGCGGTCTATAACCTGATTGAAAAAGTGGCGGATACCGACTCTACCGTTTTAATTTTGGGAGAATCAGGAACCGGAAAAGAACTCGTCGCCAAAGCCATTCATTATAATAGTCGGCGGGCAGATCGCCCCATGGTTCCCGTCAATTGTGGGGCGATCCCCGAGGAGTTGTTGGAGTCTGAATTGTTTGGTCATGTGAAGGGAGCTTTTACAGGAGCCGTGGCCACCCGGCCTGGGCGTTTTGAAATAGCAGATGGAGGCACCATTTTTCTGGATGAAATTGGAGACATGTCTCCCAAGCTTCAGGTGAAATTGCTGCGTGTGTTACAAGAAAGAAGATTTGAACCCGTGGGCTCGACCCGGACTCTTGAAGTGGATGTCAGGGTCATTACGGCCACGAATAAAAATCTGGAGCAGGCGGTTTCCGAACGCCGTTTTCGGGAAGATCTTTATTATCGATTGAATGTCATTCCCGTTCATCTTCCGCCTTTGAGAGATCGAAGAAGTGATATCCCACTGTTGATCGATCATTTTCTCACCTTTTTTTCAAAAGAAAATCATAAGACCCAGCCGGAGATTTCAGATAAAGCCATGGCTCTTTTGTTGCAATATTCTTGGCCAGGTAATGTGAGAGAGGTGGAAAATTTGATGGAGCGTTTTGTGGTTCTGCATAAAAATGGGCAGATTCAGGCAGAAGATGTGCCTGTTCGTTTTCAGGATAAATTGGATATTTCCACCCCTGATTTTGAAATACCCGAAGAAGGAATTCATTTGAAAAACAGGGTGGATGATTTTGAGGATCGATTGATTTTGAAAGCCCTGGAAAAAACAGGCTGGAACAAAAACCAGGCTGCCCAATTGCTTAACCTGAATCGCACGACATTGGTGGAGAAAATCAAGAAGAAAAATTTGGAAAAATAAATAAATCTTAAATCCCCCCAACCCCCCTTTACAAAGGGGGGAGGAAGAAAAAAGCCCCACTTTATTAAAGGGGGGTTGGGGGGATTTTAAACGAGGTTGCTATGTCAAAAGAAGTCGATCTTCTGATTGTGGATGATGACCCTACGGTCGTAAAATTATTTGAACGTCTTGCCCGCCAGCAAAAATATTCTTATGCAGTTGCCGAAAATGGTTATGAGGCACTCGATTTTTTGAATCGTCATCATGCCTCGGTGGTGCTTTTGGATATTCATCTTCCGGGTCTTACCGGTTTTCAGCTTTTGGAATATCTTCAAACCAATTGTCCGACTACAGAAACCGTGGTGATCACGGGAAAAGCAAAAATTGAAGATGCCGTAAAAGCACTCAAGCTCGGAGCCTTCGATTATTTGACAAAACCTTTTGATACTTTTGAACTCGTTCTTTCTTGTTTGAAACAGGCGCTCGAGAAAAATTCTCTTAAGAGAAGAATTCAAAATCTTGAAAAAAACTCAAAAGAAATAAAAGGATTTGAGGGTTTTGTGGGGCGTTCTCGTGTGATGAAAGAGGTTTTTGAAACCGTGCAAAATGTGAGCGGCTCTTCTTCCTCGATTTTAATTTTGGGAGAATCGGGAACCGGAAAAGAACTCGTCGCCCAGGCGATTCATCGCTTAAGCCCGCGTCGGGACAAACCCTTTGTCGTTATTAATTGCAGCGCCATTGCAGAAGGAGTGATGGAAAGCGAATTGTTTGGTCATGTGAAGGGAGCTTTTACGGGAGCCTCCCAGGAAAAAAAGGGCCTTTTTGAAGCAGCCCATGGGGGAAGTGTTTTCCTGGATGAAATCGGGGAAATTAGTTTGTCGATTCAGGTCAAGCTTTTGCGCGTATTGCAAGAAAGAGAAGTGCGACAGGTGGGTGGCAGTGAAACCTCTCCGGTAGATGTACGGGTGATTGCCGCGACCAACCGTGATTTGAGTGAGCTCATTAAAAAGGGGGAATTTAGAGAAGACCTTTATTATCGGTTGAATGTGATTGGTTTAAGTCTTCCTCCTTTGCGCGAGCGCATCGAAGATATTCCTCTCCTCACTTATTTTTTTCTCAAGAAATTTGCGTCGCGTTTAAAAAAGACTGTACAAGAAATTTCCCTGGATGCCATGCAGGCCCTGCAAAACTATCGTTGGCCAGGAAATGTAAGGGAACTGGAAAATGTGATTGAAAGAGCGGTCGTTCTTTCAGAGGGCACTGTGATTCGCACCGCGGATCTGCCCACTAAATTGTTACCAGGGGGTGCTGCTTTTACCCCGAAGAATGAATATGATTTAAGCCAGTTTTCTTATAAAGACGCCAAACGCAGGGCCTTGGCTATTTTCCACAAAACCTATCTGGCTCATTTGTTGGAACAAGTCGAAGGCAATATTACCCTGGCAAGTTTGAAAGCAGGATTGGATCGTAGTAATTTCAAGAAAATTATTCGTAAGTATGATGTGGATCAAAAAGAATTCAAGAGAGCTTGATTGATGCAAACCCAAAATCTTTATTTTATTTTGATGGCCGGAGGCAGTGGTACCCGGCTTTGGCCCCTGTCGCGTAAAAAAAAACCAAAACAATTTTTGAAAACAGGATCTGAATTGTCACTGGTGCGGGAAACAGCCTTGAGGCTTATCCCTCCTGTGGATTGGAAAAATATTTTGATTGTTTGTGGTGAGACTCACGCGGCACTCATGAAAAAGTCATTTCCTGAATTAAACGACAGACAATTTTTGTTGGAACCTTGTGGCAGAAATACAGCAGCAGCCATTGCGCTTGCAGCTTATACTCTTTTGCAATCAGATCCTGATGCGATTTTAGTGGTAAGCCCCGCTGATCAAAAAATTCACGCTGAAGATTTGAAACTTTTCCGGGAAACCATTTTGAGTGCTGCCCATTTTTGTCGGGAGAAAGGAGGCCTGATTACCCTGGGAATAAAGCCCGGCTTTCCCGCCACGGGGTATGGCTATGTTCAGTCGGGCAAGAAAATTCAAGAGGGGAAATACCCTGTTTGCGAAGTCAAACAGTTTCGCGAAAAACCGGATTTCAAAACGGCGCAGAAATATTTGGAAGAAAAATCTTATTTTTGGAATAGCGGGATATTCATTTGGAAAGCCGCCGATTATTGGAAGGCCTATCAAAAATTTCTTCCCCAAGATGCCAAAGCCTTTGAGCAGGGCTTCCCCCGCGTCGATGAGTTTTATCCCAGACTCACTTCTATTTCAGTGGATTATGCAATTCTTGAAAAAGCCGAATCGGTGTTGATGATCGAAGTGCCTTTCCGTTGGGACGATGTGGGCTCTCTCAGTTCTCTTCATCCCTATTTTCCCCATGATCAAAATCAAAATGCCGTTTCTGGGGATGTGGTCATACTCGATTCAAAAAATAATTTGATTCTTTCGGATGAAGGACTAGTCGCATGTTTAGGGGTTGAGAATTTGGTGGTCGTGAAAAGTGGCGATGCGGTTTTGGTGATTTCCCGGGAAAGAAGTGAGGAAGTGAAATTGCTGTTGGAAGAAATCAAAAAGAATAAATTAGAATCCTATTTGTAGGGGCGTCCGCCAATAAGTCGTGGCGGACGCCCCTACTGTGTAATATTCATGTCTCTCCTCAATGAATTCCAAAAACTAGCGCAGAGTGAATGGCAGCAAATGAAGCCTGGCCTGGAACGCATGCAAACTGCCTGCAAGGCCCTGGGACATCCCGAACAAAAATTCCCTTCCATTCATATCGCAGGCACCAATGGCAAAGGCTCAGTTGCTGCGATGTTGCATTCTGTTTTTTCTAAAGCAGGTTATAAAGTAGGGCTTTTTACTTCGCCACATCTGATGAGAATCAACGAAAGATTTAGAATTGGAGATCAGGAAATTACGGATGAGGAATTGAAAAAAATTTTAAAAAATATTTCAGAATTTAAACAATTAACCTTTTTCGAAACATGCACCCTCATCGCCTTCACTTATTTCGCCCAAAAAAAAGTCGATCTCGCCATTCTCGAAGTAGGCTTGGGAGGGCGGCTGGATGCGACTAACGTGGTGACTCCTCTTGTTTCCGTCATCACCGAAATTTCTCTCGATCATACCCAAATTTTAGGAAACACGATGGAGGCCATTGCAAAAGAAAAAGCAGGAATCATTAAACCCCATATTCCTGTGGTTTGTGGGGCGACAGATCTATCTGCTAAAAAAGTCATTGAAGACGTAGGGGCGCTGCTTGCTGCGCCCTTGCATTTTGTAGATTCAGATCAGGGCGCAGCAAGCAGCGCCCCTACATTTCCTTATGAATTAGGATTGGAAGGCGAATATCAAAAACAGAATGCAAAAATTGTTTTGAAAACCTTGCAGGCGCTTCATGAAAAGGTAGGGGCGACCGGCCGGTCGCCCCTACAAGTCGATGAACAAGCCATTCGCGATGGATTAAAAAAAGTCCGTTGGCCCGGTCGAATGGAATGGCTGAGTCACAACCCTCCCATTTTGCTCGACGGCGCCCATAACCCCGCAGGCATTCAAGCTTTAGTGAGTTCGCTTCAAATTTTATCAAACCCCTCCTTAATCCTCCCCTTGAGCTCAAGGGGAGGTAGGGAGGGGTTTGGGTACTCCAAAAAATGGAAAATCCTCTTCAGCGCCGCTCAAGATAAAAATGTGGAAGAGATGCTCAAAATTTTGAAACCCATCGCGAGTGAAATTGTGATTTGTAGAATGGAGAGTTCAAGATCGGTGGATCCCTTGTCACTCCTGCGAAAGCAGGAGCCCAGTGGAGTCAGCGTGTCGAACCATGATTCATTTACTACTTTCCAAATTCTTTCTCAAAACCTCAAACCCGACGAAGGCCTTCTCGTCACGGGCTCCCTTTATTTGGTGGGGGAGATTAAGAGAAATTGGCTTAGAAATAAAAAAGGCCTTGTTTAAAACAAGGCCTTTTAATGAGAATTCTACTTTTTTTATTTTGTGGTTGGAATTGTTTTTCCCCAATCTGATCCAGTGACTTCAGGAAATGAGACAAGTTCGTCAGGTTTCACAATATAAGTAGTTGAGCCCGTAGCTATTCCGGGATTATCGACTTCTACTGTATATTCGATAGGAATATTTTCATTGTCCACTTTTATTCCTTTGATATCACCTTCATATTCTCTACCTTCACGTCGAAATTTAAGTGTCGTGTTCGCGAAATTATCAAGCCATGTAATAGCGGATATTTTTCTAACCTCTTTAAAAGGCACGTTAAACCCTTTGTAGCTTGCACCACTTTTGACTGAAACTACATAATGATTTGCATGTACGTGTGTAATAATTCCTTCTTCACTGAATTGCATTGTTCCTACTTTTTGGGTGTTAAAGACAACCTTGGTGCCTAAAGGAAGTGTGTGCAAAAACAATGAAGATTCTTTAGTAGAACAATCCAAAGAGATAGAAAGCTCTTTTGCCCCATGTATCCTTGCAGCTCTTTGGGTTTGGGCCCCTGCAGAGCTTCGGGTTGGATCTTGAGCATTAGGTATAGTAAGCGTTTCACCTTCATAAACAAATTTGGTCCCATTAGGGGCCGTGTGAATTTTCCCAGGATTTGCTGCTTCTAAAGCTTGCACAGTTACCACATGGTGCTCTCCTAAAGAGACCTTCTTTGCTATTTGTCGTAAAGATTCTCCGCGTTGTACGAGGTGAAAAAGTGAAGGTAAAACGAAGCGTCCTATGTTTCCCATATAAATTCTCCTTTTTATTTTCTCATCTTCAACTTTCAGGATGAGATGTTTCTTTAATCTTGATTATCGTCTCCCTCAAAATAAAGTTTCGTAGTTTTTTTTATCAAACAACTTGCGAATAGAGAAGCACAAGCTGTGCCAGAAAAAGGGAAGAGTGAGAATAAAATTTTAAGTCTTTGAAATTTTTAAACAAAAATTTCAAAGTTAAAAAGAGTTAAAATGAGCAAAAATAAACTCTTTTGACAAGAGGTGGTGAACAGAGTCCCCAGAAATGATGGAGGGTGGGGAATTGAAATCTAAAAAACTCATTAAGGGATCTTTGCAAAACCCGCCTGAGCAAAATGATGGTCAAACGTAAAAGCTTCGGTGATATGCAGATCTTTCATGCAAACAAAGCTTAGGCAATCGACGAGATCATAATCTTTATCTTTGTGTTTACAGAAAAGCTCCCATGCTCTTTCGGCTTGATCTTCATTCATCACTATAATTTTAAATCGCTCATGACTTGCTTTAATGGCTTGTCCATGTTGGATAGCATTTTTTTTACTAAGACGTTTGGTAATAAGAGAAAGAAGTTCAATAAAAACGGTTTGCGTCGTGATAAAAATACAGGATTGTTCTTGGTAAAAATGAGAGGCTTCTTGATGATGGCGATCGTCACGATTAAAAAGTGCATAAAAAGCACTGGTATCAATAAACAGGGTTTTCAAGATTCATCCTTCTTATAAAGGAAATCTTTGAAATTTTCGGAATGACATTCCTTATCCGAAAAAGAACCAACGAATTTTAGAAGAGGGTCTTTGGTTTTTTTCCTGGAAAAAACTTGCCGTTTTTCGTCAATAAAACCACGGATCATTTCGCCCAAGCCTTTCCCTTCTCGATGGGATAAAGAGCGGAGAAAGTCATATTGGCCAGGATCTAATAAAATTTGAGTTCTATGCTTCATACATTACTTATACAAGAGTGATGTAGGGTCGTCAATCTCTACCTCTTACTCCGGTCAATCGCTCCACCCAGCCACGGCATCATCCCCCGAAGCTTAGCCCCCACTTTTTCAATCGGGTGATTCTCGCCGATTTTTCTCAAGCGATTAAAGTTGGGTCGGCCTTTTTCATTTTCTTCGATGTATTCCTTGGCGAATTCTCCCGATTGAATTTCACCCAAGATTTTTTTCATCTCATTTCGGGTGCGGCTATCAATGATGCGCGGGCCTCGCGTCAGGTCGCCATATTCGGCGGTATCTGAAATCGAGTAGCGCATGTTGGCAATGCCACCGGCATAAATTAAATCTACAATGAGTTTCACTTCGTGCAGACATTCAAAATAAGCGACTTCGGGTTGGTAACCGGCTTCCACCAAGGTTTCAAAACCTTGCTGAATGAGGGCTGACACGCCTCCGCAAAGCACCACTTGTTCACCAAACAAATCGGTTTCGCATTCTTCTGTAAAAGTAGTTTCGATCACACCGGCACGAGCGCCACCAATCCCCTTGGCATACGCAAGGCCAATTTCTTTGGCTTTGCCGCTCGCGTTTTGTTCCACAGCGATGAGGCACGGGACGCCTTTTCCTTCTTTGTATTGATCACGCACCAAATGGCCTGGGCCTTTGGGGGCAATCAAAATGACATCTAAATCGGGGCGAGGAATGATTCTTTTGAAACGAATATTAAATCCATGCGCAAAAAAGAGGGCAGCGCCTTTTTTGAGATTATCTTTTAAATGTTCATCGTAGAGTTTCTTTTGATGTTCATCGGGAATGACCACCATGGCGATGTCGGCCCACTGTGCAGCTTCAGAATTATTGGTAAAGACTTCCAAGCCTTGAGCTTTTGCTTTGGCAATGCTGGGGCTACCTTCTTTTAAAGAAACACGCACATTAAGTCCGCTTTCCTTTAAGTTCAAAGCATGGGCATGGCCTTGAGAGCCAAATCCGAAGATGACAATATTTTTGCCTTTAAGATTTTCTAAGTTTGCATCTTGATCGTAGTAAACGGTTGCCATAAGTTCTCCTTTTTACTTTTTAAAAAATGAAGGATGTCCGCTAACACAGGGATTTTTTGGGGTCAATATCCTTTGCCTTTCTCCTTGACCATACCTGTTTCACATTTTATCTTGCCGCCGCATGTCAAAATTCATTCAAGAACTCAAAAGAACCCACTCTTGCGGGGTTTTAAATCAAAAAGATGTGGGAAAAGAAGTCGTCCTTTTTGGCTGGGTCGCTACCCGCCGTGATCACGGGGGCGTGATGTTCGTGGATTTGCGTGACCGCGAGGGAATCACTCAGCTTGTTTTTAATCCTGAAACCAATGAAAAAATTCATGAACTCGCTAAAGATCTGCGTTCGGAATATGTGTTGGGCATTCGTGGAAAAGTAGATCCTCGTCCCCAAGGCATGACCAATCCTAAACTTCCTACGGGTGAGATTGAAGTGAAGGTGATGGACTTTGAACTTTTTAACCGTTCTAAAACGCCGCCTTTCCCCATCGAAGATGAAATGGATGTAAATGAAGACGTTCGCCTCAAACACCGCTATCTCGATTTACGCCGGCCACGCATGCAAAAAAATATTACGATTCGACATCAGGTGATGCAGGCAGCGCGGCAATATCTCGACACACAAGGTTTTTTGGAAATTGAAACGCCGATGCTCGCCAAAAGTACGCCTGAGGGAGCGCGAGATTATTTGGTGCCTTCCCGGATTTATCCGGGAAAATTTTTTGCGCTTCCGCAATCGCCTCAACTTTTCAAACAGCTCCTGATGGTTTCTGGTTTTGAACGCTATATGCAGATCACCAAATGCTTTCGGGATGAAGATTTGCGGGCCGATCGCCAGCCTGAGTTTACCCAGATTGATTTGGAAATGAGTTTTGTTTCGCGTGAAGACGTCATCCAAATGATGGAAGGTTTGGTGAAAAGTATTTGGAAAAGGGCCAAGGGGATTACGCTTGAGACTCCTTTTCCCCGCTTAAGTTATCAGGAGTCAATGGATCGTTTTGGCTTGGATGCCCCGGATACCCGCTTCGGACTTGAGCTGCAAAACATCACCGAAATTTTCAAGAGCACCCAATTCAAAGTATTCGCCAATATTGTCGCCAAAGGTGGAATGATTAAGGCCATTCGCATCGAGAAAGGGGCCGAGTTTTCACGTTCTGAAATTGATGAGATGGAAAAACAAGCGGCCATCTATGGTGCGAAGGGCCTGGCTTGGATTAAAGTACTTGTAAACGAATGGCAGTCGCCCATCGTAAAATTTTTTTCTGAAGAAGAAAAACAAAATCTTAAAAATAAATTGGGGATGAAAGAAGGCGATTTGGTGGTGTTTGTGGCCGACAAGCCCAAGATTGTAAATGATGCCTTAGGGAATCTCCGCGAATTTTTGGGAAAAAAATTACACCTCATCGATGAGTCAAAACTCAATTTTGTATGGGTGATTGATTTCCCGATGTTTGATGAAGATGAGGCTGAGAAGCGCTTGGTGGCGGTGCATCATCCTTTTACTTCGGCCAAACCCGAAGATTTATCTTTGTTGGATTCTGAGCCGCTGAAAGCGAAAGCCAATGCTTATGATTTGGTGCTCAATGGAAATGAGATCGGCGGAGGTTCCATTCGAATTCATGCGATGGAAGTTCAAAGAAAAGTGTTTAATCTTTTGGGGATTGGCGATGAAGAAGCCCGTGAGAAATTCGGATTTTTGTTGGATGCCCTGGATTTTGGTGCTCCTCCTCACGGGGGAATCGCTTTTGGCCTCGATCGCATCGTGATGCTACTCACAGGCACAGATTCCATCCGCGATGTGATTGCCTTTCCTAAAACCCAGAAAGCGGTTTGCCCGATGACCGAGGCGCCTTCGGAAGTTTCGGCGAAGCAATTGCTGGAGTTGGGAATTACGATCAAGTTGTAAGTGGTAAGTTATAAGTTGTAAGGTCCATTCCTTATAACTTACAACTTATAACTTATAACTCTTTTTTTCATGCAGACATTTGACCTCGACTATCTTCTAAACTTGGATGACGAAACCCAACTCTACAATCAGGTCTCCGAACAATTCAATGAAATCACCAGTGGGTTTTATGCCGCCGCAAATTTGGAACTTCTTAAAAATTTAAAACTCAATGCCAATACAAATGTCTTGGATCTCGCTTGTGGCACGGGTCATCTGGCGATTGAAATTGCAAAGCGGGTTCCCCAGGGCAAGGTTGTGGGGGTGGATCTCTCCACCCAGATGTTGGCCCAGGCAAGAGCAGACGCCAAAAAATCAAAAACAAATAATATCGAGTTTGTGGAGCGCAATATTCACGAGTTTCTCCCCGAAATAAAGCCGGGGGATTATCAAGTGGGAGTCAGTTGTTTTGCTCTTTCTTATCTGGGTTGTGATTTTTTGTTGAAAGCTTTTCGCAGGCTCTTGGGAGAAAAAGGCCAGGTGGGAATTACCACGAGCTCCACCAATTCTTTGATGGAATGGCAACCTCTCTTGATGCAATTTATCATGGAACACGTAGAGCTTGTTTCAAATTTTGAAATTCATGAAATGCCTGACGTTCCTGCCGGTGAAGAAGATCTCGTTTTACGTATGAAAGAGGCCGGCTTTGTCAATCCCAAGGTGAAAGCTTTAAAGATCCCCATGATTTTTGAGAACAGCCGCGAAGCCGCGAGTTACCTCATCTCAGCGGGCTGGCTTTCGAATTATTTTTTCCGGGTGAAAGATAAAAAAGTGAGGCGGCAGTTTTTGGAATATGGACTTCAAAAAATTGATGAGCATCATCAGAACGATCCCCACATTTCTACCAGTATTGAATTTTTAGTGGGATGGAATGAAGCTTAATCAGGTTTTGGCATCTAAAATAGCGGCGTGGAGGCTTGACAATTTTCAGAAAAACATGGGAATTCACTTTTAATGAGGAAATTTTTTTCTATAACAGTGTTTTTCATGATCTTAAGCTTTGCTTTTGTCACTTCTTCTGATGTTTTCTTTTGTGACGAAGATCAGCAAAAAACCACACATTCTCAGGCTCCTGTGCACTGCTGTGTCCAGTGTTGTCCGTCGCACAATCTTGCTTCTCCTGCTGTAAATATTGCCCAGCTCATCAGTTCGAAGCAGGCCAGTAGATTCATCCCCCAGAATTTGGATTTTCCTCTTGAAATTTATCCGAATCAAATCGATCGACCTCCCATCGCTTAACTTCTTTTTTAATCCAAGCCACGTCTTCCTTAAAACGTCAGAGTATTTTTCAAAAGTATCCCCCCTCCCTTGATGGGAGGGGGTTAGGGGGCGGGTGGCCCCGGATGCAATTTTCACCCAAAGGGTGATCCACTTTCATCCACTGTCACCCTCTCCCCGGCCCTCTCCCATCAAGGGAGAGGGTGAATACAAGAAAAAACTCTGACGGATTTAGGGTCTTCAGTGCATTCATTTCCAATTCAAATTTTTATTTGAGAGGTTTGTATGTTTTTGTTTCGATTTAAAATTCCACTTTGGGGTTTGATTTTCTTCGCCGCGCTAGGGATGATTTTTTTGGCAAAAAATCTTTCTGCTGAAGAGGGATGCCTGATTTCCACTTCCCAAGATATTCTGAGTTGTGCCCTCAAGCGGCATCCCCATGTTATTCAGGCAGAAGCTGGAAAGTTGAGAGATAGTAAACTGCCGGATATCGCCAGGCAGCGTCCCAACCCCGAATTGCAAAGTCGCATTTTGGGTGGACAAAGTGCGGATGACACTTTCTTAAATACAGAGACGAGCCTGCTTCATACCTGGGAATTGGGAGACAAACGAAAAGCCCGGGTGGGTCAGGCAAATGCCCTGATGGATAAAGCAGGGAGTGATTTTCAGGCAAGTCAGGAACTCGCAGCTCTTCAAACAGTGCTGGCCCTTTACCGTCTTCGGGAGATCCACACAGAGTTTGCCAGGATTCACGAGACGGTGAGTACTTTTGACAAGATCCTCGCGACATTTAAATCCCGACCCACACTCACCCCGGAACAGGAAGTCTCTTCTTCGTCTTTTCAACTGGCGCGGGAAGAATACAAATTGAAGAACACGGCTTTGCTTCAAGAACAATCCGAGCTGCGGTCTTTTCTCGAATGGGCCACGGGCCTTTCTGCTCTGCAATTGGAAAAATATTTTCCGGGTTTCAAAACCGATTGGCCTTCTGTCAGCCCTGAACAAACAGCGGGAGATTCCAGTTATTCAAGCTTATCGAAAGCACGAGCCGAACAAAAACTGGCTCAGGCCAATGTGCATATTGCCAAATCCAAAGTTTGGCCCGATTTGAAAATTGGTCCTACGATCGATACAGAATCTTTAAATAGTGGAAGAACAGATCTCATTGCGGGGATTGCTCTTTCTGTTCCTCTCCCTATTCTCAACCTCAACAAGGGAGAAAAAGCCTACGCTCATCTGGATAAGCTGAAGGCTGAAAAAGAATTTGAACTCACGCTTCAAAAAATAAGTATTGAACGCTCCAAACAAATCACTCGCTATCAATCTGCCACACGGGCTCTTCAGCAAAGCCATTCTCTGAGAGACTTGTCTGCTCAACATGAAAACATGGAAGCCTATTTTGAAAAAGGTTTGGTTCCCAGCACTTTGGTCATTGAATGCCACCGCCAGCTCTATGAAGTCACAAGAACTCGTCATGAACAGGAACTCGCGGGCATCGACGCCCTTTGGCGAATCTACATTCTGGATGGAAAATTTTTAGAACAAAAGATTTAAAGATTTAAGGAAGGAAAAAAAGATGATTAATAAACTTATTCGTTTTTCAGTTTATAACCGTGCAATTGTTTTGGTTTTGACCGGACTTTTTGTGGTGATGGGATGGATCGCCTACAAAAGCTTATCCATCGATGCTTTGCCCGATATCACCAATGTTCAGGTTTCAGTCAATACGGCAGTAGAGGGCTTGGCGCCTGAAGAAATAGAACGTTACATCACTCTCCCCATTGAATTGTCGATGAACGGAATTGCCCGTGTCACTCACGTGCGTTCACTTACCAAGTTTGGCCTCTCTCAAGTGACTGTCAATTTTGAAGATGGCACCGATATTTATCGGGCACGACAACAGGTGTCTGAGAGATTGCAATCTGTTTTGGCAGATCTTCCTGCAGAAGCAAAGTCACGTCTGGGCCCTATCACGACGGGTTTGGGGGAAATATTTTTCTACACCGTCGAGTCGGAGCTTCCTGAAACGGGTGAAGCCCGAGTGAAACAACTCATGGATTTGCGTGCCCTACAAGAATGGGTGATTCGACCCCGTTTGATGACCGTGAAAGGGATTGCCAGTGTAGATACGAGCGGAGGTTACGAAAAACAATATCACATCCAACCTGATGTAAAAAAGATGGCTCAATATGGTTTGGGTTTTGATGAAATTGAAAACGCCTTGGAAAAAACCAACAAGAATGTCGGCGGCGGATACATTCAACAAGAGGGTAAACAGTTTTTAGTGCAAGGCGTGGGACTTTTTCAAGATCCAAAAGAAATTGAAAGAGTTCCGGTGAAGTCTTTGGAGACTTTGAAAAATGTGACGATAGGGGATGTGGCGACGGTGACTTTAGGCTCCTCTCTACGGGTGGGCGCGGCTTTGGTAGGTGGAAAAGAAGCCGTGCTGGGAACCGCTCTTTTGCTTTCCGGAGAAAACAGTCGAAGTGTTGCCATGGAGGTGGCCAAAAAAATCGGGGAAATTAAAAAGATCCTTCCGCCGGGTGTAAAAATCGAAACTCTACACAATCGATCCGATTTGGTGAATGCGACCCTCGACACCGTCATGCATAATCTTCTGTTAGGCGCTGCTCTTGTGGTTGTCATCTTGCTTTTGCTCGTGGGGAATTTTCGTGCCGCTTTGATTACTGCTTTAATTATTCCCCTTTCTCTTTTATTTACCTTTTTGATGATGAAGTGGCAGGGCATTTCAGGAAATCTGATGAGTCTGGGTGCCCTGGATTTTGGGATTATTGTCGATGCAGCAGTCATTGTTCTTGAAAATTGCGTGCGTCAAGTTCATGAAAAAGCACAGCGCTTGAATCGCTCTTTAAATCAGCAAGAATTAAAAGACACTGTGATCGATGCCACCATCGAAATGCGAAAGGCTTCGGGCTTTGGACAACTCATTATTCTGGCTGTTTTTCTGCCTATTTTTGCGCTTACCGGTATTGAAGGAAAAATGTTCAAGCCCATGGCGGCGGCTTTTAGCTTTGCCCTTTTTGGTGCTCTTATCTTTTCGTTTACCACGGCCCCCGCAATGGCGAGCTTTCTTTTGAGAGGCAAAGTGCATGAAAAAACTCCCTGGCTCATGCGGATGTTGAGCCGTCTTTATCAACCGATGCTTGATTTTGCTTTGCAAAGAAAAGCCTGGGTTCTTGTTCTGGCTTTCATGGCTGTCCTCAGTGGTGGAATTTTATTTTCCCGAATGGGTGCCGAATTTCTTCCTCAACTCAATGAAGGATCGATCACGATCATGATTCAGCGGGATGTGAATATTGGCATCGATCAGGCGATTGCGATGCAAGCACAATCTGAAAAAGTGCTGGAGACTTTTCCTGAAACGCAGCGGGTTTTTTCCCGGCTCGGCACCGCCGAGGCAGCGACGGATCCGATGGGCATTCATTTGGCAGATACCTTTGTGATGCTGAAAGAGGAAAAGGAATGGCCTTGGGTCGATGGCAAACGCCGAAGCAAAGATGAGTTGGCGGAAGCGATGGTGAAAAAACTCAAGCAAGAAATCCCAGACCAGGAGATGATTCTTACACAACCGATTCAAATGCGTTTCAATGAACTTCTCGAAGGGACGCGGGCGGATGTTTCCATGAAGATCTTCAGTGATGATTTGAATCAATTGTTGGAAGTTTCCGAAAAATCTGAAAAATTACTTCAGTCAATTCCAGGTGCTGGAGATGTAGAAGCCGAGATGTCAGATACTTCCCGGGTGTTAAAAATAGTTCCCAACAATCCTCTGCTTCAAAAGTTTGGGATTGGGAACGAAGTGGTTTTAGAAGCAGTCAGCACAGCCATCGGGGGAAAAGAAGTCGGTTTCTTTTTTGAAGGCGTTCGACGTTTTCCCATCCTTATCCGTTTGAGTGAAACGGATCGTTCTCATTTGGAAACCCTGAAAAACATCCCCGTAGAAGTAGGTCCCAACCTTACCCTGAAGTTGGGAGAGCTGGCATCTCTGGATTTTGTGGAAGGTTTTGGAACCATTCTTCGGGAAAATGGCAAACGTCGCGCGGCGGTTCTGATTAATCCACGCGGTCGTGACACCCAAAGTTTTGTGAAAGAAGCGCAGAGCTTGCTGAGTAAAAATATTCCACTTCCGGAAGGATCTTTTTTTGAATGGGGGGGTAATTTTAAAAATCTTCAGCAGGCCAAAAACCGGCTTTTGATCCTTACCCCAGTGGTACTCTGTCTCGTGTTTTTAATGATTTTTGTTGTGTTCCGCGATGTCTTACAGACTTTGCTGATTTTTACCGGTATCCCTTTTGCCTGGGTGGGAGCTGTGCTGGCGCTTCAACTCAATCATCTGGAGTTTAGCATTTCCGCAGGTATTGGTTTTATTGCGCTTTCGGGGATAGCAATGCTCAATGGCATGGTCTTGATCAGTTATTTTAATCAACTGAAAGAAAGCGGAATGGGAATTCTGGAGCTTGTGCACAAAGGATCCCTGCTGCGACTCAGACCTGTACTCATGACAGCTTTGGTGGAGATTTTTGGTTTTCTGCCCATGATGCTTTCTCATCGCCTGGGTGCTGAGGTGCAAAAACCTTTGGCGACCGTGGTGATAGGAGGGGTTATCTCTTCGACGCTTCTTACTTTAGTTGTATTACCTGCCCTATATTTGATATTGGAACAAAGAAGGAAAATGGAACATGTCTGATTTGTTTGATCTCATCATTATTGGCGGGGGAATCAACGGCTGTGGCATTGCGCGTGATGCAGCTATGCGGGGATTTAAAGTTCTACTCGTTGAGAAAAATGATTTTGCCTCAGCCACTTCGGGTGCAAATTCCCAGATGATTCACGGAGGAGTGCGTTATCTGCTCAGTGACGTTCACACCACGAAAACCTCATGTCTCGATTCAGGTTATATCCAAAAAATTGCTTCTCATCTCATTTTTAGAATTCCCTTTCTGTTTCCGGTGCTCCAAGAAAAAGGGGAGTCTGCGTTTGCCAAGAAGGTGGAGCTCGAACTCTTGGAAACTTTTTTCGAAGCTTACGATCGTTACGCGCCTTTAAAAAATGGGAAACCGCACACCCGTCTCAATGCCCAAGAACTTTTACAGTTGGAGCCCGACCTCACTCCTTCTGTATTTGGAGGAATCACCTTTGATGAGTGGGGGATTGAAAGCACACGTCTCACGCTTCTCAATGCTTTGTCCGCTCATGAGCAGGGCGCTGAAATAAAGAATCACACGGAAGTGTTGGAAATTTTAAAAGATCAGGGGAGAGTCGTTGGAGTTCGCATCAGGGATTTTTTCACCGGTCAAGTGAGTGAAGTGAGAGCCAAAATTGTTTTCAATGCGGCCGGCCCTTGGGTCCCCAAGATTGCAAAAATGGCGGGTGTAGAAATCAAACTTCGCCCGGCAAAGGGCATTCACATTAGTTTTGATCGCCGCCTGACAAATACCGCTGTTTTGGCGAAGGCGATCGATGGAAGATCTATTTTTCTGATGCCCCATCAAAATGAAACCATTTTGGGGACAACCGATGACGATTATTTTGGGGATCCTGATGATCTTTCCGTCACAGAAGACGAAGTGGAATATCTTCTGGAGGGAATTGAAAAAGTTTTTCCAAAAATCAGGGAAGCTCGCATCACAAGGGTGTGGGCGGGTATCCGGCCGACACTTTATGAGAGAGGTAAATATGAAGATGATCTGACGCGCGAACATGAAATCTTTGATCATGAAAAACGGGATAAACTCCCAGGATTTATTTCCATCGCGGGAGGCAAGCTTGCAAGCTTTAGGTTGATGAGTGAAGAAGCGGTGGATGTCTTTTGCGAAAAGTTGGGAGTCTCCACACTCTGCAGCACCCATCTGAAGCCACTTCCAGGGTCTGAAGAAAAAGTGGATGTCGAAGCTCTGGCCGAAAAATTTAAAATTCCTCTTTTTGCTGCTGCTCGTTTGGTTTATCGCCAAGGGGCAAGAGCTGCGCAAGTAGGGGCGTCCGCCACGACTGATTGGCGGACGCCCTTACATCCCAATGCAAGAAATATTATCTGTTCCTGCGAACCTGTTTTGGAGGCCGAGATTCGTTATGTGATTCGCCACGAGTGGGCGAGAACTTTAGAGGATTTGTCTCGGAGAACAAATTTAGCTTTGGGCCCTTGTCAGGGCACGGATTGTCTTTTGCCAGCCGCCCAGATTTTGGGAGAAGAACTCGGGCTTTCTCCTCACCAAGTGTTTTCACAAGTCAGAGAATTTTTAGAAAAGAAATGGAAAAATAAAATCCCAATTTTAAAAGGCACTCAACTTCAACAAGAAGAATTGGCACGAGAAATATTTTTGAATACCCTCTGTTTCCCCTCACCCCAGGAACTCTCATGAATCTTTCAACCGACATCGCTATCATTGGATCAGGTTGGGCCGGAGTGGCCGCTGCCTTGGAAGCTCGTGCCAAAGGTCTGCGAGTGATGGTTCTCCAAAAAGGTGCGGGATCCACTTCGCTTTCTTCAGGGGCGATAGATTTGGCAGATTCTCCTGATCGAACTGCACGTGATGATTGGAACGAACATCTTTCCATTCAAAAAAATATTCATGATCTGATTCGGAAAAATCCTTCTCATCCCTATGCTTTACTTTCAGAGAAGATGGGAGAGGCAGAATTTTTTGAATTTTTAAAAAAATCCGTTTTGAGTCTTACCAAAACAATCCCTTTAACTTGGTCGGGAGATCTTCAAAACAATCGTTTGCAAGCCACTCCTTTTGGCACTTTTAAGCCTACGGCTCTCGTGCAAGCGTCAATGGCAGAAGCGAATCTTTTATCCATGAATAGGGCCAAGCTTTTAGTCATGGGCTTTCACGGTTATGCAGGTTTTAATAGTCGGTTTATCAAAGAAGCGTTGCGCCTTCATCTTGAATCGATTTCGTCTATCGACCTGGATATCCCTGGATTAGAAGGAAAAAGTTCTCTCACCCCTTTTGAAATTGCCACTCGCTTCGATCAGGAAGAAATTTTTATTCGCTTGAAGGAATTAATTTTAAGTGCAGTGCAAGGGAAAAATTATACTCATCTCTTTCTGCCGCCAGTTATGGGGATCCTCCATACAGATTCTATTCTGCAAGCCCTCCAAAAAATAACGGGTCTTCAAGTGGCCGAAACTCTGGCAACGCCCATGTCGATTCCGGGTTATCGATTGTCTCAGGCGATGGGGCAGGTATTGAAACAACAAGGCGTTGAAACTATAGAAGGCACGGCCGTTGTTTATGAAGCAGATCAGCGCCGAATAAAGAGTGTGGGAATTCAGACACGACGAGAGCGGATTCAAATTCAGGCCAAAAGCTTTGTATTGGCATCTGGCAAATTTATCGGCGGTGGAATTTCTCGCAAACAAAATTTTAAAGAGAATCTTTTTGATCTTCCTGTCTTTTCTGCGAACTCTATCTTTAAAGCCGGAGTTCGCACGAATGAGCACCTACAGCCTTTGAATTCCAACCAAGAGCCCGCTTTTGAAAATCTTTTTGCCGCAGGGTCTGTGCTTGCTGGATACGAATCCGCTCAAGATCACACGGGCTCAGGAGTGGCGATTGTGACGGGGACTTGTGTGGGAAATAATGCCGCTAGTTTTTAAAAAACTACTTGATTATAGTATCGTTTATGATATCATTTCAAAATGTCAGGGAGCGAACTGGAAAAATTGTCAAACCATACGATTAAAAGCAGAGAGTTGGAAACTCTCCTGTTGAGATTGGGGTTTCAGAAGAAGTCTGGAAAAGGTTCGCACGTAAAATGGATTAAAGAAGGCTTGCCTCCCATTGTCATTGCGACACATTCTAAAGAGGTTAAGCCCTATCAACTCAAACAGGTAATTCAAGTTTTACGAATAGGAGGTTTTTTATGAAGGTAAAATCAAAGAAGAACAGATTTAAATATTTGGTGACTATTACTTGGTCAGAAGAAGATCAGGCTTATGTTGCAGAAGCTCCGGAGCTACCGGGTTGTGCAACTCATGGTGCCAGTGTGCACGAAGCCAGTAAAAATATTGAAGATGCAATGGATACTTGGTTTAAAGGTGCAAAAGAAAGTGGTTATTCTATTCCAGAGCCTATGACGACCAAAGCCTATTCGGGAAAATTTGTCACACGGATTGATCCCAGAATTCATCGCCAACTGGCTATAAAATCGACTGAACAGGGGAAAAGTCTGAATCGGTTTGTGGAAGAGATTTTAAAAGAAGCAGCGATTTAATCTTTAGCCCTGGAAAGGAAATAACATTCCTGTCGAATTTACCAGCCTTCTTTTGTCTTTTTTATTTTGCAAAAAATGCCGCAACCTTTTCTTCACCTCGCTGATGACTCTCTCGACTGATTGTAAATCCAAAGAAAGGAACAATTTATGGGAGCACCTGAAAGAGTAAGAATTCCCGGGAGTAATGTTTTTATTGTGGATGCCGATGGCAATGGAGATTTTTCTCCTCCGGCTTGTACGGGAAAATTTCAAAATTTTCAGTTGGATTACTATGAATCGGGCTCGAATCCAGTTTGCCCGTCAGATTTCACAGTGGTGGGAGCTTTAGGGGAGATAGGGTTTCCACAGCTTTGGGCAGTAAGGATGTCTGGTGTCAGAAATGTTTTTCAATTATGCCATCAATTACTTCACGATACCCAAGTTAAAAGTCGTGAAAAATTTGCTATAGCCCTAGCTGATTTAAAGGAGGAGCTTACTCTCTCTCCTGTTTTTCCTCTCATGAAAGCCTTGCAAATAGATCCAGAGGAAACTGTACGGAGTGCAGCGGCCTCGGCTCTTATCAAATTAGGAGACAGGTCTGCTGTTCCTGCTTTAGTAAAGGCCATTCGAGAAGATCAAAGCTCCTTTGTACGTAGAAATATTATTAGTTCCTTGGATGAGAAATGGAGACATCCTGCTATTGTGTCAGCACTTGGAGAGGCTCTTCAAAATAAAAAAAGAAGTAGTGATGAGCATAATGTTCGTGTGGCAGCAGCTGATGCTTTGAAAGAAATAGGAGATCCCTCAGCTGCTGAGAGTCTTGCACGGGCTATAGAAAATCCTCATACTTGTACGGTCTCTGCTTTTTTCGCTTTAGCCAAATTAGCTGGCAAATTGGCTGTTCCTACTTTAGACAGATTTATTCAAAGCGATGCGCTGGTTATGGCACGGGAACAAGCGGTGGAAGCCTTGGGGAAAATAGAAGACGAAGCCACAGTACCTCCTCTGATTGGAGCTTTTGAATTTGAAGAAAGTAACATGTACATAGTTCGTGAAGCTGCCGCAAAGATCTTGGCAAGACGATGGTTATCTCAATCTCCTGTTATTTCTTCTTTTGTAAAAGGGATAAAAAAAGAAAATCCTCCAGCCCTTCTATATATTATTTTAAGAGCACTGGAAGGTGTGACAAATGAAAGGCCTACGGAGCCCATTATTGCTGCTTTAGAAACAAAGCTAGCTCATTATGAAGTGGAAATAGCCAGAGAAAGGGATCTCCTGCATTTTAATAAGAGTGAACGGCCGATGGACTATGTTAGAGGGCTTGAGGGTAGGTGTCGAGAAATCAGACGTGTTTTGGAAAAATTGAAACGGCTTCCTTCATTAAGAAAGGTTCTTCCCCTTCATCCTTCCCCTGAACCTGGTCTGGCCATAGACACTCTTCCCAAGATTGAACCCAAAATTAAAACAAAAATTACAGACGGTACTTTTCCCTTTATGGGTTTTGCAACTTCTGATTCTAAAATCAGCAGTGAAATTCTGTCTCGGTTTACAGGAGCCTTTTTTGCAGAAGCTCAGAAAAGGAGGTTAAAAATAATAATCCCTAATATCCCGGAGATTGTGGAAACGCGCAAAATTACTACACCTTGCATGGATCAAAAATGTACGGCTGAAATTTGTGGTGCCATGGGAAAGGACTCAGGGTTTTATGGAAGAATCGATTGGATGGAAGATTCAAACAAGTACAAGATCACCCTTTATTATGTCATCCAACAAGACCAATCCATTCGCCATCAGGTGAGTCTCTTTGTGACTCAGGAAGAAATTCAAAGTTCTTTTCGTCGTCTCGCAAGTGAATTAGCCACATCAATGTTAAAAGAATTCTCATTTGACGAGTTGGAGAGACAATGAACTATGGCAAAAAGTGCCGCTAGTTTTTAATCTCAAGTTCCTTTTCTCCTGATCGTCTTTTGATATTCATCAAAAATGGTGGGGCTTGTTATTAAATCAAAATGATTGTTCGTCCAAAGATCGATAATTTTCCCGGGGAAGCCTTTCCAAAAGATACCTGAAACGAGGATGTTGGTATCCAGACAGACCTTCAACGTTTTTTCCTCACCTCTTTGATGGCCTTGTTTACCTCGGAAACTTTAATGCCTTTTTTTCGTGTTTCAGACCGGGTTTGAGCAAGTAGTTTCTTTAGATCTTCAGCCGAAGGCATCTCCATTTTTTTAAGAATAATCGTATCGCCCGATCCAATGACAGCAAATTTGTTTCCGGGGTTTATTTCCATATCCTCACGAATGGCTTGAGGGATAACTACTTGGCCGCGAGAAGTAATGGTTGTCACTTGAAATGTATTCATGTTTATATCCTCCAATCTTATTATCTTACTAATAAGATTCGAAGACACAAGAGGTTTTTTTATTATATTTTAATCATGAAACGGATGAATGGAATTTTTTCCCAATCAAATAAATCTCGGTCGAACTTTTTCGCGTCGCCTCCGGGATAAAAGTTTTTACTTCTTGAAACGAGGTTTGAAGTTGTTTTTTGTAGCCCGCGAGTTCATCCCCGGGAAAAATTTTAACCACCATATTTCCACCCGGCTTCAGAATCTTTTTCGCAAAATTTAAAACCATGAGGGCGAGTTCGTACGAAGCGTAAGTATCTTTGAAGCGAATTCCCGAGAGGTTGGGAGAAAGATCTGAAACCAAGGTGTCGGCTTTTCCTTCGAGTAAAGAAATAAGCTTTTCTTGGGTTTCTGCTTGAGTGGCATCTGCTTGAACTATCCTTATATAAGGAGGGAGGGGGGCTTTTACTTCTAAAAGGTCAATTCCGACGATTTTTCCCTGAGCCCCCACCTTTTTAGCGAGGAATTGAAGCCATCCCCCGGGCGCACAGCCCAGGTCGACGACCCGCGAGCCAGGCTGGATCAGCTTGAACTCCCTGTCAATCTCTTCCAGTTTATAGACCGCACGCGAGGCAAGGCCTTGTTTTTTGGCCTTTTTATAATAATGGTCTTTTCGTTCGTAAACCGGGGGCATGCGGTCCTTTTTAAAAAACGAAGATTTTAAAAATAATTAGCAATAAATGAGGTGAAGCTACCGATAATCCCAATAGAATACGATAAGTTTTTAAAATAAATGTGAGGCGTTTTTAAAATTGTTAAGAATTGTTCAAAGTTTTAGAAAGTAAAAATAAAAAAGTGACTTTGAGAGCAAAACGATTTAGGTCATAATTGAAAAAGTAATAAAGGAGAAATTTATGGGCAGCCCTATTCATAATAAAAATTTGCCGGTTAAACCCAGTACTTCAGAATTTCCTAAAACATCCCCTGTGAGGCCATCCGGGGCAGCTCCCGTCGTTTCTCAAACTGTTCCGAAGAGTGGGCCTCCTCTTTCTTCAGCAGAAGCACAGAGATTAGGAATTTCAGCTTCCAACGTTTTTAGAACAGGGATATTTCGTCCGGGTTCGGATGATTCTCCTCTTTCTTTTAACATTGGTAAGTATTCTATGATTGGCGCGCTGGGAAGAGCAGCGGAGTATGGTGAAGACTTAGTCAATGCAGCCGCACAGATAGTTCTATCAAAAAATGGATTGTTATGATCACTTTAGAATCCTTTCGACAAAGAATTTCCACACTTCCCAAAGAAAAACAGGTTCAGCTGATCAATGAACTTTTTGATACAATTTATGCCGGTCTGGATGACAAAGTCTTTCGCGTGATGGCCACTGCCGTAAAATATGCCAAAGACACTCAAAGCGAAGGTCATGAAAATTTTCAAATTTCAGATGCTGAGCTAGATAAGCTGAGTCATATTCAAGACAAGAATCGTTTGCTTCAGAAGAAAAAATAAGTTTTTCGAGAGTGGTAATAAAAACCCATCCGCCTGAGGCGGATGGGTTTTTTTATTTTCTTTTTCAATCATCTCACATAGGATCCGCGAATGGTTATTAAGGTAAAAGATCCTGTCACTTCGCTTCCTCCCAAATTAGGGGGGGCCACAGAAACTCCTGCGGCTCCGATTTCTCCCAAAACGGTGGCTCCTGAAAACGATCCCGCTCTTTCGGATAGTTATCAAAAAATGGCTCAAGGATTGTTAGGCTATAAATCCTCTCCTTTAGGTTCAGGGGCCTATAAAATTTTCTCAGATGGAATTATTTTCCCGCCCAATCTCTTGGATCCCCATGATTCTAAGACCGATATCAAATATCTTCGATTACTCGCGGCGGTCTTGGGGATGGATGAAGCCGAACGCTATTTCACCACCTCCCTGGATGAGCGCAGCAAAAGAGGCAAAAAAGTGAAAAAGGTTTCAAAAGAAGAAAAAGACTCTTCTGAAGAAGAGTCTTCTGATTCAGACAATCCGGAAGAAAAAGAATAACTAAAAATCAAGATATGGACAGAGACGGAATCGGATTATTCACTCGCACGGGCAATCCGCCTAAGGCGGACGCTACAGTTGGGGAAAGATCCTGCTCTCCCCCCAACTCCCCCCATCGATTTTATGTAAAAACTTATATTACATTGAGCTATGGACAGAGACGGAATCGAACCGCCGACGCCAGCCTTTTCAGGGCTGCGGATGATTCGCTCAGACCGGCAAAGCCGGATCTTCGCTATCATCAGGGGGAGTATTTCCATGACTCCCCCTGATAACCCCCATCGGTTGATCAGAGAGAAATCTTATTTGAATATGGACAGAGACGGAATCGAACCGCCGACGCCAGCCTTTTCAGGGCTGCGCTCTACCGACTGAGCTATCTGTCCGGTTAGATTCTAAAAAATAAAAAAGAGATGCAGTTTATAGGGAAATCAGTCTGGAAGTGTCAACGTAAAACTCTAAAACATTTTGGGGTGAAGGATAATTTTTGTTAAAAAATGATGATTCTTACAAATTTTTAGCAACATTTTTGAATCATTGCCGATACTTGTCCTAAGAAGTTTTGAAGAATAAAAATTGAGCTTATAAAGTGTTACTAGCATTGACTTGAATTGTAAAATTGTGTTATAAGCTCGCTTCCGTTTTTAAAAAGTATCGATGAAGTTTTGAGAGCACACTTTTGTAAGTGATTGAAAAACAATAATTTTTTAATTAGGAAGGTGGGCAATATGGCAAAGGGCATTTTAAAGGTAGATAAGCTTCGAGACAAACTTCCCTTTAAAGTAGGGGACATGGCGGTTTACCCTGCTCATGGAGTAGGGGAAGTCAAAAGTATCGAGAAACGGGAAATCTTGGGCAGTAAGCAGACTTTTTATGTCCTCCAAATTTTGGATAGTGGCATGACCATCTTGGTTCCTACGGCCAATGTAAGTGCGGTGGGATTAAGAGGGATTATCTCTGAAAAAGAAGTCGATGATGTTTATACCATCCTCAAAGAACGCGATGTGAAAATCGACAACCAAACCTGGAACAGACGCTATCGTGAATACATGGACAAAATCAAAACAGGTTCGGTTTATGAAATTGCAGAAGTCGTGCGAGATCTTTCTCTTTTAAAGTTTGAAAAAGAACTTTCTTTTGGAGAAAGAAAAATGCTCGATACGGCCAAGACCCTATTGGTCAAAGAGCTTTCTATTTGTGAAGAGAGAGATGAAGAAGAGATCGAAGAAGAAATTACCGAGATCTTCAAGGTGATATAGAAGTTCGTAATCGTTATTCACGAAAGCCCTTGATAGAAAATTCTATCAAGGGCTTTTTATTTGCTATTTTGAGGACTCTGTTGAAAAATGCGCCTCTTATGATGAACACGGCTGCAGTCATTGTGGCGGGGGGACAAGGTTTAAGGTTTGGGGCAAGCGTTCCCAAACAGTTTTTGCCTTTGGCCGGTGAACCTTTACTGATTCATACTTTGAAGGTGTTTGAAAAATCTTCCAGGATTCAGGCCATTTATTTGGTGTTGCCTGCAGAATGGATCCCCTATTTTCAAACAGAAATTTTACCCCGCTTTTCCATTTCAAAATTAAAAAAGATTGTGGCAGGGGGAAAAAGCAGGCAGGATTCCACCCGGCAAGGTTTTAACAGTCTCGATTCCACGGTAGAGCTGGTGGCGGTGCATGATGCAGCAAGACCTTTGGTATCCGTTCAAACGATTGATCGTTGTGTACAAGAAGCTTCGCGTTGGGGCGCTGCCCTCGCTGCCACTCCCTCTCAAGATACGGTCAAAGAGCTGGGGAAAGAATCTTTTGTGGGACGCACCCTGGATCGAAAAACAATTTATTTGGCTCAAACTCCCCAAATATTCCACTATGCTTTATTAAAGGAAGCCTTGGAAAAGGCTGATGCAGAAGGAGTGCAGGGAACAGATGAAGCGAGCTTGGTCGAAAGATTAGGGAAACCCGTCAAGATTGTAGAAACAGAGCCCTCTAATTTAAAAGTGACCACGAGTGCTGATTTTTCTTTGGCAGAGATATTAATTGGAGGGGGTAGGGGGAGGGGGAAAGACAAAATGAGAATCGGCATAGGCTACGATGTACATCCTCTTGTTGCAGGACGAAAACTTATTTTGGGAGGAGTGGAAATCCCTTTTGAAAAAGGTTTGAAAGGTCATTCCGATGCCGATGCTCTTTTGCATGCCATTGCCGATGCCTTGCTCGGGGCTTTGAGTTTGGGGGATTTGGGAAAACATTTCCCCGATACAGATCCACGTTATCAAGGCATCTCCAGTTTAAAGCTTCTCAAGGAAGTGTATCAAAAAGTTTTGAAGGAAGATTTTTGTTTGGCCAATCTCGATAGCATTCTCATTGCAGAAAAACCCAAGCTCTCTCCTTATTTGGAACAGATGGTTCAAAACATTGCAGAATGTTTGAATCTCAAAACGAATCAAGTGAGCGTAAAAGCGACGCGAGAAGAAGGATTGGGTTTTACAGGTCGTGGGGAAGGCATCGCCGCAAAAGCGGTGGTGTTACTGAAAGGAAAAGGCAGCGTATGAATCCGGTTCGTTTACGTTTTTCAATGATTCCCACGGGATCTGTGAGTTTAATGGAGGCCCGTGTTGCGCTGACCAATGCGAAAATTGCGCAAAACAACCAGGGAAAATTTATTTTGAGAATCGAGGATGCTTCTTTGGATCCGGTTTCTCCTGAAACTCTCAAACAGTCTCTTGAAGATTTAAGTTGGCTGGGGCTTCAGTGGGATGAAGGCCCTTTTTTTGAGTCGCAGAGAACATCCCTTTATCAACAAGTTTTGGATCAGCTTCTTTCTGAAAAAAAAACTTATCCTTGTTATTGTACTTTTGAAAAACTGGAAGAAGAAAGAAGGCGTTTTTTAGCGATCGGCAAAACCCCGCGTTATACAGGTCATTGCCGTCATCTTTCTGCTGAACAAAGGGCAGAGTTTGAAGCTCAGGGAATAAAACCCGCCATTCGTTTGAAAGTAGAGCGACAAATCATTAAATTTCACGATACCCTTTTGGGGGATTTTACGGTGGATTCCGAAGGGATTGGAGACTCAGTTTTGGCCTTGTCCAATGGCCGTTACACGAATCATTTAATGACCGTCGTGGAGGATGAAAACCTGAAAATTTCTGAAGTGATTCGGGGAGAAAATGAACTTTCTCATACCGCTCTTCAAATTTTACTTTACCGGGCCTTGGGATGGAATCCCCCTGCTTATGCGCATCTGCCTTTAATCTTGGGGCATGATCATACTTTGCTTTCGAAAAAACATTCGCTTTCTCAGGTGAGAGATTTGAAGACACAAAATTATCTTTCTGTAGCAGTCGCTCATTATCTTTTACAAATGGGTTGTCATGACTGGGAAGACAAAAGAATTTCCAGTCTCGAAGACTGGGGAAAACGGATTTCCCTGGAACGCAGAGCGCGCACCGCTTCTGTGTTCGATGAAGAAGAGTTGAAGCGGATCAATGCTTATTATTTGCGGCAGATGTCAGAAGAAGAATATTTGCAGGCCTGCCGGGAAAAAATTTCCATCCTGTCGGCGACTCCCTCCACTCTTCTTCTTTTACGGGAGAAGTGTCGTTCCTTTCAGGAAATAGAAACCTATTTGAATTATTGTGCTTCTGTTCTTCCTTCTTGGGGGGAAGAGGGCGAAAAAATGTTAAGGTTGAAAGATGCTCCCAAAGTTCTGAATCTTTTCAAACAGGAGGTGGGTGCTTTAGAAAATTTAAATCTTGAAGCTCTTCATCAACGCATGGAGAGTATTCAACAAACCCTCAAATCAAAAAGTAAAAATATCTTTGCCCCTGTCAGAGTGGCGCTCGCTGGCACTCCCCATGGAGTAGATCTGGCCCTCGTCACCACTCTTTTGGGGAAAGAAGAATGTTTCAAAAGAATCGATCATGCCCTTACGCATTTACAACACACTCCATCGAACTAAAGAAGCTTTTGAGCCTTTAAGTCCTCCACAGGTTCGCATGTATGTTTGCGGAGTGACGGTTTACGATCGCTGTCATATCGGCCATGCCCGCGCCAATGTGGCTTTTGATGTGATCTACCGTTATCTGCGTTATTTGGGCTATCAGGTGACTTGTGTGCGTAATTTTACGGATGTGGATGATAAAATTATCAAGCGTTCGCAAGAATTGAATGTTTCTTGGCAGGAACTCACCCAAAAATATATCAGTGAATTTACCCAGGACATGAAAGCTTTGGGGAACCTCGTGCCCACGATAGAGCCCAAAGCAACCGATCATATTTCCGACATGATTTCCCTGATTCAAACTCTCATCGCAAAAAGCTTGGCTTACGTAGCGAAGGGGGATGTTTTTTATCACGTCAAAAGTTTTAAAAATTACGGGACTCTTTCTCAAAAAAATATTGATGAACTGGAATCCGGTGCGCGTGTGGAAGTGATGGAAAGTAAAACCGATCCCCTGGATTTCGCCCTTTGGAAATCCGCGAAGCCCGGAGAACCCAGCTGGGATTCCCCTTGGGGGAAAGGCCGCCCCGGTTGGCATATCGAATGTTCCGCGATGAGCATGAAATGTTTGGGTGAAAGTTTTGACATTCACGGGGGAGGGCGCGATCTCATTTTCCCTCACCACGAAAACGAAATTGCCCAGTCCGAAGGCGCCACTGAAAAACCTTTTGTGAAATATTGGCTGCACAATGGTTTTGTCAACATCAACGCCCACAAGATGAGCAAGTCGCTGGGCAATATTCTTTCGATTCAGGAAGTCTTGCAACAACAAGACTGGGAAGTCGTGCGAGCCTTCCTGATTGCCGTGCATTATCGTTCTCCCGTGGATTTTACGGAAGGACATCTGAGCGATAGCCATCAAGCCTTGGAGAGATATTATGCCACGATTAAAAGAGTGAAAAATGAACTGGCTTTAGATTCAAAAAATTTTCCGGATTCAAAATCTATTCCCCAAGAACTCTTGGCACCTCTTCAAGGACTCCTTCAAAAATTTAAAAATTCTATGGACGATGATTTCAATACCACTCAAGTGCTGGGCCATATTTTTGAAGCCGTTCGAGCCATGAATAAAATTTTGGATCAATCACAAGGGGCTCGCGTGGCACCAACCCCCTCTCGCTCACTGTGTTCGCTAGGGGTTCATACCATTTGTCAAAAATTTTTGGAGGATTGCGATCAAATTTTTTCTGTCTTGGGTTGTTTTGGAACAGATGCCGAAGGTTTTTTCAAGCGCCAGGAAGACCGCGTGCTGGCTCAAACAAATGTCGATGAGGCAAAAGTTTTAAATCTGATCGAACAACGAAAACTGGCGAGAACGAACAAAGATTTTAAAAAAGCAGATGAAATCCGCAAGGAACTCGCGATTCTCAACATTATCCTCAAAGATAATCCGGATGGAACGACGGAGTGGAGTGTGAAGGGGTGATTATGGAAAGAGCTGAGCTTGCTGAACAAATTCTATCCAGTTTAGAATTATCTCCTGACCAGGAGATTGATCAACTTTGGGCAGAAGAGGCAGTGAGCCATTTAGATGCTTTTCAAAAAGATCAGATCAAGGCAGTTTCTGCGAAAGAAGTTTTTCATAAAAATAAAAAACTTTCCCTGAATTGGGCGGGTGGACTCAAAAAGTTTAGAAAACAATTTACAGCTCTTGAACTTCAGAATAAATCTTTGGAATGGTGGGGAGATTAGTGCTTCTGGTAGGTACTATTTTTTTTAACCTTAATTCGTCACCTTGCTTTTTCCTAAATATCCCCCCTCCCTTGATGGGAGGGGGTTAGGGGGAGGGGGACCCCGGATTTAATTTTCACCCAAATGGTGAACCACTTGCATCCACTGTCCCCCTCTCCCTGACCCTCTCCCTCCAGGGGAGAGGGGAATGGGAAAAAAACTCTGACGTTTTGAGGTAAAAAAATTAGCAACGATTTCAAACTCCAGCCGATAACAATAATATGGCTGAATATCCAAAAATATGCCTTGTTGGGCCTTGTAGAGAAGAATTTATTAAAGCGGCTGTATATGATTATGTCGGTGCTGTTTATGATTATCTTGTTTCAGACAATCCCTTTAATATTAATTTTCCAACAGAGACATCTGCTGCTCCAAGCTACGACGGAGTACTCACAAAATTAGAAGAAAAAGAGGTTAAAGAAAAATTTGGTGAAATAACCTCTCTAGATCAAGTAGCAAATTACCTATCAACAGCAAAAGCTAAATTTTTTTCAGGATTTTTTGAGGGAGTAGAAGAGCCAGGTGATTGTCAAAACTCGCTCGCCACAAGAAAGTTATCAAGCTCTTCTTGGGGGCATGGTTTTATAATGGCGGGTCTCCACTGGTGTTATAAAGATTATCTTGATCAATTCGAAAAAATTGAATTACAGGTCGCATCAAATCCAGAGCAATGGCTTTTCATACTTGAAGGTTCTGAAGAAGTTACTAAATATAGTAGCCCATTTGAGATACCCTATTTTATTCAGCTAGCGGAAAAATTAAGAATCCCTGTTACCAACACTATTCCAAGAATTTCAAATCCTCAAGTGCTGGAAGAGTTTAGAAAGAAGGGGTACGAGCCTATCGATGTAGTGACTGCTTTTGCTTACCAAGCATATCTTAGCTATCAGAATGACTATATTGGGGCACTAAGGGCCGATGGCTTCTTAAAGGCAGACGGTCGACTTGAGGGCATGACCAACAAAGAGATGAACACAGGTTTAGACAATTACTTAAATGCTGCTGTGGAACAAATGGCACAAAACATCCCTGTTACAACTCAAGAAGTTAAAGAGAAAATAAGAAGTTTTTTAAAAGACAGAACAAAGCAACCCGAAGAACATGAAAAATCAGTCCGGATAGTAAGATATTATGAAGACATTGCAAACCGTCTATTAATCGGCGTAACAAGAGAAGCACTCAAAAAATCGGGTCGACCTAATGCCTTGATTATTTCAGGGAGTAAACATCTATCTGCTTTTGAAAGAGTTTATCAGGAGTAAGGTTTTTCCGGAGACTTTATTTGTCGTTAAAGTAAAAGAAAGAATGTGCAAACAACTCCAAAAACATTTTCCACTTTTTTATGAACGAGTTTTGGAGCGCGATCCTCCCAAAAACCGTGTCGCCAAACAAAAAACAAGATTCATCGGCGCCACAATCCCGCTAAAAGCAATAATGGCGTAATCGACATTGGCATCCACAAAAGTTTTATTCACCACCAGCCAGCAGATGGCGACATTGCGCATCGAGGTGTCGATCGCCAAGACTTTTCGGTGATGGATTTCCGGGCCGCCGAAGATCCAGCCCAAAATCCAGGAAATAATCACCAGTAAAATGAAAGCCCAGATGGCGTGGGGCCCAATGGCAGCGATGGAAAATTCACGCAGTTGATAAGCCAGTATTTCTACTCCTATAAAAAACAGGGGGGCCAGCAAGGCCATTATTTTCCCAAGTTTTTGTGCAAAATTTTCCCATTTGAATTGCAAAAGTTGACCGGCGGCAAAGGGAAGAAAAGCGAACAAAAAGATCTCCAAAAAGATGTCGAGATCCAGTATTTTTTTAGAAACAGTCGTGGGCAAGAAGAGAGTGGTGGTCACGGGAATAATCAGCATCGAAGCCAGGGCCAGAGAAAAAGCAAGTTTCATGGCAAATGCAATATTGCCTTTCGCCAGATGGGCAAAATGAACTCCAAATAATCCCCCGGGCGTGATGGCAATCAGCATGAAACCCAAGGCCACATCCGCTGGCATGGGAAAGAAATGGATGAGAGAAAGGCCGACTAATGGCATGAAAAGCAGATTCAGTAACAAGGCACGACCGATCAGGCGGAAGTCATGGCTTTTGACGATCGATTCCAGATGAGGTGTTCTTAAGCCGATCGAAAACAGAAAAGTGATAGAAAAAGAATAATGGATCAGTTTTAAAAAATGGGGAAGAGGGATCATTAAAATACCCATGTCCATGGCAAACAAACAATACCTGTAGAAGTTTCAAAAGCTTTCTGGCTTCTGAGTAAAATGAGAGGGTTTAGATTGGTAAATCTTTTCTTGGCCCATGTCAGGGTTTTGAGTGCTTTATTAGAGGGGGTGTCTTCTTCTTCTACGACGATTGCCACTTTCTTACCTGTTTTAAATTCGATTAAAAATGGAATGTCGATGCCTCCTCTTGTTTGATAGGGTTTAAAAGAAGCTTCGTGTTTTAATTGATAAACAAGTTGGGCCCGGAATTCACTATAGAGCAGACGTATCATCTCCAGACGACTGAGGGGGGTAGTATTTGGCATCAGATAAGAAGAAAGTCCCAAGTCTTCGAGAAAATAAGTGTTCCCGTAAGGTTGGATCAGAAAGAGTCCTTGCAGAGCATCCAAGAGAGAACGAATGGTGGGCGCTGAGGTGCCGACAATACGGGCGAGATAGGCAAGGTTTATGGGAAGCCCCTGGGTTTTTGCGATTTCAGTGAGGAAGAGTAAAAGTTTGTTAAATGAAAGATTTGTTTTTTTGACCAAATGAATATCTCGCGCTAACAATGTTTCAAGATGGGTGGCCAAAAGATCTGAACGAACGGCATTGTCATGACGAAAACAGATACCAGGGAGCCCGCCTGTTTCTTTGTAATGTAAAATTTGTTTTTCGTTGGCCCATACTTTTTTGGCAAGAGGCGTGACAATGTTTTGAGATCTGTCTTCTTTTAGTAATTTGAGAAAAGAAGACAGAGAGCGGTGGTGACATTCAGAAAGAGTGAAGGGAAGTAATTCAATCGAGACGATACGCCCTGTCAGAGACTCACGAATTTGATGGCGTGAACCAAAGCGGACAGAGCCACTCACGAGAAAACGGCCCGGTTTTTTTAATCCCGCTTTGCGGGACAAGCCTTGCTTGGTCAATTCCCCGTGGCTTGCCACGTTTTGGGGTCCAAGGCTTGCCTTGGGGTTCATACCATTGATTTTATCGATAGAAAGCTTAAGCATGTCAAAAGTAGGTGGGTATTTTTGAATTTCATCCAGTGCCAGGGGGTAGGGAGATTTTTCAATGATGCCGTGCCCTTCTTTTTCAAAGCGCACGATGAAACGATCGTCATCAAAAGTGTGATAAGTTTTTGCATAGTGAAGGAGGAGAGTTGTTTTACCGACTTGACGCATTCCCATGAGCCCTACGCAGGGGGCGTAAGTCAGGGCCTTTTTAATAAGAGAATCAGCATGTCGTGCACGAGTATGGGCCATGTTTTCTTAATTATAGAGGGAGATACAATTATGTCAAATCAAAAGTCTCTCATTTGATTTGACATAATTGTAAAATAAGAGAGTTTTTAACCCCATGCAACCTTTCAAGCTCATTTCTGATTTTAAACCCTGTGGCGATCAGCCTCAGGCGATTGAAGCTTTATCTCAGGGTGTGCTTGCGGGCAAAAAACATCAAACCCTTTTGGGGGTCACCGGTTCTGGAAAAACTTTCACCATGGCAAATGTGATTGCCAAGACAGGCAAGCCCGCGCTGGTGATGGCGCCCAACAAGACTCTGGCGGCGCAGCTTTATTCAGAATTCAAATCTCTCTTTCCCGAAAATGCCGTGGGTTATTTTGTGAGTTACTACGATTACTATCAGCCCGAGGCGTATATGCCGGCGCAAGATCTTTATATCGAGAAAGATTCTGCCATCAATGAAGAGATCGACAAAATGCGCCATGCGGCGACCCGCTCTCTGCTGGAGCGTAACGATGTGATTATTGTCGCGAGCGTTTCTTGTATTTATGGTTTGGGTTCGCCAGAAGCCTATCATGATCTGTTGGTATTTTTGGAAAGAGGGCAATCCGTCGATCGCAATCAGGTTTTAAAGGATCTTGTCAAGATTCAGTACGAACGCGGAGATTACGATTTTCATCGCGGAACTTTTCGGGTGAGGGGAGATGTGATTGAAGTGTTCCCCGCCCATGAAGACTCGCATGCCGTTCGTGTTGAGTTTTTTGGGGATGAAGTGGAGAAGATTTATGATGTCGATCCTCTCCGTGGAGAAATTTTGCAAGAGTTGGATAAGATCGCGATTTATCCTGCGAGCCACTTTGTAACCTGGGATCATCAAATGAAACAGGCAGTGGTGGCGATTCGGGAAGAACTCAAAGAAAGACATCAGTGGTTTTATGAAAACAACAAATTATTGGAACAACAACGCATCGAACAACGCACAAAATTTGATTTGGAGATGATGGAAGAAATCGGTTTCTGCAAGGGGATCGAAAATTATTCTCGCCATCTCACGGGACGCAATCCTGGTGAGCCTCCCCCGACTCTGTTAGATTATTATCCCAAAGATTTTTTGTTGTTCGTGGATGAATCTCATCTTTCTATTCCCCAAATTCGCGGCATGTATAATGGCGATCGTGCGCGCAAAAGCACTTTGGTGGATTATGGTTTTCGCCTGCCTTCTGCTTTGGATAATCGTCCCTTAAAATTTGAAGAATTTGAAAAGCTGGTGAGCCAGGCGATTTATGTGTCAGCCACTCCCAGTGAATATGAATTACAACACAGCCAGGATGAAGTGGTAGAACAAGTCATTCGTCCTACCGGTCTGATTGATCCCAAAATTTCTGTGCGACCTATTGCCACTCAAGTAGAGGACTTGCTCAAAGAAATTCAAAAACGAATCCAGCGCAAAGAACGGGTCCTCGTGACGACTCTCACCAAACGCATGTCCGAAGATCTGACGAAATATTATCAGGATTTGGGACTCAAAGTTCGTTACCTTCACTCCGATATCGATACGATTGAAAGGGTAGAACTCTTGCGCAGTCTGCGTTTGGGAGAGTTTGATGTGCTCGTGGGCATCAATCTTTTGCGTGAGGGATTGGATCTGCCAGAAGTGTCATTAGTTGCGGTGCTCGATGCCGATAAAGAAGGTTTTTTAAGATCCGCTCCTTCCTTGATTCAAACCTTTGGAAGAGCCGCGCGCAATATTGAAGGAGAGGTGATTCTCTATGCCGATCAAATCACAAAATCCATGGCACGTGCGATGGCAGAAACAGAGCGCCGCAGAAAGATTCAGGAAGACTACAACACAGAACATGGTATCACTCCACAAACCATCAAAAAAGAAATTGTGCATATTCTGGGGACAGTGCCCGAGCAAGATTATTATACTGTTCCCCTGGAAGTAGAACTGGGTCAAACCCATCCAGTGCTTCCCCATGAAATTCCGGCCCTCATTGAAAAACTTAAAAAAGAAATGAAAATCGCTGCCAAGAATTTGGATTTTGAACAAGCAGCTATTTTGAGGGATCAGATTAAGGCGTTGGAGTTGAGGGAGTTAGAAATCGGCCTAAAGATCTAGAATGCCTGCTTCATCAAGCGTTACGTAATCCACCTTAGGCGGATGAGCCCCAAAGGGGCCCCTTCGGGGCGTGATCGATGGGGGCATTTGACATAGATCAATTTTTGATCTATATTAATAAGTAACAAAATTCGGAGGTTCCTTTTAAAATGGCGTGGACGGTACAGTGGAAAAGCAAAATTGAGAAGCAGATTGCCAAGTTACCCGAAGCCGTTCAGGTTCAATTTCGAGCCCTGGTTCGAGAAATCCACTTGTTGGGACCTATTCGAGGCAACTGGAAAAATTATAGCAAGCTCGCTCTTCATCAACACCACTGCCATCTCAAATCGGGGCGACCCACATACGTTGTCTGTTGGGAAGTGGCGGATAAAAAGATTCAAATCGTGGAGGTTTATTATGTCGGTACCCATGAAAAAGCACCTTATTGAAACCATTATGGTCGGGCATGAGCGTTTTCAAGTGCCAAAAGCAACTGCCAAGGCGGTTCTTGTCCTTCTGCAAGGAGTTGCACAGGATCATCACGAGATGATTCGGGCTGAAGAATCAGAAACTCTCAAGAAGCTTGACCAAAAATATGGCCGTGCAGGAGCCTGTTTGCAGGGAGCACGACTGAATGCAAATTTGAGCCAAGTGGAACTTGCCGAAAAACTTAAGATCCCGCAGACGAATATTTCGGCGATGGAACTGGGCAAGCGGCCTATTGGTAAGAACATGGCCAAGCGTTTGGCTAAAGTTTTGAATATTGATTACAGGGTGTTCCTATAAACAGGTTTTTCATCATTCCCAATTTTGACTTTGCATACCATTGCTGCTCGAATTCCTCAGAGGTGTCCACGTCGCTGGCTTGATTCGTTATCAACCAGCGCCATTGTTCGATGTTTCGATAGAGCAACCCCTTGCAAACTCTTTCCAGATCTGGTTTTATGCCCCGCCATGCAAGAGAACATCAAATCATTACCCCTCGAGACTTTATCGGAACGCTTAAAAACTTTGGGAGTAGAAACTTATCGTCTGCAACAAGTGTTGCAGTGGATTTATGCGCTGGATATTTCTGATTTCTCCGAGATGACCAATCTCTCGAAAAAACTTCGGGAAGATTTGTCAGCGCAGTTTAAGATTGAACGCCTTCCCATTGCGACCGAGCAACAATCTTTGGATGGCACTCGCAAATATCTTCTTCGTCTTCACGATGGAGAAACCGTAGAATCTGTTTTAATTCCCAATGATGGGCGTTTGACTTTGTGTATTTCCTCTCAAGTGGGCTGCGCCATGGCCTGTCGTTACTGCCTGACCGGTTTTTTGGGATTAAAGCGGGGTCTCACCCAATTTGAAATTCTGGAACAAGTGATGGCGGTAAAAAGAAATTTGCAAGAAGGAGAAAAAATTACCAACATCGTTTTCATGGGCATGGGAGAACCCATGCATAATTTGAAAGCCGTGATTCCCGCCGTGCAAATTTTAATTGATCCCCGCTGTTTGAATTTATCGAAACGAAAAGTCACGGTTTCCACTTCAGGACTCGTGCCCGAAATGCTTGAATTTGGAAAACACTCCGACGTCAAACTCGCTATTTCGCTTTGTGCAACGACCAATGAAATCCGCAATGTGCTGGTTCCCATCAACCGCAAATATCCATTGGAAGTGCTTTTGAAGGCTTGCCAAGATTATCCCCTGACTCCGCGGGGGAAAATCACGATGGAGTATGTGATGCTTTCGGGCGTGAACGACACAATGGAGGATGCCCAGCGCCTCACCAAAATTTTAGCGCGAATCCCTTGCAAAATTAATCTCATCCCTTTCAACGAATTCCCCGGCAGTGAATTTAAGCGGCCTACAGAGGAATGGGTGAGAAAGTTTCAACATTATTTATTAGACCATGGTTTCCAAACCAATATTCGTACCAGTCGTGGAAGTGATATTTTGGGGGCTTGCGGGCAACTCAAGGCAGAGATGGAACCAAAGAGTCGGCCTCCGGTGAAATTACCCGTTCAAAACGCTCATCCATTATGAATAAGAAAATTTCATTTCTCATTTTTTTTCTGTCTCTTTTCTTTTCTTTTTCACAAATACATGCCCAAACCCCTCCTCCTTCTCCACCTCCTCTCGACCACTCTGTATTCACCCAGTTACTCAAAAAATTTGTGAACAAAAAAGGCCATGTCGATTATCGATCTTTCAAACGCAATAAAGACGCGTTGAATACGCTGGGTCACTACGTCGAAGATTTGCTTCAAATCAATGCCGTGAATCTGATTTCAGAAGCGGACCAAAAAGCCTATGGAATTAATCTTTATAATGCCTTGGTTCTGAGGGATATTTTGAAAAGTTATCCTGTGCAATCCGTGATGGAAATCCCCCATTTTTTTGATGGCCCCCGTTATGAGTTGAAGGGGGATGAAGGTAAAAAACTTTCCTTGAATGATATTGAGCAATTCTTGAGAGAAAAATTTTCTGATCCTTCTCTTCACCTGATGTTGGTCAATGGCTCCTCAGGGGGCCCACGCTTTATGCCAGAAGCTTTTGAGGCGGCTTCTCTTCATAAAAAAATGGAAGAGGCCATGCTTAATTTTTTGAGAGATCCGAGCAAAAATTTCTACAATTTTCGGGCAAACACTTTTTTTGCCTCTCCCATTTTCCTCTGGTTCGAAGATGATTTTAAAAACTCGCAATATCTTTCGGCGAAGAATTTTATTGGCGCCAGAGTTCCTCTCCCCGTGGGTTTTCGGATGGGCTATTCCAGTTATGACTGGCAACTCAATGATTCGAAGTTGCATTAGACCTCTTGCATAACCTACTGCGCAAATCGTCTGCTGCGTTGGGTTTCCCCACAAATGCTCACGTACTTTCGTGTACGCTCCGCTTTGTGGGCCCCACCCTGCCTTGCAGCCGATTTGCTCGTGACGGTTCTGCAAGAGGTCTATTAAATTTTTAGCAACTTCTTATACGGGTTGTCGAAGATCTGTCATCGCGATCCGCCTGAGGCGGATCGCGATGACAGTAAAATTATGCCCATCACCTCTTTAACTTCTTATTTCAACACCACTTCTTTCGGAAATACGAACTCCTATACCCGAAACCAGGAGGAGCTTGCCCTTACTCTTGATTCTGCCGCCCATGAACTCTCCAATTGGAAAAGCCTTCTCTCGATGAGTGCCGGAGGAGGGGGCTTTGAAGTCGGTAAACTTGCCGCCACCACTTTTTTAAGTTCTATGCCCGCCCTCTGTGCGGTTCCCTTTTTGACGAATGTTTTTACGTTTGTGGCAGGAGCTATCGCAGACACCCGTCTGACGCGTTTGATCAATCAGGCTTTTGACAATACGGGAGAAGAAGAAAGTTTTTTGGACCAGATCACGAGTCAAGGCAGTGTGCGCCTGATGGGCCTTGTAGGGATGGGGCAAAGCTTTGCAGTCATTCAGCTTCTGCAAGGCTTGGCCTCGGTGAGTCGAGAGGCAATTTGCAGTAGGGGCGACCGGCCGGTCGCCCCTACATCATTTCTGCACCACCTGCTTTTAGGTCTTCAATGTCATTTTGGATCAGGAATGTTTGCGGGTTTGACGGGAAGGGTTGTAGGTGCAGTGGAACAAAGAATCAGCTTGAGAACGAAGAATGTGGATGTAGGGGCGCGGCGGCGATGGGATTCAAAGTTGGGGCGCGTCCACGCCAGAGGCGGGCACCGCACCGCCCCGCCCTTACTGGTTGGGCTGGGAATAAACGAAGGACAAATCTCCATTGAGGATAGATTTCAGGGCCCTCTTCCACCTTCCAAAGCTTGTGAGGCAAGTGGAAGAGGAGCGAGCGGAACAAGCCTGATTTTGCTGGGTGACAGCCTGATACTTCCTTTGGAAATCGCCCCCGAACGTTTCGCAGCCCTCAAGCGAAATGGATTTATGGGAACTCCTGCAGATCTTGAGGCTATTCAATCTTGGTTGTTAAGAGCCGTGAGTCTGAATTTTGCTACGCACAATACTTATTGGGAGATGTGGGCTCTTTTCAATGGGCTTCATCATTTTTCGGGGAAACCTTCTTCTGTTGGATTGGAAATGAAATCAGGTGATCCCCAAAGTTTGCTGGAATATTTAAAACCTTTATTTGAAAAAGCAGAGGCAGCAGAAGAACATGTGGTTGCCGTGGGTTTTATCTCTTTATTGCAAGTTGCAATGCCGGAAGCCGGGCAGGATTTGTTTTTAAAGATGGCTGGCAGCTCTTCTCCCGCCGTACGGACTTTTGCTTATCAAGCTCTGGGGCGACAAGCCTCAAGAGTGGTCGGGTTATGGCTGGATAATGCCGATCAGCACGCATTGGCCAGAAGGGATCTTAACTCCACCGATCCTCTTCGCAGACGCTATGTTTTGGATCAGATGAGAATCGTCTATCAAGCTTTTTCGGAGACGCCTGGTTATTTTGACACTCCTCAAGCTGCCAAAAAATATTTCCTTTTGCTAAAGAAACTTTCCGATAGTTTAACACAAGATCCTTCTACTCCCTGGGATGCAGGCTGGGTGGAAATACTCATAGACAGAGATGCAGGGAGAAGAAGAGCCGATAAAATTTTAGAAATGCGAATGACAGTGAGAGCTGCACATAGAATCACGGTTGAAAATCTTTATGATCCTTTTCGCGCGGGAAAAAATTGGAATGCACAACAAGTCGAAGCTTTTTTAATGCTGCGCGCTCTCACAGAAATGACAAACTACGACATCGCGAGATCCTCAGCCATTTATGTGGAAAAAATTGTTCAAGAACGAGAAACAAGCCTTAGAAGATTTGTCGAAGGCGATGGATTCAATAGGGGAGCTGTCGCACAATTACTGAATGATGCTATTTATTTTGAAAATGGGCCTTTGATCAGAGCGTGTATTACTTTCGCCTTTAGCATGAGCATTACCTTGGATTCTACAATGAGCAAGTTGGCACCTTTGCAAATATCGCTTCGGATATTTCCTCATCCCCGGGTTCAAAAATGGGTAGATAGAACCCAGGCATGGTTGGCAGCACATCCAGGCTTTGAAGGGCAAACGCGTCTTTTAAGGCAAGGCCCTGTGGATATTTTCGATCGGCGTTTCAGAAATCATAGGTGCGAAAAAGATTTATGGAAAGGCACTGAGCCCACAGGGGCTGACTTGGAAAGCTTGGAGCACCTGATGTTGCAGGGGAGTCGGCAGGGTGATTTGTTATCCAGAGCGTTTTTATATACAGCCAGTTTGCGTTTTCTGGCTTCTTCAGCAGAGATTCGTGGCAGGGCTGATGAAGTCATTCTCGAGGTCTTGGAAAGTAAAGGAAATGTGGTCAGGGACATCCCCCCCTTTCCTGGAATTCCCCGGACACAGGAGGAGCTCTACAGAGTCATCAACGCTTGCCTGGATCTTGATGACTGTGCTTTGGCGGCAGCTTATCAGCTTTGTTATCTGGAAGATTTTTTTGCAGAGGCAGTCTATGGGAAAAGTTTCATGGTCAATCAAGTGAACGCGGCCTTACTTCCTTTTATTATCGGGGAAACTTTCATGCTGGGTCATCCCCATCCTGCCATTCGGTATGCGAGCTATGCTTACCTCGTGAGAGGTTTTTTACGAAGAGATTCAAAAGAATTATCTCAGGTGCAAAGAACCCTATCAGTGGAGCTGCAAAAATTATGGAGAGAAGAATCAAGTCATTGGGTGGAAGAGGATCTACAATCCACAGACCCCCTGCGTCGCAGATATGCAAACCGCATCATCCAATTGGGAATAGAACTGGGTATTTCTGAGGCTCGTGATTTGCAAAGCAGGTATCTCTTATCACTACTGTCCCAACGTTAATTGAACAAATTCAATTGGTTAATAGAATCGTTCTTTGACATTTCATCCATATCCCCCGCAAATGCTTGTGCAATGGGCATTTTCTCGAAAAGCGAGATGCTTAAAACTTGCAAAATTGT
>ORMF010550143.1_pt1 | contig 95238 bp, 93 predicted proteins | sample 1779871 | NCBI WGS metagenome assembly ORMF01 (sample SAMEA104232316, study PRJEB22302) | groundwater metagenome | biome: forest; feature: aquifer; material: groundwater | place: USA | collected 2011-08-07 | depth 5.4 m | reverse complement strand
CTGTCCGATGAAGTCGCCGGTCGTCGTGGCGCCACCGGAGATGGTGAGGCCGGTGACCGCAGTGCCGGCGCCGACGGTGGAGGAAGCGGCGGCGAGGAAGCCGCCGGAGAGGGTCGCGAGACTGCTCGCCGAGAATGTGGTGACGCCCGAGAACGCACCAGAGGTCACATCCCACGAGCTTGAGTTGACGTTGATGATGTCGCCGCCATCGCCGAGGGTGAGGGTGCCGGTGGTTGTTTGCGTGCCGGAGATTGAGTTGGCGCCGATGATGCCGCCGGAGATCGTGATGTTGTCTTCGATGTTGGCATCAGGAAGTGTACCGGTGAATGCATCGGTGTCATCGAGGTCAATGGCTCCCCATGCGTAGGTGGAAGCGCCGGTCACTCGGAGGACTTGGCCTGCGGTGGAGGAGTTGGTGATGCCCGTGATGGCTCCGGTGCCGTTGCCCTGCAAGAGTCCCGTGAGGGTGGCAGCACCGGTGCCGCCGCGATTGACTGCGAGGGTGGAAGAGGCGGACCAGACACCGCTGTTGATGACGGCGATCCCTGAGAGGGCACTTGAATCGATGCCGGTGCCGCCCTGGGAGGCAGCGACGGTGCCGGTCAGGTTGGAGAGGGAGAGGCAGGTGGCGTCGATCGCGAAGCAGCCGGCAGCAATGGAGATGCCGTTCTGGAAGGTCGAGGTGGCCGAGCCAGTCTGCGCGAAGTTCAGGAGAGAGACGTTGCCGGTGAATGTTGAAGTGGAGATGTTGGAGACCTGGAGGTTGGTGACGGTCGTGGTGCCTGCTGACAAGGTTGAAGAGAACGAGCCGGTTCCCTGTCCGATGAAGTTGCCGGTCGTCGTGGCGCCGCCGGAGATGGTGAGGCCGGTAGTGGCAGTGCCGGCGCCGACGGTGGAGGAGGCGAAGGCGGAGAAGGAGCCAAGACCAAGGAGCGTTTGATTGTTGCCGGTGACTGCGCCGCCGAAGGTGAACGCCGGGAAGGTGAGGTTGGCGCCAGTGTTGGTGAAGGTGCCCGAGAGGATGCCGCCGAGGGAGACGTTGAGGACGGTGGTGGAAGCGTAGCCTGCGGTGAGGTTGGTGGTGGAGGCGTTGGTCACCGTGAGGAGCGAGCCGGCAGCGGCGAAGGTGAAGGCCGACGAGTCACGCAGCGAGCCGCCGGTCGTGATGAACGGGACTCTTCCGGAGGTGAGGTTGGTGATCGCCAACGAGGTGGAGGTGGCGTCGGTGAAGACGGCAGTGTTGGCGTTGAGCCCGGTGAGGCCGATCGTGGAGGTCGAGACCAAGAGTCCATTCTGGTCAGTCGAGAGGAGCGCATTTTTGATACCGCTGAAGTACACGATCGATGACGTGGCTTCAAACGCGGAGGTTGTGGCGATGGTGAAGTTCTGGCGTGCGGTCCACCAGTTGGTGTTGGCGGTGTTGATGTTGAGGGTGGCGCTCGTGAGGGAGAGAGACGAGCCGATCGTCGTGGTCGAGAGCGCTCCTGCGCCGTTGCCGGTCAAGAGCGTGCCGGACACGATGTTCCCCCATCCGGTGCCGCCGTTTGGTACTGGAAGAACGCCAGTCACTTGTGAAGTGAGCGATACCTGGCCCGCCAAGTTCGAGAGCGAGAGGCAGGAGCCGGAGATGGCAAAGCACCCGGAAGCGACATTGATGCCTGTTGCAAAGGTCGAAGTTGCGGTGCCGATCTGCGAGAGGTTGAGGACGGAGAGGCCGCCGCTGAATGTGGAGGTGGCGGTCGTTGATGTTGCATTGAAGATCTGCGCGCTCGCGGTGCCTTGCACTTCGAGCTTGCTGCCCGGGTTGGTGGTGCCAATCCCCACATTGCCCGATCCTTGCTGCAAGACAAACTGCGAAGAACCGATGGTGAAGCCTTGGCCGGCGGCGATCGTGGTGGTGCCACTTGTTTGCGTGAATTGGCCGAGGCCGAAGAAGCCGGTGCCCGAGGCGGTGATGGCGGTGGTGGAGGCGTAGGGGAAGACGGAGGCGAGCGACGTTGATGTTGCGAGATAGATCGCAGCGGTTGGAGTTGATGTTGAAACAATTCTCGTGCCGTCGAACGAGAGAAGCATGTGGGAGCCCAGTGATGAGGCGTTGGTGCCGCCGTTCCCGATACCGAGAGTGCCCGAGAAGGAACTGAGGGTGAGGCAGTTGCCAGTGATCGAGAAACAGCCCGTTGCGAGATTGATGCCACTGTTGAAGGTTGAGGTTGCAGTGCCTGTCTGGCTGAAATTGAGGAGGGAGACACCACCGGAGAACGTCGACGTGCCAATATTCGACACCGAAAGATTCGTTAGCGTTGAAGTACCTGCGGCGAGTGCACCAGTGTTGCTGATGGAGAAGATCGTGGTGGTCGCACTCGCGGTTGAGGAGGCGATGACAAACGCGTTGTTGCCGCTGTATGTCTCGCCGTTGTTGAGGGAGAGGGCAAGCTTGCCGAAGGGTGTGGTGGTGCCGATGCCGATAGTGTTGGTGACGAGCGTGCCGAGGCTGTTGCCGACGGTACCTGTGTCCACGCTCACCTTGCCGGCAGCCAGACGCGAGAACTGGGTATCAACAGCAGTTGAGGCATCTGTTGAGCTATTTGACCAACCGATTCCTCCCCCTGAAAAGGTACTGAGCTGATTACCTCCTGGGTAGAGATAGAACTTGGTGACTGTGCCCACCTTAAATCTATAGTCCGCACCTCCAGCTGGCGTATCAAAATTAAATCCACCGTTTGCAAAAGAAATTGTGCCGACAGTCGGAGAAGCGACGCTCCGGGTTAATGACAAGGTAGGGGCTCCACCTACCATAGTGAATGAGGCCATCGTTGTGCCATTGCTCTGCAAGGTGAGGAGGTTCGTTGCGTTACTGTCGGTGTTAGCAGTGATGGCTCCCGCATTGCTGATCGAAAACAGCGAGGTGGTCGCACTCGCGGTTGAGGAGGCGATGACAAACGCGTTGTTGCCGCTGTATGTCTCGCCGTTGTTGAGGGAGAGGGCAAGCTTGCCGAAGGGTGTGGTGGTGCCGATGCCGAGGGTGCCGGCAAGAAGAGTGCCAAGCAAGCCACCACTCCCAAGTGGTGTGCCTTTGTTTATCTCCACGACTCCCGCGGCATTGCGGTTCAACCCCGTGTCTTGGATCGTCGTATTCGGGTTCACGATGCCACCCGAGTTCCAACCAAGCTGCGCTCCACCATACAGGGTGACATAACCGATACCGGTTGGATTGAAGGCGAACGTCGATGCAATTGCTGCGCCGCCGGAAGTAGTGAAAGTACCTGCGGTCGTGTTTGAAACACCCACGCCTAAGCCACCCGTGAACGTGCCGTTGCCATTCACTTGAAGCCCAGTTGAGGATGCTGTGCCGGCAATGTCGAGGAGAGTTGAAGGGCTCGATTTTCCAATCCCCACATTCCCACTGCCCTGCTGCACGACGAATTGCGAGGTGCCAATCGTGAAGCCTTGTCCGCTTGCGATCGTGGTGGTGCCACTTGTTTGCGTGAATTGGCCGAGGCCGAAGAAGCCGGTGCCCGAGGCGGTGATGGCGGTGGTGGAGGCGTAGGGAAACGTCGATGCGATGGTAGTGGATGTTGCGAAAATATAATTGACAGTCGGACTTGTCGAAGCTGCAAGTGCGCCCGTGCCACCATTTGAGTAAATCCAGCCCTGGCCGAAGGAAGTGGCACCCGTGCCGCCTTGGTTGACGGCGAGGGTGCCGGAAAGATTTCCGAGCGAGAGGCAGTTGCCGGAGATGCTGAAGCAACCGGAGATGAGGTTGAGGCCGCCTGTCGAATAGAACGTGCTCGTTGCGGCAGTGAAATTCGCAACGTTGTTGATCGAAAGGATCGAGCCGGGAGTGGTGGTGCCGATGCCGACGAAGCCATTGCTCTGCCATACGCTGAGCGCGTTGCCTCCCACGAGCAGCGATCCGGCGAAGGTGGACGTGGCCGTTGTCGATGTGGCGAAGAGCGCAGCGGCGGTCGGGGTCGATGAGGCGACGATCGTCCCGCTTGCATTCGTCGTGAGGATCATGCCGGCCCCGATTCCTGCGAGCGTGAGCTGGCCGGCGGTATCGAATGTTGATGTCGCCGTCGCGCCGAAGTAGGAAGGCCCGTAAGCCGAAAAGAGCGTCGTTGAAGCGCCGCCGAGGAACTGCTGCAGTTGCGTCCAAGAGGTGGCAGTGGTCGTCGCGAGGAAAAGCGTGCCGCCTAGGAAGGCGAGCCCGCTGCCGATGCCGAGTGATTGCACGGTGCCGGTGGCGTTCGTCATAAGGATCGATGAGGTCGCTCCGGTGATCGTCAGGTCGGTCGTCGTGGAGTGGGTGACGGTCGAGTAGGTCGAGAAAAAATTAGTCGTCGTGGCGGTCGTGACCGTCAGATTGGCGCTGGAGGTCAAACCGGATACCGTGAGATCACCGGTTATCGTTGTCGTCCCGAGGCCGACGAGGCCGCTTGCTGTCAATGCGCCGGTAGAGAGCGACGTGAGGTCGGAAATGGAGCCGCCGGTGATCGAGGCATTCGATATCGTGCCGCCGGAGATTGCCGCGCCTGTGATCGAGCCACCGGTCCAGGTCGAATTGTCGATTGTCGCAGCGGCGAGGTGATTGATGACCTGCGAAAGCGCGATGTTGTTGGCATTGCCACCGCTCGAAGGTGGACCGCTCGGATATGATTGGAAGCGAAGTGAGTCGGCGAGCGTCTGCAGCTTGCTGTTGAGTTCGGTCTCAGAGACACCCGCTGATGTGCCGGAGCCCGGCGTGCTCGAATATACATTGGTATCGCCGGCCTTATTGTTGGTCGTGTTGTAGGTATTGTAGTTATTGTTGGTTGTGTTGTTGATGATCGTCTGGCCAGCTGCATTTCCCGATGGCGCGGCGGGAGCGGCAGTACCGTACGGACTCACTTGCAGCGAGACACTGCCGGACTTGCCAGCATTGCCGCCCGCAAAAAATGGCGCAGATAGCCACGACAGCAGGCCGCGTGCGCGAGAAAAGATGGAGCTGAAAAATCCGTTGCTGTCGCTCGCCCCAACAGCGGCTTCCACCTGTGAGACATTCGGCATCGATGCAGTCATCGAGGCGCTGGATGCGGCTGGTGAAGATACTGAGTGCATGGCGTACGAGAGCCTCTGGCGAGCGCCCTCAGGATCGACCGCCGCATACGCGCCAAACGTGAGCATCAAGACAAGCGCGACGGACACGACTTTGTGCAACATTTCCATCACCGGTATGGCTGCATGCATCGGCACATGCGCCGCGGCTTCCAAGGAAACATTTGAAAAGGCCGAGGCTCCGATACCGGCTGGCGCTTTCAATGCCTGGTCGGCAAGAGAGCCACTTTGCGGAGCAATACCCGAAGTGAGTTGTTCGTGAAGGTTGCGTGCGCGCTCCATCACTCGTTCGGCCGCTGTATGCGCTGTGCTGATCACAGCTGCACCATGCGCAAGCGAATTTTTATATTCTTTGGTTCTCTGTTTCGCGAGCGCGTCACGGCGCACCGTTTTTTCGTACTGTTCATGCACAAGGAATGCGCGCAGGGATCCAGCATCGATGTACCAGGCACCGGCTATTTGTTTGCCCGCGATCTTATTTCGTTTACACAAACGCACGAGATGGTCACGTGAGCGGCCCGCCTCCTTGGCGGCATCCGATGCACTGAGGTATCGAGCGCTGTCGAGCGTGTCAGGCAGTTTTATAGGACCGGGGTCCTTGTGCTGTCGATATTCCTCTGCGCGCTGCTTTGATATTTCTTCACGCCTCCGAGACATGAGCACCTCCTGATCGACAAGAAATTTTTGCAACGCACTGAGATCGACATACCAGTTTTTGCCGATGCGTTTTCCTGGCACTTTTTCTTCCTTACAAAGTCGGGCAATGTAATCACGTGTACGGCCCACTGCACGCGCAGCAGAAGAGGCTGATGTGTAGCTCATTCCATCGAAAAAAATTTCATCGCTCATGAACAGTCCGATGCACGATTTGACTAGTATTTTACTATGCATTCCGGATAAACTGTTGATATCTTGTGCGTAAATGTGGGGATAAGATTTTATCTGATAGCCGAAGATGAAGTCGTATAACTTTCAGCCACACATTTGAGTACCATTCGTCACGATCACTCCGATAATTCGATCGTGCGGGGTTGCGGGCCTAAAAAGGGTCCAAATTGTGCGTAGAGGAGCGAATGGGAGCCTTTTTATGCCCGAACAGGTAGCCTTGATACACACGGGGCACTGAATTTTGGGGAAAATCTGGGAACTGTGTCGCACGGGTTGAAACACGCGTGACCAATTGGGGAAAGCAATTATAATTCTCGGCTATCCGAGTAACTGATATAAAGCAAAATAGTCTACTTTGTTCGTGTGTACGTTTGTCCGGGGTTCAAAAGTTGTTCGGCGTACTCGGCAAATCTCCCTAAAATATCCGCGACGCTCGCTATAGAGGCAGTTTCGCTCTTTGTTCCGATGATTGTTGAATTAACCCAGGTATAGATGAGTCCAGATCTGTAGGTAATGAAGCCGAGAGAGAGGACAATGACCAATGCGAGAGCTGTAATTGCCGCTTTGTGCCGAAAACCGCTACTGGATGCCCCCTGTGCATGTGGATAGCCCGAAATCTCAAGCTCAGGGGATCCAGCATGTGCGACTACGCGTATAGGCACTTGTCGCCCGTCGTTCATATACCCTCCTCGTGTAGGGATAGTCTGCCTTCTGTCAGGTTCTCCGTCCCTAAAGTTGGGCATTAGATCTGCTTTGCTTTCGGACGTGTACGTAAAGAACGGTTGAGAACCCTCTTCTTGGGCAACGATGGGTTCCTCTGCCGTTGGCCTCGTAATGCCCACAGAACGAGCTTGGACGGCGCCAAGAAGCGAGTCTTTCTCTTCCTTGTGTGCGATCACAGCCTCTCTATCCACATACCAACGATTCCCTATCTGTCGCGAGAGCACCTTGCCCGATCGGGCCAGTTGTCCGACATAATCCTGATGATAGCCGGTGGTCCTTGCCGCATGGGAGGCGGATACGTATTGCTTCCCATCGAAAGAAATAAACGCGTCGGCATCTGTAGAGGCATTTTGAGGATTCTGTGGCTGGTCAGGCTTGTAGCTTTCGGCTTTTGCCTTGTAGCCATTGAGCGACTCGAGCGATACATACCATAAGCCCCCCACTCGCTTGGCGTCGATAAAACCCTTACGAGCGAGATACCCGATATAATCCTGCGCATAATTGCTCAACTGCGAAGCTCGTTTCGACGAGATATATTCTCTTCCCTCAAATGAGATCTCATCAGCCATCTCGCCAGTATATGTCGATTTCTGGTAAAGGTCTGGGACCTGCAGCGTGCCCCTGTGGATTACTCCTCAGTGTAAAGTCGACGCAGTAACAGTCTCATGCGTTGATCCTCTCCGTAATGAGCTTAAGCAATGCTGCTGGATCACCTGCGCCCCGGGACGCCTTCATGCACTGCCCTACCAGATATTGTAGCGCCTGGGTCTTTCCGGCTTTATAATCGAGTACAACGGACGGATTATCGGCAATGACCTTATCAACCACGGGAAGGAGGTCTTCGGTGCCACTCATTTGGAACATACCTCCTTCCGCCGCGAGTTCGTTCGGGTCACGTCCAGTGGCTACTGATTGAGCGAGAAGATCTTTTCCACCTCGCGAAGAGATCTTTTTCGTCAAAAGCAGGTCGATAATTGTATTAAAGTTCAGGGCGGAAATTCCGATATCATGCTTCATTTGCGTATCTCGTTCTTCGATATCTCGCCTGTCCTTCGTAGCTTTAGCGAAGGAGGAGATTATGTTCACCAGATCGTTCGCAATATAGTTGGCTGCGAGAGCGACTCGATCCAAATCCCGCTCATATTCTTGCGTCACCTGCTCAAAAAAAGCGCCGAGGCGCATGTCTCGAACGAAAAGCTCAATATCATCAGGCTTCAGGGCGAGATCCTTATATCGCTGTCTACGGGCATTCGGGAGTTCAGGGATGCTTTCCTGCACAGCGCTCTGCTTATAGTCACCTACCTCAGAGAGTTTCAGCGACGGGAGGTCTGGATCTGGAAAATAACGGTAATCGGCACTGCCCTCTTTGATGCGCTGCGGGAACGTCGCCTGCTTGTTTTCGTCCCACCCCCGCGTCTCCTGAAGCACTTTTTCCCCTCGCTCTAGTAGCGTAGTTTGGCGTTTAACCTCATATTCTACGGCTCGCTCCATAGTCCGGAACGAATTGAGGTTCTTTATCTCGACCTTCGTGCCGAGCTCCTCCCCTGTGCTCACTGATATATTCGCCTCGACGCGCATTTGCCCCTTCTCCATGTTTGCCTCAGATGCGCCAAGGTATCGCAATAAAAGCTGCAGCTCGCGGGCGAAAGCTCCCGCCTCCTGCGCACTATGCACGGCGGGTTCAGTGACCAATTCCATCAAAGGAACTCCCGCGCGATTGAAGTCTACGCTGGTGGCCGAGCCTACCTCATCATGCATTGAGCTCGCAGTATCCTCTTCGAGGTGTATACGCGTTATAGCCACACCAGCTAGAACACCCCCTGAAACCAGGGGAAATTCGTACTGGCTTATTTGGTACCCCTTGGGAAGATCGGGGTAGAAATAATTCTTACGATCGAATTCAGTGTAATCGGCCAATTTCCCTCCTATGGCCGCTCCCACCCTCAAGACGTGCATTATGGCCTCTTTATTGATGACAGGAAGCGTCCCAGGGTGCGCCATGCACACGGGGCACACGTTCACATTGGGCCGCATTTCATCAGGATCGTTCCTGGAATCGCAGAACATCTTTGTCATCGTTTTGAGCTCTGCGTGGATCTCCAGGCCAATCGTGGGCTTATAAGTCATCCTAGAACTGTAGCAGATAGCTTGCACACATGAAAGTTAAACTGATGTGTGAATGCCTCCGTGACGACATTATTTGAGGCCAAACAGACTTAAGGAGAAAATCCGAGATGATATCGCACGGACGAGATATGCTTGTTTATAGTGCTATCTCGGCAAACTCGGTAGGCCGATATATAATACTTAAAGGTAGTTACTTTAAGCCGCGTATATCATTCGATCGCAATCTGCTATAACAGCAGTGTCGGACGGAGATTGGAGAGACATTCGTCGCCAATAAATCACCTTCTGATCATACCTGCAATTTCGGTCGAAAATCCCCTTAACCCCGATCACCGCGTATAGATCCCGAACCTTCATCTAGAAAAACTTATTAACAGCAGATCAACGGAGTGAATGGGTATTGACGAAATATTCAATATAATATAGACAATTCGTCAGATATCTGAATACATGAAAGATGAGATCTATTTCGACGGCGTTAAATATATTTCTGCCGTTGAAGCAGCGCGTCAATTCGGAGTCACGAATGACTACGTGACGCAATTTTGCCGTAAAAGCAAGCTCCCTGCCAAACAAGTGGCTAAACGCTGGTATGTCGAGCAACAGGCGGCAGTCGATTTCTTTCTCGCGCGTATTCATGACCTCACCGTACGTAAACAAAAACTAAAGGTTCGCCGCCTTAAGGAATATCATGATCATACGGCCGTGAAATGTGCTACTTCTACTGCTCCTCTTCGAATCGGTATTGGCTACAGCTTTATTACGCTACCCGCCAAACGCGACACACAGCATCCATCTCCTCATGTACCAAGATATACGATCACGCCTTTTAAAGAATTTTCCCAGAAGCTCGTGGCATTAACTCTTGCATTCCTCTTTACGTTTGGCACTTTCATAGCAATCAATCAACAGTACGCGCGATTTGCTTTGGATACGGTTTTAACGGAGGGACATGCATTCGCAGCGGCAACATCACTAACCGATCCTCAACGTATCGTGATGCGGGCGGGAGGTGGGCTCGCGGACATTGCTGCCGATCCCGCTCGATATTTCAGTGATGGACTGAACTCTCTTGTAAACAGCATCAGCACCGCAGTATATGCGGCTGTGACGTTGGCTAATTCGATCGCGTACGCATTGATGCCGAGCCCGCCTCGGTCGAGTGGTCTCGCTCAGACCGGTGCCGTGGTACTTGAGATCGTGCCATCGCCCCAGCACATCTTTTTTCCTATCCTGATCAGCTCATCTTCACCAGAGGCGATATCTACCACAACTGCTGCCAGTACTCCTCCCCCGGCTACAGACCTTACATCAGATCGCTAAAGCCCGCATCGGATTTTCTACTCAACGATCTTCCACTCCCCGCTTGCAAGCAAAGGTTCTGCTTTTTTGTATTTCATCTCTTTTGTCTGGGTCCCGTTCGTTATTCTGACGTGAGTATTGCGCTCGTACGTGCGCTTCCCTGCCGTGCTGTTCGTGGCGGTGATCGCGCGAGCGGCTTGTTCGACGGCAAAGTTTGCAGCGGGTTGCGCCACGGGGCCTGCGAGGACATTCGGTAGTACCTGCGCTGCCGTGAGCGTGTAGGTTTCTTCCATTGCTTGAAAAAGCTTCAATCCTTCTTTTTTGTACTCTACCAATGGATCACGTTGGCCGTAGGCGCGCAGATTGACCGAGCTGCGTAAATATTCCATTTGCTCCAGGTGCTCGACCCAGAGCCCATCGATGGTCTGCAACAGAAAGCGGCGTACAGCGACATAAAACTGCTGCCCCATTTCTTTTTTCTTTTGTTCTACAGTGTCCGCCAATCCCGTCTGAGGCGTGCCCTCGGACGGCGTAAGCTGCGCCGCGTTCTCAGCTATCTTCGCCAGTTCGGCGTCTATATCCTCGGTACTACCGGTGAGAAGCATTCGTCGGCGCGCGTACACGCTCTGGCGTTGAATATTGAGTACGTCGTCGTACGAGAGGACGTGTTTTCGAGCATCGAAATTGAGTTCCTCGATGCGCGTCTGCGCTTTCTCAAGTGCACGCGTGATCATGCCGTTGGCGATCGGCTCGTCTTCGGGGATCTTGAACGTGCCCATGACTCGCTTGATGACATCGGAAGCGAAGACGCGCATAAGCGAGTCTTCGAGAGAGACGAAGAATTGCGTTTCTCCCGGATCGCCTTGGCGACCAGAACGGCCCCGCAGCTGATTGTCGATGCGGCGTGCCTCGTGGCGCTCGGTGCCAAGGACAAAGAGACCGCCCGCATCCTTCACATCCTCGTATTGTGCATCGCTCCCTGGATTACCGCCGAGTTTGATGTCGACGCCACGTCCGGCCATGTTGGTCGCTATCGTTACCGCTGCCTTGCGCCCGGCCTGTGCGATGATCTCACCTTCACGCTCGTGGTTTTTCGCGTTCAGTATCTCGTGCGGTATCCCCTCTTGCTTGAAATGTGCAGACAAGAGCTCATTGCGCTCCACTGATGCGGTACCTACCAACACCGGCTGGCCTTTTTCGTGCAGAGCCTTCACCTTCGCGGCGATCGCGCGCATTTTGCCGTTCTCAGTCTGGAAGATGAGGTCATCGGAATCTATGCGCTGTGATTGTTTATTGGTCGGCACGACGACCGTGTTGAGTCCGTAGACTTTGTAAAATTCTTCGGAAGAGGTCACGGCGGTGCCTGTCATGCCGGCCAACTTTTTATAGAGACGGAAATAATTCTGGAAGGTGATAGACGCGAACGTGCGCGATTCTTGCTGGACACTCACGCCTTCCTTGGACTCAATCGCTTGATGGAGACCGTCGCTCCAGCGTCGCCCTGGCTGCATGCGGCCGGTAAACTCATCGACGATGACGACCTGCCCGTCCCGGACCACATAGGCCTTGTCGCGCTCGTAGAGCGCCTTTGCCCGGACAGCCGTCTCAAGGTGATGGACGAATTTGATACCGGCATCGGTGTAGATGTTGTCGATGCCGAGTATCTTTTCGGCTTTTTCTATGCCCTGATCCGAAAGTGCGATCTGCTTGCTCTTGTGGTCCACCGTGTAATCTTCTTCAGGGACGAGCTGCTCGGCGATGCCGGCGAATTTCGCATAGAGCGATCCGGCGTCTGAGACCGGCGCGGAGATGATAAGAGGCGTGCGCGCCTCATCGATCAAGATCGAGTCGATCTCGTCGACGATCGCAAAGTGATATCCCCCACCTTTATCCAGTCGCTGTCGCAAATTGCCTTGTTCGTATTCTAAATTATCGCGCAGGTAGTCGAATCCGAATTCGTTGTTGGTGCCATACGTGATATCGGCGGCATACGCCTGTCCGCGACTGCACGGCCGCAAAAAATCCTGCACGACCTTGAAACTCCCGACGGTATCTACTTCGGCGTCATCCTTTGCCAAGACGTCCGAGGAGACATGGGACGGATCGTAGAGATAGGACGCTTCGTGGTTGATGATGCCTACTGACATTCCGAGCGCGTGGTATATCTGTCCCATCCAGACTGCATCGCGGCGTGAAAGGTAATCGTTGACGGTGACCACGTGCACGCCCTTGCCCGTGAGGGCATTGAGGTACGCTGGCAGCGTTGCGACCAAGGTTTTGCCCTCTCCCGTGCGCATCTCGGCGATGTCACCTTGATGCAATATCATGCCGCCGTGCAGCTGCACGTCGAAGTGGCGCTGACCGAGGGTACGCCACGAAGCCTCACGCGCCGTAGCAAACGCCTCCGGCGCGAGATCGTCGAGCTTCTCACCCGCTAAGAGGCGTTCCCGGAAGTGCTGCGTTTGCGCTTTTAGATCTGCATCTGAAAGCGCTCGCATCTTGTCCTCGAGGGCGTTGGTCGCCGCAATAATGGGTCGCGCCCGCTCCAAGGCAGCGCTGTTCTCCTCGCCAAAAAGCTTACTCCAGAATGCCATTGCAGAATCCTACCTTAAATCCTCCGCCTCCGCATGTTAGCAGTCAGACTAATCAGTCAGACTGCTAACAACGTCAGTTAAACTCAACTTCCAGCCACTTACCGCTTCGGATCACGTCACGCGAGAATTTCTTAAATTCTGTAGCAGAAGCAAAGCTACCGTTGAGCAATTGATGTTCTGAGATCGGCGATCTTTGTATCCCGGCATACCATGCGAGACTAGAGTACGGGTACGCGAACGCCCACTGCCAAGCTTCCTCAAACTCGTCGATGGCACCGCGCAATCCCCCTTTTGGATAGAGTTCGAACACATTCTTCACCATAATATATACGGCAACATACTTGAAATATACATCCGTATCTATAGTACGGCCACGATAGGGACCTTGAAAAAGGGACCCTTTTTGCTGGTATTTTTCGTTATGATAATTGGTCATGCTTTGACAAATTTTGCGCATGAATGTCGTGATACCACCCTCGTTAATTTCTTTTAGCAGGATGTGGATATGATTCGGCATGAGGGTGAACGCGTGTATCTCTACAAGAGGTTGGCGCGTCTTCCAATGCCCCGGTCGAGAGAATAATTCTTTCGCTGCCGTCATACGATCCCAAGCCGGATCCAGGTAGGAATCATTCATATAGTAGAGGAGCCGCAGAAAACGCTGACTCTCAAGCTCATTTGAAACAATCGGCAGTCCACGAGCACCGCGTTTGACAACGTGTACAAACGAATCAACGCCGTAGGGCTCAACACGCATACGGAGCATTGTATCATCTAAGCAGTCAGACTAATTAGTCTGACTGCTTATTAGGCGAGGCGAGCGCCATTTTCGATAGCTTTGTCCGGCACGGCCAGCACAACGGAGCCATCCGGGCGGTAGAATCCTGTCGTAAGCACTTCAGAAACGAACGGGCCGATCTTGCGCGGAGGCAGATTGGTGACGCACATGACTTTCTTCCCCACAAGTTCGTCTCTCGTGTACAAATCTGTGATACGCGCGCTCGATGCCTTGACGCCGACATCACCGAGATCGATCCACACCTTGTACGCAGGCTTTTTAGCCTCGGGAAAATCCTCTGCGCGAAGTATTGTCCCCACGCGTATCTCCAATTTCTCGAAATCTTCTATGGTTGCCATATTTTTTTATATTAGCATTAAGTAATTTGCGGGTCGGCGGCACAGCCGCCGACCCGCTTCGCCTATCGTACGTTCTGCAGAATGGCGCTTTCCTGCGTTCCATCCACGATGGACGCCTCAATGCCCCGTCTTCGAAGCATCGCGAGCGCCTGCTCTTTCGTTTCCATCCCTCCCACCCCATTCGGTGAACCTTCCGGTGTGGATAGGATGAGCACCTGGTTGGCCCCCACGAGTATCGCAACTCTCGCGGCGAGAATGTCGTTGCCGCCAAAGCAGTGGAGGTGCATGGCGTCAAATTCGTTCACGACTGGAACAACTCCGCGTTTGAACGCTTCTTCGAACAGCCGTAAGACGTCCTTCTTCCGCCATATGCCTTTTTCCTCGTCTGCGGCAATGAGCATTGGGGCTATCAAGATACCCCTCAGCTTGAAAGCCACGTCAAGACGCTTCGCGAGGTGGACCCAACCGAAGGAAGTTGCCAGACGACGCGAGATCTCACTTTCTAGTTTAAAGTGCATTGCCCCGTTCGCTGCTGCGCCGGAAACCACAAGCAGGACACTCATTGCTTTATCTTGGCGGAGGTGGTCAACTTGATGAACGATGTGGTAGACGGCCTCCTCATCGGGCCAACCCAATCCCTCCGGAAATAGCACGCCACTTCCTACCTTCACCACAACCGTCTTCCCGGTGTAACGGCGTTCTTTACTGACGTCCATTTCGCTCTCCTCGGGTTGAAAGAAAAAACCTGCACTCTGCACTCAAAGAACAAAAGTTTCCACAACGGAAAACCCCCTCTGTGCAGAGGGGGTTGAATTGATTATTGACGGCGCATCAAATCAATCCTCTCTGCGTGAGGGGTTGTAAGACAGCGGCGTGGGTGTTGACCAGTACCTATTCATATCGAATGTTCGGAGTATAAACGAAGATCGGTGTTCGTCAATGCAGATAGAAACAACCCCGACGTATCGTCGGGGTTGTTTCTTTTTCCGAGTCGGAAAACACTAGCGGTGCTTTTTCGCCTTCTTGGCCTTCTTCGCCTTCTTTTTCTTTGCCATAGGATTAAAAATTTGTTGGTGGTAAGTTCGACCCGCACGCTCAAATTAAAAATTTGATCAATGCGTTTTCATAATTATTGCACCGCTCAGTGCGAATTGTGTGAATTGCGCGCGCATATGTGGATAACTTTTCGCGCAGGAAATTTTTTATTTTTTGAAATATTTTTTTAGAAATGTATCTTTTGTTTTTATGCAAACATTTTGTCAGTGAAATATTTCTTCAATTTGGAAAAGCAAAAAAGATCCGCAAAGCGGAGGACGGGTGCGAGCTCCAAAGTGAAAGTCTTATGTGAGTGCCGCCGCCCTCCGCTCTGCGGATCTTCTGTCTCAATAGTACCACTTCCCGAGCTTACAACCGAAAACCGCTCTTGCGAGCGGTATCGGCGACTTTCATCGAATCCCACACTGCACACGGATGTGTGGCACTCACACAGCCAATTATACTCCCACGGTAAAGAGCCAACAAGCCCCTATTATTGGAGCTTAATGGTGCCGTCGCGTATCTGCTGTATGAACAGGTCGGCCTGGGCCTTGGCTGATGGTACCGCAACTCCCGCTTGCTGCAGTGTCGCGATCGCATGAGGAATGTCGTGCGCGCTGTAATAAATGGCGGCGAGTGTGAAATACCCCTGGGCATCCGATGGGTTCACCTTAACGTATGCCTGCCAGATCGGGACGAGCTTGGAATACTCCTGCCGCGATACATACGCCTGCGTAATGCGCTGGTTCGCGGCCTGTCCTGTAGGAATAACCGGCGCGAGTATCGCATCGGCCCGCGTATTCTGGCCGGTCTGGATGAGCGCCGAGACGTAGTAGAGACGCGCGTCGAGGTTTTCCGGATAGAGGTTGAAGGCCTCGGCAAAATAACGGACCGCAGACGACACATCGCCCCGCTGCTGAGCGTTCCGCGCCAATTCATAGAGAATACTCTGCTTGTGCGGAGAGAGTTCGTGCGCACGACCAACCTCGACGGCAGCGTTGTTGTAGTCGCCTGACGCATCCAGCACCACGCCGGCAAAGAGCGGGAACCGCGCATCCAAAGGTGACATCTGCGCCTGGAGGTCGAGCTCGTGCGCGGCGGTCGAAACGAACTGTGTCTTCAGACTGTCCGGTACATTACTGCCCGCGCCCGCGACCTGCATCGCGGCTTGAGAAAGCTGTTCGCGCGCCTCCTGCGTGCCGTAGGTGCCGTAGGCAATCGCTTGCTGGAAAAAGGCGAGATTTTTATTGAGGTCGTTCTGCGGCGTGATCGCGGCAATGATCGCATAATTCGCGGCCAGCGCCTGGGCATTGATCCACCACACACCGCCACAGACGACGATCGCCATCGCTGCTGTAGTGATCCACAGTGCGCCGCCGGGTAATATCTCACGATCGAAGATGCGCGGCGCCTGCAAAGCAGCGCTGTGGCGATAGATAATGTATCCGAGGAGCATCACAAAAAGAATGTAGCTCGTGACGTTGTCAAAGACCGTGAGGTTGTGTACGAAATACCCGGCCAAGAGCCCCGTCAGGATGCTGCGCTCAGCCGCGATGAATATCCCTTTTCGCCAAAGAGCCCAGAGCACCGCCGCGAAGATCGAGAGATAGGAGAGGAGTCCGAGGGTACCGCCGGCAACCCACCAGTCGAAAATAATGTTGTGCACGCGGTCGAACCACTGCTCCTGCGCATACATGCGCGGATCGTAGTATTTGTCGAAGACGATCGCGTAATTCTCCTGCCCCCAGCCCAGAAGCGGTCGTTCTTTCACACCCTGCCACGCCATGCCCATGTTGAGGAAACGTGCGACGGTCGTATCGTCGCTCAGTGAGATCGAGGAGAGACGATTGAGGAAGACGATGCGCTGGACAAAAGCACTGTCACGCGCCACGAAAAGACCCGTTCCCAGGATCAAGACGCCAGCGAACACGGCGATGGTGACCTGGCGCAGGCGTTTCGACGCCTGCGAGGAGAACGCGAAAAGAAGGAGCGCGAGGAGTGCGCCGCCGATAAGGCCGAGCGTAGCGCCTCGTGTGCCACTGAAAAGGAGCGCCAATGTGTCCAGAACGATGACGCTGCCATAGAGTATCGAAGCTGCCGTTCGCTTACCTGTACCGCGCACGGCCCGCGTTTGATACCACAAGAGTGCGGCGATAAAAATGTGGAACAGCATGTATACAGCCATATAGATCGGGTTGCCGAAAGTGGCATCCACGCGAGCGCCGAGGCCGCCCGCTCCGCCCTGCCCCAAAGCTGCCAGGCCCGCCACCTGCAAAAGTCCCCACAAGCTCAAAAAGACCGATACCCCCAGCGACCACTGGAACAAGCGTCGCCAGAGATCCTCGGTATTCAATACAGATACCGCGACCACCAAGAAGGCGAACGCGTGTGCGATGGTGATCCATCCATCCATGCGCTCGTAATTGCTCCAGAAACTTTTGAACGGGTAGACACCTTGCGCATCGGCGACCGCCATCACGAGTATAAAAATCCCGAAAGCTGCGAGTATCCAAGAGCGACGAGGACGATACATCGGTACAACGAGCGCGAGGGCGATCCAAGCCCCGGCGATGATCTCGATCACGATGCGAAAGGTGAAATTCTTGCCGGTGATGAAGGGGAAAAAGAGCCCGTTGGCGACGATGATGGCGACGGTCGGAAGCACGAAAATGCCACCGATCACGATCCAGCGCAGAGTTTGTTCGAGTGCTTTCATGATTCTCCGCCATGCTAGCAGACGGGGGCGATGCTGCAAGGCGTCACTTTTATTCGTGATATTCCTCTTCGGTATTGACCGCCCAGATATTGGCATTATCTTCCCTGCCTCTGATGATATTGTCGATAGCGGTCATTGCCGCGACAATGTCAACGGAATCGGTCATGGTCGAATTATGTCACATCAACTTCCAGGACCAGTTCGTCCTCACCGAGGTCACGAGCCGCTTTTTTGCCCAGGATATCTTGTACGCGTTCGGGCCCGAGCCCCGTACCGGGCCGCTTCAAGGCAAGCATGTCGCGCGTAATAGTCGTCCCTTTCGGTATTGCATGCGCTGCCACAATGCTCTGCCGCGCCCACTCACGGCCTTTCAAAATAGCCTGCGGCCGCGCTCCACTCCGATCGATGCGTGCCGCATCCACCTGCCGCATCTGCCGCACCATCGTGATAAGCGTTTCGGGCGTGCACGAAACGGCAGAATCAAGAGAACGCTCATCCGCCAAGTCAAAAGAGAGATGTTTTTCGATGATGGTCGCACCGAGCGCGACAGCGGCAAGCGGGATGTGCCAGCCTTCCGTGTGGTCGGAGTAACCGATCGGATACTCAAAAACTTCCTTGAGCTTCCCAATGATCGAGAGATCGATGATCTCCCACGGCGTCGGGTAGATCGTATTGCAATGCATGAGGATAATGTCACGTGTGCCGCCTCTCTCAAGCGCCGCCACCGATTCGCGCGCTTCATCGAGGCTGGTGTGGAGCCCAAGCGACATGATGACGGGCTTTTTGCATGCGCCGACATGCTCAAGAAATTCGAGATTGAGCGATTCGCCCGAACCTACCTTGTGGAACGGCACGTTCAATTGCTTGTCGAGGAATTCGAGGTCCACATCGGTGTGTGCGGTGATGAATCCTTGGATGCCGATCTCTTTGCAGTAGGCCATCAACTGCTTCAGCTCTTCGTGCGGCAGCTCCTTGTATTTCAAACGATCGTACCAATAGGGCGAGACGACTTTCGAGACGAGCGCTTCGGTCGTCTGCGCCTGATATTTCACCGCGTCACACCTCGCTGCGAGCGCCGCATCCGCCTGCTTCTTAGCAAGATCGATCTGCCCCCAATTCGTCAGCCCGCCCTCGGCGATGATATAGACTGGTTCTCCCTCCCCCACCAAGCGGCCATTGAGTGAGACTTTTTTACTCATGAAAGCAGTCTACCGGTCTCTCCCAAAAAGAAAAGCCGCCCCTTCGCCGAGACGAAAGTTTGGCTAACTTCGTTGCGACGTCGAGGCGCCGGATGTTATTTGGTCGCCTTGATGGCGAGCCGCACCGCGCCTAATTGCGCGTACCGCGTATATGATTCGGCATCGGCGGCTTGGGCGATTTCGGGCACCGTGAGCTCATCCATCGCCTCGATGCGGAAACCCACACCTATAAGGCAGTTCACATAATCGCTGATAGAGCGATGATAGTTCGGCAAGTCGGTACCCCATGGTGAAATAACGTTGATCCAGCGGGGCTGCAAGTATGTGGCGAGGTCTTTAAGTTCCCTGAGTGGATGCGTCACGATGAAGAACAGTGTTCCGCCGACAGCCATGTGGTCGCGAAGGCTTCGCAATGCCGTCGCAAGGTCATCATTGCCGAAGCATTGAAAAACCATGTGCGCCGTCACCAAGGTAAAGTCGTCCTCTGCGAGATTCAACTGCCTAATGTCCTGGCATTTGAACGCGACGTTAGGCTGTTCTCTCTTTGCGATAGCCAGTAGCTCCTCGCAGCCGTCGACGCCTATTATCCGCTTCGCTGAAATGCCGGACTCGACGAGGTGCTTGGTAATCCGACCACTACCGCACCCGAGGTCCAGTGCTCGCACATCCTGCCGATATAGTCCTTGCAGGTGCCTGTCGAAAGCGGGTCTCTCGATGTGGTGCCATGTGAATGAGCGCGGCGCGTACGCCGCAAACACATCCGCCTGCGCATTGTAAATATCAACGATTCCGATCCGCGGCATTATCGTTTGCTCCTCATTGCTAGCCACGCTCTGTGGCTTGGTTGTCCGCTAGGCTGGATACTGCACTGAAAGCGCCGGTGGCGCAACTTTCAGTTTTTCTTCGACTCCCAGACCACGCGTGGCATGATGATCTCCTCCTCGATGTTGTCTTTGTATTCGATCATTTTCCCAAGCATGCTCTCGACCAAGGTTTCCGAAAGCAGGTGCGGCTTGAGGCCGAGCTTCGTTAGCGCGGTGTGCACCGGCTTGTAGTAGTGTTCCTCGGCTTCTTTGCGGGGATTTTTTACGTGCTTAATGGTGGCAGCGATGCCCATATCGGCGGCGGCGTCCTTTACCAGCTGCGCGAGCTCATTGACCGAAAAGACTTCGGTGAATTGATTGAACACGCGGAATTCGCCTTTCTTGGCCGGATGCAGGGCCGCGAGTTCGACGCAGCGCAGCGTGTCGACGATGTTGAGAAAGCCGCGCTTCTGGCCGCCTTTGCCGTACGGCGTGATGGGCATACCGGCGATTGCCTGCACGCAGAAACGATTGAGCGCGGTGCCGAAAATATCGTCGTAGTGGAAGCTCGTTTGCAATCCCGGTGCCATTTTCGTCTCGTCGGTCTCGATGCCGTAGACGACGCCCTGATTGAGATCGGTAACGCGCAAGCCCCACGTGCGGCACGCGAATTCGAGGTTGTGGCTGTCATGCACCTTGGAGAGGTGGTAAAAAGAGCCCGGTCTTTTTGGGAAAAGCATTCTATCCTTTCTGCCCTTATGCGTCAGCGTTATCCAACCTTCTTCGATGTCTATGTTGGGCGTGCCATATTCGCCCATCGTGCCGAGCTTGATGAGGTGCGCGTGCGGGGTCGAGCGCTTCATCGCGAAGATGACATTGAGGTTGCCGACGACGTTGTTGATCTGCGTCTCCACCGCGCGCTCGTTGCCGATCATCGAAAAAGGCGCGGAAGGCTGCTCGCCATAGTGCACGATAGCGTCGGGCTTCCATTCATCAAACACCTTTGCGACGAACCGCTCATGGCACAGATCGCCGACGTACATCTTTATTTTTTTGCCCGAAACTTTTTTCCAGATACGGATGCGCTCTTGAAGCGACGGAATGGGGATGAGCGGCTCCGCATCCACTTCCGCTTCCCATTTGCGCTTATTGAAATTATCGACGACCGCGACTTCGTGGCCTTTGCGCGAGAAATACATGGCCGTCGGCCAGCCCAAATACCCGTCGCCTCCTAACACGAGGATATGGAGTTTCTTGCCCTTGGGAGCTTTTTTCATGGTTCTTCGATCTGCGGCACATCACACTACCGCCTTACACCATCGTATGCAAACCGCATTCCTGCCCCGCGTTACCGGTGCCCGTGAAGCGGCCGGCGCGTTCAAACTTGCCCTGCCTGCCGCCGCCGCTTTGGTTCCGTCCCTCTTTGGTGCAAGGTTCGCAGCCGAGCGAAGGGTATCCTTTGTCGTAGAGCGGATGGTACTCCAGCTTATGATCCTTTATGTAGGTCCAAATATCGTCGTGGTTCCAAAATGCGATCGGATTGACCTTGACGATACGTCCCTCTTCGATGAGGCCGGTGTTCTTGCGAAATTCAGTTTCATCGCGGCGCAGACCCGTCACCCATGCATCGTATCCGGCGATCACGTTGTTGATCGCGGGGATCTTCATCTCGCAACACTTGTACTGGTCGTCCCTGATGAACTCATCGCCGTAGTACGCATCAATGCGCGCCACGTCCTCCTTCGAGGGGCTAAGCCATTTGAAGTTGAGGTTGCGCGCCTTGACCAAACTTTTGGCAAAATCGAGCGTCTCCTTGAATTCGTAGCCCGTGTCGATGCCGCAGATCTCCACATCGGGCTTCACGGAGGTCGCAAGATCTACCAGCACCCGCGAATCCTTGCCGAAGGAGCATGAGATGAATACGCGCGGGTAGCGTTCGAGCGCAAGCTTGATGATGGTCCGGGAAATGTCTGCTTTTTCATCGGGAGACATAAAAAGATTTAAAGAAGTGTAAATGTATCAAACACTCGCCATGCGCGCAATCAAAATGCTATACTCCGCGTGCTGTAATCCGGTATGGATCTCCCCTCGTACATCTCGCGGCCTGTTGCCTACATCCTACTGGCGCTCGTCTTGAGCGCGGGCGGTGCCGCGTTCAAACTCCATTACTTCGGGACCACCGAGAGCAGCGATTACATTGAATACGTGGCGACGGCGCACGCCTTCGCGGGAGAATCTCCGCTCGAAAAAGCGCCTCCGAATCGCGTCCTGAAGCCGCTCGCGCCGCTCCTGATCGCCTTGCTGATCCCCTTTTTGGGTGACCACGACGCAACACTCTTCCAATCCCTCGTGTTCTATCTGGCGCTAGTGGCCTTGATGTACTTCTTTGCCTACGAATTTCTCCGCGACCACTACCTCGCTTTTCTAGCGACCTTGCTCGTTTCGCTCTCATACCCGATGCTTAAATACGGCGTCGACATCTTCACTGAAACGGGCGCGATATTCTTCTATACGCTCTCGCTCTTTCTCACGCTTCGCATACTTCGGGCGCCGCGGCCCTCGCTCATCATCATCAACGCGATCGTCATCGCCGTTGGGTTCCTCTGGAAGGAATACAGCATTGTCGCGGGCGTTACGTTTGGCCTTGTGCTTCTTTTCCACCCCACGCTCTCGCGGGCGGAAAAATGGAAGTACATTTTTGTGTTCGGCGCGATCGGCGCGCTTATTGCGATCCCCTGGCAGATCTTTGTGGCGCTCAAATACCATTACTGGTACGGCTCGTGGTACCACTCCAATGCGGGCCCTGGATTTGCGATGGAATTCACGCTCAAGAACGTACTCAAAAGCATCGCAGCGGTGCTCGGGCTCGCGTGGCTGCTCGTGCCGCTTGGTTTTAAGAAACGGAACTTTCTTGAAGTACCGCAAACAAGATTTTTGCAACTCTCGACGTGGCCGCCCTTCATGGCGCTCGCGTGGGGGTATATCTCGTCGCGCCTGTTCTACGTAATGGCACCACCCATTTTGATGCTCGGCATGCATGGCATGCGGGAGTGGCCGCGGCGATCGCAGACCATCGCCGCAGCGATCATCATCGCGGCGAACATCGCGTGGCTGTTCCTCTCATACTCCATCAAGCTCTAAAGTATGCGCTTATCGATCATCATCCCCTGCTACAACGAAGCCGACACGCTCGAGGAATCCATCGCGCGCAGCCGCGAAGCGGCGCTGCCTCAAGGGTGGGAAAGAGAGATCATCGTCGTCAACGACGGCTCGACCGATGCGTCAGCGACCATCCTCGAGCGCCTCGCCCGCGCAGGCGACATCATCGCCCTGAACAGCGAGGGGAACGCGGGCAAGGGCGCCGCAGTCAAGGCGGGCCTCACCCGCGCGACGGGGGATTTTTTGATAATCCAAGACGCCGACCTAGAGTACGACCCGCGGGACTATGCCGTACTACTCACCCCGATCATTGAAAAAAGAGCGGATTCCGTCTTCGGCTCTCGCATCCTGAAGAACAATAACGTGCCGTACAACGCCGTCTATTTTTATGGCGGCATTTTGGTGACCAAGGTGTTCAACCTGGTGTTTTGGGAGCGTTTGAGCGACATCGCGACGTGCTACAAACTTTTCAACCGCTCACACATACCGGCTCTCCTCGCATCCCCCAATGACGACTTCGTGTTCGACGCGGTCGATCTCACGCGGGAGCTTGTCTCAAGCGGCGTGGTCGTCGAAGTGCCCATCTCGTACACCGCCCGCACTAAGAAGAACGGCAAGAAGCTGAATTGGCGACACGGCATTGAGATCGTGCTTGCCATCCTGGTGGCGCGGCTCGGCGTCGCCCCGAAAGATCAGCGCAACGTGCGCCGCATCCTCCGCTTCGTTATCACCGGCGGCAGCGCGGCTCTCGTCAACCTTGCGGCCCTCTACATGTTCACCGACTTCGTCGGCGTGTGGTACCTCGCGTCCGAAGTGCTCGCTTTCCTCATCGCGTTCGCATTCAGCTTCGTGCTCCAAAAGTACTGGGTCTTCCAGAGCACCGAGTCGCATAAGATCAAACGCCAGCTCCCGCTCCACTTCGCGACGGCTGGCCTGAATCTCGTGCTCAATCTCAGCATCCTCTACGGCTTGGTTGAATACGCACACATATGGTATTTGCTCGCGCAACTGATCGCCAACGCGATCGTGGCGTTCTTAAGCTTTTTCGCCTTCCGCTGGATCTTTCGATAGCCTATTTGTAAAAAAACCCGCCCCTGCTAGGATGCCTGCATCCAGGCGGGACATGCGCATGAACACTCTACCATCGGGCAAGCGGGTGCTTTTTTTCATCATAGTCTTCGCCGTCGTGCTGCGTGTCTGCGGCTTTTATCTGGGATATCACTTTGTGGGAGAAAGCGGATTCCTCCGCGGAGACCCTATCGGATATGTGAATTTGGCGACCAGCCTGGGGAGCGGCCACGGCTTTGCCGCGTTCGATGGGCAGACGTATATCCCGCAGTTATTCAGAACGGCCGGCTTCCCGCTTTTGCTCGCCCCCTTCACCCTGTTGCCCTCGGGTCTGCTGCTCTACAGCGTCATCATGGCCATACTCGCGGGCATTCTGCTGCCGCTCCTCGTGTATGCCGTCGGGAAGCGAGTGACGAGTGAACGCGCCGCACTGATCGCTGCTTTTTTGATCGCGTTCGAGCCGCACTCTGTCATGTACAGTTTTCTGTGGTTGACCGAGATACCGTGCATGCTCTTTGGCCTCGGCGGCCTCTTGGCAGCCATGGTCGCCTATGAGCGTTCATCGTATCTCTATTCGGCGCTGGCCGGAGCGCTCCTTGGCTACGCGGCGTTCATCCGCCCGGGTTACATGATGATCTTCGTCGCTGGCGCGCTCGGCACTGGGGCATACCTCGCGCTCAAACGTGATCGAGGGTGGCGCCAGATGCTCGTCGCGTGCGCGCTCATTTTCATCACGCTCTCGCCCGCGTACCTGCGCATGCACGCGCTTACCGGTACGTATGCGCTCTCGGGCGGAGGCTGGCGCAACGTATACACCGATTACCTCGCGAGCCTGCGTTCGATCAAAAATGGCACGCCGTTCAGCGACGAGAAGAACAAGCTCAAAGACGACGCGCAAAAAGTATTGGGGATCAACCGGGCAGACGTGAATAATCCGGCGAACGCAGGGATCCTCCGTAACTACTCGCTCGCCGAGGCGTGGGCCAACAGGCCGAGTGTCGTGAAGCTCGAAACAGCGCTGCTCATTTCATTCTTCATCCAAGATGGCTACTATTATGAGTTCAGGAATATCGGCTACCTCCATGAAGAGATCCAGCCGCACATTTCCCCCACGCGCGAAGTGCTTCTCCACGGATTCGGCGCCATCCCCACGCTCTGGCAGGAGCTCTGGCGCCAGCGTTTCATCCCCGTCTTTGGTAGGACATTCACATTACTCATCCTCTTCTCAGCAATCGCGGGATTCTTCATCGTAAAAAGTCCGATGCGCTACCTTTTCGCGGGCGTTATCCTCACGGCGGCCGTTTTCGCGACTGTGATAGGGCTTGGGCTCGACGCGCGCATGCGCGTACCAGTGGAGCCGCTCTTCTTTATCTTCGCGAGTGCGACCTTCGTCTGGCTCTGGGATCTGTTCAAGAGGCGCTATGCCCGGTAGGACAATGTGGCATCGCCTCAGGTCACGCATGATTCGACAGGCCGTTGCCTCGTCTTCAACAAATCGTTCATTTCTGATTCTCGGACAACCCTACGGTATGACCAATGCCACATTGTACTGACCGGGTATGCGTATCGACATTTGCATACCCGCGCATAACGAGGCGCAGATCATCGAAGGATCGGTCGCGGCTGTCCAGGCTGCTTTGAGCCGGTTCTCCGATGCACATATCATCGTCGTCGACAACGCATCCACCGACGCGACCGCCGGGCGAGCCGCTGTAACAGGCGCGCAGGTACTCTCGATATCAATCAAAGGCAAGGGCGCAGCCGTTGTCGCGGCGGCGGCCCAAAGTAGCGCCGATATGTTCGGCTTTATCGATGCCGACCTCTCCGCTGATCCTGCCGATATTGCTGGGTTGGTAGAACTGATCCTACGCGGTGAGTGTGATATCGCCATCGGCTCGCGGCTGATGGACACCCGGATCGTCGCACGCACGTTTTTGCGGACGCTCTCGTCGCGTATCTTCAACCTCCTGCGTTATCTCCTCATAGGCGTCAAGGTCCACGACACACAGTGCGGGCTCAAGCTCATGAACCGCAAAGGGACTGCCGTGCTTGCAGCCTGCAGTGAGACGGGCTGGTTCTTCGATATGGAATTCCTCGCCCGCGCGGAAAAACAAGGCCTTCGCATCAAGGAAGTCCCGGTGCATTGGGACGAACATCGCTTTCCGGAGCGACAAAGCAAGCTCCGCATGCTCCGCGACGGCTTCGGCGCCGTCGCGGCAATGCTTCGCATCCGCCGCGCGCGCTAAGGAGCAGTGAGACAGTGTAAGGTGCTACAAGACGCACTACATGTTATAAATCTGTCTGCGAATAGTGCTCACTTACGGAGGGGAGAATGGCCCGCGATCTTGAACAAATGCGACAAGACATCGAGGAGGCCCGGCGTGCGCGCAAATGGCGCTTGGTGAACAAGCTCGCCAGACGTTTTGTTCGATCACTGCCGAGTGATTCACGTGTTGAACAGCTGAAGTATATTGCTGCTGTCGACTACGAACGTCACATGGTTGCTTGGGAGCGCGCCAAAAAAACATTGCTTTTCAGGCACTTCTGGCTAAAGAGATCGCGGCAGATCGCGGAAGTCTCGGCGCAGGAAGCATTGGCGGCTGGAGACCGACCAGGCTTTCTATTCCCCTATATCAACATCGCGGGCCACTTGCTACCAGCATTCGGCGAATGGCAACTCGGGCTTGCGATGCTGCGCGTCCTGATAAACGAAGCTGAGAATCTCTCGACTGAGCTGGTTGGTCCTGATGCATATCGCGCATATCGCAACGCGATGAACGGCTACTTCCTCATCATTCGTCTCCTCGCTCCGCGGCGTATGAACAAGGAGGAGGTGCAGATGTTGGTGGCGAAAATCGACGTGAATCCGGTATACCGCGGCGAGTACGAAAATGCCGATTGGGCAGTCCGCGACCTCAAAGCTGCGAATGAGTTCATCAAGCAATAATCCGGATTTCCGGAATACCACAGACGCCGCATGGTGAGCCCAGCGGCGTCTTCGTCTTATTTGGTCAAACTCTTAAATACCCCACTTGGCTTCATGTACTCCGTGGTTATCGCAGAGATCAGCAATTCATCTGTCGCATCAAAATTGTGCGATGCGTCTGTCATCACGTCCCCCAAATGCGGGCCGCATTCGTCGCGCACTTGGACTGTTACCGGTATCATATCGATCCCGTGCTTGTGAAATAATTGGATACGATGATTTCCTGCCTCAAGCCGCATTTTTTTATTTTTTATGCCGACACGCATGATCAGTGGATTGTATAAACCTTCTTCCGATATATTTTTCCACAATGCATCCAAGTCAGCTGGAGTACCGTCCATCAGGTCAGCCATTGGCGATACGTCGGGTCCATAATACTTCCAAACCCAATCAGTGGGTATAAGTTCTATGACCCCTTGTGTATAGAGTTGATGCTCTTTCCATCGTGGCTTGATCTCCGGCTCAGTGCTCATGCCAACGACTGAAAATACTGCACTGTATTCTCGATCCCCTCTTCAACGCTTATCGAGGGCGACCAGCCGAGTTCCCTCTTCGATTTTTCGTTGGACATAAAACTGCGCATGATCTCACCTTTGATCTCGGGGCCGTGTTCAACTACTGCCTTTTTGCCGGTGTGCTTTTCGATGAGCGATATCATCTGATTCACGCTCGTCTCTGAGCCGCCACTGATGTTGCATGCGAGAGAGTCGGTACCTTGGTGCGCGATAGCGAGCGCGTTGGCACGCGCCACGTCTTCGACAAACACAAAATCGCGCGTTTGCTCGCCGCTGCCGTTGATGCTGATCGTCTCACCGCGCAATACCTTCTGGATGAACACGGTCACCGCGCCATTGTGCGTCTTGCGCTCGTTGCGCGGACCGTAGACGTTGCTGTAGCGCAAGGAGACGCTCGGCAGTCCATGGACGACATTGTAGTAATAGAGATACTTTTCTCCGGCTAGTTTTGAGATCCCGTAGGGCGATGTGGGGCGCGTGGGATGCACCTCATCTACGGGCACGTACTCCGGGTCGCCATAGAGCGCGCCGCCCGTGCACGAGAATACGAATTGCTTGACCGGATATTTTTTGGCGCAGAGTTCAAGCAATGCGACGAGCCCGCGGATGTTGACATCGATGTCGGCCATTGGGTCGGTCAACGATTCGCGCATGTTGGTTTTCGCTGCCAAATGGCAGATCGCGTCGAATTTCCCATCCTGCAAGACACTTTCAAGCGCAGAGTCGGTGAGCGACACCTTGTGGAACGCGACATCTTTCCGCAAGTTTTGCTCATTGCCCGACGACATGTCATCGAGTATCGCGACATCGTGCCCATCCGCTATGAGCGCGTCTACGACGTGTGATCCGATAAATCCTGCACCTCCCGTGACGAGCACTCGCATATTTTTAGAACGTAATTTTTTTCCTGAGTAATTTACTTCCAAGCGGTACCGTCTTTAAAACCTTTGCGATCCGTGGACCCGCATTGCCCTTGCCGAATACATAATGATTCTTTATTTTTTTGCGGAATGCGGGGGAGAGTGCTTTCTTGATCGCCCTTTCGATCTTCGCCACCGTCGGATCATCTGCAACGATAACATTCGTGTCGCGCGCCCGTCCATCCTGCCGATGCCCGACGGTGACCGATGGCAAGTTGAAATATGGGGTTTCCATGAGCCCGCTCGAAGAATTGCCTACCATCGCCGAGGCACCTTCCATGAGCCCCCAGAAATCTTGCGCTTCGATGTTTTTGTGGACCTTAAATTGCGGTTCGTCCTGGAATTCGTCGAGTGCCTTCAGGACGAGCGAGTATCCCTGATCGCTGCACGGCCAGATGATGACGGTCTTCATGCCGGTATTTTTGAGCGCCTGATAGACAGCCTTGGCTTCCCCATATGAGTCGGCCTCCGCGAGCGTCGTCGGATGCTGGATGCATAGGATATATGGCTCATCGGGGCTGATATCGTATTTTCTCCGCACTTCGGCATTCGGTGTGTACTTCTTCTGCACCACCAGGTCGATGTAGGTCGAGCCAAAATCAAAAACGCGCCATTTTTCCTCGCCGAGTTTCAAAATACGCCTGCAAGCATCCTTGTTGGAAGGAAAATGCAGGTGCGCAAGCTTGGTGATGGCATGAATGCGCACCCCATCGCGGTTGCCCGCCATATCGCCACCGAGAATGTGCGCGACCGGAATATTCAATTCGAGCGCGGCATTCGCGGCTGCCAAGACCTCACCGCGATCGCCGAGCGTGACGAGCATATCTGGCTTGATCTTCGAGAGCACTTCGATCATACCGTTCATCGTGCGCGCGAGCGTCTTGGCGCGCTCTTCGCTCGTGTCGTCTTTCTGCTCAGTGGGTACGCGGTGCGTGGGGCCAAACGATCTTTCCACCTCTTGCACGGTCTCACCGAAAAACGGTGAGAGGTGCATATCGGTGGCGATCGGCTCGACCATGATGGCGGGGTCTGCCTCCAGCGCCTGCACGAGCGTGATCATTGCACCGAATCCTCCGCGTTTGCCGGTCAATACCGCTATGGTGCGTTTCTTTTGTGCCATTATCTACGATACTAGCCGTTTTTTGCCCGATGTGAAAGGATCGCTTCGAGCCGCTCAAGATCTTCTTTGAAATCGATGTCGAAAGAATAGATCGCAGGGACGATAATGGGATAATTCTTGTTCCCCTCAAGCCGCCCAGCCATAATGGTGTCGTAGCTTGAAAGCCACAGATTGGCGGCATGGTAGAACTTGGGGCGCTCAGTGCCGAGGGTGGAATAATGAAATTCTTCCTGCCAGAAGCGTGCCGTGCCATCGCTTAAAATTTCCCGCACATTATAAGGGTGATTCATCGTATCCACCTCGCAGAGATTCACGACAGAGTCGGCATTTTTTTCGAGAGCGAGCGCGATCGCTGCATCGACCTGCTCAGGCTCGATGATCGGCGTCGTCGGCTGGAGGAGAACGACGTAATCGGCACGGTAGTTTTCGGTACGTTCCAATTCTTCAAGCGTGAATTTGATGACGGCAGCGACTGGCGTCGCGTCGCCGGCCAATTCAGCCGGGCGCATGAAAGGGACTTCCGCGCCGCATCCCATCGCGATGCGCGCAATTTCTTCATCATCTGTCGAAACAATGACCCTATCAACAAGTTTTGCCTTCTTCGCCGCTTCGATGGGATACGCAAGTAAAGGCTTCCCCAAAAGCAGCTGCGTATTTTTCCCCCCAAATCGCTTGCTCCCTCCACGGGCCGGAATGATGACGGTGAACTTTTTTTCACTCATACCATTTGAACAGCGTGTGAGTTAAGCAATCACGTCTAAGGCTGTGTTTCCGCATATAAATTGATGTGTGCTCTCTTCCGGGCAAGCTCGATGAGATCGGCGTCGGACATTTTCTCCGGAGTCCCGTCCTGATTAAGTGCGTAGTAGGCAATACCGAACGATTTTAGGCCGTCGAGAAAGTCTTGTGGATCCTCCCCTCTGCTGCGAAACCATCGATGTGAAAGTTCCAGCGTCATTTTGAAGGGTTTTTTTATTGTCCTAGGGGCGCCTTGTAGAATAGCAAGTTCTGCCCCTTCGGCGTCAATTTTTATAAAATCAAAGTCTTGTGCAAGATCGTCCAAGGTCACCATGAGCATCGGACGCTTCATGGCATCCGTTCTATTTTTGTCCTCAAATATTGAACTCGTGCCGCCATGAAGTATGGCGTAAAAATCAACGAAACCGAATTTGTCTCCAATTATCAGATTAAGTGGAACGATATTGCGAGCCTTGTTCAATTCGATGTTACGTGTGAGCGTACGAAACATCCCGTATTCAGGTTCGAATGCATATACCTCTCTGGCGTATTTGGAAAGGAGAAGTGTGTGGTATCCAAAAGCCGCCCCGATATCAGCGACTTTCATATCCGGCTTGATGATGCGTTTGATGAGATTGGTTATTTCAGGTTCATGTATCCCCTGCATCCAAAACCGTAGTTGCATCCCCACGAACAGTGAACCTTGAATACGTAAAGGGATGGGTGAGATGCGGCGTCCCACCCAATCCTTTCCCCGCCCGAGGAACCCTCGTACCTTCCAATAGAGTGAATTCATATAATCACTGTAAGGGCCGCATTATACACCTTGCTAACACATCACCCCTATTTCGAAAATCGAGCTCTAGTTTCGGCCGGATCGTAAATCAGTTCGGATCAAGAACCAGGGCAGTAGCTTCATTACCGTGCGTCCCGCTAGAACCCCAAGTCAGAGTATAGGCGCTGGAGCTGGTAATTCCGCTTCCACTGTCTCCAATTGAGATTCCCGCGCTACTATCACGGATTGCGCCATTAGTCAGTGATGATGCATTTCCGGAATCGGTATCACGAAACTCTGAAACCATCATTGAACCGGAGCCGGCACCGGGGCTAAGTGTAATTGCATTTGTGCCACTACTGCCTCCATGATTCGTATGCGAAGAAGGTTGACCAGACGATTTAACACCTGTGTAAGCATTCACCTCAAGGGAGAAATTGTTCCCGTCGTCAACATGCGAAATCGAGACTGTCTGAGATCCGGATGAGGTGGGAGCAAAATAGTATAGGTATTCAGCGTCACCGCTACCCCATACAACATTTTCAACCTGGGTTGCGTTCGATCCATTTACCGTTACGCTTGAGAGCGAATGATTGATGTCATGCACACCGATCACGATACCAATGTTCGAGCCAGTTGCATTAAGCGTACAGGTGTGCGAAGAAGCTGCGCCTGTGGCATTGCAATTGGCATTGAACACTACTGACCCGGTGGGCGGCGGTGGAGCAGACGTGGGCTTGTAATTCAGAGTGTAGGAGCCGAGATATGTGCTGCCATCGTAGAGGAATCGTATGACATCGACGCTATTGGGCGCGCTAGATAGTGTCGGCGCAATGCCGCCGGCCCACTGGATCGCGGCGGGCCAGGTGATCAGGTGTCCTCCAGCTGCATCTTGCTTCACGATAAGAATATATTCGCCGCCAGCCTGACCATTGCGCAGCGTGAGATTCGTAGAGGCTCTGTTGAGGGTCAAAGATTGCACACCACCAGCGCGCCAATTCACGACGACAGAAGCGGCATCGTTGAGAATGACTATTTTGTCTTGTGTAGCATCTTTTGACGCACTCTTCTCTGCTGCGTTGGCGTCCACATTAAGTAAATTGGCGGCGAGCGCGATCAGCGGCACCACAAAAAGCACCATGAGCGCGACCGAGAATTGCGAGAACACTGTCTTCATAGGAAGGTTGATTAGCCTATAAATCTCACCTCCGTATTCTCTCAACGTATCTGCTGCTGTCTATGAGGACGTGTTGACAAGATTTTTTGTCCACTATTCATCTTCAGACCGAAGCTGGGTCGCTGGCTTGACGGTGACATTCGGCGGAATGCCGTACATGATACTGTTGGACGGCACATCTTTGATGCACAAAGACATCGCCCCGATCGTGACATTGTCGCCGATCTTAATGTCCCCGAGCACCTTTGAGCCCGTATAGATGAGCACGTTGTCGCCCAAGGTCGGCCCCTGGGAAGTGGTGCGACCGCCCAAAGTCACTCCGTTGTATATTTGGAACCCGCTGCCCACTTTCGTAGCCGCCCCGATGATGATGTCGGGCACATGAGAGAGACGGAAGCCCGGCCCAATATCAGCCAGGTAGGATATTTCGTTGCCAAAGCGATAAAACCGCCACACCGAAAGTAATCGTCTGCCAGGCAGCTTGCGAAGGTGCATCAAGCGATTCACGCGATACCAAAACACGCAGTTGAAGCGCGGGCTATAGATGAGCCCCCATGCGAGATGCTTGAAGAGCATCGCGCCGCTCGGCACAAATGTGGTGACCTTGTTGGCTTTGAGATCAAGCGCGATTGTGCGCCAAAAAGTCATGGGCTCCATTATTTTTTAGCTTTGAGCGGTCTGCCTATAAAGGCAAGGCTCTCCCCGGCGCCATTCGTATTTAAAAGATCCCGATACTGCTGATCGATCTTGTGCACCCACGCGTTTATTTTTTTATCAAGTGGCGTCTTCTCATGCTCCACGAGTTTGGCAGGTGCCATGTGGATGTGCGGGCCAGCCTGGGGTTTGCCCGTATAGAGCCAGTGCACGTGATTGAGAAAATTCATGCGCTGTATCGACTTGATGCTGCCACCGAAACCGCCCTTTTTGAGCATCGCGGCAAATGTTTTTGGAGAATAGTAGAACACATGCGCCTCTTTGAAGGAGAATCCTGCATAAGGCTCGATGTGGTAGACAGAAAGCAGCGCCTCGTTGATATTGGGCACCTCGATGTACACTTTTCCGCCGGGCTTCAAGTATGGGATGAGGCTTTGCAAAAAATGGATCGGCCCGTCAATGTGCTCGAAGGTCTGTATGACTGTGATGAGATCGAAATATCCTTTCGGCAGATCAGTCTCTTCGATCGGCGTCGTGTAGACCTTGAGCCCGAGCTTTTTGCGCATGAATTCTGCATCGCTCTGGTTGTATTCGAGCGCGATCCGCTCTTTCACATAGGGCTTCAGCGCCTGGAGAAAGTGCCCCGAAGAGGCGCCGATATCCAGCACTCGCATGTTCTTCCTGAGGATCGGCTTAAGCCTCGCGATGCGTTCTTTTTGAAAAGGTAGATATATCTTGTGTGTCTCGGCACTATTAGACACCTTGCCGATGAGCGGCGTATATGTGGCGCGATATTCCGTGCCGTAATAGGCATGCAGATCGGTCTTTTTCGGCTCAAGGAACGTGAGTGAACACGATGTGCACCGGAAAACCTTACGCTTCACTCCTCCGCGGACCGTATCGCGCAGCACCCGCGTCGAGGACTTACCACAGAGTGCGCATTTCATCGATGCGATTCTAGCAGTGTCTTCATGGAGGGTCAACGGAGCCCAACTTCCGGATTCAAAGGAGCTGAACGAGAGCACGGGCAATGCGCTCCGCGCTCTTCCCGTCGGTGAAGCCTACCTGTTCGCTCACGATGCGCTTGCGCCCCCCGGCGTCCGTAGATGGGTGCTCGATGTATGTGCGTAAGATGTTCTCTAGCCCCGATATATTTTCAGCAAGACGTATCCCGCTGGTCTGAACAATGTTGTCGAAATGCGTCGTGTGGTAGTACCGGCGTATCGATCTGAAAAACGGTTTGTTTATCTTTCCGTCGAAGGCGATGCCTATGACCGGCTTGTCGAGCAACGCTGCTTCGATGGCGAGTGTCGAGGCCACGAGCATTATTGCGTCGGCATGCTGCAAAAGGCTCAAGAGATAGCGTATATCGGCGGGCTCGAACTCCCACCCACCGCCCGTATTTTTGAGGACCTTTTGCGCAGCCGCCAGTACGATATTCTTGCGATCTGCAAGGGTCTGAACGCAGTATCGATAATTCGGATGCGGCCGGTACGCGATCTTCCTGCCGCCTAAGGCTGAGTCCGAAGAACAAAGATCGCTTATCATCTCAAGCACTTCGCACTCATCGACGAAAATGTCCGTTCCCTCGCCCGCAAAAAGCACGTATCTATCCTCCGAGCTAAGTCCGATTTTTTCGAGAAACGTATCGCGCGGCACTATCTGATCGTTTTGAAAATAAAAATCAAATTGTGGTACGCCACAGACAGTGATTTGAGATTCGGGAAAATCCGCGTAGCGTACTGCTTCATTCTTGGTAATTGAATTCTGAACGAGAAGATGATCCGGATGCGCTATCATAAAGCACTTCGACGTGAGATTGTCCCAGGATTTGGGCATGCCGACGACCACCGTGCCGCGCCTGCGCGCCGCTTTCATGAGCCCAAGATCCATGGGGTCCATGAGCGTCGTCACGAAAATAAGATTGGGCTGCAATCGATCGATGAGCGGCAGGTAGGCGCGGTACGGAGAAAATCCGTACAAGAAACGCAAGAAGGTCCTCCAAGCGCGAAGGTGTCCGAGCATCCACAAGATCCGCACTCCGCAAAACCGTGCCCATCGCAAAGTCCCCGTGCTGCTGACGAGTCCGTGCATCTGTCTGTTGTAAATGGTCCGGGTCGGGATACTCTGACGCAAAAAACGGTCGACCCTGTCCTCAAATCGTTTGTATGGCGGCTCGGGAGCCGCCTCGATGACAATATTCGGCGACGTACCAAATTCCTCCTTGTAGTAATCCTCACGGTATTGCGGTACCAAAAGCACGGCTCGCGTGTCGCCACCTTCGAGCAATGTGTCGAGGAAATTCGTGCGCAAAAATCCCTGCGAGAGCGGGGCACTCGGGATAGTTATCAGGATGGTTCTCATGCCGCTGCAGTATGGAGCATATCCCTCAACGCTACAAGAATGCTAGAGGTCCACAAGCGCGTCGGCAATACGCTCAGAACACTTGCCGTCAAAAACGCCGAAGCGCTTTCGGTCATCGCGGCGCAATGCGGATTCTTTGTCCGATAACGATATGGGCATTGCTAACTGGCCTGATAATTCTTCTATGGTCCGCGCAAGACGGATTGATTTGTAAGGTTGGTAAAGTTCGTCAAAACTTGCGAGGCGTATTTTATACGCAACGACGGGAACGTCGGTTGCAAGTGCTGTGATCACAAGTGCGGACGTGAACATGAAAATCATATCCGCGGTCGCAGCAAGTCGGTAGGCGTCCCATTCGCTGTGAATGATGATCCGCGGTCGTTCGCCGAGTTCGTTTATAAAATCGCCCCACTCTTCAAGTTTGACACTCGGATGGAGCTTAATGACGATCGTATAGTCCGCAGGGACGTTGTCGCGGATAAGTGCAAAGAGCTCGTGCATTTCACGGTGTATGAGAGGAAACTCACTCGGTGCGTACGTGGCTCGAAAGTGCGTGCCTATCAGAAGAAAAATTTTCTGCGCCGAAACCTTGAATTCTTTTTCAAATAGTTTTTTTTCATCCTTGCGGGAGCTGTAGAGCCTGATAAAAGCGTCGTGGGCGGGAAACCCCGTTACTGACATCCGAGCCAAGTCCTCGCCACCAGCAACGTTTTCATCAACCTGCCTCTGGGAATTAACGAACACTGAAGCAAGAGCTGTGTGAGAGCCACGTACCCAAGGATTGCGTGGCAAGAGCGATGGCCACATTACCAAGAGGGGTACAAGGTAGCGCGGTTGGTAGAAATGGACCTCCTTTTCATCGCTGGTATAGCGGATTCCCTGTGGATACAGGCGTTTGATGATCGTGCGCATGATACTGCGGGGCCCTGTCATAGCGGGGATCACCTTTGCCTTATCCACTGTCTGCGCGTGAGTTGCTATAAAACTTTCTATCGGCAAGAGCGCAATGGGCAACAATAGAGAACGCGCTGCCGAGAGCGTGGCAAGCGGGTAGGCCAGTGCGCGATCATCCGATGTCGCGAGCGTAGAGGCACCGGTATGTCGCAAATGCTGACGCACAATAAACCGCGTAATAATTGCTTTCAGCAGAATGTCGATAAGTGGCAGGGTACCGAACACACGCAAGATCCCTGTGGTCATCCTCCCCTGCTCGAATCCAAAGACGGGCTCTACGCTACGTGCGACTTGAAGTTTTTTGAAATATTCGTCGGTCGGGTCGGCCAGGATAAGCACGTCGGAGCTTACGCCGCGACGCGCGAGCTCTTCCCGCACAGTGCGGTACATCGGTATATAGTGCCAATTATGCGCGAAGAAACAGACGTGCCTCATTTTTTGTACATTCGCGAGAAATACGAATCCGGATCACTGAGGAGTTTTTGCGGGGTGCCCTGCTCTTCGATGCGGCCGTCCTGAAGTACGAGCAAGTGATCGACATTCATCACGGTCGAGAGGCGGTGCGCGATCATGAATACCGTCACTTGATTCTTCAGATTTTCGATCGCCTCTTGGACTAAGCGCTCCGATTCGTTGTCGAGTGCAGAGGTGGCCTCGTCGAGGATCAAGAGATTGGGCTTGCGCGCCAAGACGCGCGCCAAGATCACACGTTGGCGCTGGCCGGCCGAAAGAAGCAGTCCGCGTTCGCCGATCACGGTCTGCATGCCCTGTGGCAACTTGTCGACGAACTCGTGGCAATTGGCGAGCTTTGCGGCGCGCTGAATATCTTCCGATGTACTCGAAGTGTCATAGAAGCGGATATTGTTCTCAATGGTGTCATTGAGCAAGAACATATCCTGGGATACATATCCCACTGCGCGGCGCCACGAACTCGTATCGAAATGTCCAGCGTCTTCCCCATCGACAAGGATCGCTCCGGAGGTTGGTTTGAAAAGCTTGAGCAAAAGATCTGCGATCGAGGTTTTACCTGCGCCTGAGGGTCCAATAAGGCCTACAAGGCGACCTTTGGGTATCGAGAACGAAACGCCCTTCAAGACCGCTTCGCGCGCCTCATAGGATAATTCGACATCTTTGAAGTCGACCGATGATGCGAACCCAAAGGGCTTGTCGCCGCCCGTTTCTTCCTGATTGAGTTCCAGATCCCGCGCAAACTCGAGCGTATGCTCCACATATGGCAGGCGCTCATGGAGCCCGTGGAGGGCCGATTGTGCTGATTCTACATACATGAAAATTTTCTGGATCAGATAGATCAAGGCGATGAATGTGCCAAGTTGGAGCGTACCCTTACCGTAAAAGAACAGAAATACCCCCGCAATGAATATGAGCGCGATTGGTTGGGTCATCGACGTGCCGACGGATGAAAAAAGTGTCGTTTTGATGAGCAAGCGCTTGAGTGAATCGAACCATTTGAGGCCCGCTGCAAATACGGCGGGTTCTGCAGCGGCGGATTTTACGGTCTTCATGCCGAGCGTGTGCTCATTGAGGAAGTGCGAGATGTCTTTTTCCATGACACCGACGCCGCGCAACGTCTTTTTCATACGCTTGCGCAATGGGCTGAGTACCCCGATCAACAGAGCGCCAGCGAACGCAGCTGCAATAGTAATCGGTAGAGAAATATAGATGGCGAGTGAAATGTAGATCACGAGGTTCGTAAAAATGAGTACGATCTGCGATACGTTCTCCAAGAGCGACTGGCCCATACGCACGTCGCGCGAAATAGTGACGTCAAAGGTACCGAGGCGTTGTTTGAGTAGATATCCCCACTTGGCCCGCAAGACTTTACCCCACAGATCGTTCATCGTCCGCACCATGTAGCTCGACGAAACGCGCGATCGTAGATAGTAGAAACACACGAGTACGAGCGCCCGAATGATGAACAAAATGACAATGAGGACGAGTAGCGAAACTGGACTGTACGGTACAGGTAGGTAATTAAAAATATCCACGACGAAGTGGGCTATCTTGTTGCCGCCCGGAATATCTTGACCGACAAGGTACGCAAAGAGCGGGATAATCGCCGTGATACCGATGCCCTCTAGAAGGCCTGAGATGAATCCGAGCGCTATGAGCAATGCGAAATGTACGCGATAGCGCCGCAACAATACCCAAAAAACGTGCATGGGTGTCACTATACCCCGCGATATACGATTTTCATAAATGACCGGATTATGAAACGATCCGGACGGGAATACCTCCGTTGTGCATGAATGATTTCACTTGCGAGATGTTCGAATCAGTAAAGTGGAACACCGATGCCGCCGCGACGGCCGAGGCGCGTCCTTGCTGCACCGCCTGCACGAAATGCTGTCGCGTCCCGGCACCGCCGTGAGCGATCACCGGTATGCTGACAGCCTCAGAGACCGCTCGGATGAGATCGATGTCGTATCCTTGCATCATCCCCTCCCGTTCGATTGATGTGAGGAGGATCTCCCCCGCTCCGCGCTGTGCCGCTTCTTTCGCCCAAGCCACTGGCTCACGTTCTGTCTCTTCTTTTCCGCCGTGCGAGTACACGCGATATCCTTGGTTGCCTTTGCGGACATCGATCGACACGACGATGCACTGATTGCCGAAGCGCGTAGCGCCGCGAGAAATAAAATCGGGATCCTCGAGCGCCGACGTATTTATAGCTACTTTGTCCGCGCCGACCTGCAGCAGTTCTTGGATATCGTCGAGGGTGCGGATGCCACCCCCTACGGTGAGCGGTATGAAGCAGCTCTTCGCGACATCTTTCAGTGTCGTCGCAAGAAAAGAGTGGTCGCTCCCGGTCGCATCAATGTCGAGAAAGATGAGCTCGTCAGCGTCCTGCGAATCGTAAATGCGCGCCGTGGTGATGGGAGAACCCACATCGCGCTCGCCGCTCTGCCCGAACTGTTTCGTCTTGACCATGCGGCCGCCCCGCAGGAGCAAAACTGGGATAACGCGGACTTTCAACATGTACTAAGGATTCTGTTCCCAGAGATGCATATCCCACAGGGGCTTCCCTTTCCGCTCGTTCGAAAAATCATGCACGTACGGCGGTATCGCCTGCGCGACGGCAATTGAACGCCATTCATCCTCGGTGATACCGAGAATAGGCAAAATGTAATCGAGACTCGCCGGCCGCATGCCTTCGTATTCCTCGATCAGTTTCTTCGCCTCTTCTCGCGTCATGCGGCCATTGCGGATGTCGATCGAGGTGAGATGGCTCACGCGCGAGGAGCCACGCTTGGTGAATTTGAGGTAATCGCGCGGGCCCTGCAATTGGTATTCGATCTTTTCATACGGATACTGCGGCGGCACCCCTTCCACGTCGTCGCCTTGCCACCCCAATTCGCGCTTCGAGATCTCATGTTGTGAGCGTACATCCCACGGTATGTAGGATCCAAGACAGAGCGATCTGAGACCGAGTGTGCGCAGCGCACTTGGCTCGGGTATGAGATAGGGTGCAAAGTCCCGCATCGATACACCTTCACCCAGAAATCCGACCATATCTTCTGCCGCGATACCGAGATCATTGAGTTTGTGATGCCGCTTCACGTCGAATTCCTCTATCTCATCATAGCTATAGTACGCGGTATATTCCGAACTCGGCTCTCCCCAAAACAGGAGCGGGATCTTGTACCGGACCGCCGCTTGTATCGGTTGTACAAATAATCCCACGTGGGCATGCCAATCGAAATCACCTTTGCGTTTCAGCGATTCGAGCATGAGCTTACGCACCAGGTGCCAATCCGTGCGTACTTTCAGAAAGTCGACACCGAGTTTACGCATCGTACGCTCGTTGTTCTCGAGGGTACGCGGTCGATAAAATCCGTGATCGAAACTCACGACCAGTGGCCTCATGCCGAGTTCACGCACTATGTAGTAGAGCGTGAAGGTAGAATCTTTACCACCGCTAAAAGGAACAATGCAATCATACTCGCCTTTCCCTTTGAACGAATCAACGAGGGTCTTGAGTTGTCGTTGCCGGTCGTCCCAATCCACCTTCGTTTTCTTGTCATCAGCATTGCGGCAGACGTTGCACACTCCCTCCCTATCGAACATGATCGTCTCATGCGTTTCGGGCAGCGTGCAGCGCGTGCAGCGGCGCAAGGTATTCAAAATGTATGTTGATTCGATATTCATGATTTGATTTTAAGAAAATTCTCGAGGAGCGTGAGGCCCGCGTGCTGGCTTTTTTCTGGATGGAACTGTACGCCGAATACGAGACCTTGCTCTATTGATGAGGCGAACGTCTCACCGTACTTTGTCGTGCCTACGATCACCGATCCATCGACGGGCACCACATGGTAGCCGTGAACGAAATAATAAACCGGTTTCTTGATACCTGCAAAAAGACGCGCCTTCGGCGACGGGATAACATCGTTCCAGCCGACGTGCGGAATGCGGTAGGTGGATGCAACCTGGAATCGCCGAGTAACCCCTTTGATCATACCCAGACCGGCGGATGAGCCGCCCTCTTCTCCGGTATCGGCGAAGAGCTGCATGCCCAAACAGATGCCGAGCAACGGGGTCTTTCCTCCCCGCGCGATCTCTTGGAGAAGCGGGACGAGACCGCGCTCTTGCAGATTGCGCATGCCGTCGACGAACGACCCGACGCCGGGAAGAATGACGTGTGTGGCGGCAAGCAACTGGTCCGGTTCGGCTGTTATTTCGGATTCTGCGCCAAGATAGCGAAGGGCATTGCGCACCGACCCTACGTTTCCCATTCCATAATCGACGATGGCTATCATGTATTCTTTTTTATCCCTGATGCGGTATATACCGCTCTGAATTCGCGTGCTTGTTCGAGATACGACAGCGGCGTAAACAGTCGGTCGCCGAGGGCCACCGCGCTCCCATCTTCGATCAGTACCCGTTCAAATGATATGCCGCTACCGTGCGCAGCCACGTATATGCGCCCCCCATGGATACGGTACACGATCCCCGCTTGAAAGGGATGAAATGCGCCTTGCTTTTCCTGCGACGCTCCGAAAAGCCTCGCTCGTTTTTCGCCGACGAACGTGCTCGCACCCGCGTACGGTTCATCGAACGCACGGACGAATTGCACGATCTCCCGCGCGTTCCAGTTCCAGTCCACGAATCCATGCATGTCGGTCGATAGGCGCGGCCAGTACGTCGCCTGCGATTCATCTTGTTTGATGGTCTTGAAGCTCTTACCCTCCTCCACGCGACGCACGAACTGCACGAAAAGTTTTTCATGCTCACGGAATGACATCTCTAAGCACCGCCGGGGCGTGGCATCCTTCGGAAAAAGGTATTCTTTTTTCAGTACAATATCGCCCCTGTCGATGCCGGGCTCCAGCAGGTGGAGGAGCGCGCACCCCGTACGCTCCCCGCGCATAATGATCCAAGAGAATGCACCGCCACCTCGATCCTGCGGCAAGCGCGTGCCGTGAAAATTGACGAGCCGACCATCGAAGCGGTCGATGAACTCTTTTTTGAATATCCATGGTGCCCCTATCGAGACACCAAGGACGCCCGCTTTGATGCGGCCGATCACTTTGGGGTCGCGCGGCGCGTCCGTCGAGACCTCGAACGGAATATCATTTTCGCGCAGTATCTCGGTGAGTACGGTTCCTTTAATCTTTTCTTCTGCATGCCTGGGCGACGTCACTACATACACCTTGGCACCGCGTTGCTTGAGGAGGAGCGCACACTGAGCGAGCAGCGTCGTCCCGCCGAAGAGCATATACGACGAAACAGAGCCGAAGCGTGCATTCATGGTCAAGTGCGTATCGCGAGCACGAAATGCCACGGAAGGTACACTGGTCCGGAGAATTGCGATCGCTTGCTCCACTTTGTCTTTACTGTGTACGTGCCGCGTCGTCCGTCCTTGGGTTGAGATAGATCTATGGGAATGGTGAACGGCTCAACATGGACTTTTGTATACCCTTTTTTCTTTAAGTGTTCGATCAAAGTCGGGAGTGAAAAAATATTGAGATCAGAATCCGGTGAACCGACATCGGTCTTGGGATTTTTTGAATCGCGTGTGTGGATGAATACATCGGTATATCCGTCCCAGAAGAGCGAGTTGAATGCGATCCATCGCGGTTTGAGTTCGATGAGTTTGTCCGTGGCGTGCAGGGAATCGCGGAACACGCAGAACGTGTGCGTGTTGAAGACCCCGTCATATGCGCCTCTCATCGAGGGCGGCAAACGGAACCAATCGCCGAGCGTGAGTTCAAGGTTGTCTATTTTTTTATTCTTGGCAGTCCTGTTGCCGATCTGGATGCACGCAGGATTGTAATCAACACCGACGAACTTCACTCCACCCTCTTTCTGCGCAAAATGAGCGGCCACGCAACCGAACCCAGCGCCGATATCGAGATAGGACGCGTCTTTTTCGAAGCAACCGTTCTTCTTGAGGAATCGGTAGAATGCCTTCGTGGACTCATATGGCGTATCGAATTGAGCAACGTACCTCGATGCGATACGCTTCACGCGGGCGATCTCTGCTGGTTTTGCTCGCATCGCGGGCATCATACTAGATATCACTATCGCTGTCACAGGCCGATGCTATTGAGTTTTGGAGCCTCTGGCAGTAGTCTCTTGAGACACCGTTATGACCCATTTGTATACTTATAAGGATAAAAAACTGTCTGATGACGATCTCTTGGGGACGCTCCGCTCGCTTGGCATCAAAGAAGGCGATACGCTTTTTATCCATTCCGATATTTCCGTATTTGGTAAATTGCTTCTTCCCGAAAAGGATGCGTTCTTATCAACACTGATCGAAACATTCAAAAAAAGCGTCGGCACGCGCGGTACCGTTATCATCCCGACTTTCAGCTTCAGTTGGGGCAAGGGCGACACGTTTGACGTGAAAGAAACGCGCTCGACCGTCGGATCGCTCTCGGAATTCTTTCGTTTGCAACCTGGAGTGAAGCGCTCGCTCCAGCCGATGCATTCGGTGGCAGCGTGGGGCGCACGCGCCGAGGAGGCGATACGTGTCGGCAAAGATACATTTGGGAAGGATTCAATATTTGACAATCTGCGCAAACTGGACGCCAAGATCGTTATGTTCGGTGTGGATTTCGAATATTGCACGTTCCTCATTCACGTCGAGCAAGCGCATAAAGTGCCCTATCGCTTTCTCAAGACGTTCACCGGAACGATCACGAACGGCAGTGAGTCCTACAGAGATTGGTGCACCTATTTTGCGCGGCCACTCGAGGCAGAAGTAGACAACGACATGAAGAACATAGAACCCACCTTGCGGAAGGAAAACCTGCTCAGAGAGGGAACATTTGGCAACGGAAAGATCATGGTCGCCAGTGCACAAGACCTCTTTGATACCGGCATGCGGCTCCTCGATGAAGATCCGTATATTCTCCTGACAAAGAAATCTGCTGACGCGTTGAGAAAGAAAGATGCGGAAAAAAGATCCGATTGAGCAACAGGATGAATTCAAGTAGTATGACCTGCACGTATGAAGGTCCTCGGACTCGGCGTTGACGCGACGGAAATAAGCCGTTTCCGGAGGATGCTCAAAAAAGATAGCAAGCGATTTTTGACCAATACCTTCAGTGCTTCCGAACAATCCTATTGCCGCTCCTACAAGGATCCGGCGCCTCATTTTGCCGGGATCTTTGCGGCCAAGGAGGCGGCGCGAAAGGCGTCGGGCAACTTCTCTTTACCACTTCCCGCGCTTGAGATACGTGTGGGTAAAAAAGGTAAGCCCGAGATCTGGGTCAAAGGAAAAAAATCGAAAAACCTCTTGGTATCAATATCGCACAGCCGCTCGCTGGCCTGTGCCGCGGCACTATTTCAAAAAGTATGACGAAAAAATGCATCGTTCTTGATCTCGACAATACCCTCTGGGGAGGCGTTGTCGGCGAGGATGGACTGGAGGGCATCGCGCTTGGCGTGAAGCCGCCAGGCGCGTACTTTCTCGCGTTCCAGCAGGCGCTCATGGACCTCACGCACCGCGGTGTCATTCTTGCTATCAATAGTCAGAATAATGAGAATGATGCAATGGAAGTGATCGAAAAAAATCCCAATATGATCCTGAAGCCGGCATCTTTTGCGGCAATGCGCATTAATTGGAAAGATAAGACGGAAAATATCCGCTCCCTCGCCAAAGAGCTCAACATCGGCCTCGACTCAATGGTGTTTCTCGATGACAACCCGGAAAATCGCGCCGCGATGCGCGAATTCGTACCCGATGTCGAGACGCCTGAATTGCCGCAAGATCCGAGCGAGTACGCACAATTTCTCCACTCGCTTCCCTACTTTCATACGGAATCGATCACCGACGAAGACAAGATGCGCGGCAATATGTACGTCACCGAGCGGTTACGCCGTGAGGCGGAGAAACATTTCCGGACCCGCGAGGAATTCCTCAAGAGCCTCGGATTTCGGGTGGAAATGTTCGAGAATGAGTCCTCCCATCTCGCCCGACTTTCACAACTAACCGAAAAAACGAACCAATTCAATACAAACAAAACGCCCTTTTCCACTGAGCAGATCGCATCATTCATTGCCGACCCGGACTATTCGATATTCTGCGCGCGCGTTACGGACAGGTTCGGCGATTACGGCATCACGGCTTTCGCGCTCGTGCACAAAAGCGCCGAGGCGTGGAACATCGAATCGCTCCTCATGAGTTGTCGGGTGATCGGCCGGGGGGTGGAAGAGGCATTCCTCGCTACGATCGCTCGTCGTGCCAAAAACGAAGGGGTCGAAATACTCAAGATAACGTTGACCTCTAGCGAGAAGAACATGCCAGCGAGGGACTTCGTCCGGAAACACTTCAAAGACGGCAGTATGCACGTGGGTGAGATAGAGGTACCATCGTGGGTAACAGTGGTATGAAAAAATTCGAGACCGTCGTCGCGGAGTGTTTAAAGATCCCGGAAGATTCGGTGCGCCCCGAGCTGACCCCAAAAGATATCCCCGAATGGGATTCCATGAATTACCTATTACTCATCGCAGAAATAGAAAAAGAATACGACGTGTCATTCGACATGAACGAAGTCCTCTCAACGAAATGTCTCGGCGACGTGGAGGCGGCTCTCCGCGCCAAGGGCATCACCATATGAACGAAGCGTCCGACCTCAGGCTTCAGGATATTCACGTGGGAGATCGTGCAGCGCTTGAACGCACTATAAGCGTTTCTGATATCGACACGTTCGCACAGGTGAGTGGTGATCACGGTCCGCTCCATGTGGATGAGGAATATGCGCGCACGACGCCATTTGGAAAACGCGTGGCGCACGGTATGTTCCTTGGCGCACTTGTATCGCAGCTCGTGGGCATGCAACTTCCCGGCAAACGAGCGCTCCTGCTCAAAGAGTCTCTCGAATTTAAAAAACCAGTGTTTATCGGCGATACCGTACACATAGAAGGGGTGGTGACGGGTGTGAGCGCTGGAGCGGGCATCGTCGCGCTCGATATAAAAATCATGGTTGTCGATACGATTGTTGCTGCTGGATCGCTGCAAGCACAGGTGCGCGAATAATATGAACGACAAACAGCCATTGGCAATCATCACTGGCGGCACGGGTTACTTGGGCTCAGCTATTGTCGATGAGCTACGCAAAAGCGGGTGGCGGGTCATGTCACTGGCACGGAGCGTTGCCAAAGAAGAGACAGACGCATACGAGTGCGATATTACGAAGGCGGACGATGTCGGAAGAACGATCGGAAAGATCATCGAGCAATACGGCGAGATCGCTGCCTGCATTCATGCGGCCTCTCCAGCGCTTGAGCGAAAACCAATACTCTCGCTCACTGCCGACTCATTCGACGAGAGCATCCAAACCGCCGTGAATGGAGCTTTCCTCCTCGCTAAGGCGGCAATGCCACACATGCGCGAAGGGGCGGCCTTTATCGGCATTACCTCGCAAGCGATTGAGCCCGGTACCAGCGCTCCGATGGGCGCATACGTGCCAGCCAAATACGCACTGCAGGGTTTTCTGCGGGTACTCGCACATGAAAGCTCGCATATACGGGTCTACGCAGTAGCCCCCGGATTTATGCCGGGCGGACTGAACAGAGATGTCCCCGAGAAGGTCGTAGCATTCTTAGGATCAAAAAAAGATTCGGGTTTTTGCACTCCGGAAGATGTCGCCAGTGTCGTGGCACGTCTGTGCAATGAAAAGGCAGCCTACCCATCCGGCTCTCTGATCTCGGTTCCGTCGAATCGAGTAGATCAGCTGTGATCGTCATCGCAATGCGTACGAGCGAATGCGTTTGATCAGATCGAGCTTGTCCGGGTGCAAGTCGGATAATTGTGCTAACGCTTTTTCAACGCGGGTAGCGTCGGCAGTAAGGCTTCCCTCTCGGCGGTTGTAATTGACGAGCGGCCTGCTGATGTGACCATGTGCCCAACTCTCGTGGGTACGCAAAAGAAGGTCATACTCAGCGAAGAACACATCTTCCCGCCACCAGCGAGCCGCTTCGAGCGAGGAGCGGCGATAGAGTGCATTGTCGACGATGGTTTGAAATAGATCTTTGAGTTCTACCGTTCGCTTTTCGCCCCGGTAGCTTTCCAAATAATCGGTATAGACATAATCGAGTTTTGGGTCCGCATCGAAAAGTGCCGTAGTCTCGGCAAGGAATTGAGGCTCATACGTGTCGTCATGATCGAGGAGGCCGACATATGTGCCTGTGGCCGCCTTGAATCCTGCATTTGCTGCCGGTACTGCTCCCCTGTTGCTCTGTGCGATAACGCGCACGTTCGTATGACTCGCGTATCCCTCCAAAAGTTTCCCGGTGGCATCTGTCGAACCATCATCAATCACGATGATCTCGAGATCCGGTGCAGGGAACTCTTGTACAAGCACACTCTCGATCGCGTCGGTAATAGTCGCTTCCGCATTGAACGCGCGGATGATGATGGATGCGCGCATGACGAATTAGTTCAAGCGCTCAAAGCCTGAGCGCGCGACGGGGCCGAGAAGTCGTGAGTGAACGGTGTTGGTATCGATCGCCTCGCGGAGAATAGCGAACACTTCGTCCATCGCTCGGGCGTACGTGCGTACGTGCGCTGGAGTGTGTGCGTATGAGGCATAAAAGAGGTCGGAGGCGAGAATGCCGCGGCGGAGCATTTCTTGCACGAAGAGCGTTTTGAGCGCAGCAGGGTCGGGCCCCGGAAAGGCAAAGAATTGCAGCGCCGGGGGACCACTCATGTTGATATCGATGCTGTGTTTCTTCGCGTTGGTTTTCCACACCTCCCGCACGAGGTTCCCGATGCGTGCAAGATGCTTTTGCGCTTTGACGCGCTGCATCTTCTTGATGGTCGCGAGTGCTGCGGTCGGGCCGATGCCTTCGGTCCAATAGGTGCTCGAAATGAACGTGTCTTGCGCGGCCTGCATGACCTCCTCAGTACCCAAGATGGCAGCCATCGGGTAGCCGTTACTCATGCCCTTGGCAAAGATGGCCATGTCGGGCTTGATGTCATAGAGCAGATGTGCGCCGCCTTGCGTGAGCCGGAAGCCCATGGTGATCTCGTCGAACACCAGCAAAATGCCGCGCTCTTTCGTGAGCGCTCGTATTTTTTTCAAAAAATCATCGCGCGGCTTCTCGCCATGCACCGGCTCCATGATTACCGCCCCCACATCGGGGTTGTTCTTCAAAATTGCCTCAAGCTCTTCAAAACGATTGTAGCGGAACGGCACGATCGTTCCCTTCAGTCCCTTGGGCACGCCCTTGGGCGCGAGCCCTTTCAAGAGATGCTCGTCGAGTCCATCTTTCTTCGCAAGGTTGGCCGCCAAGTACCAGTCGGCCCATCCGTGGTATCCGCAAAAAGCGATCGTGTCTTTGCCACTGTATGCGCGCGCGATGCGCGCAGCGATGGCCATCGATTCGCCGCCGGTGCGGCAGTAGCGCACCATTTTTGCCCACGGATGGATCTTGCACAGTAGTTCTGCCAGCTCGATCTCCTGCGGGGCGTTCAAGGTGCCCATCGAACCATTTTTTATCGTTGCTATGACCGCCTTGTCGACATCGGGGTCGGCATAGCCGAGCGTGAGCGTGCCGATGCCCATGATGCACATGTCAAGGTATTTGTTGCCGTCCAGGTCCCACACCTCCACGCCTTTGCCCTTCCCGTGATACGCAGGCCATAGATCGGGCAGGAAACGCTCGGCGCGCTTGGAGAGTAGTTGATTCCCGCCAGGTATCAGCTTCTTGGCCTTTTTCCAGAGTTTTTGACCTTTGCCCGTCGTTGAAACGCTGATGAGCTTCTGACCCTTTTTCACGCTCCTTTTCATTCCCGGATAGTATCTTTTTTGAGCGCGCTCTGCCAGCCAGCATTGCGCACCGCCTCCGAATTGAGATCTTTAATATCGGGATGCGCGTCGAGAAAGGCCACGATCTCCTGCATTGAAAAATCGGTGCGCGGTGCGAAGTGCGCGTAGATGTGCTTCAGGACCTCGTAGTCGCCTGGATAATCGAGTGTTAAGCGATAGGATGACTGATCCGTCGCGTTCTTGAGATACCCGATCTTGAAGAGCGCCGGATTCTGCCAAAAGTAGAACGTAACGTGCTCACGGTGCGAGGGCAATACTGCTTCGCTCGCAGCACGCTCAAGCAGCTTGAATGAGAACACCTCCGTGTCCATGCCGTCCGGAAATGAGTATGGCTCGAGCGAATTCGAGGCGAAGTCGTATCCCCCCTCGCGATGAAAGCGGACGACGCGATCCATGACCGTGGGATCGATGACCGGGCAGTCCGATGTAAGCCGAACGATGATATCGTCTGGATCACAGAATTTTTTTGCCGCCCCAAAGTAGCGGTCCAAGACATCCTGCTCGCTTCCGGCGAAATGCGGCTGACCTATTTTTTCGAGAAACTCATGGAGCTCACGATCTGCCGGCGCGTCACTTGCAGCAACCACCACGGTATTGATCTCCTTACTGTGCTTCACGCGGTCGAGCATACATTCGAGGGCCGTTTTTTCGCCCGCAAGCGGCAGGAGGATTTTCTTCGGCAATCTCGTGGATTGCATGCGAGCTTGGACAATGGCGACGTTCATACGAACCACTTGTGGTAATCGAGCGCCTTCGCAGTCAGTTTGAAACCGCACGATTGGTACAGCCGCTGCGCGGCGGTATTACTCCCCTGCGTCACCACGCGGAACTTTCTGAAACCTTTCTTCTGATACGCGTTGATGCATGCCTCCATGAGGGCACTCCCGATATGCTTGCCCCTAAATTTCTTATCGACAATGACGAGTTCGATGTGGACAATCTTCTCTTTGGCGCGCGCCGCAACGAACCCTGCGCACCGGCCTCCGACAGACGCGACGAGTACTTTCGTGGTCGGCGACGCGCCCCGTACCACCTTTTCCGTCCACGCGCGGTACAGACGCTGTGCGGCCAGCGGCCCAAATCGTGGGTCCCGAAAAAAACGACTTTCCCGACTCAGCGAGCGTGACAAACTGGTGAGCGATGTAAGATTTCCTTTTGACGCTATCTTGATAGTCACCTGAGACTTCGTAGGTTTCCGCAACGGCGAGCCCCCTCGTTCATACGTGACACGCGTCCCGACGGGCGTGAAGCTCTCGCGTTCGGCGAGCTTCATGTTGTTCCGGGTGTTTCCGAGCGTCGCGTAGAGACATTCGATATCTCGTTGTTTACACTCAGCGAGCGCCGCGCGCATCTGCTGGTCGGTCAATGTCGAGAGACGCAGCCGTGCAATCTGGTGTTTAAAAAAATCGCTGTCCCAGGAGAGCGATTCTATAACACTGGTGCGTTCTTTGTGCATGCGGCGCGTTATGTGGAAACCCGGCGGTACTGCCGTATATCTGCCTCAGCTGGAAGCGACACCAATGTGCCGCTCCCGAGCATGTCTTCTGCCTCGCGCACGCGCGACACGAGCGTGGCGAGCATCTTGGGGTCAGCAGAAAGCTGGTGGTCGGGTCCTTTCATCTTTCGGTCCAATGTAAAATGTTTCTCAAGCACGGTCGCTCCGCGCACGACGGCGTACACGCACGCATCAATGTCGAGCGTGTGATCGGAAAAACCGACAGGCACATCAAAACGCTCCGCGAGCGTCGTGATCGCGCGCAGGTTGACCGCCTTTTTAGGTGCCGGGTATGCCGAAACACAGTGCAAGAGCGCGAACTCTACTCCTCCCTTTTTGCACATGCGCGCTGCAGTATCGACCTCGGCAGCACTTGCCATACCGCGCGAAATGATCATCGGTATCTTCGTTTTGATCATTGCACGGAGCAACGAAAGGTTCACGATGTCGAACGAGGCGACCTTGAGGAGCGGCACGCCGAGTGCCGCGAGAAAGGCAACGCTCTCTTGATCGAAAGGGGTCGAGAAGAACATGATCCCTTTTTTGTCAGCGTATTGCTTCAGTTTTCGTGTATCTTCCCAGGTTAATTCACACTGCTTTAAAATGCTGTAGATGGGGCTCCCTTTGGGGACACGCTTTTCCGTGATGTAGGTCTGAAATTTAATGGCACTCGCGCCCGCCTTTTTTGCCGCGTCGACCAATCTGAACGCTGTCTTGAGGTCTCCATTGTGATTGATACCCGCTTCCGCGATGATAAACGTTGGTTTGTCGCGTCCGATACCGATCTGCGCGAATGTCTTTTTCTTCATAGCACTATTGATTGAGCGAGAAGCCACCGTCGACGGTAATATTTTGCCCGGTGATATACCCTGCTTCGTCAGAAGCAAGGAAGAGCGCGGTGCTCGCGACGTCATCGGTCGTCGCCATGCGCCCGAGTGGTGTCTTGCGGGTATAATTTTCTACGAACACATCCGCTTGCTCGTTGAAAATGCCGCCCGGAGAAACGGCATTGACGGTGATTTTGCGATCGGCGAGGTATGCTGCCAAATATTTCGTGAGATGGATAACGCCTGCCTTCGTAGCCCCATAGATCTCGGAGCTATTGCGTCCTGAATCTCCGTAGATCGTTTTGTCTGCCGCGACGACCCCGTATATCGAGCCGATATTGATGATCTTCCCGCCACCCTTTTTTTCCATTAACGCGGTCGCGGCCTTCGAGCAGAGGATAGTGCCTTTTATATTCACATCCATCACCATGTCGAGTTCCTCCGCTGTCCGCTTTTCAAGCGGCGTAAAGACAGCGACGCCCGCGTTGTTGATCAGTATGTCGAGCGAGTCGAGCTTGCCCATGACAGCGCGGACGGAATCCTCCTTCGTGACATCGAGCGTATGGTATGCGTAGGTAGTCGCTATGGACGAAAGCGCAGCGTCGAGGGCGGGCGCGATCTTCGGCTGCACATCCGTGACATGCACGAAGGCGCCTTCGCGCAGAAAGCGCCCTGCGAGTCCAGTGCCGAGCTGACCGTTGGCCCCGGTGATGAGCACCGTCTTGCCTTTGAGTGCGTAGGTATTAGCCATGGCGCTTTGCGGCAAGGAGTATCTCGCGGACGGCACGGACGATGCGCGCGACCTGAGCCTCGCTAAGCGCCGAAGAAAGCGGGAGCGATACGGTCCGCTCACCGATATATTCCGCGTGCGGAAAGGCACCTTTTTTAAAACCGAAGCGCTTGCGGTAGTACTCATGCAGGTGCACCGGCCTGAAGTGGACGCCAGTGCCGACGCCGCGCTCATGGAGTGCTTGCATAAAATCATCGCGCGACATACCCGCCGTTTTCGTATCCACCAACACCGTATACAAATGCCGCGCATGGACCATGTGCGAAGGGGTCGGCGACGGTAGTGTGATCGGTAGGTCGCGAAAGGACTTGGCGTATTCGTTCCAGATCTTTGTGCGCCGCACTGCAGATCGCGCCATCTTTTTCATCTGCACGAGTCCGAGGGCAGATGCCATGTCGGTCAGATTGTATTTGAAACCGGGCACAACCACCTCGTAGTGCGCGTATCCGGATGCACTGTATCGTTTCCACGCGTCTTTCGACATCCCGTGGAGCGAGAGGACCCGGATGTGATCGGCGAATTTCTTGTCGTTGGTCGTGATCATGCCGCCCTCTGCCGTCGTAATATTTTTCGTCACATAAAAACTGAGGCAGGTGACGTCGCTGAGATTGCCCACACGCTTGCCGCGGTAGGAGGCACCGAGCGCATGCGCCGCGTCTTCGATAACGATGAGGCGATGCTTCTTCGCTATCCGCAGTATCGCGTCCATTTCGCAGGGCCGGCCGGCCATGTGCACCGGCAAAATGGCTTTCGTCCGCTTCGTGATCGCCTTTTCTATTCTTGCCGGATCTATGTTCATCGTCGCGGGATCGACATCAACGAAGACGGGTTTCGCGCCTGCGTGCACGATGGCGTTGGCGCTCGCACAGAAGGTGAGCGGCGTTGTTATCACTTCATCTCCCGCGCCGATGCCCTTCCCGACGAGCGCGAGGTGGAGCGCCGCAGTGCAGGAATTGAGCGCACAGGCAGCTTTCGCGCCCGTATAGTCGCAGATGGCTTTTTCGAATTGTTGCGTCTTTGGACCAGTCCCTATCCAGCGCGACTTGAGCACATCGCTGACAGCTTTCACCTCCTCCTTGCCAATATCGGGCTCGCCGAACGTAATGTAGTTCTTTTTGGAAACGACGCTCATGACGCGACTATATCAGACGCTGCTGTGCGCCTCAATCGCGGCGCGGATGCGCTGCGCGCGTGCTCCCCAGGTATGTTCTCGCACCAGAGTGCTTGCACGCTGAGCACGTTCGACTGCCAATGGATCGCTCAGCGCCTTTTCTATTGCTTGCGCGAGGCTTGCCGCATTATCCGGCCGCGCGAAATACACAAGGCTCTCATCAACGACCTCGCGGATCGAGGGAATGTCGGATGCAACGATCGGATTGCCACTCGCCATGTATTCGAACAGTTTCATTGGTGACGTGTAGTGCGCTGAAATCTCTTCTTTGGCAGTGTTGGGCACCACCAGCACGTCAGCCGCCTTCTGCCAGAGCGCCGCTTCGCCATGCGGGACCTGCCCCGTAAAACGGATATTTTTAGCCTGAGCCCATCGCGCTTTTGAACGAGCAAAGTCGACATCGACCCCGCCGACGAAAACGAATTGCGCATCGGGTACGAGTTTCGCTGCTTCCGCGAGTGTGTCGGTGCCCTTCCACGGGTAGAATTGGCCGGTGTAAACGACGTACCGAGCTTCCGGATCGAGCCTGAGTTTAGTACATGCTGCAGTCTTTGATATCGCATCGAGCGCATCGATGTCCACTGCATTGCGTTCGACCACAATGCGGTCCTTGGGAACATCGAATCGCCGTATCAGTGCGTCCCGCTTCCAATTATTGGTTGAGACGATAAGTGCAGCACGACGCAGGAGGATCCGATATACCCAGAACATCCGTTCAGGAAAATCGTGGAGTTCGTACACGGCCGGAGCGATGAATGACGCGGGCAGAAGCGGGAAGGCTTCATTGGAGTAGATCACATCGCCCGCTCGACGGGTGAAGAGGATATAGAAAAAGACGGCGGGCAGGTACGTGGCGATGGAGACGAAGAATGCGATCTGGCGCAACAGAGGAACAGAAAAGAGATCGATGATGGGGAGGTAGCGGACACGGAAATTGTCCTGCATGCCCCAATACTCCGCTGGCGTCTGCCGCACGCGGTCTAAGCGCAGCGGCGCGATGAGTTCGACTTCGATACCCAAAGCGGCAAATGCCTCGGCGCTCTTCCCGGCAAAGAGCGACCCGGCCTTTTCTCCCGGAAAACGGCCGTGGAACACGATGCGCAGACGCTTCATGGAGGAAGTATCCGCTATGGCGCCCGATGGGGCAAGATGTTGCCATCTCTGCCTTTGAGGTGTCGGGCCCGATTATCCCGCTTATAATGCCTCTCATGTCGGCTGAAGGGAAATTTGAACCATGGGGGAATCTATCGCGTGAAAGGCAACGCGGGCAACTTGAGCGTCCTGACTCCGTGGGAGAACGCATCGCGGCTCCGGAGGAGGTGCTCGCGTCATTCATGGGGGGAAATGAACGTGTGGATGTCTCGGCAAAAAATCCATCGTTCGACGCGGCACCGGCTATCCGTTCGTCGATCGAGAAAATGAAGCGGCTTGAAACAGCCGCGTGGGATAAGGAACGATGGGGTAGCATCACGCCTGATGTCGCGCAAAAGATACAGCGGATCATCGTGTTCGCCGCGCCGGGAAGTTACGTAAGGGAAAGCAAAGATGATCGTTACAAAAAGTATGAGTGGTCGCGCGGTATGGATCGAGCGCGCTCGGACCGCGCAGCGCGATTCGGTATTTTTCTTGCGGGCAAACGCACCGGGCAAGATTTTTCTGTCGCAGATTCATACGAATTGCTTGATGCCAATAATGCCAGCGATGGGCTTTCGGCTCGACGGGAAGAGGCGAAGCGAGCAGTCCTTGATTCGGGAATACGCTTTACATATCTCGGAACGGCCGAGGAAGTCTCTGCTACGGAAATGGCCCTCAAGCATTCGCAAGCCTTTATCCCCGAAGAAAGCGTCGAGTTCATCAGTGACGGGATCATAAATACGCTCACACAGGCAAGCGCGATGAAGGACTATTTTGAAAAGGCAAATCTCAAAGAGGGTGACAGCATCGTCTTCGTCGCGCATGGGCCACAGCTGGTCAGGATGGAGGGAATGCTCAAAAAATCTGGGGGTATTCCACCAGGTGTAACGGTATGGTTTGAACCGCTGCCAACGCCTGACCGGGAATACTCGCTGATGGACTCAAGAGGTGACGCCTACTATCGAGGCGTGGGAGATTCCGAAGGAGAACTGAAGTACGGCATTTTGGGCGAGAATCGGAATTCCTAACTATCGGTACCTAACACCGATATCCCACTTTGATTCCTCAAAAATCGGTTGCCTTATACGTTTTCGTTTTAAGTTTATCTTGTGGCAACCACGAGATGAAAGCAGACGGTCTGTCGACGCTTTTTTTGGTGCGAACATCCCAAGCTCTATTGGCTACCAAAGAGCACGAACTCTTTGCACGAGTTAAGGCGACTACGAACTTGCACACCTCCGCATCCTGAACGTCACCTGGGTTGGAAGGAAATTCGTAATTGTTCAACCCGATAACAATTACGTGCAAGGCAGACAGCCCTTTAGAACCAAGATAGTTCGTAAGCAAGATTCGAATCTTCGGCACATATAGAGTTTCCTCCTGCTCTGTTTCGGCAGATGTTTTTGCGAGAGCGGCGAGGTGCTTCGCCTTATATGCATCGGGGAGTAAACTCTCAAGCTCCACATCTGATTCATAGGTTGCTTTAACTATTTCTACGGCATCAGGTAAAGGGTCCGCATGTAAAATAATTCTCCAGCCAAGATTTTTGTTATGTCCCTTTCTGAGAATTGCATAACCCTCCTCTATAACTAGACTCTCACCACCATGCCGAGAATCGGCTATTTCAAACCGAGCCGGGTCTAATGTATCTGTGAGATGCGCTTTTAATTCATCTAAACGGAAACCAGATTCTGGTCCGATAATCATAAAAGGCAGGGTTCCTTCTTCCCCGGTCAGCATCTCTTTATCGCTAATACTGACCACTCTCTGTTGGATATATCGAAGCGCCGTTGGCCCAAACGTCGAACAGCGTGCAACGTCAATCGACGGATACGCATCATGTTCGGAATACTTATCAGGCCAATAGCATTCGAAGTCTCGTGGTATCCGACCAGATAGTCTCCCAACTTTCTGCGCCTGCCTCACAAAGTGATTAGTTGCCTCGACCAAGACCGGAGTGCACCGACTGCAATATGGCAGTGGAAGACTTTCGAAATCTGTACCGTTATACAAGTCCCTAATGTATCTTGTCGACGCATCTCTAAAACCGTAGAGTGCCTGGTCGTCATCACCCGCTATTAGTATTTTGTTTTTCTCAGCTAACTTACCGATAAAGGCCGCTTCCAGCGGATTGAAATCCTGATACTCATCTACCACGACAATTGTATAGGTTGGAATTTTCCCGCCCTTTCTATAATAATCGTAAACTCGGTACACGGTGTCGTCGTGCGACACCGCATTGTAATAAGCACCTCTATCTAGATAAAACTTTAATTCGGCGCCTTCATTGATTTGCGCGAATGAACTTTTGAGAATCTTTTTTGAGTAACCAAATCCAAGTAGCGTCGCATCTGCCTCTATTAACATTAGTAGTTTCGGAAAATATTCAAAGTGCTCCTTCAGGTCTTCAGGTTTTCCGTGTGAATACAGGAGTTGAGTACAGAATCCGTGCAAAGTATTTACCCTGACATCTCTCCCCTCAATGCCCGCCAAGTCTTTTTCTAGCTCATCAACCAAGTTGTTTATAAACGTGAAAACCATAGCCGTGCTTCCTTCTGGCAGCAGCTTTAACACTTCGCCAAATGTATGACTCTTTCCCGTTCCCGGCCCTGCGACTATGAGACGTTTGTCCTCCTTGGACTCCAGGATCTTTTCTGACGCTGTTTTCCTACCTGTATAGCACCCGAGACATCGTTCGCAGACATCGATATTGCCCGTGGTTATTTGTCCTCGATTCTTCCTGAACTCCTTTGCCGCAACACTTGTCGGCTTTTCGGTGTTCTGCCCACAGTTTTGACATTCAACCATTCATGAAGCCTACGCCTGACAGAGGTAAAACTCAATAAAACAAACACTTACCTTCCCTGGGTTCTAATCGTGCTTCGCTGAGAAATCTCCACGCGCCGGTGCTCGCGGGCGGAGATGCGCATGGCTTCCAGCACTTTTGCCTGCGCGAGGATATGGGTGCGCATGGAGGCGATTTCTTTGGTATCGCCTTGCTGCACGGCGTTGCAGAAGTATTCGAAACTCAACTGGAATTGGTTGGCGGCGGGGATATTTAGCTGCGCTTTGGTTTCCTTTGCGCCGTCGTTGGTGATGAGCTCGACTGGCGGCGGGAGGTCGGGCGGGATGGCGTAGGCGCGGTCGGTGCGGACGACCCCCTTTGAGCCCCAGACGGAATAGTTGTTCTGGTACAGGTGGTTGAACCCGAACGCGACTTCCGCGGTCGCTTTGGGGAATTCCAGCAGCGCCGAACCTTCCATATCTACTTCCTGCCCTTCCGACGAGAGCACGCATGTCACCGCGACTGGCTCCGCCCCTAAAATTTTTCGTGCCATGAATACCGTGTAGCAGCCGGCATCGTTCAGGGCTCCGCCTTTGAGCTCTTTCTGCAATCGGATATCGCCATCGGGAAATGAAGGGAATCCGTAGGCGCCGCGGAACACGTGCGGTGTGCCAATCTTTCCTTCTTTAATGAGCGCGAGGATTTGCTTGTGCTGCGGATGAAAGTCCGGCACGAAATTTTCGTAGAGGGCAACGCCGTTCTTTTCGCTCGCGGCGACCATTTTTTGCACGGACGCGAAACTGTACGTGATCGACTTCTCGCATATCACGTGCTTCCCCGCCTCCATTGCTTTGATGACCCATTCTTCCTGCTCCCCGACAGGAAGCGGGCTGTAGATGATGTCGATATCATTGTGTGCGATGAGCGACTTGTAGGATTCCGGCTGCAGGGCATATTTCTCCCCCCAAGCTTTCGCCTTGTCCTGGTCCCTGCTCGCAATGGCAACGAGCTCCACATTTGGGAGCGACTTGAACGCGGCTATCGCATACTTCGCCGCGATGTTGGCGCACCCGAGTATGCCTACGCGTAATATCTTTTCCATGATCAGAGTATGGCGCAGACGCCGCGCGCGAGTGAATTCACGACATTGTCGACGAGCAACAGTTTCTTAATCTGCGGGAGCGTGATCCAGATGTAATCGTCGGTGATGGGGACGTCTTCGTGTTCATCGACTTCCACGAGCATGGAGCGATTGGTCTTTTGGAAGAAGCGTCCGCCATCTTCCACGTCGACGACCGAGCGCACAAGCGTGCCCTTCGTGCCGTCGAAATATTCGGCGAGCCGCGGCCGCTTGCCCTTGTGCGCTTGCTCAAGGTTGCTTGCGGTCACTTGCAACGCGGGCGAGAGCTGGACGAGATCGATGTTGCCCGGCTCGAATTTAGCATAGAAGAGGTAGTGCATAGAGCCGTCTACTTTTTTGCATAGCACGCCGGAAATACTGCATTCGGTCTGCTTGAGCATCGGCTGGGTCCACGATGGCACTTCGCGATCGGCGGCACCCGTCACCTTGACCCCGATGATGGAGAAGAATTTGCCTGATTCATGCGTGATGTTGCCGCTCACCGGGTCCACTTTCCATCCCGCGAGATCAGCGATACCGATTTCTTCCACCGTCACCGGGTAACTCGATTGCTTCTGCCGCAGCCACGCGAGCACTCCTTCTATGTCGTCTTGTTCTTTCATACGATCTCAACGTTTGGTATCGGAATAATAAACCTCGTGCCGCGACTGCGTAAGTCCTTCTCTTTTTCGAGGATGAAGTCTTTGTAATTCCATGCGAGCAAGAGCACATAGTCGGGCGTCTCGGTCTTCAGGATATCAGGCGAGACCACGGGGATGTGGCTCCCCGGCGCGAGCAGGCCGACCTTGTGCGTCGTCGTGTCGGTGATGTATTTCAGGTCGCTGGCAGTGAAGCCGCAATAATTGAGGAGTGTATTGCCTTTTGCCGGTGCGCCGTAGCCGATCACAAGTTTGCCCTCGCGTCCGAAACCGCGCACGAGGTCCACGAGGTTGTTCCGTATCGCTTCGACCTCCGCCTGGAAACCGACGAATCGCTGTTCGCTATAGAGTCCTGCCGCCTCTTCGAGGTGCATGAGTTTTTTTACGTTCTCGCTGACGGATTGGTTCATTTTGTTCCGCGCATAGACGCGGATGGACCCACCATGCACATCTTGCCGCTCCACATCGAATATCTCCATATCGAATCGCTCAAAGAGCTTCGTGAGCGGCTTCAAGCTGAAATAGCAGAGGTGCTCGTGGTAGATGGTATCGAACTCTTTTTTTTCGATGAGGTCCAACAGGTAGTGGGCTTCGAAGACGTAGACACCGTCGTCGTTGAGCAGGACTTTGACGCCACGTACGATCTCATCGATATCGTCGATATGGGCGAAGACGTTGTTGGCACTGATGACGGCAGCTTTGCCGTACTGTGCAACTATTTTAGCTGCCGATTCGACATTGAAAAATTCAGTGAGGGTCTCGACGCTTTTTTGCCTCGCAATTTCAGCAACGTTCTGCGAGGGCTCGATGCCGAGCACGCGATGCGAATCTTTGAGGAATTGGAGGAGCACGCCATCGTTGCTTCCAATATCGACGATCAGATCGCCGGGCTTCAGAAAGTGCTGCGCGATATCTTTCGCGTACTCTTCGAAATGCTTCACAAGCGGCGCCGACGCAGAAGAAAAATATGCATATTCCTGATGGAAGAGTTCGTCGGCATCAACCACGTCGAGCAATTGGACGAGATTGCATGTGCGACAAAAATAGACGTCGAGTGGATAGCGCTTTTCATCCGCGATCTGCTCTTTCGTCACGAAGTTATCGACCGGCGGCTGCTCCCCGAGTGAGAGGAACAGTACCAAGTCGTCGCTCTTGCAGATACGGCACGTTGTTTTGTGTGTGGAGCTCATGCAATGATTTTTTGCTCGACGAGGTACTGTTTCCATTCGGTATCGAGATATTCCTCCAGCGCCTCCTGCCACGGGCGCAGTGTCATGTGCGTCGAGGAAATGCTTTCGTTGCTCGGCAGGGAACTTGCGGATTTGAAATGAGTCCGCTCTACGGCACTCACCTTCGCCTTTGATTGTAGATGGTCGACCATCAGACGCGCAATATCATAGCGTGTCGCGATGCCCGCATTGACGACGTGAAATGTGCCGCTCGAACCCTCAACGAGAAGCTTTTTGATGGTGGAAACGAGGTCTTTTCCGAAGGTGGGCGAGCCGTGGACATCATCGAGCGCTTTGATCTCGCCGCTATTCAACTGTCGCAGCACCTTGCCATAGAACTTGTCGTCACGCTCTGGACCGCCGCCAAAAACCCAGCAGGTGCGGGCGATGATGTGGCTCGGCACCAACGAGCGGAGAATGGTTTCTGCGAGATATTTCGAATGGCCGTAATTGGTACGGGGGTCCGGCGCATCGTCTTCGGCGTACGGATCTTCCTTATCACCGCTGAACACCCTTGAGGTGGACACATAGACGAGCGTGGCACCTACGCTCCGGGCGGCCTGCGCGACATTATACGTACCCACGGCATTGAGCATGAAGGCGTACTCGGGCTCTCGTTCGCATCGTTCCATGTCGGTCGCTCCCGCAAGGTGAATAATTGCTTTGGGTTTGCTCTCACTCACGAACTGCATCGTTGCCTCGCGGTCGAGCATGTCGAGTTGGTCACTATCAGGTCGTATACCGAAATCCACGTACGCGCCTACCATGCCGCCTGCTCCCGTCGTGAGGACGGACGAAAAATCATAGCCACTCATGATGCGCGCCCTGCGACCTCCACCGAAACGCTAAGCAGGGTGTCGAAGGTGCCAGCATCGGACCACGAACCTTCGATGATAGAGAACGAGAGCTTCTTTTTTTCGAGATAGATGTTGTTGAGGTCGGTCATTTCGAGCTCGCCGCGCCCGGAAGGCTTGAGTGTCTGAATGAACGAAAACACTTCGCTGTCGAGGATATAGAATCCTGTCTGGGCAAAATTCGATTTTGGATCTTTTGGCTTCTCTTCGATCTTGAGGATGTGCTTCCCACTTGCATCGAATTCGGGCACGCCAAAGCGCGTGGGGTCTTCCATCGCTTTGAAAAAGACCATGGCGCCACTTGTGAACGCCGCGACCTCTTTTTTGAAATCCTGTTCGAAAATATTGTCGCCCAGGATGACTGCAAGGTTGCCGCCATCGGAAAAATCCTCTGCGTACCGCAACGCGTCGGCGATGCCGCCGTTATTTTTGTCCTGCAGCGCGTACGAGAGCTTGACCCCGTATTCCTGCCCCGAGCCGAGAAAATTCATAAAATGCCCGGCGTGTTCCCTACCGCACACGATCATGATGTCGGTGATGCCGCTTCGCCTCAGCGTATCCAAGGGGTACAGGATCATCGGCTTGTTGTAGATGGGCAGCAGATGCTTATTGGTGATCTTGGTCAAGGGCAAGAGCCGCGTCCCCAAACCGCCGGCGAGTATGACTCCTTTCATGTTTTTCACCCCGTTAGAGATCGGAAGCGCCTGCGGCGCTTCCGTCGCTTTTTTATAAACAGTTGGAATTCCTACACCTTTTTTATCTCTAACGGGGTTCATAGATTACATGTCATTGGCTGCTCCGTCGTGGCCGCGCCACAGATCGATGTGAGGATTAAAAACGCCGGTCCGCTCGCGCACGCGCCGTATCCACTCTTCGTGCCCAACGTACCATTCGATGGTATCGCGGAATGCCTTTGCAAAATCGTGTTGCGGCTTCCAGCCGAGCTCCGAGCGTATGAGCGCGCTATCGATCGCATAGCGACGATCATGGCCCGGGCGCTCCGCCACGTACTCTATCCAGGATCCGTCCTTGCCGAAATGCTCAAGGATCAGTTGCGCGATCGCGCGATTGTCCATTTCATTATCCGCCCCGATGTTGTACACCGCGCCCGGCTGACCCGAAAGCAGGCAGAGCTCGAGCGCGCGGCAGTGGTCGAGCACGTGGATCCAATCGCGCACGTGCTTACCGTCGCCGTAGATGGGGAGCTTTTTCCCCTCCAGCATACGCAGCACGAAAAAGGGTATGAGCTTTTCCGGATATTGGTACGGGCCGTAGTTGTTGGAGCAATGGGTTACGACCACCGGCATGCCCCAGGTGGCATAGTAAGCCCTGCAGAGCAAATCACCGCCGGCTTTGGTCGCAGAATAGGGAGACGTGGGCGCGAACGGTGTCGTTTCGCTGAAGCGCTCGGTGGAATCGAGCGGGAGGCTCCCGTACACCTCATCGGTCGATACCTGCACGTACTTGCGGACCGAGCCTGCGACCTTCGATGCTTCGAGCAAATGAAAGACCCCCTCCACGTTCGTGTGAATGAATTCGAGCGCGCCGACGTGGATCGAGCGATCCACGTGCGTTTCGGCGGCAAAATTGACCACATAATCGGGAGTGAAGCGCTCGAACACTTCGCCGACGACCCCGGGATCCGCAATGTCGCCCTTGATAAAGGTGTACCGGGGATCTTTCTCCACATCCGTGAGGTTGTCGAGATTGCCCGAATACGTGAGCTTGTCGATATTGGCTATGGTGACATCGCGGTTTTCCTCAAGCACCTGCCGGATAAAATTGGAGCCGATGAACCCGGCACCTCCGCACACGAGGATGGTCGAGCCCGAAAAGTCCTGGTGCTTCGTGCTCATACCGATGGATTGGGTCGCGCTGGTACAAGATACGCACGTTTACTCCACGGGTAGCTCCAGATACGGTATGCAAGCCGCAGATGCGCCCGCGAGCCCCGCGCTCCGCGCACCAGCGAGCCGAAGCTCACGCACATGCGGAACAGAAAAGTCTGCCACGCGGCAAAGTGCTTCATCAGGTACCGCAGTTTCTCCTTGAAATAGTAGTCGAAATCGCTCATAAGTCCCTTCGAGGATACACCGTGCCAGTGCGTAATGCGAGCCTCCGGTACGTAGTCGACGCTCCACCCTTTTTCGCGCGCCCGTTTGCACCAATCCATATCCTCGTACCCGAGAAAGAACCGCTCGTCCTCGAAACCGATGTCCTCGATAGCCTCCTTGCGCACGAGCAGTGCCGAGGCCATGACAAAATCGCTTTCTCGCAGCGGGCCGGAATGTGGCCGACCGGCATTCATGCGCCGTATCAACGGACGAAGCCACAACCATTCTGCGCACTGATTGAAGGGAGTTTGCATGAGTTTTACCGAAGGTTGCGGAGTACCGTCGGGATGGAGAAGCTGCGGCGCAGCCATTCCTGTGCGCGGACGCTGCTCCATATACCCGATCATCTTCGCAAAAAAATCGTCTTCGATGATCTCGAGATCGTTGTTGAAAAGAAAAATGTACTGCGCACCGCGCGCGAGCGCTTCGCGCATCGCGATGTTGTTCGCTGCCGCGATGCCGACGTTCTCACGATTGTATATGTAAGTGTACTGCGGGAATTCCGCCTGAATACGCTCGGTCGATCTGTTGGGAGAATTATTATCGACGATGATGACCTCATGGTCCGGATACGGAGCCCTCGCAAATGACGCCACGAACGCGCACGTCTCTGTGTAGTTGTTCCAATTGACGATGACGCTCGCGAGCCGCGGAGTGGGGGACATGCCAGAATACTGCAGCATTTTGGGCAATTAGTACATGGTTGAGGCTCGTACCCATCACCTACATCCTTATTTGCTTATTCGCGCGAATTAGAAAGTAACGAAAGCACGTGTGGCAGGATCTTGGACGCATCTGGCGCAATGCGATAAAACACCTGCAAACTCTTCTGTTCTTTTTTGGCAAAACCCGCGCGCTCGAGCATAAGGAGGTGTTTCGATGTCGATGTAAACGACAACTTGATAGCCTCCGCAATGTCCCCCACATTCGCTTCCCTGCGCCTGCGCAACAGATTGAGAATTGCCAAACGCCGCCGATTGGCGAGCGCTTTGAGTTGCCGTTCAAGCTCCGCTTCTTTCATACCCGTGCAGACATGATATCACAACTACTTGCTTATTCGCGCGAATAAGCAAGTAGTTGTGTATACCGGTATCGTCCCTGACATCTTGTCCCTGATGATTACTTCAACAGTTCGTACTCGAACAGCTTCGGCTGTATCACAGCTTCATGGTATTTTGCCAATTTTGTCCTCAAGCTATTGATTGCGGTGTTGAGTTCTGGATAGTTGTAAATCCATTCGTCGTTCTCACTCTCCCACAAAAGCCCCATTTGGGGAATCACCCGCCGCAGAGCTAGCGGTTCTGCACTTAACCCCGGCGGGCTGAGTCAATAGCGGCGACGTCGATTTTTTTCATTGGCTTTCGGTACCAAGCACCGTTTTTCAGGCGAGGAGTTCGAGCAGCCGGTCGACGTGCCGCGCGATCGAAAATTCTGTCGCTTTCTTTCGACCAGCGGCGGCGAGACGCGCGCGGAGCGCTAGGTCGTCCATCATGGTCTGCATAGCTTTTGCGAGGGCGGCTCTGTCTTCGGGCGCGACCAGGAGCGCCTCGACTCCGTTGTCGACAAGATCGCGAACGGCCGGCAAGTCGGACGCAATGATGGGGAGGCCTGCCGCAGCGGCTTCTATGAGCGAGAGTCCGTACCCTTCCCACCGCGACGGAAAGACGAAGCAATCCGCTTGCTTCAAAAGTTGGGGGATGTCGCGGCGAGCGCCCAAAAACTCCACGCGGCTCACGAGACCTAAGTCTCTCGTTTTTTGTTCAAGCGATGCCCGAAGGACACCGCCACCAACAACTTGAAGTCGTCCGCGCGGGACCTGCGCGAGTGCATCGAGGAGTACGTCGACACCTTTCTGCTCGACGAGTCGCCCGACGAACAAGAAAGTAAACTCGCGCTCGGTGTCTCTTGTCCCCGTCGAATGGAATCGCTCTAAGTCGATGCCGTTGGGTATCACTGTGATCCTCTTTTCATCAATGCCGTGTGCAACGAGCGAATCGCGCACCACCGATGAGACCGCGATGATGCGCGTGCACCAACTCTGCAGCAGTCGGTCGATAAAAAATTGCCGACTGCTTTTTACGCGATCGTATACATTGTGTTCAAACGAAATGACGCGCGGTATGCCCGAGAACTTCGATGCAATTCGCCCGATCGTATTGGCAAACCACAAATGCGTGAGCACCGCATCGAAATGACCTGCTCGCAAACTAGGTAGCAGCTCGCTCCAAGCCCTGATGTCAAAGAGCGAGCGGAATGGGATGCCTCGCAGAGCGTCGACCTGCCGAGAGAGGGCCATGTCATCTTTCTGTTGCGGTCGCAGCGTGATCACCTGCACCTTCATCCCCCGCCGCCGGAATTCCGCCACTTCATCAAGCGCGAGCCGCTCGGCCCCGCCGATGCCGAATTTATTGATGATGAGGGCAATGCGCATGGCGTGATCTACCGGCGTTCGTTCACGGATGGAAAGTAGGTCACGAATACGTCATTTTTGTCCGGCCGTGCTTTTTTCACATTGCGATAGATCTCGTTGAAAAAGTTCCATGCCAGCGGCACCACCACCACATCGTCTGGCTCCTGCGAAAGCCGCGCGGGCGCATAGATGGGGATGTTCATGCCAGGCGTATAGAGATCGTGCTTGAGCGGATTGTCGTCGACGATGTAATCGAGCGTAATGCGCCCGAAATTGAGCAGTGTATTCCCTTTTGCTGCGGCACCGAAGCCGATGACTGGCACCCCTTTTGCGCGGTAGGCATCGACCGTCTTCTTTAATTCGGCGACGGCCTTGCGCGCCGTGTCGGCGAATTGGCGATACAAGGCCAGGTCAGTCCGTCCGGCCTTCTCCTCTTTCTCCAGACGCGCCTGCGCAGCCTGCTCGTCTCCCACGCGCGAAAGTACGAAGACGTAGCTGCCGCCATGCACGGGCGTGATGAAAATATCCTCAAGAACGAAGTCCGCGCGACGCGCGAGCGCTCGCAGAGAATTAGCGGAGAAAAAAGAAATGTGTTCGTGATAAACGGTATCGAATTGACCCGCGTCGAACATGTCGGCCTGCGAGGTTTGGATCAGAAGTTTGGATCCACTATGCATTACTTGCGCGCATGCAGAAAGGAATCCGAGGGGGTCGGACACGTGTGCAAATACATTCTGTGCGATGAGTACATCGAATGTGCGTCCCATTCGCGCCGCACTTTCCACATTCCAGTAGTCGCAGACGACCGTCGCGCCCGTTGCCCGCGAACGCTCGAGTAGATTTTCTGCCGGATCGACGCCCCAGATCTCCCACCCGTATTTTTTAAATGCCGCGAGTTGGCTACCGTCATTGCACGCGATATCAAGGACGCTCCGCTGCTCGCCAAATCCCTCGCCCCAGCGCTCCGTCACCATCTTGGCGAACCAATCGAAATATTCCCGCAAGGTCGCGCTCGTCCCCGACACATAGAGATAATTCTTGAACATGAGGTCGGGATCAACAGCAACGGCTTGCTGCGCATGGAAACACTTCGTGCACAGGTTGAGCTTCAGCGGGTATTCGGGCAACACTTTTGTGTTGTCGTGATATTCGTTGGCAAGCGGCTGGGCACCGAGGTCGAGGAGCTCCACGAGAGCGTCGCTCCCGCAGGCGAGACATCGCTCGAGCGGCGTAAAGGCGGGCTTCATACGTGCGAGACTTTCTTGAATATCTTTTTGAACACACGGAGATTGTAGTACCGGTCGGGAGAGAAATCGAAATCTGGACCAACGTGCGCATCAAGCTCGGTGAGGATCGATGCGACGGTGCCGTGCGGCTTGAAACGGAGTTTGTGCTTGGCCTGCGCTATTGTCGCGCCGTAATTGCGGACGTCGGGAATGTTCTGCATGTCGAGCTTCACCTCTCGCCCGTGGACTGAGGCAAAGTGCTGTTGCACCTCTTTACCGACTTCGCCGACAGTGACATTAGTACTCGCGATATTGAAAATACCCGAGAGTGCTCGCGGCGCTTCAAGTGCGTTGATATATGCCGCCACTGCGTCCTCGATAGGAAGGAGGGGTCGCACGATCTGGGGATTACTGACGCGTATCACACCCTCGGCAGCAGCCGAGCGGTACATCGTATTCACGAGCAGGTCGAAGCGCATGCGCGGACTCCAGCCAGAGATCGTTCCCTTGCGGAGTGTTATCACGCTGAATGATTGACTGACCAGGTACATGAGCGAGCGCGTTGCCTGCGCCTTTGAGACGCCATACGGGTACGGCAGGAAAGAGAGTGCATCGCTTTCGCTGCGCACCTTGCCCTTTGCATCGCCATAGACCGAACAGGAGTCAGCAAAAATGAAACGCTTGACACCTGCCTGGCGCGCAGCGAACGCCGCATATGCCGGCGCACCGAGATTGCTCACAAAATTGAACGAATGGGCGAATTCCGCCATCGGGTCCGATGCGAGGCCCGCGAGAAATATCACCGCATCATATCCCTTGAAAAACTCGGCCGGCACGTGGAGCACGTCTTTTTTTATGATCTTTACTGATGCAGGCAAATGATTACCGAACCAGCATGGATCAATGACGATGACCACGTAGCCCTTGTTGAGGAGCGCCGGCACGAGGCGACTACCCACGTAGCCCGCTCCGCCTATGACACAGACCTTTTTTTTCATACCGATGCGCTCACGCATGGCGGCAATCATACATATAAAAGCATCGCCGGAGAAGCGTTTTCTAGAGTGAAGAAATCCGCCGGATCACGCTTGAGATGAGCGCGTATTGGTACCAGACGCGTAAGAATTCGTTGGAGAGCGGCATGCGGGTGCCGCGGCAAAAGGGCAAGCGCAGCCAGCGCCCGAAAAAACGGATGCCATTGACGCCCTCGCGCAGCAGCACGGGCAGTGCCTCGCGCAACGAGAGTCGCGGTTTTTTGCGACCTTCGAATTCGATGTACCGACGCCACTTTTCTTTGACCTCGACAGGGTCGTCATCCGAGATATCGAGGTACATGTATCCCTCGAGCCAGCCCACTTTCGCGCCTTCCGCTGGCTGTATGCGTTCATGCACACGCTTGATGAATCCGGTAACCGCGCTTTTTGCAAAAAGTCGTATCTGCTGATTCGGGTAGCCGGTCGAATATTCGATGACGGTGCCTTTGAAGACATAGCGCCGCGGGATCCAATACGCTGCCGGCTCCCCCGCTACTGCTTTGCGAATGGAAGCGAGCGCATCGGCATTGATCGACTCATCGGGATTAAGCATGAGGAACCATTCGCAGGTGGTCTCTTGAAGCACGTGGTTGCGTGCGTCGCCGAAATGCGCAATTTTTCCGTTCTCAAGATATTCCTGTTTCTGCGCGATGATGCGAGCGCCGAATTCCCGCGCGATCGACAGCGTCGCATCTGTCGAGCCGCCGTCGCATACGACGATCTCGGCAAAATCGCGCACGCTTTCGAGCGCTCGTCGGATATCTTTTTCCGAGTTGTACGAGAGCATGCCGACCGAGCAGGGGATCTTCTGCTCCTCGCTCATACGGATATTTCTTGCGCGAGACGAGCCCCAAGCGTCTGCAAACTGTTGCTACTGACAAAGGCGGACAGACTGCTTTGGAGCCCGCGCCGATCATCATCGGATAGTGTCAGTATTGCTGAGAGTTTCTCTGCCAAGTCTTTTGCATCGGCATCTTTGAATACAAATCGCGGATCTGCTGCAGCGGCAAAATCATCACTTGATGCCAAGACGACGCAGCCACACGCGGCGGCCTCGGGGATGGTTTTATCGTACATCCCCGAACGCGAGAGATTGACGAATATCTCGTGCGCGCTGTATACAGCAGGCGTTTCGGCATTGGGAATGCCTGCTTTAAATTCGACCATTCCCCGCATACCGCGCTCCTCGGCAGTCCTCATAAGTCGGTCATAGTATTCTTTGTCGACAGGTAACGGTGAGCCTACGAACGACGCGGAGAATGCGAGACCACGTATCTGCATCAAGCGAAAGGCTTCAAACAATACGTCCGGTCGCTTCGAAGGTGCCATGCGCGCGAGGAATAGAATGGAGCGTGGGGTGCGGGTAACGCCGGGAACCGGCTTGAAACGCTCCGCATCGACACCGATCGGCATGATGACCGTCTTTTTGTACTTCGCGGTGTAGGAATGGCGCGAAGTACAAAATACTTTGGTGCATAAAGCAGCGGCGATATCGGTCGCGAAACCTCCCGCCCAGTGATTGCGCCACAGGTAGATGCGCTTGCCGAGGAGACGCCAGAAGACACCGCCGAGAAGGACGTACTCTTGGTTCATGTGCACGAAGACGGAGTCGTAGTTCGCACGCAATGAAAACAGCAGGCGATAAAAACGTGCGACGTATTTGAGGCGCGACGGACCGCTCTCCTTCCCCAGCGAATGGACCGAAACATTCGACGGTAGTTGATGCTTCCCCTCTTTCAAACAAACGACGTATATAGATTCGTAGTGCTTCGCGAGCTCGCTGATCCAACCGACAAAAAAACCGAGCACCGGATCATCGTTATCCACCGCCTGGGTGGTTATGAGGAGACGCATCCCGTTAGAAATCGCGCCCGCGCTTGCGCGCCCCGTTAGAAGCCTACTGTTCATGGTTATTTTGCATACGACGAAGCTTCTAACGGGGCGCGCCCGAAGGGCCTTAGGGGCGGGCTATTTCTAACGGGACGCATATTAGCGCGCGCCGCGCTGTTTCTTTTTTCCGTTGGTGACGCCTGCTCCATAGACACCCTTCAGTATTTCAATATCCTTGCGCGAGTCAACGAGGAGCTGCATGTTCTTGCGCTCAAGCGCGCGCAGCGCGGCGACGCCCTCGGCATCCTTGGGCAGGAGCTTGATGTAGAGCGTGCGAAGCGCAGCGAAGTCTTTGATGAAGCAGTGCCCGCCCGCACCGCGTCCGCTCTTGTGCAGGGGGTTCGAGTAGCGATTGGATATCATCGGATCTGCTTCGATAGCACGCTGGATCACGCGCCAATCACATTTCTGCACGTTCGCCATATCGTAGAGGATGTTGGCGAGAATGACTTGGAAATAGCCGTTGGCGTTGTGCGCATACTTGATCATTTCGGCTTCGTTGGAATCGCATGTGAGCGAGAAGGGTGCCTTGGCCAGCGTGCTCATGACCTTCTGTGCTGCCGCCTTGAATGCGGGCGTGCGCTTGGGCATGCCGATGATATTTGAGAACGGGTGTGCCGCATCGTGCGCGGCGGTAACGACCGAAAGAAATTCCGGGCTGCACAACACTATTCGGTCGGAGAACTTTTTCTGAAGCTTTTTCGTCGTGCCCGGCAGGAGCGTCGATTTCACGACTGCTATCTTGCCCTTGCCGACGAGCGAGATGCCTTCTGCGACGATCGAATCATCGAATCCTTTGGGAGTGGTAGGTGTCGGGACGCACACAAATACGATATCGCAATCTGCGATCTTGTCCTTGTTGCTGATGTACTTCGGCTCGAGCGAGTAGCGCACCACCTGGTAACCACGCTTCTCGAAATCGTTGGCATAGTTGCCGCCGACGAAGCCCTGCCCCACGAATCCCGTTAGAGGTTTTTTCATACATTTTGATATTGTATTAACGACTGAACGCGATATTTATAATCGGTATTACCCTTTCGGATACGCCGTGAACCTCTAACGGGACGAAACCGATCGATGATTTTGCTCCTTTGGCCATAAGTGTGGCCTATTGTAGCGATTATTTGGTCTTTGTCATCTGGCAGCCGCAGCGATATCGTCGGAGTATGCACGTACATACTCGTCGTAATTATAGTACGGATAGTCTCGTAATGTGCCTGACCGAGGTCCGTTTTTGAACCATTCGGCGAGAGCGGTCGAAAAATGTTCCGGCTCCGCAACGATAGCACCTGCTTGGCGCGCGATACCGACATTAGTCGAGAGTACGGGCTTGCCGGCGGCGAGCGCCTCGACGATCACGAGCCCGTAGCCTTCGTATGTCGATGGCACGAGAACAAGGTCGGACATTTTGTAATATGCTGCTGTGTCCTGCGCGCCCTCAAAAAACACTCTGTCCATTATGTGCATGGTGCCGGCAAGCGTTTCGAGCACCGCTCGTTGGCGGCCATTGCCGACGACGATCAGACATGCGTCTGGGGGCGCGCTCTGTGCAAATGATGAAATGGCGAGCGCGACATTTTTTTCCGCTTCGAGACGAGAGACGACGAGCAGTCGCGAAGCGTACTGTGCGAAACGCGCTGTGAGTTGCGCTGGAGCGGTTGCGTGCCGAAAGCGTTCCACGTCGACAAAGATCGGTAGTACGGAAATGACCGCGCGTGGGCGGTAGCGCGCTTGGATGGAATCTTTGATGCGATCTGATACGACGCGTACATGGTCTGCCCGATGGATCACGAATCGCGCAACCAACACGCGCGCTCGATTGAGGATCGAATGTCCCGCGTATGCGGACGAAAGAAAATCCGTATGAACCTGCACGTGGAGCCGCGCGCCCATCCTTCTTGCTACAAAGAGCCCCACGAGGCCTGTTTCGAACGGGTCTTGCGCCGTGACGATGTCGGCCTGCAAGCCGCGTCCTATTTTGATGGCGTGCCACACGCGCATCAGTCGAGAGGGGGAATTGGTCGGATACAACGTCACGCGTTCGTTAACCTGTTCTTTTTTGAATCCGGGACCGCACATCACGAGAATGTCGGTATGCGAGAATGCTTCGGTATAGGCGAGGATACGTCGACGAACGGGAGAATTTTCACTAAACACCGCTGTTTCAGTCCCTACGACGAGAAGCCTGGATGCGCTATCATGCGCCCCATGCGTTCGTTCGTTTTTAGGTGCCTGTACTACTCCGGTCTTGTCGCGCTGGTCCGCTTTTTCCATAGGAATTCGCTCACGATCATACTCTACCACGGCGTCGCTCCCCGGCAGGATTTCGGTATTTATAACTACCGCAAGAAATTCATCGAGCCCGCACATTTCGAACGCCAGCTGCGATACCTCAAAAAACGCTACTGTGTACTGCCGCTCGATGAAGCAGTCGAACGATTGAACGGCGGTACGCTGCCCCGATGCGCGCTCGCCATCACTTTCGACGACGGATATGAGAACAATTACATGTATGCGTTCCCTCTGTTGAAACGCATGGGCCTTCAAGCGACTTTTTTTATAACGACTGATTTCGTTTTTGAACGAAAGCCGCTCTGGGTCGACCGACTTGAGTATGCTTCCGGCGCAAGAAATGGAACAAGGATGGAAAGGGAACAAGCTGACGCAAAGATGCGCGACGCACTCAAACACATGCCCGAGCAGGAGAAAAACCAGCGTCTCGAAGTATTCGAACGTGCAGCTCGCTCGCTCGTCGATTTCGAAGGGGAACGCTCTGTCTATGCGCCACTGACAGAAGCACACATGCATGAAATGGAAACAGGCGGCATCAGGATGGGCGCACACACGAAGACACATCCGATCCTTTCGAGGCTTTCTGAGACGGAGATGAGAGCTGAGATCGTCGGTTCGAAATTGACGCTGCAGCAGCACGGTTTTGACACGTCCGCCGTATTCGCGTACCCCAACGGTCAGCCGGGCGATTGGACTGACGCGACGGAGCGGAATGCTACAGAGTCTGGATTTTCCGCAGCGCTCACGACCGTAGAGGGTGTTAATACGCGAAAAACGCCTCCAATGCGCCTGCGGCGCATGACAATGGATGGAACGTCCGACGATCTCGCTCAATTTGCCAGTATCGTGTCCGGCGTGCGATTATACATCTCTCAGCTCAAACACTTGATGCTATGGAAGAAACATTAAGACCGGAGGTCGCCTATTTCAATGATACGAGTGTCTCGTATCGCAAGGAGTACGACCGCGTCACGCCCGAGGGGTATTCATTCCGCGTGCGGCGCGAAAAAGTGCTCGATATGGTGCCGCCCAAGACGCGCGTCGTCGATATCGCATGCGGGCCGGGTGTCATGATCCGCGGATTGCGCAGTAAAAATTGTGACATTACATGTACCGACGCCGCGCCGGAGATGATCGCACGCATCAAAGAGGAACATGGAGAGGAGAAAGATCTCACAGCTGTCGTTGGGGACGCGTACCAACTTCCCTTCGACGGCGCGTCGTACGATGTCGCGCTCGCGATGGGGCTCATCGAATATCTCGAGGACGAGGATCGTTTTTTGTCTGAGGTGCAACGCATTTTGAAAAACAACGGTATTTTCATCATCACATTCCCCAACTATTCTTCGCCGTGGCGCGCATTCAATCGCATCGCGCTGTGGGTGCGCGGACTGTTCCGCAAGAGATCATCTGGCAAGACGGGTGTACGGCATCGGGAATACAGCGCACGACGCGCCTCTGCCCTCCTGACCCAGCACGGCTTCACGACACTTGAAACTCGCTATTACAATTTCAAGCTCGTCCCCTATCCACTGGATCGGATGTTGCCACGCTTTACGGTCGCCCAATCTGGAGCTTTTGAACGGCTCGACAGAAGCGCTCTGCGCTGGCTCGGCACCGGCTTCATCATCAAGGCGAGGAAATACAACTAGCACGATTTGTTAGTTCCGATGCGTTTTTCGGGCCTTTGCGGCGCGACGGCGCGGCAACCGAGGGAATTTTCACCAGAAAATTCCCGACCCGAAAAACGCATCGGAACTAACTCTGGGGCTCGATGAGCGCAAGGAATTCACGTGCGATGTCGTCGTAGGTGTGTATCTCGCTGAAGTTCGCGATCTTCGCGCGCAATTGTTCATAGGTCGTTGCGTCGGTAAGCCGCTCCACGCCGCGCGCCATATCCGCCCCATCGAGTGGGTCCACGAGCACTCCATAGTGCCCGAAACGCTCCACATAGCCGGAATATTTCGTGAGAAGAAACGGCTTGCCACAGCGGATGGCATCGATGATGTAATTAGGTGTGATGTCGGATATCGATGGCAGGACGACCGCGTAGCAGGCGCGCATACGCTCCAAGAGCTCGGCATGCGCTACCATGCCTTCTTCCAACTCAATATCGGGATACGTTTCTTTTGCGCGCGCGAACGCACTGCGGAAAGCTGCATGATTCTTGAGCGTGATCTCTCTCGTATAGAAGAGAAAATTCTTGCGGACCGGCGCGATGGCCTCCAGTTTTTTCTCGATGGCGTTCTCGATCACCGCAACACGCGTATTGTCGAGGGCGTACGCACTGCGCCATATCTCCAACTGCCATCCTGAAGAGAACGCCAGATGCGCGTGTCGCGCGACGAAGCGCACCGCCGCAAAAACCACTTTTTCTTTGCCCCCCCATCGCTCTGGTTCCCGATAGAGGCGCGGAAGCGGCACGAGCTCGCCGGTACGCTGGACGTACCGTTCCCATAAAAAATCTCCACCGACGCGCACCAAGAGGGGCTTGCGGGACACCATGGATACAAGCGTCGCGGGGACGCCGACGCTGAACGTATCGAACGCGATCAATGCGTCTGCACGGAAGGCGGAAGGAAGAAGTTGTATCGCAAAGAATGCATGGCGCACGAGGGGCGGGAACCGCAAGAGTGGTCCGAACGTCTTGACATCTACGGTATGTCCTTGCGCCCGGAGCGCTTCCTCAAGGTTTCTTGAATAGGTAGCCGGACCACCGACCTGCGGCGGATACAGCGGCGTGGCTATGAGGATCCTCATACCACTTCAAATATTTTTTTGCGCATATCGTGAGCGATGAGATCCCAATCGTACTTGTCGGCAACGAGAGTCCGGGCATTTTCCACGATCCTGTCATGGAGCACCAAGTCATCGAGGTATCGCTCTACCGCATGCGCGATCGACCGCGGATCGCGTACTTCGCAGAAGAGGCCGGTTGGATTTTTGCCTGGGTTCCGCTCTGGGTCAAAAAGGAAATCGGGAATGCCGCCGACGGGGGTTGCGATCACGGGAATGCCTGCGGCAAATGCCTCAACGAATGCATTTCCGAATCCTTCGATAATGGAAGGTCGCACGAAGATATCGCAGATGTGGAGGTATGCGGGCAATGCAGTATGCGGAACATGCCCCGCAAACAAGACTCGATCAGCCACGCCGAGCCCTGAGGCGATGTGTTCCAACTTTTCGCGGTCATCACCTTGTCCGGCTATTAAAAATTTCACGTGAGCGGGCAGGTGTATGAGCGCTTCAATGACGTCTTCGACACCGCGCGACAATACGAGACGGGAAGCGGTGAACAGAAAAACGTCGCCGGGCTGCTTGTTGAATCGAGATCGTAGTTCTGTACGTTTTTCTTCTGGCACGGGAGCCGAAAATTTCGCCACATCGACGCCGTTGGGAATGACCTCGACGGGGCCAGCATAATCGAGCATGCGCACCTGCTCGGCTAGAAAGTACGAAATGCATTTGATGATATCGGCCCGCAAGTATATGTTGCGATAGAGTGGCCACAGCAGGCGCAAGATCGGCTGACGATCTTTCATTTCGCCAAATGGCCGACCATCTTGCAGCTCAAGGAAATACTTCGGCGACGGGTACATCCATGTGAACAAGAGGGCTGCGAATCCTGCCTGATTCGCCATCATCGCCCAGACAATATCGAATCGATGACCTCGGTGCAGCCATATCGCCTTCCAAAATGCCGTGAATGGAAAAAATATTTTCGCGACTTTGCACTGCCACGGGAGGGAGCGATCAGATACTTTCCCTCCGGGCACGCTCCAGCCAATGCGATGCACCGTGACGTTCCCGATTTTTTCCACGCGCGGTAAATTGCTATCGAATCGAAGTGTGATCATTTCGAAGTGGAACGCCGTCCGGTCGCACCGATCCGTGATCTCTTTAATGGCCACCTCCGCGCCCCCCACAAAAGGATGGTAGGTCAAACTACATATCAAAACCCGCTTCATTCAGGAATCGTATCTGTTCAACAGATAAAAAGAAAGCGGCCGAACGCAAGTATTCAGACCGCCTTTCTCCAGAATGAGCACGCTGCCAAGAGCTTCCTTTGCCGTTTACCGCCTCCACCCCCGCCAGACAAGAAGATTCTGACAAGCGAATAAGCAAGTATCTGGACCGCGACAAGTTTGAGTATGTGCTGCGGCTCAACGACTGCGTTGATATCCAATACAAAAAGGTTCCAAATAAAGGTACAGAGGGCACCGATACCTCCCCAAAATGAAGGCGCCCAGAGTGGAATCTTATCCCGGTGATCAAAGTACGCGGCGGCGCCAGCAAAAGCCGCAGCGCCGACCAGTGCGAGCAAGTGACCCAACATTACTGCCTCCGCAAGCCATTTTGTGCTCGACGCACTATAGTCGATTAAGCAAATGCTTCAAGCTTCCTTTATCTTTTCTATATACTCCTTCACCGTCATCTCGGTCTTCCAGCCGAATTCTTTTTCTGCCTTACTGGTGTCGACGATACTATCCATACGATTACCCGGCCGCTCCGGCAGCATGATGATGTTGTCGGTGAACATGTTCGCAAGTTCGAGAATGGTGCACGATTCGGGAGAGCCCAGGCCGTACTCGTCGCCCTGTCCTTTCTCCCCTACCATGAGAAGCCCGCGCGCGATGTCGCCTGCGTAGGTGAAATTGCGCTTTTGGGTGCCCGGCGCGCGCACCGATATCGGATCACCCTTTTTGTACTGCTCTTTGAAAATGCCCATGACCGATGCATATGGACCTGTCGAGAGTTCGCGCGGGCCGTAGGCGTTGTAGAAGTACGTGATCGCGTAGGGGAGAGAGAACCAATTGCCAAAGTTGCGGACCAATTCCGTGTTGGATGCTTTCATCCACGCGTAGGGACTCTGGTCGCGCCCGAGTCCTCCGTCGGAGAATTTGGTCGATGAGCCGGCGTAGACAATTTTGCATCCGCCAGGCAGAGCTCGCTCTGCCAAATTAAGTCGACGCCAATATTCAAATACGCGGAACGTACCGTGCACATTGCTCTCCCAGACCAGTTCAAGATCATTGAAACTCTGCTCGACGCGCGAGTATTCGCCTAAATGGAAAATGATCGCGGGATTTTCTTGGCCGAGCAACTGCTCAATATCTTTCGTGTGCCCCTCGATGTATTCCGCACCCTCGATGTGGTTTGCCTTCGAGCCAATGAAGTAATTGTCGAGCGAGATAACTCGATATTTTTTGACGGCCAATTCGATGAGGTGCGAACCAATGAGCCCGGCGCCTCCGGTGACGAGAATAGTCTCTTTTTCAGCCATCCTTAGAACGATACACCGGCTAGTCCTTTTGCTCAATGATGTCCCACTCGCCCTTCGCCTTTGAACGAGAGACGAACATCGCCGCACCGCCAAGAAGCGCAAGTGCCGCAGCGGCGATCCACCACCACGAGAAAGAGATTGCCGCGGCGGCGCCCGCAACTTGCGACTGGTCCGTCGCGGAAGATGGGTCGTTGTCTGTTGTGGACACGTCCGATGTTGGGTCACCGATTACACCCTCGTTCGCCACACCAGTTCCCGGAGAAATGGCGGTCTTTGCATGTGACGATGCTCCCGATGAAGATGCTTTCTTACTGGTCGCAGCATTTTTTGGCGGCACTGCTTTTGGCGGTGGAGGTGGGATCACCGTAGCGGAAGCCACCGCACCGGGGCTCGGCGTATGCGGTATGAATGTGGCACCAGCAGATGTACGATTGAGCGAATTTCCATCGCCCGCACCGCCGAGAGAAGAATTGTAGGATGCCGTATCTTTGATGGTGCTACTTGCGTCGACGAGAGAGATGACGCCCTGAGCATTGGGCAGGGAGAGCGTCGTATCGATGACATTCGTCACGCTTGGGTGTTCGGTCTCGAATTGTATGGCGTTGCTCGCAAGCACGAGGTACTCCCCGGACGCGATGACGATGGAACCCACGCCGCCATTTTTGGGCGGCACGTTAAGCACGTGGTTGGAACCGTCGTTGATCTTCCATTTCGTAAGATCGATGGGCACAGCGCCCGCGTTGAAAAGCTCCACCCACTCCTCCCCGGTATCAGATCCCGGATGATCGTACATCAATTCCGAGATGGACACCTGCGCAAAGGCGGTGCTCGGCGCGAAGATGAGGGCAACGATGCTAATGCTAATCCTTCTCGCCGCCGTTGAGCATGCGCTCCAATACCTCACGCGGCACCTCGTCCGCCCTGCCATCCGGGCGGCCGCTTTGCTTGACCCCACCATGTCTCGCATTATCGCGCAGCGGGTGTGGCGTGGAAGGAGCGTGAGCCCGTTGCTGTGGATTGTGGGATTCTGCGCGCTGTGCTCGCGCAGCGGTGCGTTCACGCAGAATGTCGGCCGGTGAACGGCTCGCCGCCGAGAAACTCTGCGGGCGAGAAGATGCGTTCGCACGGGCCAATTCGATCGCAGCGCGCAGCGATGTCCGAGGATCTTGAGCTGCTGGGGGGGCACTGACGCGGACAGCAGGTGTGCCATGCGACGGGGCGGGTACATGGACGACCGCACGTTCATGACGAACGACATGATGCGACGCATCGGGGTTGCCTTGCCACGCGTTGCTTGACTGCGCTGGTGGCCGCGGGGCGTCCGGCCGCGGCGTGAAAGGACGAGGACTCTCGTCGCGACGAGGAAAACGGTCATTGCTCGGGCGGGATGGCGCAGCATTTTTGTCCCGCTTCGGTGACGGTGCAAAATCAAGTTGCTTTTTGTTGACCGAAGCCTCGATATCCGCGCGAGTCCGGCCGTAGGCAGCGCGGGAGCGATTGACGACGTCATCGCGGTATGAAATGCGGGGCGTCTCGATCGGCGGGATCGTCTCGGCTGAAAAAGGAGGAGAGCCGACGCCATCGATCATGAGCGTGAGATAGATCTGCCCGATCCCGAGGCCCACTAGATCTTCCGGCAAGAACGTCGGGGTGAACACCGTCTCAAGCACTTCCGCGTCGAATGGTCCCACACGAAAACAAATGATCGTGCCGACGTTGCCGAAGACCGCGTCGCGCACTTCCTCTTCCATCTGTTCGATGTATTGATTTGCGAGAGTAAGCGCGAGCTTGTATTTACGAGATTCAGAGAGAATGTCGGCGAAAGCCTCGTTCATCATCGATTGGAATTCGTCAACGTAGAAGTAGCATCGCGGCAACTTCGCTAAGGTCTGGGCGGGTTCATCGGCGCGGCTCATCGCAGCGAGATAGATCTTGACCGTGAGCATCGAGCCCAAGAGGGATGCATTGGTCTCCCCCATCCGACCCTTCGAGAGATTGACGATGAATATCTTTTTCTCATCCATGATCTTGCGCAGATCAAAGCTCGACTGTGCCTGCCCCACAATGTTGCGGATCAAAGGATTCGCCGTGAACTGTCCGACCTTGTTCTGTATCGCCGGGGTCGCCTCGCGTGTATAGGTATCGGTGAAGGCGGCGAATTCTTCGGTCCAAAATGACCTGACAATGGGGTCAGTGATCTTCTCGACGACCGCGGCGCGGAAGGTTTTGTTGATGAGCATGCGGTTGACATCGAGCAATGTAGAGCCCGGATACTCGAGCAGCGCAAGCAGTGTATTTTGCAAAATGTATTCCATACGGGCGCTCCACGCGTCTTCCCAGATGCGCTTCAGGGCACCCATGAGGCCAGAGACGACGAGATGCCGCTTATCAAAGCCCACGTCTTCCATCACGTTGAAACCGATAGGGTAATCGGTATCAAAAGGCGCGAAGTAGACCACATCGTTGATACGTTCGTACGGCACGAAATCGAGCAATTTCTCGGCGGTCGAACCGTGCGGATCGATGAAGCAAATTCCTTCGCCATTTTGGATATCCTGGATCGCCATGTTCTCGAGCAGCGTGGATTTACCCATACCCGTTTTCCCGATCACGTAGACATGCTTTCCGCGATCGAGCGCACGAATACCGAACATCTCGCGCTTGCCGCGCGTGTGCGTTGCTGCAAAATAGGTCACCCGCCGGTCGTCATCTTTTTGATCGGAGTTCATGGTGAAAGTATATCAAAATTGCGTCACTGCGCGGGCGCGTACGAGGCTTTAACGAACTGCAATAATTTCTTGACGTCATTTTGCACATCGGAAGAGCCGAGCACGATGACAGCGATCTTGCGGGTCTGAGTGCCGATCTGCACCTTGAACACGCCGGCGTACGTCTCGCCCGCCTGGTTGGTCTGGCCGATCTTCCCGCCCAGCAGTTCCGCCGGAGCGTTCTTGATGACATTGAAATCATTGATGTTTTGGAACGCGGGCGCGCCGTAGGCGCTGTCGGTGAGATCACCGGTTGTGATGCCAAAAACGAATTGACGGTTGTTGTCGATGTAGCGCAGCAGAGAAAAAAGATCTTCGGGCGTCGAGAAATCGCTGTCCGCACCCGAAGGGTCGTTGAAATTCGTATGCTTGAGACCGATGGCGCTCGCCTTCTCGTTCATGTACCGGACGAACTGGTCGCGTCCTCGATCGCCAGCGAGCGTTTCGGCAGCTTCGTTGGACGATTCTTGGAGCAGCAGAAAAAGCAGATCGTATGCGCGCACTTTTTGCCCTGGCTTCAAGCGCGGTACGGATGTATACACGATCGCATTCGCGGGCACGGTGATCGTTTTGTCTAGATTGATGTACTCGGTTGCCACCAGCGCGCTCACCAATTTTGTGATCGACGCGATGGGCGCGGGATTGGTCGCGCTCTTGCTCGTGAGGACGCTGCCGTTCTTTACATCAGCGACGAGGTATCCATCCGCCGTGACTTTAGGAGCCTTGAGCTGATAATCGAACGAATCGGCCACGGGCTCTTGGTTGTACACGACGACCGGCATGCCGACCTGCGCAAGCTCATACACTTTGCCGGCGTCGTCTGTGCTGAGCCGTATGCAGCCGCCCGAGTAGGCGGAGGAGACCGGCGTACCGTCGGGATATGTGGGCCAGCCGTGGATGAAGAAGTTGCCCTGGAAATCAAGGCTGTAGGGCATCGCGACTTCGCCAAAAGTCGAAAAATGCGTCTTTTCTTTCGTTTCGATCTGGTAGAGCCCCGCAGGTGTCTCCCACCACGAGCCGGGACGGCCTTTGGCAAGTATGGGTACCTCAAGCGCCTGCGTGCCGTCCACGTATACCTTGAGGTCCATGCTAGAAAGATTGGCGTCGATGAATGAAGCTTTTTGGGCAATGAGCGTTGTTTTCACGTTTTGGTAGTACGTCGGGTCCGAGAGCGCCGAAAGCGCGCCATATACGATCGGGACCGACGACGATGCGTCCGAGGCAGAAGGGATGGAGATCGAATACACGACGGGAGGTTTCCAGAACATGTACCCAGCACTTCCGACCGCCACGCATGCGATGACAATGACAGCGGCCATCGATAGCGACACGCGCGGACGCGGGATCCGCATCATGTTCTTGGTGGGTCGGGGCATTGCTGAGGGTATCTGAGCAACAGGAAGGGACGGCTCTGCGACTGGAGGAAGTGCCGGCAACTCGGCGGACAAAATATGCTTTCCCAGCGCTGGAGCAAGCGTCTCCGGCGACCACCCCTCAAGAATGAGGCGGTCGAAAATGACGCTTTCGCTCATTCCCATCGCTCGCAAACGGGCGATCAAGGGATGCGGATCATCTGTCCTGGTTACTCTGGTCATCGAACGGAAGTTTTTGCGTATACATCTTTTGGCTGAGCCTCCTGCGCACCGCGATACCAAGCGCGATCACGCAAAGGCCGATGATAAAAAGAATGGCATGATCCCACGCCACGGGAAAGCCCGAAAAAGGAAGCAGCGCGATGATGCCGCCCGAAAGGATAATGAGCGCGTCTAGGGTCACGGGAAAATTATACCATAGCTCGTGGCCAGGAGCTTGCAGCTTGCCGCCAGAGAAAAGCCTGTTTTGTGCGGCTTTCAGCTGCCGGCTCCGAGCTACTGGCTGACTATGACAACGAATTCTCCCCGTGCTGCCCCGCGTTTTTTGAGATCTGCCGAGAGATCGAGCGGCTTACCGATGAGCAATTCTTCATGCATTTTGGTGAGCTCTCTGCCGATGCGCACCTCCTGTACATTGTGTGCGGCAAGTTCTCCGAGCAGCTTCAATATGCGGTGCGGAGATTCATAGAGCACGACCGGCACGTCCGATGCGGCTATCTTGGCGAGCGCCGTATGGCGGCCTTTCTTGTGCGGGAGAAACCCAAGAAAGAGGAACGCGTCCCCTTCGAGCCCGGCGATCGAGAGCGCTGCGGTGAGCGCGGAGGCGCCTGGGAGCGCTTCTATTGTGGCCTCTGGAAGATGTTCCCGGACGTAGGCGACGAGGCGCGCTCCCGGGTCAGAGATACCGGGCGTGCCCGCGTCGGATACGAGCGCTACGTGCTCTCCTTTTTCGAGTCGTGCGACAATTTCTTTTGCCTTCTTGCTCTCCGTCGCCGCATCGAGCCGCTGCACCGAAGTGCGCAGCCCATAGTGGCTGAGCAATTTTGAGATGACGCGCGTATCTTCCGCATAGATCACATTCGCCTCCTTGAGCTGCCAGAGGCCGCGGAATGTCATATCGCCCAAATTACCGATAGGTGTCGCGACTATGGAGAGCCTTCCGTGTCTATAGTCCTCGTCTTCCATGAGAAGACGCTACCATCAAAGGGACGAAAGGAGAAGTTCCGATAATTCGAGCGGATCGCGGGCTACCGTGAGACCTGCTTTGTGCAATGCCTCAGCATCGTTGAATCCCCATCCGACCGCGAGCATGTCGACACTCACTTTTTTGCATGCCTCCAGATCGCGCAGTTCATCACCTATGTACAGAACCCGTGAACGATCAAGTGTATACCGTCGGAGCACCTTTCGCAGGGCACGCGCTTTGCCGAACACGCAGCTGCCTGCTTCCACGAAATCGATCTGCATCGATGCGCCTTGTGCAACTGCACTCACGATCGATGGCGCGTTTGACGACAGTATGCCCACTCGTACACCACGCGTGTGCAGCAGCGCGATGACCTCAGGCATGCCCTTGATAACAGTGATCGCGCCCGCTCGCGTATCGAATTCCTCGCGGCCGCGTTTTTCGAGCCGGCGGATCTTCCAGACGTTCCACAGTGGGATGCCGAGCCGTTCCGTCAGCAGAACTCGTGCACTCATGGTCTTCAGCGTCGGTGTTTCTTCCTGCGCTATGGGAACAAATCCGAATTCGCGCGCAAGTGCATTCATTGCATCTCGCATGACATCTTGGGTATCTGCGATCGTCCCATCGAAATCAAAGATTATCGTGTCGTATTTCATACTTTGACCTTCGATCTGTTCAGCGACTGTTGATATGGTTGTCGTAGAAAGTTTGTCAGCTACATTATATAGACGTATTTTCCTGTTCGAAAAAGAGCGCGACTTGGATCGCGGCAAGGCGCGTAAAGAGTGCGATCTCATGCGTGTTCCTGATCTCGCTGCGTTTGATAAATTTCCCATATTCGCCTTCTTGTACGTTTACTTGCGACTCGAAATCGTCTCCGACTTTTCCCAAAAAAACATCAATGACACCGTCGGCAACTTCGTAACGCGTAAAATATTGCATGTTTTTCGGCGTGTAGTTGAGTTCTTCTTTTATCTCGCGCAAACAACCTTCTTCAGCTGTTTCTCCATTTTCGATGCCACCTCCGAACATCGTAAAAACACTCGGCAAGATCCGCCGATTCGGCTCTCGTTTTTGTAAATAGAACTCCATTTCTCCGGCCTTCACGCGACACGGCAAGAATGATGCCACGACGCGCTTTTCCTTTATCATTGGCTCCATATTATTCCAATGTTCTTAAGAACTTAAGAATAGATAGGCCGCGTGGCGTCAGTTTGTGACGTACGGCATTGCCAGCAGCTCGCTTCAACACAAGGCCCGTGATTGCAAGTCTTCGTACGTGTTCGGACGCGGTCTTCATATTGATCTTCATTTCTTCGGCGATCTCGATGACCGAGAGCTCTGGTTGCTTTTGGAGCAATGCAAGCACCTGTATGCGTCGATGATTTGAAAAACCTCTGACAATTCTTTCAAGTGTATGATAATTCATGCGCGCCTTGCTATTCCAATGTTCTTAAGAACATTAGCATAACGAACATTAGTCGGCAATTTGCTCGGCTACCTTATAAATATCTCCGGCGCCCATCGTTATGATGAGCGCTTCATCGGGTTCTCTCAGTAGTTCATGCCGAATGTCATCCAACGAATCAAGCGCGAGGGCAAGACCACCGACTGCGTTAACCTCGTTGGCAAGAATGTGGTTCGAGACGCTTGGGTCGGGTGCTTCACGTGCCGCGTAGATCGGCGCGACGATTGCCTTGTCTGCGGTGGCGAGCCCCGTAGCGAAATCTTCCATCAAGCTTTTTGTGCGTGAATAGAGGTGCGGATGGAATGCGACGACGATTTTTTTATCGGGAAATTTTTCTCGCGCGGCTTCGATGGTTTTGCGTATCGCGGTCGGATGATGCGCATAGTCGTCGTATACAAGAGCACCGGAGGGTGTTTCTCCCTTATATTCAAATCGCCGCCAAGAGCCTTGAAAATGCGCGAGTGCGTCGTCAATCGCACCGTCCTTGATGTCCGGAAACGCGGCCCGAGAAGCAGCCTTCGCTGCTCGGGCATTGCCGCGATTAAATTCGCCGATGAGTCCGAGCTCCGGCACTTCTTCTGTCGTGAAATCGATGACACGTGCCGAAACGCCACGAATGACATCTGCGATGACGGGGTCGTGCGGATCTGTGATGATGAAACCGTGCGAGGGCACTTTTGCCGCGGCTTTTGTGAACGTCTCTTTGAGCGCCGCAAGGTCGGGAAAATAATCCGTGTGGTCCCATTCGATATTGGTGATTACCAAGATCTCCGGCGAGAGCTTCAAGAGATGGTCGCGATATTCGCATGCTTCAATCACAAAAAGCTCAGGACTGCCCGCAAGGAAATTGGAGCCAAAATCTCTAACGATAGAGCCAATTATTGCGGTTGGTTCATATCCTGCGCGCCGTAAAATTTTTGCGATCATACCGGTCGTCGTCGTTTTGCCATGTGTGCCGGCAACAGCCATGGTGCGTACTCCGCCAGCTGGCGGATTTGAAATTTCGCCGAGCGCCTCAAAATATGATAGTTCGGGAATGTGCATTTCTGTCGCACGAACTCTCTCGAGGTTATCCGAAGGCACTGCGTCGCTATAGACCAAAAGCTCCGTATCGGCCGGGATGTTGCATGTGTCGTGCCCGACAGCGACCGAAATGCCTTTCTCTGCGAGCATCGCGGTCACGGGCGACTCTTCTCTATCGGAGCCGCTGACGTTTTTCCCCTGATGTGAGAAAAATTGCGCGAGCGCCGACATTCCTATCCCTCCAACGCCGACCATGTAGATGTTGCGCGCCTTCATAGAGCTCTTTGAGCATATCACCTCCCTAAAGGGACTGCGATTTTCTATGTCTTTGTAAGACATGAAAATCGTGAGCTATGATTGACCTTTGAAACGCGATACAATCAGCGTGTATGAAGGAGCCGAAACAAGCGAAATTCAATTTTGAGGAGTTGAAGGCAGGTGCGACGAGTCCGAACCCGACCATACGCAAAAAAACCTTCCAAGAGTACTTCGAGCGGTTCGAAGAATTCCCTTCATATCTCTTCGACAACAGCGAACGCATCGACAGCAGGCTCTTCCAAACCATTCAGGAGCTGATGAAAGATCCAGAAACGTCCAAAACGATGCAGAAAGCCATCACGATCCTGATGCAAAGGCTCCCCTCCGTAGAAAACGCGCCGCTCCTTGGCAGTGCGTAGAGAGTAAATAAATTCAAAAAAGAAACCGACCTCGTTGGCCAAGACGAGGTCAGCTTATTTATCCCGGATGCACGTGGTATTTGGGCTCTCTTATTATTTAGAGAAGCCAGCCCGTTATGAGATCCGCGCCGAAGAAACAGAACACGTAGGTCACCACCCATCCCCAGAGGATCTTGATGACCGAGGCAATGTGCACCTTGCCCCCGGCCGACCGGGCACCGGCCATCGCCGAGACTACGGAGTGATTGGTGCTCATGGGTATGCCGAGCCAGCCCGTTTGCCAGATCGAAAAAGCCGAAGTCAACTCGGTGCACACGCCCATGTGTGGGCCGAAGGGCTTTTTGCGACCACCGGTCGGTTCGTGGATACCGTTGACCATGCTATCCAAGCGCCGGTGGATACGCCATCCGCCGATCAATGTGCCTACACCCATCACTATCGCGCAGAGCACAATGACTTCCGGCAAGACTTGGAACTCGGGGATGATCTTCCCTTTGTATAGGACGAGCGTGAAGACTCCGACGTATTTCAAGCCGTCGTTGAAGCCGTGCCCGGATCCGACACCACAGACCGTGACGCGTTGGATGCGCCGCCACCAGCGGTCAGGCACGTTCTCGTGGAGATTGGTTTTGATCACCACACGTGTCAGGAACCATGCGAAAGCAGAGCCGCAGACGATGGCGTAGAACACACCCTTTGCGGCCGATATCCAACCGCTGTCGCCCCAGTGTCCGCTTGCCGGCATGAGGGCGTCAAGTCCTCCTTGGGCGTAGCCGATACCAGCGAGGGCGGCGAGGAGCGAGTGCGTCTTACTCACGGGGAGTCCCAGCCATGCTGCAACTGCCGCCCACACGACAATTGTCAGCATAGCAATCCCGATCGAATTGATCGAAATTACGTCCGGACGGACGATGCCCGTGCCAATGGTCTTCGCAACCGCTGCTCCTACGACCAGCGCGGCGATCAGACCAATAAAGTTGAAAATTGCCGTTACCCAGAGTGCCTGCCGACTAGTCAGCAGACCCGCAGCCACTGCCGCCGATGTTCCTGTCGGCGCATCCGTCCACCCGTTGGAAGCTTCCGCAGCCAGCACGAGGAATAGCACCAAGGCGACACCTACCGTGAGGTGGGACCAATCCACAACGACCTCCCATCTATTGCCTCAATTCAGAAGATGCCTAAGCCCTCTTCTGCCGCCAACACCATAGCATACCCATTTGCGTTCCAGCGATATCCTATGCGCGCTCGATATACATCATCCACGCATGAATGGCATTCGTGTGACTGTGGCTTTCGTTGATTTCTATACTAGATGTATATTTAGTGAATGATTTTTGAATCAGAGCGCCGGCAATATTTGAATAGGACTTCAAAAATTGCCGCGAGAGAGGCTCTTCCTCACGGCGATCCGGCACATGATCCCCTTGATCTTGAATTCAGGTCCGCCATTGAAGCACAGAAAGAGCGTTTTACGAATGAGCCTTGGAACGATATGGGGATCATGCGGTTTATCCTATCCGATCGCGACGGGGAATTACACTCGAGCACGGAGATTGAATACGACGGCGTTATTGATGAAAATATGCATAAATTTCTTGAAAAGTTGTTAGAAAACGTTGCTCCTCATTATCCGGAAGGTTTAGAAAGTTTTCAAGAATGGTTAGGGAAAGGACTGAAGGACTATCGCAGGATCACGAAGATGCGTATGACAAGTCAGCATAGTACATTCGAAATAAGCAAAGAGATTGGAAAAGCATCGGTGTACACATATATAGGCAATCCATCTTTTGATCCTGTTTTTGGCCATAACGCACAACATTTACCTCAACATGAAACAATAATCGTGCCGTCCGATGTTACATGCTTATATGGGCTTTATGCTCTGGTTCACGAGGTAGGCCATGGGCATATCAACTTAAATCGGTCAAAATCTCAGGTAGAAGAGGAGTTAACGATACGACAGAAATCAAGAGAAAGTTCTGTATCAGCGAAAGAGAAGGAGGTGATTATACGCAACGAACGAACTGTCGATGCGTACGTGCTGAAGAATTTAAGAAAGTTTCTTCCCCCAGATCAAACTGAAAATCTGAAGAAACTCCTATATACGAACCTCAAGAATTATGACTTAAATTTACGCGAGAGAACCTTTTGGGATATTCTTGATCAATTTACCAAGACACTTACCCCATCTCGAAATTCATCCCATTAACTGGGTTCAATGTATTCGCTCTATGTACATCATCCACGCGTGGATGGTTTTGGTGTGGTTGTGCCAGTGCTGCTCGAAGTGGCTGAACGTCAGCGGGTAGTCATCGCCGTTTTTGGGATCGGCCAAAAGGAGGGCTTCATCGGTGACGCCTTTGACGACGCCGAAGTGCCCGACGCCTGATTTGCAATTGAAATAATTCACCAAGACCGGGTGACCACTTTCGATCACGGAGACGATATCCGCGAGCTGCGCATTTTCTTTCACGACGACCTTCGCGCCGAGCTGTGCGGCCGCTTCTACCAATTTCTTGTTGTCGGTGCCTCGGCGCGGTGCGGTCTCGCAAAGTATCTCTATATGCCCAGACTCATAGGGAATGCTGTAAAAATCCAGCAGCATCTCGAGGCACGTGGGACCACAGTTGTAGGTGTTGGTTTGTGTTTTGTGTGATATGGCGTGTTTCATAGCTCTTTTATCAGACGGACGAATTGATCATCCCTATCATACTCATTTTTGAACATGCCGAATGAAGCGAATGCGGGACTGAAGAGGATAATTCCGGTCGTGGTCTTCTCGATGGCAATGCCCACGGCCTGTGGTAAGTCGTTGGCTTCCACATACGCAACGTTTGCTTTCTGGAGAGCATCTGCGAGTCGCGCGGAACCTTTGTAATTCGGATGCGTGAGCAGAATGACGTACGAAACATTTTTTTTGATCTCTGAAACGAGTTCTTCAAGTGCAAGCCCCTTTTCGGAACCCCCGATGATGAGCGTGATATCGCTGCCCAGGGCCCGCACACCGGCAATCGTGGCTTCCGGCGTCGTCGCGTTGTTGTCGTTGTAGATTTTGATACCGTTGATTTCTCGAACAAATTGCAGGCGACCCTCAACTGGTTCAAATGACTCAATACTATCTCGAATGGCATCGTCGTTCAGGCCAAAAGGTATAAGCGCCGCGGCAGCGAACGATGCATTTTCTATGTTGTGTTGTCCCAAAACTCTCAAGTTCAAAAGACCGAGTGCCCTTTCAGGAACGAGCGGAGTGACCGGAGGTTTGGCATGGCGTATGCGGTCAACAATGGAAGCTCCGACAATGAGAATGTCTCCCCTTTTTTGATACCGAAAAATATTCGCTTTGTCGACGAAATACTCTTCCATATCTTTGTAGTAATTCTGATGGTCAGGCATGAGGTTCGTGAAGACTGCAATATGCGGACTTATTTGTAGATCGCCGAACCCTTGCAGTTGCCATGAATCAAGTTCAAGTACTACGGCGTCCCATTTTTCTACATCTCTCAATAGTGCAAGGGTCGAAATACCACGGACATTACCTCCGAGGTGAACTCGTCTTCCAGATTTTTGAAGTGCATGGAAAATCATGTGGGCGACAGTGGACTTACCACGAGTGCCGGTAACCCCAACGATGATCGCGCCCGCTTCAGCGGCATATTTCGCAAAAAGCGCCGTCGACATGTACACGGGCACGCCCGCAGCGCGAGCAGCCGCAATCTCGGATGAATCAAGCGGCACGCCGGCTGCCTTGATGATCATGTCAGCTTCCATAAAATCCTCCGGCCCGCTTTTGCCCAGATGAAAGGTGATGTTCTTGTATTGTTTTAATTTTTCGACAGACGCTGCCAGTTCCCCTTCGCTTTTTTTATCGGTAACGATAAGTTCCGCGCCACACTCCGCCAAAAATGCCGCATCCCCCACCCCTCTTCCAAGAAGTCCAAGTCCCATGAGGGTGATCTTTTTACCCTTGAAATACGCGCGATAATCGCCCATTAGAGCCACTATACCACTATTGACAAAACAGCCTTTTTGCTATATAATACACCGCTGATCTTTGACAAGGAATTTGCAATACATCGAGCTACCAGTGTAACGGGACGATGCTCCCCTTAGATTGGTGGTTCGATAGTACTCAACTCAACCAGACGTCGTACACCACGGCGTCGCACTACGGAGACTGACCATGCGTACTTTCCTCTGGTTTTTCGGCCTGCCGGCAGCAGCACTCGCGGCGCTCTTTTTCTGGTCGCAGTCCGACGTAAAGCCTGTTAAGCCCACCGCGCCGTTCGCGGCGACCTCCTCCGCATCGTCTCTCACGCCGTCCGCAGGAGCCGTTCCGGCGGCGACGCGCATCGCACCTGCTCAGCCGATGGAACCCCTGGAGGAGCATGAGCCCTACACCGGGGAATCGGGTTGCCCGAAGGGAATGACCTTCATCCCTGGCATCTACCACGGGTGGCTCTGCGTCTCGCCCATCGTATCCGGCCTGCGGAACGACAACACGATGTCGACCGCCGACTGGGACGCGACCTGTCGGATAACCCCGAAAAAAATCAGGGGGAATGACGACTGCGAAGGGGCTGAGTTCAAGGCCCTGCTCCTCAGAGATAAGGAGCAGAGCACACTCAGCGTCCGGAAGCGGACCGATTAATCCGCTCAGATAACCCGTCCGACCCGCACGGAGTACAAATTCCTTAAAATACAATCTCACCGGCGTGCGCCGGAGAGATAACCTTGGCCCCTAGGCATCGCGCTTGGGGGTTACTTCTTTTTTTATTATGGTAAATATTTGCATGAGGTGTAACTTTTGTTTTCTGATGCGTTATCCACCTTGCGTGCGAGTGCGCGAGGAATACAATGCGCATCCACGTCTACTTGTGGAAGTGAGGTTAGATTCCTCCACTGTGCCGCAACGGTAAAGCCTTCGGGATAAGTCCGGTCTTCAGCTAGACGTTATCCCGAGCAGGAAGGCGCTGAATACGGCGTCCGATCGAAAGATCTCTGCTTCGGGCAGGGATTTTTTAGTATGAGCCGAAGAAATTACCTCATGTACCTGACCACCTTTCTCGCCGTGATCGCGGGAATACTGTTCTATGCGTTCGCAGGTTCGGCACCTTCGGTTCCCATCGCAGCCAATGTCTCGCCGAATATCCCCGTTGCGACATCAGAAGCGACGGTCGCGGCGGCAGTGCCTGCGACGAGCGCGCAGTCTTCGACACAAGAATCTGTCACTGCATCAGCGGCATCGACAAGCACCCCCGACAATGCGGGATCACGAACGTCGTACACCATCCCCGTCCTCACGTCTGAGTCAGTGCTCGACGCAATGCGCGCGTTCGCTGCCTCTTCATCCTTCACCTTCACCGGGCGCGACTACCCTTCGCTTGGTTTTTTTGTCGAATCGATCAATGGCAAAGAGAGCACGGGTGGCTACAACTGGATGCTATACGTGGACGGCACGCAATCTCCCAAAGGCGCTTCACAGGAAATGGTCGCTCCGGGCGACGCGGTGGAGTGGCGGTATGAACAGTAGTCATTATTTATTTTAATGTATTGTGTTGTATGAAAAATGCTTTTCGTTCTCTCTGCGGCTCAGTGCTTGTTCTTGCAGTGTTCGCATTCGCGCCTGTGGCGTACGCAGATATCGACCCCACCATTCCGACTGCAAATACTGTCTCGGCGACTACTTCGAGCGCAACGCCGGTCACACTCTCGCTTTCTGGCGTATCCAATGACGCAAACGCCGGGGGTGCGCTCGTCTATGCCACATCGAGCGATCCTTCGCACGGCACGCTCGGCTCTCTGGCTGCGGACGGGTCAGTGACGTACACGCCTGGCGCTGGCTATAGTGGCAGTGATTCCTTCTCATACACCGTCACCGAAGGCGCGACGAGTTCGGCTCCCGCGACCGCCACGATCACCGTCAACGCTGTTCCTACCCCCGATACGGCGCAGATCGAGATCCGCGACGGCTCGACGCTCATCGGACCCGTCACGGTCACGCTGCCGGACGCCGGCGCTGCTCCTGTCGACATCATACCGAGCGCGGGCGGCGGGGCACATGCGGTGCCGGCACGCAGCGTGCTCGCAGTCGTCGAAGCGCTCGATGCTGCGACATCGACGTTCGACATCTCTGATCTACAATTCTTCTCTTCATTCAGTTCGTTCCTCATCAATTGCATCAGCATCCCTGCGGCCACTTCGACACCCCTGTGCAGTCAATGGCAGTACGTGGTCAATGGTTTTGCTCCGGCTGTCGGTATGGACCAAACGACGCTCAATAATGGCGATACGGCCATTCTCTATTTCGGATTCCCGCGACAAGTGTCGCTGTCAGCGCCGAGCGTCGTGGCGGGACAGTCCTTCACCGCGACCGCGCAAACCTACAACCCGACGGACAACACGTTCGCCCCGGCGACCGCTGTGACGATCGGCGTCACACAGCCCGATCCCGCAAACCCCTTCACGCCGCTTGAGATCGCCACTTCGTCGGTGGATGCAAATGGACAAGCAATCTTCACCCTGAATGCGACCGGTACGTACCAGGTGGGTCTCCAAGAGGATTTTTACTTCCCGACCACCGACCTCACGGTGACAGACGCGCTGGCCACAACGACCACGCCAACCTCGCCAGCACCTTCGGGTGGTGGCGGAGGCGGTGGCGGCGTCTCTCATTCGACATTCAACATCCCGGCCGCACTCGCGTACCTTTCGGGCAAACAACGGACCGACGGCTCGTTCTCCAACTCTTCGAGCATCACCGATTGGACCGCGATGGCCTTCGCCGCGGCGGATTCCGGTAGTGCGAAAACAAACCTGCGTAATTACCTCCTCACTGCAACACCGCCCATGGGCGCCATCACAGATTACGAACGCCACGCGATGGCGCTCGAAGCGCTCGGCATTGATCCGTATACGGGAACTTCGGTGAATTATATCGCTCCCATCCTCGCCACATTCGACGGCACGCAGATTGGTGACGCATCGCTCGACAACGACGACATTTTCGGCATCATCGCGCTCACCCACGCCGGCTACACCGGTAGCGATACCACTATTCAAAAAGTGGCGGCATTCATCATCTCAAAACAGAAAGCCGACGGCTCGTGGGATGAGAGCCCCGACCTCACTGCCGCGGCGCTCCAGGCGCTTGGTCGAATTTCCGGTCTTACCGGATGGGACAACGCGCTCACGCATGCCACTGCATACCTCCGCGCGAATGAAAGCCCGGACGGCGGGTGGGACAATGTGGATTCGACGAGTTGGGTGCAGACGGGTATCAACAGCCTCATCGAGGCGCAGACTATCGGCTTTCTGACCGAGAGTGCGTGGACAAGCGGTGCCGGCTACTACCCGACCGACGCGCTCGCGAATGCACAGCAATCGGACGGCGCGATGCGCCTCGCGTCAGATCCGATAGACACGCGTATCTGGAGCACGAGCTACGCGGTCGTCGCCGCGTCGGGTAAAAGCTGGGTGAGCATTCTGCAGTCGTTCTCGCAGCCCTCCGAACCGAGCGCCGAAGGCGGGCTCGCTGGACCAGCAGCGACGTCGACCCCTGCCGCGGCAACCTCCACAGTGCCGACAACTGCCACGAGCACGAGCGCAACTACGACTTTGGCAGTCGCCACTTCCACACCGCCCGCCGCAACGACAACGCCTGCAGTCACCAATCAGGCAGTGAATACTGCGAACACCTCACCCTCCCCTGTTCAGCCTAAAAAGAAGATCGCTGCCGTACCCGCTAAGCCGATCCCGACTCCAGCGGCTCCAATACTGGCAACATCGAACCAGACCCAGATTGCAGCGGCCGCAAGCGGCCTACCCGGCCAGGGCAACGTTTTTGCCTCTGTGTGGCGAGCTATCGTCTCTTTTTTCTCGGCTCTGTTCTAAAAAGGTCTTTGTAGAGATCGTCTTTCATGGGAATGCGCAGTTCATTGCGCTGGACGCGTTCAGAGAATTGGACAGGCGCATCGGTGATGACCGCAAGTGGCTGTTGCTCTTTTCCCTCCCCCATCACGAGCGTCGCGGCGGTGGCCAGCGAATCGGCAATGTCGGTTTGGGTCACCTCCATCATGCGACCGAAGATGTCTGTGGTACCGCGATAATCTCGCACGCCGCGGAATCCTGCATAGCCGAGTGCCACGCCCACGACGCCCGCACGCAGGGCTGTAATACGGCTGTCGGTGATGATGATGCCAAGATTTTTTATGCGATAGATTTTCTTGAGCTTGGTGCGCAGTGTTGCGGCGCTGCGGAACGAGTCCTGCGGCAGCAACACGAGCTTCCCATCGGCATTCGACTCATCAATCCCCGCATTCACGACCACGGTGCCGTCGCGGACCGTCAGCCACCACTGCGGTAAGACTTTCCGCTGCCACTGGCTTTCGCTCTGTATGAGCTGCTCTTTTTCCTTCGTATTCGCTGCTTCGACGACCCGACCCTCGGCAAGTGCCACGATCTTCGAGGCGACGCAGAGGATCGAGCCCCCTTTGGGCCTCGGGACGTGCTTCACGATAAAGGCGACAAGGTCTTCACCCTCTTGAAATACCGCTGTTTTGACTGGCTCGACGTGCATTGCCCGCACAATACCCTGCCGGTGCCCCTTTACACAACACGGGGGCTTATCCCTCTTCTTCCCCATTGCCCCCCTTGCGTAGCCCGTATATGCGGTACAATGGGGCGGTTATCCATAAATACCCACAAAGGGGCTAAGAAAAACATTTATATGGTCAGAAAAGCGAATCCCGCGTTAATGAAGCCGCTCGGCCTTTCGGCAGAGCTCGAGGAGGTTGTGGGCAAGGGCCCGATGGCCCGCGGACAGGTAGTGAAGAAGCTGTGGGAGTACATCAAGAAGCACGATCTCCAAAACCCCTCCAACAAGCGCAACATTCTCGCTGACGACAAGCTGAAGGCCATCTTCGGCGGCAAGGGCGAAGTGACGATGTTCGAGATGACGAAGCTCGTCTCGGCACACATGAAGTAATCGTTTGCGAATCTCTTTCAAGAAGCCGCCGCGTCTGACGCGGCGGCTTCTTGTACGCTGAGAGGTTTATGCGCCTTGTGGATGCGTTTGTTTGTAGTGTTTGAGGTACGCAACGATGATGAAGCAAATGATGACCAGAAGGAACCACGACGTGATCTTATTGGTCGAAACGACGCTCCAAGCATGGACCTGGCTCGGGTATTGCCACGCGCCGTAGAAGGTCGAGATATTTTCGGCAATCCAAACAAAGAACGCAATGAGGCAAAAGCTCAGCGCAAGGGGCATGCGGCGCCGCTTTTGCAAAACGGTGAAGCTCACCTCGGTGCGTGCGAACAACAGAAACACGATTGGTATAAGAACAAGCCGGGCATCGGGCAGAAAATGATTGGTGAAGAAGTTTATGTAGATGAGGATGCACAGGACAACGCTCCAGAAATAACTCGGGTGCTCCTCGAGCTCGAGGTCAAAAATGCGCCATGCTTGCGCGATATAGCTCCCTACTGCGGCATACATAAATCCGCTGTAGAGCGGCACGGTGCCGATCCTGAAAAAAGCCGGTTCCGGGTAACTCCATGATCCGATTGCGGGGTTCGTCTTATACGCTTCCAGTACAAGGCCGATGATGTGAAAAAGGAGGATGACCTTGACCTCGTCCCACGTCTCGACCTTCGTCAGGTAAAGAATGATCTGAAGTCCGATCGCCGCGACAAAAAGAAAATCGTAGCGCGTAAAGCCAAAGAGCGGTATGTGATTGGATGCAAAGAGAAGGGCGAAAAAGGATCCGGCAAATATGCAGGCACGTACTTCTTTGAGTCCGAATACGACAAATTCGTAGAGGCCTTTTTGTATTGCAACCATTGTGAGTATCTACAACGCTGCTCGAACCTATTTTAGCACCAACGCCGACTGACTCGCACGCTCCGCGCGCGTGGTGGCTTGAACCTGCAACGTACACTCCGATTGCGTGCCAATGCTCTGAATCCCGCCCCACGCGCGGAGTACCGCGCGTTGCCGCCGTCTGCCCCTGCCGCTCCGTTTCCATTCTGGTTTTTCTCGCGGGGGAATTCAAAAAAGGAATGGGCGGCAGGAGGCAGGGGCGGCG